>Ga0209577_10000003_pt1 | contig 208600 bp, 198 predicted proteins | sample GraSoiAngelo_109_FD_185874 | JGI IMG/M metagenome (GOLD analysis project Ga0209577, IMG submission 185874) | Grasslands soil microbial communities from the Angelo Coastal Reserve, California, USA - 14_0903_12_20cm (SPAdes) (version 2) | ecosystem: Environmental > Terrestrial > Soil >... | reverse complement strand
GCATGGAGGGCGCGGTCGTCGTGGAGCGGGTGAAATCGGAGAAGGCCGGTGTCGGCTACAACGTGGCCGAGGGGAAGTTTGAGGACCTGCTGAAGGCCGGGATCATCGACGCGACGAAGGTCACGCGGCTGGCGCTGCAGAACGCCGCAAGCGTTGCCAGTCTCCTGCTCACCACCGAGGCGCTCGTCGTGGAGAAGGGCAAGAAGACGGCGGTGGGGGCTGTCGGCGGCTACAACCCGGAGGATATGGACATGTAACCACTCATGTGGCGATGGATGCAGCGTGGACTTGTGACTTGATGCGACATGGTTTGCTCAAACCGAGATTCATCCCGCTCCGCCCACAGGGGAACTGCGGGAATTGATCCACAATACCATCTCGTTTGATTGAGGAACGCAAGCAGGGGGTCGCGGGTTCGAATCCCGCCGTCTCCACCATCGCAACGAATGCGAACCACCTTCCCAGCCGCCGGCGTCCGGCGGCCTTTCCGGTCTGGCGGATGTGGAACGCCATAGGAACGCTGCGCCGGTAGAGCAGGGCGGCTCACTCTGCCGGCGCGTCCCTCCCCCGAGACGGCGCCCGGGCGAGTTCCACCCAAAAGGTGCTGCCTCTGCCCTCCACGCTCTCCGCGCCGAGCGTGCCCCCCATGGCCTCGACCAGGCGTTTGCAGAGGGCCAGGCCGAGGCCCGTGCCCTCGGTCTCCGTCTGCTCGGCGCCCAGGCGGTCGAACGGAGCGAAGAGGCGGTGCATCTTGTCTTGGGGAATGCCCCGGCCGGTGTCGCTCACCTTGATGCGCAGGCGCCCCGGGGGGGCGTCCTCGTACGACACCGTGACGCTCCCGCCCGGGCGATTGTACTTGACCGCGTTGGAGATGAGGTTCAACAAGACCTGCTTGACGCGCTGCGGGTCGGCCAGGATGCGGCGCTCCGGGCCGCCGGCCGCCTCGGCGTGGAGGCGGATGCCGGCTTTGGCGGCGAGCGGAGTGACCAGGGTCAGCGTCTCCTGCACCGACGTATTCAGCGGGATCGGCTCGAGAGCGATCGCGATCTGGCCCGCTTCGATCCGGGCGATATCCAGCACCTCGCTGATCAGTTCGAGCAGGTGGTGCCCCCCTTTGAGGATCTGGTCGACGCCCTCGCGCTGGTCGGGTCGGAGGGGTTCCATTTCCAGGACCTGCGCGAAGCCGAGGATGGCGTTGAGGGGAGTCCGCAGTTCGTGGCTCATGCGGGCCAGGAACTCGCTCTTGGCCTTGTTGGCGCGGTCGGCCTCCTGGGCCCTGACGACGGCTTCTTGAATCTGTTTGCGCTCGCTGATATCACGGGCGATCGAAGAGGCGCCGGTGATGCGCCCCGCGGCGTCCCTGATGGGCGAGATCGCGAGCGAGACATCGATCCGTGTGCCGTCTTTGCGCACGCGCACGGTCTCGAAGTGGTCGACGTGCTCGCCGCGCTTCAGGCGCCCGAGAATCTGAGGGATCTCGTCGAGGCGGTCGGGGGGCGCCAGGAAGGTCGCCGGCCGGCCGACCACGTCCGCGCCCGCATAGCCGTAGATCCTCTCCGCGCCCGGGTTCCAGGCGAGAATGACGCCATTCACGTCGACCTCGAGGATCGCATCGGAGGACGATTCCACGATGGCCTTCCATCGATTGCGTTCGGCCAGTTGCGCGGCGAGCAGGCGTTTCTGCTCCAACGCCCGCCGCACCGCCTCCCCCAGACGCGCCAACCGGTCCTTGAGCAGGTAATCCGCGGCTCCCTGCTTCAAGATGGAGACCGCCATGTCTTCTCCCACCGTCCCCGAGACCACGATGAAGGGGATGTCCAGCCCCCGGTCTTGCATCAGCCGGAGGGCGCGCGGGGCATCGAACAGCGCGATGCGGTAATCGGCGAGGATGACGTCGAGGGTCGGGTCCAGGCGGGCGAGAAAATCTTGCTCGGTCTCAACGCGCTGCCAGTCTGGGGCGAATCCGCCGCGCCGGAGCTCCCGGAGCATCAACTCCGCGTGGGCCCGTTCGTCTTCGAGGATCAGCACTCGGAGCGGAACGCTTCCGCTCGCAGGCCGCTCAGGGGCGCGCGCCATCAGGGTCTATTCGCAGCCGCCATCAGCCAGTAGACAGCCCCCGCCTGGGCTTCGAGGACGCATACGCTGAGGACGCATTCCCAATGGCCCAATTTAGCACAGGATCCATGCGCCGGTCTTTGCGCTAGCGCAATTGACTGCCCCGCTGCGCCGGGACTGGAATCCACCGAACCTGATAGCCCCCAGGTCGACAGGGGAGGGAAGAGGGCGCGCGAACACAGGGTGGTGCCATGTCCGATGTTCAGCGGTCGAGGTTCGGAGAAGCGCGGGCGGGAGATCACATCGTCTTCATCTATGAGGAGACGCTTGAACTCACGGCGTTTGCCGTGCCGTTCATCACGGAGGGCATGGCCAGAAGGGAACGGTGTGTGTACATTGTTGACGACCTGGAACGCGCCGAGGTGACCGCGGCGCTCGCCGCCGGCGGGGTGGACGTTGATCGGGAAAGCCGGCGGGGCGCCATGCTCCTGATCAACGGCGAGGAATATGCCGGGCCGCCCCCCTTCGATTCCTCGCGACTGGTCGAGTCCATCCGGAGAAGGGCCGCAGAGGCCCGGTCCGGTGGGTTTGCCGGACTCAGGATTGCCGACCAGATGACCTGGACGCTCGAGGCGCGCATCCCCGACCACACCCTCGTTGAATTCGAGATGCTCCTCGACAAGGCCGCCGGTCCCGATCCCCTCACGGTGGCCTGCATGTATCGAAGAGATCGCTTCAACCCGGCAGTGCTCCGGCAGCTGATTCGCAGCCACCCACTGGTGGTGGCCAGCGACTTTGTGTCCTTGAGCCTCGGCGGCCTGTTCCACAACCTCGATCGCGCCGTTGTCCAGGGGCTGATCCAGTCCGCGCACGAGCGCCGCGTGCCCAAAGGGGGATGCTATTTCCGCCAGGGGGATCCGGCCGCCGACATTTACGTGCTGATGAGCGGGTTGGTGAAACTCGTTCGGACGGATTCCGATGGGCGCAGCGTCATTGTCCGCATCGTCAAACCGATGGAACTGTTCGTCGGGGATCCCGCGGTTCTGGAAGACGCGACGTGTCCTGCCTCCGTGTCGGCGCAGGCATTGGTCGATTCTCGGGCACTGGCCTGGGACGCCCCGACGATGCTTCACGCCATGCTGACACACCCCGCGGTCTCCTTCAACGTGGTTCGGTCCTCCGGGGAGCGGGTCGAAGAATACGTGAGCAGGCTTCAGGACCTTGCCACGTCGAGCGTGGAGCGGCGGCTGGCCCGGCTGCTGCTGCGGCTCGCGCACTCTGTCGGGCGCAAGACGGTCCAGGGCCTCGCCATCGAGGTCTCGCTCTCGGGCCAGGATCTGGCCGAGCTGGTCTTCACCACGCAGTACACGGTGAGTCGAATCCTTGCCGACTGGAGGCGCCTCGGGATCGCAGATGCGCAGCGGGATCGGATCCTCCTTCTGGACCCGGAGCGCATCGCCGATGTGGCGCACATGGATGTCCGCGGAATGAACCTGCCCTGAACAGCGTTCCCCGGGTGGGGTGGGTGTGCAGTAACCCCCTAGTGGGAAGGTATCGCGAATGCCGGATGTTCGCCGGCAAGGATTCGGGGAGGTTTCGCCCGGAGACCACCTGATCTTCATCTATGAGGATCCCGCTGAACTGACCGCGTTTGCCGTGCCGTTCATCAACGGGGGTCTGGCCGGGGGAGAACGCTGTCTGTACGTGGTCGACGATCCGGAGCTCCCCGAGATCACCGAAGCGCTCGCCGCGGGGGGCGTGGACGTGGACCGGGAGAGCCGGCGCGGCGCCCTCGTGTTCATGAACGGCGAGGAGTACGCCGGGCCGCCGCCGTTCGATCCCCTGCGGTTGGTGGAGCTCCTCCGCAGGAGGGTGACAGAGGCCGGGTCTCGCGGGTTTACCGGTCTCAGGATTGCCGGGCAAATGACGTGGACGCTCGAGGCGGGTGTGCCGGACCGCGCCCTGGTGGAATACGAGGTCCTCGTCGAACGGGCCACCGGGCCCGGGCCTCTCACGGCCGCCTGCATGTATCAACGGGATCGATTCGACCAGGCGGTTCTCCTGCAGCTGGTTCGCAGCCACCCGAAAGTTGTCGCCGGCGACCACGTGTACCTGAGTCTCAGCGCCTTGTTCCACAACCTCGCTCGGGCGGATCTCCAGGCGCTGGCGCGGTCTGCGCGCGAGCGGCACGTTCCCAAGGGCGGGTTCTTCTTCCATCAGGGCGATCCGGCGCCCGAGGTCTATATGTTGATGAGCGGGAAGGTGAAACTCGTTCGGACGGATTCCGATGGCCGCAGCGTGATTCTCCGCATCGTCAACCCCATGGAACCGTTCGGGGAGCGCGGCCTGCTGGGAGCGACGGCCCGGCTCGGCTCGGCACAGGCGTTGGACGACGCTCGGGCGCTCGTCTGGGACGGCCCGAAGATCCTGCAGGCCATCATTTCACATCCGGCGGTCTCCCTGAACGCGATCCGGCTGCTGGAGGAGAGGGTGGAAACGGAGCGCAGCCGGCTCCAGGACCTGGCCACATCAGGGGTGGAGCGCCGGCTGGCCCGGCTGCTGCTGCGGCTCGCCCAATCGATCGGGCGCCCGACGGTCCGCGGTCTCGCCATCGACGTGTCCCTTTCGGGCCAGGATCTGGCCGAGCTCGTGATCGCGACGCCGTATACCGTGAGCCGGATCCTTGCCGACTGGAGGCGCCTGGGCATCGCAGATGCCCACCGCGAGCGGATCCTCCTGCTTGACCTGAAGCAGATGGCGGCGGTCGCCGGCCTGCGGGACCAGGGAGATCTCACGAAGATCGGCGGGGGCGGCGTCCCGCTGGAAACATAATCCCCGGCAAGAGATCGCCGGACCCATCCGGATAAGGTTCGCGCCGACGTCAGCCGGGGCGCGGCGGCCCGGGACGTCTACAAGAAGGACGGCCGTCTCTGGGGGGCTCGGAAGGGGGCATGCGGTGGAGACGTTCGACGCCGTGCGCACGGTGCTGGCTGTACGCACATATCAGGACACACCCGTGCCGCCGGAGATCGTCCGGCGCATCGTCGAGGCCGGGCGTCTCACGGCCAGCAGTATGAACGGGCAGCCCTGGCACTTCGTCGTCGTCGAGGACCGCGAGACGCTGCGCCGGCTCGGGACCCTGGCGCGGTCCGGCCCGTACGTCGCGCAGGCGCCTCTGGCGATTGTCGTGGTGATCGAGAAGACGAGGTTCGCGGTGTCCGACGCGAGCCGCGCGATCCAATCGATGATCTTGACCGCCTGGTCGGACGGGATCGGGTCGAACTGGGTGGGCTTCCTGGGAATGACCGAGGTCAAGGGGCTCCTGGGCATCCCCGAGGACCTGGACGTGCTGGCGATTGTCCCGTTCGGCTATCCCGTCCGCGCCGTCGGCCGGGGCACGAAGCAGCGCAGGCCGCTCGCCGAGGTCGCCCACCGCGGGCGATTCGGGCAGCCCTTGGCGTGATGGCGGCGGGCTGCGGCGTCACCGGCGGCCGGCCAGGATGTGCGCCGAGACGGCGGCCATGACGATCGCCCCGCCGACGAAGGTCGCCGGCGACGGCGTCTCCTTGAAGGCCAGCCAGACCCAGGCCGGAGCGAGCGGCGCTTCGAGCGCGCTGATCAGCGCGGACTCTGTGGCGGAGATGAGCCGCGTGCCCAGGGTGAGGAGCAGCAGTCCCAGACCGAACTGCGTCGTGCCGAAGAGCGCGAGGTAGGCAAACTCCGCCGGCGCCGCGGCGCCGGGGCGGGCGAGCGGCGACACGGCGAGGGAGCAGAGGAACGCGGACAGGGCCGCGGCCGGGAGCATCGGGGTGTCCCGGTGCTTGCGGATGATGACCATCATCAGCGACATGCAGAGCGTCATGCCGAAAGCGAGCAGGTCTCCGAGAAGGCGCCCCTCCCGGAACGCCCCGCCGACCATGATGACCACTCCCACGAGCGCCGCCGTGCTCGCGGCCAGCGTCGTCCAGGCCTCCCGCTCGCCGATCCAGAGCCGGCCGATCGCCGCCGTGGCAAAGGGCGCCGTCGCGAAAATGATGGTGACATCGGCGACCGACGTCCGGCGGAAGGCGTTGATGAAGAGGATCGTCGCCAGCGCCGAGAGAGCGGCGGCCACCAGGCCGGCGCCTCCGATCGCCCGGATCCCGGCCAGCGTGCCTCGGCGGTTCTGCCATACCATGAAGGACGCGATGAAGAGCCCCGCAAAGATGCCCCGCCAGAACAAGAGGGTCCAGGCGTCGAGGTGGATCAGACGGGTGAAAAAGCCGGCCGTGCTGTAGGCGACCGCCGAGGCGGTGGTCAGCAGAACCCCGAGTCCATGGCGCTCGCTGCGATCCGCCGCCATCCGCTCATCGCAGCCAGTAACCGATCACCAGACCGACGATGCCGAACGCCCACTTCACGTGCGCGTCCGGATAGTTATTGGAGATAATGACGTACAGGGCGGTCAGGAGGGCGGCGGTGGAGATCACGATGCGTACGATCAGAATCAGCCGTACGCGCCATCGGTCTTCAGGCATGCAGGAGCAATCCTAGCGTCTCGTGACCCATTCCTTCAATATACGCGCAGCCTCGCTCAGGTGTTCCCCGAACAGTTCCCGTTTTTCCACCCAGCCGCGCGCCGCCCGCAGCGCGATGGTGTCGGCTTCCTCTTTGGTCGAGACCAATCGAATTCTGGCGGGCACGATCGGGGTGGCGGACGTCGCGTCGGGCGCATCCATCCAGACCTCCGCCACCGGTTTCCATCCGCCTGGATTGTCCGAGCGCACTTTCTCGGACTTCACCCTGATTTTGTAGCCGCCGTATTGGAACTCCTGCCCGGCGTCCATCGAATCCCCCTCGTTCGGCCTGCCTGCGTGCGCCACATTTCCCCTCTGGCGTCTTAAGTATAGCAGACGAACACACCGCGCGCACGCTCTTCACCGCACGGACGGGGGAGTTCCTCCCGCGGCCGGCGGCGCGCCTCCGGCTAAGGGGAATCCCCCCTGGGTACTTACAGTAGCGACATGATCCGCAGGCTCCTGCACGGCGCCTCCGCGGCCTGGGCCAACCTGCCCCTTCGCGGCAAAGGCCTGGTGGTGCTGGCCATTCCGATGCCCGCGCTGCTGGTGGCCGCGCTGGCCTATCTGGTCGGCGAACACTCGTCCCAGCAGGTAGAAGCATTGGTTCTGCGTGCCGAGGAGGTCCGCGTCGCAAGCGAGCAGATCTCGAATGTTCTTCTGGACGCAAACAGCGGGATGCGGGATTACCTGTTGGCGGGGCGGGTGAGTTTCCTCGCCCCATACGAGGCAGCCGTCACGATCCTCCCCGACCAGGCCGCGCGCCTGGGGCGCCTGGTGCAGAACGACCCGGGCCAGGCCGAGCGGGTGCACCGGATCACCGCCAATATCGAGCAGGAACTTGATACCCTCACCGTGCTTCGTTACTCCCTCCGCTCGAAAGGGACGCCCACCGGGCGAGCGTCCGTGGTGGGGAACACGAACCTTAGGGACTCCCTGCCGAACGCGGGTCTCATCGACGTCCTGCGCAAGGAGCTCCGTGGCCTGAAGGAGGAGGAGTACGCGCTGCTGACGGCGCGCAGGACGCGCCTGGAGCAGCTGCATAAGCAGACCGCAAATGTCATAGCGCTGAGCCTGTTGGTGGGCCTCTCCGGCGGCATCATCGCGGCGTCTCTCTTCGCCGCTGGGATCGTCCGGAGGATAACGCGTCTGCAGGAAAACGCCGCGCTGCTGGCTCAGGGGCTCCCCCTGACGCCCGCGGCCGCCGGCCGTGACGAGATCGGCCGCCTGGGCCAGGCGCTCGAGCGATCCAGCGTTCTGCTGATCCAGCGTGAACAGGAGCTGCGCGGCGCCAAGGACGAGGCCGAAAAGGCGAACCGGGCGAAAAATGAGTTCCTCTCCAGAATGAGCCATGAGCTGCGCACTCCCCTGAACGCCATCCTCGGCTTCGGGCAGCTGTTGGAGATGGACCACCTCTCCGCCGAGCAGCATGAGGGAGTGGAACAGATCCTGCGGAGCGGACGGCATTTACTCGGTCTGATCGACGAAGTGCTGGACATCGCCAAGATCGAGGCCGGCCGCCTGGCGCTCTCGCCGGAGCCGGTGCGGATCGGCGAAGAGCTGCAGGAGGCCCTGTCCCTAATCGAGCCGATGGCCACCGCCCGGAACGTCTTGATCAAGAGCGATCGACAAGAGACGTGCCACCGTTACGTCCTGGCCGACCGCCAGCGGCTCAAGCAAATCTTTCTGAACCTCCTTTCCAATGCGGTCAAATACAACCGCCCCGGTGGCTCGGTCACCGTGTCCTGCGAGGACACGGGGAACAGCCGGCTGCGGGTCAAGGTGACCGATACAGGCCCGGGCATCCCGGCGGACAAGATGGCGCGGTTGTTCACCCCGTTCGACCGCCTCGGCGCCGAGCAGAGCGAGGTCGAAGGCACCGGACTGGGCCTCAGCCTCTCGAAACACCTCGCCGAGGCGATGGGCGGAACGCTAAGGATCGAGAGCGCGCCGGGCCTGGGGAGTACCTTCTGGCTGGAACTGGCGCTCGTGGAAAGCCCGTTGGAGCGGTTCGAGCAGGCGCTGGAGCCCCTCACCGCTCCGGCCGCCGGCACGCCCGGTGCGGCGGCCCGGGTCGTCCTTTATATCGAGGACAACTTCTCCAACCTCAGGCTGATCGAACGCCTCCTCGCCCGCCGGCCGGAGATCCGGCTCATCCCGGCCATGCAGGGGCGCCTCGGGGTGCAGCTGGCGCGCGAGCACCGCCCCGACCTGATCCTCTTGGACCTGCAGCTTCCGGATATCTCGGGACACGACGTGCTGCGGCATTTGCGGGAAGCTCCCGAAACCCGAGACACTCGGATTATTGTGATCAGCGCCGACGCGACCCCGGGCCAGATCGACCGCCTGCTCGCCGCCGGCGCGTGGCGGTATCTGACCAAGCCGCTTGACGTCAAGAAATGCCTGGCCTCTCTGGACGAAGCCCTGGCGCCTCCACAGACCGGGAGCGCCGGGAGAAACGCGTAGGGCCGCGCGGGTGCGATCATGCCACGAGAGCAGATCCGGAATGCCCGGATCCTGATCGTCGACGACCAGCCGGTCAACGTTGAGCTCCTCGAGCGCATCCTGGGGCGCAGAGGGTACACCAACCTCAGGGGCCTGACCGATGCCCGCGAGGTTCCCGCGGTGTACAACGAATTCCGGCCCGACCTCCTCCTGCTGGACCTGCACATGCCCCACCAGGACGGCTTCACGGTCATGGATGGGCTCAAGGCGTTGACCCCGCCGGGCGCGTTCTTCCCCATTCTCGTGCTCACGGCGGATATCACCCCGGAGGCGAAGCAGCGGGCGCTGTCCATGGGGGCCAAGGACTTCCTCACCAAGCCCTTCGATCCCATCGAGGTGCTGCTCCGCATCGAGAATTTGCTCGAGACCCGATTTCTCCATCTCGCGCTCCGGGATCACAACCAGATGCTGGAGCAGCGCGTGGGCGAGCGGACGAAGGAGCTCGAAGAGGCCCACTTCGAGATGCTCGAGCGCCTGGCCGTCGCCGCCGAATTCCGCGACGATCAGACCGGCCAGCACACCAGACGGGTGGGCGAGCTGGCCGCGATTCTGGCCCGACACCTGGGGCTCGCCCGGGATCAGGTCGAGCTGATCCGGCATGCCGCTCCGCTCCACGACGTCGGGAAGATCGGCATCCCGGACCACATTCTGCTGAAGCCCGGCCCGCTGACCCCCGAGGAATTCGACGTCATCAAGACTCACACGACGATCGGCGCCAGGATCCTCTCGGGGGGGAAGTTCCCGCTGCTCCAGATGGCCGAGGCGATCGCCTTGTCGCACCACGAGCGCTGGGACGGGAAGGGGTATCCCCAGGGTTTGCAGCGGGAGGCGATCCCGCTGCCGGGCCGGATCGTGGCGCTGGCGGATGTGTTCGACGCCATCATCAGCAAGCGGCCCTACAAGAAGGCCCGACCGGAGGAGGAAGCGGCGGCCGAACTCAAGCGCGGCGCGGGGACGCAGTTCGACCCCAGGGTTGTGGAGGCGTTCCTCGCTCGGACCCCGGACCCTGTGTAGCCGGAGGGCCGGCTGCGGGCCGCCGCGCAGCGGCCGCCCGAGCACCGGCCAAACGAGCCGGGGCCGCCGGACTGCGTCGGCGCAGCCCCGGCGGCCCCGTGTCCCGTCGCCTGCCCGGGAGGTCCCGGGCCGATCCTAGGATTTCCGGGTCATGTCCAGCACGACCGCGATGGCCATGATGACGAGTCCCAGCCAGATGCTCCTGAGACCGGGGATCACCGCCACCGCCAGTATGCCCAATCCGAGGCCGAACAGACTGTGCATCATGACGTGGGGCGTGAAGCAGGACTTCATCTTCTCGTCCATCGCTTTCCCCTCCCCGGAATTCGCGTCAAGATCACGTCCGAACGCCTTAACCATAACGCCGGAGGCCTTCCGAGTCAATCATCGGCTGCGGATCGCGCGCGCCCCTGCGCCGCCGCGCCGGCCGAGGCGGCCTATCCCCCGCCGCCGCCGAGGCCGTAGATCTCCCCGAATTTTTCCCGAAGATAGCGGAGGTACGGCTCCGGCGTGAGCGGGCCGCCCGTGGCGCGGAACAGGAGGTCTTTGGGCAGGAACTTCCGCCCGTGCGCGTGCACGTGGTCCCGCAGCCACCCGAGCAGCCCGCCGAACCGGCCGAGCCGGATGTCCTCCGCCAGGCCCGGGTGCGCCCGTCGGGCCGCCTCGAAGAACTGCACCGAGGCGACGTTGCCGATGGTGTACGAGGGAAAGTAGCCGATCATCCCAAGGGACCAGTGGATGTCCTGCATCACGCCGTCCCTGTCGTCCGGCGGGGTCACGCCCAGAGACTCCGCCATCTTGGCGTTCCAGGTCTCGGGGACATCCTTGACGTCGAGGTCGCCCGCCACCAGGGCCTGCTCGAGCTCGAATCTGAAGATGATGTGCAGGTTGTAGGTGACCTCGTCCGCGTCGACCCGGATCAGGCCCGGCCGGACCCGGTTCACCGCGCGATAGAACAGTTCCGCATCGACCGACCCCAGGTGCGCCGGGAACACCTGCCGCAGCCCGGGGAAGGCATACTGCCAGAACGGGCGGCTCCGGCCCACCAGGTTCTCCCACAGGCGCGATTGGGACTCGTGGATGCCGTGGCTGGCGCCGTCGCCCAGCGGGGTGCCGTCGAGCGACGGCGCGCTCCCCTGGGAGTACATCGCGTGGCCCGCTTCGTGGAAGGCGCCGAAGAGCGCGCCGAGGGATCGGCGCGGGTAGCGGGTGGTGATGCGGACGTCGTCGCGGCCGAACTGGGTCGAGAACGGATGCGCGGATGTATCCAGCCGGCCGCGCGCCGTATCGTACCCGAAAGAGCGGATGATGGAAAGGGCAAACCCGCGCACCGGCTCTTCCGCGTACTCCCGGTCGAGGAAGCGGGCGTCCGCCACCTCCCCCCGGGCGGCGATCGCGCGGACGAGCGGGACGGTGACCTCGCGGAGGCGGTCGAAGAGCGCGGCCACGTCGCGGGTGGTGGTCTCCGGCTCGTACTGGTCCAGCAGCGCATCGTAGGGATGCTGCGTATAGCCGAGGTAATCCGCCGTGCGCCGGGCGAACTCGACCATCCGCGCGAGGTGCGGCCGGAAGGCGGGGAAATCGTTGGCGGGCCTGGCAGTGCGCCATACCTCGGTGCTCTCCGACGCGGCGCGCGCCCGCTCCGCGACGAACTCGGCGGGGAGCTTTCGGGCGCGGTCGAAGTCGCGGCGCGTCACCCTGAGGAGCGCCGCGTCGTCGGAGTCGGAGGCCAGGCGGTTCAGCAGGGGCTCGGCCTCTTCCAGGAGCGACCCGGTCAGGGGAGAGGTGAAGCGCTCGTGGGCGAGGCGGGAAAGCGTGGCCAGCTGCCGGGCGCGGATCCCGGCGCCGCCGGGCGGCATGTAGGTTTCCTGGTCCCAGCGGAGCAGCGCGGCCGCCGAATGCAGGTCTCCGATGGTCGCGAGGTGGTCCCGGAGCCTGGTCAGGTCGTTCATCGGGCCGGACCCGGGCCGGGGCCCGGTCAGATGGGCAGATCCGCCGTGGTCGAAGCGATGAGGTGCGCCACCAGGTCGTGGAGCCGCCGGTAGGAGTCCTTCGTCCGGACGGCGAGGAGGCCGTTGTCACCACAGAGGGATCCTCCGCGGCAGACGACGGCATCCCCCTCGCCGTCGTGCGCGCCGTCGCGAGGGTCGATCGATCCAGAGGGGGGAGCAAAGGTCAGGCCGTCCAGGACCGCGGAGATCGCCGTCTGGAACAGCCTGTTCTCGTCGGCGATCTTCCTCAGGCGCCAGTAGACGTCGTCGCGCTCGCCCCCTCCCCGGTTGAAGGTGAGCCCGTGCGTGTCGCGGTACTCCGCGCTCCACAGGTCGAGGGCCTTGCGCAGCATGGCGAGGCAGGCGCAGAACGCCCGCTGCCTGAGGCAGACATCGGCTTCCCAGAGCGCATGGGCGATCGCCTCGCGGGGGGCCGCCCTCCGCAGCGACAACTGCGCCATCGTCATCGCCCTCCCCCTCGCGACCGGCGCGGGGACGTGCGGCGGGCTGAGGGTCTTCACGACGCGGGCGGACCCGGGACCATCGCCGTGCAGCAGCGCCCGGACGACCCTGACCCGCGCGACCGCCGGGGATCCGTCATCGGCGCAGGACTCGAAGATCGAGCGGAGTTCCCCACGGGGAAGCGCGCGCCCGGAAGACCCGACGCCGGCGTGCGGCGCGGCCGCTTCCCGGACCCGCCGGTACGCCTCGGCGTCCATGAGCCCGAGCCGCCAGCACGCCTTCGAGACCCCGCGGAGCGCGGCGAGCATCCCGTTCGCCACGGCCACCGGGTAGCATTGCATCAGCGTCCGGCGGAGGTCGGCCACCTGCTCGTCTCTCAGCAGGTGCCAGGCGAGCGTCAGCGCGCTGCCCTGTCCGGAGGTCAGGAGGGAGGCGATGGTGTCGAGCGCCTTCCGCGTCGCGTCGCGCGAGCGCGGAGTTCGGTTCGCGAGGTACGCCTCGGCCGGATGATGATCGGCCGGCGGCCGCTCCGGGAGGAGAAGATCGGCAGGATTCAGAGCCGCCACGTGATGTCCTCGACCATCGCTCTTCGTGTCCCCGGTCCCGAGCCGTCCACACGCGCCTACGCCCCGGCGCCTCTGAGGCGATCCTCGATTGACGGCGCCGCGCGCGTGTGCCCTATCGTCAGATGACTTCTGTGATGGGCACTCATTCATTCGAGAGACGCGGCCGAAGTCCTAGCGCTCCGGCAAAATTTTTTTGATGTGGTCGGCGAGGCGGGGAAACAGCGCGGCGGCGGTGCCGCCGAGGATCCCGGCGACCGCCGCATCGGCCAGGCCGAGCGCGCGGACGCTCTGCACGGCCGCGCGGGTGTCGCCGATCACATGGGGATAATCGGTGCCCAGGACGATGTGCTCGGACCCGACGGCGCCCAGGGCGCACTGCAGGGAGGGGATGGAGAACGACACGGTGTCGTAGAAGAGGCGCCTGAGGTAGTGGCTGGGGGGATGCGGGATGGCCTCGCGCGCCTCGGGGTACGCCCGGTAGCCGTTGTCGAGCCGCTGGATCAGGTACGGGAGCGTTCCGCCGAGGTGCCCGAGGACCATCGTGAGCCGGGGGAGGCGCTCGAAGACGCCGCTGAGCACCATCCGCGCGACGCTGGTGGACGTGTCGAACATGAAACCCAGGAGGGGGACGAGCCCGCGGGCGAAGGTGGCGTCCGCGTCCGCCGGCGGCATCGGGTGGACGAGGATCGGGACCTCCAGGGCCTGCGCGCGCTCGAGGAGCGGGTGCAGCTCAGGGGCGTCGAGGTACCGGCCCCCCGCGTTGCTGCCCAGGATGACGCCGACCATTCCCAGCTCGAGGACCGCCCGGTCGAGCTCCCGGATTGCCGCCTCGGGCTCCCCGAGCGGCAGGCTCGCCATCGCCGCGAAGCGCCCCGGGAAGCGCCGGACGAGATCCGCCAGGCCGTCGTTGGCCATCCTGGCCAGGTCCCGCCGGCGCGCGGGCGGGCCAAAGTAGACGTTGGGGGTCGTGACCGAGACGATCTGGAGATCCACGCCGAACCGCTCCATGTCGCGCAGGCGGTCTTCGGGGGCCGTCATCTCCCGGGTCATCGTGACGATGCGGGCGCCGTGCAGCGTGAGGAGGGTGCGTCCTTCGGCGTCCCGCCCGAGGGCGTAGGGCTCGGGCCCCCGGCGCAGCGCCTCGAGGTATCCCGGGGGGAAGAAGTGGGTGTGCGCGTCGATGATCATGGGCGTCCCGAGCCCCGCGCTAGGCCCGCGGTCTCCAGGGCACGACCACCCGCTCCAGCGCATCGATGGCCTCGCTGGACAGGTAGCCGAGGATCCCGATGACGACCAGCCCCGAGTAGAGCTTTTCCACGTCAAAGATCTGCCAGGCGTTCCAGATGAGGAAGCCCAGGCCGGCCCGGCTGGCGACGATCTCGGCGATGACGACGAGGATCAGGGCCAGCCCAAAGCCGAGCTTGATCCCGGCGAAAATCACCGGCAGGGCTCCGGGGAGGGCGATGGTGAGCAGGAAGTTGAGCCCCCGGGCCCCGTAATTGCGTCCCACATCCATATAGATGCGGTCGATCGTCAAGACCCCGACCATCGCGTTGATGAGCACGGGGAAAAACACCCCGATGGCGATGAAGACCCACTTGGCCAGCTCGCCGATCCCGAAGATCAGCATGATCAGGGGGAGGATCGCGCTCTTCGGGATGGGATAGATGGCGGAGACGACCGGCATGCAGGTCAGCCGGACCAAGGGGATCAGGCCCATGAGGATCCCGAGGACGATGCCGGGGAGGGTCCCCAGGACGAACCCCACCCCGATCCGCTCGAGGCTGATCTCGAGATCCGCCCAGAGCTCGCCGCTCTGCGCCGTTCCCCAGGCCGCCGCGAGGACGGCGGTGGGGGCCGGAAAGAAACGGACGTCGATGAGGCGCGCGCGCGCCAGCGCCTCCCAGACGGCGAGGATGAAGAGCGGCGAGAGCAGGGGGAGCCCTCTAGGCGGACGGCGCGGCATCGCGCTCCCTGCCGACGCCCAGCAGGTTCCAGATCCGGGCGACGTGGCGGCCGTATTCCGGATTTTCCCTGAGGGCGATAAGCTTTCGCGGCCGCGGGAACGGCACGTCGATCGTGCTCAAGATCCGCCCGGGCGCGGGCGACATCACCGCCACGCGATCGCCGAGCGCGAGGGCTTCGTCGATGCTGTGGGTGACGAACACGATGGTCTTGTGGGTCTCCTCGAACAGCCACAAGAGCTCGTCCTGCAGCGCCAGGCGCGTCAGCTCGTCGAGCGAGCCGAAGGGCTCGTCCATCAAGAGGATCTCGGGATCGCTGGCGAACGCCCGGGCCACGCTGACCCGCTGCTTCATGCCGCCCGAGAGCTGGTACGGGTACGCGCCGGCAAACCGGGCCAGACCCACCTTCTCGATGAACCGGGCGGCGATGCTGTCGCGGCGGGCGGCGTCCATCCCCTGCATGCGGAGGCCGTAGGCGACGTTCGACCGGACGGTCAGCCACGGAAGCGCGGACGGCTCCTGAAAGACCATAGCCGTCGGCGGCCGCCGGCCGCCGCTGCGCCGGATCTCGACGGTGCCCGCGGTCGCCCCTTCCAGCCCGGCCAGGATGCGGAGGAGGGTCGATTTGCCGCAGCCGCTGGGCCCGACGAGCACGCACAACTCCCCCTCCCGCACGTCCAGGTCGACGCCGCCGAGGGCGCCGACACAGCCGAAGCGGGTGGCAAAATCCTTGCGCAGGCCGCGGATGCTGATCTTGAGTTCGGCGGTCACGGACGGGAGGGCCCGGGGGCGTCGCGCACGGAGCCCTTTGTACGTCGATGCAGAGAAAAACCCCTGCCGCGCGCTCCGGGATCATGGGCAGGGCCGGCCCGAGGGGGGCGCGAAGAAGGACGCCGTATGGCTGCGCCCGCTGCCCTCCATCTGTGGACCGGGTGGCCCCACGTCCTCCGAGCCCAGCAATTCGATCCCGCCGCGCTGGACCGTGTCTTCCGGGAGGCCCGGCTCGCGGAGGAGATCATCAACAGCGGGGGGAGCAACCTCCTCAAAGGCAAGATCGTCCTGACGCTGTTCTACGAGCCCAGCACCCGGACCCGGCTGTCTTTCGAGTTCGCCACTTACCATCTCGGCGGGCGGGTGCTGTCCTCGGAGGCGGCGCGGGAGTTCTCCTCGGCCGCCAAAGGGGAGTCGATCGAGGACACGATTCGGGTGGTCTGCCGCTACCGGCCGGCCGCCATCGTGATCCGCCACTACGAGGAAGGCGCCGCGGAGCGGGCGGCCGCCGTGGCCGCCGACCCGCGCACCGGACGGCCGATCCCGATCTTCAACGCGGGGGACGGGCCCGGGCAGCATCCCACCCAGGCGCTCCTCGATGCCTACACGATCTGGCGCGTCCGCGGCACCCTGGAGGGGGCGGCGGTCGCCGTTGCGGGCGATCTCCTCAACGGCCGGACCGCCCGCTCGCTGTGCTACCTGCTGGCCAAGTACCCGGGGGTGTCGTTCAAGCTGATCGCCCCCCGCCCCGTCCAGATGAAGGACGACCTGCTGGCCTACCTGCGCCGCCACCGGGTGCCGTTCGTCCAAACGGAGGACCTCGCGGCGGGCGTCCGGGACGTGGACGTGCTGTACGTGACCCGGATCCAAAAGGAACGGTTCGAAAACCAGAATATGGATGCGTACGAACAGATCCGGGACGCGTTCTCCGTGACCTCGGACGTCCTCGCGCTCCTCCCCCAGAACGCGATCGTGATGCATCCGCTGCCGCGGGTGGAAGGCCCCCACAGCGAGCTCCCGATATCGGTGGATGCGGATCCCCGCGTGATCATCTTCGACCAGACGGAGGCCGGCATGTACGTCCGGATGGGCCTCTTGAAACTCACCTGCGCGGTGGACCGGACGGCGGGCCGGATCGCCCGATAGGCCGGCGGCGGATCGTGCGGATGCGAGGCGCACCCCGCGGGGTGCCGGCGCCGGCGGCCGCGTGCGCTGCGCTCCTCTTTGCTCAGGAGGCGGGCGCGCACCCGCCGGCGGGAGCCCGGGCCGGGGCCGGCGGCGCGGTGCTGCGGTGGTCGGATTGGACCTGGGACCCGGCGATCGTGCTCGGCCTCGGGCTGACGGTCCTCGGCTACCTGTGGATCGCGCGGCGCTTCCCTGCGCGGCGCCGGCAGTGGGTGTGCTTCTGGGCAGGCGTGCTCGCCCTGGCGGCCGCGCTGCTGTCTCCGCTCGATGCGGGAGCCGACCTCCTGTTCACGCTCCATATGGCGCAGCACATGCTGCTCCTGCTCGTGGCGCCGCCGCTGCTCGCGCTCGCGATCCCCCCGGCCCTGATCGGCCGGCTGTACCGGCAGCCCCATCTGGGGCGTCTGCTGCACAGCATTTGGTCGCCCGCCGCCTCGCTGATCCTGTTCAACGGGGTCCTCCTCTTCTGGCACCTGCCATTTGCGTACGACGCGACGCTGCGGGCCGGGTGGGTCCATGCCGTGGAGCACGCGAGCTTCGTCGCCGTCGGGATGGTCTTTTGGGGGGTCATCGTGTCCCCGGCCCCGAGGCTCGTCCGCGCGTCACTCGGGCTCCGGCTCGGCCTGGTGGTCGCGGCCGATCTCGTGAACTTTCTCCTAGGGTTCGGCCTCGCGTTCGCCGGCCGGCCGCTGTACGGCCACTACACCGGGGTCGCCCGGCTGTGGGGCCTCACCCCGCTCGAAGACCTGCACCTGGGCGGAGCCCTGATGTGGGTGATGGGCCAGATGATGTACGCGGTCCCGGTCCTGATCCTGCTCAACGTACTCCTGCGGCGTGAAGGCGCGGGCGATGCCGGACCCGGCGTTCCCCGCTCCGAGTTCCGGCGCCGCATCCCCCGTCCGCCCGGCAACAGCCCGGCGCCGTCCATCACCTCCATTCGTTCCCAAAGGCCGGCGCGCCCCTAAAGGCCGGCGCGGCTCCGGGGCCTGCCGCAGGCGCCAGCGCACGACGGCCGCCACCGCCGCGAGCCCCGCCAGCCCGCCGATCCCGAACGCGCCCGAAGCGCCCCAGATCTGGGCAAGCGTCCCGCTGACGAGCGCCCCCAGGGGCGTCATCCCGCCCATCACGATCGAGAAGACCGCCATCACCCGCCCCCGCATGTGGGCGGGGGCGTTGAGCTGGAGCGTTGTGTTCACCGTGGCCGTGAACGTCACCATGCTGGCCCCGGCGACGCCGAGCGCGATGGCGGCCAGGGGGAAGGTGTGGACCGCGGCGAGCGCGACGCTTGAGAGCGCCATCACAAACGCCCCCCCGAACAACAACTTCGGCTGTGGGCCGAGGTGGCTGAGCGATGCGACCGAGACCGCCCCCACCATCGCGCCGGCGCCTTGAGCGGACACCAGCAGGCCGAACCCTGTGGCCTGCATGTGCAATACGTTCTTGGCGAACACCGTGGTGAGGTTCGTGAAGTTCATCACGAAGATGTTCTCGGCGGCGAGCAGGACGACGACCTGCAGCGCGGGCGGGGTCCGGGCGAGATAGGCCAGCCCCTCCCGAAGCTGGGCGAGGATCCCGGTGGTCTTGCCCGCCGCCTGGGAAGGCCGCACCCGCATCAGGAGCAGCGCCAGGATCACCGGGATGAAGCTCAGGCCGTTCGCGAGGAACGCCCATGCCATGCCCGTCCAGGCAATGGTCGCGCCGGCGACCGCGGGGCCGAGCAGGCGGGCGACGTTGGCAATGGTGGAGTTCAGCGCGACGGCGTTCATGACATGGGTCCCTTCGACCATCTCGGAGAGGAACGCCTGGCGCGCGGGCACGTCGAACGCGTGCGCCGTGCCGAGGATCGCCGCCAGGAGGGCCACGTGCCAGAACCGGACCGCCCCGGTGAGGATCAGCGTGCCGAGGACGATCGCCTGCAGCATCTTGACCGTCTGGGTGACGATGAGAAGGCTGCGCCTGCTGGTGCGGTCGGCGACGGCGCCGCCGATCAGCGACAGGCACAGCACGGGCAGCCACTGCAGCGCGCCCACGAGGCCCAGCAGGAACGGCGAGCCGGTGAGCTGGAGCACGAGCCAGGCCTGGGCGAGGCGCTGCATCCAGGTGCCGACGAGCGAGATCGTCTGTCCGATGAAGAAGAGTCGGTAGTTCCGGTGGCGGAGGGCGGCAAATGCGCCGGGCCGCCGCTCCCGGTCCATCGACGGCCGTCCTCCCAGGGCCCACGGGGGTGAAAACGCCTTCACGCTTCAATCTTACCCTGTTGTCTCAGCAAAGCATCCGGTTGTTTGCCGGAGGGGCGCGAGGTCGTGGCGAGATAGTTTAAGGGAGTGTGAACTCAGTGTGAACTCGCTGAAGAAAACGTTATGAACGTTGCGTGCAACGAGGGAGAGCGACGACAGTTAGGGTAATGACTTTCAGTAGCGGAACGGGCTCGACCTCGGACTCTCCCGCGCGCGAGTGCTGAATCCTCTTCCACGCTTGCGGGATCTTCCAATTGCGCCCGCCGGCCGCTCCGAATTACCTTAGTCTCGTCGATCATCGCGGCGGTGACCCGGTACATGTCGCCTTGCAGAGGATCCCAAACGGGAGGTGCGCCATGCACAACACGCAAAACCCCGCAATGCCCTTTACCGACGACGTGAAGTCGAGCCTGCGGATTGCCTATGCGTTGCGCCGGGTCCCGCAGGACAGGCTGGCCGGCGTCCTGCCCTGTCCGGATACCCCCCGGACCGGCGACATCGTGCTGGCAGAGGTGGAGAAGATCGGCAAGAACGCGAGTCTGGAAGTCACCGACGGCCGCAGCTGCAGGCTCCACGCCGGTGATCGCCTCGCGGTGGTCTTTGGCAACCGGTATGCCACCATGCAGTTCGAGGGCTACGCCCGCGCTGAGGGGAAACGCTGCGATCTGCTCTCCAAGGGTGGGGTGTGCGGGGTGGTCGCGAGCAAGCACGCCGCCGTGCCGGACCCGACGAAATTGCGCCTGCTGGGCGCCATCGCGGACGAGCGCGGACATCCATTGCGGCTGGGCGACTTCGCGCTCGCGCCCCCCCCGGCCCGTGAGCGCCCCCGGGTCATCGTGGTCTGCGGGACGTCGATGGACGCCGGGAAGACGCACACCGCCACGAGCCTCATCAAGGGCCTCCAGCAGCAGGGCTGCCGGGTGGCGGGCATCAAGCTGACCGGCACGGCCACGGGGAAGGACACCTGGAGTTTTCTGGATGCCGGGGCGTGTGCCGCCCTGAACTTCGTTGACGGAGGCTACCCCTCCACCTATCTCTGCACCACCCAGGAACTCCTCAGCCTCTACGATCTTCTGCTCGCCCACGCGGCGTCGCACCGGGCGGAGTGGGCGGTGGTGGAAATCGCGGACGGCCTGCTCCAATTGGAAACCGCCGCGCTGCTGAAGACGAAGCGCTTCACCGCCGCGGTGGACGCCTGGATCTTCGCCGCCAGCGACCCCCTGGGCGCGGCGGCGGGCCTCCGCATGCTGCGGAGCTGGGGGATCGCTCCGCTGGCCGTCTCGGGCATCGTCTGCATGAGCCCGCTCGCCATGAAAGAGGCCGAGGCCGCCACAGGATTGCCGTGTCTTCCCGGCCAGGAGCTGGAACGCGGCCGGTTGACCGCGCAGCTGCTGGAGGCGGTGCCGAGCCTGATTTCGGCCTGAGATGGCGCCGAGCCTGGTTCCCGTCGACCGCGCCGGCCTCCCCGGGACGGGGCGTGCCGGGGGAGCCCTCCCATCCGGGCGCGTGTACCTCTGGACGGCCGACCCCTCGCGCCCGCTCGGCGGGACAGTGACCGCCGCGGTGGTGCCGCTGCTGCGCCTCGACAATCAGGGAGCGGGGCGCGGCCGTCTGTGGGGCCGCTTTGTCCGCGTGCGGAACGACGGGGTCGTGAGCCGGCCCGACCCGGCGACGGGGTCGGCGCGGCCCGTCCTCATCGGCGATGCGCAGCCGAACGCGGACGGCGACTTCCTGTTCGACCCGCGGCGCGGAGGGGGGCCCATCGACGACGCGACCGTCCGCGCCCCGGCCTCGCAGGCCGACTACGTCGAGGCTACCCACTTTGGGGAAGTGAACACGTACTTCCACCTCGACCGCATCGCCGCCTATGTGGACCACCTCCTGCAGGAACTGGGGGCGCCGTCCCTCCCCCGTGTCACCGCCGTGGTGGCCGCCCACACCGCCGTCACGGAGGAGGAGGGTGGAAATCGCGACGGCGTCCGGCGGCGCGATCGGTGGGTGCCGTTTCAAGGAGGCCACTACCGGCTGCCCAGTCACCGCTACACCGACGCGTGGGAGTACACGCCGGTCTCGCCGGACGGGGAGATTCATCTCGGGCCGGGCCGGTCGGCGCTGCAGTTTGGCGCGTTGGTCGAGGCGGCCGGCGGGCCGTACCAGCACAACGCCTCCCACAACGGCGCCATCCTCTATCACGAGTACGGACACCACATCAACCGGCACACGGCCGACTTTCGCGCCAACGCGCGGCGGCCCCCCCACCTGCAGAGCAACCGCAAGATCCCCATGGACGAGGGGACCTGCGATTACTGGACCGCGGCCATGCTGGGCACCCCGCACATCTGGGCCTGGCACCGCCGGCATGACGATCAGGAGGTGCATCCGCGGAGCCTCACCTCCTCCAAAACGATGGCGGACTATGACCGGAGGCCCGGCGCGGACCCGCATCTCAACGGCACGATCTGGGCCGCCGCGCTCTGGGACCTCCGCACGCGCCTGGGGGAAACGGACCCGGCCGGTGGGCAGAACACCGATCTGCTCGTGCTGCACGCCCTGCGCGTGCTCGGGCAATACGGTGACCCCGCGCCGGAGGCCGCCGCCGACAGGACCGCCGGGGCCAGGGAGAGCTACGCGGCGGGACTGACCGCTCTGCTCCAGGCGGACGAGCAGTTGAACGCCGGCCGGAACCGGACGGCGATTGTGGCCGCATTCGCCAAGCGGGGCATCGAACCCACGCCGAGCGTGTAACCGCTGCGCCCTTCCCCCGCGCCTTCCGCTCCAGATGGCCCCTGAACCGGCGCGCGCACTCGTCTCGGCCGGGCCCGAGGCATGGACGGCCGCCGGGCGGCTCCTTGAGCGTGGACCCGGCCCGAGCCGCGCTGCGGATCCCCGGCTGCGGCGGGAGGTGCGGCTCCTGACGACCCGGTTGGGCGCGATCATTCGCGAGCAGTCCGGCCGGGAGGTGTTTGACACCATCGAAGCCCTCCGGCGCTTCGCGCGGCGCCGGCGGGAAGGCGGAGGCCGCGGAGGGAGCGCGCGGGGGGAGGTCCGCGCCGTGCGCGGGCTGACGCTCCCGCAGGCGTCCGTCGTCGCGCACGCGTTCAGCCTGTTCTTCCTTCTCGTCAATCTCTGCGAGGAGCGGCAGCGCATCCGGCGCCTCAGGATGTACGCCCGCGATCCGGGTGGAGGCCCGATGACGCTGCGCCGCACGCTGAGGCAGCTGCGGTGCCACCACGTTCCGCCTGCCGCCCTGCGGCGCTTCCTGGCCTCCATGCGCGTCGAGCCGGTCCTGACGGCGCACCCGACGGAAGCCAGACGGCGCAGTGTCATGAACCACCTCTTCCGCATCGCGGACGCGCTCGATGCGGGCCGCGGCGCGGCCGACAGCGCGCTCGACGAGATCGACATGCACATCGAAGCCTTGTGGTTGACCGATGAGGTGCGCGAGTCCGGTGTGACGCCGGCGACGGAGGTCGAGACCGCGCTCGTCTTCCTGGAACGCACCCTCTACGCTCTGCCGGAGCGCTTTCACGAGGCGCTGCAGGCGGAGGTCTCCCGGGTCTTCCCGGACGTGACGGCGTCCCCGCTGCTCCGCTTTGGGTCGTGGGTGGGGGCGGATCGCGACGGCAATCCGAGCGTGACCCCGGCCGTCACCACGGCGGCGGCGGCCCGGCTCCGGCAGAGTATCCTCAGCTACTACCGTCAGCGCTGCGAGCAGATGGTGAACCTGCTCTCGTGTCCGGTGCGCCGTGCCCCGATCGCGGCGCGGATGCGCGCCGAGCTGATGCGCGACGGCCGCCGTTTCCCCGTCACCCGGCGGTTCGCCGTCATCGACCAGCCGCACGAGCTCTACCGCCGCAAGCTCCGCGTGATGATCTGGCGGCTGGATCGCACCGCGCGGCAGAGGCCGGGAGCCTACGAATCGGCCGAGGCGTTCGGCCGCGATCTCCGGCGCCTGGAAGCGCTGGTCGCCGCGCACCCGGGCCCGCGCGTCGCCAGGCATGGACCCGGTGGTCTCCGTGCGGCGGTCGACGTCTTCGGCTTCCACGCCGCCAGTCTGGATCTCCGGCAGCACGCGCGCCTGACCCGCGCGGCGGTCGACGCGCTCCTGACGTCCGCGCGTCTGCCGCGCGCCCCCGAAGGAGAGCGCATCGGCTCGATCCGGCGGCTGCTCCTCAGGCGGGCGGACGTCCCTATCCCGCGGGGCGCCAGGCCGGTCCTCGGCGAGTTTCTCGCCCAGCGGAAGATCCAGATCCGCTACGGGGAAGCCGCCTCACATCGCTACATCGTGAGCATGACGTCGGCGTGCTCCGATCTGTGGGACGTGGCCCTGCTGGGGCGGGCCGCCGGCCTGGTTGAGCCAGGCCGCGACGGCGTGGTCTCTCACGTCGATATCGTCCCCCTCTTCGAAACCTACGACGACCTCGAACGGTGTCCGGCGATCCTCGATCGGGTCCTCTCGGATGCCCTCTATCGCGGCCTGGTGGCTTCGCGGGGGGACGCCCAGGAGGTGATGCTCGGCTACTCCGATTCGGTCAAGGACGCCGGCTACGTCGCCGCCAACTTCGCGCTCTACCGGGCGCAGAAAGCCCTCGGCCGCGTGGCGGACCGCCACGGCGTCCGGCTGACCCTCTTCCACGGCGTCGGCGGGACCATCGACCGGGGCGGCGCGCCGTCGTACCGCAGTATCCGCGCGCAGCCTCACGCCGCCCCCGGAGGCCGCATCAGGATCACCGAGCAGGGCGAAGTCGTCTCGCAGCGGTATGCGCACCCTGCCATCGCGCTCAGGAGCATCGAGCAGCTCGTCACCGCCATCCTGGATGGCCACCTCCTGGCCGCCGAGCGTCGGGATCCGCGGTGGCAGGCGCACCTCGCGGAGTGGGAACAGATCGCCGAGTCGCTGGCGGAGATGAGCCGGCGGCAGTACCGGCGGCTCGTCTACGAGACGCCGGGGTTCCTCCAGTATTTTCTCCAGGCCACGCCGATCGATCTGGTCGAGCGCCTGCGGCTCGGCTCGCGGCGCAGCCGGCGCACCAGGTCCCGCGGCATCGAGGAGCTCCGCGCGATCCCCTGGGTGTTCGCCTGGACCCAGTCTCGCCACTGCCTGCCGGCGTGGTACGGCCTCGGGTACGCGCTGGAAACGTTCGTGCGCGGGCTCCCCCGCCGGCGGGAGATCCTCCGCGCGATGTACCAGCGGTGGCCGTTCTTCGCCGCGCTGCTCGACAACGCGGAGGTCTCCCTGGCGAAGACCGACCTGGAGATCGCCGGCCGGTACGCGGCGATGGTGCGTCCACCTCGGCTGCGGGACGCCGTCTTCAGGCAGATCTGCGCGGAATACCACCGGACGACGCGGCATGTGCTCGAGGTCTGCAACCGCACCGCGCTGCTGGCGCAGAACCCGGTCCTGGCCGAATCACTCCGCCTGCGGAACCCTTACGTCGATCCGCTGAACTTTTTGCAGCTCCACTTCCTCACCCGGTGGCGCCGGCGGCGTCGCGGGTCCGAGGAGTTGATGCGCCTGCTGCGGACGACCGCCGCCGGCATCGCCTTCGGGATGAAGGCGACCGGGTAAGACGCGGTCCGCGGAGCGATCCGCCCGGCGGCGGCCCGCCGCGTCGAGGCCTTCCGGTCATCCGGACGGCCCGCCGCCGCGCAGGTACGGCCGGAGGTCGACGGCGCGGCCCTGTTCGGCGGAGAGGTAGGCTCCGTAGCAGACGAGGGTGACGTCGCGGGCGAGCAGGGCGCCGCTTGTGGGCTCGCGGTCGAAGGCCTCGGCCGCGCAGAAATCCTGGAGCTCAGCGGGGAACCCGTTCATCCAGTGCTCGTCACCGCTGGTGAACTGCCACCCGGCGGACGTTTCCACTTTCTCGCGGATGTACTCGCCGCCGAAGAGGCCGGCGCGCGGAGCATAGGCGACGACGCTCGTGTTGGGGACGATGTTCGCGTGCACGACCGCCTTGCTGCTGTAGATCGACAGCCCGTTTTGAATGCCGCCGAGGACGATGTCCGAGGCGGTGATCTGCGCGACGGTCTCGTCATCGAACGTCACCAGCAGCGCCCCCCAGTCCTCGGAATCGACCCAGCCCTCGCGGATGAACTTCTCCTCGTCGGCGAGGAACCCGCGGGTGCGGGTGAGCCGGGCGACGGCGGCGAGGACCCCGGCCGGCCGGACGGGGGCGCCGTACTTGCGTCGGCCCTCGTCGTACTTGAGCTGGAGGGCGGCGCCGAGGGGGTGGCAGCCCTTGTTGATCACGCTCCCGCCGCCGCTGTAGCGCCACTGTCGCGCGTAGTCGGAGTGGGTGCCGCTGTGCGATTCTTCGCCGGCGATCCTCAAGATCGCCCCGCCGGTCTCGGCGACGAGCCGGGCCGCCTTGCGGACGTTGGGGCTGTACACCCAGTTCTCCGCGTAGTGCAGCCGCACCCCGGCCCGGGCCATCGCCCCGAGCGCGCGGTCGGCGTTGTCCAGCGCGCCGGCCAGCATCTCGGCGCGGCCGTACCGCGTCCCCACCATGGGCTCCCCGTCGCCGAAGAAGCCGGTGAACGGCTTCTCGCAGATGACCGCCTTCCGCGCCTCGGCGCAGCGCAGGATCAGCGGCACGTGCTGGTCGTTGGAGACGCACAGATCGACCAGATCGATCTCCGGATCGCCGAGCAGATCGTCCACCGCCGGGTAGACGCGCTCGATCCCGTGCCGCCGCGCCAGCGCCCGGCTCCGCTCCGGGCTGCGCGAGGCGATCCCCGCGATCCGCAGGTCGACGCCGGCGACGCCCGCGTAATTCTCCAGATGCAGATTGGCGGCGAACCCGGCGCCGACGATGCCGACGGTGACGCGTCGAGATGCGGTCACGGCCCCATCCCCTCCCTAACGGTTGTGCCGGTATGGATCGAGCAGGTCGCGCAGGCCGTCGCCGACCAGGTTGAGCGAGAAGACCAGCACCACGATCGCCGCGCCGGGAAAGAAGGCGTACCAGGGGGATTGAAACAGGTAGTCGCGCGCGCTCGACAGCATCACGCCCCACTCGGGCGTGGGCGGCTGGGCCCCCAGGCCGAGGAAGCTGAGCGACGCTTCGTAGAGGACGGCGTAGGCGAACCCCAGGGACCCCAGCACCGCGAGCGGGCCGATGAGGTTGGGCAGCAGGGTGCGGACGATGATGTAGGGGGTGGAGGCGCCCACGGCGTGGGCCGCCACTACGTACTCGAGCCCGCGCTCCCGGAGCATGGCCGCGCGCGACACCCGCGCGAAATTGGGCAGCGAGGCCAGCGCGATCGCCGCCACCACGCCCGGCTCGCCGGGGCCGAGCACGCTCACCATGGCGATGCCGAGGAGCACCACCGGGAAGGCGAAGAAGATGTCGATGACGCGCCCGGTGACGGTGTCGTAGGCGCCGCCGAAGTAGCCCGCCGTCAGCCCGACGGCGCTCCCGGCCAGCGCGGCGAGCAGCACGGCGGCGCTGCTGGCGAGCAGCGTCAGGCGCGCCCCGAAGACCACCCGGCTCAGGGTGTCCCGCCCGAACTCGTCGGTGCCGAACGGGTGCAGCCGCGAGGGCGGTTGGAGCGTGGCCGCCATGTTCTGGCGGTCGGGCGCATAGGGGGACACCGTCCCGGCCGCCAGGGCGGCGACGCACAGGACCAGCACCACACCCAGGCCGAGCGTGAGGCTCCACCGCCTGATCGCCCAGCGGACGGCTCTGCGCGCCCGCCGCCCCGGCGCCGCGCGCGGCGCGGCGCGGCCCCCCCGGTCGAGACCCGGCCGGGGGGCGACGCCCTGCTCGGCGGACCGCACCTGGGCCCTCACTCCCAGCCCGTCGACCGCCCGAGCCGGACGCGCGGATCGAGGACGGGGTAGAGGAGGTCGACGGCCAGGTTGAGCAGGACGAACGACGCGGCGATCAACAGGATGATGCCCGTCGCCACCTGGTAATCGCGGTTCAGGATCGCGTTCAGCACCAGCCTGCCCATGCCCGGCAGGGCGAAGACGGACTCCGTGATGACGGTCCCGCCCAGCAGGTATCCCATCTGGACGCCCAGGACGGTCATGAACGGGATCAGCGCGTTGCGCATGGCGTGGCGGACCAGGACCATCGCCGCGGCCAGCCCCTTGGCGCGGGCGGTGCGGATGTAGTCGGCGTTGAGCACGTCGAGCATGCCCGCGCGCAGGTAGCGCATCAGCTGCGTCGAGGCGAAGGTCCCGAGCGCGATCGCGGGGAGGAGCATGCTCCGGAGATTTTGCGCCAGCCCCCCGGACAGTGGGGCGAACCCGCCGGCCGGCAGCCAGCGCAGTTCCACGCCGAACAGGTAGATCAGCATGATCCCGAGCCAGAACCCGGGGACGGACAGCCCGACGAACCCGGCCGCCGTGGCCCCCAGATCGAACCAGGAACCGGGCCGGACGGCCGACAGGATCCCGCTCGGGACGGCGATCAGGAGCGCGACGACCAGGGAGAGCATCGCCAGCTCGAAGGTCACCGGAAACGCCCGCCGCACCAGCTGCAGGACCGTTTGATGGCTGAAGTAGGACTCGCCCAGGTTCCCCCGGGCGATATTGGCCATCCAGAACCCGTACCGGACGTGGATTGGCCGGTCCAATCCCCACTGATGGCGGAGGCCGGCCACCACCTCGGGTGGGGCCTCCGTGCCGGCCAGCATCCGGGCGGGATCGCCGGGAATGAAGTACGTCACCAGAAAGACCAGGATCGTGATGCCGGTGAGCGTGGGGATCACGCTCAGCCCGCGCCAGATCAGGTATCGGGCCACGGCCGTCGGGGCCTGCGGTCAGGCCGCCGGTCCGGCCGTCCGGGGCTCAGGAGGCGAGCCAGACATCGGCGAAGCTCTGCTGGAAGGCCGGATGCGGCACGAATCCCTGCACGTGCGGCCGGTGCGCGTGCGCCGTCGACCGGTGGCAGTAGATCGGGCCCGGGAGGTACGCCAGCCACAGCTCCTGGACTTTGGCGTACGCCGCCCTGCGCGCCCCCCGGTCGAGCGTCGTCGCGCCCTTTCGCAGCTCGTCGACGTACCCGGGGATCGTCTCGGGCGTCAGGCCCCCCACGTTCGCGGGGTTGGGGGGAAAGAGCAACCCCGCGGAATACGTGAGCGCCGGGTCCGTCGACCCCCGCGGCGGATAATCCACCGCGGCGTAGAAGTCGTGGCTCTGATTCAGGCGGGCGGCCCATTGGGCGATGTCGACTTCCTCGATGGCCGGCCGGTAGCCGGCCGAAGCGAAGGTGGCCTGCAGCAGCGTGGAGATGATCTTGAACTCGGGGTAACCCGACGGCACGAGGAAGCTGAACTCCAGCCCGCGTCCACGGGGGTACCCCGACTGCTCCAAGAGCTTCGCCACGGTGTCCGGGTTGTACGCGTACGCATCCTCGGTTTTGGGGTCGAATGCCCAATGCTGGGGGGTGAACGGGCTGTTGTCGGGACGTCCCAGCCCGGCGAGGAAATTCTTGATGAATCCCTGGCGGTCGAGCGCCCAGCCCATCGCCCGCCGCATCTCGACCTTATGAAATGGAGGCCTGCGCTGGTTGAGATAGACGACGAACATCTGGTCCGCCGGGGGCACGACGGCCACAGCGACGCTCTTGTCGGCCCGGAGGCGCGGGACCTCCTGCAGGCTGAAGTCGTAGACGAGGTCGACGTCGCCGGCCAGGAGCTGCGAGATCCGGGTCTGGAGCTCCGTCACCGGGCGAAAGACGATCCTGTCCACGTGCCCGGCCCTGGCCTCGTTCCAGTAGGCCGGGTTCCGCTCGAGCGTGACGTGGTCGTTTGGGATCCACTCCACGAACTTGTAGGGGCCCGAGCCGATGGGGTTCCGTCTGGCCAGATCGGTGCCCATGCTGCGCGGCACGATGTCGACGTACGTGAAGGCCGGGATGAGCTGGTTCTCGATCGCCGATGTCTTGATCTTGAGGTGCGTCTCGTCGAGCACCAGGACCTCCTTGATCGGGCCGATGAACCCGCGCAGCCACGAGCCCACCCTGGGATCCCGGATGCTGTCGATGGTGAACTTGACGTCCTCGGCGGTCAGCTTCTCGCCGTTGTGGAACGTCACCCCGCCCGGCAGGGCGATCACCAGGCTCGTGTTGTTGTCGGTCCAGACGAACGATTTGGCCAGCTTGGGCTTGACCTGGAAGGTGACCGGGTCCTGGTAGGAGAGCTGATCGTAGATGCCGGTCTTGATCACCTTCCAGACGTTGAGGTTCCCGACCCAGGGGTGCAGCGTGTTGATGTCCACCGACTGGCTGACCGTGAGCGTGCCTCCGCGCTTCGGCTGAGCGCTTTGGGCGGCGGCCTGGGCCCTGAGCAGGTCGCGCACGACCCCGGGAGCGCCCCCCGCCGCCGCGGCAGTGGCCGCCAGACCCGCGTGCGCCAGCAGCCGGCGCCGCGAGATGGACGGTGTCTGTCTCTTCGGCCTCTTCTCCATGCCGGCTCCCCCCTTACCTTTGTCCCACTCTTCGCTTCGATTGGCCTTGACGACTACGAGATCACGCCCGGTCCCAGCTTCCGCTCGTAGTACGACCAGATCGCCGCGCCGATCCGCTCGAAGTTGGTGTCGGTCGCCAGATCGTCGGCCATCGCCCGGTCCATGGGACGGGCGCCGGCCACCTGCGCGTTCAGGACCTGGCGTTTGGCGGCCAGCTCCAGGAACGACGCCGCGAGCACGGCCCTACGGATGTCCGGCCCCACCGTGATGATCCCGTGGTACTTCATGAACAGGGCGGTGGTCCCGCCGAGGCTCTTCGACACCTCCCGGGCCAGCGCCGGCGCGTAGACCCGGTTGGGGGTCTTCTTGAACCAGGCGACCTTTCGGGTGAGCACCCCGAACTGATCGTACGGCTCGATCTCCCGGTCCGCGGCCATCAGCATGCAGATGTACGGCGCGTGCGTGTGCACGATCCCGCCGACGTCGGGCCGGCCCCGGAAGACCTCCGCCATCAGCGACCACTCGCCGTGCACGGGGTAGTCGCCCTCCAGCACCTTCCCGTCCAGGTCCATCCGCATCAGCCCGAAGCCCGGCTTGATCTCGTCCAGCCCATGGAACATCGACTTGATCCAGAAGGTGTCCGCCCCGGGCTCGCGCGCGGCCAGGATGCCGATGATCGCGTGCGCCTGGCCCTCGTGGGCGATGATCCGGTAGCCGAGGGCGAGGTCCTTCTTCAGTTGCCCGTCCGCCCGCTGCGCCCCCGTCCGTTGGGCGCCCGTTCGCTGTGGTCCCGTCCGCTTCACCGCGGTTCCTGTCTTCATCAGGTGGCTTCCTCCCGTCCGTCTGGTTTCGCGCCGTCCGCCTCGGCCGGGCCGGTCCTCACGGGCGCCGGCCCGGGGCGGGACGCGAATTGGTAGTCTACTGCGCGGCTTTCTGGATCTCGTCCGCGGAGATCGTCACCAGCGTGCGCAGCTTCCCGTTGGTCCCCGCCTGGACGACGTCGAACGGGCCGTAGGCGTTGTGGTACTTGTCGAAGACCATCGGCCCGCTCGCCCCGTAGAATTTGATCTTCTTGCCGGCCGCGAGCCCGGCGAGCCCATCCCGGTACGTGTAGACGACCGCGCCGCCGGGGGTGGTGACCAGCGGGATGGACGCCACGACCTTCTCGGGATCCGTGCTCCCGGCCTTCTGGATCGCCAGCGCCATGACGATCGTCCCATCGTACGCGTAGTTGGAGCTCTCCAGCGGCTGATGCGTGTACAGCTTCGCATACATCGAGGCGAACGCATCGGCGGCCGCGCCGGGTGGCGTGGAGCCGACGAGGGACACCAGCACCTTGCTGGCCACCTCGGGCGTGACCGACTTGATGTAGTTGCTCCCCGCCGTCAGGTCCGTGCCGATCAGGGGGACGGCCAGGTTGTTCAGTTCTTTGAAGTTGGCGTACATCACCGCCGCCGTCCCCGGGTCGGTCTGGGTGAAGATCACGTCCGGGTGGGCGCTGACGACGCGCTCAACCTCGGACCGGTAGGAGGTCTGCCCCGCGGTCAGCTTGACGTCGGCCACGATCTTGCCGCCGAGCTTCTGGAAGGTCTTCACGATGGGGGCCTTGAGCGTCTCGTTGGTGATGTCGGTATAGAAGACCAGGGCCGCGTTGCGGTAGCCTTTCTTGATCGCGTACAGCGCCATGGCGACGCTCAACTGCGAGTCCGACGGGTTCGGCCGCCAGATCCACTGGTCCTCGTTGGTGTCGAACACCGTCGTGCCGCCGAGGAAGACCATCGGAATCCGGTTGGCGTCGATGATCGGCCGCACGGCGAAGAGCTCCGTGCTCGTCGGCCCGATCTGGACCACGATGCGGTTGGCGCCGATGAGCTTGTTTTCCGCCGGCACCGCGTCCGCGGCGTCGCTCTGGGTGTCGGCGAGATGGATCTCCATCGTCCGGCCGAGAATGCCGCCCGCCTCGTTGATCGCCCGCTGCGCCACCCGGGCGCCCTCCAGGATCGCGGCGCCGACGTCGGCGTGGACCCCGGTCATCGCGGCCAGCACCCCGACCGAGATCGGCGCCGGCGCCGTGCCCCCCGGCGATGCTGCGAGCAGCGCCGCTGCGAGCACGCCGGTTGAGAGCATGCACACCTTCCGCCTGCCAGTTCCGCGCACCAGCACATCCCCCTTTCCCCAGGAAGAATCCCGCCGCCGCGCCCCGCGAAGGCCCGGGCTCCGCGGCGGGGTCTTACGTCAACCGGCCGACGTACAGATCCACCACCTCCTCGTCGCGGAGCAGGTCGGGACCCGGCCCGGCCAGGCGGGTCGCGCCGAGCGCCATGACGTAGGCCCACGCGGCCTGCGCCAGGGTTTGCCGCGTATTCTGCTCGACCACCACGACCGCGACGCCGGAGCGGCACACCGCGCGGATGTGCTCCCAGACGGTCGCGATGAAGCGGGGCGAGAGCCCGGTGCTCGGCTCATCGAGCAGCAGCACGGCCGGGTCGACCATCAGCCCGCGGGCCATGGCGAGCATGTTGCGCTGCCCGCCGCTCAACGTTCGCGCCGGCCGCTTCATCGCCGCGCCCAGATCCGGGAACATCGTGGTGATGAACTCGATCCGGTCCCGGAGCCCCGCGGCCCGGGTGTATCCGCCCACTTCCAAGTTCTCGCGCACGGTCAGGGTGGGAAACACGTTGTGCGCCTGCGGGACGTAGGCGATGCCTTCGCGGATCAATTTCTCGGGCGCCAGGCCGGTCACGTCGCTGCCGTTGAGCAGCACCCGGCCCGCCGCCGGCCGGATCAGCCCGGCGATCGCCTTGAGCAGCGTGGACTTCCCGGCCCCGTTGGGGCCGACGACCGCGGTCACCCGGCCGGATCCCGCCTCGATGCCGACGTTCTGGATGATGGGGGGGCCGCCGTATCCCGCCGTAAGGCCCTGCGTGACGAGGACGGGACCACGTGGAGCGCGGCCGGGACCCGTTTCGTCTGGGGGCGAGCTAGACACGGGCGGGCACCTGCCCGAGGTACGCATCGACGACGGCGGGGTCGGACCGGAGCGCGGCCAGGGGGCCGTGGGCGATCGGCCGCCCCAGGGCCATGACGATGACCGTCCCGCAGACCTGCTCCACGAACGGGAGGTTGTGCTCGACCATCAACACCGTCATCCCCGCGGCGACCAGCGTCTTGATGCCCTCGCCGATCCGCCCCCCCAGCACCGGGTTGACGCCGGTGAGCGGCTCGTCCATGAGGACCATGCGCGGCCGGGCCTGGAAGATCCGGGCGATCTCCAGGAGCCGCTTCTGCCCGCCGCTCAGGTTCCCTGCCGGGTCGTTCTTCAGGGGCAGCAGGCCGAACTCGCCCAGGATCGCCCGCGCCTGGACGCGGTCGGCGTCCTCTGATTCGCGAAGACGCGCGGGGGTGCACACGGCCCGCCAGACTTCTTCCCGCCCTCCCTCCGGCGCGGCCAGCAGCATGTTCTCCATGACCGTGAGCCCCGCCCAGACGCGGGGCGACTGGAACGTGCGCACGAGCCCGAGCCGGGCCACGCGGTGGGCGGGCCGGCCCCCGACGTCCAGGCCGGCGAACCTGATCACGCCGGCGTCGGGCTTCAGAAAGCCCGAGATCAGGTCGATCGCCGTGCTCTTGCCGGCGCCGTTCGGCCCGATGAGGCCGGTGATCCTGCCGGCCTCGACGTCGAAGCTGCAGTCTCGGACGGCGTGCACGCCGCCGAAGCTCTTCCATAAATGACGCACGTCCAGGAGCGCCGGCATCCCTCACCCGCCCGCCCGCGTCCCGGCCACCGCGGAGCCGGCGGCGTACCCCGCTGCCGAGGCGGGGTCCCGGTCCTGCGCGCGGGGCTCCGGGAGGATCCCCTGGGGACGCCAGCGCAGGACGGCGAGGATCAGGATGCCGATGAGGATCTCCCGGACGGCGGGACCGAAATCCGGGTGCCCCGGGATCTCCGGGAGAAACCGGGTGACCTCCTGGAAGAAGATCAACACCAGGAAGATGCCCAGGATCACCCCGCGGTTGTTCCCCGTCCCTCCCACGAAGATCGCGGCGTACAGCAGCAGCGTCTCCACGGGCGACCATGCCGAGACATTGAAGGCGCCGAGGAAATGGACGAACAGCGCGCCGCCCAATCCCGCGATCACCCCGCCGATGACGTAGCCCTTGAGCTTGAGGGCGAACACGTTCCGGCCGAAGGCCGCCGCGGCGGTTTCGTCTTCCCGCACCGATCGCAGGGCGCGCCCGAACGGGCTCCAGAACAGCCGCTCCAGGAAGAGGTAGACGGCGATCAGGACGGCCAGGCAGAACGCCAGGTAGAACACGGGGTAGACGTGGGGGTCGAGGCGCAGCACGCTGTTGAACGGCTGGCTCAGCCCGTAGAGCCCGTTGTACCCCGCGAAGATCCGGGCGTCGTTGCTGATCACGGCCTGCATGATCAGCGCCGTGGCCAGCGTGGTGATGGCGAAGTAGTCGCCCCGCAGCTTCCGCAGCGCGATCGCCCCCACGACCAGGGAGAGCAGCCCGCCGGCCAGCATCGCGCCGAGCGCGCCGGCGACGAACGGCCACCTGAGCCCCAGGATGTACTCCGTCGGCGGCCGCAGGCCGGCCGGCGGCAGGGTGAGGACGGCGTCGATGTACGCGCCGATGGCGATGAACGCGTAATAGGCGATGTCGAGGTCGCCCTCCCATCCCCAGCGCACGTTCAGGCCCAGGACGAAGATGGCGAAGATCACGCCCTGGGTCGCGATGGAGACGAGGTAGTTGATCACGCCGCGCCGCCTCCCACGCGCGGCCTGGTGGTGAACAGTCCTTCCGGGCGGACCAGGAGGGTCGCGATCAGCAGCGCGAACGCGATCGGCAGCTTGTAGTCCGCGGCTACGTAGAAGGCGCTGGTCTCCATGGCCACGCCGACGAGGAGCGCGCCGGCCATCGCGCCGTACGGCTTGCCGATCCCGCCGACGATCGCGGCGGCGAAGGTCACGAGCAGGAAGTTGAACCCGAACGAGGGGGCGAAGCTGCCGACCCGTCCGGCCAGCACGAACCCGCCGAGCCCGGCGATGAGGCCGGCCAGCCCCCACGTCAATTGGATGACGCGGGAGGCGTCGATGCCGCTGACGCGGGCGAGGTCGCGGCTGTCCGCCACCGCCCGCAGCGCCTTCCCGAACTTCGTGTACCGGAGCAGGAGGTGGAGCAGCGCCATCGTCCCCGCGGCCGCCGCCATGATCAGCTCATCGCGGCTCGTCCACAGAAACGGTCCCACCCGGTGCGGGACGGCCTGGGGCAGGACGTACACGACGTTCGTGCCGGTGAACACCGCCAGCAGGACGTTCTGGATGATGATGGCGACGCCGATCGTGGCGATGAAGATGACCAGGCTCCGCGCGCGCGCCCGGACGAACGGCTCGACAATCCCCCGGTTCATTCCCCACGCGACCAGTCCCCCGGCCGCGGCCGCCGCCAGGCCGCCGACGAGCAGGTTGGTCGTGAGGCTCTGCGACACGTAGGCGGCGTACGCGCCGACCGTCAGGAGCTCCCCGTGGGCAAAATTCGGATGGTTGCTGACGCCGTACTGCAGCGAGAACGCCACGGCGGAAAACGCCAGGATCGCCGCGGTGACCAGGCCGAACCCCAGGGCGACGAAGAAGCCATGCATGTTATCCCGGCTTCGGCCGGTAGGCGGGCGCAAAGGGCCGCAGCGGCGGCAACACCCACCCCCCGGTGGGCACCGGGCGCTCGTCGGAGCGGACCGGCACGTCGATCACCGCGGGACGGTTCGCGGCGAGCGCGGCGGCCAGGGCGCCGTCCAGGTCGCCGGGGCCGGTGATCCGATACCCGTCCGCCCCCATCGCCTTGGCCATCGCAGCAAAGTCCGCGCTCACCGGCTCGCCCGTGCGCTGCTTTCTGAAGCGCGTCGCCAGCTCGCGAGGCCCGAACGCCCCCACCTGGAGATCGTAGATCGAGGCGTACCCGCGGTTGTTCCACACCACCCAGATCGCGGGGATATCGTACTCGACGGCGGTGGCCACGCTGTGCGCGGCCATCAGGAAGCCTCCATCCCCGCACACGGCCACGGCGGGGCGGTCCGGGGCCGCCAGCTTCGCCCCCAGGACGCCGCACACGGCGAAGCACATCGATCCAAACCCCCACGACTGCAGGAAGGAGCGGGGCCCCCGCACCCTGAGGCGCTGCACCAGCCAGTTGTGGTGGACGCCGACGTCCGACAGGACGAGGGCGTTCTCGGGCAGGGCGCGCGAGAGGGTCGCCACCACGCGCTCGGGATGCAGCGGCAGCCCCTCCGCGTTCGCGAGGGGGGCGCGGTCGCTCTCCCACACCTGCCGGGCGGCCTCCAGGCGCCTGACCCACGGGGCATGGCCGTCCCGCGGCTCCCGGCGCCGTTCGACCTCCGCCGCGAGCTGGCGGACGACGGTGCGCGCGTCCCCGAGGACGCCGACCGCGACCGGATAGTTGCGCCCGATCTCGGAAGGATCGATATCCACCTGGATGAGCCGGGTCGGCGGGATCTCGAACGTGTACCCGGGAATCCAGCTGCTGCTCATCCGGTCATCGAACCGCACGCCCAGCGCCAGGATCACATCGGCATTCCGGGTCGCCTCGTTGGCCGCAAACGTCCCGTTCCGCCCCACGTTGCCGAAATACAATGGGTGATCGGCCGGCAGCACGCCCGACGCCAGCGGCGTGCTCACCACCGGCACGCCGAGGCGCTCGGCCAGCGTCCGGACCTCCGCCTCCGCCTCGGACAGCACGGCCCCGCCCCCGGCCAGGATCACGGGGCGGGCGGCGCCGAGGAGCGTCTCGAGGGCGGCCTGCAATTGGCCGGCCTCCGCGGCGCTGCGGATGCGCACGCCGTCCCCCACCGCCTGCGGGCGCTCGCCTCCGACGTCGACCGTCTCGACGAAGAGATCGAGCGGGACGTCGACCTGCACCGGGCCGGGCCGGCCTCCCAGCATTTCCAGAAACGCCTGCCGCATCACCAGCGGCAGCTGATCGGGCCGGGTCGGCTGGAAGCTGCGCTTGACGTACGGCCGGAGCACGGACGGAAAGTCGGCCTGGTAGTGCCGGTACGTCTCCTGGAACGCGCCGCGATTGAACTGCACGCTCGGGACGTTGGCCGTGATCGCGAGCAGCGCCGAGGAGTCCATCATCGCCGACGCGACGGCGACGGGGATGTTCGTCGAGCCGGGCCCGCAGGAGGTGAACGTCACGGCGGGGCGGTGGGCGACGCGCCAGTACGCGTCCGCCATGTGGCCGGCCGCCTGTTCATGGTGGACGGAGACCGTGTGGATCTGCTCCTGCACGTCGTACAGGGCGTTCAGGAGACCGATGTTGCCGTGTCCGCACAGGCCAAAGGCGAAGGAGACCCCCTCGCAGAGGAGCCGGTCCACGATGACCTGCGCGCCTGTCTTGGAGAGCACCGTGACCATGTCCCCACCTCCCGGGCGGTCCCGCCGCCACGCGCCGCGCCCCTGCGGGGACGGGCGCTCAAATTTTCCTTCGACGGCGCCGCAATCCCGCCTCCTCCGGGGCGGTTACGCGCCGGCCCGGCGGCGGTGCTGCGCTCCAGCCTAGACTTTGGGTGAGAAGTCGGTGGCGGTCAGCAGCGCCGTGCGGATGTGCTCCACCAGCCATCCGCGCTCGTGGCTCTTCTCGCGGACGCGGTGCCACTCGGGGTCGGCCTGAAAGGCGCCCCACTTCTTCTCGCGGTCTTCCCACGACTCGTAACGGGTGATGTAGGTCAGCTCGTCCAGCTCGCCGACCGCCGTCTCCCAGAATCCGACCACGTGGATCCCGTGCTTTCGAAAGAACCCCATCGTGTGGTCCCGAAACCGTGTGAGCACATCGGCTTTGCGGCCCGGCATGCAGCGGTAGACGCGGAGCTCGTAGACCATTCGGTTCTTCCCCCCCCGTCGCGATCTCGAGGTCCCCCCCGTCGCGAGCCGTCCGGCCCGGCGCGCTGAATCACGGATTGGCTCGCTCTTCTCGACGTTTCAGCCGCAACCCTCTAGGCTGAGGGATCGGAGCCGGCGATGACCGCGCCTGACATGATCGCTCTCCCCGCCGGCCGATGGGGATCGCCCTCCTCCAGACGAAGGATGCGCTGATGCCGGCGTGAGAGCGCTCTCCTTCTAATGAAGGATGCACCGACTAATGAAGGATGCACCGACCGTTCGAGTAGGGCATGGCGGGATTGACATAAGCGGTTTTCCCCATTATGCTTCGGGCTTTTACCCGATAGGGCCGGAAGCGCCTGGGGACTACTGTGTAGGCGATGGCTATGTCACAGGACAGTTCCCGGCAGGGACGGCCACACACAGTCGTGGTCACGGTGCGGATCAAGCACGCGCTGGACGCGCGCGACGCTTTGGCCGCCGCCCTTGTGGGCGCGGGAGAGGTTGTGGACGCGGTGGTCACCGAGGGGACCACCGAATCTGGCGCGCAGACGCTGGTCTCGATGATCCTCCAAAGCCGTCTGCACTGATGCTCATCGAGAAGAGTTCTCCGCCGGCCGTGCAGGCCTGAAAAACAGGTCGGAGCCGGCCCAGACGCCTCCCGTCGAAAATCGTCGGGGGGCGTCTTCGTTTTTGGTGGCGGTGCAGTAGGCTGTCTCTCCTGCGGCGAATAGGAAACGCTGAACGCAATCCGATCCCAGCGATGGTCGCCCGGCCCCCGGGGGGCGGCGCAGGGCAGACGGGAGGCGGTTCGATGCAGCGTTCGTCAAGCGTTCGCGCGATCACCCCGTCGATGACGATCGGCATGGATGACCGCGCCCGCAGGCTGCGGCGCGAGGGGGTCGACGTCATCAGCTTCGCCGCGGGCGAGCCGGACTTCGACACGCCGGAGATCATCAAGCGGGCAGCGATCAAGGCCATTCAGGAGGGGTTCACCAAGTACACCAGCCCGGCCGGCATCATCGAATTGCGGCAGGCCGTTGCCAAGCACCTTCGGGACACGTACGGCGCGGCGTACGCGCCCGAAGAGATCGTCATCACGGCTGGCGGCAAGCCCGCGCTGTACTTCACGCTGCGCGCGTTGTGCGAGCCCGGGGATGAGGTCTTGGTGCCGGTCCCGGCATGGGTCTCCTACGTGGAGCAGGTGAAGCTGGCCGGGGCCCGTCCGGTGCTCGTCCCCACCGGGGCGGAGGAGGATTTCCAGCCGCGCGTGGATCGGGTGGCTTCGCTCGTCACCCCCCGCACCCGCGCGATGTTGATCTGCTCTCCGCACAACCCGACCGGCGTCGTGTACACCCGCGAGACGCTCGCCGGCCTGATCGAGTTGAGCCGGCGGCGCGAGTTCACGCTCCTGAGCGACGAGATCTACGAGAGCATGGTCTATGACGGCGCGAGGCATCACTGCCTTCCCGGCGCCTGGCCCGATGCCCGCGACCGGATCGTGCTGCTCAATTCGATGTCGAAGACGTACGCCATGACCGGGTGGCGGATTGGATACGCGGCGGCCCCCAGGCCCATGGCCGAGGCCCTCACAGACGTGCAGGGGCATCTTGCCGGCAACCCCAACTCCATCGCTCAGCGGGCGGCTCTGGCGGCCCTGCAGGAGGGCGTGGATCCGTCCGAGATGGTCGCCGAATACGACCAACGCCGCCGGACCATCGTCGCGCGCCTCAACGCCCTTCCCGGCGTCCGGTGCGCGACGCCTCGGGGCGCGTTCTACGCGTTTCCGGACGTGCGCGGGCTCTTGGGCCGGCCCGGCGGGCCCGCCACCTCCGTTGCGCTGTGCGAGGTCCTGCTCGAGAAGGCGCATGTCGCGGTCGTTCCGGGCGAGGCGTTCGAAGGGCCGGGCTTTCTCCGCTTTTCGTACGCCACCTCGCTCGCGCGGATCGAGGAGGGCATCGACCGGATCGCCCGCGCGCTTGCCGCGCTGTCATGAGGCACCAGCCGTGATGACGCCGCCGGAGTTCCGCAACGAGCCGCTCGTGGATTTCGCGAAGGGGCCGGGCCGCCAGGCCATGGAGGAGGCGCTGCGCACCGTCGGGGCGGCCCTGGGGCGCGAGTTCCCGCTGCTGATCGGCGGCCGTCCCGTGAGGACCGGCGAGACGTTTCGGACGGTGAACCCCTCTCAGACCGACACGGTGGTGGCGGTGGTCCACCAGGCCGGCGCGGGCGAGGTCGAGGCCGCGGTCGCCGCCGCGCTCACCGCCTTCGAGTCGTGGCGCTGGGTCCCGGCCGAGGAGCGGGCGGCGCTCTTGATGCGGGCGGCGAACCTCCTCAGGCGCCGCCGCATGGAGGCCGCGGCGTGGATGATCTACGAGGTGGGCAAGAACTGGACGGAGGCCGACGCGGACGTCGCCGAGGCGATCGATTTCGCCGAATACTACGCCCGCGAGATCCTCCGGTACGCTCCCGGGCGGCCGCTCCCTTCGATCCCGGGCGAGATGAGCGAGTATCTGTATCTTCCCCTGGGCGTGGTGGCGGTCATCTCCCCATGGAACTTCCCCCTCGCGATCCCGGCGGGGATGGCGCTCGGCGCGATCGTCTGCGGCAACACGGTGGTGATGAAGCCCGCGAGCGACTCGGCCGCGACGGCCCATGCGATCGCGGACGCGCTCACCGAGGCCGGCCTTCCGCCGGGCGTGCTGAACGTGATCGCCGGCCCCGGCGGGGCCGTGGGAGAGGCGCTGGTCGCGCACCCCAAGGTGCGGATGATCGCGTTCACCGGGTCGCGCGACGTCGGGACGCACCTCTTCGAGCTCGCGGCCCGCACGCCTCCCGGTCAGATCTGGCTCAAGCGGATCATCGCCGAGATGGGAGGCAAGAACGCCATCATCGTCGATGACGAGGCCGCGCTGGACGAGGCGGTCGCGGGGGTCGTGGCCTCCGGCTATGGGTACCAGGGGCAGAAGTGCTCCGCGGGCTCCCGCGTGGTGGTGACGCCCAAGGTGTACGGCGAGGTCGTCGAGATGCTCGCCGAGCGGGTCCGCCGTCTCGAGGTCGGTCCGGCGCCCGAGAACTTTCCGGCGGGGCCGGTCATCAACGCCCGCGCCGAGCAGAAGGTGCTCGAGTACATCGAGATCGGGAAGCGCGAGGGACGCCTCGCGGCCGGCGGCGGCCGGGCGCGGGCGGGGGGCCACTACATCGCGCCGACGATCATTATGGACGTCCGGCCGGATGCCCGGATCGCGCAGGAAGAGATTTTCGGCCCGGTCGTCGCGGCGATCCCCGCCCGCGATTTCAACGACGCGATCCGGATCGCCAACGGCACCGCGTACGGGCTGACGGGGTCGGTCTACACCCTGAACCCGGAGAAGCTGGCGAAGGCCCGGCGGGAGCTCATGTGCGGCAATCTCTATCTCAACCGAAAGTCCACCGGCGCGCTCGTGGGGACCCACCCGTTCGGCGGGTTCAACATGTCGGGCACCGACAGCAAGGCCGGCGGGCCCGAGTATCTGCTGAACTTTCTCCAGCCCAAGGTGGTCGCTCACAAGTACTGGTAACCGCGGACCGCGCGGGGGGAGGCCACCGATCGAGATCCGCCTGGTCCGGCACGCCACGCTCGCCGTGCGCTTCTCCGGCGTCACGGTCCTGGTCGATCCCATGCTCGGTGATGTCGGCGCGAATCCGCCGGTCCCGAACTCCCCGAACCCGCGGCCGAATCCCCTCGTCCCACTTCCCCGGCCGGCGCCCGCGCTGATCGGAGGAGTGAATGCCGTCCTGATCACCCACACCCACCGCGACCACTTCGATGATGCGGCCGCCTCGATCGTGCCGAAGCACCTCCCGCTCATCTGCCAGCCCGAGGATGAAGCGAAGTTCCAGGGGCTGGGGTTCGCCAGCGTGCGCCCGGTCACCGGGGTGTTGGAATGGGAGGGGATCGAGATCCACCGCACCGGGGGCCGGCATGGAGTGGGCGAGGTCGGCCGGCGGATGGCTCCGGTGTCGGGGTTCGTCCTCCGCGCCTCCCGCGAGCGGACGCTGTACGTCGCCGGGGACACCATCTGGTGCCCCGAAGTGGAGGAGGCGCTGCGCCGTCACGCCCCTGCCGTCACAGTCGTGAATGCCGGCGCGGCTCAGTTCCTCGAGGGCGGGCCGATCACTATGGCGGCGGAGGATGTGATCGAGGTGGCGCGCCGCGCTCCGGGGACGAACGTGATCGCCGTGCACATGGAGGCGATCAATCACTGCGTCCTCACCCGGGCCGCCCTGGCGTCGTCCGTGGCCGCCGCCGGGCTTTCGGACCGCGTCTGGATTCCGCGGGACGGCGAATCGAAGTCTTTCTGAGGCGTGTGTTCTTACGGCCGCAGCGAGCCGAGCGGTCCGTCGGGCCTGATCAGGTCGCGGATCCACCCATCGTCGATCTGCAGGGGGCTACCGGCTTCCGGTCTCTCCGTCGCCGCCGTCTCCTCCCGCCGCGTCCCAGAGGGGGGCGGCGCCGGCCGCGGACGGCGAATCCCGCCGGGCCGTGCGCAGGCGCCAGCGCGCGACCCCGCCCAAGGCCGCGAGCCCCGCCAGCCCGCCGATCCCGAACGCGCCCGAGGCGCCCCAGAGCTGAGCCAGCGTCCCGCTCACGAGCGCTCCCACGGGCGTCATGCCGCCCATGACGAGCGAGTAGACCGCCATCATCCGCCCCCGGAGCCGGTCGGGGGTGCCGAGCTGCAGCGTCGTGTTGACCGTGGCCGTGAACACGACCATGCTGGCGCCGGCGACGCCCAGGACGACGGCCGCGGCGTGAAAGCGGTGGATCGCGCCGAGCGCGATGTTGGCGAGCGTCAGGACGAGCGCCCCCCCGAAGAGGAACCCCGGGCGGGGCCCCAGGTGGCTGAGCGACGCAACCGTGATCGCTCCCACCAGGGCCCCGGCGCCCTGCGCGGACATCAGCAGGCCGAACTGCGCGGCCTGCATCCGCAGCACGTCCTTGGCGAACACGGTGGCGAGGATGGTGAAGTTCATCACGAAGATGCTCTCCGCGGCGAGCAGCACGGTGACCTGCAGCGCAAGCGGGGTTCGGGCGAGATAGACCAGCCCTTCCCGCAGCTCGGCGAGGATCCCATCGGTCACGTGCACGATCCGGGCGGGCCGGACCCGCATCAGCAGCAGGGCCAGGATCACCGGGATGAAGCTCAGGCCGTTGGCGAGGAACGCCCACGCCATGCCCACCCAGGTGATGGCCGCGCCGGCGATCGCGGGGCCGAGCAGCCGGGCGACGTTGACGATGGTGGAGTTCAGCCCGACCGCGTTCAGGATGTCGGTCCCTTCGACCATCTCGAAGATGAACGCCTGACGGGCCGGGATGTCGAACGCCTGCGCCGTGCCGAGGACCGTCGCCAGCACCGCCACGTGCCAGAACCGGACCGTCCCCGTCAGGATCAGGACGCCCAGGACCAGCGCCTGCAGCATCTGGACTGCCTGGGTCACGACGATGACGTTGCGCTTGCTGACGCGGTCCGCGACGGCGCCGCCGATCAAGGCCAGGCAGAGGACCGGCAGCCACTGCAGCGCGCCCACGAGGCCGAGCAGGAACGGCGAGTTGGTGATCTGGAGCACGAGCCACGCCTGGGCGATCCGCTGCATCCAGGTGCCGACGAGCGAGATCATCTGCCCGATGAAGAAGAGCCGGAAATTCCGGTGGCGGAGGGCGGCAAACGTTCCGGGCCGCCGCCGCTCCCTCGCCTCGAGCGGCCGTGCTCCGGGGGGCGGTGCGGTGCCGGTCACCCTTTCATCCTAACATCCGGCATGGTATCGTGACGGTGTATGGCAGAGCCAATCGAGATCGGGCTGACGTTTGACGACGTGCTGCTGGTGCCGCAGCGGTCCGCCGTCAGCACGCGGCGTCAGGCCGACACCCGGACGCGGCTGTGCCGCGGCATCGAGCTGGCGATCCCCGTCGTCAGCGCGAGCATGGACACCGTGACCGAGGCGGCGATGGCGAGCGTCATTGCCCGCGAAGGCGGCATCGGGATCATCCACCGGTTTCTGCCGATCGCGGATCATGTCGCCGAGGTCCGGCGGGTCAAGCGCGCCGAGAGCGTGGTCATCGAGACGCCGTACACGGTCGGCCCCGAGGCGACGATCAGGCACGCCGCCGCGTTCATGGAAGAGCACGGCTCCGCCGGCATCCTGGTGATCGACCGCGACCGCCGCCTGCTCGGCATCGTCACCGCGCGGGACGTCCTGTTCGAAGAGGAGCTCGACCGTCCGATCACGGCGGCGATGACCCCCCGGGCGCGACTGATCACCGCCCCCGCCGGCACCCCCATCGAGCAGGCCAAGGAGATCCTGCACCGCCACCGGATCGAGAAGCTCCCGCTCGTCGATGCGGAGGGACGGCTGGTGGGGCTGGTCACCAGCCGGGACATCCGCAGCCGGCTGCGGTATCCGGATGCGACGAAGGATGAGAAGGGCCGGCTGCGGGTCGGCGCGGCGATCGGGGTGCGCGGCGATTTCCTCGAGCGCGCCGAGGCCCTGGTGAATGAGGAAGTGGACGTCCTCGTGATCGACATCGCCCACGGCCACTCCGACCTCGCGTTTGCGACCGTGGAAGCCGTCCGCGCCCGGTGTCCCGACGTGCCCCTGATCGCCGGCAACGTCGCCACGGCCGAGGGGACCCGAGATCTCATTGCCTGCGGGGTGGACGGCGTGAAGGTCGGCGTCGGTCCCGGCTCCACCTGCACGACCCGGGTGGTCACCGGCGCCGGCGTCCCGCAGCTGACCGCGATCCTCAACTGCGGCGAGGCGGCGGCGGAGGCCGGCGTGCCGATCATCGCCGACGGCGGGATTCGCGGGTCAGGGGACCTGGTGAAAGCCCTGGCCGCCGGGGCCGAGACCGCCATGCTCGGGAACCTGCTCGCCGGCACCGAAGAAAGCCCCGGGGCCTCTGTCACCCGGAACGGCCGTCAGTACAAGGTCTACCGCGGCATGGCCAGCCTGTGGACCTCCGCGGAGCGCCGCGATATGCCGCATGAGGACGAGCTGCTCTCCGAGATCGTGCCCGAGGGGATCGAGGCGATGGTCCCGCACCGCGGCGGGGCCGCGGCGGTGCTGACCCAACTCGTCGGCGGGCTGCGGTCGGGCATGAGCTACTGCGGCGCGACCACGCTCGCCGAGCTGCGCGCGAACGCCCGCTTCATCCGCGTCACGGACGCCGGGGTCCGGGAAGGCATGCCCCACGACGTCGACCCGCTGTCCTGATCGCCTGCCCGACCCGCCGTCGCGTCTCTAGAGTCGGGCCGCGGTCCGCCAGACGGTGATCCGCCGGGCGGTTGCCGGCCGCCGTCACTGCCGCTTCTCGCCGATCCGCTCGAGGGTCCGCTCGATGATCTCGGTCGCCGTGTCGACGGCGTGGGTGACCTTGTTGCGCTCACGCACGAGCCGGGTCAGGAGCGTCAGGGAATCGTCGCTCCCCTGCGCCATCGTCCTGAGGCGCGCCGCCGGCTGCAGCGCCGGGACCGGCTGGACCGGCAGCGCGGGGTCGTGATCGAACGGCCCGGCCGCGGTGTAGTTGACCGGGATCAGCGTCCGGCCGATGCGCATCAGCGCATCGTTGATGGCGGCCGCCGCCTCGCGCTGCTTCCGGGTGCCGCGTCCGCGCAGGCCGCCCCCGATGCGCTCGGCCGCCGCGTGCAGGCGTCCGGCCGCCGCGGTCAAGCGCTCCACCGCCCCCAGCGGCGGCCGCATGTCGAACGAATCGCCCGCGGCCTCCTGGATCCCGCGCAGCGTCTCCCGCAGTTCGGCCGCGGTCTCGCGGTAATCGAGGGGGAGGACCGGCGCGGTGCACCACCGCCACAGGGCGAGCGCGTACACCTGCGCGTCGCGGTGGAGGTTCGCCTTGTCGATCTTGTCCGGCGTGTCCTCGGTGGTGTGCCACCACCACCCCAACCCGCCGTGGTGGGCGGTGCCGCCGGTCAACGACTTGAGCGCGGCGCCGGTGGCGGACTCGCCTGGGGGCTGCGCGGAGACGTCGACGAACATCGAGGGCAGCCCGATCCCCCAAAACGACTGGTCGCCCATGCGGGTGATCCGCCTTCGCTGCAGGTCCTGGCCGGTCACATCCTTGATGCACCGGGCCGCCAGCGCCCACGTCTCCGCCATCGTCAAGGCCTCGCTCAGCAGTGTCGCCCCCATGCCCCCGGTGGAGTCCACGTTGAGGTGGAGCACCGCGTGCCGGTACAGGTCGTCCCAGTGGTTATCGGCGTACCATGTGGAGCCCGAGTACCGGCCGTGCGAGTGGCCGGACCAGAAGGCGAACCGGACGCCGCGCCGCAGCCGCTTCTGCCGCCGGCTGAAGACGCGCGCCATCTCCACCATCACCGCGTTGGCGCTCCCATTGTCCATCGCTCCGTGGTGCCACGAATCCACGTGCCCGCTGAACAGGACGAATCGGTCGGGCTCTTCCTGCCCCGCGAGGTCCGCCACCAGGAGCGGCGTCTTGCGCCAGCGGGTATCGACGGCCGCGTGGAGACGGACCCGGAGATCCCCCCGCTGCGCCTGCGCGCGCAGCTGCTCGCCGTCCTGCTGGCGGATCGAGACCGCGACGATCTTGGGGAGCGCGCCGGCGGTTTCCGGGGTCGGCGAGCCCCAGACGGCCGAGATGATCATCTCGTGCAGTTCGGGGGGGTTGATGAAGATCATCCCGGCGGCGCCGGCCTGCTCCGCGGCGCGGGCGCGCGCCGGGGAGGCGAGGCCGTCGACCAGCGCGATCCTGCCGCGGACGTTCTGGCCGAGGGGCTCGTGGCCGGCGTCGACCACCTGTCCCTCGAGCCCGGACGCGGGGGTCGACGCGGAGAAGGCGTGGGTGATGCACTCCACCCGCCGGGCTCCGGCGCCGGCGACTTCGACCGACGCGTTCCCCGGCCACGAGACCAGCGCGTCGTGCTGGTACCGCCGCACCTCGAGTCCGAACTCTTTCACGGTCCCCTCGAGGTAGTCGAAGGCCAGCCGCTCCTCGTCGCTGCCGGAGAGCCGAACCCAGCGCGAGATCTCGCGGGTGTAGGACATGAGCTTCGCGGCCGAGACCGCGTCCTTGATCGACTGCTCAGGATCTCTCGGCATGGCCTCCCTCCCAAGCGGTGAGATAGGAAACTCGACGACGTGATCCTGAAACGACGGAACGCGATGATCGTGCGGTCCCAGGGGAATGTTCATTCTCAGCGTGCGACCAATGTCCCTTTCGCGCACGCGTTCGCCCGCCTCCCCCGCTCCTGACCGGGCGGCAGGGCGGTCGCGTGGTAGAAGTGGCATGTCCCACGTACGATCACTGGGCTTATGGGATAGGTCCCCGTCCCCCCCCGCCGCAGGCGTCCCGCAGCCGGGCATGGAGATCGCCCGCTCCCCCCTGTGGGCGCCCGGTTGGGTGTTTTCTCGCGCAGGCCTCCATTTTTTACCGGATTTCGATCAGGGGCCAACCCGGTGGACCATGAGAGGGAGCATGGGCCCGGCTTAGACGCCGTTCAATCCCGCCCGATTGAGGGGAGCACGCGGGAACAGGCGGGCAGGCGTCGGAGCGGGCGAGGGGGGCGAGGAATGAGGAGACTTCGGCTGGGGCTATGGTTGGCGGGGGTGGCGGTGTTTGCGGGAGCGTCGGGGGCCGGCGCCGCTCCCTTTGCGTACATCAATAACGAAGATAGCAACGACGTGTCCGTCATCGATATCTCCACGAACACGGTGGCGGCCACGGTGGCGGTGGGGACCCTCCCCATCGGCGTGGCGGTCACCCCGGACGGGACGGCCGTGTACGTCCCGAACTACGCGGACAACACCGTATCGGTGATCGACACGCCGACGAACACGGTGGTGGCCACGGTCCCGGTCGGGAATGGCCCCACCGGCGCGGCGGTGACGCCGGACGGGACCCGCGTGTACGTGACGAACGGCATCGACAACACCGTGTCGGTGATCGACACGGCGACGAACACGATGGCGGCCACGGTGCCGGTGGGGGCCGGTCCCTTCGGTGTGGCGGTGACCCCGGACGGGACGGCCGTCTACGTGGCGAACAACGGCGAGAACACGGTGTCGGTGATTGACACGCGGACGAACACGGTGACGGCCACGGCTCAGGTGGGGATGGCCCCCGTCGGCGTGGTGGTGAGGCCGGACGGGGCGCGCGTGTGTGTGACGAACTCGGGTGACAACACCGTGTCGGTGATCTATACATCGGATAACAGGGAGTGGGACTTGACGCGGGTGGGCCGCACCCCCATGGGCGCGGCGATCAGCCCGGATGGGTCGCGCGTGTATGTGGCGAACAACGGCGACGGCACCGTGACGGTGATCGACGCCGTGTCGTACGAGGTGATCACGACGGTGGCGGTGGGGAGCGGCCCCATCGGCGTGGCGGTGACCCGGGATGGGACCGCCGTCTACGTGGTGAACAACGGCGATAACACCGTGTCGGTGATCGACCCCGCAACGAACACGGTCACGGCCGGCCCCTTTGGGGCGGGGATCAGCCCCGCAGGCTTCGGCGCCTTCACCGGGCCCTAAGGGGCGCGTCCGTCAGCCCCCGTGGGTTGAGGCGGCCTCTTCGACCGCCGCGGCCGTCTCCGGGCCGGGCCTGGTCCGAGCCTCGAGCAGGCGTTCGACGGTGCCCACGATCCCCTGACGGAAGACGAGGATGACGGCGATGAAGATCGTTCCGGTGACCACCCCCCAGGCATCGGTCCACGTGGAGATGAAGTCGCGCAGGAGGAGCACCAGGGCGGCGCCGGCCGGAGGGCCGAGGCGGGTGCCCATGCCGCCCAGCAGGACCATGATCACCACCAGGCCCGAGGTCGTCCAGTGGACCGCGTCGAGCGCCACGAACCCGTGGTTGATCACCCAGATGCCCCCGGCCAGGCCCGACAGGGCGCAGGAGAGCACCGCGGCCAGCAGCTTGTACCGGTACACCGCGTAGCCCAGCGTTTGGGTCCGGACGTCGTTTTCGCGGATGGCGAGCAGCACCCGGCCGAACGGCGAGCGCACGATCCGCCAGCACAAGAGGAGGCCCAGCACGGCGAGCGGGAACGCGGCATAGTAATAGGCCGTGGACGACGAGATGTCGAATCCGGCGAGCGCCTGGCGCGGGATGCCCTGGACGCCGTTCTCGCCGCCGGTCAGCGGCCGCCACTCGTTGACGACGTAGAACACCATCTGCCCGAACGCGAGCGTGATCATCGCGAAGTAGATGCCCCGGCGCCGGATGGCCAGCCCCATCAGCGGCAGCGCAAGGAGGCCGGTCGCGAGCGCCGCGGCCAGGGCGTTGAGGGGATACGGCACCCCCAGCCGCTGGGCCAGCAGGCCCGCCGTGTAGGCGCCGCCCCCGAAGAACGCCGCCTGTCCGAACGACAGCAGCCCGGTGTAGCCGAGCATGATGTCGAAGGCGGTGGCAAAGAGCGCCCACGCCAGGATGTCGGCGGCCAGCACGGGATAGACCCGCAGCGGCAGCAGGAGGCCCGCCGCGAGGAGCGCCGCCCATCCGATCTTGCGGGCCATCTCACCCGGCCTCAGGACTGCCGAACAGGCCGGAGGGGCGGAGCAGCAGCACGACCGCCATGAGGACGAAGACGAGCGTGTTCGCGGCCGGCGGGTAGTACACGGCCCCCAGCGCCGAGAGCACGCCGACGAAGAACCCCGTCACCACCGACCCCAGGATCGATCCCATCCCGCCGATCACCACGATCGCAAACGTGGTGATGATCAGGTCCGCGCCCATCAGCGGCGAGACGTTGCGCATCGGCGCCGCCAGCACGCCCGCCAGCCCCGCGAGCGCGACCCCGAAGGCGAAGACCAGGGGGATCCACCGGTCGACATCCACCCCGAGCGCCCGGGTGAGGACCGGGTGTTCCGTCGAGGCCCGGATGATCATCCCGGCCCGGGTGCGCTCGATGAGCCACCACACGCCCAGGCAGACGAGCACCGAGAACCCCAGCACGAACAGGCGGTAGGTCGGAAAGAACATGAAGCCGATCAGGACCGCGCCCCGGAGCTGCGGAGGGATGCTGTACGGGACCCCCTGGATGCCGAACCGCAGGCGCATCGCGTCCTGGATGACCAGGGTCAGCCCGAAGGTCAGCAGCAGGTTGTAGAGGACGTTGAGCTCGTAGAGCCGCCGGAGCAGCGTCCGTTCGAGCAGGAATCCCACGGCGGCGACGGCCAGCGGCGAAACGATCAGGGCCCACCAGAACGAGACGCCCAGCTGCACGCCGAGCAGGTAGGCGCCGAATGCGCCGAGCATGTACAGCGCGCCGTGCATGAAGTTGACGACGCGGAGCATCCCGAAGATGACCGCGAGCCCGAGGCTCAGGAGCGCGTAGAATGCCCCGCTGATCAGGCCGTTGAAGACCTGGACGAGGACGATCTCCATCGGCGCTCAGTCCGGAAGGCTCGGCGGAGGCCCCTGGCTCGGGACCTCCGCTCCCCGCCCACCCGCGACCGGACGGGTGTCGCTACCGCGCCATATGGCAGGTATTCTCGCTCAGCGGCTGAAACGCCTCATTTGCCGGAATGGTGTTCAGGATCCGGACGTAGTCCCACGGCTCCTTCACGTCGCCCGGCGCCTTCACCTGCGCCAGGTAGGCGTCGTGGATCACGGCGTGGTCCTGCTTGCGGATCTCTCCGTTCCGGACGAAGAAGTCGTTGAATTTGTACCCTTCAAACGCCGCCACGATTTTGTCGGGGTCATCCGTGCCCGTGCGCCGGACTGCCTCGAGATACTGCCAGGTCGCGGAGTAGTTGCCGGCCACCGGATACGACGGGCGGGTCTTGTCACGCGCGAAGAACCGGTCTGACCATTCGCGGGCCTGCCTGTCCATGTTCCACTCCCACGCGGTCGTGTAGATGGTCCCCTCCAGCGCCGCGGGCGTGAGCGAGTGGATGTCGGAGAGGAACAGGAGGCCGATCGCCAGGTTGATTCCCTGCTGGCGCAGGCCAAACTCGTTGAACTGCTTGACCAGGTTGGTCAGGTCCTGGCCGGCCTGCATCGCGCCGAGCACAGTCACCCCGCCCGGCCGCAGCGTCCTGGCCTTGATCAAGAACGTCGAGAAATCCTCCGTCTCATTGGGGAACGGGGTCGCGTCGCTGAGCATCACCTTGCCCCCCGCCTTTTGGATCGCGGCGCTGAACGACCGGTTCATGTCCTGGCCGAAGGCGTAGTTGGGGTAGACGACGTACCATCGTTTCCCGATCCGCTTCGTGACCTCGGTGCCGGTCCCGTGGGCCAGCATGTAGGTATCGTAGGCCCAGTGGAAGGTGTACTTGTTGCAGTCCTCGTTCGTCAGGGCCTTGGTCGCCGCCCCAACATTCAGGAACAGCCGGTGCTTCTGCGCGGCGACGTGGGCGATGGCGATCCCGACCGACGACGTCGGGACGTCGATCACCGCGTTCGCGTTGTTGCGGTCGTAGAACTCCGCCGCCTTCGACGCGCCCACGTCCGGCTTGTTCTGGTGGTCCGCCGAGAGCACCTCGATCGGCCCGCCGACCGCGTTCGGTCCGTACTTCTTCACGAAGTCCTCGACGGCCATCTTGACCGCCTCGACGCCGTGTTTCCCCCCGATGTCGGCGTACACGCCCGACTGGTCGTTGATGACCGCGAGGACCACCTTGCCGTGCGTCAGCTGGACGGTCCCCTGGCCGGCGGCCGGCCACATCGGTCCGAGGACGATCAGGATCGCGCAGATCACCGCTCCCCCCCGCTGCATGCCCTCACCTCCTACAGTGGTGCGCACCCCTGGCGCCCGGATGCGCCCGGTCTCACACGCCGAGGTATTCCAGCAGTTCCCGCTCTTCCCGAACGACGTCCTGGTTGGAGAGGCTCCGCACCGTCCTCCCGTTGACGATCAGGTGGTGCGTATCGGCCACCGTCGTGGCAAAGCGCAGATTCTGCTCCACCAGCAGTACGGTCAGGCCGTGTGATTTGATCTCTTTGATGATCTCGCCAACCCGCTGCACCAGGAGCGGCGCCAGCCCTTCGGTCGGCTCGTCCAGGAGCAGGATCCTGGCGCCCATCCGGAGGACGCGGGCAATCGCGAGCATCTGCTGCTCTCCCCCGGAGAGTTTGGAGCCGGACTGCGCCGCCCGCTCCTTCAAGATGGGGAAGACCGAAAAGATCTTGTCGAGGCTCCAGGATTCGTCCGAGACGACGGGCGGGAGGACAAGGTTTTCCAGCACGGAGAGCGTGCCGAAGATGCCGCGGTCGTCCTGGACCCATCCGATCCCCATCCGGGCGATCTGCTGGGGGGGGAGGTGGCCGATCTCGCGGCCGTCCATCAGGATCCGGCCCCGCTTCTGCCGGTGGATGCCCATGATGCACCTGAGCGCCGTCGTCTTGCCCATGCCGTTGCGGCCGACGAGGGTGACGACCCGGCCGTCCCCGACCTCGAGGGCGACGCCGTGGAGGACCTGGCTCTCCCCGTACCACGCCTGGAGGCCGTCCACCACGAGCATCTACGCCGCGCCTCCGAGGTAGGCTTCGATCACGTCCCGGCGGGTCCGGAGCTCCGCGTACGTCCCTTCGGCGAGGACACGGCCGCGCGTCAGGACCGTGATGCGCTGCGAGAGCGCCGCGACCACCCCCATGTTGTGCTCGACCAGCACGACCGTGCGGTTTCGCGCGACCTGGCGGATCGGCTCCAAGATCCGCGTGACATCCTCCAGGCTGAGTCCGGCGGTCGGCTCGTCCAGCAGGAGCAGCCTCGGGCGCAGCGCGAGCGTCAGGCCGATCTCCAGCGCCCGCTTCTGGCCGTAGGGCAGCGCCGCCGCCGACCGGCCCGCCTGCCGGTCGAGGCCCACGGACGCGAGAATCTGCATCGCCTCATCGGTGAACTGATCCAGGATCCGATCCGACCGCCAGAAGGCGTAGCCGTGCCGGGTGCCGGCCTGGAGGGCCAGCCGGACGTTGTCGAGGAGGGTGAGATGCGGGAAGACGCTGGTGATCTGGAACGACCGGGCGATGCCCAGGCGGGCGATCCGGTGGGGGGGATGGCCGGTGATGTCCTGACCCGCGAACAGGATCCGGCCCCGGGTGGGGGAGAGCAGGCCGCTGAGGAGGTTGAACAGCGTGGTCTTCCCCGCGCCGTTTGGCCCGATAATGGCGTGGAGCGTGCCTTCCTGCACGCGCAGATCGGCGTCGTGCAGGGCGCGGAAGCCCCGGAAGTCCATCGTCAGCCCTCTAGTTTCCAGGATGGCTTCCGCGGTCGGCATCGGCAGGGGCCAAGTCCCGTGAGCGCACAATTGGCACTCGCCCGCGGCAATCCCTTCAGCCGCCGGCGACCGTGCGGGATCCGGGAGTCCGGCGCGTCCGGCCGTTATCGGGCGTTCGGGCGGCGGCGGGCGGGCCGCTGGGATTCCGGCGCCGGCGCGCGCGCCGATTCCGGGAGCGGCGGGGGCGGGGAGACCGAGTAGGGGAGCATTTCGTGGACGATCTCGGCCACGACGACCTGAAGCGCGGCGGCGACGGGAACGGCCAGGAGTCCCCCGAGAATGCCCAGCAGCTTGATGCCGGTGAGGAGGGCGGCGAGCGTCAGGATCGGGGACATGCCGATGACCTGCGACATGATCCTCGGCACGAGGATGTGGGGCTCGATGTTGAGCACGACCACGTAGAAGACGATCACCCCGACCAGCTGCCAGGTCTGCTGCGACAGCGCCACCAGGATGGCCACCGAAGCGCCGAGGGTGGGACCGACCATCGGGATGAGCTCGCCGATTCCGGCGATGATGCCCAGGAGGAACGGGTACGGCATCCGGAACAGAAAGAGGCCCGCGGTCACCGGCACGGCGACGGAGAGGGACAGCAGCAGCTGGGCGCGCAGCCACCCGCCGAATTTCGTTCCGATCCGGTCGAGCAGCATGCCGACCCGGGGTCGTTCCGCGGGCGGGAAGAGGGCGATCATCCCGCGCTTGATGTCGGCGCCCTCCAGCAGCATGTAGAAGGTGAAGACGAGGACGGTGATGACCGCGGTTAGGCCCCCGAGGAAGCGGAACGCGACGTTCGCCGCTTCGGGGCCGAACCGGGACAGGTTGCTGACCATCGTGGGAAGCCGGTCCAGGGTCCCCGCCAGGTCGGGCAGCCACGGCTGCCGGCCGTGCAGCTCGGCGAGGATGCCCCGGATTCGTGTGAGGAGTTGGGGCAGCTGCTGGACGAATCTCCCGGTTTCGTTCACCGCGGGAATGAGGATGATCGAAAGAATCAGGAGGAACACGCAAAACAGCGCGAGGTACAGCGCGAAGATGGCCACGCCGCGCGAAAACCGCATCCCGCCGGGGATCCTCCAGCGCTGCAGCAGCCTGACGAGCGGCGCGAGCCCGCAGGCGAGGATCCCCGACACGAGCAGCAGGATGAGGACCTCGGTGACCTCGCGGACGAGCCACACGAGGAGCCACGCCAGGATGACGAGCGCGAGGACGGTGATGGTCCGGCCGATCAGTTCACGCTGCGTCACCGTGCCGGCGTCTTAGAGGAGATGAGGGAACAGCAGGGCCTGGGCGGCGAGCCCGATAAATCCCGCGACGAGGATCACAATGGACAGGCGCGCCAGGCGGGCGGTGACCTCGCTGTTCCGGCCGGCCATCTGGGCCATCGGAATGTGAAAGATGAGGCTGGCCATCGAGGTGAGGACGACCCCGTACCCGGCCAGCTCGGGGGGGAGGGCCCCCTTGGAGGCGAGGATCCCGGCCGCGGCGGAGGTGGACGCGCTGCTCACCAGCCCGCCGAGGGTCGTCACCAGGAGGAAGCCCGCGGGACCGAGCAGTTTCCTGGCGATCTGCGCCATCAGGGTGATGAGGACGAACAGCAGGCCGAAGGAAAGCGCGTGGCCGAGCGAGATGGGGGATTGAATCTTGAGCGGCGCCATTTCCTTGTCCTGGATGCGAATGCGGCTGGTGGCGATGACGCTGGCCAGCAGCATCAGGGCCACCGACATCCATCCGTAGGCCAGCGCCTGGCTTGCGAAGATCCCGAGGATCAGGCCGTTGCGGATCAGCATCGCGCTGTTGGCGGTCAGCATCCCCAGGAGGGCGAAGACCGACAGACGGGCGGGGTCGGTGCGCGCGCGGCTGGCCAGTTCGGCGACCGTGGCCGTGCTGTTGACGAGCCCGCCGAGGAGCCCGGTCCACCGAATGCCCCGGGTTCCGTAGATCCGGAGCAGGACATAGTTCGTGAAGGCGATCGCCGAGATGACGAGCACCACGGTCCAGGCGGACCGGAGGTCGATCAGGTGCAGCGGGTCGATCGTGCCGTACGGCAGCAGCTGGTAGACGACGATGGCCATCAGCCCCAGGTAGATCGCTCCCCGGATCTCCTCGATCGTCACCGCCCCGGCGAACCGGACCACTTCCGCCTTCCAGGCCAGCAGCCCGGTCAGGACGATCCCACACGCCGCCGCCACGAGCAGCTGACCTTCGCCGACCAGGATCCCGATGACCGCCGTGGCCAGGAGCGCGACCGTGGTCGTGGTCTCCAACGACCGATCCTTGGTGAAGCTCCGCCAGTTGACCAGGGTAATGATGGGGATGAGCGCAATCATCAAAATGTAGCTGGCGGTCGGCGAGATCTGCCACGACAGCGTGGCGGCCAGGGATACGATCGAGAACGTGCGGACGCCGACTTCCTTGTGCGCCCACTCGCGCTCCAGGCCGATCATCATGCCGATCGCCAGCGAGATGGCGACGCGCTCCATGAAGAAGAGAAACTCGGTGTGGACGTTGATCAGGGGGGCCGGCATGCGGGCGCCTCAGTGGACCTGCAGGGGCAGGCCGCGTGTGGCGGTGAGGAGCGACACCCCGGCGGTCACCAGCAGCGCCAGCGCGGCGCTCAGATAAGGCAGGCTGATGCCGGCGTGGTAGACGGCGCCTCCCCAGGCCGGGCCCACGATCCGCCCCATGCTGTCGAAGGAGTCCATGATGCCGATCGAGAGCCCCTGGCCGGCCGGCGTCCGCTTCGAGATCAGCGACGCGACCGACGGCCGCATCAGGGAATGCCCGGCGCCGGCGAGCGCCGCGTACAGCGCGAGGGTCGCCAGGTCGTGGGTGGACATGATCAGGAGATACCCAACTGCGGCGACGAGCAGTCCTGCCTGGACCAGCCGGTCCTCGCCCCACCGGTTGATGAGACGCCCGACCAGCCCTCCGAGGATCGCGGCCTGCACGAGCCCGACGGCGACGAACACGACCCCGATCGCGCCGGCCCCGCCCGCGGCGCTCAGGTGCAGCCGGTCCTGGGCGAACAGCGCGTACGTCGCTTCGAGCCCGGCCAGGGCGAACGCCCCCACCAGGGTGACGACGTAGAAGAACGCCAGCGGCCCTCCGAGGGCCAGCCGTCCCGCTTCGAGTCGGGACGGGCGGTGCGGCGGGGAGGCGCGCCGGGCCGGCTCCGGGAGCGCACCCCAGCTCAGGAGCAGGGTGAGGAGCGCGAGGCCGGCCCCGATGAAGAACGGGAGCGCGAGCTGCCGGTGTCCCAGAATGCCGCCGATCCCCGGGCCAATGGTGAATCCGAGCCCCATCGCCGCTCCCATCATACCCATGGCCCCGCCGCGGTGCTCTTCGCCCGTCGTGTCGGCGACGTAGGCCATCGCGGTGGGCAGGGTAGCCGCGCTCAGGATTCCTCCGAGGATCCGGGCCAGGAACAGCTCCCAGACCTGGTGCGAGAGACCGAACATGGTGAACGAAACGGCGTAGCCGAGCAGTCCCAGGGCGAAGATCGGCTTCCGGCCGATCCGGTCGCTCGCGGCTCCCCACAGGGGGGCAAAGAGAAACTGCATGCACGCGTAGCTGGTGGCCAGCAGGCCGATTTGGAATGGGGTCGCGCCCACGTTCCGCGCGTAGAACTGCAGCACGGGGAGGACGATCCCGAAGCCCATCATGGCGATGAAGACGGCCAGGAAGAGGACCACGAGGCCGCGCCGGCCGACGTGAGGCATCATGACCTCCTGTGCGAAACGGACTCCATTATCCGCGCGGGATGTCGGGATTGTCAAGGCGCGCCTTGCTTGACAGGGTCCAGCGGGCTTCCTACAATCAATCTTGAGGGACGTTCCTCGGTAGCTCAACGGTAGAGCATCCGGCTGTTAACCGGAGGGTTGTAGGTTCGAATCCTACCCGAGGAGCCACATCTCCCCGACCGCGCAGGAAAGCGCCCGACGGTGTCCTGACCGCTCTGACCGCTTCGTCCGCTTCCCGGTGTTCGCGCGCGTCCCTACGCGCCGGTCACGCGTAGATATTCAGCGGGTGGCGCTTCAAGGCCTCGCCAAACTTCTTCCGGAGCTGTTCGAACATCTCGATGTCGTACTGCCCGACGAAGGTGATGGCCGTCCCGGCTCGGCCCATGCGCGCCGTTCTCCCGACGCGGTGGACGTAGGTCTCGATGTCTTCCGGCATGTCGAAGTTAATGACGTGGGAGATGTTCGAGAGATCCAGGCCGCGGGCGGCGACGTTCGTGGCGATCAACAGGCGGGTCCGCTTCTCTTCGAACGCCCGGAGCGCCCGCAGGCGCGCCGACTCGCGCAGGCCGCCGTGGAGCACCCCCACCCCTCCCTCCCGGTCGAGCGAGCGCGCCAGCCGGTCGACGCGGTGACGGGTCCGGCGGAACACGAGGCCCGAGGCAATCCCCGCGTCGCGCATGAGGCGCCGGAGCGCTTTGACCTTGTCCTGCTCCGCGACCTCGAGGTAAAACTGCTCGATCGAATCGACCGTCGGCAGCGGCGCCGCAATCCGCACCCAGGTCGGCGTGCGCATCCACCGCTGCGCGATCGTGTGGATCTCCGGCGAGATGGTGGCGGAGAACAGCGCGGTCTGCCGCGCCGGCGGCGTCTGGGACAGGATCTTCGACACGTCGGGGAGGAAGCCCATGTCCAGCATCCTGTCCGCCTCGTCGAGCACCAGCACCGCGACCGACCCCAGGTGGACCGTCCGCCGCTGCATGTGATCCAGCAGACGTCCGGGGGTCGCGACCGCGATCTGCGGGCGCGCCCGCAGCTCTTCGATCTGCCGGATGATCGAGGAACCGCCGAACAAAGCCACGACGGAGACGCGCCGCTCGCGCCCCAATGCCCGTAAGTCGTCGGCGATCTGCAGGGCGAGCTCGCGCGTGGGGGCCAGAATCAGAGCCTGAAGAGTTCGGGACGACGGATCCAGGCGCTCGACGATGGGGATTCCGTAGGCGCCGGTTTTCCCGGAGCCGGTCTCCGCCTGGCCGATCAGGTCCTTGCCGCTGGCCATGACCGGGATGCCTTGCTGTTGGATGGGGGTCGGCTGGTTCCACCCGAGCCTGTGTACGGCCCGTAGCGTTTCCGGGCTCAGGGCGAGCCCGCCGAACGTTGGAGCAGTTTCCGTGTGCGCTGTCGGCGTCTGTTTCGTCGCTAGAATAACAATCGCCTCCTTCGTGCTCCGGCTGATCGCCGGGTGCGGCTTTGCCGCGGGAATCGGTGCCGGCATTCTGCGCGTGTCTCGCCGGAACCTACTCCCCACGAAGAAGGCCTGCGACACACAAGGAGGGACGCCGTCCGGCATCCCTCACAGAACGCATCTATGACGACACCAGAATTGTACCAGGTTCGAGGGATGGCGTCAAATTCAAGCCCTCGTAACAACTTCGTGAAGGCGGGGTGGTTCGGGAATGTTCAGCGGGCATCGCTGGTAGAGAGATGCGGAGAGGTTGATGCTCCAAATCAGACAGTGAGGAGATGGTTCAAATGCGCAAGCTTCTGGGAGTGGCAGTTCTTGGCTCGTTCGTGGCCTTCACCGCCTCGGCGGCGCTGGCGGAGGGAAACGCGGATCCGAAGTTCTTCCAGTTCCCTGAGCAGCAGATGGTCATCGGCACCACGGATGCGGTGCCGGGCGTGGTGGCCGGTCCGAACACGCCTCAGCGAGTGTACGTGTCTTCCGACCAGGAACACGAGAGCCAGTAATATTTTGAGGCGACGCCCCGTTGTGGTGAGCACTGCGAACGAGAGGAAAGACACGACCGTAGGGGGGGATTCCTTAAGGAAACCCCGGCGCCGAGTAGGTGTAACAACTTCGTGAACGCACGCCGGTTCGGGAATGTTCACCGCCTGCCGTGGGTATAGAAGACGTGGAGACAGTCCGCTCCAAATCAGCACGAAGAAGGAGATGGTTTCAGATGCGGCAGCTTCTGGCAGTGGCAATGCTTGGCTCGTTCGTGGCCTTCACCGCCTCGGCGGCGCTGGCAGAGGGGAACGCGGATCCGAAGATCCTGCGGTTCCCTGAGAATCAGATGGTCACCGGTACCACGGATACGACCGAGGGCGTGGTGGCCGGTCCGGACACGTCGGATCATCAGTTCGTGAACAATCACGAGAAGTAAGCTGTCAGGATCGTCAGCACGTCGGCCGCCCGGGCGGAATGCCCGGGCGGCCGGCGTTATGCCCATCCCGCCCTCAGCGTCTCCCTCACGGGTCCCACGGGTTTCCCCTCGATAGGGTCGCCTCACTGCGGCGGCGAAGACATCGCGCCAATGGGGGAGGAGCGTGACGTGGTGGTGGTCGGGGCAGGCCCGGGCGGGTCTGCGGCGGCGCACTACCTCGCCAGGCGTGGGGTCGACGTCCTGCTCGTCGACCGGGCCGAGTTCCCTCGCGAAAAGACGTGCGGCGACGGCCTGACCCCCAGGGCGGTCGCGGTGCTGCACGATATGGGCGTCCTCGACGCCCTGCTCCGGGTCGGGCGGCCGATCAGCGGGGTGGAGATCGTCTCGCCCGACGGCTACTCCACCGGCGCGGCGGTGCCATCACAGCGCGGTGTGCCTGCGCCGATGGTGGTCGTTCCGCGGATCACCCTCGACAACGTGATCCGCGAGCGCGCGATCCGGAGCGGAGCGCAGTTCGAGGGCGGAGTGGTCGTCACCGGTGTGGCGGACGAGGCCGGAGGGGTCGTGATCAGGGCCGAGCAGGCCGGGCGTCCGCTGGTGATCAAGGCCCGGATGGCCGTGCTGGCGACGGGCGCTTCCACCGGGCTCCTGAAGCGGCTGGGCCTGCTCGCGAGGGCGCCGGCGGTGATGGTCGCGGCCCGCGCGTACTTCGACGGTATCCGGGGTCTGACCGATCGCATCCAGATCCGTTTCGACGGCGTTCCGCTCCCGGGGTACGGCTGGATTTTTCCGGTCTCGCCGTCGTTGGCGAACGTGGGCGTGGGGTTCTCTCCGCGCCGGTGGTCGCGCCGTCCTTCCCCCAGCCCCCGCGCGGCGCTCGACGCGTTCGTCGGGAGCCGGTTCATCCGCGCCGTGCTCGACGGAGCCCGTCAGGCCGGGCCGGCCAAATCGTATCCCCTCCGCGTTGATTTTCCCGATGCTCCGACCTTTGGCAGCGGCCTGCTCCTGGTGGGCGAGGCGGCGGGGCTGGTGAACCCGTTGACCGGCGAAGGGATCGATTACGCCCTGGAGTCCGCGCAGATCGCCGCCGAGCACGCGGCGCGCGGGCTGATCGAAGGCACCCTGTCGCGGACGCGCTTCGAAGAGTATGACCGGCACCTGCGCGCGCGGTTTGGCCGGCTGTTCGCGTTCTGCCGGCGGGTGCGCGACGCGTCCATCAACGCCACGCTGCTCAACCGGCTGGCGCGGATCTCGTCCGGCCGCGACGACCTCAAAATGCTGCTCATCAACATCGCGCTCGGCAACCGGGAGATCTCCGAGACGGTGTCGGTGGCCGCGGTGCTGCAGAAGGTGTTCGCGCCCGCCAGATAGCGAGAAGCCTGAGGGGTCGTGTCCGCCGATCAAAACGGCGGGGGCGGCACCACCGAGTGTCGGTCCGGTGGCGCCGTCCCCCATCTGGTCCGGTCTGTGAAACCCCGCTGCGCTGTTACGCCGTGGCCGGGCGGGACTGCACTTCGGCCGGCCTGCGGGCCGAGTGGATCATGCCCCAGAGATACCCGACGGCTGCCGCGGCCACGACGATCGTCGTGACGCCGGACGGAAGGCGGGTCCCCAGGCCGGCGTCCAGAGAGAATGCGCCCGGACCCGCGATCCCGACCGCGACGGCCACCGCCAGGTGAACGAGCGGGTACTCAAATCCCCCGTTGGTGTTCCACAGCTTCGGCCAGTGAAACTTCGTGATCGCGGTCAGCATCGCCGCGCCGATCGCGATCGGGCCCAGAGGGCTCAGGAACCCGGTCGCGAAGAGCAGGCCGCCCGCGAACTCCGACAGCCCTCCGAGGAGCGCCCAAAAGGCGGCCGGCCGATACCCGACCGACCCCAGGAACGCGCTGGTGCCGCGCAGCCCGTGCCCCCCGAACAGCCCGAAGAGCTTTTGGGCTCCGTGCCCGGCAGCGAGCAGCCCCACGGTCAGTCGAAGAATCAACAGTGCGGCATTCATCCCGTCTCACCTCCGCCGGCTTCGACTCTTCTCAAGGCGTAGTTACTTGTTCTAAATGTGTTGCTTCCCATCCGTAAGTCTATCTCCTCCGCTTCCTCTTGTCAAGCCACTTACTTCTTGTTAGTCTGGGCGGGGGGGCGAGGCGCGCTCATGAAAGACATCGTGCAGATCTGTCCGCGGTTTCACAAGGCCATCGAGCTGGTGGGTAAGCGCTGGACCGGCGCCATTATCGAAGCGCTGATGGCGGGTTCCCGCCGGTTCGGCGAGTTGCTGGAGGCGGTCCCCGGGCTGCACGACCGCCTGCTCTCGGAGCGTCTCAAGGAACTCGAGGCGGAAGGCCTGGTGCGCCGGCGGGTGCACCCGGAGACGCCGGTGCGCATCCAGTACGAGCTTACCGCCAAGGGCCGGGATCTGAAAAAGGTCGTCGCCGAGGTGCAGCGGTGGGCCGACCGCTGGCTCCACGCGCCCTCAGGCGCCCGCGGGTAGGACCGCGTCCCGCGCGGCCCTGTCGGGCCGCAGACCTTTCAGCGCCGCATGGCGGAGGCCGTCGGCCGTGCGCTGTTTATACTCCACCTCGACCACGACGGCGGGTTTGACCCAACGAGGGGAGACGTCCGTTACCTTGGTTCCACTCCTCGCTTCGATTGGCTTTACCTTGGTCCCACTCCTCGCTTCGATTGGCCTTCTGATTTCGCCGAAGTGATCCCGCAGCGTGGGCGCCGGCGCGAACGGACAGGTCTTCCGCGGCATCGCCTGGAGGTCCCGGAGGATGCGCCGGCGGGCCTCCTCCGGCAGGCCGCTCCCCACCAGCCCCGCGTAGCGCAGCCGGCCGGTGCGATCGTACTGCCCCACGATGAGCGCGCCGAGGTGGCCGGCGCGCGCAGCGAGATAGCCGCCCACGACGAATTCTTCGCGGTGCCGCACGGAGATCTTGACCCAATCCCGCGTCCGTACCCCCGGCCGGTACGGGCTGGCCCGCCGCTTCGCCACCACGCCTTCGAGGCCGAGCCTGGCGCACTCCCTGAAGGCGAGCCGTCCGTCCATCCCCGAGAGGGCCTCGGTGATCCGGACCGCATCCGCGGCCAGGGCGGGACGCAGGCCGCGCAGGACCGCCTGGCGGTCCTCGAGCTTCCGGGGAAGCAGCGGATGGCCGTGGACGTACAGGCAGTCGAATACCATGTACGCGAGGCGGCCCGACATGCGCTTCCGCGGGTGGAGCCACTGCTGCAGGGCCTCGAAGTCGGGCAGCCCGTGTTCGTTCAGCACCACCATCTCGCCGTCGAGCACCAGGCTCGTCGGGAACTCCCGCAGCGCGTCGGCGACCGGCCGGAACGTGTCCGTGAACGAATGGAGGTTGCGGGAGAGCAGGCGCACCGCGCGATTGTGAATCAGGGCGATGACGCGAAACCCATCCCACTTTGGCTCGTACACCCAGTCGGGGTCGTTGAACGGATGCGGCGCGGCTTCGGCCAGCATCGGCGCCAGCGTTGCCGGAAAGGGGGCGGCGCCCGGGGGATGCAGACCCAGACGCGCCAGCGCCCGTGAGACGATGAGGATGGACGCCGGGGGAGACAATTTAGCCGGTCAGGAGGAAAGCCCGCCGGACGCCGTGAACCAGGGGACCATCCGGTTCAGGGGAGCGACGCTGATGTTCGGAAAGTCGAGCAAGGTAGCCCTGCTCCACAAGGTGCCGCTGTTTCGGGATCTGTCGCGCCGGCAGCTCGAGCGGATCGCCGGGCTCGCCGACGAACTGGACATCCCCGCGGGCAAACGGCTGGCGACCGCCGGCGAGACCGGGCAGGAACTCTTCGTGATCGTCGACGGGCACGCGACGGTCAAGGTCGGTCGCGGGCGAACGTCCCGGCTCGGGCCCGGTGAGTTCTTTGGCGAGATGAGTTTGATCGACGGCGGTCCCCGCTCGGCGACCGTGGAGGCGGCGGTGGATATGAAGCTGCTGGTGGTCGGGCGCCGGGAGTTCTGGTCGCTGTTGAACGCGGCGCCGTCCCTGGGACTGAAGATCATGAGCACGCTGTCGCGGCGCGTGCGCGACGCGGAGGCGACCGTCTCGGCCTAGGCTCCGGCGCCCTGCCGGCGGCGTGTCCGACAGTCTCGCATCGAACGCGCAGGCCGGCAGGCTAGTGGACGTCCTCGTCGTCCTGGATCCGGCTCGCCACCGTCTCCAGCAGGCGGACCGCGATGCCCGGGTTGGCGTCCAGGATGCCCTTGAAGTCCCACCGCGTCAGCGCCAGGCAGGTCGTCTGTTCCTTCGCGACCACCGTCGCTGAGCGGGGCGTCTCCCGCACGAGCGCCAGTTCTCCGAAGTAATCTCCCGGGCCCAGCGTCCGGACCGTCCGTTCATTGCGCTGCACGTCGGCCCGCCCCTGCACGATCAGGTAAAAGCCGTGCCCGGCATCGCCCGCGGAGACAATCGCCGCGCCGGGCTCGTAGCGCCGCTCCTTGACCCCGTTGGCGATGCGCCGCAGCTGCGCCTCTGGAATATCGCGAAAGAGGGGTACTTTCTTGAGGTGCGGGACGTGATCGGCCACGGCAATTCCTCCTCAGCGCAGGAGTGGGTCGAAGCCCGAGGCCGGCAGTCGCGCCCGGCATCCCCCAATGACACGCCCCCCGGCGAGTAGAAGATCGTTTGCTGACGCCGCCCGCGATTCCTTCCGGCTCGTCGCGACGGCACGCGTCGGAGAAATCGTTCCAGAGGAAGCCCGGCGGCGGTCCTAGCGGTGGCGCAGCCGGGGATCGAGGAGGTCGCGCAGCCCGTCGCCGAAGAGGTTGGCGCCGAGCACGACGAGCGAGATGGCGGCGCCGGGGATGGTGGCCAGCCACCAGGCGTTGCTCAGGTAATCCCGCCCCTCGGCCATCATGTTGCCCCAGGATGGCCGGGGCGCCTGGATCCCCAGCCCGAGAAAGCTGAGGCCGGTTTCGAGCAGCACCATGGTGGCGAACTGGGCGCTGCCGATGACGAGGATGGGCGCTGTGGTGTTGGGCAGGATGTGGCGGACGATGATCCGGAGACCACCGGCCCCGAGCGCCCGCGCGGCCTCGACATACTCGAGGCTGCGGATGCTCAGCAGGTTGGCCCGAACGGTCCGCGCGTAGAGCACCCAGCCGCTCAACGCCAGGACGCCGATGATGGCGAGCTCGCTCGTCCCCACCACCGCGATGATGGCGATGGCCAGCATGATCACCGGAAAGGCCAGCTGGATGTCGGCCAGGCGCATGACGAGATCATCGGCCCTCCCGCCGGTGTACCCCGACAGCAGGCCCAGCGCGACTCCGGCGCCGGCCGCCAGGAGCACCGCGCCGGTCGCCAGCGCGAGGGAGACGCGGCCGCCGTACAGCACCCGGGCCCAGATGTCCCGTCCGAGGTTGTCGGTGCCCATGAGGTGCGCCCAGGTGCCGCCCACCCCCACGGGGGGCCGCAGCCGTCCGCTGAACCCCGTTTTGATGGGGTCGGACGGGGTCAGGACGGGAGCCAAGGCGCAGGCCAGTACCGCCGAGAGCAGGATCAGACCGCCCACCACCGCCAGCGGGTTCTGGCGGGCGAAGCGGCGCAGGCCCCGCCCGCCCCGCCGGAGCCGGCCGCCCCTGTCCCGGGCGCGCGCTGATTCGGAGGCCCTGCGCCCTGCCATGCCGTCCGCTCAACCGTAGCGGATTCTGGGATCCACGAGCGTGTACAGCAGATCGACGAGCAGGTTGACCAGCACGAACGTGGCGGCGGACAGGATCAGCACCGTCTGGACGACCGGGAAGTCGCGCGAGAAGATGGCGTCGACGATCAGCTTCCCGATGCCGGGCCAGGCGAAGACCGATTCGGTGATGACCGCCCCGCTCAACAGCGTGCCGATCTGGAGGCCGATCACGGTCAGCACCGGGATGATCGCGTTCTTGAGCGCGTGGCGCAGGATCGTCGTCGTTGCCGGCAGCCCCTTGGAGCGCGCCGTGCGGATGAAGTCCTGGTCCAAGACCTCGAGCATGCCCGATCGGGTCAGGCGCGCGATGAAGGCGGTGGGATACGCCGCGAGCGTGAGGCTGGGGAGCACCAGGTATCGCCAGCCTTCGAACCCGGAGGTCGGGAGCCAGCGCAGGGTCACGCCGAAGAGCAGGATCAGCATGATGCCGAGCCAGAAGTTCGGCAGCGACTGGCCCAGGACGGCAAAGACCATGCCCGCGTAATCGTACGGCGTCCGGCGCCGCACGGCGGCCACGAGGCCGATCGGCACCCCCACGCCGGTGATCAGCAGCATCGCGGCGATCGTCAGGTCGATGGTCGCCGGGACCCGGTCCAGGACCACCCGGGCCGCGGGCGCGCGATACTGGAACGACTGGCCGAAGTCGCCCCGGAAGACGCTGTGGAGAAAGATGAGGTACTGTTCCCCCAGGGGCCGGTGCAGCCCGAGCCGGCGGTCGAGCTCCACGACGGCCGACTGCGGCGCGCCTTCCGGCAGGAGCATCTTGGCGGGGTCGCCGGGCATGACCCGCAGCACCACGAAGACCAGGATGGACACGCCGAAGAGCGTGAGGGCGGCGTGCCACAGCCGCCTCGCCGCATACCGGGACATCAGCCTGCGCCCGCGCGGCCGGGCCGCGCACTCCGCCTCAGCGTGGGCTAGCCAATGCTCGCGTCGCTCAGCAGAACGTAGTAGTCGGAGCGGGCCTGATAGTTTCTGATATTGCTGCGCACCCCGTAAACGGCCACGGTGTAGTACGGCCAGATGGTCGGCTCCTCGGCGTTCCAGAGGATCCGCTGCAGGTCTTCGTACTTCTGCTGCCGCACCTTGGGATCCGGGACGCGGGCTTCCCGGATGAGCCGCTCCACCGTGGGATTGTCATACCGGCTCAGCCGCGCCGCGCCCGACTTCGTGAACCACTGCCCGAAGTACCAGTCCGGATCGTGGGGGAGGTGCGCCCACCCGGAATAGAACATGTCGTACTTGCCGGCCGACCGCATTTCGCGCGCCGTCGCAATCTCCATGTTCTTGAGGTTGATCACGACCCCGATCTCGCCGAGCATCGCTTGGACCGCCTGGGCGACCTCCAGCTGTTTGGGGTACAGGTCTTTCATCAGCACGAAATCGAGCGGCTCGCCGCGGTAGCCGGCGTCCTTGAGCAGCGCTTTGGCCCTGTCCGGATCGTGCGGTTTGACGCCCAGGTCCGTGTGTCCGATCAACCCCGGAGGAATCGGGCAGACCGCCGGCCGGGCAAGGCCCAGCAGGAGATCCTTGATGATCGCGTCGCGATCGATGCCGAGCGAGATCGCCTGCCTGAGCCGGAGGTTCTTGTCGGGGTCCCTGGCCAGCTGGAACAGCCACTGCTGCACCTCGAGCCCGAGCACGCTCATCACCCTGACCCCAGGGGTGGCTCTGAGCGTTTGGACCATGTCCGGCGGAACCCGGTCGATGACGTGGAATTCCCCGGCCCTGAGCCCGGCCGCGCGGGTCGAGATCTCCGGCACGAAGCGGAAGGTCACCTTTTCCACCTTCGGCACTCCGGGTTTCCAGTACTCGGGATTGGCGGTCAGGTCCGCCTTCTCCCCGCGGGTCCACCCGGCGAGCCTGAACGGGCCGGTGCCGATCGGCTTTTGAAAGAAACCCTCCTCCTTCCCGGCGGCGCCAGCCGGGAGGATGCCCAGCATGGTCAGATGAGACGGCAGCGAGCCGAAGGGGCGCTTCGAGGTCACCGTGACCGCGTGCTCCCCGTCCGGCTCGATCGCGTCGAGGTCCTGGTACACAAAGGATTTGATCAGCCTGCTGTCGTCGCGCACGCGCCGGAGCGTGTAGACGACGCTGTCCGCGTTGAACGGGCTGCCGTCGTGGAACGTCACGCCCTTCCGCAGCGTGAAGCGCCAGGTGGTGTCGTTCTCGGCCTCCCACGCTTCCGCCAGCGCGGGGACGAACCGGCTGTCGTTGGTGACGTCGATCAGCGGGTCGAAGATGTGGCGCAGCATCGACGTGGTGGAAATGGAGTAGTGGTCGGCCGGGTCGAGCGTCAGCGCCCGCTCGGACACGGCGGCCACGATCCGGCCGCTGCGCGAGGCCGCGCCTCCGGCGACCGCCGCCAGCGACGGGAGGCTGAGCGCCGTTCCGAGCAGGCCGCCGCCCGCGGCGAGAAACTGCCGCCGGCTCACCCGCCGCGCGCGCTTCCGCTTGTTCATCCGTCTCCCCCCATCATGGCCCGCGGCCCAAACGGAGACGAGGTTCGATTGCGGCCCCCGAGGTCTCCTTCACGGGCCGTGCCTCCCGGCTGCGGCCCGGAAGGTGGTCCCACGGAGGATGTTGTAAGCGAGGATGTACGCAGGTCCAGCCAATGTGCCGGGAGGTGCTGTGGTGATCACTCCGCCGCCGCGGTGGGAAGGTCGAGTCGGCGGGCTGTCCGAGCGGGAGATCGCGGAGTTCCTGGCCGTCCCCTGGAACGGCCGGTTGGCGACGGTGACCCCTGAACGCACGCCCTACGTGACGCCGGTCTGGTACGAATACAATCCCGGGGACCGGACGATCGACATCGTGGCCCGGGCGCGGTCGCTGTTCGTCCGGCACATCCAGGCCGATCCTCACGTGGCGTTTCACGTCGCGGACGACGTGCATCTTTCCCACAGCCGCGTCCTGTTCCAGGGGGTGGCGGAGATCCTGGAAGGCCCCGTCGCGCCGTCCCGGAGCCCCCGCCTCCACGCGCTGGTGGCCAAGATGGCGGCCAGGTACATCGGTCCAGAGGGACCGGAGTACGCGGCCCGCACCGCCGATCGGCCGCGCTACCTGATCCGGATCACCCCGCACAAGATGACAACGTGGACCGGGCGGGAATGGCACCCCCGCTACCGGCAGGCCGGGTGATCGGGATTCGAGGCGCGACGTCTACCCGAGGATCAGGCGGTCGGCCACCATCGCGCCGAAGAGCAGCGCCAGGTAGATGATCGAGTACCCGAACAGCGCCGGCGCGGCCAGGGGCGCGCGGCCGCGCGCGACGGCCGCGGCCAGCGCGACGAACACGGCGTCGAGGCCGAGCGCCGCGGCGAGGTAGAGGCCGCCCAGCGTGTGCAGCGGAGCGTACAGCACGAGGGTCGCGGCGGACAGGACGACGGAGTAGACGAGGATCTGTCTGCGGGTCTCCCGGTCCCCCCGGACGACGGGCAGCATCGGCACCCCGGCGGCCCTGTAGTCGTCCGTCTTGCCCAGAGCCAGCGCCCAGAAGTGCGGCGGCGTCCACAGGAAGACGATCACGAACAGCACCGCCGCGGCCGGCGCCAGGTGGCCCGTCGCGGCCGCCCACCCGACCAGCGGGGGTACCGCGCCGGCGGCGCCGCCGATGACGATGTTCTGCGGCGTGGCCCGCTTGAGCCACAACGTGTAGACCCCGACGTAAAAGAGGATGCCCGCGGTCGACAGGATGGCGCTGAGGGCGTTGACCCCCCAGGCCATGACGCCGACCGAGAGGAGGCCGGTTGCGACCCCGAATCCCAGCGCCTGCGCCGGCCGCAGGCGGCCCGCGGGCACCGGCCGGAGGCAGGTCCGCCGCATCAGCGCGTCGATGTCCCGGTCGATGTACATGTTGAAGGCGTTGGCCGATCCGGCCGCCAGCGTCCCGCCGAGGAGGGTGAGCAGCAGCACCCCGAGCCCGACGCGGTGCGGCGCCGCGATCAACATCGTCGTCGCCGTGGTGATGAGCAGCAGCATGATGATCCGCGGCTTCATCAGCGCCGCGTAGTCTCGGATCACGCCCGCGGCGGCGTGGAGCGCCGACGGCGGGGCGGCGGGGGTCTCCCAGCGGATCGCGCCGGTCGGATCGTCGATCGAGCCGCCCGCGATGGTCGGCAGCGCGGTCGTGCCGGCTTCGCGGGCCCCTGCGCCGCTGCGCGCCTGCGCCGGCAAGGGTCTGGTCAGTGTGAGGAGCACGATCAGCGTCCCGAAGAGCAGGGCGGCGATCCCAAGATGCGCGCCCCGGACCAGCGGGGTCAGACGGGTGACGATGTTCAGGATCCCCAGCGTGAACTGGACGAGCACCAGCGCCGCCGCCAGGCGGGCCGCTGCGGTAACGGCGCGGCCGCCGGCCGGCGCCGGCCGTGCGGCCGCGGAGGTCCACAGGACGAGCGCCAGCACCACCAGGGACCAGCCGCGGTGCAGCATGTGCATGCGGGCGCCGGGGTCGGGAAGCAGGAGCGCCGCGCCGCGGCACAGCGGGACGTCGGGACAGGCCAGCCCGGCGCCGCTCGCGGCGACATATCCGCCGATCAGGATCATCAGGTACGTGGCCGCGGCCGCCGCCTGAGCCAGGCGGTGGAGCGACGGTGAGGCGGGGAGGGCGTCGGCTGCCCCCCGCAGGGCTCCCACCGCCTGGACAAGCAGGACGGCCAGGAAGAACATGGCGACCCCGAGATGCATGACGACGAGCGCGGGCGTGAGCTCCAGTTTTACCGTGAGCGCGCCGAGGATGATCTGCACGGCGACGATGCCGAGGACCGACAGGGCCGTCGGCACGGCCTGCGGGGCCCACCGCCGGACGCCCGCGGCCGAAAGCAGGGTCGCCACCACCAGCGCGCTCACGAGCGCGGCCGCGAGACGGTGCGAGTACTCGATGAGGATCGGGCCCTGGAGGGGCGGGATGAGCCGTCCGTGGCAGAGCGGCCAGTCCGGGCAGGCCAGTCCGGAGCCGGTGATGCGCACCAGTCCGCCGAGCACGATGAGCAGGTACGCGGAGAGCGCGGACGCCACTGCGAGCCCGCGATAGGCCCGCAGCGCCGCGTTCGCCGTTCGGTTCATCCGGCCTCCTTCGGTTGACTGGGGTGTACGCCGGTGAGCCTGTCGGCGAGACGCGTCGCAACCCCCGCACAGCGCCCGGTGTGTCCGCCCGGGCTCCTGCCTATTCGACGCGCCTCGTGGGTCCCTCCTGGGAACTATCGGTGGAACGTTCCCGACTCGCCGCGGAGGACGGCGTCCACCTCGAGGGGCGTCGCCAGGCACACGTCCCCGCGATACGTTTGTTTGAGCGCCGCCATCGCCGCGCCGTACCGCAGCCCTTCGGCCGGCCCCCGCGCGAGGTAGCCGTGGAGGAACCCGGCGGCGAACGCGTCCCCCCGGCCGATCCGGTCGACGATCTGGGTGGGATAGGCGGACTGGCGGTAGGCCCCGTCCTGGTCCTCGGCCAGGGCGCCTGCGCTTCCGAGCGTGAGGACCAGGATGCCGCAGCCGAAGCGCGGCCGGAGCCTGTGGGCCACCGCGTCCGGAGATCCCGACTCGCCGAAGAGCGCCGCGGCGTCCCGGTCGTTCAGGATGACGATGTCGAGGCCCTGCAGCAGCGGTTCGATGCGCTCTCTCGCGGCCGGAGGATCCCATAGCTTCGCCCGGTAGTTGACGTCGAACGAGACCCGGACCCGGCGGCGGCGGGCTTCCGCGATCGACCGCTCCACGAGCCGGGACGCGTTCGGGCCGAGCGCCGGCGTAATGCCCGTCAGGTGGACCACACGCGCGCCGTCGAGCAGGGTCCAGTCGACCCCGTCCGGGTCGATCGACGCGAACGCCGAGTCGCGGCGGTAGTACAGGACCTCGCTTGCCCGGGGGCCCGCTCCGGGCTGAACCAGCATCAGCCCGACGCGGCCGTCGGGCGCCCAAAGCACTCCGTCGACGTTGACCCCGAAGCCCCTGATCGTCGCCGCAATGCGCCGGCCCAAGGAGTTGGCCGGAAGCCGCGAGATCCAGGCGGTTGAGATCCCCAGGTGGGCCAGCGATGCGCAGACATTGGCCTCCGCGCCGCCGACGTGCACCGTGAGCGCCGCGGCCGACTCGAGGGTGTCACCGTCCTGCGGGGCGAGCCGGAGCAGCGTCTCCCCGATGCCGACGACGGTCGTCAACGCTCACCAGCCTCAGCCGGGCTCAGCGCGCGGCGAGCCCCTGCTTCAGGATTTCGATCCGCGCGTGAAGGGTCCGAGCGTCGAGCCGCCCGGTCCCCGGGCCAACGAGGGCGGTGCCGATGCCGACCGCCGCCGCCCCCGCTTTGAACCAGTCTCCCACGTTCTCGGGGGTGACCCCTCCGGTCGGCAGGAGACGCGCCTCGGGGAGCGGCGCCAGGATCGCCCGGATGTGGCGCGGTCCGCCCGTCTCGGCCGGGAAGATCTTGATCAATTCCGCTCCGCGCTCGAGCGCCTGGAGCACCTCGGTGGGGCTGAACGCTCCCGGCACCGCCAGCACGCGGTGCCGCCGCGCCACGTCGATCATGCCGGGGGAAAGGGCGGGGCTCAGCAGGAACTGCGCTCCCGCATCGACGGCCTGCGCGGCCACATCGGCGTTGGTGACCGTCCCCGCGCCGACCAGCACATCAGGGAACCGAGTCCTGAGGCTGCGGATGACCGCGGGAGCCTCCGGGACGGTAAATGTGATCTCGATGATCCCCAGCCCGGAGGCGGCGAGCGCCTCCGCGGCCTCGACCGCCCAATCGCGGGAGGAGGTGCGGATGATGGGGACGACCCCGGCGCGCAGGATCGCCTCGAGAACGCGGGCCGCGGCGCTTGTCCCGTTCACGGGACCGTGGTCACGGAACCGTCTTGGCCTGCCGGCGGTGCCAGTCCTCGGCGAAGAGGTTGAAGTGCTGCCGCCGGTACGGATGCGCCGCCACGACGTCCTCATCCAGGGTGACGCCCAGCCCGGGCCCCGTGGGGAGCGGGAACCACCCGTCCCGGACGTTGGGGAGCCCAGTGGCCGATTGCTCCACGAACGGCTCGGCGAAGTCGTTGAAGTATTCGAGGATCTTGAGGTTCGGCGTCGAGGCGGCGAAGTGCAGCGCCGCCGCCGTGCTTACCGACGCCCCGACGTTGTGAGGCGCCATGAGACACCCGCAGGCCTCGGCCATCGCCGCGATCTTCTTCGTTTCCAGCAGTCCGCCGCAGTGGGTGATGTCGGGCTGGATGATCTGCGCCGCGCCGAGCGCGAACAGGTCCCGGAACTGGGCCCGCGTGTGCAGCCGCTCGCCGGTCGCAATCGGGATCGCGACGCTGTGCGCCACCTGCGCGAGGGCGCCGGGCTGGTCCGCGGCGACCGGCTCTTCGATCCACCCCGGCGCCAGGCGCTCGAGGTCGCGCGCCAGCGCGGCGGCCTGGGCCGGGGTGAACCGGCCGTGCATTTCAATGAAGATCTCCACATCGGGCCCGACGGCGTCGCGGACCGCCTCCACGAGGGACACGGACCGCGTATGCTCGGCCCGCTCCAGTTCGCCCCAGCCGGCGCCGAACGGGTCGAGCTTGAGCGCCCGGTATCCCCGCGCCACCACCCGGCGGGCCGCCTGCGCGAACGTCTCGGGTGTCCGCTCCCCAGTGTACCACCCGTTGGCATAGGCCTTGATCCGGTCGCGGCACGCGCCGCCCAGGAGCCGGTACACCGGCTGGCCGAGCGCCTTGCCGATGATGTCCCAGCACGCCATCTCCACGATGGCGATGGCGGTCATCTCGGTGGCCCCGGGGACCTCATAATCGTCGCGGATGATCCGCAGCAGGAGGTCTTCGATGTTGAAGGGATCGCTCCCCAGGACATACCGGTGGGCGATCGCCTCGAGATACGCGGCGACCGGCTCTTCCCGGTTGACCGGGCGCGCCTCGCCGATGCCTTCGAGTCCTTCGTCGGTCCGAAGCCGCCCGAACACAAAGTTCCGCCACGGCGAGCCCATGGTGTAGGTCTTGACCTCAGCGATCCTCACCGCCGCCCTCCCTTGCGCGGGTCCCCCATCGTCATCCCGTCAGGTGCTGTGAGAGCCAGTCCAGCGTCATTCCCCAGGCATCCTTCGCGGCCAGCGGGACGTATCGGGTGGTGGTGTCGTCGAAGAAATCGCGCCCGGCCTTCGGCTCCAGTTTCACGGCGAACGGCAGGCCGGCGTTCTTCATCGCGGTGTCGAATTCGGCGATGCCCTGGTCATCGCGCCGGTCGTTCTCGCCGAAGATCGTGAGGACGCCTGCCGTCAGGTTCGACGCCACGCGCGGCGACGGAACGATGCCCGAGATCGCCACGGCGGCTTTGACGTCCGGGTTCGAGGTCAGGACGAGCCAGAGGACGCTGCCCCCCACCCCGAAGCCGACGGCCCCGATGCGGGTCTTGGCGACCAGCGGGCGGGATTCAAGGTAGCGCACCGAGGCGTTCAGGTCCTCGAGGATCTGCTGCGGCGCCAGCGCGCCGAGGGCGGCGTCGATCTTGCCGGGGTCGCCGAGCGCGTCTGTGCCCCCCCGGCGGGACGTGAGGTCCACGGCCAGGGCCACGTAGCCGGCCTTGGCGAGCCGGCGGGCGATGTCCTTGAAATGCCCGCTCAGCCCCTGGCGGTCGTGGATGACGAGAATGCCCGGGTATACATCCCCGCCCTTGGGCGCGGCGAGGTACCCGAGGAGCGGACCGGTGATCCCGGGATACTCGGCCGCCCCCGCGGTGATCGCGGGATCATCAGGCGGGACCGTGATGCCCGCGGTCTGCTTGTCGGGTGGATCTCCCGGCCGGGGCGGGCCCGCCGCCGCCCCCGCGCTCGGCAGCGCACCTACCGAGACGGCCAGGACGGCGACGAGGCCGGCCTGCCGGGCCGCGTGAAGGAGCTGCCGGACATGCCGCCCGCGGTCGATCCGGTCCCCCCCTCCGTTCCGCCGTCTCATCCGTCCCCCCTGGTCTCGCCTTCTCCATTATGCAACGCTAATGCCACGTTTCTCCTGCCGCCTGGGGCTCTTTCCTCCCGAGTGGCTCCCGGACGGCCGCCGCCTGCCGGTGGGTGGGAAGCGCGATCGCGATCGCCAGAGCGGCCAGCGGGAGCAGTGCCGTGGCATCCATCGCGGTCCGGAGCCCCCACCGGTCGGCGACCGCGCCGAGGAGGGTGACGCCCACGCCGCCCATCCCGACGGCGAACCCGATGATCAAGCCGGAGATCATGCCGATCCGCTCGGGCGCGAGTTCCTGAGCCATCACCATCACGACCGCGAAGGTGCTCACCACCGCCATCCCCGCGATCACGGCCGCCAGCAGGATCCAAGGGCCGCTCGCGCGGGTGATCATCAGCAGCAGCGGCGGCAGGATCGCCATCGAGAAGATGAGCGAGGCCCGTCGCCCCCAGCGGTCGGCGGCGGCGCCGCCGATGAGCGTCCCGACCGCGCCCGCTCCGAGAAACAGGCTGACGAGCATCCCGCCGTACCGCGGATCGAGGTGCCGGATTCCTGTGAAATAGAGGGGGATGAAGCTGGCCGTGCCCACGGACACCCAGGATCGCAGCACCACGAAGACGACCAGCAGGACGAGGATGCCCTTCGGGACGTTTTGCGTCTGCGGAGCCGCCGGGATGCCGTCCGCGGATGTTGGCGCGGAGACCCACGCCCCTTCCAGGGCCTCCCGCTGCCTCGGGCTGATGACCTGCCAGAGGAGGATGGCCGCCGGGATGCTGAAGGCCATGAGGTAGCCTATCCCACGCACACCGGCATGGCTGAGCGCCAGCGTCGCCGCCGCCGGGCCGAACCCGTACCCGATGTTCCCTCCCACTGAGAAATACGACATCCCCGTCGCCCGCCTGGCCCCCGCGGCCAGCCCGGCAAACCGATATCCTTCGGGGTGGAACGCGGCCACCCCCAACCCCGAGACGAGGATCAGGGCAACCGTGACGGCATAGTTGGGGGCGAGCACGGCCGAGGTCATCCCCAGGCCCGCGAGCAGGGCGCCGACCGGCATCAGCCATCTCATCCTGAGGCGGTCGCTCAGGACCCCGAATACCGGCTGGATCACCGAGGAGCTGATGTTGGCCATCAGAACGATGAAGCCGACGCCGGCGTAGGAGAGATGGAACATGGCCTTGAACACCGGGAGGAGCGCTGGAATTGCGCCCTGCGACAGATCGGTGGCAAGATGGCCGTAGCTGAGCACGGCCAGGATCCGGCGGTGCACGGGAACCGATTCGACGGGCCGCGCGGGGCCACCTTGAGCGCGAGGCCCCGCGGCGACGCACGGCGCGGCGAAGGACGTCTTGGGGAGGACACTGTCGTTATGGTGAAGCGTCTCAGGCGCCTGCTCGCCGGTGGGGTCCTGCTGGCGGCGGGCCTCGGTGCGCTCTCGGGTGTCACCGCGGGAGCGGCACCGCCTCCGTCGGGGGCTCGATGCCCGCTGACGCCGGGGGACGGCGGGGATCCCTTTTACAAACCGAATGCTCCCGTGCGGTCGCACGTCGGGACAGGCTTCGTGCTGACCGGCGTCGTTCGCTCCGGCATCGACTGTTCCGTCCTCCAGGGAGCCCGCGTCGAGTTCTGGCTCAGGAGGCCGGACGGACAGTACGATGACGCCCACCGAGGGACCGTCATCACCGACGCCGGGGGCCGGTATCGGTTCGAAAGCAACTTCCCCGGTGGCGACGGAGGCGGCTTCCAGCCCCACATCCACCTTCGCGTCGCCGTCCCCGGGTATCGCACGTTGACGACCGTCTACCTCCCGCGCGCGGGCGCGGCCGCGGGGACGTTCGACATCGTGCTCGAGCCTGACGTGTGATCGCGTGTTGGGGCGGCGAAGCAGCGTGACACTTCGGCGATGCATCGCGTTCGGACCGACGGCGGCGGGGATCCTGGCCGCCGCGGCCGTCGTCGCTCCGGCGTGGCCGGGCGCTGTCGCCGGGGCGGCCGCCGCGCTCCCCGATGTGCTTTCACAGGTGTCCGGCCGCCGCGCCTACGAGCACGTCCTCGCGCTGTCCCAGCGGATCGGGCCGCACGTCGCGGGCACCCCGGAGGACCGGACGTCCGGCGAGTACATCGCGCGCCGCCTCACCGACGACGGGTACGTGGTGGAGTGGCAGGAGTTCCAGTTCCCCTTCTTCGCCGTCCGGGCCGTGGCGCTGACGGTGCCGGCGTCGCCGTCGGTCGCCCTGCACCCGCACGCGATGCTCTACTCGCCCTCGACGGCCGATGGAGGGATCACCGCGGAGCTGGCCGATGCGGGGATTGGGCGTCCCGAGGATATCCGCGGGGCGCCGCTTGCCGGGAAGATCGCCCTGATCCAGCGCGGCTCGATCCTGTTTCGAGAGAAGGCGAAGAACGCCGCGGACGCGGGCGCCGTGGCGGTGCTGATCTACAACTCCACGCCCGGGGACCTATTCGGCGTCGTCAGCCGCGACACCGGGATCCCTGTCGTCGCACTCTCCGGCGCGGAGGGGCTGCAGCTGCTGGACCTCGCCCACTCAGGGCCCGTCCGGGTGCACTTGAACGTCCAGACCGAGACCGGCCAGCGGGCAACGTGGAACATCATCGGGACCAAGCCTGGGACCCGGGACCCGCATCGCGTCCTCGTGGTGGGGGCGCACCGCGATACCGTGGAGGGGGCCCCCGGGGCCAACGACAACACATCGGGCGTCGCGACGGCACTGGAGGTGGCCGAGGTGCTCCGCCGCGCGCCGCTCGCACTCACCGTGCGGTTCACCTTCTTTGGGGCCGAAGAGTCCGGCCTGTACGGGTCCGACTACTACGTGCAGCACATGGGACCCGACCCCGTGGTGGGGATGGTCAACCTCGACATGGAGGGCGTGGGCGATCGCCTGGAGCTGGCCTGGGACCGGGGGAGCGACGCACTCGTGCGGTCGGCGGCGCGGATCGCCGACCGCCTCGGCATCCCGGTGACGATGCAGCGATCCCCCGGAAGCGATCACCAGAGCTTCGAGCGGGCGGGCGTGCCGGTCGTGTTCCTCTTTCGGCCGGACGACCCCTATTACGATACCCCCAAGGACACCGTCGATCGGGTCGAGCCCCGGCTGCTGGAGGTGTCCGCCCGGCTGGCAACGGCCATTGTCCTGGAGGTCGCCGGCGCGCGGCGGTAGGTCACGTTATCCGCCTTTCTCGCCGAACATTACTTCCTCGTCGGCGCGGCGGTAGGTGTGCAGCTCGGCCGGCGCAAACCACAGCGCCACCTCGTGGTTCGCCTCCTCCACGGTCCCGGAGGCGTGGATCAGGTTGCGCACGGGGCGGCGGCCGGCATTGGCGACGGTGGGCGCGTCTACGGAGTAATCCCCGCGGATCGTGCCCGGCTCGGCGAACACCGGGAGGGTCTTCCCGACGAGCTTTCGGGTGACGCTCACCGCGTGCACGCCTTCCAGCACCGCGGCGATCACCGGGGTGGTCTGCATGAACTCGATGAGCCAGCCGCGCACCTGGCGGCCGATCTCGAGGGGGTCGTCCGTCCCCATCATCGCGCGGACATCGAGCCCGTAGCTTCCGAACGCCTCCCGAGTCTTGTCCCCGATCGTACGCACCCACCCCTCGTCGGATGGGTAATGCCGCTCCAGCACGCTCCGCGTGGCCCGGACCATCTTGAGCCCGACGATCTTGAGCCCGGTCCCTTCCAGCCGGGACAGGATCGTCCCGGATAAGGCGCGCTGGATCCCGTCGGGTTTGATCAGGATCAACGTTCGCTCGTGCCGGACGTCTGCCGCCACTCCCGCTCCTCCGTCCCCGTGCATTAAAAGCCGATCGCGCACCCACCGGCCCGGGGATCGGAGCCCCCCGCGTAGACTCTCCGGTCGGGATCCACCACCTGGATCACCTGGAGGCCGCCGGACGACGGCTGCCCCGCCGCCGGATACGGGGTGACGACCCGGTGGCCGAGCGCGCGCAGTCCCTCGTAGGTCGCGGCGGGGAATCCGCTCTCCATCCTCAATTCAAACGGCGACCGGATCGTGGCCGGATCCGTTGCCGGAAAACTGAACCAGCGCGGCCGGTCCACCGCCTCCTGGACGTTCAGGCCGTGATGCACGATGTTGCTGAAGGTCTGCAGGTTCCACGGGGCCTGGGCATCGCCCCCGCGGGTCGCCCACGCCAGATGCGGCCGCCCCTCCCGGGTCGCCAGAAACGCCATCAGGGTGTGCATCGTGCGCTTGCCCGGCGCGATCTCGTTGGGGTGTCCCGGCTCGAGGGTGAATCCTCGGCCACCGCGGTTGTTCAAGAGGATGCCGGTTCCGTCCACGACCTCGCCGCACCCGAAGGCGGCGGAGAGACTCGTGATGTAGCTGACCACGTTCCCCTCCGCATCCGCGACGACGAACGCGGTCGTCTCGCCGACCTGCTCCCGCAGGGCGCCGGCCGGCACCTGCTCCTGAGCCCGCCGCGGGTCGATGGCCCGGGTGCGATCCCGCGCGTGCTCCTTGCTGAGCAGACGATCGAGCGGGTTCGACACGAACCGGGGATCCCCCACGTAGGCGAGGCGGTCGGCAAAGGCCAGCTTCTTCGCCTCGGTCATCAGGTGAATCGCCTCCGCCGATCCCCAGGGGAGGGTCTCTACGTGCGCCTGCTCGAGGATGTTGAGCATCTCGAGCAGGACGAAGCCCTGCGAGGGAGGAGGCGTTGTATGGATGACCAGGTCCCGGTGGGTCGTGGTCAGCGGCGCGCACAACTCGCTGTGGTGAGCGGCGAGGTCCGCCGCGGTGATCAGCCCGCCGTGCGACTGCGCGTAGTCCGCGATGGCATCGGCGAGCGGCCCCTCGTAGAAGGCCCGGGCTCCGCGCTCGGCGATCGCGCGCAGGGAGCGGGCCAGATCGGACTGCACGAAGACCTCGCCGACCCGGGGGGTGCGGCCGTTGGGGAGATAGATGCGGGCCGACGACGGATAGCGCGCGAGGATCGGCGCGACCTCGCCCTCCGCCGTCCGCGCGAACCACGCCGCCACCTTCTCGGTGATGGGAAAGCCGGCCTCCGCGTAGTGGATCGCCGGTTCGAGCAGCCGGCCCAGCGTGAACCGGCCGCTGCCCCACTGCCCGAGGGCGGTTGCCATCGCGTCCACGGCGCCCGGGACGGAAGGCGCCAGCATCCCGCGGAGCGGCATGGTCGCAAAGCCGCGCTGTCTGAAGACCTCCGGCGTCGCCGTCTGCGGGGCCGCGCCGCTCCCGTTCAGCCCGAGGACACGCTGGGTTGCGGCGTGATAGTGGACGATGAACGAGTCGCCCCCGATCCCGGTCATCATCGGCGTGACGACCCCGAGCACGGCGGCGACGCAGACGGCGGCGTCGATCGCATTGCCGCCTTCTTCGAGCACGCGGAGGCCGGCGGCCGACGCCAGCGGGTGATCCGTCGCCACAAGGCCCCGCTGGGCCAGGACCGCGCTCCGTCCCTGGGATGCGTCTGTCATGCCAGGTTCATTATACTGATCGGCGGGGGAATGGGAAGGAATGGGTCCCGGCTCGGGTTCGTCCTGGAGGGCAGGGATGTATTTCGACCGCCGCCAATCCTGATGCCGTGCGCTCGCCTGCCGGCTTTTCTCCGCTGGCACTGCTCTTCGTGCTGCTTCCCCTCGCTGCTCCCCCCTGGGCGCCCGGTGTGGTCCAGGCCGCGCCGGGGGCGGGCCCTGTTGTCGTCGTCGCCGGCGGGGTGACGGAGGATGCGACCTCATCCAACAACCAGGTGAAATTGGTCCGGGACGCCGCGGGGCATCTCGTGGTGGCCTACGCGCAGGAAGTGGGTGGGACCCCTCAGGTGATGCTGGCGGTCTCCCAAGACGACGGCGGCCATTGGGCGCGCCTGGTGCAGGTGAGCAGTGGTCCGATCCCGTCCCGGCTGCCCGCGCTGGGGTTGGATGCCGCGGGGCGGCTGCAGGTGATCTGGACCCGCTACGACGACGGGGTGGGCAAGATCTACTATCGCGTGTGGGCGGGGCGGTGGGCCGCGCCCCAGGACCGGATCTCGCCGCCGCACGGATACGCGGGGTTTCCCTCGCTGGCCGTGGACGCGAGCGGCCACGCGCACGTCGTCTGGTACGGGATCCGCGAAGGATCGCTGCCGGCCTCGACCCGGCACGGCTCCATCTATGAGATCTTTTACACGGGGTTCGACGGGCGGGCGTGGTCGCCGCCGCGTCTCATCTCGACGGGTCTGCCCGATTCGGTGAACCCGGCCCTCGCCGCCGATCCCGCCGGCCGGCTGCGCGCGGTCTGGTTCCAATACGACGGCCGCGTGTACCAGGTGCGCTACGCGGAGCGCGACGCCGGGTGGAGCGATCCGGAGACGGTGCTGGCCACGCGCGCGGATGCGTTCAACCCCGACGTCGCGGTTGATGCGCGCGGTGAGCCCCTGCTCGTGTGGGAGCGTCACGAGGGGTTGTCGTCGGTGATTCAATTGACGCGGCGGGCCGGCGGCCGGTGGCAGGAGCCGGTCGATCTCTCCGACGCCTCGGCGCCGGCGCACCATCCCTCGCTGAGCGTCGCGCCGTCGGGCGCCGTCTGCGCCGTCTGGGACCGCGACGATGGCCAGATCTATGCGCGCCGCCTGAGCGACCGATGGGAGCCGGCGGTGCGCCTGACGGCGGATGGCGGCAACACGTTCCCGAGCGTGCTGGCCTCGGATCAGGGGGCCGGCGTCGTGTGGACCCACACCGCGCAGGGGCAATCGGAGGTCCGCTATCTGCGGATGAGGGCCAGGTGAAACGCTCTGAAGCCCGGGTGCGGCCCGCTCAATTGCCGCCAGCCCGGATTTCGCCCGCCCGGCGGCGGACCTTTCAGCGCCGGCTGCTGGCGTGGTACCGCCGGCACCGGCGCGACCTCCCCTGGCGCCGCACCCGGAACCCCTACCACATTCTCGTGTCCGAGATCATGCTCCAGCAGACCCAGGTGGACCGCGTCGTCCCCAAATACCGGGAGTGGCTGGCGCGCTATCCGTCGCTGGAGGCCCTCGCGCGGGCCGGCGCCCGGGAGGTGCGGGAGGCCTGGTATCCGCTCGGGTACAATATCCGGCCGGTGCGGCTGCGGGACATCGCGCGGACGGCAATCCGCCACCACGGGGGGAAGATCCCGAGCACGCGCGACGGCCTGCTCGCCCTCCGTGGGATCGGACCCTATACTGCCGGCGCGGTGTTGAGCTTCGCCTATCGCCAGGACGCGCCGATCCTCGACACCAACGTCCGGCGCGTACTGCGGCGGGTCTTCCTGGGGGATCGCGCGGCGCCGTCCGACAAGTTCCTCTGGGGCCTCTCTGAGGCGCTGCTTCCCCGAGGGAACGCCTACGACTTCAATCAGGCGCTGATGGATTTCGGGGCGACCGTCTGCAGCGCGCGCCGCCCCCGCTGTCCCGGCTGCCCGCTGTCGCGGCTGTGTGTGTCGTACCCGCTCGCGGACGCGTCCGCGACTCGGTCAGGCGGCCCGAGCGCGTAGAAGGGGAACTCGGTGGATGGGCCCTTTGAGCGGGCCGCCTACAATCCCATCGCGTGAAAACCGTTGTCCACGAAGAGGACCTCGCCCGTGACGCCCCGGGACAGGGGGCTGCAGAGGAACACCGCCGCATCGGCGACCTCCGCCGGGTCGGTATTGCGGCGGAGGGGGGCGCGCTCCTCCATGACGTCGAGGATCCGGCTGAACCCCTGGATCGCCCGCGCCGACGCGGTCTTGATCGGGCCGGCCGAGATGGCATTGACCCGGATGCCGCGCGGGCCGAGGTCGCTCGCCAGATAGCGGACGGACGATTCGAGCGCCGCTTTTGCGACCCCCATGACATTGTAGTTGGGCATCACCCGGCTCGAGCCGATGTAGGTGAGGGTCACCACGGCCGCTCCGGGCTTGAGGACCGGGAGGAGGTGCCGGGCGGCGGCGACGAGCGAAAATGCGCTGACATCCAGGGCCAGCGCGAACCCGGCCCGCGACGTCTCCACGTAGGCGCCGCCCAGGTCGTCCCGGTTCGCGAAGGCGATGCTGTGCACAAGGGCGTCCAGGGTCAGGCCCTGCGTCTCAATCGACTTCGCCAGCCCGGCGAGCTCTTCGTCGCGGGCCACATCGCACGGGAGGATCACCGAGTGCGGGAGCGTTCCGGCGAGCTCGCGCACGTCCTTCTCCTGCCGCTCGCCCTGGAAGGTGAAGACGAGGCGGGCGCCCTCGCGCGAAAACGCCTGGGCGATGGCCCACGCGATGCTCCAGCGGTTCGCCACCCCCATCACGAGCGCCGTTTTCCCGTCGAGGAGCCCGCTCATCGTTCATGCCTCCCTGAAGCCCCGGACGGCACCGTCCGGGGTCTGGGCGACGCCGGCCCGCGTCCCGTCCCGTTGGTTGGGCGCCCCGCGATCCCGCCGGATGTACGCCCTGCGATCCTGCCGGATGCTGGGCCTGCGGCGCGAGCCAGCAACCTCTGTTTGCTGTTTGCCTCGCTCTGGTTTGGAGTCCCCGCAGGGGGTACTGCCCCTGCGCGACCGCCGCGCCCGTTCCGGCCGGCCCGGCGAACCGCCATCCACGGCGGAAATCCGCCGTAGCGTGAGGACGGGCAGAGGTCGCGAATCGGACACGACGGGCACTGCGGCCGCCGCGCGTCGCACACCTCCCGCCCAAAGTAGATGAGCCGGAGCGAGAACGCGCTCCAGTCCTCCCGCGGGATCACCGCCATGAGATCCTGCTCGATCTTGTCGGGATCATCGTGCGCGGTCAGCGCCATCCGCCGGGAAAGCCGCCGGACGTGCGTGTCCACCACGATGCCCGGGAGGCCGAAGATGCTGAGGACGACGTTGGCCGTCTTCCGGCCGACGCCATCCAGTTGCACGAGCTCGTCCAGGGTGCGGGGGACTTCTCCGCCGAACCGCTCCACGAGCATCCGGGAGGCGCTCTGAATCGCCCGAGTCTTGGCGCGGAAAAACCCCGTGCTGTGGATCGCCTGCTCCAGCTCCTCGCGGCGGGCGTTCGCGAAATCGGCCGGTGTGCGGTAACGCTGGAACAGGCCCGGTGTCACCAGGTTGACCTGCGCGTCGGTGCTCTGCGCCGAGAGGATCGTTGCGATCAGCAGCTGGAACGGCGACGAGTGGTGCAGGGGAATCTCCGGATGCGGATAACCCTGCGCCAGCCGCCGCGCAATGGCGCGGGCGCGCCGGGTGCGGGCCGCCGCGGTCTCGGGCGGCAGGCCGGGGCCCCTCCGTCCGGCCCTCCTCGCGTGACCTCTTCCAGCCGCCCCCACGTGCATCACTCTATCGTGGGCCCCCGCAGGTGTCAATTTGCCGTGGCAAGAAGAAGCAGACGAGAAGGACCGTCCGGTACATCAGTCGGGGCTCCCACGAACTCGCGTCGCTTCAGCGAATTCGGGGGAGGGAGAGGTGACGTGGATGGATTACGCAGCCCGCCAGCAGGCGGCCGTGAGGGTCATGGGCGATCAGCACATCGACCTCCTCGCGGTCGCGCCCAGCGACGACATGCAGTACCTGCTCGGATATGTCCCGCACCCCGACGAGCGGCCCTGCTACCTGCTCCTGGATTCCGGCGGCGCCGCGTTTGTGGTTCCCTCGCTCAACGCGACCGAGGCGGCGGCGCGCGTTTCCCTGCCGACGCTCGTGTATACGGACGCCGAAGGTCCGGCGAAAGCGCTGACCGCGGCGGCCCGCGCCCTCGGGGGGAAGGCGCCGCGCCGGATCGCGGTCTCGGACACGATGCGGGCGGATTTTGTCCTGACGCTCCAGGCCGCCTATCCCGACGCCCGGCTTGGCCTCGGCTCCCTCGTCCTCGGCCCTCTCCGGATGCGAAAATCGGCCGAGGAGATCGCGCTGCTCAAGCGGAGCGCCCGGCACGCCGACCAGGCGATGCGCGACGCCTGGGCCGCCTGCCGCGTGGGGGCCACCGAGCGGGAGATCGGCGAGGCCGCGGCCGCGTCGTTCCGCAGGTCCGGTTCGGAAGAGGTGTCCTTCACCCAGGTGGCGTCGGGGCCGAACGGCGCGTTTCCGCACCACCATTCCGGCGATCGGACGCTGCGTCCGGGAGACGCGGTCACCCTGGACCTCGGCGGCCGGCTCGAGCAGTACGCCTCCGATCTCACCCGGACGGCCTCCATGGGGAAGCCGTCCGCGCGTCACCAGGAGGTGCACCGGGTCGTCGAGGCGGCCGTGGGGGCCGGGATGGAGGCGGCGCGGCCGGGGGGCCTCCTCAAGGACGTCGACCTCGCGGCCAGGGCCGTGATCGAGCGGGCGGGCTACGGCCAGTACTTCGTTCACCGGGTCGGCCACGGGCTCGGCCTCAGCGTGCACGAACTACCGAGCGTCACCCACCTGAACACGCAGCCGATCGAGGAGGGGATGGTCTTCTCGGTCGAGCCGGGGATCTATCTCCCCGGCGAGTTCGGCGTCCGCGTGGAGGAGATCGTCCATATCGCCCGTGACGGGGCGCGGCGCGTCAGCGAGTTGCCCCGCGACATCCACCTGATCTCCGCTGGGTGAGGCCGCTGCTGGGCATTCTCAAAGGTGGCGCGCCTCAGCCTGGGTGTTCCTAGAAAGGGGCAATGAGCGTGGAGGCCCCCGCGGCGATCGTTCTCGAGAACCTGTCCAAAGTCTACGACCTTCCGCCCGGGTCCGCCGGCGCGGCCCAGGCCGTCGCCGCCGACAACCTGAACCTGCGCATCGCCGCCGGCGAGGTCTTCGGGTTGGTGGGGCCAAACGGCGCGGGCAAGACCACGACGCTGAAGATGATCTGCGGGCTGCTCGTCCCTACGGCCGGCCGGATCGTGGTGAACGGCATCGACGTCGAGCGCGACCCGGAGGCGGCGCAGGGCGGGATCGGGTACCTGGCGGACTTCTTCTCGCTGTACGATGATTTGAAGGTCTGGGAATACCTCGACTACTTCGCGCACGCCTACAAGATGGCGCCCGAGACCATCGCCGGCCGGGTGACCGAGGTGCTGGGGGTGTTGGGGCTCGAAGGCAAGCGGGGGGCCTTCATCGGCGGTCTCTCCCGGGGGATGAAGCAGCGCCTGGGCATCGGCCGCGCGATCATCCACGACCCTCAGGTGCTGGTCCTCGACGAGCCGGCGGTGGGACTCGATCCCAAGGGGCGCATCGAGTTCCGCCAACTCGTCCGTGAGCTCAACGGCCAGGGCAAGACGGTCCTCATCACCTCCCATCTCCTTCACGACCTCGAGGAGATGTGCACGTCCATCGCCATCATCGAAAGGGGCCGCCTGCTCCGGAGCGGCCGGCTCGGGCAGATCCTGGGGGAGGGCGTCCGTGAGCGCCGCGTGCGGATCATGATCGCCTCTCCGGGGTTTGCGCTTGTCGAGTGGCTGTCGCGCCGCGAGGGCGTGACAGGGGTGACGGGCGTGGCGCCCATCGGCGCGCAGTTCTCGTTTGCCGGCGGCGAAGCCGAACTGGCCTCGCTGGTGAAGGCGCTCGTGGTGGCCGGCGCTTCGGTCTACGCCGTCGAACCGGTGGGCGAGACGCTGGAGAAGGTCGTCATGGGGCTGTCGAGGGGTGAGGTCACGTGAGTGTCGCGCCGGCCAACCCGGAATTGATTCGCAACATCCGCGCCCAGCTGCGGGCGGACCGGGTCGTGACGGTCGCGGTGGTCTGCGCCGTGCTGTCGCTCGCGGTTGGATATTCGATGGCATACACCCATGGGGGCCCCGGGCGCGTGTGGGGGCTCGAATTTCTCCGCGTCGCCCTGGCGGCGCAGACGTTCGTGCTCGTGCTGGGGGGCGGCCTCGTGTCCCTGCTCGCGGTGCAGCGTGAGAAAGAGATGAACACCTTTGATTTTCAGCGGGTCACGCGCCTCCGGCCGCTGGAGCTGGCGCTCGGCAAGTTGTTCGGGGCCCCGGTCCTCATGTACTTCATCGTCCTGTGCCTCATGCCCGCGGCTCTGGTCGGCGCGGCCGTCGGGCACGCGCGCCCCACGTTCGTGGTGGCCGCGTACGTGGTGGCGGTCCTCGGGGCGATCAGCATCCATGCGCTGGCCCTGTTGCTGTCCCTGTTGCTCGAGCGCGGCGTGGCGGTCGCCGGCGGGGTCCTGTTCCTCATCGTCTTGTGGCTCAATCCGCTCGTGGCCGCCCGATTCTGGCTGGACCTGGGGTCGCTCAGCCCGTTCTACGCGAGTGACTTGAGCACCCAGATGACGTGGGCGGTCATGTCGCGCCCGCCGGGTACGATCATCTATGTGCCCGGAGGATACGGGATGACCGATGTGCTCTTCGGGTGGCCGGTGCACCACGCCGTCGTCGCCGTGGCGCTGTATGCGGGGTTCGCGGCCTGGTTCTTGCTGGCGGTCGTCCGCAACATCAAGCGAGACCCCGCCGGGTATGAGATCTTTACGCCGGCGCAGGCGCTCGGCTTCCTGTTCTTCATCAACCTCATCTTCATCGGGTTCTTCCGCTGGTCGCGGTGGAGCGCGGCCGAAGCGCAGGCGGACCTGTTGGGGCTCAACACCACGCTCTGCTTCGTCCTCGGGGTGGCGCTGCTCCGCACCCGCGACCGTGTTCGCCGCCTCGACGCGCGCCGCCGCCTCTCGTCCGGATGGCTTGCGGCGGCCTGGCCGGCTCCGTACCTGGCCGCCGGCACGCTGCTGGTCGGGCTGGTGCCGGTGGCAATTTTGCAGGTGATCGGGAAGCTGGACGGGGAGTGGGACCTTGGAGTGGCGCTCTTCCGGGTGGCGCTGTTCTCAGCGTGGCTGCTGCGGGATGTCCTCTACCTGCAGTGGATGAACCTCCGCCTCGGCGGCCGGCTCAGGCTCGGCCTGCTCTACCTCGCGGTGTTCTACATCTGTACCGGCATCGTCTTTGGGACGCTCAATCTGTTTGGGACGCCGAGCGGGCTGGCGTTCACGGCCGTGTTTATGCCCCCGGCGGTGTTCGCCCTGCGGCTCGGGGAGTGGGCATATACCTGGGAGGTGTGGCTCGCGGCCCTGGGCGCGCAGATCCTGATCGCGGGATTGTTCGTGAGCCTCCAGAGGCGGACGCTCGCGGACCTCTCCCTCCCCGGCCGGGCCTCCGCCGCCGCGGCCGGCGCGGCTTAGCCGAGCCCGCTGTGCCCCCTGGCGAGCGCCGCGACAAGCTGGTCGTGGATCAGCCCGTTGGTGGCCAGCATCTGCCGGCCGTGCAGGTCCAACCCGCGCCCGCGGAGGTCGGTCACCCGGCCCCCCGCCTCCTCGACGAGCAGCGTCCCGGCGGCAAAGTCCCATGCCTTCGGTCCGACTTCCCAGTAGCCCTCCATCTGGCCGAGCGCGACGGCCGCCAGGTTCAGCGCCGCCGAACCCATCAGGCGGATCCTCGCGACGCTTGTGAGGAGGTTTGTGAAGTGGTCGAAGTTGACTCGAGTATCTGCCACGTCGCTGGGGAATCCGGTGGAGAGCGTGGCCTGGTCGAGGCGGGCCGTCTGCGACACGCGCAGCCGGCGCCAGCCTGCGAGGTCCCCCCACGCCTCCGGCCGGGGGGGCAGGCCCGACACCGCCGCGGCAAACGCCCCCTGCCCCGCCTCCGCGGCATACACCTCGCCGAACATGGAGTTGAGGATGACGCCGGCGACCGGCCGGTCTCCGCGCTCCAGCGCGATGCTCACCGCGAACCAGGGGATGGCGTGCGCGAAGTTAAACGTGCCGTCCAGGGGGTCGATGAGCCAGGTGTGGGGGCCCGTCCCCCGGCGCCCGCCTTCCTCGCCGAGGAAGGCGTGGTCCGGAAAGGCCGAGCTGAGGATGGTGACCGCGGCGGCCTCCGCGGCGCGGTCCGCTTCGGTGACCGGGTCGTTCCGGCCCTTGTAGTCGACCCGGATCCCCTTGCCGAAGGCGGCGCGGTGGATCTCCCCGGCCGCGTGCGCGGCCCGCAGCGCGGCCACAGCGTAGGGTGAGAGGGCGGGCATGCTACATGCCACTATACGTACCCGCAGGAGCGATGTCGAGCGGGGTGGGCCCGCCGCGCCGGGGGGGGAATGCGACGTGGAATGGAGCGCGTTCCCTCCGTGGACGGACGTGCAGGAGAGCATGGGCATGAGCGGAATCGTACCGTGAGGCCTTAGACATGCCGTATCTCAGCCAGGTCATTGGGAAGCCCGTCAGCGATGCGGCCGGCGAGGCATTCGACACCGTCTCCGATCTCGTCATCTACCACGGGACCGAAAAATTTCCACGGCTCACCGGGATCCTGCTGAGAGGCGACCGCAGCCGCGTGGCGGTCATTCCGTGGGACGCGGTCGCGGAGTTTTCCGCCTCCGGCATCCGGCTGCGCGTGGAGCGCCGCCGCCTCGCGCCGCGGCCGCTGCAGCCTGATGAGATCCTCCTGCGGGACGACATCCTCGACTCGCAGGTCGTCGACACCGACGACATCAAGGTCGTCCGGGTCAACGATGTGGAGCTGCGCCAGGTCGGCACCGACGTCCGGGTGATCGGCGCGGACGTCGGCTCGCGTTCGCTCTTCCGGCGGCTCGGGCTCGAGCCGTTCGTCTGCCGCGCCCTCGAGCGCGTCGGGCACCCGCTGCCGGGCCGGGTAATCCCCTGGAACCTCGTGGCCGTCCTCGGAGGGACGCTGACCCCGCTCAGGCTGTCCGTCTCGCGGGAGAGGCTGAAGAACATCCACCCGGCGGACCTGGCGGATCTGCTCGAAGAGCTCCCCCGGGATGAGCGGGTCGAGATGATGACCGCGCTCCCCGAGGAGCACGCGGCGGATGTGCTGGAAGAAGCCGAGCCCGAGGTGCAGACGGCCGTCATCCAGGAGTTGCCCAGCGAGCGGGCGTCCGACATTCTGGAAGAGATGAAGCCGGACGAGGCGGCGGACGTCCTGGGCGAACTCCCCGAGGAGCGGGCCGAGGAGCTGATCGGCCTGATGGAGGAGGACAAGGCGGAAGAGGTGAGCCGGCTGCTCCAGTACGAGCCGGAGACCGCGGCCGGCAAGATGACGACCGAGTTCATCGCCCTGCCGGCGTCGATGACCGTGGAGCAGGTCCTGGCGCGCCTCCGGGAGACGAAGCCGGACGATCAGAGCATCTATTATCTGTACGTCGTCGACGATCAGGGACGCCTGGTGGGGGTGCTCTCCATCCGCGGCCTGATCTCGTCGGCGCCCGACTGCCCCATTTCCAAGCTCATGCGCACGGATGTGGTGTACGTGCGAGCGGACGCCCGCGTCGAGGACGTCGCCGGCGCGCTGGTGAGATATGACCTGCTGGCGGTTCCCGTGGTGGAAGCGGACGGCCGGCTCGTCGGGATCGTCACGATCGATCAGCTCCTCGACCTGCTGCTGGAGAAGTACGGGCCTCGGAAGCTGGGCGGCGGGTTCGATCTCCTCCGCCGCAAGGCCGCGCGCGAGGGTTCAGGCGCTGCATGAGCTTTACCCTTCCGCTGCTCCGCCGCGCGACCGGCAGTCGGGCGATGGCCAGGCTCACGATGTTCCTCGCCGTCATGGGGCCCGGGATCATCACCCAGAACGTCGACAACGACGCCGGGGGCATCACCACCTATTCGCTGGCCGGCGCGAATTTCGGCTACGCCCTGCTCTGGACCCTCGTGCCCATCACCGTCGCCCTCTACGTCGTGCAGGAGATGGCCGCGCGGCTTGGCGCCGTGACCGAGCACGGGCTGGCCGATCTGATCCGCGAGCGGTACGGGGTGCGCACCACGACGTTTGCGCTGCTGGCGCTGGTCGTCGCCGACTTCGGCAACACGATGGCGGAGTTCTCGGGCCTGGCGGCGGGCGGGGAGATCTTTGGGTGGTCCAAGTACATCGTCGTCCCGATCGGCGCGCTCGCGGTGTGGTGGCTGGTCTTCAAGGGCACCTTCCGGACGGTGGAGCGGGTGTTCCTGGTCGCCAGCCTGTTCTACGTGACCTACGTGGCCTCGGGCGTGTTCGCCCACCCCGACTGGGGGCAGGTGCTGCGGGCCACGGTCGTCCCATCTTTCAGCTTCCGCGCCGGCTACATCATCATGCTGGTGGGGATCGTCGGCACCACGATCGCTCCGTGGATGCAGTTCTACCTGCAGTCGGCCATTGTCGAGAAGCGCATCACCGTCAAGGAGTACGGGTACACCCAGGTGGACGTCCTGGTCGGCTCGATCATGACGGACGTTGTGGCCTGGTTCATCATCGTGGCGTGCGGCGCGACGATCTTCGCCCACCATATCCACGTAGAGACCGTCAAAGACGCCGCGCTGGCCCTCGGGCCGCTCGCGGGGAAGTACGCCGGGGCGCTCTTCGCCTTCGGCCTCATCAACGCGTCGCTGTTCTCGGCGTCGATTCTGCCGCTGGCGACCTCGTACTACGTCTGCGAGGCTCTCGGGTTCGAGTCGGGCATCAACCGCACGATCCGGCAGGCCCCGGTATTCTACGGCCTCTACGGCATCCTGATCGTGGGCGCGTGCGTCATCGTCCTGCTGCCCAACGCGCCGCTGCTCAAGATCCTCTTCCTCTCGCAGGTGGCGAACGGTGTCCTGCTGCCGTTCATCCTGATCTTCATGCTCCTCCTCGCGAACTCGAAGCGCCTGATGGGGAAGTACGCGAACTCGCGGGCCTTCAACGGGATCGCCTGGGTCACGGTCGTCGTGATGATCGTGCTCACCCTGGCGCTCGTGATCACCCAGATGTTCCCCGCGCGGAGCTGAGCGCGGGCCGACGCGTGCGGGAGATGCGGGAGATCCTGACGAAGCAGGGCTATGATGCCTGACGAGACCTGGACCGGTCCCCTCCCCACGCTCCACGACGTCTACCGGGCGCGCCGGGTGATCGCGCCCCACCTGCCCCGCACGCCCCTCATCCACGCGCCCGCGCTCGACCGGCTCCTCGGAGCCCAGGTCTTCGTGAAGTGCGAGAACCTGCTGCCGACGGGCGCGTTCAAGGTGCGGGGCGGGATCACCCTGATGAGCGCGCTCTCGCCCGAGGAACGGCGCCGCGGGGTGATCACCGCCAGCACGGGGAACCACGGCCAGTCGATCGCGTACGCCGGGCACATGCTCGGGGTCCGGGTCGTCATCGGCGCCCCCCGGGAGAGCAACCCTCTCAAGGTTTCCGCGATGCGCGCCCTCGGGGCGGAGGTCGTCCTGGAGGGGCGCGATTTCGACGAGGCGCGCGAGTGGGTGGAGCGGACCGCCCGGGCCGAGGGGTACCGGTACGTGCACTCCGCGAACGAGCCCCTGCTGATCGCCGGGGTGGGGACCATCGGCCTGGAGATCATGGAAGATCTCCCCGAGGTCGACGTCATCATCGCGCCGGTCGGGGCGGGCAGCGGCGCGTGCGGGCACTGCATTGCGGCGAAGGCGATCAGCCCGCGGGTCCAGGTGATCGGCGTTCAGGCCGAGGGCGCCGCCGCCGTCTACCGCTCCCTGCGCGAGGGCCGGATGGTCTCTGTGGAGCGGATTGAGACCTTCGCCGAGGGCCTCGCCGCGCGGGTCCCGTTCGCGCTGCCGGTGACAATTCTTCGGGGCGGCCTGGATGAGATCGTGCTCGTGAGCGACGAGGAGTTGAAGGACGCCATCCTCCTGCTGGCGGAGGCGGTGCGGCAAACCGCCGAGGGCGCGGGCGCGGCCAGCACTGCGGCGGCCCTCCGGCTGGGGGACCGGCTGCGGGGCAGGAAGGTCGCGCTCGTGCTCAGCGGCGGGAACATCACCCTCGAGACCCTGGCGGGGATCTATCGGGACGAAGCTCGGATCCGGCGCGTTGCCGAGAGACTGCGGGCGAGGCCGGAGGAGCGAACGGCCGGCGCTCCCCCGAGTGGAGAGCCGAAGGCGCCGGCCGCGAGGACGGGTCGATGAGCCACCGCGACATCATCGAGGCGGCCGCCCGGGGCGAGCGGCCGGAGCGGATCCCGGTGTCGCTGTGGCGTCACTTCCCCGGGGAGGACCAGCGCGCCGAGAAACTCGCCCAGGCCCACATCGCCTTCTACCGCGCCTTCGACGTCGACCTGCTGAAGGTGACCCCGGCCAGCGGCTACTACGGGGACGACTGGGGACTGCGGGCCGGCTACAAGTCGAACCGCGAGGGGGTCCGCACCTACACGGAGCGGCCGATCAAGAAGCCGACGGACTGGGAGCGTCTCCGGCGGCTGGACGTGAGCCAGGGCGCCTACGGCCGTGAGGCGCAGGCGATCCGGCTGGTCACCAAAGCCGTTGGGGCCGAGGTGCACGTGCTCGAGACGGTGTTCAGCCCACTGACGATCGCCCGGACGCTTGCGGGCGAGCAGGCGAGCGTACGCTACCTGCGGGAAGATCCCGAAGCGCTCCACAGCGGGCTGCAGGTGATCGCCGAGGTGACCCGCGATTTCGTCCGCAGCGTGATGGCGGCGGGGGTCGACGGCATCTTCTTCGCCACCCAGATGGCGACGACCGACCTGCTCACACGCGAGGAGTATGAAGAGTTCGGACGTCCCTACGACCTGCAGGTCCTGGAGGCGGCGACGACCGGGCTCATCTTCCTGCACATTCACGGCGTGCACATCATGTTCGACCTCTTCGCCGACTACCCCGTGCACGTGCTCAACTGGCACGCGCGCGAGACGCCGCCCAAGATCGCGGACGCCCGGGCCGAGATCAACACGTGCCTGGCCTGCGGCATCGATGCCTGGAACACCCTGGCCAAGGGCACCCCGGACGCGGTGGCGGCGGAGGTGCGGGACGCCGTCGCGCAGACCGAGGGGCGGGGCCACATCGTCACGACCGGCTGCGTCATGCCCATCGACACCCCCGAGGCGAACATCCGGGCGGCCATTGCCGCGGCGCGTGGCGGCTAACCGTGCGTCTAGAAGCGTGCGTCTATAATGGAAGGGAAGGCTGGGAAGGATCCCACGCCCGCGGGAGAGGTGGTCTATGGGTGAGAATCTGACCCGCAAGATCCTGAAGGCGCACCTCGCCGACGGCCGCATGGCGGCCGGCGAAGAGATCGGCATCAAGATCGACGAGATCCTCATCCAGGACATCACCGGGACCGCCGCGGTGCTGCACTTCGAGGCCATGCAGCTCGGGCGGGTGCGGTGCAAGGTGGCCTGCTCCTACGGCGACCACAACGTGCTGCAGGTCAGCGAGGAGAACACCGAGGACCACCTGTACCTCTCCACGGCCGCCCGCAAGTACGGCATCTGGTGGGCGAAGCCGGGAGCGGGGATCGGGCACCAGATCCACCAGGAGCACTTCGCCTGCCCCGGCGACACCGCGCTGGGGGCGGACAGCCACACGGTGCACATGGGCGGGATGGGGCTGTATGCCATGGGCGCCGGCGGGCTCGACGTCGCGGTGGCGATGGGCGGCGGGCCCTACTACTTCGACATGCCCGCGGTCGTGCGGGTCAGCCTGACCGGCGCGCTCCGGCCGTGGTCGACGGCCAAAGACGTCATCCTCGAGATGCTGCGCCGGAAGACCGCGAACGGCGGGTTCGGCAAGGTGTTCGAGTACGTCGGCCCGGGGATCCAGAACCTCAACCTGCAGCAGCGGATCACGATCTGCAACATGGGGGCGGAGCTCGGCGCGACGACCTCGATCTTCCCCTCGGACGCGGTGACCCGGGACTACATGCGCCGGATCGGACGCGAGAAGGACTGGCGGGAGGTGCTGGCGGACCCGGATGCCGCCTACGACGAGTCGATGGAGCTGGATCTCGGCGCCATCGAGCCGCTCGTCGCGCTCCCGAGCAACCCCGACAAAGTGGTGCCGGTCTCCCAGGCCGAAGGCGTGAAAGTAGACCAGGTGATGGTGGGGTCGTGCACCAATGGCTCGTACACGGACCTCAAGGCCGTGGCGCAGATCGTGAAGGGGCGCAAGGTCCATCCCGATGTGACCTTCTTCGTCCACCCGAGCAGCCGCATGGATCTCGAGGCGCTGGCCCGCGAGGGCCTGCTCACCGAGCTCATCGCCGCCGGGGTCAACGTTGAAGCCGCCACCTGCGGCGCGTGCATCGGCGTGGGACACGTGCCGGCCAAGGGCATGAAGAGCCTCCGCGCCATCAACCGAAACTTCAAAGGCCGGACCGGCCAGAAGGACGACGAGGTCTACCTGAGCTCGAGCGAGGTGGCGGCCGCGACCGCGATCGCCGGAGTGATCACCGACCCGAGAAAGCTCGGGCTGCGCGCGCCGGCCCAGGAGGTCCCGGCGACGCTCGACCTGGCCAACAACCCGAGCCTCGTGCCCCCCGCCTCGCCCCAGGACGCGGCGGCGGTGCGGGTGATCAAGGGCGACAACATCCAGGTCATCCCCCTCAAGGGCGCGCTGGAGCCCGCGCTGCGCGGCGAGGTCCTGATCGCCCTGGGGGACAACATCAGCACCGACCACATCATGCCCGCCGGCGCGCAGATGCTGCGGTTCCGCTCCAACATCCCCAAACTCGCCGACTACGTCTTCAACCGCGTCGACCCCGAGTTCGTGGCGCGGGCGAAAGCCAAAAAGGGCGGGTTTATCGTCGGCGGCAGCAACTACGGCCAGGGCAGCAGCCGCGAGCACGCCGCGATCGCGCCGATGTATCTCGGGGTCGTGGGCGTGATCGTCAAGGACTTCGCCCGCATCCACCTGGCGAACCTGATCAACTGGGGGATCCTGCCCATGACGTTCGCCGATCCCGCGGACCACGGCAGGGTGCGGCAGGGCGACGTGCTCGAGATCTCCGACGTTCGCCGGTTGGTCGAGGGTGGCGCCTCCTCCCTCGTGGTGAAGAATGTCACCCAGGGGACGACCTTCAAGGTCGCGTTGAGCCTGAACCGCCGGGAGCGCGCCTACGTGCTGGCCGGGGGGAAGCTCGCGCACACGAAGGCGCAGCCGCTCCACTAGCCCACCCCAAGAATTCGCTGGGCTGATGCGAATTCTTGGGGTCCCCGGGCCTTCAGACGATACGATGCCCGGACGCGTCACCGGGGGCGAGTGCGCGCGGCCCGAGGCTGCGGGGCGCCCTCTGGCCGACCGATGATCGCCTTCTCGACCGGATCCCTGTACACGTACGGGACCCTGCGGGTGGCGCGGCTCGCGGCGGCGGCCGGGTACGACGGCCTGGAGATCATGGTCGACGACCGCTGGGACACCAGGGACGCCGCGTATCTCTCGGAGGTCGCCCGCACCGCCGGCATCCCCATCCTCAGCCTCCACGCGCCCTTCCGGCCGCTGCAGGACGGCTGGCCCGGGGACGAGGTGGAGCGGGTGACCCGGACGGTGGAGCTCGCCCGGGCGCTGGACGCGCGCACCGTGGTCGTCCATCCGCCCCTTCGCTACCGCTGGGTGTCCCTGCGCCGCGCGCCGTTCATCAACATCTCGGCCCTGACCCCGTTCCGGCTGCATACGCGCTACCATCGCTGGCTGCGGACGGAGCTGGAGGGGGTCGGGCTCCGGGCGGGAGTCACCATCGCCATCGAGAACATGCCGCGGCACCGGCTGGCCTTCCGCACCGTCAACCTGTTCGACCTCAATGAGATCCGGGAGCTCCGCCGCCTTCCGGCGCTCACGCTCGACACCACGCACGTCGGCACCTGGGGAGTCGACCTGCTCGATACCTACGCGCTGCTCGCGGACCGAGTCGCGCACGTGCACCTGTCGAATTACAACGGCCGTCAGCACCGTCTCCCCCACGACGGGTCCCTGCCCCTGGGCGCCTTCCTCGAAGCCCTCAGGCGGCGTGGGTTCGCGGGAGTGATCGTGGTCGAGTTGGAGCCGGACTCGAGCGGAGCCGGGGACGATGGGCAGGTGCGGCAGCGCCTGGCGCAGACCCTGGCCTTCTGCCGGGAGCATTTCGGGTGAGGGAACGGAGCTGGTGAGAGCCTGTGAGGGGGTGGCATCATGTGGCTGAAGGTGAAGGGGAAGCACTTGATCAACTTAGACCACGTCATGGAGATCAAGGCCACGCTGACCCGTGGGAAGAGCGCGCTCCAGGCGATTCTGCCGAATGGGGAGACGTTGGTCATCCGCGAGTATGACGTCCCCCAGGAAGCGGCGTCGATGCTCGATCGGGTCGCTGAAGCGCTCGAACCAAGGGTGTATTCCATTTGATGGAGGGGGGCGCCATGCGCAGGGCGGGGGGACTGGTGCTTGCCGGGATCATGGTGGGCGGCCTCATGGCGGCGGCGGCCGCCCAGGGGAAGGGCGGGACCCTGCGGGCCGGCCTCGACGCGGACCCGCCCAGCATGGACCCGCACCGCTCGACCGCGGCCGTGGACCGGCAGGTCTACCAGAACCTCTTCGACAAGCTCATGGACACCGACGACACCCTCCAGATCATCCCGATGCTGGCTACGTCCTGGACGACCAGCCCCGACGGCAGGACCGTGACCTTGAAGCTCCGGAAGGGCGTCAAGTTCCACGACGGAACTCCGTTCGACGCCGAGGCGGTGAAGTACAATTTCGACCGGATGAAGGATCCGAACTTTCCCTCCGCCCGGCGCAGCGAAGTCCTGCCGGTGCAGAAGGTGACCGTGGTCGACCCGGCTACGGTGGCGCTCGGCCTCGAGCGGCCCTACAGCCCGCTGCTCTACGTGCTGACCGACCGGGCCGGCATGATCGTGTCGCCCGCGGAAGCGAAGAAGGCGGGGACGGACTTCGCCCTGCACCCCGTGGGGACCGGGCCGTTCAGGTTCGTCGAGAAGATTCCTCAGGACCACATCACGCTGGAGCGCAACCCCGACTACTGGGTCAAGGGGCAGCCGCTCCTCGAGCGCATCATCTACCGGCCGTTCCCGGACGACAACGCCCGCGTGGCCAACCTGAAATCCGGCGACGTGGACATCATCAACCGGACCCCGCTCCCCCAGATCAGGCAGCTCGCCCAGGAGGCGTCGCAGCCGGGCGCGCGCTTCAAGCTCCTCGAGCACGGGGCGTTCTCCTGGCAGGGGATCTGGCTGAACGTGACCAAGCCGCCGTTCGACAACAAGCTGCTGCGCCAGGCATTCAACGCCACGATCGACCGGAACGTGATCGCGAATGTGGTGCTGCAGGGAGCCGCGTACCCGTCATATTCATTCTTCCCGAACGGGACGCCGGCATACGACCCGACGTGGAAGATCCCGCCCCGGAATATTCCCCTGGCGAAAGAGAAGCTCCAGGCCGCGGGCAGCCCGTCCGGGTTCTCCTGCACCCTCCTGATCGTCCCGGGGCAGGTGAACCAGGCGATCGGCCAGGCCGTGCAGTCGATGGCCGCCGATGCCGGGATTCAGGTGAAGCTCCAGATCGTCGAGTTCGGCACGATGCTGCACGAGACCGACACGCTGCAGCACCAGGCGGCGTTCCTGGGGTGGAGCGGCCGTCCCGACCCGGACTTCGACATCTACCCCTTCGTCACCCAGTCCGGGATCGGCTCGTTCAACGACGCGGGATACACGAATCCGCAGGTCCAAACGCTGCTCGCCGCCGCCCGGCTGCTCAACGACATGGACCAGCGCCGGCGGGCGTACCGCCAGGTGACACAGATCCTGGCCGACGATCTCCCCTACCTCTGGCTGTACTTCGAGAAGGAGTACAAGCTCGTGAGCACGCGGGTCCACGGCTTCATCCACGTGCCCGACGGGATGATGCGGTTCCGGACGGTTTCGCTGTCGCCGCAGTAGCGCGCGAATCCCGGTCGGCATGACCCGGTTCGCCGTCCGCCGGCTCCTTCAGATGATCCCGGTCCTGTTCTTTGTCAGCGTCATCATCTTCGTGCTGATCAACCTGGTGCCGGGCGACGCGGCCCGGTTGTTCCTCGGCGAGGAGGCGCCTCCGGACGCCCTGGCGGCGCTGCGCCACGAGTTGGGACTCGATCGCCCGCTGTACGTCCAGTATCTCCGCTGGGTCGGCGGGATGCTCCGCGGCGACTTCGGCCATTCGTTCAAGGACAACCGCAAAGTCCTGACAACGGTGCTCCAGAAGGTGCCGGTGACCGGCGAGCTCACGATCGCGGCGCTCGCGATCGCGTGGACGATCGCCATCCCCGCGGGGGTCGTCGCGGCCTGGCGGCGGAGGACCGCTGTGGACTACTCGGCTTCGGCCGCGGCCCTCACGGGGCTCAGCATCCCCAACTTCTGGCTCGGGATCATGCTGATCTACCTGTTCGCGGTGCACCTCCGCTGGCTGCCCGCCTCCGGGTTCGTCCCGTTGGGCCAGGACCCCGTCCTGAACCTCAAGACCATCGTCATGCCGGCGTTCGTGCTGGGGATCGTGCTCGCCGCGGTGGTGATGCGCCAGCTCAGGAGCAGCATGCTCGAGGTGCTGAGCGCGGACTACGTGCGGACGGCGAACGCGAAGGGCCTCGGGGAGCGGGTGGTCCTCGTCCGCCACGCGCTCCGGAACGCGGTGATCCCCGTGATTACGGTGATGGGCATCCAGATGGGCACCCTGTTCGGGGGCGCGGTGATCACCGAGACGATCTTCGCGCTCCCGGGACTGGGCCGGCTGACGGTGGAGTCGATCTACGGGCGCGACTATCCGATGCTGGAAGGCGTGGTCATGTTCAGCGCGTTCGCGGTCCTGGCCGTCAACCTGGTCGTGGACATCGTCTACTCGCTGATCGATCCCCGGATCAAGCTGGCGGGAAGCGGCCCGTGAGCCTCGCCGTCGGCGCGCTTCCGGGGCTGACGCGCCGGGCCGCCGCGCGCCGCGGGATCGGGCATCTGGTGCGCCGGTTCGCCCGCAACCGGTTGGCGCTCGTGGGGTTCATCGTATTCGTGGTCATCGGGCTCGCGGCGCTGCTCGCCCCGTGGGCGGCGCCGTTCTCGCCGGTCCGGACCGATTTCACCGCGACCCTGCAGGCCCCCGGCCCGCGCCACCTGCTGGGGACCGACGAATTGGGCCGCGACGTCCTGAGCCGGATCATCTTCGGCTCGCGCGCGTCGCTCGAGGCGGGGGTGATCTCCGTCGGGCTGGCGATCGCGGCGGGGCTGCCCCTCGGGATCATCGCGGGCTTCTACCGCGGCCGGCCGGACGATCTTCTGATGCGCCTCACCGACGCGATGCTCTCGTTCCCGCAGCTCGTGCTGGCCCTGGCCGTGGCGGCGGTCCTCGGACCGGGGCTGGCCAAGGCGATGATCGCGATCGCGGTCGTCCTCACCCCGGTCTTCATGCGGATCATGCGCGCCCAGGTGCTCACCGAGCGCGAGCGGGAGTACGTAGACGCGGCGCGGGCGCTGGGGGCGGCCGACCGGCGGATCATCTGGCGGCACCTCCTCCCCAACAGCCTCGCGCCGATCGTGGTGCAGGGGTCGCTGAACGTCGCCGGGGCGATCATCACCGAAGCCACCCTCAGCTTCCTCGGGCTGGGCACGCAGCCCCCCACCCCGTCGTGGGGGTCGATGCTGAACGCGGGGCAGCAGTACCTGAGCCAGGCGTTCTGGCTGTCGTTCTGGCCGGGCGTGGCGATCGCCGTCACGGTGTTCGCCGTGAACGTTGCGGGGGACGGCCTCAGAGAGATCTGGGACCCCCGGACGCGGTAGGAGGCATCGACCCATTTCCGCTCCCCGCATCAACTCCGCCAGGCTGCGCGAGCGTCTCGCCGAATTGAGCGCGATCGGCCGCACCGGTGAGGGCGGCGTCACGCGCCTCTCCTACCGGGCCGAACACGCGGATGCCGCGCGGCTCTCCGCCCGGTGGATGCGCGAGGCCGGGGCCGACGTCGGCGTCGACCCCTGGGGGAATCTTTTTGGGATCGTCCCGGGATCCACAGCCGCGCTGGCCCCGCTCGCCGCCGGCTCGCACCTGGACACCGTCCCGAACGGGGGGATCTTCGACGGCGCGCTTGGGGTCGTCGCGGCGATCGAAGCGGCGGCGGCGCTCCGCGAGGTCCGGACGCCGCTCCGTCATCCCCTGCTCCTCCTGGCGTTCGCGGAAGAGGAAGGGACCTCGTTCGGCGTGGGCTGCCTCGGGTCCCTGGGCGCTGCGGGCCGCGCGCCTGCGCTCGAGGCGCTGACCGATCGCGCCGGCCGGTCGGCGGCGGACGCGATCCGGGCCTTCGATCCCGGCGTCCCGCGCAGGACGATGCCGCGGGCGTTCGCCGCGTACCTCGAGCTCCACATCGAGCAGGGGCCGGTGTTGGAGCGCCGGGGCGCGCCGCTCGCGGCGGTCGATGCGATCGTTGGGATCGCCCGCATGTCGTTCGTCTTTCGAGGCGAAGCGAACCACGCCGGAACCACGCCGATGGACGGGCGCCGCGATGCGCTGTGGGGGGCCGCGGATCTTGTGGCGGCGGTGAGAGAGATGGCACGGGGGACGGGGGGCCGGGCCGTGGGGACCGTCGGCCAGTGCACCGTGTCCCCGGGCGCCACCAACGTCATCCCCGGCCGCGCGGACGTGACCGTGGAGTTGAGGAGCGCCGACGGCGGCTTCCTGGACAGCCTCTGCGGTGAGGCGGTCGCGGCCGCCCGGGCCTGCGCGGGCCGGTTCGGGCTCGAGGTGGAGCACCGGAACCGCTGGACCGAGCCGCCGGTGCCGCTGGATGCGCGGGTTCACGAAGAGATCACGGGGGCCGCACGGGATCTCGGCTGGCCGATCGTGAGCATGGCCAGCTGGGCCGGACACGACGCCAAGATCCTCGCCGCCATCGCGCCGGCGGGGATGATCTTTGTGCCGAGCGCGGGAGGCATCAGCCACTCCCCGCTCGAACGGACGGCATGGGAAGACGCCGCCCGGGGCGCGGATGTGCTGTGCAGGGCGCTCCTGCGGCTCGATTCGTGGGACGGAGCGTAGATACGAGCCTCGTTTCGCGCCGAAGGGGGTGAGATCGGTGAACCCAGAGAGCCAGCCGCCGGCGGGAGATGCGGACGCCGCCCGGGAGCAGGGCGCACCGCGGCCCGAGAACGAGCCGGAAGCGTCCGCCCACGCGGCCTCCGAGGGTTCCCCGCCGTCCTCCGGGGGCGCCGGCCCTCAGGCCATCCCGCTCGGAGCGCTGCCGACGGCCGACGTGCTCGTCTGGAACCTGAGCCTCCTTGCCGGAAAGGCATGGGAGGGGATGGGGCTCGTGCCCAATCCCCTCACGAACAAGGTCGAGAAGAATCTCGACGAGGCGAGACTCGCCATCGATGCGTTTGCGGCGATCTTCGAGGTGCTCCGCCTGCGCATCGAGGAGCCGACGAGGCGCGAGATGGAGACCGTGCTGACCAATCTGCGCATCAATTTCGTCGAGAAGAGCTCGGGCTGAGGAAAAAACAAGCGATTCCTCGCGCCGCCCTCAAGTTATCCACAGTAATCCACATATCCCTCGAACTGAGATTCCGGATTGTGCGATTGGAGGATGTATGGTACAAATCATGACGGAGGCGCAAACCGACTGACGAGATAGCCGACTCAAAAGCTCGCGCACGTGGACGCCGAGAGCTGGTTAAGTGTACTTCGGGGGTAACCTCGGAGAACGGCTGGCGGGCGGTAGGCACCGGCGGCGGGGGCCCAAGACGGTGAGAAGTCAGACGGGGAGCGCCTCCCGTATTTTTTCAACCCCGGTTTCCCCAAGTTCGCCTGCTTCTTGCTCGTGCTCAAGAACCCCCAGCGATCTTCGACAACCGCTGCTTGCCGTTGGCTCCGCTCTGGGTTGGAGCCCCCCGGGGGAGTCAACGTGTGCTCAACCCGATCCGGTATAATGGAAGGGAGGCACGCATGCCCAATCGACTAGCCGGCGCTGCGAGTTCCTATCTCCGATCTGCCGCCCACCAACCGGTGGAGTGGTATCCCTGGAGCGACGAGGCGTTCGCGCGGGCGAAAGCGGAGGACAAGCCGATCCTGCTGGACATCGGCGCCGTGTGGTGTCACTGGTGCCACGTCATCGACCGCGAGTCGTACGAGAATCCCGAGATCGCCGGGATCATCAACGCGCACTTCGTCCCCGTGAAGGTGGACCGGGACGAGCGCCCCGATATCGACGTGCGGTACCAGCACGCCGTGAGCGCGATCACCGGGCAGGGGGGATGGCCGCTGACCGCGGTCCTGACCCCCGAGGGCAAGGTGTTTTTCGGCGGAACCTACTTCCCCCCCGACAACGCCATGGGGCGTCCGGGATTCAGGCAGGTGCTGCGCGCGGTGGCCGAGTTCTACCGCAGCAAGCGCGACCAGGCCCACGCGTACGCCGACGAGCTCTTTCAGGCCCTGCACCGGCTCGGAACCGCGCGCGCCTCCGACGATGCGCTGGATCCCCGGCTGATCGCCGAGGCCGCCGCCGGCATCGAGCGGCAGTTTGATCTGCAGAACGGCGGCTTTGGGGGCGCGCCGAAGTTCCCGCACGCGGGCGCGCTCGAACTGCTGCTGCGGCGCTACGACCGGACCCGCGATCCGCAGGCGCTGCTGATCGTCACCCGGACGCTCGAGAAGATGGGCCGGGGCGGCGTCTACGACCAGCTCGGCGGCGGATTCCACCGGTACTCGGTGGACGCTTCATGGATCGTGCCCCACTTCGAGAAGATGATCTACGACAACTCGGAACTTCTTCGAAACTACGTCCACGCCTACCAGGCGACGGGCAGCGGCTTCTTCCGGGAGGTTGCGGAGGGGATCCTGAGCTACGCGATGGGGACCCTCTCGGACGGCGCGGAGGGAGGATTCTTCGCGAGCCAGGATGCGGATCAGAGCCTCGAGGACGATGGAGATTACTATACCTGGACGCCCGAAGAGGCCGCCGGCGTCCTCGCGCCGGAGGAGCTGGCGGTCGTCAGCCGCACCTACCGTCTCGACGGCCCGGGGGAGATGCATCACGATCCCCGCCGCCACGTGCTGTTCGTGGACAAGGACGCCGACGTGGTCGGCGCGCTGCTCGAGCGTCCGGCCGCCGAGGTGCGGGATCTGCTCGCCCGCGGGAAGCAGCGGCTGCTGGCCGCCCGGGGGACGCGGCCGGCTCCCCAGGTCGACCGGACCGTGTATGCGGGATGGAACGGCATGATGATCTCCGCGTTTCTGGAGGCCGCGCGCGGCTTCGACCGGCCGGACGTCCGCGAGGTCGCCCTTCGCGCCCTCGACCGGGTCGTGCGGGACGCCTACCGGCCCGGCGGGGGGTTTCGCCATGCCGCAAGCGCGCCGGACGGAGTCTCCGGGCTGCTCGACGATCAGGTGCACATGGCCCGGGCGCTGCTGGACGCGTTCGAGCACACCGGAGCCCCGCGCTACCTGAGCCTCGCCGAGGAGGCGATGGCGTACGTCCTCCGGGAGTTTCCGGCGCCGTGGGGCGCGCTCTACGACACCGCGCAGCAGGCAGCCGCCGGTGCCTCCGGCGTCTCCGGTGTGAGCCGGGATGTCCCCGCCGGGCTGGGGCTGCCCTACGTCCCGGTGCAGGACTCTCCCACGCCCGCGGGCAATGCCGTTGCCGCGCTGGTGCTGGACCGCCTCGCCATCCTCACGGGCGAGGGCCGCTACCGCGATGCGGCGGGGCAGGTGCTGCGCGCGTGCGCGCCCGGCAGCGCCGCCCATGGATTGTTCGCCGCCAGCCTGCTCCTCGCGCTCGACCTGCACCTGGATCCTCCGCTGCACGTGGTCGTGGTCGGTCCGCGCCGCGATCCCGCCGTCGAGGCGCTCCACCGGGCCGCGATGACCACCTACCGCCCCGGCGCGGTCGTTCATCTGCACGACCCGTCCGCATCGGCGGGGCGGCTGCCCTCGGTGATCCCGCCGGCCGCGGCCGGCGGGCCGGTCCCGCGCGCCTACGTCTGCAGCGCCACCGAGTGCGCGCCGCCGGCCGCGTCGCCGGAGGAGCTGCGCGAGACGATGCTCACCTTTGGCCGGGTTCCGGTCGCGTAGCATCGACCGGACGCACGACGGGGCGGGCGACCGCTCTGCCGGTTCAGGTCCATGAGCTACGTCAGGCTCAAGCACACGCTGGCTGAGATCGCTCTTGACGCGGTCGCGCATCCCGGCCCAGCGCCCACCGCCGCTCTGCTCCTTGCGTATGCAAAGATGAGCCGCCGCCGCCCGAGCGTTCCGCTCGCCGCGCTCGCCCGCGCCGCGGGGGTGGCGCCCGCGGATGCCGCGCGGGCGCTCTCGGCGACGGGCCTCTTCGGCGGCCCGGATGGGGCGGGGCGGATCGCGCTGTCCGCGTCCTTCCGGCCGTTCGCCCCCTACCTCAGCCGGCAGGCGGCCCGAGTGCGGACCGCGCTCCGGCTGCTCGGATCGTCCCAGCGTCTCGCGGTGCCGGTGGAGATCCGCGCGGCCGCGCTGTTCAACGCCGGTCTCTACTTCGAGTGCCACGAATATCTCGAGGACATCTGGCGGGCCTCCGCCGGTCCCGAGCGGTCGTTCTATCACGGCCTGGTGCAGGCGGCGGCCGGATTGTATCACTTCGAGAAGGGCAACGCGCACGGAACGCGGAGCCTCCTCGGGAAGGCCATCGCCAAGCTTGAGCCATACGCGCCGGCGTACCGCGAGGTCGACGTCGCGGCCCTGCTCATCGGGCTGCGCGGGGTCTTGAACCGGTTGAACGGGGCGCCCGCGGCGTTGAGGCCGGATTCCGCAGGGAAGCCCTCCGTCTTCCTGGAATCTGTTGGTACACCCCCATCGACCAGGAGATAAGGAGCGCGCATGGATCGCGTGTTTCAATATATCGACGCACACCGGGCCGAGTATGTGGAGCTGCTGCGGGGGTTGTGCCGCCGGCCCAGCATCGCCGCCCAGGGGATCGGGCTGAACGAGACCGCCGGGCAGGTGGAAGCGCTGATGGCCGAGGCGGGGATCCACGCCCGGACCATCCCCGTCGAGGGCGGCGCGCCGGTCGTCTACGGAGAGGTGAAGGGGAAGTCGCCGCGGGCCCTCCTGTTTTACAATCACTACGACGTCCAGCCCCCTGAGCCGCTCGAGGAGTGGGAGAGCGACCCGTTCGGCGCGGTGATCCGCGACGACAGGATCTACGCGCGCGGCGTGGCGGACAACAAAGGGAATCTGGTGGCGCGCATCTGCGCGGTGGACGCCATGCTCCATACGCTGGGCGAGACCCCGGCCACCGCGCGGTTCATCGTGGAAGGCGAAGAGGAGATCGGCAGCGTCCACCTGCCCAGGTTCGTCCGCGAGCATCCCGACCTCGTCGCCGCGGACGCCTGCATCTGGGAAGCCGGCTACCGCGACATCCAGGAGAACATCGTGCTCGCGCTCGGGGTCAAGGGCATCTGCTACGTCGAGCTGGAGGCAACCGGCGCGAACCGGGATCTCCACTCGTCGCTCGGGACGATCGTTCCAAACCCTGCCTGGAGGCTGGTCTGGGCGCTCTCCACCTTCAAGGACCGCAATGAGCGGATCCTGATCGACGGGTTCTACGCCGACGTGCTCGAGCCGACCGACGATGAGATGGCCCAACTCCGCCGCATCGCCCCCCTCAGGGACGAGGCGGCCCAGCTCAGAAGCTACGATCTCGACCGCTATCTCCTCGGGGTCTCCGGCGTCGAGCTGCTCAAGCGGAATCTCTTTCAGCCCACCTGCACGATCTGCGGCATCACCTCGGGATACGGCGGTCCGGGGAGCAAGACCGTCCTCCCCCGCCGGGCGGTGGCGAAGGTCGACTTCCGGCTGGTCCCCAACCAGCGGTCGGAGGACATCCTCAAGAAGGTGAAGGCGCATCTCGCTCAGCACGGCTTCGCGGATATCGCCGTGCGGGCCCTCGGCAATGAGGAGCCGGCCAAAACGCCGCTGACCGCCGACATTGTCAAGGTCGTGTCGGATGCCGCGCGGCGGATCTACAATCGCGAGCCGCTGGTGTTCCCCACGATGGCCGGCACGGGCCCCATGCACGTGCTTACCGGCGCGCAGGGCATTCCGACGATCGGCACCGGGGTGGGCTACGCCAACAGCAACGGTCACGCGCCCAACGAAAACATCCGGATCGCCGATTACATCGAGGGGATCAAGCACATCGCCATGGTGCTCCATCTCTTCGCCGGCGGACGATAGCATGCCCGAAGCGTCCCAGACTTCGCTGCTGCCCGAGTCGACCGCCGCTCCGGTCCGGGAGCGCCTCTACGTCGGCACCTGCTCGTGGGCGGAGAAGTCGTTCATCAAGAGCGACTTCTATCCTCGCGCCATCCGCCGGGCGGAGGACCGGCTTCGATACTACACCACCCAGTTTCCCACCGTCGAAGTCGACGCGTCCTACTTCGCCCTGCTGCCGCCCGCCTACAGCCAGAAGTGGGCCGAGGCGACCCCCCCGGGGTTCATCATGCACGCCAAAGCGTTTGGCCTGTTCACCGGCCACGGGGCGCAGGTCCAGCGCCTCCCGCCCGGGTTTGCCGCGCTCCTGCCCGAGCGGCTTCGCGAGACCGCGGAGCTGCGCCTCGGGGACGTGCCCGAGGAGTTCCTGAACGCCTGCTGGGATCATTTCCGGGCGTTCCTCGACCCGCTCGCCCGCGCCGGCAAACTCGGCTACGTGCTCTTCCAGCTCCCGCCCGGCGCCGCGTATTCCCCCGACGTCCTGGAGGCGATGCTGGGGTGGAAGCGCGAGCTCACCGGCTGCCATCTCGCCGTCGAGTTCAGGAACCGCGACTGGGCGCGGCACCCGGACGCGATGGAGTTCCTCGCGCGGGAAGGGCTGGCGTACGTGATGGTGGACCTGCCGGACCTGCCGCGCCTGATGCCGGCGGTGGAGGCGGTGACCGCGGACTGGGCGGTGATCAGATTCCACGGCCGCAACCGGGCCGGGTGGGGGCGCGCGGGCGCCAGCACCGAGGAGCGGTACGACTACGAGTACTCGGTTGACGAACTGCGCCCGTGGGCGGAGGTCGTGGAACGCTCCGCCGCGCGGGTTCGCCGGCTCTTCGCGATGTTCAACAACCACGTCCGGGGGAACATGGCGAGGAACGCCCGCACCTTCATCAGCCTGCTGGAGGGCGCGGCCGGCCCTGCGGGCAGTCAGGGTCCGGAGTAGGAGCGGCGCGCCGGGCGGCGGGTCAGCGGCTGCGGGGGGGCTCAGTCCGGCGAGCCGCGTAAAAGACCCGACCGGTCTGCGGGGCGACCGGCGCGAACTCGGGGCTGGCCCACCGCCCGAGGACCTCGAACCCGGCGGCGCCGAGCTCCGCGTCGATCGCCGGCACCGGGTACCCGCGCTCCCGGTGGATCTCCCGCACCCGCTCGTAGAGATCCCGCTCCCGGCGCAGGAACGCGTTGACCGTGAGCGTCGCGATCCCGGCGTCGTAGTCGAAGTCGCTCTGATCGACCTCGAGCGCCTCTTCGTTGTCCTGGATCACCCAGACCCGGTTGCCCCACCGCGTCGCCAGCCCCTGGATCGTGTTCATGTCGAAAAGGAAGAGGCCGCCGGGCCGCAGCGCGCCGGCGACCGCCCTCAGGGCCCGCCTGAAGTCCGCGTCGGTGGTCAGGTAGTTGAGGCTGTCGTAGAAGCAGGTCGCGGCGTCGACGGGCGCGGGGAGCGCGAGGTCGCGCATGTCCTGCTCGAGAAAGGTCACCGCGATCTCCTTCTCCTTCGCGCTGCGCCGCGCGATCTCGAGCATCTCGGGAGACTGGTCCACCGCGGTGACCCGCAGCCCGCGCTGGGCCATGGCCAGGGCGAACTCCCCGGGGCCGCACGCCACGTCGACCAGGGAACCCGGGGCGGCCCCCTGGCGGTCGAACACGTTCATGACCCAGGGAATGAGCTGCAGGCTCCAGCGGCCCTGGCCGGCCTTGACGTAGGCCTCGGCGTAACGGCGGTAGATGCTCATCGTCCGATGGTAGAGGGGGTTCTCTCGCTCCGGGGCGTCCTCCTGTGCCAGGAGATCGCGCGCACCATGTCATATCGATTGAGGCAAGTCGACCGCGGGGGTGGCGTGGATGATTGTTCACTACATGTTTCAGATTCACCCTGATCAGAAGGAGCGGGCCAAAGACGAGCTGCGCAGGCTCAAGACGGTCGTTCAAAAGCACGGCGGCCGGAACTTCAAGTATTATGCGTCCACGACGTCCGGCACTCCCAACCGCCTCTTTATCTACGAGATCGACAAGCTCGCCCACTTCGACACGCTCAGCACCGATCCGGACTTTCGCGCGGTAAAACTCGACTCGCTGTACACGGATGCGACGGGAACGACCTGGGCCGAGGTCCCCCTGTAGCCTCCGAGCAGGGACGTGTACGGCGGGCACAGGAGGATGACGATGTGTCGCTCAGCGGCTTGCTTCTTCGCCGGGCTGGTCCTGGCGGCGGCCGGTTGGATCATGCCCGCGCCGGGAGAGACAGCGCACACGGGCTGCGGCGCCTGGCGCTGGGGCGTCAAGACACTGACGGATCCCGGGGCCGGGCAGGTCGATCTCACGCCGCGGCAGAGACAGGTTGACGCGCTCCGGGCTCTGCCGGCGCCGGCGATGCTCTCGGGCGCGCTCGGCAGGACGGCGGCTGAGCGCGTCACGTACGCCGTCCGGGCCAGGCTCCTGTACGTCAAGGAGGAGGCCGACAGCGACTTCCACGTGGTGATCGCGGATCCGCGAAATGGTGCCACCATGATCGCCGAGATCCCGGACTCCGCCTGCGCCCAAGGCTCGCGCGTGCGGGCGCGGATCGCCGGGGCCCGGGCGGCGTTCATCCGGCGGTTCGGGATGCCCTCGACCACCCACTTCGCCCGGATCCCAGGCAGCCCGCTCGCGACCGTGACCGGGGTGCTGTTCTTCGATGAAATCCACGGGCAAAAAGGCGTGGCGCCGAACGGCGTCGAGCTGCATCCGGTCATCGACCTGATGTGACGGCCTTGGACCCGGCGCGTCTCTCGGATCGCCGGGAGGGGGGATCATGACCGAAACCGTGGACGTTGCCGTCGTCGGCGCCGGCCAGGCGGGGCTCTCGATCAGCCACGAGCTCCGCCACGCGGGGATCGAGCATGTTGTCCTGGAGCGCGGGCGGGTCGGCGAGACGTGGCGCGGCCGCTGGGACAGTTTCTGCCTGGTCATCCCCAACTGGACGGTGCGGCTGCCGGGCGCGCCTTACCGCGGTGGGGATCCGGACGGCTTCATGCCCAGAGACGACATTGTGGCTCATCTCGTGGACTACGCGGGCAGCTTCGGGGCGCCGGTGCGCGGGGGAGTCAATGTCTCGGCGCTGGACGCAGACGATGACGGCGGGTTCGTCCTGCGGACATCGGCGGGCACGTTCCGCGCCCGGCAGGTCGTGCTCGCCTCGGGCGGGTACCAGAAGCCGCATCGCCCTCCCGCCGCCGCCCAGTTGCCGGCATCACTCCATGTGATCGACGCCGAGGACTACACGAACCCCCGGGGGCTTCCGCCGGGACCGGTGCTCGTGGTCGGCAGCGGGCAGACCGGCTGCCAGCTGGCCGAGGAGCTCGTCGAAGCCGGGCGGGACACGTCCATCGCCTGTGGGCGCGCGCCGTGGATCCCCCGGCGGCTCGAAGGCCGTGACACCATCGCATGGGCGGTGGAGACCCCGTTCTTTGAAACCACCCTGGCCGATCTTCCAAGCCCGCGGGCGCGACTCGGGGCCAACCCGCAGGCCAGCGGAGGTCGGGGAGGCCACGACCTCAATTACCGGACCCTGCAAACGTTGGGCGTCAACATGCTTGGGCACCTGATCGGGGTCGAAGACGGCGTGGCGCATTTTGCGCCCGACCTGGCTGAGTGCGTGGCCTTTGGCGACGCCCGGTATGCCGACCTGTGCGGGTTGATTCGGAAGAGCTGCGGCGCCCGGGGCGTCGCGCCGCCTGAGATGCCGCCGCCGCCGCCGTTCCGCGCACGCCCCGCGGAGCGCCTGGACCTCACAGGGTTCGGCGCCGTCATCTGTACATCCGGCTTCCGGCCCGACTACGCGAGTTGGGTCAGGTTGCCGTCGGCATTCGACGATCTGGGTTTCCCCATCCAGCAAGGCGGCACCAGCACGGCCGTGGAAGGGCTGCACTTCATGGGTGTGCATTTCCAGCGCAAGCGCAGGTCGGCGACCTTCCTCGGCGTCGCGGAGGACGCGGCCGTGCTCGGCGAGAGGATCGCGGCCCGAAAGAGGCGGGCGTAGGGGGTTCGGCGGGCGGTGAGAAACGGCGCCGCCGGGATCAGGCGCGGGTAGGACGATCGGTGGGGCCGGGGCTCACCCTCGGCCTGGGATCCGGAGCCTGGCTCAGGCAGAACACCCTGCCGCCGCTGTTGACGTCGTCGACCTTGCTGTAAATCCGCTGCACGGTCCAGGTGTTCGCCCCCACAATGAGAGGGTCCGACTCGCCATTGCAGATGTCCCCGTTCTCGCCGTTCGCGGGATCGACCCACGCGTTCAACTGCGGATCGGTGGTCATCTCCGCGAACTCGTGGCTGGCCACCTGCGTCAGGCGCTGTTCCTGCGTTTCGGAGAGATGGAGGGAGCAGCCGGCATCGTTCCCCGGGCACGACTCTTCGAGGCAGGCATCGCTCAGCGCCGGGACGATCGCATAGTAGAACGGGTTGCCCGCGGCGGTCGTGAAAAAGTTGTGGTAGCCGAACGCGGTGTCGTTGGCCGCCTCGCAGAGCACCAGCCCATTCGGCGCATCGTCCACGCCGATCGTCTCGTCGAGGTAGATGATGAGCGCGATGATCGATGGAGTGGTCGGCTCCGGGAGGACGCCGTCAATGATAGATGACTGGATGAGGGCCTGGATGCCGGCGTCGGTGAGCGTGCCGGGCACGCTGCCGATAAACGTCGCCCGGACGAAGGCGCCGGCCGCCCCCGCCCCGTGCCCCACGCCGTACTGGCTCAATACGTTCATGAAGCCGCTCTGGAGCAGGTCCGCGTGGAACCGGCTCAGCCGGTCGGCGCGGGATTTGTGCGCCTGATCCTGCGTCCACAACGGGCCCCAGAAGCTCGTGTAGACCTGTGGGGAGGCGATGACGGGGCCGCCGTTATACGCAAAGCCTGGAAACCTCGCCGCCGTGGGAGGCGCCGGCGCGCGCTTCCTGGTCAATTTCTGGACGCCGCGGATCGAGGGGGCATGCGGGATCGGGCTCACCCCGCCCCAGGTCTTGCGCCTGGTCCTCCGGGTCGCCGCGCGCACGGCGCCCTCCAACGCCCGCCTCCGCATTGCGGTCCACCTGTCCTCGATCCTTGACTTCGCCCTGCCATCCCGGCGCGGCACCGACCTCTGCGCCTTCCGCGCCTGGGGCGCCCGGGATATATATACCCGGATCAAAGTGATCAGGCGTTCGACAATGGACCGAGGGTGATTGCGAAGTCAAGAGCGGGCTCCCTGCATATAGGTCTCCCAGTCTCGCAGCGGCGCGGACCAGTTCGTGGGGCCGCCGGGCCGCGCGGAGACATGGCACATCGCGGAGGCCGGCGTGGCGCCGTGCCAGTGCCACCGGCCCCCGGGGATGACGACGATATCTCCCGGCCGGATGAGACGCCGCTCCTGCTCGGTCGCGACGATCCCCTCGCCTTCGACCACGGTGAGCACCTGATCCGTCGTGTGAATATGGGGGCGCGTCCGCGCTCCGGGCGCGAAGAAGACGGCGATGAGATCGACGCCCCCGGGTTCCTTCGTCTGGTTCAGGCGCTGCTGGCGGACCGCGCCGCTGAAATACTCCGGATTATCCGGAAGTTTGGCCTGCTCCGACTGGACTCTGAATATTCGCACGAATCTCCCCCCTTCCCGCGGCCGAGGCGCGCCCGACCCGGGGCTGTGGACTCAGTCCGATGGCGCACTGCTCGATTCGGGTTCCCCGCTAGCCCGGGCGTCCTCCGGCAACGAGTGCGCCGGCGGCGAGCCCGGCGATATAGCTCCAGCCGAACAGGCGGTTGTGGACAAGAGAGACCCGGTGGTACCAGAGGGGCCACCCGACATACCCCGGCGGTGGTGCGGCGGGTTTGGGTCGGGCCGTCACGGCGAGGGCGCGGCCGGCTCTCGGCAGAGCGAGGACGACGAGCGCGGCGAACGGGGTGAGCCTGCCCGCCGCGATGAGCGCCGCCACCACGACGTACATCGCCGCGATGATGGCCCGGTTGAGCGCGCGCGCGCGCTCCTCACCCAACGCCACCGGCAGCGTGCGCTGGCCGTGGCTTCGGTCGAACTCCGCCTGGTCGATGTGCTTGCCGATGAGGATGGACATCACCCCGAGCCCATACGGCACCGACACGAGGAACGGCGTCGGCGACAGCCGGCCGGTCATCACATAGTATCCGCCTCCCACCATCAGGGGCCCCCAGACGATGAAGGCGGCGATCTCCCCGAGGCCGAGGCTTTTCAGGGGTCGGGGCGCGGCGTCGTACAGATAGAGCAGCGCCAGCCCGGCCAGGGCGAACCCCAGGGCCAGGGGGCCGCGAACCGCCCAGAAGTACAGCACGACCCCCGCGCCGATGACCGCAAGGATCCCGAGGCCCACCAGCAGGCTCTTCCCGTCGAGGAGGCCGCTGGCGATGGGATGGATCGTGTATCGCATCCGGGGCGAGTCGGGCGTGTCGTGGCCCCGCCTGTGCCCGAAGTAATCATTGCTCAGGTTGCTGAGCGCATGGGCCGTCACGAGTCCGATCAGCACGAGGACGAAGGCCGCCCCATCGAACCGGCCCGCGCCCGCCGCCAGCAGCCCGGCGATGATGGCCGCCTGGGCGGAGATGACCAGGATGACGCTGCGGGCGGAGAACAGAAACTTCGCCACGGGATCGAGTTGCGACGCCGTGCTTTCCCGCGGCGGGTAGAAACCCACAAAAGCCCGAAGCCATACGCGCGGCCCGCGGATCGCGGCTCCTTCCGACGCTGCCCCCGTCATGCGGTCGACCTCCGGCCTAGCCTTCCTTGCTCAGCGTCACGGTGACCCGATCGGCGCCGCTGGCCCAAAATTTCGCGACGTAGAGCGTCCCGATGATCGGCGGCTGGCCTTCGGCCGGCTTCTCCTGGTACCGGATCGTATTCTTGGTCTCCCGCTCTTTCTCGAAGATCAGCTTCGTTTCCATTTATTCACCCCTGATGAATGTTTCCCTGACCTCAGTACGGGGGGGGGGATACACGCCCCGCAGCTGGGATTCCACCAACCGGCCGGTTTCGCCTTTCCGTAATGATTGGTCAACCCGCGCAACTCTTGGAGGGGGACGGGTCGTGTGGTAGAGTGGGTTTTGCGCGCCCGTAGCTCAGGGGATAGAGCAGCTGCCTTCGAAGCAGCGGGTCGGGGGTTCGAATCCCTCCGGGCGCGCCAAGCCTTATGTCGCAAGGGTTTGCGAAGAATCGCGTCGGCTCCACGACCCGGTTTCAGTCCCCGTTACCGCCCCTGTCTTGGCCCCGGCCAAGGTGTACTAACTTTGCCACACTCGGGACCCCCTCATCACTTATCACGAAGAGCATGTAGTACCCTGGCACTGCGAGCCCCGGTCTTGCAGGCGCCTGGACAATCACTTCTCCGTTGTCTTTCTGCTTAAACCACAGCCTCACATACCTATTGCCCCAATCCCAGTTGTGGGTCACCGGTCCTATCCGTATGATGGCAACGGATCCAATCTGGTCCGATCCGCCAGTCACTCGGACGACGAACCGCGCCTTATATGAAATTTCATCAGGTGCCTCGTCGATGCTCGGCCGAGGTCCCTTGAACAAATAGGCAGGTTTGTAGATTTGCGCGACAGGGACGCCTTTATCCAGTCCCGTTTGGCAGGGGTCATTGGCCAAATCGGTCCTATTTCCGCCCATGGTGATTACCGTCCCATCGGGCAACAGCACTCCCGTTGAGTGATCATGCCGCGGGATCCTCGTTTGGACTAGCGGTGTGATCGTGCCGAGTTCAGGATCAAACATCTGGAAATAAAAACTGTTGCCCCACGGCCTCAGTGGAGGTCCACATCTCCCTCGACCGACGTTACCTCCGAACACGAGCACCTGTCCGGTTGGCAATACGACTGCGTTGTTTTGGGTTGCTGGTTGAACGAGATCAGCCTGCCGTATCCACTGGGGAGCCGCGCTTTGGAAATCGATCATCTCGACCGTTCGTTGGTCACAAGCAACTGCCCCAGCACCACACTCACCACCAAATAACACGACCTTTTGCGATGTGGCGTCTCCTTTGCTATCGGTCTCCCAGATTTGGGCGCCCGCGCCATTATCATGAACCATTGAGGCTGTGTTTACGAACTCCCAATGGTTCTCAGCCGGCTGATCGCGATTGGGATCGGCTAGCGCGCTCAAGACGTCCAGATAAGACGTGTTCCCATTGTAGTGAAACGGATCGAATTGTCGAAGGGCGTCCCCCGTAGGCAGTGGAGGTTCAACTTCTCCTATGACCGCTACCTTCCAGTTGTTCCGCCTCGGCCCAGTCTGCACTACATAGGCTCGAGGGTACATCTGATGCAGTTTTCTGGCATTCTCGAGGGGAATGCTCGCATCGGTCTCAGGGTCATAGACTTCCGGCACTGCCTGTCTCACTTTCGTCTCGGCTGCGTGAGCCGGTCCGAGACTGGCGTCCTCGTCTGTCCCAGAGAGAATGAGGACTCTGCCATCGGGCAGTGTAACGGCAGTGGGATACCAACGTCGATACCTCATATCGGAAGGGAGAGGGGGGTCCGTGTTCAGCTCAATAAGTGGGTCGGAATGAGGGCGTAAACCGTTGGGGTCAGCCAGATAGTCAGCTTTGACCGGGGGCATCGGCCTGGGAAGCCACGTTTCTGTTGCTGGATCAAAGAGATTGATCTTCCTTATCCCGATGTTGCCCGCTTTATCGGTTCCCCCAACCACGCACCACCGGCCATTGGGCAGCACCACCTGTCCAGAACAGAAGACATTATAATGCAACCCTTTGGAATGCCCGGCGTTCGAGAAGGCTGCGGCGTTCATCGCAAAGTCGTCAGCAGTTAACTCGTCCACATTATACTTGCCAGTACTCTTGAAGGCATCCGGGTGCGTCAACGCAAAACACAAGGCATTGTCGCGGGGGATGTCGTCCTTGATGCGCGTGGTAACACTTTCATCGAGTCCGTGTGGGCCTCGGCTTAAGGGAAACCCCCCATACACGAGTTGTTGAAATTGTAGCTTCAGTGTGCCGAGAGGGCCGGGGGTTGGATCGACGAGGTCGGTCCCCCTATATTCCGCCGGTCTCATCCAGAAACAAATTTTGGGAGGGCTCTCAGGAGACCATGCTAGCCCGGCAGCAATCGCGTCCTTGTGAAACGGGATCAGCGGACCGAGTTCTCCAACGTCGGGAGAGGCAACGCTGTTTTCACTTCCGATAAACAATAACCCGCACACGAGGATCGAGAATGCAAGTTTGATAAAGGTTCCGGGCTTCATGTTCATGCCTTTTCTCGTTTGTGGGGCTTCCCCCACCATCTTCGGTCGCATGGTCCACCTCACTTGTCTCACGTGATGCTGGTGAGCGCGGTTCAGACGCGACGTTCGTTTCTCAATTTTGTGGTTCCTTCCCTAGCGCCGCGAGAAGTTTTGAAGGCGAACAGGATTTCGCTATCATGTGGTCATCCTATTTCGCCAACCGCTCGAACCGGTACGCCAGTTCGGGGCCCCCTTTTCCCTCGTACGCCAGCTGGCCGACCAGCAGCGCAAACGGCTCGATGTAACGGGCGATCCGTAAGGGTCCGGCGTCTACAGGATCGAACCCCACGTCGCGGATCAGCTCAACGGCAATCCTTTTGCTGCTCGAATCGTCGCCGCAGTACACGAGGCCGGGTCTGGTGGCTTTGCGCCGGGCCGCGAAGACGCGAAACAATACTTCGCTCGGCACAGTGCTGAAGGCGGAGACGACCCGAGCCTTTGGAACCCTCTTCGCAAGCTCCTCCGCGCCAGAGGAGGTGTGGGCGACGACGAGTTCGGTGTTGTCCTCATTCATCGGGAGGGAGCAGGTGACGATCACCTTGCCCGACAAATCGCCTGTCTCGCGCAGCACATCGTCTATTCGCGACCAGTGCACGGCCAGCAATACCGCGTCCGCTTCCTGCGCGGCCTCGCGCGGTGTGCCGGGCCGCGCCTTGCCCTTGGCCTCCCGGGCGAGCTTCCTGAGCTTCTGCTCGCTGCGGGCGTAGCTGAATACCACCTCATGTCCGGCTCGCGCAAGGATCGTGCCGAGCTTGCCGCCCATCAACCCCGAACCCAGAATGCCAACGCGCATGCTGCTCTCCCGTCCCAGCGCTGTCACTCCTTGCGGGGACCGGCGTAGAGCAGCAGCACATCGCACGGGGCATGGTCCACGACGTAGCGCACGGTGGGGCTGAGCTGCCGGTGCGGGAATCTCGGCGGCCCGTGCGGGCCCGCCGGAGGGGGCGGTTCCGCGGGATCTTCTGCCGCGCCGAGGACGATGAGATCTGCTCCGATCTCGTACGCTGCGGCGATGATCTCTTGCTCCGGAACCCCGGTGTGCTGCATGCGGCGGATCGCCGCACCGGCCGGGAGGCGCGGGGTGGCCGTGGTCTCCGCCTCTCCGAGCATGCGCTGGCCTGCCTCGGCGCCGAGCGCCCCCATCTCGCGCAAACGCGCCGCAGCCCGCCCGGCACGTGCTGGGAGCGACCCCGCCGCGAGTCCGAACTCGCCGAGCGGGCGGGTGTCGACGACATGGAGGAGGTAGAGGGCGGCATCGGCCCAGTCGAGCTGGCTCAGCACACGGTGCAGGAATTCCGAGAGGAGGAGCCCACTGACCGCGACGAGCACACGTCTCACCGAAGGAGCTCCCCCAGCACGAGCGCGGCCAGCGCCGCGACGAGGACGAGCGGCACGGTCACCACACTGACGCGGAGGTATTCCAGGGCGGGGACCTCCACTCCCTGCCGCCGCGCGAAGGTGAGCCACAGCATCGTGGCGAGGGAGCCCACGGTCGTCAGCGCCGGGCCGATATTCAGGCCGGCCAGGGCCGATGCGGTCAAGAGCGGGATCCGGGCGCGGGGCGCTCCAACGAGGACCGCAAGCATTACGAGGGCCATCGGGATGTTGTTGAACACGTTGGCCCCCAAAGCGGCGGTGGCTCCTGTGATGGCGACCGCGCCGAGCGGGCCTGCGGCGTGGCCGAGGATGAGGCCCGCGATGCCCGTGGTGAGACCGGCGTGCTCGATGCCTCGAACAATTGTCGCCATCCCCCACACGAATGGGAAGAGGGGCCAGGAAATCCCCGCCGCGATCTCCCGCGGCTCTCGCCCTCCGGTTGTGGCGGCCGCGACGGCAAGCGCGGCGCCTCCTGTGAGGGCAACCGGCCACAGCGGCCGCTCGGCCAGCCCGGCCAGGAAGAGGGCGGCGAGCACGAACCCGAAGATCACAAGGGAAACCTTGAAGAACCGCGTGCCGGCGGGTCCGGCTGTTGTCGGGAACGAGGTTGCGGCCGGGAGCATGCGTGGGAGACGATCGCGGAACACCCAGAGGAAGATCGCGACGTTGGCCGCGACGGCGGCCACTTCGGGGAAGGCCATGATGCGGGAGAACTGCCAGAACGGCACCCTGAGCCGGTCGACGATCAGCAGGTTCGTCAGGTTGCTCATCGGAAACACCAGAGATCCGGTGTTCGCGACGAACGTGCAGGCGTACAGGTAGGGAAGCGGGTCGACCCGCAGCGCCAGGACCGTGGCGTAGACGACCGGGGTGAGGATGATCACGGTGACGTCCAACGAGAGCAGCGCGGTAACGACCGCGCCCAGAATGAAGACGTTGACGAGGAGCCGCCGGCTGCTCCCGCCGCTCGCCCGAACGGCATAGGACGCAGCCCAGGCGAAGACGCCGGCCATCTCCAACGCCGTCGAGAGCAGCATCATCCCAAACAGGAAGAGCAGGACGCCGGCCGTCTCGCGGGCCGCACCCACGAGGTCGGCACGGGAAAGCAGCCCGAGGGCGAGCAACGCGGCAACGCCGCCGGCCGCAGGCCACGCTTCGTTGAGACCCTTTGGTCGAGAGATCGCGAGGCCTATGACGGCGAGAAAGACGGCGAGCCCGAGCAGGGTCTGAGCGCCGAGGACGGGGCCGATCACGGTGGCGAGTTCGTGTTGCGGCGGAGCGCTCCCTGCCCGAGAGTGATTGACACCGGGTTCGGGGGAATGCTACATTCACCGATGAAGGCGATGAGGCTCGCCTAAACCGCCGAGCAGTTCGGCTGATAGCCTCTACCCATACGAGAGGGTAGGGGCTTTTTTCGTGCGCGGCTCCTGCCCACACGGCGTGGGAGCCGCGTGTTGTATTTTTGGACAGGAGGGACGCTTAGTGGTGGACGCGTGGATCGCGATGGTCATGGGGCTCCTGATCTTCGCAGGATCGCTCCTCTCTGTCGAGGCGGGCATCTCAGTCGCCCTCATCGAGATCGTCCTGGGGGTCGTGGCCGGTAACCTCCTGAGTGTTCACACCACACCGTGGATCGACTATTTGGCCGGTTTCGGAAGCATCGTGCTCACGTTCCTCGCCGGCGCTGAGGTGGACACCGGGCTGACGAACTTACCGATCGGCAAGCTGATCATGGCCAGTACGTTCATTACGAATTTTGGCACCGCGGCCGCGCTGAGCATCATGTTCATCCGGCCCACGCCCTGGATCTTTGTTTTTCTTCTGGCTTCGGCGGTGATCGTCCTGATCGTGCCCTACCTCTCCTCGAAGCGGCGCCGGCAAGGGAAGGGGGGAAGTGATGACCCGGGGAAGCAGGCTCGCTCAGGTTGCCCTGGATGCTATCGCTTTCTCAGGATGCTCAGGCGCACGGGCTCGATCACCACGATGTGCCCCGTCCGGGAGCGCTGCTGAAGCGCTTGCAGCCGGCGGTAGAGGGACGGCCGCAGGAAGCTGTCCTTCCAGACAGTTCTGAGCCGCCATTCGAAGACGCCGAGGGTTTGGAAATGGTAGCGGAACTGGAAGGTTTCGGCTCCCTCCAGCCGGTACAGCCCGCGCTGCACGATCCGCTTCACCGCGCGTGTCGCGGCGCGATGTCTCTGAAGATTTTCCGGCGTCTTGTCGAGGGTGCCCTGGGGACGCTCCCGCCCATTCGACGCCCAGCAGATTCGGGGAAGTTGAGGCCGGGGCTGGCGAGGGCCGGCGAATCGATCCGGCCGGAGGTCTACCACGATGCCGTCCGGCCGGATTGCCCGGTGGATCTGTGTCAGGGCATGGACCATGCCCGAAGGTGCGATTCATCAGAGGGACCATGAGAGGACCGCGACGTCGAAGCGCCGGCCGGGGAGCCTGAGGGTTTCGGCCGCCGCCACCCGATATCGGACTTTCTCCCGCAACGAGGCGGGTGTCAGCGCTTTGGCCCGGGCGATGAAGGCCTCGTTCGGGTCAGTCGCCACGACCGCTCGAGCCAGAGGGGCGATTCTCCGAGTCAGCCGTCCGTCGCCGCACCCGACCTCGAGGATCCGCGCCCCCTCGAGGGGAATCCGGCGCCGCAGCGCCCGCAGTTCGGTTCGTTCGGGATCCCGCCTCAGCCCTTTCATCTCATCCCCCTGCCGCGCATCCCCCACGGGTGACGACGGCTTCGCAGGTCGAGGCGGGAAGGATCTCAACCGTTCCGGCCTGGGCGAATGGCTGCATGAAACGGTTCACGCTCTCGCGGTCCGGCCCCTCAACGATCATGACGAACGTGTGGGCATTGTTGACCACCGCATCCGCGCGGATCGTCAGGCCGTAGCTCTTGGTGCTTTGAGGCGACAGGTGCTTGAGGAGCATTTGTGCCATTTTAGGGTCGCCGGCCGGGCAGCGATTGGCCTCGTGGCGGTGTTGAACGACGAACAGGCTCATGGACCATTCCTCCTCTGCTCACATCCCGGGCTATCCTACAGGATGCACCGTTCGGACGAGCGCCGGTACATCCAGTATAGTCGAGCGGGTCGCTCGCTGTGAACCACGCGCCGGGGATTCTCCAAAGAGCCCTCCGCGGCCCCCGAGGAGGAATGAAGGTCTGCGCATAGGAAGGAGTGACTGCGCCTGCAGCCGCTGGCGCGGGAGATCAACTTCTCCGAGACGGGGGTCGAGCGCGTCACGGTCGGCGACGCGGCGGTTGATCGTGGGCGGGGCGAGTTTTTGCTCTAGCGGGGCGCGGCACAAGGCGCACAGGTGAGAGCGTGTCCTGCCCGGGGCAAGCCACTCGAGGGAGCCTTCAATGAGCGTCCATCGATTTGAGCCACGAGTGTACCATACCTCCATCGGCACGCACGCGCCGGTCCTGACCATCGCCTCCGGGAGCACCGTGATCACGACGACGGTGGACGCGCGCGGGATGGATGCGACGGGGAAGCAGGTGACCGAGCGGGGCAATCCGCAGACGGGACCGTTCTTTGTCGAGGGAGCGGAGCCGGGGGACATGCTCTCCGTCACCTTCGACCGGCTCAGGCCGAACCGGAAATTCGGGTGGAGCGCCAGCGCGATCGCCCCCAACGTGCTCGAGCCGGAAACCGTGAAGCAGGCTCCCGACGAAGCGCCCGCCCGATGGGAGATCGACCAGGAAGCGGGCACAGCCACCCTCGTTGAGCCGAGGACGGCGCTGGGCCGGTTGACGCTGCCGCTGCGGCCCATGGTGGGCTGCTTCGGCGTGGCGCCGCCCAGGGGGCAGGCGATCTCCACAGCTACCTCTTCCACGCACGGGGGAAACATGGACTACCGCGGCTTCGTCGAGGGCGTCACGGTGCACTTTCCCGTGTTTGTCCCCGGGGCTCTCTTTCACGTGGGCGACGGGCACGCCCTGCAGGGGGACGGGGAGATCGTGGGGACGGGCATCGAGATTTCGTTCGACATCCAGTTCACGGTCCGGCTGGTAAAGGGCAAGGCGCTTCAATGGCCCAGGGCGGAGAGCGCGGATGAAATCATGACCGTGGGGAACGCCCGGCCTCTGGACCAGTGCGTCCAGCATGCCACAACGGAGATGGTCCGGTGGCTGCAGGAGGACTACGGCCTGGACGCGCGGGGCGCGCACCTCTTGCTGGGGCAGTGCGTTCGGTATGAACTGGGAAACATGTACGACCCGGCCTACACGATGGTGTGCAAGGTCTCCAAGAGCCTTCTGGCTGGGCTCGAGGCGGGCAGATGACGCCGCCGGGCGGCTTCACCGCGACCCGCAAGATCGGCGACGCCGCCGTGACCATCATTTCGGAAGGCTCGATGTCGTGGGCGCCGAAGTTCGTCGCCCCCGAGGCGGAGTGGCGGCGCGCCGTGCCGGAGGTCGGGGCGGACGGCGCGATCACGATTGGCCTGAACCTTGCTCATATCCGAATCGGGAACGCCTCGATCCTCATCGACCCTGGACTCGATGACCCGGACTCCGCGTGGCAGCGGAGGTTCGCCGCGCGGTGGCCGGGCGTCCGGCGGTCTCCCGGCCTGGAGCGCGCCCTCGAGGCGCTCGGCGTCCGGGCCGGGGAGGTCACCCACGTCTTGATCACCCACGCGCACGGCGACCACTTCGGCGGCGTGACGGTCGAGCGGGAGGGCCGGGATGCGGCCCGATTCCCGCGGGCCCGGCATCTGATCGGCCGCGCCGACTGGGCCCGCAATCCCGCGCGGGAGGACCGGGGCTCGGACCTGGCGGTCCGCCTCGGGATCGTCGAAGGGCTTGGCCTGCTCGATCTCGTCGATGACGAGCGCGAGATTGTCCCGGGGGTGACGATGATCCCGGCCCCCGGCGAGACCCCCGGGCACTCCATCGTGCGCGTTCGCTCGGTGGGGGAGGCATTCTACTACGTGGGCGACCTCTTCCATCTGCCGTGTGAGGTCGAGCACCACGACTGGGTTCCCGCCGGCCGCGATCAGGCGGCGATGCGCGCGTCGCGCGGCCGCCTCGTCGCGGACGCTGTGCCCGAGCGCGCGACCCTCGTGTTCACGCACGAGCGGTTCCCGGCATGGGGCCGGATCGCGCGGGAACGCGGCGGTTACCGGTGGGAACGCGCGTGGTGAATGAACTTTCAGCCTCGGCCCGGCGCTCTACGGGCCAGAGGTTGGAGGTGACTCACGAGGTGCGCCGCGCATACTGCTCGTACTGCGTGCGGTACGTGAACTGATCACCCAGCAGCCCTGTGGAAGGAAGCGTCCGTCGAAGATCGAACGCCCCTTCAAATGGTTCTGAGAACCATGGGAGGTGGGTCCGTTGGCGGACAACGGGGTGAGCAGACGCGGACTCTTCAAGACAGTGTGGGGAGCGGCGGGAGCGACCACTCTGGCAGGCTTCTCTGGGGCAGTCGAGGCACACGACCTTCGCCCCGGCGACCCTGCCTATCGGTTCGACAAGTACGAGGCAATTGTGAACCGGAAGGTCAGGATCCGGCAATTGTACGCGTGGCCCAACATCCAGAATCCGATCATCTATCCGAACATCTCGAACGGACTGAACGGATTCCAGTTTTCCTACAACATCCCAGCCGACCAGATCCAGGTCGTGGTGCAGGCGTACTCTTCGGCCAACGGCGCCATGTACGACGACCACATCTGGGAGAAGTACAAGTTGGGCGAAGCGCTCGGCGTCAAGGATCCCTCCACGGGAGCCCCCGCAACACGCAACCTCTGGTACAAGAGTAAGATCACAGATCAAGAGGTGTCGTCGCCCCCCAAGGAGAGGAATCACCCCTACTATTCCGATACGAGCATCGAGGGTCTCCAGCGTCGCGGGGTCCTGTTCCTGATATGACACCAGACCGTTCACGGGCACGCCGGTGCGGCGGCCGCAAGCAAGGATCGGAACCCGGACAACCAGACAGCCGAGCAGATTCTCGCTGAGATCCAGGGACACCTGATTCCGAACGGCATCCTTATTCCCGCGGCGGTGGGGGAACTCGTGAGGCTGCAGGACAAGGGCTATCGCATGGTGGTGAACTCTTAGGACCGCCGGGGGCGCTATTCTGAACTCGTGACCTTAACCGAAGAGTTCCTTCACTGGCCTTCGACGTTAATCACGGCCAGCATCGTGGGGTGGATGCCGCGCCGCAGGATGTCCTCAAGCAGGTTTCGGGATAGGGTGCAGTTTGACGAAGGTACCACACCTTGTCCGGGCGGTTGAATGTCGTCAAGTTCCGTGGGTGCTTCGACATGCGAGCCTCGACCCAAATTATATCAGCCGGAGCAGCGTCCTACTGTAAGGGGCCTCACCATGCCCTCACGGAGAAGCCGCACTCCTTGTCATGCGCATCCATCACCGCGATTGCGGGGTGGCGCGAGCACGCTCTCCCAGCGAAGCGGGAACTAACGCGTGAGGTTCATGACCACTTTGAGAGCTGCTGTAACCTGCGCGTAGCGCCCTGATGTGAGTCTCGCTTCGACACTCTCATCCATCTCTCGGAGGATTCTCTCTACCACTGGTTTGAACCGGCGGGTGCGAGGCGTCAGGTAGATTCTGGATGCGCGGGCATCGACCGGGTCACGGCGGCGGAGGATAAGCTTCCTTTGCTTCATGATCCTGATCAGGGCGGTCATGGTCTGCTTGCTAAGCCTAGATCGTTTCGCCAGCTCCCCCATGCGTAACCCGTCTTCTTCAAAGAGCGGGATCAGAATTGACCCGTGGGCGGGCCTCACATCTCTATATCCCGCCCGACGAAATGCTTCGTAGAGCATCTCGTTCCACCGCTGCGACGCCTTCGCCAGGAGGAACCCGAGGTTCTCGCGAGTCGCCCGAGTTGTTGCTTGGCTTCCCGTCGTGGGCTCAGGCGGGGCAGGCTGCCTGCGCATGCATGAGGGCCCTGAGCACCACCAGTTCTTCTTTCAACGCGCGGACTTGGGCCTCGAACACATCATCGGAGATTGACGAGGCTTGAAACTGCGTGAAGACGTACTCAGATCCGTTGCCGTTTGGCATGATGCGCGAGAATGCGGCCACTTCAATCCCCGGCCCAAGGGAGATGTAGAAATCAATGGTCCCCAGATTGGGGTTGGTAAGGTAGCGGATGGCCACTTCACCCTGGGGCGTCTGGACGAACCAGCGATCTCCGTCTCGCCGAATCGCCCGGCAAAAACCCACGGCCCATTTGGGAAGGTTGCCGGGGTCGGCAAGGAACGCAAACAGGTGGCGGTGGTCGACATTGATGGTGACGTGCTCCGTGTTGGCCCTCATTCGCACTCTCCTCTCCGGCGGCGACCGACAAGCCCGAGATGATAGATTAGTACCATATAAGACTAACTTCGTCAAGAGGCGGTGTGGTTCCGTGGCACGAGCCTTGCGGATCGGATCTACTGCTTGGCCGGCGCGTCGACCGCCGCGACTTCGTGCACCGGGAGCTCGAACCGGACGTGGGCCGGCGGCAGGCACGCGGTCGCACTGCATGCCTGGTACCGCACGGTGACGCGGATGCGGTGATCCCCCGTGCCGTCCTTCGTGAACATCAGCGGGATGCTCCCGCGCACGGTCCCCTCGTGGACCCAAAACTCCTCCGAGAGCCCGCTCTCACGGAAGGGATGGGGCCGCGGCCAGTCGGCCTCACCCACCTCCAGCCCGTCGATGGGATCGATGGCCGCGCTCAAGGGCACATACCCCTCCGGGATCGGCGTCCCGTAGATGTGGTATCCGTCCTGAACCGCCACGTCCACGACGACGCGCAGCCGTTGGTACCAGCGGTACGTCGGCGAATCGAGGTAGGCTCGTATCCGCACGACCTCGTCATCGGCGGCAGCTTCGACGCCGTGCGCTGAGGCCGTGCCGCCGAGCATCTCCTCGACCAGCCCCGCCCCGGTGTCCCGGATCCGGTAGTTGCGGTGCGCCCGCTTTCGCACCACCATCCCGCCGGCATCGAGCAGGAAAACGCTCGGGTAGGCGACGCCCCGTTGGTCGTCCCGGACGGGCCGCCCGAACTCGGCGTGGTGGCGGTCGAGGTGTTCGTCGAGGAGCCCGAGCTCCCGGATCACGCGGCTCCCCTGATCCGACAGCAACGGGTAGGTGATGCCCTGTTTAGCCGAAAAGCTTGCCAGCGCCTCGACGGAATCGTAACTGATGGCGAAGAGTGCGATCCCCTTGGCGTCGAGGTCTCCTGTGATCTTCTGCAGCTCGACGAGCTGCGTCTTACAGAATGGTCACCATAGGGCGCTCCGATAGAAGACGACGACGGCCTGTCGCCCCCGTCTGGCAGCGTGCAGGTCCACCGACCCTCCGGTCTGGTCGGGCAGGCGGACATCGGGGAACGTCGACCCAACCGCAGGGCCCTTCTGGCTGTAATCGTCGGAGGCATTCATGGGAGATGAATTGGCGGAGGGGGTGGGATTCGAACCCACGGACCCCGGTTAAAGGGTCACGGTTTAGCAAACCGTCGCCTTGGACCGCTCGGCCACCCCTCCTCGTGCTCAGTGTACCCGCCGGAGGTGCGATTGACAAGGCGGACCCTCATATGTCCGCCTAGAATGGGAAAAAGGGAATGGGGGAAAGGGGTCTCGCGGCCCACACGGACCTGCGACTCGGAGAGGCATATGGGAAACCGGCTCGCCATTCTCGCCCTCGTCTCGCTCTGCCTGCTCTCCCCTATCCAAGGATCGCTGGCCGGTCCGGCCCCAGGCACCTTTGTCATGGTCATCGGCGATAATCCCGATAACCTCAACCCCTACCTGCACAGCCTCGCCGCCAGCAGCGCCGTCTATCGATTCACGTTCGACAGCCTCTACACGGTGAACCTCAAGGGGGAGTGGGTGCCGGCGCTGGCGACGGGCTATACGGTCAGCCCCGACGGCCTCAGGTGGACGTTCACGCTCCGGTCCGGCGTGCGGTGGTCGGACGGCGCCCCGTTCACCTCGGCGGACGTGAAGTTCGCCTGGCAGCTGGCGACGAATCGGGACGTGCACATCACCTACGCGACGGGGTTCGACAAGATCGCCTCGGTCGAGACCCCGGATCCGCTGACCGTTGTCTACCGGCTCAAAGAGCCGTACGCTCCGTTCCGCGATCAGGTGATGGGATCGGCGATCGTGCCCCAGCATCTGCTCGGCTCCCTTGCAGCCGACCAGATCAACCGGACGCCGTTCAACCAGAAGCCGGTCGGGACCGGCCCGTTCTATGTCTCGGAGTTTGTCACCGACGATCACGTCACCCTGACGGCCAACCCGTCCTACTGGGGGAAGAGGGCCAGACTGCAGCGCATCATCGTGCGCATCGTGCCGGACCAGAATACGCAGGTCAACTTATTGAAGGCCGGGGAGTTGAACCTCCTGAACGTGCCAGCGGCCCGGCTCCAGGAGATTGCGCGCGTCCCCACCCTCGCCGTCAAGCGATACCTCGATCCCACCTACGCGCTGGTCCAGCTCGACGAGTACGAGTTCCTCCGCGAGAGCGCCGTCCGGCAGGCGCTCGATTACGCGACGCCCAAGGAGTCGATCATCCGCAACGTCATGAAGGGCCAGGCCGAGCCGGCCGTCAGCGACATGGTGCCGAACGGCCCGTACGCGGACAAGCGCCTTCGCCCCCGGCCCTACGATCCGGTCCGCGCGCGGAAGATGCTGCTCGACGACGGCTTCGCGCCCGGCCCCGGCGGGTTGCTCTACAAGGGCGGGAGGCGGCTCGACGTGCCGCTGTGGACCCTCTCCGGGCGCGCGATTCTGACCCAGGCCATGCAGGTGATCGCCCAGTCCTGGCGGTCGATCGGCGTGAACACGGAGACCCGCGCGGTGAGCGCCGCGGCGCTCTTTGGCCAGAACGGGCCCCAGTGGAATGGGAAGGATGCGGCGCTGCTCTTCACCTGGGGACAGGGCGTGTTTCCGGAAAACAAGATCAACTGGCACTCCAGCTACATCCCCAAGGATGCCAGCGCCCCCGGTGAAAACGACGAGCGCTACAGCAATCCCGAGATGGACCGCCTGCTCGACGAGGCCGACCGCACGGTCGATGAGGCGAAGCGGCATGCCATCTACAACCGGATCCAGGAGCTGGAGTTCCGCGATGTCCCGATCATCTTCCTGTTCTGGCTGGTCAACAACACCGCCGTGACGAGCAACGTCCAGGGGTACGATGTGACGACATTCAACACGACCCCCCCTGAGGAGTGGAGTACCCGCTGATGGGGTCCTACATCGCCAAGCGGATCATCCAGGCAGGCGCGCTGCTGCTCCTGGTCTCCCTGGTCGCCTACGCCATCATGAACCTGGCGCCCGGCGGCCCGCTCGCCGTCTACCTGCACAACCCGCAGGTGACGCCTGAACGGATCGATCTCCTCCGCCACCAGCTCGGCCTGGACCGGCCGTGGTACGTCCAATACGCCGCCTGGCTCCGGGGGCTGGCGGGCGGGCACTGGGGCGATTCCTACTATACGGGCCGGCCCGTGCTGGAGATGATCGCCGAGCGGCTGCCGGCGACGATCACGCTGATGCTCAGCGCGTTCGTCCTGGCGATGGCCCTCGCGTTCCCGATCGGGGCGCTCGCGGCCACCCACAAGTATTCCTGGGGCGACAATGTGCTCTCGTTCGGCTCGTTCTTCGTGTGGGCCATGCCGGCGTTCTGGTTCGGGCTGATGCTGCAGATGACGTTCGCGGTCCGATGGCACCTCTTGCCCGTGGCCGGCATGCACGAGATCGGGAACACGTCGGCCGGCGACCTCCTGCGGCACCTGGTGATGCCGGCGGCCGTGCTGGGGGTCGGCTCGGTCGCCAGCTGGAGCCGATACCTGCGCAGCGGGATGCTGGAGGTGTTGGGGCAGGACTATGTGCGGACGGCGTTCGCCAAGGGACTGCCGCGGCGCCGGGTCCTGAACCGCCACGTCCTGCGCAACTCCCTCATTCCCATCGTCACCATCATGGGCCTGGATCTCTCCGTCCTCTTCAGCGGGGCCGTCATCACCGAGTCCATCTTTGGCTGGCCCGGCCTGGGGCGGCTGTTTCTCGCGGCCCTCAACAACCGCGACTACCCGCTGCAGATGGCGGGGCTGATGATCAGCGCCGCCCTCCTCGTCTTCGGCAATCTGCTGGCCGACCTCACCTACGCGGCCCTGGATCCCCGGATCAGGTACGAGTAGATGAACACACGCGTCCTCGCCCCGGCCGGCCCGTTGGCCGCCCCATCCGGTCAGGGGCTCTGGTCTCTGGCCTGGGTGCGGTTTCGGCGGCACCGCATGGCGCTGGTCGGGCTGGCGGTGCTGGCGCTGGTCGCCGGCAGCGCGGTCCTCGCACCCGCGATCACCCCCTACAGCCCGACGGCCCTGGATCCCGACCACAGCCTGGCGCCGCCGAGCCGCCAGCACCTCCTCGGCACCGACGACCTCGGCCGCGATGAGTTTTCCCGGGTGATCTACGGAGGCCGGGTCAGCCTCCTGGTGGGGCTGACAGCGATGCTGGTGGGCAGCGCGATCGGCGTGGTGCTGGGATCGGTGGCCGGGTACGCGGGCGGCTGGGTCGACACGCTCGTCATGCGGCTGGTCGACCTCATGCTGAGCTTTCCCGCGATCTTTCTGCTCCTCATCCTCATCAACTGGACGGGGGGTCGGGCTCCGGTCCTCATGATGATCGCCTACCTGGGGCTCTTCGGCTGGACCGGCCTGGCGCGGATCGTGCGCGCCGAGTACCTGGCGCTGCGGACCCGCGAGTTCGTGGAGGAGGCCCGGGCGATGGGCGCGCGCGCGCCCCGGATCATCTTCCGGCACATCCTGCCGAACGCGATGGCGCCGATCCTCGTGCAGGCGGCGTTCGCGGTGGCGGGGGCGATCCTGGCGGAGGCGGCGCTGGACTTCCTCGGCTTCGGGCTGCCGCCGGACATTCCGACGTGGGGCAACCTGCTCACCCAGGCCGAGGATTACATCACGAACAACCCGGTGCTCGCCGTCGCTCCCGGGATCGTGATCACGTTGACCGTGGTCGCGGTCTTCTTTGTGGGTGACGCGCTGCGCGACGCCCTCGACGTCCGGACCCGCTAGAGCTTCTCGAGCTAGGGCTCACTGGCCCTGGAAGATATCGTGGTACTGGCCTTCTCCGAAGACGAAGATCACGGAGACCCGGCCGCCGAGCGCGCCGCTCTTGTCGACGACGAAGGCGACCCCGAGCTTGTCATAGACGAGCGTGTCGTCTTCCTGGTGGCTGTCAACGCTCTCTTCCTGGCCGTACGTCGAGCGGACGACGTCCATCTCGGTGCCGGCGGTCACGCCCTTTGGCGTCTGGTAGCCGTCATCGTATGAGATGGCCAGGGCGACGACTTTCTTCGTCTCCCGGTCGATAATCACGCCGATCCGCTTGAGCGGCCAGTAGTAGCCGCGGAAGGATCCTCCCGGAAGATCGTCCTCGGAGTGCAGGGGGCCCAGGGTGCCGATGATGGGCCCGAGGTCCTGGCCGAGCTCGAGGCTCCCGATGGCCTTCCCAGGCACGATCCCGGGTGCCTGAGCCGAGGCTGTCGCGCTCAAGGCCGCGACCACGGCGAACACCGCAAGAGATGTGGCGATTCGCTGCATTTCTCCCCCTCCTACAGGCTTACGATCGCAGAGCCGAGGCCGGGAGCGCAACACATGGCAGGTGTACCATTAATATACCCCGGTTGGCACGGATGCCATCCGCCCAAAGCCGGTTCCCAAGTTCCAGAACGCCCGAGATGCGCCCTATCTTCCTTGGAGCGGCCGCGAGGCGAGGAAGCTCCCGCCCCGCGCAGCCCAGGAGATCAATGCTTCGGCTTGATCCTGTCCCCGTCGCAGTGTACTATGCTGATAGCCGCGCGCCCGTAGCTCAGCGGATAGAGCATCTGCCTACGGAGCAGAGGGTCGGGGGTTCAAATCCCTCCGGGCGCGCCAGATGTCCGCAGGCCAGGCCTGGGTTCGGCCGCCGTCACGCGCAGGAGGTGGGCCCCATATGGTCCAGGTGGACTTTGCGAAGGCGCTTCGCGATCGCGAGGAGATCACGATCACCGTGAAAGGTCGCCGCAGCGGGCGCGAAATCAAACTTCCTGTGTGGTTCGTGCTTGAGGGGAAGACGCTGTGGCTCCTCCCGGTGCATGGGTCTCGGACCCAGTGGTTCCGAAATGTGCTCGTCGATCCGACGATCACGGTGCGGGCGGGGCGGCAGGCATTGACGGCGGCGGGGCGCCCGAGCCGAGCCCGGTCGGCGGTCGAGCGAATCGTGGAGCAGTTCCGGAAGAAATATACCGCCAGGCTCGTCGCCCAATATTACGATCGCACGGACGTGATTGTCGATGTTCCGATTGCCGGCGGCCCCGGGCGAAACAGCCGGCGGAAGCGCCGGGCCGCGCCCGCGCACTGACGGGCGCATAACGGGGAGGGCGGGTGATGGCTTCGAGCGCGGACGCGGTGGTGGTGGGCGGCGGCGTGGTGGGAGCGAGCCTCGCATTCCATCTGGCTTCCCGGGGCATGAAGCGGGTCGTGCTCTGCGAGCGGCGCTTCCTCGCCGCCGGCGCCAGCGGAAAGTCCGGCGCGCTGGTGCGGATGCACTATACGAACGAGCCCGAGGCGCGGCTCGCGCTGGCCAGCCTGCCCTACTTTCACCACTGGGGGGACGTCGTCGGCCATGGATCGAGCGGCTTTCTGCAAACCGGGATGATCCGGTTCGTCTCTCCGGACAACGAGGTAAAACTGCGGTCGAACGTCGAGATGCTGCGCCGGATCGGCGTGACCACCACGGTGATCGGCTCGAGCGACCTCCGGGCGCTGGCGCCATACTGGCGGGTCGACGATGCGTCCTCGGCCGCCTACGAGCCCGAGTCGGGGTGCGCCGATCCGGTGGCCACGACGCATGCGTTCGCGGCGCGCGCGCGGCAGCTCGGCGGGGAGGTCAGACTTCAGACCGAGGTGACCGAAGTTCAGGTGACAAGGGGCCGGGTCACAGGGGTCGAGACGACCAGGGGCGCCATCGCCTCCCCGGTGGTGGTCGTCGCAGGGGGCGCCTGGGCGCTCCCGTTGCTTCGGGGGCTGGGCATCCAGGTGGCCCTGCAGCCGGTGCGCATCCAGGTGTCGGTGTATCGCCGGCCGCCGGAGCTCGCGGCGCTGCACCCCGTCTGCATCGATGGGATCAACGAGATGTGGCTGCGCCCGGAAGGACCGGAGTGGGGGAGCACCCTGGTCGGCGTGTCGCAGCGGCAGGAGATCAGCGATCCCGATCAACTGCCCGAAGGGGTGGATGCCGGGTATGTTCAGCGCGCCCGCGAGCGGCTGGCGAGGCGCATCCCCGGGATTGCCGACGCTCCGATGCGCGGCGGGTGGGCAGGGGTGATTACCATCACCCCCGATGGCAAACCGGTGATCGACCGCCACCCCGAGGTGGAAGGCCTCTGGTTTGCCACAGGGGACAACGGGACCTCCTTCAAGACCGCGCCGGCGGTCGGCCGGGCGCTCGCGGAGTGGATCACGGCCGGCCGGGCTCAGATCGCGGACCTGCGGCCATTTCGCGCCGGCCGGTTTGCGGAAGGCGCTCCTCTTGTTGGAGAGCACGAGTACGGAGAACGGGAGGCCGAGTACACTCAGCCCCGGGGAGTGATCGTGGGATAGCGCAGCTCCGGGCCGGCCGCCCGGTGCGCGCGGCCCTGCGCCACTAGATCTTCAGGCGCGGATCCAGGGCGTCCCGCAGGCCGTCGCCGATGAAGTTGATGCTGGTGACCGCGAGCGTGATCATCAGCCCCGGGAAGACCGCCAGCCAGGGCGCCGAGACGAAGTAGCTCTGCGCATTGTTGAGCATGTTGCCCCAACTGGCGAGCGGCGGCTGAATGCCGTACCCTAGGAAGCTCACATACGATTCGGCCAGGATCGCGTCCGCGACATTGAGCGTCGCCGCCACGACGACCGGGGCGGTACTGTTCGGCAGCAGATGCCGCAGAACGAGGCGGAGGTCCGAGGCGCCCCCGGCCCTGGCGGCTTCGATGAAATCCAACTTGAGCACCGTGAGGATCTGCCCCCGGACCAGGCGGGCCGTCGCCATCCAGGAGGTCAGCCCGATGATCAGGGTGATGGACAGCACGGAGGGGGGAATGAACGCCGCCAGCAGCAGGAGCAGGAAGATGCTTGGCAGAGAAAAGCCGACATCGGTGACGCGCATGAACACGCTGTCGACCGCTCCGCCCCGGTACGCGGCCAGCGTGCCGACCGCGGTCCCGACGACGGCGCTCACGAGCATGGCGGAGAATCCGACGGTGAGGGAAATGCGCCCCGCGTAGATCAGGCGGCTGAGGAGATCCCGCCCCAGCGGATCGGTGCCCAGCACGAACGCCCCGTGTAGCGGCGGGGTGAAGCGGACGACGAGGTCGATGTACAGCGGATTGCGCGGCGCGATGTCCGGCGCAAAGATCGCGGTGAGCAGGAGCACGACCACGGCCGCCGCGCCCAGAATCGCCAGCCGGTGGCGGGTGAAGCGGGCGACGGCCGGCGACATCCTCCGGGCCCGGAGACCCCCCGGGACCCGAACGGCGGCGGCGGCCGGCGCGCTCATCGGCGTCCGCGGTCGTGCCCGGTCCTATCCGAACCGGATCCGCGGGTCCACGACCGCGTACAGGAGATCCGCCAGGAGATTCCCCAGGATCACCAGGACGGCCGTGAAGATGAGTATCCCCATCAGCACCGGATAGTCGCGATAGCCGAGTGAGTCCACGAAAAACCGGCCCATTCCCGGCCAGCTGAACACCGTTTCCGTCACCAGCGCGCCGCCGAACAACATCGGGAGCTGCACGCCAGCGAGGGTCAGCAGCGGGATCAGCGCGTTCCGGAGCGCGTGCTGAACGACCACCCTCGGCGCCGGCACGCCCTTCGCCCGCGCCGTCCGGACGTAGTCCTGGTAGAGGACCTCCAGCATGCCCGACCGCGTGTAGCGGCTCCACGGCGCCACCAGCACCAGGCCGAGCACCGTGACCGGGCCCACCAGATGGTGCAGGCGGTCGACCAGCGAGAACGGTCTGCCGAGCGAGTACATGTCGCCCGACGGAATCCACCCGAGGGTCACGGAAAAGACGAAGATCATCATCAGCCCGAACCAGAACGTGGGAATCGAGAGGCTGACCATCGCGCCCGTGGTCGCCAGATAGTCGAAGATGGAGTAGCGCCTGAGGGCGCCGAGGATCCCCACCGCGACGCCGATCCCGATCGCGAGCAGGAGCGACGCCAGCATCAGCTCCACGGTGCCGGGCAGCCGGTCCGCGATGTCGACGAGCACCGGCCGGCTGTCCCGGTACGACCGTCCCCAGTCCCCGTGGACCAGGTTGGCCGCCCACCGCGCGTATTGGACCGGCAGCGGCTGATCCAGCCCGAGTTCATGGGAGATGCGGGCCAGGTCTTCCGCCCCCATCGACGTGGTGAGCGTGTACATGGCCAGCGGCCCCCCGGGGGCGAGGTGCAGGAGGGCGAACGCGATCACCGTCACCCCCACGAGCACGGCGCCCCCCTGGAGGAGGCGCCGCATCAGGTACCGGCCCACGATTCTCCCTCCAGGGATGCGTCCACCCCCGATGGGCGCCGCGCCGCCGCCCCGCTTACTTCGCCCACCACCACGCGTTCGCGTTCCAGACGTTGCTCACGAGGTTGGCGTTCTGCTGGTAGTTCTGCAACCCCGCCTTCGTGCCTTCGATGTTGACGTAATAGAAGATCGGCAGGACGGGAAGGTCCTCGCGGAGGATCGCCTGGATCTGCCGGTAGATCGGCTTCCGCTTCTCCTGGCCGACGACTGACACGCCCTCTTCCGCCAGCCGGTCCATCTTCTCGTTGACGTACTGGGTGGTGTTGCTGCCTTTCCCGCTCTTCACCGGGATGTACCCGGATCCGAACCAGTTGAGCACATTGGGGTCGCCCCCCGCCTCGCCCCAGATGTTCCAGCCGACCGTGACGCTGTCGAACTGCGACTTGAAGAAGTAGTCGCCCCATACCACGGCCGCCGGCATGTCCTTGATCTGCATGTCGACGCCGATGGCCTTCCAGTTTTGCTGGAGGAACGCCTGCGCCTGTTCCCGCACCTTGTTGCCGGCCGTGGTCGAGTTGCTGAAGCTCAGCCTGACGCCGTTCTTCGCGCGGATCCCGTCTGCGCCGACCTTCCACCCCGCCTCCTCCAGGCGGGCCCTGGCCTTCTCCGGGTTGTACTCGTGCTTCGGCAGATTCGGATTGAACGCCCACGACGACGGGGCCAGATAGGACTCCGAATCCGGGGGAACCCCGTAGTAGATGCGCTGGATGTAGCTCTGCTTGTCCATCCCCAGATACAGCGCCTCCCGGACGACCTTGTCCTGGAACTGCGGCCGGCCGAGGTTGAACCAGAGGTACTCCACGAAATTGGTCGGGCCCGTGTGCAGCGTGACGCCCTTGAGCCGCTTGGCTTCGTCGAAGTGGTCCACGGTAATGCCCTGGATTCCCGTGACGTCGATGTCCCCGGTCTGGAATCGCGTGAACATCACCGTGAGGTCGGGGATGTACTTGAAGATCACGCGGTCCAGGTAGGGGCCCGCGCCGTAGTATGTTCGATTCGCCTCCAACGTGATGTGGTCGCCGGCCACGCGCTCCCCGAACGTGAACGGCCCTGTGCCGATCGGTTTGGTGTCGAACGCGTTGTTGTTGAGGTCGGTCACCGACCCGAGGACGTGCTTGGGGACGATGTACGTGTCGCTCCACAGCGCCAGCATGGGCGCATACGGCTTGGAGAGCCTCAGCACGACGGTCGAGGGGTCGGGCGTCGTCAGGGAGGCGATCCCGTCGTACCCCACCCGCGTCGCCGCGTCGAACTTGGGATTCATGATGAACTGGTGCGTGAACTCGACATCGGCGGCGGTGAACGGCGCGCCGTCGTGCCAGGTCACGCCCCGGCGCAGGTGGATGGTGTACTGCAGACCGTCCTTGGAGATTCCGCCGTTCTCCACGGTCGGGATCGCGGCGGCCAGGTTCGGGACAAACTGCCCCTGGGGATTCATGCGCCACAGGGCGTCGAAGAGGCACATGTGCACGCCCCGGTCTACCTCGATGTGGGGCTTGAGCGGGTTGAACACCGTGGGCTCCTGAGAGAGGCCCACGATCACCTGTCCGCCCTTCTGCGGCGCGGCCGCCGCCCCGCCGAGCCCCCGCAGCGCTTGCGAGGCCATCGCGGCGCCGGCGCCGCCCAGGGTCGCCAATAGGAACTCACGCCGTTTCACAGACACCCCCCCCTTGTCCACGTACGGCTCTGTCGCGGGCAACACGAAACCTGCGCGCGAGACCTACTTAGGTGGGTTGGAGAGATTCCCCTGCCCGCCAGGGGGGACGCCGGCGAGCGGCCCCTCAACGGGCGCGCCTACAGGACGGGAGGTTTATCCCGGCACGGCGCCTTCCACGCCGCGGGAGTCAGGCTGAAGGGCAAGGACCGCCTCCCCACCGGCCCCTTGGCGCCGCACTCCAGGAGCGACAGCAGGCCGGTCACGGTCGTGAACTTATAGCCGTGGGCTCTGAGGGACGGGATGATCGCCCGCAGGGCGTCCGCGGTCGCCGGGGCATTCGGGCCGCCCAGGTGAAACGCGATGATCGACCCCGGCCGCGCCCGGTCCCCGACGTAGTGGATGATGGAGTCCGCGTCGGGATTGAACGCGTCGCCGGCGGCGACATCCCAGTGCACGATCCGCAGGCCGAGGTTGTTGACGATGGCGACGTCGCCGGCCCCGAGGCACCCGCCGGGGAAGCGGAAATACCTGGGCGTGACCCCCGTGATCCGCTGGATGGTCTGCTGCGCCGTTTCGATGTCTTCTTGCGCGCGCCCCTCGCCGATAAAGGGCAGGCCAAAGCAGTCGGGCGTAAACGCGAAATGACGGTGCGAGTGGTTGCCGAGCTCGACCAGACGGTCGTGGGCGAACGACCGGGCGAGATCCGGGTAGGTCAGCGTGGCCAGGCCCGTGATGAAGATCGTGTAGGGGATCCGCTCCTGCCTGAGGACGTGCAGCACCGTGGGGTCGTACCAGGCCTCGACTTCGCCGGACTGCATGCGGAAGAGCATCCCCGGCGTCATGTCAAAATCGAAGGTGAGGGCGACGACCTTCGCGGAGATCGGCACCCGCGTGAGGATCGCGCTGCTCGGGCGCGCCTCCTCGCGGGGTTCGCCGCGGCTCGGACTCAGGGAGGATCCGAGCAGCAATCCGAGCCCGCCGGCCGCGGCGACGGCGCAGGCGATGAGGAAGAGCCGCGTCCCGAATCTCCGGCGGCTCACCGCGGTGTCCTCCGGCGGCGGTCCGGTCCGGCCCGGTCTATGCGAGTGGGGCGGAAGCGTCCGCGCATCTGAGCATGTAGTGCCCGGTCGAGGGGGCCGCTAGACCCGGCGGTGCACGCGCCGGCGCACGATGGCGCCCGCGAGGCTACTGGGCCGCCGGCGCGGCCACGATCGCCGATCGCTGGATATCTTCGTAGCGGACTTTGGCCACGTCGAACTCCTCGAGGTTGGCCTTGAGCTTCTTGAAGGTCTGGTCGAAGCTCGGCAGGGTCTTCCGCTGCCGGGTGAGGGGTGTCGTCCGCGAGAGGACGAAGGTCTTCACGTACGGATGCGAGATGCCGCGCTTCTTGATCCTGGCCACGACCTCGTTGAGGACCTCGTCGGCCGCCCGCACCATCCCGGCGCGCTCCTCGCGCTCGCGCAGCGTCTTGGGGAAGGTTCCCCCGAGGAACCTGTCGACGCGGCGGAGGATGGGCGCGAAGGCGCCGCCGGCGAAGCGCTTGTTGGTCTCGTAGAGCAGGCCGAGGGTGATGAAGTGGGGCGCCTCGAATTGGAACGCGTACTCCTCCTCGCCCCGGGAAGGTTCCTCGGCGACCAGGCCGCGGTACATGCGGATGACCTCGAGCGATTTCTCCTTCACGTTGTGCGCCTTTTCCGTGTTCAGCGCGAGGATCTGAAAAGCCACCTCGTGCTCCGGGATGGCGATGGCGGGGACCGAGCCGGCTTTGAGCTTGTCCAGCACCGACCGGCGGTGGTTGCCGTTGGGCGTCCAGTACACCCCCGCGCGGGGCGATGTGACCACGATGGGATCGACGAAGCGATCGATCTTTTTGACCACCGCCAGGAGACGCTTGACGTGGGTGGGGGAGAGGTCGCGCTGGTAGGGGGTCGGCTCGACCTTCGCCATGGGCAGCAGGCAGAAGATCTGCCAGTGGTCGCCGACGGGCTCACGGTAGACGGCGAGCGCATGGCCCCCGTCGCGCTCGATCTGCTCGGCCAGGGCCACCGCCGGCTTCGATGGAGTCTCATCGGGAAATACCGTCCAGTTAGGCATCGCGTCCCTCCCTCACCGTGGGAGCCTGAGCCCGACCGATCGCCATCCGCAAGGCGTCGAAGCCCTCCCCGGACAGGCGCCGGACATACTCGTCCCTGAGATCGGAGAGCCGCCCGGCAAACCCCAAATGCAGGTGCGCGTCGAGGCGGGCTGCGGTGTCCAGCGCGGTCTGGAACCCCGCGGCCAGCGCGGCCGCGGCATACTCGGGCGCCCCGGCCTCGCCGTCCGGGTGGTCACCATCGCCCCCGGGAGACGCCCCGAGTCCGCGCGGCGACCAATGGATCCATCTCGAGGTCGCGCTGTAGACGTACAGATACAAGGGCACGTCCCGGAGTTCCTGGAAGATCCTGGCGACGCTCTTCCCCTCGTGCCAGTGCGGCCAATACGGATCCGCGGGAAGCGATGCGCCGGCCCTCAGCGCGTCCTGCGCCGCCCTGCTGAGGAACGGCTCTCCGCACCTGAGGACCTGCTCTTCGACGATGTTTCTCTCCAGCGGGTCGAGCAGGTCGCCCGATCGCGCCTGCTGCTGCATGCACCGCCAGTCTTCGATCCACACAAACGTCCTCCAGAGCGCCGGCCGCGTGGACGGTTCCCGGGCCGCCCATGTCAGGAGGGCCACCCCCTCGATCATGCTCCTGGCGATGAGGAGGGCATCGCGATACTGGGCCGCCCGGACCAGCGCCAGGATCGATCGCAGGTGCTCGGCCTCCTTGCGCGTGAAGCACAGCGCCATGAGGGCCAGGGCGTCCTCATCGTCGCGGCGGGGAGGGGACGGTTCGAGGACCTGTCGGATCACCAGCAGCAGACGCTGCGCGAACGACTCCAGGGCGTGGACGCTTTGGAGGGGGCTCAGCCGGATATCCATGGCTCGGACAACTCCTTTTACGATGCCGCCAGGGCCCGGGACACGTCGATCCGCTGGAATTCGCCGGCGAACCGGGCCACGTAGTCGGCCAGCCGCTCGATGGACTCCTGACCCCGGCGGCGCAGCGCCTCCAGCGTCCGCCTGTCGATCTCCGGCGGGCTCTCGATATCGATGTCCCACGCATCGACGGGGATGGTCACCGGCGCCCCGGCGAACTCGAATGCGTTGAAGCCCTGGGGGATGATCTTCTCGCCGAACAGGGGCCGCAGCGGCGGCCGGGAGCCCCACTCTCCCTTGTACCCGCCGCCCCTCACGTCGGCGATCTCCGTCCCGCCGATGGCAATCGCCACCGCCAGTTCCCAGATGTCGGTCCCTTCGGGGAAGAGCTCCGGCATCAATGTCCTGCCGATCGACCACCACTCCACGATCGCGGTCAGCATCCCCAGCTCGCGGACATTGCGGCCCGCCCGGACCAGGACCTCGCGGTTGCCCCCGTGGCCGTTGAGAAAGATCACCTTCCGGATGCCGTTCCGGTGGAGGCTGCGGCAGATGTCGGTGTAGAACGCTTCGAGGACATCCTGGCTGATGGCGATCGATCCGGGATAGGCCTTCATCTTGTCGTTTTCCCCGTAGGGGAGCAGCGGAAGGGTCATCAGGCCGGTCCGTTTCCCCACCTCATCCGCCAGCCGTTCCACCGAACTGGCGTCGATGCCGATGGGGGTCGGTCCGTGGGCGTGCAGCGTGCCGACGGGCATCAGCACGGTGTCCGCCCGCTTGAAGGCCTCTTCCGCTTCCATCCAGGACATCTCGTGCAGTCGATGCTTCTTCATGGAGACTCACCTCCTCGAATTCGCGCGGCATCAGGCGGCCGCGGGCGCGGCGCGGGTCTCTGGGGAGTTCGCTCTGGTTACCGGAGAACCCCGCGAAAGCGGGCGAGGAAGGCCTGCAGACGGTCCGTCTTCGGCCGCACGAGGACCTCCTCCGGCGGCCCCTGCTCGACGATGACGCCTCGGTCCAGGAACACGACCCGGTGGGCGACCTCGCGGACGAAGATCATCTCGTGCGAGACGACGAGCATCGTCTGGCCGCTCCTCGCAAGATCCTGCATCACCGAGAGCACCTCGCCGATCAGTTCCGGGTCGAGGGCGGAGGTCACTTCATCGAACAGCATCACCTTGGGCTGCATGGCGACCGCGCGGGCGATGGCGACCCGCTGCTGCTGTCCTCCGGAAAGTTGGAATGGATACGACGTCACCTTGTCCAGGAGCCCCACGCGCTCGATCCAGGACAGCGCGATCCGGTTCGCTTCCGCGCGCGACTTTTTCTGGACATGCACGAGCCCGAGGCTCACGTTGTCCAGCACGGTCATGTGCGGAAAGAGGTTGTAGCTCTGGAACACCATGCCCAGCCCGGCGCGCTGCCGGGCAATCCGGGTCTCCGGCAGCCGGACCCGGCGGCCGTTGAGGTCCTGGTATCCGATTTGTTCCTCTCCCAGGCTGATGGATCCCCGATGGTAGTCTTCCAGCGCGTTCACGCACCGCAGCAGGGTGGTCTTGCCGGATCCGCTCGCGCCCACGAGGGCCACCACCTGCCCGGCCCCCACCTCGAGCGAGATCCCCCTGAGGACCTCCAGGGGCCCAAACCGCTTGTGCAGATCCGCGATGGTCAGGATCGCGGCCATCTCGCCTCATCCGCGGGGTCAGTATTTGAGGTACGCAAACCGCTTCTCCAGAAGTCCGCCCAGCCGCGAGATCGTAAAGTTCACGGCGAAATACAGGAACGCGGTCACCCCGTAGAAGGGCAGCGGGCTGAAGGTGACGCCGACGACGTTCTGCATGGCCAGGAGCAGCTCGATGATGCCCAGCAGCGAGAGCAGGGCCGACCCCTTCACGATCTCCACGGCCACGTTGACCCAGGCCGGGACCATGCGGCGGACCGCCTGCGGGAGGATCACCAGCCGGAGGCGCTGCCAGAACGTCAGCCCGACGGCCTTGGCGGCGTCCACCTGCGCCCCCGGGATGGAGCCGATGCCGCCCCGCACGATCTCGGCGATGTGCGCCGCGGCGAAGATGCTGAGGGCGGTGATCCCCGACTGGAACGCCGAAAACCGCAGCCCGAACCCGGGAAGCGCAAAGTAGATCGCAAAGATCAGGACGAGCACCGGCAGGCCGCGGATCGTGTCCACGTACGCCCTCGCCGCCAGGCGCACGAGGAAGCCGCCGTACAGGAGCGACAGCCCGACGGCAAACCCGGCCAGGGACCCGGCGGTGACGACGATGGCCCCGATCTCCAGGGTGACCCCGAGGCCGCGGAGGAGCTGGGGCAGCGCGAAGGACATGTCGTGCATCATCTGGACGTCAGCGGATGACCGCGTAGCGGCGCTCGACGCGGCGCAGGATGAACGCGATCCCGTACCCCGCGAACAGGTACATCACCGTGGCGAACGTCCACGCCTCGATCGTGCGGAACGTGTTGACGTTCAGCCACTCGGCGGCGTACGTCAGCTCCGGCACGGCGAGCGCCGAGGCCAGGGCCGTGTCTTTGAACAGCGAGATGAACGTGTTGCTGAGCGACGGCAGGATGATCCGGAAGGTGACGGGGAGCGTGATCAGCCGGACGCGCTGCCACGGCGCGAGGCCGACGGCTTTGGCCGCTTCCGTGTACCCGACCGGCACCGAGTTGACCCCCGCGCGGAAGACCTCCGTCAGGTAGGCGCCCGAGTACACCGAGAGGGCCACGATGAACGACCAGACGTTGTCGAACACGTAGATGCCGAGTTTCGGGAGGCCGTAGAACGCGAAGTACACGAGCAAGAGCAGCGGGATGTTGCGAATGAACTCCACGTAGGCCACCACGATCAGGCGGAGCCAGGCCGGCCCGAAGCTCCGGCCGAACGCCCCGGCCATCCCGACGACGCTCCCGATCACGAGCGAGAGCCCGGCGAGTTCCAGGCCGAGGGCCAGCCCCCAGTAGAACCGCGGGAAGCTCTGCCACGCCAGAAACCAATTGAAGTGGTAGGCGCCCATCGCGGTGCGCCCCGGCCCGGGCTCAGCGGCCGCCGCGGGCTCCGGGAGGGAACCTCCGCCGCTCCCGGGGCGCCGTCAGCGCCTACTGAAGGCGGAGGTGGCCCGTGGACTGGTAGAGGCGCAGGGCATCGGGGAATCCGACCGGCGGGTCGGCCAGCGTGATGCCGAAGTACTTCGCGTATTCGTCCTTGTAGCCCGGCCACGCCAGCCCGCCCATCGCGTCGAGCAGCACCGTATTCACGAACGTCAGCCAGACGGGATCGCCGGGCTTCACCGAGGCGGCGTACCAGTTGGCGAACCATCCGAAGCCCGAGTCCTTGTACTTCCCGGGGAATTTGATCGTGAGCCAGCGGACCGTCGAGGCGTCGACGGCGCCGGCATCCACACGGTTCGAATCGACGGCCTGGATGGTGTTCGCCTGGCTGTCCAGCTGGAGCACCTGCGCTTTGGGCAGCGCCGCGTGGACCATGTCGTCCGCCGTCACATTTTGCAACACCGACACCTTGACGCGATTCCCGGCGGCGAGCAGCGCGTTGTAGTCCTTGTGGGGATTGGATTTGTTCATCAGCAGTCCGACGCCCTCGCGGTAGTACGGGATCGAGAACTCGACCTGCTGCGCGCGCAGGGCGGTGATGGTCATAAACTGGAAGTTGATATCCACCTTGTCCGTGAGCAGGCTCGGGATCCGGGCATCGGCGGCCTGCACCACGAACTGCACCTTCGTCTCGTCGTTGAAGAGGCCCTTGGCCAGGATCCGCGCCAGCGAGATGTCGAACCCGGCGTAATTGCCTTGCTCATCCTGAAAGTGCCACGGAGGATTCCCGTTGCCCGTCCCCACGATCAGCATCTTCCGGCCGATGACGTCGTACAGCCGGCTCTTCGTCTGCTGCTGGGCCGCGGCGTTCGTCGCCAGAAACGCCGCCGCCAGGGTCCCCGCTCCGGCGGCCGCCGCCCACCTGCCCACCCCGCCGGCCGCCGCGGCGCCTGCCGAGCCGGCCAGCAGGTTCCGCCGGGTCACCATCGTGTCTGCCGTCCCCGCGCTCGCTTTCGTTGCGCCGTCCTCGCCGCTCATTCCCTCACCCCCCGGTCTTGGTCAGAGCCGCACGATGGCGCCGGCATGCCGGACGAGCCCTGGTGATGCCGGGCGCCCAGCACCTGTTTCAGGCGCAGGGCAACGATCTCCTCTTCGCCCGGCGCGAGCGTCTGAGGATTGAGCACGACCCCGCCGCGATGCTCGCCCACCACGACCGCGGGGTCGCCGTCCTGCAGCGCGGCCATGACCGCGTCCTTGGCCGGCGCGTCCGGGCGCAGGTCGACGTAGGCCCGCGGGATGCCCACGGGCTGGATGCCCGGATCGGCCGGACACACCCGGCGGGCGGCGACGCCGCGGATCCCCCGGAGCGCGTCGACCAGGAACGCGACCTGGCGCTCCCAGCGGGCCGCCTCCGCCGAATGGTCGAGCGCCAGGTAGCGCTCCACCGCCGCCACCAGCCCCACGATCTCTTCCTTTCCGGCCTTCATCGGCCGGCCGATCCGCTGGTTCGGATTGCTGTTCAGGCGGCAGGCGCGGACCAGATCGGGGCGGCCGGCGACGAGCCCGGACGCCTGCGGGCCGCGCAGGTCCTTGCCTCCGCTGAAGATCGCGAGCGCCGCCCCGCGCTGAACGAACGCCCAGAGGTTCTCGACGGGAGGGAGCTCCGCGGCCGCGTCCACGATCACCGGAATGTTCCGCTCCGAGGCGATCCGCACCACGGTCTGGAGGGGGAGAGACCCGCCGGCGTCCTCGAACTGCGCGACGAAGGCCACGGCCACGACCTCCGGGGTCAGGACGGCCTCGAGTTCCCACGGCTCCGTTCGGTCCGCGCCTCCAAACTCCGCGAAGACGGCGCCCGGCAGCCGCAGACATTGATCGTACCGGTTCCGGTGAGAGCGGTGGATGGCGATGGTGTGGGGGAGTCCGCCGGTGTCCGGCAGCCGGGCCATCCGCGCCGGATCCTCCCCGGCGATGCACGCCGCCGCCGCCAGCGCGAGGCCGGCGGCCGCGCCGCTGGAGACGAAGACCTCGGGCACGCCCAGCAGGCCGGCCAGGTGATCGCCGGCCCGTTCGTGCAGTTCGTTCACGTCCACGAAGGCGTGGGCCGCCGCGGCCATCGCGTCCAGCACCTCGGGCGGCATGAGCGATCCGCCCACCCGGGTCACGGTGCCCCAGGCGTTGATGAGGCGCCGCACCCCGAGCGGCGCGTACGGGTCGGGGCTCCGCAAGACCTGGGGGCTCCGCGTCATCGGTCCTCTCCCCTTTCGAGTCAGCCTCCCCGGTGCGGGCGGCTCCCGGGCCAATGCCACGAGGCCGGCGGAGTGCGGCCGGCCCGGCGGCGCAGGGCGCTCTGGAGATCTAGCGGGATCCTAACGCGTTGAGGACTTCCCCGGGCTCGGGATGCCGGCCCAACTCCTTCTTGGAGAAGATCTTCCTGCCCCCGGCCGTGACCTCGAACACTCCGCCGGAGGATGGAACCAACCGGAGCGATGTAACGTCCTGCTTCTTCGCCTTGAGGATTTCTTCCGCCACACGGACGGCATGCGAAAGATACCCTCAGCTGGTGCAGTACTCGATGGCAACCTCAAGCTTTCCGGCCATGCGCGGACCCTCCTCTGGGACGTCCCCTCCAGTATCGCTCCTCGACGGGTTGATGTCCAGGATCTGAACCTGGACAGGATCGGTTCGAGGCCTCCACTGAAATGCCCGGAATATTGCGCCTGCCAGCCTCCTATGGTACGCTCAATTTCGCCCGGATCAAGCCTTCTGGGAGGGCCGTCGTGGAGCACCGCTGGCCGCTCACTCATGCGCGACGGCTCGTTGACGTTGTCGATGTCACCGAGCCGAACCTGATGCGGGAGCAGTTCCCGTACGACCGCCCGCCCAAAGTGCTGTTCGACGGCGTTGACGTTGCTCTCGACCCCCCCGGCGAGATTGTCATCACCGACACGACGTTCCGCGACGGCCAGCAGGCTCGGGCGCCGCTCGAGGTCGCGCAGATCACCCAGCTGTTCGACCTGCTCCACCGGCTGAGCGGACCCAACGGGGTGATCCGGAAGAGTGAGTTCTTCCTGTACGGCGTGCGCGACCGTCAGGCGGTGGCTGAGGTGCTGTCCCGGGGGTACCGGTACCCGGAGGTCACCGGATGGGTTCGGGCCAAGCGTGAGGACCTCCGCCTGGTGCGGGATGCGGGCCTGAGCGAGACCGGGATCCTGACCTCCTGCTCCGACTACCATATATTCCTCAAACTCGGGTGGACCCGGCGCCAGGCGCTCGATAACTACGTGGGGGTTGTCTCCGAGGCGCTGGCCCAGGGGCTCCGCGTGCGCTGTCACCTCGAGGACCTGACCCGGGCGGATGTCCATGGGTTCGTCGTCCCTCTGGCGCAGCGGCTGATGGCCCTGGCCGAGGAGGCCCGCATTCCGGTCATCCTCCGGCTGTGCGACACGATGGGGTACGGCGTCCCCTACCCCGGCGCGGTGCTGCCGCGCAGCGTCCCTCGCCTCGTGCATGTCATGACCCATGAGGCCGGCGTGCCGAGCGCGTGGCTGGAGTGGCACGGCCACAACGATTTCTACAAGGTCTTGATCAACGCCAGCACGGCCTGGCTGTACGGCTGCGCCGCCGCCAACGGCACCCTGCTCGGCTACGGCGAGCGGACCGGCAACACCCCGCTGGAGGGGCTGGTGTTCGAGTACGCGGGGTTGATGGGCGGGCTCAACGGCATGGACGCGACGGCGATCACCGAGATCGCGGAGTACATGGAGCGGGAGTGCCAGTACCCGATCCCGGCATCCCAGCCGTTCGTCGGCCGCGCCTTCAACGCCACCTCGGCGGGCATCCACGCGGACGGGGCGATGAAGAACGAGGAGATCTACAACATCTTCGACACGGGGGCGCTCCTGAACCGCCCCCCCGCGGTGAACGTGACCGACCGGTCGGGCGTGGCGGGCGTCGCGCTGTGGATCCGGCAGCACACGGGGCGCAACCTCTCGAAGGGCCACCCGGCCGTCGAGGCGATACACGCCTGGGTCAACGCGCAGTATGCGGCGGGGCGGACGACCGCGATTTCGGACGAAGAGATGGCCGAGCAGGTCACACAGCGTCTGCAGGAAGTCACGCTGTCGTGACCGGTTCGGCCCGGGTCTACATTTCTCCCCGGGTGGGCATAGGACAGGTGCATTCTCAACGAGGTGTCGTACGTGGAGCTCCGGCCGGTTGAAATCGCGATGCGTCGGTTCTCCCGGACCCCCTTTGGGCTGGATCCCAAGGAGGTCAGGGAGTTTTTGGCCGAAGTCGCCGCGGCAGTCGACCGTCTGAACAGCGAGCTCGCCAAGATTTCGATGGAACGGAAGACGGCGGGCACCGGCGCCGACGAGCTCCGCCGGCAGTTGGAAGCCGCCAACGCGAAGATCGCCGAGTATCATCAGCAAGAAAGCCTGCTCTCCAAGGCCGTCCTTGATGTGCAGAAAGTCACCGAGGAGATGACGGAGGGCAGCCGGGCGGAAGCCGAGCGCATCGTCGCCGATGCCAAAGCGGCCGCGGAAGAAATGATGCAGACCGCCCGCAAAGAGGCCGCCGACCTCCTCCGGGACGCCCGGGCGCGCGGCCAGGGGGCGGTGCACGCGGCCGAGCGGGCCGCCGCCACACAGGTGGCCCAGGTCAAGGACGAAGCGGAGCGTCTGCTCGAGCAGGCGCGGCAGGAGGCCGGCGAACTCCAGGAGGCGGCGGAGCAGAAACTCCAGGGCTTGATCACCAGGGTCGAGGGCGCCCTGTCGGAGACGGACCGCACGGGGTTCTTCCGGCAGATCGAGGAGCTCTCGGAGACCCACGCCGCCGCGCTCGAGACCGTGGAGGGACTGCAGGCCGAGGTCCACGATATTCTGCCGAAGCTGCGCCAGCTGCTGGAGGTTCTCAAAGAAGGGGGAGCGGGCCCGGCGGGCGCGGGCGCGCCCGCCGCTTCGGCGGCCGGCGGCCTGCGCCGTCGCGCCTTCACGCGACCCGCCGCCGCTCCCGCGCCTCTTCCGGAGGCTCCGCTGCCGGTTCCTCCGCCGCGGCCCACCGCCCCGCCTGACGATGAGGTGTCCGCGCCGAGCCTCGAGCGTGAGCCGGACGGTGCCCCTGAGGTTCCGGAGCCGGTGGTGCTCCCGCAGCCCGTTGCCCCGCCCGTCCGTGCTGCTTCCGCGCCGGGCCCACAGCCTGAGCCTCGACGTCCCCCCGAAGCTCCCCCGCCAGCCGCTCCGCCCCCGCCCGCCGCCCCAGAGGTGGTTCCTCAACAGCCGGCCGCACGCGCCGGCGGCGAGCGAGACTGGAATACCATGCCCAAGGGTGAGGTGGTGGTCAGCCCTGTCAGCAGCTACCTCCAGGCCTCGAAGCTGATCACGGCGATCTCCCGGATGACCGGGGTGAAGGCCGTCCGCCTGCGGACGTACGCGGCCGGGGTGGTCACCATCGAGGTGTCGACGGAAACCGGGAACCTCTCAGGGTTTGATACCGCGCATGTCGACGGCTTCCCGCTGGATGTGGTCGAGGCCACGGACACCCGCCTCGTGCTCCGCTTCAACAAGGGATCGTCGCACGCGAAATCCCGCTAGCAGAGCCGCGTCCGCTCTGTCTGCGCCGTCACCCGAGATGTCCTCCGTCCGCCGCCTTGACTGTTGCCGGGACATTGGCGCATTATGGTGCGTAGCAAGGGCCGAGTGCCCCGGGTGAGTCTGCGCGAGTACGAACCAACCCGCCTCCGCTCCCCGTAGATGATCAATGCGAGCCGAGGTCGTTTGTGGACCCGCAGGCATCGTTGGAGGGCTGCCGGATGTCTTCGCAACTGGATCGCATCGAGTCGATGCTCCGAGCGCTCTGCGCCCATCTGGGTGTGCAGGTTGAGGAGCGAGCGGGCAACGGGGCGGGCGAGGGTGCGGGCGTTGAAGGGGGGCGCCGCCTCACCGGGGTCGTCTCGCGGTTCGAACACGGCTGGGGGTTCATCGAGTGCGAGGCGATGAACCGCCACTTCTTCGTGCACTACAGCGACATCGAAGGGACGGGATTGCGTTCCCTGGATCCCGGCGAGGGGGTCTCGTTCGAGCTGGCTCCCGGGAAGGACGGGCGGCCCAAGGCGGTGCGGGTGCGCCGGCAGGGGGCGTCCCGCCCGGCGCCCAGGCCGGCCCGAGCCTCCATCGTCTCCCCGCTGGTGACCGTCGGCGACCTTCCGGAAGAGGATGGCGAGGATGCTCCGGAGGCGATCGCGCGGCCCGGACGCCCGCGCGCGGTGGAAGGTGAGGACGCAGACCGCTAGCCCTTGACCACCGCGAGGGGTTGGAGGCGCGCGATGCTGCGCGTCAGCCCTGCGCCGTCGCTGGCCCTGACGACGTCGGCGACATCTTTGTAGGCTTCGGAGGCTTCCTCGGCGAGCAGGTCGCGGCTCACCGCGCGGACCAGGATGCCGCGGCGGGCCAGCGCATCGGCCACATCGACGCCTCGAAGCAACCGCTTGGCTTCGGATCGGCTCCGCATCCGGCCGGCGCCGTGCGGCGTGGACCCAAACGTTTCGGCGAGGGCCACGGCCGTCCCGACGAGCACGTACGAATACCGGCCCATATCCCCTGGGACCAGGACCGGATGACCGACGTCCCGGTATTCTTCGGGGACCTCTGGATGCCCCGCGGGAAAGCCGCGCGTGGCCCCCTTGCGGTGCACGCAGACCTGCATCGATCGCCCGTCCACGGTGTGCTCCTCGATCTTGGCCATGTTGTGGGCGACGTCGTAGACGAGGTCGAGGCCGATCGACTCAGCGCTCCGGCGCAGGACGTCTTCAAAGCTCTCGCGGACCCAGTGGGTGATCACCTGCCGGTTGGCGAAGGCGAAGTTGGCGGCGGCCGCCATCGCCCCCAGGTAGGCCCGGCCTTCCGGCGAGGCGATCGGGACACACGCGAGCTGGCGGTCGGGGAGGGTGATCCCGTAGCGCGGGAGAGACCGGCCGGCCACCTCCAGGTAGTCATCACACACCTGGTGCCCGAGCCCTCGAGACCCGCAGTGCATGAGCACCGTCACCTGTCCTGGGTGCCGCAGCCCGAAGGCCGCGGCGGTCGCCGGATCGTAGATCTCTTCCACCCGCTGGATCTCGAGGAAATGATTGCCCGAGCCGAGGGTCCCGAGCTGGTCGAGGCCGCGCGTAAGGGCTTTCCGGCTCACCTCCTCCGGGCGGGCTCCGGGGATGGCTCCCGCGGATTCAATGCGCCTGAGGTCCTCCGCCCGGCCGTAGCCGCGCCGCACCGCCCATCCGGCGCCGGCCTGGAGGACCCCCGGCAGCTCGGCGGCGTTGAGGCGAAGCCGGCCGCGCGCCCCGACCCCGGACGGGACGTTTCGAAACAGGCGATCCGCCAGCGCGCCGAGGTGCGGGCGGATTTCCTCGTCGGCGAGACCGGTGGAGAGGAGGCGGACTCCGCAGTTGATATCGTAGCCGACCCCGCCGGGGGAGACGATCCCGTCGTCCAGCCGCATCGCGACCACGCCTCCGATCGGGAAGCCGTACCCCCAGTGGATATCGGGCATCGCAATCGCCCGGCGCACGATACCGGGAAGGGTGGCGGTGTTTGCCAGCTGCTCGACCGCCTGATCCTCCTGGATCTGCCCGACCAGGCCCGCGTCGGCGTAGATGATTCCCGGGACCCGCATCCCCGGTTTCGCGGTCACCGGGATCTCCCAGCGATACGCGTCCAGCTGCACCAGAGGGAATGTCGCCTGGGGCATTGGGCCTCACCCCCTTTCGGTAGGCTAGAGGTCCAGGATCATCCGGGCCTCCCACAGGCCGTTGGTCCGGGACAGGGAGAGCCCGTGATAGGTGGCCGCCTTTACCAGTCTCCGCACGGTGTGCCGGTTCGGATCGACGGTGTCTCCCGTCAGCTCCGCGGTGAGCGCCGTGTCGTTGAGGTTTGCGATCCGGACACGGCGGGGGAGAAACCCGTCGGCGTCCAGGACGTAGAGCAACTCGTTGAGCCAGGCCACCAGCAGGGCTTCGAGATCCGCCGCTGAGACGGTGATCGTCTTGTGGATCTTCTCCTCGAGCCCGGCGGGGTCGATCGTCAGATCGACGAGGGCGTCGGCGGCGTTGGCGAACAACTCCTCGAGCGTCCGTCCGCGGATGACGAGGCCGACGTCTGCGGTGTGATCGAACGTTTCATATGTCCGCATCGGTGGTGTCTGAGACCCTGTCGTCCGGCCGTGATATAATTGGTGACGCCGGCAGGGCGATGTGCTCTGCGTGACACGGGCCCGTAGCTCAGTGGATAGAGCGACCGCCTCCTAAGCGGTAGGCCGCGGGTTCAACTCCCGCCGGGCCCGCCAGGACCATCGGATCTTCCCGCGAGACCGCCGGCGCATCACACATTTCGAGGGTCCGATTTGTCGACGGGATCGGGCGCCTCCACCAGGACGAAATAGGCGCAGTTGCACGGCCCCGTCTTGTCTGCGCGAAGCGCGGTACAGCGCGCGACAATGACGCCCGCGGTGCCTATTTGAGTGCTGTGGCACTTATCGCAGACGTACGTCCCGGTGACGGTCCACGGCAATCCGGCCTTTGCGCGAACGCGATTGGACACCAGGCATCACCCGCTCGAGTGTGAATTATACACGTGTGTTCGAGGGTTGCCAAACTTTTTTGTTGAATGCGGCCGTGGATTGTGTCATAATTTAACCGCATCAGCAGGCGCAAAGCCGGTTGGTAGCTTGAGATAAAGGTGGGGATGTCATGCCGGTAGGGATCGTCAAGTGGTTCAACTCAGAAAAGGGCTATGGGTTCATTACCCCGGAGGACGGAGGCAAAGACCTGTTCGTCCACTACAGCGGGATTGAGGGCGAGGGCTACAAGTCGCTGAACGAAGGCCAGAAGGTGGAGTACGAAGCAACGCAAGGACAGAAGGGCCCCCAGGCAAGCAAAGTTCGTCCCGCGGGCTAAAACCGAACCTCAGCATCTTCCCGGTGAAACGGACGAGGAGGGGGGACACTCCCCTCTCCTCGTCTTGGGCCGGCCCTCGTCGGTTTCGAGCCGGATCATCATCCGAGACTGCGCCTCCATGGGTTGGCCGGCCGCATAATATCATTGCTTCAGCGGTACATAACTGCTATACTTTTTGGTGTAGCCTTCCTCTCGAAGACGGTCCTCTCCCACGGCGACTGGCCGGATCCCCGAAGGTGCGAAAGCCCGAAACTCGCTCGAGCGAGGAGTGGTCGGTATGGCCTTCGACAACGATCGCAACCGGGTGTTACTGTCGTTGCGGGATCGGCCGGATGGAGCGGACAATCCGACCTTGATCGAGGCCGTCGGGCTGTCCGAGGCAACGATCAAGCGTCACCTCGTGTACTGTGTCGACTACGGACTCGCGACCTGGATGCGGAACAGGACATCGACGCTGGCGGTGATCACTACCCGGGGCCGCGACTACCTGGCTCGTCAAGGACTTTAGACGCCATGCGTCTACGAGCCCCGACCGAGCAGATGCTTGAATGGCGGGAGCGGACCGCAAGATTTCGGTCTGCGGCCCGACAGGGCAAGACCCCAGGCGAAATCGCCGAGTTACACGACCTCCCCCTCGCCGCCGTCGAGCGGGTGCTCGCGCCGATAGAACATCCCCGTATTTCTGATCCCGTACGGTTACTGCGGGGGCACAGCAGCCTCCCCGGGACGGCCCCTGCGGACATCCAGCTGTACTGGCTCGGGTTCCTCATGGTCGCAGGTCACATCTGGGGACAAGGCAGCTCCCTCGCGCTCGTGGTGACGCTTGGTGAGGAGTCCCGAAAATATATCGCAACCTTCACGGCCGACATCACGCTCGACCGCATCCACTGCGAGTTCTGCTACAGCAGCACCGTGGGATGGCAGGTCTATCTCCGCGATCAGGGTTTGTGCAAGGCCTTGTTCCCGTGGGGTGTCCCCTCTGATCTTCACGGAGATGATTCGGCGCTGCTCGACGATCTCCCAAAGGAGTTCGCCATCCCGTTCATTTGCGGATACGTCGACGGGAACAAGTCCTTCGCCTCTTCTTCGGACCGGCCGGGAAGCGACGGATTCACGGTCCGCGGCACGGCGGCGGTCCTCGCCAGAATCAACTCAATGGTCGAACGGCACTGGGGGGTCTCAGGCCGGATCGTGACATCGCCAGGGGACCGATCAGCCCTGAAGTTTTCCAACCCGGTGGGCCGCGCTCTCCACAGTCAACTGGACACGTTCACCTCCCGATCTCGCGCCTAAAGCACCGGGAAGGATTGTTCTCCGCGCCGCGGAAGAAGTGCGCATGATCACGTGCGCCACCTTTGAGATCGCTCCGCTGCCGGCGCTGTTCGCGACGCTGGTGCTCGCGGCCCTGGCAACGCCGGCGGATGCGGGCGCCAACGCTCCGGTCCATCCCACCGCCGTCATCCACACGACGCTCGGGGATCTCCGATGCGAGTTGTTCTCCGACCGAGCCCCCAAAGCCGCGGGAAACTTCATCGGCCTCGCGACCGGGAAGAAGCCGTGGACGGATCCGCGCACCCACAAGATACAGCACAACCGCCCGTTCTACGACGGCGTCATCTTTCACCGGGTCATTCCGGGATTCGTGATCCAGGGCGGCGATCCGCTGGGAACGGGAACCGGCGGGCCCGGCTACCATTTCGAAGATGAACTGCACGCCGACCTCCTCTTCGATCGCCCCGGACGTCTCGCGATGGCCAACGCCGGTCCCAACACCAACGGCTCGCAATTTTTCATCACCGAAGCGCCGCTGCCGGACCTCAACCCGTGTCTCGACGAAGGCGGATGCACGCGCGGGGACCGCACCGTGCCGAAGGGAACGGGGTACACGATCTTCGGGCAATGCGACGGCCACTCGGTGGAGCTGGTGAAGCGGATCGCCCGGATGCCGCGGGATTCGAACGACCGGCCGCTCCGGCCGGTGGCGATCACGCACATCGACATCTCGGGCGCCCCGCGCCCGTAGGTCTCGGACGCGCCGGCGACCGTGCCGTGAGGCGGTGATGTCGTTGGCGCTGATCGTCCGCGTGTGGCTTGGCTGCAACTGGCGTTGGTGCTCGGAGCGTTCGCCGGGGTCGCCGCGTTCTTCGGCGCCCTCATGAACTGGAACTTTCGATGCGGAACAGCGCCGCGGCATTGTCGTGGATAATGGCCTGACGCTCGCGGGGGCCGACTCCGGCGCGCTCCAGCGTGCCCAACGGCTCCGGATCCCCCATATCGAACGGGATGTCTGTCCCCAGCAGCACGCGGTCCGCTCCCACCAGGCCGATGAGGTATCTCAGCGCCTCCGCGGAGTGGACCACGGTGTCGTAGTAGAAGCTCCTCAGATACGCGCGCGGCCCCTGCCGCGTGCCCCGGCACTCGGGGCGCACGGCGTGCCCGCGGTCGAACCGCCCAAACTGATAGGGCCAGTAGCCGCCCCCGTGGGCGAGGATGAGGACAAGGTCCGGATGGCGGTCCAAGACGCCGCCGAAGATCAGCCGGGCGGCGGCCAGCGTCGTGTCCAGAGGGTTGGCGACAAGGTTGTGGAGGTAGTAGGCATCGACCCGCGGGGTGGGAATGGTGTAGGCCGGGTGGAAGAACACGGGAGCCCGCGCCTCGGCACACGCGGCCCAGAACGGCTCGAGGGTCGGGTCCGACAGTTCGCGGCCGCGCACGTTCGTGCCGATCTCCACGCCCAGCAGCCCATGCCCGAGCGCCCAGTGAAGCTCCACCGCCGCCGCGCGGGCGTCCTGCAGCGGCACCGTCGCCAGCGCGGGCCGGCCGGCCGCCGCGGTGTTCAGCAGCCGCGCCCACCGCGCGCCCCGCTCGACATCGAGGCCGTATCCGAACAGGTCGACCCACGGTGAGACGATCTGCAGGTCACATCCGGCAGGCGGCTGCGGAGCGAACAAGCCGGGCACGATCGGCCGGCTGATCTCTCCCGATGCGAACTCGACCCGGCCATCGGGCCGCAGGCGGACCCCAAGCCGTTCCCCATCCGCGGCGAGCCGGTCGCGCAGGTCGGGTGGAACCCGGTGGGCGTGCGCGTCGATCATCGGGCCCTCCTCGGCGGGCGGGCCTCACGTAGATTCCGCCCCCCCTCAGGCGAGACCTTTCCGGGCGAACGGCGGCCTGATCCTGCGGCGTCCGGGCGCGCTGACGGGACGGTCACGGGGGCGGCGGGTAGCCGGACCGGTCGGCCAGCTCATCGAGCGTCAGCGCGCGTTCGACCAGCTGGCCGTGAAACTCCCAGGTGGGGTACACCCGGATGCCGCGGGCGCGGCAGCGCTCGACCTGCGCGTGCCTGCCCCTGGCATCGCACTCGACGTAGGGAAGCAGGATCGCCGCGGACCCGAAGAGCGCCTTCTGCTCGCGGCAGTGAGGGCACCAATACGCCCCGTACATGACCGCCCCGCTCGCGGCCAGGTGGCGGGCCAGGCCGGTGGCGTACGCGGAGGTCGCCGGCCGCGGGGGGGTCCCGACATAGATAATGGAGAGGACGGCCGCCGCCAGCACCCCGGCGACCGCCGCGTCGATCAGATGGGGCCGCGGGCTGTCCTTCAAGACGAGAAACGCCAGCGCAAATGCCGCCGCTTCGGCGGCGAGACAGGAGGGGCACACGGCGTGGATGACGCCCAGCTGGAGGGCGACAAAGACGGCCGCGCCTCCCGCGCCGGCGGCGGCCAGGATCTCGAGCAGGCGGCCGCGCCAGGCCGTGCGGATGAGGCTCAGACCCAGCGCCGCCCCGAAAAAGGCCACCCCAACGGCCGCGACCGGGACGCCGAGGATCCTGCCGTAGGCGCTGCCGCGAACGGTTCCGCACACGTATTCCGTCAGGCAGAAGGTTGTGGCCGCGAAGATGTCGAGGACCAGCAGGTACGCGGAGATGGCGAGCCCCGCCGCCGAAGGGATCCAGGCGGCGTGGCGCTCCACCGGGCGCCCGCGCTTCACACCTCGTGCCATCGATCGATCTCCTCCTCGAGCGCGCCCAGATCGGGATAGCGCCGTTCCACCCATTCGATCCGCGCGGCCGCCTCATCCGGGGCCGGCGCTACGTCGCGCGCGGCGACGGCGAAGTCGTACACCGAGATGGCCTCGCTCGACAGCGGCTTCTCCATGGAGAGGAGTTCCGTCCGGCGGTGCCGGAGGACCCGCTGGTAGATGCGCCCATAGAGCGCGGGGTCATAGGGCGGGGCCTGAGACCCCGGGCGGACCGCATCGAGTCCGAGGCGGGGCGCGACGCCGGCCAGGTCTTCCCAGAGTTCGCGCAGGAGGTGGGGCGGGGCGTCCTCGCGTTCCCGCGCATGCGCCGGCCGGCGCGCGCGCCGGCCGCGCGCGGCTTCAAGCAACCGCCGCAGGTCCCGCGACGGGATGGGGATCACGAAGCGGCACGAGGTCGCCGCGAGCAGCGGCTCGGCCGCGTCATCCAGACGCCGGGCGAGTTCAACGAACCGGCCGCCGACGAGCGGCGTCTCGCCGATCAGCAGGTCTCCCGATCCGGGGCAGCTCCCGTGCCACCGCGCGAGCGCATCCCGCACCCAGACCCCGAGCGCCTTCCGGATGACGCTGTGGGTCACCCCCCGGCGCATCGGGTAGCGCCGGCCCGCCGGGGTGGCCTCGAATACCGGGCGCGCCGTGTCCCACTGCAGGAGGTGCACGGTCCGGCCGGCGGCCGCGGACAGGTGGGCCAGCTGGTGGATCATCAGGCTCTTGCCGGTGCCGGGCAGCCCCGCGAAGAATACCATCCGGCAGTCCCGGGCCAGCCGCTCCAGCCGGTGGTGGAGGCCGGGATCTTCCTGGACGATCAGGAGCCTGCGCGAGATGTCCATCGGCGTCGTCCTCATCAGCGCGGGCGGGCCGGGACTCCGCGCCGCCCGCCTACGTGAGCCTCCGGCTGAGCACGGTCTGCAGGGTCACCGAGCTCACGATGATCAGGCCGTAGATGAGCTGGGTCCAGAACCCGGTGAGGCCGATGGCCACGACGCCGGCGTTGATGGCGCCGATGATGAAGCAGGCGACCAGCGTCCCGGCGATGGTGCCCGTGCCGCCGAACACCGAGGTGCCGCCGAGAAACACGGACGCGATCGTGGTGAGCAGATACCCGTCGCCGAGCGTGGGCCAGTAGTACGTCACCTCGAGGCTGGCGATCAGCCCGGCGAACGCGGCCGCCACCGCCATCAAGACAAACAGGGCCGTCTTCCGCTGGCGCACGTTGATGCCCATGAGCCGCGCGCTCTCGATGTTGTCTCCGATCAGGTAGACGTGGGCGCCAAACCGGTGGCGATTCAACAGCAGCGCCATGAGGAGCGCCGCGAACACCGTCCAGAGCATCTGCGCCGGGACCGCGCCGCCCACACGCCCGACCATCGCGCTGTAGAACGCGGTCCCTCGGGTGGGGACGAGGGAGACGCCGCTGCCGCCCGTGCCGACCAGCACGACCCCGCGCCAGAAGAACTGTGTGCCGATCGTGGCGACGAGCGACGGGATCCCGAGCCCCGCCACAATCGCGCCGTTGACGAGCCCCGCCAGGATCCCCGCCAGCGCGCACGCGGCGGAGGCGAGGATCAGGCTGTTCGTGTAGAGCAGCGTGAACGAAAACGCCCCCGTCCCCAGGGACATGACCGCGGGAAACGACAGGTCGATCTCCCCGGCGATCACCACCATCGTCAGCGGCAGGGCGACGAGCGCGAAGAAGGGCGTCGTGGACATGAACGCCTGGTAGATGTTGGGGGACAGGAACGTCCGGGGCGCGCCGGCGACGAAGATCAGCCAGATCACCAGCCCGACGGCGATCGTGGCGAGCTGCGTGGCGTGCCGGCGGCCGTAGCGCGCGAGCCCGACCCAGCCGCCCCCGGCCGGTCCGTGCCGCGCCTCCGTGTGGGTGACCATCGCGCGCCGCTTCGGCCCCGCTCACGCGCGGGCCCTCTTCAGCCCTGCGCGGCCGGCGTTCCGTCGAGGCTGCCCGTCTGGGCGACCTGCTGCAGCCTGCGCGTGAGCTCTTCGAGGGTCACGCCGGCCTTCCGGAACTCCCCGGCCACGCGGCCCCGGTCGAGGACCACAATCCGGTCCGCGACCGGGTACACGTGGAAGACGTTGTGGTCGATGAAGATGCACGCTTTGCCGGCCCGTTTGATCCCGCGCACGAAGTCGAGCGCCTTCTGGGTCTCCGAGACGGACAGTCCCATGGTCGGCTCGTCGAGGATGATCAGCCGCGCCTGAAAGTAGAGGGCGCGCACGATGGCCACGCCCTGCCGCTCTCCCCCCGACATCGTCCGCACGGCGGTGTCCGGCGTGACGGCGGCCGAGGTGAATCCCATCTCCTCGGACATGAGCCGCCGCGTCTCCCGCCGCATCCGCCCCAGATCGAGCAGGCCGAGCGCCGTCACGAGCTCCCGGCCCATGAAGATGTTGCGCCAGAGCGACTGCTTGTCGGCCAGCGCCTTTTCCTGGTAGACGGTTTCGATCCCGAGGGCGCGCGCCCTGGCGACGGTGAGATCGGCGACGCGCCGCCCGTCGATCACGATCTCCCCGCCCCGGTCCGGGCGATGGTACCCGGTGATGATCTTGATCAGCGTCGATTTGCCGGCGCCGTTGTCCCCGAGCACCCCCACGATCTCGTTCCGGCCGACCCGGAAGTCGACCCCCTGGAGCGCCTGCACCTCGCCGAACGTCTTCGAGATCCCGGTGAGCCGCAACAGGTCGGGGGCATCGACCGCGTCCGGCTCCCGTTGCTTCCTCGCATCGCGGCCCGCCGGCGGCGCACCGGGTCGGGTCACGCTAGCGTACTTCCTTTTCCGCAAGCGGCGCGAGAAAGTTGATGTTATTCTTGTCGGCGAACCCCCCGCCCGTGTCGATATGCAGGCCCGAGAATCCGTAGACCTTCGTCAGGCAAATGTTCAAGATGGGGAGGTACCCCTGCAGCCAGGGCTGCTGATCGATGACCAGGTTGGTCCACCCGCCGCGGATGCTGGTCACGGTCGCCGGCGACAGATCGAACCCGGCCGCGTAGATCTCCCCGGGCTTCTTGCCGGCGGTCTTGAGATAGGTTTCGACCGTGGCGGTGAGGCCGCCGTGATCCGTGATGACCAGCCTGACGTCGGGATGCGACGACACATAGCCGGTGAACGTGGGCGTCCCCGCCTGCGGGTCCGCGTTGGTGGCCGAGTCGATCTCGAGGTAGTCGACCGTGAGCCCGGCTTTCTTCAGGGTGTCGATCGCGCCCTTGGTCCGCAGGCCGCGCGTCGGCTGCGACAGGAGCCCCCAGACCATCGCGCGGGCCCCGGCCTTGAGGCCGGAGCGCCGGAGCGCCTCGGCCGCGAGAGCGGATCCGGAGCCGTACAGATCCTGCCCGACATACCCGAACCCCTTGGCGGCGTAGCGCTGTTCCATCTTGGGCAGCTGTGTGTTCCCGCTGGTGACGATGATCCCATTGGCCTCGGCGTCTTCGATCAGCGGATCGAACGCGGCGTCCCCAGGGTGCCCCATCACCGCGATCCCGTCCGGCCTGGTCGCCGCGGTCTCCTTGAACTGCTGGATCATCTTCTGCGGATCCCAGTCCGAGAATACGTACTGCACCCGAGGACCCAGATCGAGTTCGGCCTGCCGCGCGCCGTTGTAGACGTTGTTGGCGAACACCCCTCCGGCCGGCCCGCCCGGGAAGAAGACGATCCTGGCGCCGCTGCACCACTTGGCCTGCGGCGTGAAGCGGGTGGCCGGGCCGAGCGCGAGGAGCCGGGAGAACGGCGCCGGCGCCTGCTGGGAAGCGGCCTGCCGCGCCCCCTGCGTCCAGACGGCGACGGTCATCGCCGCCGCCAGCGGCAGCACAATCCAGATCCGTCCGATCCGGGATGGCTTGGGTCCTCGTTCCATGCGACACCCCCCAGGAAGATTGGCCGCGCGCCGCACAGCGGGTGTCGGCCCGCGGTCCGCTCGAGCGCGACCGGGGAACATTACGAACACGCTACGACGGTAGCCCGGAGAACCCCTGTTGAAGGGCCGGTTCCCGGCGCCCGAAAACGCGGTGTCCCAGCGGTGTCCTAATGGAAGAGCTTGAACAGATCCTGCAGGGATGGGGGCTGCGGCTGGTCGGGCGGCGGCTGGGTGGTCTGGCTGCGGATGAACTGCGGGGTGCCGGCCAGAGAAAACTTGGGATCGTCCAGGGTCCCGCGCAGGGAGAACGGCACCTGGGCTCCGGTCGCGCCCGCGGCTCCAGGCACCATCTTGCCGAACAGCTGGCTCACCGAGGGCAGCGCGCCCGCCGAGGCGGATGCCCCCGAGGCCAGCGCCTTCAGCACGGCGACGCCCGTGTAGTCCAGCGTCTTGTCGAAGCCGAGGCTGCCCCCGGCCGTTCCGTCCAGGTCGTCCCCCTGTAACCGGAGGGAGTGGCTCTCCACGCGCTGCCGGGCGATGCGCAGGTCCCCGCCGAAGTAGCGGAACCGGGTGTCGCCCGCGGGGACGTTGAGCTGCAGGGCTCTGGCCATCTGCGCCAGGCTGCTCTTGAGGTCCAGTCCCGGGAACGACCCGTTGCGCACCGCGAACGCGCCTGTCCCCGTCAGCGCCGCCTTGGGGTCCCGCCCCGCGGCGGTCGCCAGCCTGAGATCGGCGTCGAGCGTGCCGGTGATTTTCCTCGCTTGGGGAGAGAGGGTGCTCACCATCCGGCCGAGGTTGATCCCACGCGCCTGCGCGGTCGCGATGAGGGGGAGGGTGGCGGCCGCGTAATCCACCGCCGCTCCACCCCGGATGAGGCCGCCGTAGGCGGAGAGCGCGAAGGAGTCCAAGACCATCGCGCTGCTGTACACGCTCAGCCTGCCGTTGAACCGGGTCGCTTCCAGCGGGGACGCCACGAGCCTGTCGATCTTGATCTCTCCGCGCGCCAGCAGGTGTCGCGGTGCGGGCGCCGGGTTGGCCGGGGCCGCGGCGTGAGCCGGGACGCCGCGTGATGTCGCGGCGCCGCCGGCCGCGCCGCCGATCCCCAGACGCTCCAGGCTGTCGACGTCGAGTGCGGGGACGGCGATCGTGAAGGTGACGGACGGTGGATTGAGGCCGGCGATCACGGCGGTTCCATCGGCGCGCACGTTGTCGAGCGACGCGGAAAACGTTCCCCGTCCCGCGGCGCCCTTGAGGATCAGCCGGCCGGTGTGGAACAGGACCGGTTTGGCCAGCGACGGCGTGGAGAGCCTCGCGCCGCTCAAGTTCGCCTCGATGTCGAGTGTTCTTGACCAGTCCGGTGCGTTCATGTCGATGGAACGGATCCTGGCGTTCACCCCGCTCAACGTCAGAGCGGGCGCTGCCTGACCGCGGTCCGCGCCGGAACTCGCGGTCGTGATCGTGACGTCCCTGACCGTCACCGTGCCGATGCGGGCGAGGCTCAGCAGGGGGGCGCCCCGCTGCGCCGGGACGGGGCCGGGAGCCCGCGCGCTGTGGGGAGCCGCCGTTTGGTCGAAGTTCGTCCGGCCGTCGGGATATTGGACGAGGTTCGCGCGGACGCCCTTGACGGCGATGTACGTGACCTCCAGCATCCGCGAGAGCAGGGCGCGCGGCGCGACCCCGATATCGATGGACTTCACGACGACCGCGTCACCCCGCGGGCGGCCCGGCGGGTTCTTCATGCGGACGCCCGCCGCACGGATGTGCACCACCGGCACCAGGTAGAGCCTCAGGGCGTCGATCTGGATCGGGTACCCGGTCGCGGCCTCGATCTGCCGCACCACGAGCGGCCGGAAGCGGTCCACCGGGACCAGGAAGGGCGCGGCCAGCGCGGCCGCCAGGCCGATCAGCAGGATCACGCCCCCGATCCGCGCCCACGGTGCCCGGTGCCACGGTTCCGGCCTGCCCGTCGTGCCTTTCACCGCCACAGCCTCTTTCGTACCCAACTTTCACCCCTCCGGCGCGCGCCGGCACGGGGCTCCGCGTCCCGCGGGCCCCGGTGCTCAGTATACGGCTCCGCGCCCCCTGAGGGTTCGTGCCCGGGGGCAGGCCGCTCCCGGCAACGCTCACGGCTTGACGATCACCGTCGCCTGCATGAACGGATGGATCGTGCAGGCGTACGTGTAGGTACCGGCTTTGTCGAAGGTCACCGTGAAGCTCGTGCCGGGCTGGATCGGACCGGAGTCCCACTGCCTGTCCCTGCCGGTGCTGGTGTGCGGGATCGCGTCCGCGTTGGTCCAGACGACGGTGGTTCCCGGCGTCACCGTGATCGGCGCCGGGGTAAAGGCGAAGTTCTGGATGCGAACCGCACCGCTGCCATCCGCCATGGCCGGCGCGGTCGAGACCGCCGCCCCGGGAGCGGATGCGGTCACAGGCGGCGCCTGCGCCGGCGTCTCCGCAGGCGCGACGGCTGCGTCCTTGGCGGCGTGCCCGGGCTGCACGACGATCTTGCGCGGCGCGGTGCCGACGGGAATCGTTGCCAGCACCCGCTGCTTCTCGACGTCGACGACCGTGACGCTGTTCGAACCCTCGTTGGTCACGTAGGCGGTATCGCCGTTGGACGACGCGGCGATCCAGTGGGGCAGCCTGCCGACGGTGACGGTCCCGATGACCGTGTGAGTTCCCGGGCTGATGACCGCCAGTTCACCGGGCCCCTGGCTGACCACGAGACCATACGCGCCGTTCGCGGTGAAGAACGGATGATGGGGGGACGCCCCGACCGGGATCTGGGCGACGACCCGGTTCTGCTTCGGGTCGAGCACCTGGACGGCATCGGAGCCGGCGAGAGTGTAGTAGAGCGCGGCGCCGTCGGGACTGAACGTGAGGGCGCGCGGGGTCTTGTCCAGCGGGACGGTCCCCACCTGCCGGCGGGCCGCGAGGTCCAGGATCGCAAGCTGGGCCGCGCCCGGCTGCTGGGAGGCGACGTACGCGGTGCGCCCGTCGGGGCTGATGGCGATGTTGTGCGGGTTGCCCACCGGGATCCTGGCGACGACTTCGTTGCGGACGGTGTCGATCATCGCCACCCGGCCCGCGCCGAATACCGCGACCAGCACCAGGCTCCCGCTCCGGTTGATCGCCAGCCCGTGGGGGGCCTTGCCGACGTCGATGCGGCTCACCACGCGGTCGGTGCTCGTGCTGATGACGCTCACCGTGGAGTCGCCGTCGCTGCTCGCGTACACGCGGAGTCCGTCAGGAGAGATCACCAGGCCGTGCGGGCCGGCGGGGATCGGGATCGTCGTGAGGACACGGTTGGCGCGGGTATCGATCACCGCGACGGCATTGTCGTTAAAGAGTCCCACATAGGCCTTGGGCGCGCCGCGCACGGCGGCCGCGGCCGGGGTCTGGATCGTCCCGGCCCACATCGTCGCGGCCAGGCCGGCCACGGCCACGAGACTCGCCAGGTGTTTCAGCCGCCGCCAGGCGCGCCGGGCGTCCGGGTGTGACGTGTTGGGATGGGAAGCGTTGTGTTTCATCTCACTGTCCTCCAGTCGGCGTTCGCAGAAGTTGAGGCGCGCCGCCGGCCGCCCGCGTCCCGCGGCCGGCCGGCGGCGTCGCCCGGGGGCTATCGGTTCCCCTCGTGCTCGTGCCAGCGCATTTCGTTGAACGACGGCGCGCCGGTGCCCGCAACCGTGCCCGGGGTGACCGGGTCGTTCTGGCTGGTGGCCTGCGGGGCCGTGGGGTGCATTGGCACCGGTTCCACCGCGTCGGACTCGGCAAACGCGGTCGCGCCGGTGAGCGCGATGGACGCGCCCAGCACCAGCAGGGCCAGGATCCTGTTCATTGTGGTCCCTCCTTTCGTCGATGATGTCCTCTTGAACCGTTCGTCTCCTGATACACCGGCACTCAGACGATGGATTGGATCTCGTCGCAGGAACCGAGGGCATCGCTGGTCGGAGCGCGCGCCCTGGGACTGGGTGCTCGAGAGGGGGACGACGGCATGACTTTGCCGGGCCTCCCACAGAGGGGGCGGCGGGGGGCCCGGAAACGAGCGGGCGCCCGTTCGGGCGTCCTCCGGCCTATCTCCCGTGAGTTGGTGTCAAGGAAGGGTATAAATATATCTATATTGTCTATCTCCATCCTGTGACACAAGTTACCGCTCCCGGCTCCCGGGGAGGTCCGGATGTCCCTGCATCCTGGGCAATAGAGTGTCAGGGACCGCGGGAGGCGGGAGATGAGACTCGACGACCTCGATGTATCTGTCGAAGAGCTTCGCAGCTGGGGGCGCGCCATCCAGAAGACCCCGACCGAAGAGTTCTGCCTCGAGGAACTTCCGTTCGGCCGGCAGGTCGTCGCGTGGATCGACCAGACGATTCTCGCGTTCCTCGAACACGGCAGGGACGAGGCGCTGCATTACAAGCGGGCCGCGGTGATCGCGCGGCGGGCCACCGCGCTCGCGAAGATGACCCGGGACCCGGGCCCGATCGCCACCTACAAAATCGGCGAGCGCTGGCTGATCAAGCTCCTCTGCGAGTTCGGCTGCCGCATCTGACGCGTCGCCCGCGCCGGGAGACACCGCGCGCGGCGGTTTCGACTCCACGCTGACCCCGGCCTGAGCCCAGTCCACAGGGATCCCGCGCGCCCGAATGGAAGGAAGCCTCCATGGCGCGCACAGGGTCTCCTGACCCACCGATCTTCGACGGCCACAACGACACGGTCCTCAGCCTCGTCAAGACCGGCCGGTCGTTCTTCGACCGGAGCACGGAAGGCCACATCGATCTTCCGCGGGCCCGCGAGGGCGGGCTCGGCGGCGGCTTTTTCGCCGTCTACATCTACGATCCCGTCAACGCCGAGCATGCGAGGCCCGGTCGGGCCGACCCGGACGCGGGGATGAAGATCTACGGCGACGAGCGGACGTGGCCGGAGCCGATGCCGCTCGATTACGCGCAGTCGGCGGCGCTCGACCTGCTCGGGCGGCTGCTCGAGACCGCCCAGGCGTCGGGCGGACGGATCGGGATCGTCCACACCGCGGCCGAGCTGCAGCGCTGCCTCGACGCGGGCATCTTCGCCATGCTGCTGCACTTCGAGGGCGCGGAGCCGCTCGATCCCGACGGGCATGCGCTCGAGGTCTTCTACGCGTCGGGGCTCCGGTCGGTCGGCCTCACGCACAGCCGGCGGAACCGCTTCGCCCGGGGCGTGCCGTTCAAGTTCCCGAGTTCCCCGGACACGGGCGAGGGGCTCACCGATGCCGGCAAAGCGCTCGTCCGGCAACTGAACCGCCGCAGGATCATGATCGATCTGTCGCATATCAACGAGCGGGGGTTTTGGGATGTCGCCGGGATCACCGATGCCCCGCTCGTCGCCACCCATTCCAACGCCCATGCCCTGTCGCCGTCTCCGCGCAACCTGACCGACCGGCAGCTCGACGCGATCCGCGAGAGCCGCGGGATCGCCGGCCTCAACTTCCACGTCGGGTTCCTCAGGGAGGACGGCGGCCGGGAGTCCAACACCCCCATCGCGCGGATGGTGGATCACATCGAGTACATGGCCAAGCGCATGGGGATCGACCACGTGGCCCTGGGCTCCGACTTCGACGGCGCGACGATGCCGGCGGAGCTGAAGGACGCCGCCGGGCTGCCCAGGCTCATGCAGGCGCTCCGCGACCGGGGCTTTGGGGGAGAGGATCTCCGGAAGCTCGCCCACGGCAACTGGGTGCGGGTGCTGCGCGAGACCTGGGGCGCGTAGGCTCGGGATCCCGCGGGCCGGGTTCACCGGTCGATGGCCAAGGTTGCGGTCCTCGACGACTATCAGGGCGTGGCGCTGGAGATGGCCGACTGGCGCGCGCTCGGTCCGGCCGTCGACGTCCAGGTGTTTCGCGACCACCTCAAGGACGAGGATCGCCTCGCCGATCGGCTTGCGCCGTTTCACGCGATCGTCGCCATGCGCGAGCGCACCCCGTTCCCCACGCGGCTGCTGGAGCGGCTGCCGGCGCTGCGCCTGCTGGTGACGACCGGGGCGGCCAACGCCTCCATCGATCTCGACGGCGCCACGCGCCTGGGGATCCTGGTGTGCGGCACGCGGGGGCTGAAATATCCGACCGCGGAGCTGACCTGGGGGCTGATCCTGGCGCTGACGCGCCACATCCCTCGGGAAGACCAGGCCACCCGGCGGGGCCACTGGCAGACCACGCTGGGGGTGGGCCTCCAGGGGAAGACGCTCGGGGTCATCGGCCTCGGCACCCTCGGATCGCAGGTCGCAGCGATCGGCCGCGCCTTTGGGATGCCGGTGATCGCGTGGAGCCAGCACCTGACCGCCGAGCGGGCCGCGGAGTGTGGAGCGGCCCTGGTGTCCAAGGAAGGGCTGCTGCGTCAGGCCGACGTCGTGACGATCCACCTGAAGTTGAGCGACCGAACGCAGGGGCTCCTCGGCCCCCGGGAACTCGCGTTGATGAAGCCGACCGCCTTCCTGGTGAACACCTCTCGAGGGCCCATCGTTGACGAGGGAGCCCTGGTGGAGGCGCTCCGGCGCGGCGCCGTCGCCGGGGCGGCCCTCGACGTGTACGACGACGAGCCGCTTCCCCCGGACCATCCTCTCAGGCGCCTGGAGAACACCGTGATCACCCCGCACCTTGGGTACGTGACGCGGGAAGGCTACGAGGTCTTCTACCGCGACGCCGTTGAGGACGTGCGGGCCTTTTTCGATGGGCATCCCGTGCGGGCGCTCAACCCCGACGTGACGTCCTCCCCCGGGTACCGGGGTTCCCGGCGTTAGGCGAGCCGGTAGACGCCGGGCTTGACCTCGGGGAATTTCTTCCAGACCTCCCCGTCGTGGCCCGGGCAGATGCGGCCCTCGTCGCCGCCGGCGAGGCTCTTGATGCGCGCCATCGCGCCGAGGCACTCGGCGACGCTGTTGAGGTGGATCGCGGGCGGGACCCAGTCGCGGAGGTTCCGGTAGGTCGTCAGCGCATCGTTCCCGATGACGAACGGCCCTTTGGCCGTTTGGACGACGACGATCTGCATGCCGGGAGAGTGGCCGCCGACCCACTCGACCCGGACGCCCTCGACCAGCTCGAGGGTGCCGTCGATCACCCGGAGGCGCCCGGCCGACCGGACGGCCTCGAGGTCCTGGGCGAAGCAGTCGCTGAGAAACCTGCGCGTCCAGGGGTCCTGGCCGCCGAACCCGTGCCAGAAATCCAGTTCTCGCCGCTGCACCCAGAACGTCGCCTGCGGGAGGAACCCTTCGAGATCGAAGTGGTCCCAGTGCAGGTGCGTGAGGATCACCGTCTTGACCTCGTTGGGGTTGCAGCCCGCGGTGTCGAGCAGCTCATCGCGCGTGCGGAGCTGCTCGACCGGGAGTCCCTTGCTCTTCCCGAGCCGGGCGGTGAACCCCGTGTCGACGAGCAGGGCGCCGGCCGGGCCGCGCAGCAGCCAGAGGAAATAGGCCGAGGTCGTGGTCGTGCCGATCGGCTCCATGAAGAGCCTGGTGGACCAGTCCACCTGCCGCCCGCCCGGGCTGAGCGCGTAGATCTCATAGACCGCGGCCATCTGCCCCTCCTCGTTCGTGGGTGCGGGATCTCGGGATCATACGACCCGGTGCACGACCTCGCCTCCGGCGAGGTAGCGGGTGACGTTCTCGGCGCAGAGGTTGAGCCCGTTCGCGAGCGCTTCCGGCGTGGTGCCCGCCGTGTGGGGCGTCAGCACGACATGGGGGGCCTCCAGGAGCGGGCTGCCGGGGGAGACCGGTTCGCTCGCGAACACATCGAGCCCGGCCCCGAGCAGCCTGCCCGAGCGCAGCGCCCCGGCCAGCGCGGCCTCGTCCACGAGATCGCCGCGCGCCGTGTTGATGAAGATCGATCCGGGGCGCATCCGGGCGAACTGCCGCGCGCCCAAGAGTCCCCGCGTGTCGGAGCTGGATCGGAGGTGAAGAGAGACCACGTCCGACTGCTCCAGCAGCGCATCCAGGGTTGGAACGTAGGCGAACCCGGCCCGCCCGGCCTTGTCCGGGTCGGGGTGCAGCGTCCAGGCGAGCACCCGCATGCCGACGGCGCGCCCCAGTTCGGCGAAGCGCGTGCCGATGGCGCCCGTGCCGATGATCCCCAGGGTCTTCCCCAGGCACTGAAAGAGCGGAACGCGGTCCCAGTTTGCGCGCTTGACCTGGGCGTCCAGATCCACCAGCTGGCGCGCCACGGCGAGGAGCAGGGCGAGGCAGTGCTCCGCGATCGCGTCGGTGGCGGTGTTGGGCGTGTTGGAGACGACGATCCCCAGCCGCCGGGCCGCGGCCAGGTCTACGTTGTCGGTGCCGGTGCCCCAGATGGCCAGGTGCCGCAGCGTGCCGCGCGCGGCCTCGAGCACGCGCGCCGGGAACTTGCAGTAGCCGCGGATGTTCACCACCGTGTGCGCGCCGGCGATCCGCCGGACGAGATCGTCCTCGGAGGCCGGCGGGGAGGTATGCACGATGACCTCGGCGGCCGCGCGCATCCGCTCGAACGCCGGGGTGCCGGAGATGACGGGAGGGCTGTCGTCGGGCACCACGATCCGCACGACGAAGAGGTTCGCCGGCGCGGGCGGCCCGCCTCTTCCGGGGGAGGATTCGGATGCCCCCCGCGGAATGGGTCCCGGGGATCCTGGAGCACGCCTTCGTTTCAACCGTCATGGACATCCAAAAAACGGCCGATACGGTCATCATCGGCGGGGGCATCGTCGGGTGCGCCGCCGCCTACTATCTCGCCGCCCGGGGCGTTCGGGTGCTGCTCCTGGAGCGCGGCGCGATCGCCGCGGAGGCCTCCGGGGCCAACCTGGGGGCGGTCGGGGCGTCGGCGGGGGTCCCGGGAGCGACCCTGGCCCACACCAAGAAGAGCCTCGAACTGCTGGCGCATGACGCCGACGAGTTGGGCCGCCCGGTGGAGTTCGTCCGCGCGGGGCTGCTCCTTCTGGCGTGCAGCGATGCCGAGCGGACGGACGTCCAGGAATTTGCCGCGACCCGGCGGCAGGAAGGGATCGAGACCCATCTCCTGTCCGCGGAGGAGCTGCGGAATATGGAGCCCGGGCTCGGGCCCGGTCTGGTCGAGGGGGCGTACGTGCCGGGCGACGGCCACATCAACCCATTCCTGCTGACCTACGCGTACGCGGCCGCCGCGCGGCGGCGGGGGGCGGAGATCCGGGAGGGGATCGAGGTGCTGCGGTGCGACGTCGCCGGCGGCCGGGTGGCCGGGGTCGTGACGTCGGCGGGCCGGGTGGACACGCGCCGGGTCATCGTGGCCGCCGGGGCCTGGTCGAGCCCGCTGCTCGCCCCCATCGGCGTCGAGATCCCCGTTCGTCCCGGCCGGGGCCAGATGCTGGTCACCGAAGCGCTGCCGGCGCTCACCCCGCGCGTGCTGCGGACGCCCGCGATCAATCTCCGCCAGGATGCGCGCGGCCACGTGCTCATCGGAAGCAGCGTGGAATACGCGGGGTACAGCCGTGAGGTGACCCTGCCGACGCTCGCCCGGTTCGCGCAGCTGGCCGGCGAGCTGATGCCGGCCCTCAGGGACGCCAGGATCATCCGCACGTGGGCCGGCCTTCGTCCCATGACGCCCGACGGGCTGGCGATCATCGACACCGTTCCGGGCGTCGACGGGCTGATCCTGGCGACGGGGCACAGCCGAACCGGGCTCAGTTACGCGCCGGTCACGGCGTGGCTCCTCGAGCAGCTGATCACCGGGGGGCAGACGGCGCTGCCGCTGGAGCCGTTTCGCCTCGGGAGGTTTGCGGCGCCGAGGGGCGATCAGCCCGTCCCGGCCGGGCGTGAACGGACGGAGGAGATGCCGTGATCCAGTGCGTCGTCACGGCGCCGGCGTGATCGGGGCCTCGATGGCCTCGCCGCCTCCGGGCGGGGTGGAACGGACTCCGAGCCCGGCGAACCTCGACGCCGAACGGCGCCGGCTCGCCGAAGCGCGCGAGCAGGGGGTGCCTTGGTTTCTCTGGGGACCGTACCTGGCGGAGCGAGAGTGGGGGACCGTGCGCGAAGACTATTCGGCCGACGGAGCGGCCTGGGACTACTTTCCTCACGACCACGCGCGCTCGCGGGCGTACCGATGGGGCGAGGACGGGCTGCTGGGAATCTGCGACAACCGCGGGCTGCTCTGCTTCGCGCTCGCCCTGTGGAACGAAGCCGATCCCATCCTGAAGGAGCGGCCCTTCGGACTGACCGGAGCCGAGGGGAATCACGGCGAGGATGTCAAGGAGTACTACTTCTTCCTGGACTGCACCCCGTCGCATTCGTACATGCGGGCGCTCTACAAGTACCCGCAGCGCGCCTTCCCCTACGCCGACCTGGTGGCGGAGAATCGGCGCCGCGGGCGCAGCGACCCCGAGTACGAGCTCATCGACACCGGGGCCTTTGCCGAGAACCGGTACTTCGATGTGGACGTGGAGTACGCGAAGGCCGGTCCCGAGGATATCCTGATCCGCATCACCGCGGCCAACCGCGGGCCGGCATCCGCGCCGCTGCACATCCTGCCAACGCTCTGGTTCAGGAACACCTGGGCCTGGGGCTACGAGGACCGCCGCCCTGAGCTGCGCGCCGAGATCGCTGCGGGACCCGGCGCTGGGGTGTTCCGGCTGCTGCGCGCCACCCATGACCGGCTCGGGGCCTACTGGCTGGCCTGCCGCGGCGCGCCCGAGCTGCTCTTTACCGAGAACGAGACCAACGGGCAGCGGCTGTGGGGCGTCGAGAACTCGACCCCGGTGGTCAAGGACGGGATCAACGACGCGGTCGTGCACGGCCGCCGCGAGGCCGCCAGGGCGGGGGCGGGCACCAAGGCGGCGGCCCACTACGCGTTCCGCGTCGCCTCGGGGGGCGCGGAGCGGGTCGAGCTGCGCCTCTCAAGCCGCCGCCGGGACCCGCCGTTTGCGGATGCCGAGGACGTCTTCGCGAAGCGGCAGGCTGAGGCGGATGCGTTCTACCAGGGCTTCGGCCCGGCGGAGATGTCCGAGGACGCCCGGAGGGTGCAGCGGCAGGCGTTCGCGGGACTGCTCTGGAGCAAGCAATTCTACCACTACAATGTCGAGGCGTGGCTGGACGGTGATCCCGCGGGGCCTCCGCCTCCCGAGTCCCGGAAGCGCGGGCGCAACGCCGATTGGCGCCATCTGAACAACGCGGAGGTCATCTCCATGCCGGATACCTGGGAGTTCCCCTGGTACGCCGCCTGGGATCTCGCGTTTCACTGCATCCCGCTCACGCTCGTCGATCCGGAGTTCGCGAAGCGCCAGTTGATCCTGCTGCTCCGCGAGTGGTACATGCATCCGAACGGCCAGCTGCCGGCCTACGAGTGGGCGTTCGGGGACGTGAACCCGCCGGTGCATGCGTGGGCGGCCTGGCGCGTCTACAAGATCGCCCGCCGGATCACCGGGACGGCCGACCACGCGTTCCTGGAGCGCGTCTTCCACAAGCTCCTGCTCAACTTCACCTGGTGGGTGAACCGCAAGGACCTCCAGGGGCGGAACGTCTTTCAAGGCGGGTTTCTCGGGCTCGACAACATCGGCGTCTTCGACCGCAGCCAGCCGCTCCCCACGGGCGGGCACCTCGACCAGGCGGATGGGACCGCGTGGATGGGGATGTACTGCCTCAACATGCTCGCCATCGCGCTCGAGCTGGCGCGCGTGGACCGGGCATACGAGGATGTCGCCACCAAGTTTCTCGAGCACTTCCTCTACATCGCCGGGGCCCTCAACAACATCGGCGGCGGGGGGATCGCGATGTGGGACGATCAGGATGAGTTCTTCTACGACGTGCTGCACCGAGACGGGGAGCAGCGCCGGCTTGAGGTCCGCTCCGTGGTGGGCGCCATCCCCCTGCTGGCCGTCGAGACGATCGAGCCGGCGCTGCTGGAGGCGCTGCCGGATTTCCGGGAGCGGCTGGAATGGTTCCTCGCCCACCGGCCGCATCTGGCCGGCCTGGTGTCACGCTGGGTCGAACCGGGCACGGGTGAGCGGCGACTGTTCGCGCTCGCCCGCGGCCACCGGATGAAGCGCGTGCTCCGCCGCCTGCTCGACCCCGCGGAGTTCCTCAGCGACCACGGGATCCGGTCCCTCAGCCGGTACCATGCCGATCACCCGTACTCCCTCCAGGTCGACGGGGCGGTGCACATGGTCGCGTACGAGCCCGGCGAGTCGTCTACCGGGCTGTTCGGCGGCAACTCCAACTGGCGCGGACCCGTGTGGTTCCCGATCAACTTCCTGATCATCGAAGCGCTGCAGCGGTTCCACCACTACTACGGAGACGACTTCCGCGTGGAGTGCCCGACCGGCTCGGGGACCACGCTGACGCTCTGGGAGATCAGTCAGGAGCTGTCCCGCCGGCTGACGCGCATCTTCCTGCGCGGTCCGGACGGGCGCCGGCCCGTTTTCGGGGCGCATGAGGTCCGTCAGTTCGATCCCCACTGGCGCGACTGCGTGCCGTTCCACGAGTACTTTCACGGCGACACCGGAGCGGGCCTCGGGGCGAGCCACCAGACCGGGTGGACGGCGCTGGTGGCAAAGCTGCTGGAGCAGACCGGAGGCCGGTAAGGTGATCGCGCGAGGAGGGGACGTGGTCCCTCCCGTGGGCGCCGACGCCGGCGGTGGTCTGACGCCAAACCTAACCCTGTCGATCGAAGGTGATGCTTGACGCTTTAATGGTCCCGTCCGAATTGGCGATTCCCCGGATGGTCACCTTCACCCCCGGCTTCAAATCGACCAGCCGGACCGTGATCAGACGATGGATTTCCGCGGAGTGCGGCACGCTGATTATCCCTGTTCCCTGAGCCAGCTTCATGTACAGAGTGCGCCCGTCGACCCGCTCAACGACCTGCGTGACGAGCGCGTTGGTCATGATGTTTCCGGTGTCCATCATCCACTGGCCCTTGCGCACGCGGCTCCAGAGCTGCGGGGAAAAGATATTGATCGAGACCGCGGTCAGCGACCCTTCCGCCCCCTTCTTCGCGGTGACCGCCAGCGGGGTGCCCGGTTTGATGGCTCCCAGGGTCGCCGCTTCTCGTCTGAGGATGAGCGTGTCTGACTGGATCTTGACGACCTTCCGGCTTCCGTCGGGGGACGCGATCGTCACGCTGCCGCCCTTCACCGCAGCGATCGAGCCGGTGGTCGTTGTTACGGACTCCGCCATCGCGGCGCCCGCCGCCATCGGAACCGAGAGGATGACCGACACGGCAATCGCGGCAAACAGATCGGTTGGCCTTGCGTTCCTGCGCATCAGATCTCTCTCCTTTCACCCTTTTTCTGTCATGCACCAGGGCGAGAGCGCCCTCGTCCCTTTAGTACTCTCCCACTGTCACAATTCTGTGAAGACGCGCCGGGGTGTCGCCGATGGCGTATGCACGCATTACTCCAGGAGGCGGGCCGTCGCTCCATCGGGGGTGAGCTCGATGAGGGCGCCCGCGGCGCTGTCGGTGCCCATCGTGCAGTTGACCACCAGCGTGTCCTCCACTTGCGCGATCCCGGGGGACTCGTGGACGTGGCCGCAGGTGAGCACTTTTGGCCGGAGCCGGGCGATCAGGTCGCGCACGACCTGCGTCCCGATGTGACGCCCCGAGGAAGCCAGGTCGAGCGTGCCGAGAGGAGGCTCGTGCGTGACGAGGACGTCGCAGCGGGCGCGCACGTCCGGTCCTCCGAACGAGACGCCATCGATCACCACCGGCTCGACGCCGAGGAGCCGTCCCCGCTGGGTGATCTGGAAGACCGCGCGGGGGCCGTCCATATTGCCCGGCACGGCGAGGACGGGCACCGGCAGCGTCGACAACAACGTGAGCGCATCTTCGCCCCCTCCGGCATGGGTCAAATCCCCGGGGAGCAGCACGACCGCGGGGGTGTGGGCGGCCGCCAGGGCCCGCACGCGCGCGATCCGCTCCGGGCGTCCGTGCAGATCGGCGCACGCCAGGATCCGGACCGGCTGGGGACGGCCGGGTCCGGCCATCACATCGGCGGGGCCCCGGCGGAAGCCTCGGGGTGAGTCATGCGGGCGCCGGGTCCCTCCGCACCAGGAGGGGGATGCTGGCGGTGTAGCCGTGCAGAAAGTTCCGCGATCCCACAGGCCCGACCTCGCCGTTGCAGAAGAAGCCGGCGAGAGGCACCGGCCCCAACCGGTCGGCGACCGCCTGGGCGTCGTGGTTGGGGGTGCCGAACAGTCCGATGCCGCGGCCGTTGCACGAGCACAGGAGCGCCGCGATGGCCTCCCTGCCGCCGAGGTCGGCCGTGGCGGCGTCGAGCAGCGCGCGGAGGTCCTCGTCGGCGGCTTCGCGGTCCCGCAGCTGAAACTGGACCGTTTGCCCGACCCGCGGGATCGCGCCGACGGTGAGCGTCCCGGCCTGCGCGTCCGCCGCCAGGAAGTTGCGGATCAGGAAGTCCCCGCGGCGCCAGCGCTCCCGGCGCTCGTCGATGGCCAGCCCCACGAAGAGGTTCCCGCGCGCCCGCAGCCGGACATCCGCGGGGAGCGCGTCGATCGTGTCCCGCAGCACCTGATAGGCCGGCCGCCGGGCGATCATCTCGATCACGTTTCCGGCCGCCCCCGTGATGGTCCACGGTTCTCCGATGGGCGTGCAGCCCTGCGACACGATCGTCCTGATCTCGTAGGGCCCGCCGAGGGCCAGGGCCACGGCGCCCTGATCGTAGACCTGCTCGTCGAGAAAGACGTGGGTGCGCCGGAGGCGGAATTCCCCGGACGCCAGCCCGCCCACGACAGGAATCCCCGGATAGGCGTCGGCCCAGGCGGTGAGGAGCCCATCGGCGTCAAACGTGAAGGGGTCGGCAAACAGGATCCACGCGGTGAGGTCGGCGGGCGCCACCCCGGTGGTCTCGTACCAGTGCCCGCGGGTTCGACACCGTTCGAGGGTGCCCTGGGTGAGACGGACGGCGCGGAGGGCCGCATCGGGAAGCGCGGTCGCCAGGATCGCCAGCGCGGGCTCCCCCTCCACCTCGCGGCCGGGGCCGATCACCCCCTGCCCGGAACAGCCGACCAGCAGGCGCGCGCCCACCGCCCGGCGCGCGGCCGCCACCAGATGAGGGAACTCTTCCGCGTACGCCGCGCTGGCGAAGAGAAAGGCGAGGTCGACCTGCCCCCCGCCGGCCGATGGTGTCATTCGAGATAGCGCTTCGGTGAGGGCAGCCTGCCAGATCCGCTGCTGTCCGATCGCCGCGGCAACTCTCACGTCGGACGTCACGCCCATGAATATTCCCCCGCCGGAGCGCCTTTTCCTATCCACGGCGGGGACGGCCTGCCTCGCGCACGACGAGGGGTCCGCATCGCGGGGATGGAACAGTCCGGAGGCGACCACGATCCGGCGCCCGGAGCGCAACGGGCTCCATATCGAAGCAGAGGGGGGATGGCGGGTGCGGCGAGAGGAAGTGGCGGTTCGAGGGATGCACAAGACCACCGGGTACTCGCACGCGGCGAAGGCGGGGGGGTTCGTCTACACCGCCGGGCAGGTGGCGCAGGACATCGAGGGCACCATTGTCGGCAGGGGCGATATCGAGGCGCAGGCGGTCCAGGTGTTCGAAAATCTCAAAGCGGTGCTTGCCTCGGCCGGGGCCTCGCTGGACGATGTGGTGAAGCTGACGACGTACACGACGAGCGTCGCGTACCGGGCAAAGATCGCAGAGGTCCGGGCGCGGTACTTCAAGGCGTACTTCCCGCCGAATACCTTCATCGTCGTGGCCGGGCTGGCCACGCCGGACTATCTGTTGGAGATCGAGGCCGTGGCCGCCTGTCCGTGACCTGAGGCCGCCGCGGGACGCGCCGGGAACGGGATGTAGATGACCCGCGATCGGTTCCCAGGTTACAATGATGGTGGTGACAAATCGCCAGGAGGTGATGGAGATGCCCGTCTATATGGTGGATCGAAGCCTCCCCGGAGTGACGATCGACCAGTTGGCAGCCGCCCAGAAAGCGGCGATCGACACGAGCAAGAAGTTTACCGCGCAGGGCAAGTCGGTCCGGTACATTCGCAGCACGTTTGTCCCCGGCGAGTCCCACTGCATGTGCCTGTTCGAGGCGTCGAACGCCGACCTGGTGAAGCAGGTGAATGAGGCGGCCAAAATCCCGTTTACACGGGTGACCGAGGCGATGGATTTGACTCCGAAGTAGCGCCCGAGGAGGGGCCCGGAGCGGGGGCTCCCCGTCCCCCGGTCCCGCCCCGGAATCGCACAGCTGCGGGAGATCCGGAGGGGCGTTCCCCCCTGGATCTTCCGCGCCGGTGTGGCGAACGGGGCCGGTCTTGAACGAAGTCGTGATGGGCATAAGGGATTGGCGCAGAGATCTCAGGAGGTGTCGAACCCATGCCCGTCCCGGTCCTACTGCCGACCGCAGCGCGCGACGAGACATTCGGCGGCGTCACGTACCACATCGAAGGTGAACTCGTCCCGGTCCTTCACCTGGAACTGGCGGCGCTGCCCGTCTACTTCGAGCACCACATCCTGCTCTGGAAGGATCCGGGCGTCGAGGTGTCGCTGAAGCCCCTCAAGGGCGCGTTCAAGCGGGTGCTCTCGGGGATGCCGGTCTTCATGACGCAGGCGAAGGGGCCGGGGCGGATCGCGTTCAGCCGCGATGGGGCGGGGCATGTGTTCGCGCTGCACCTGAAGGTCGGAGAGGCCATCGACGTTCGCGAGCACCAGTTCCTGGCTGCGACCGACGGGGTGGACTACACGTTCACGCGGATCAAGGGGGCGGCGAACGTGTTGTTCGGCGGGACGGGTTTCTTCATCGACACCTTCACCTGCCTCCGCCAGGATGGGGTCCTGTGGCTGCACGGCTACGGCAACGTTTTTGTCGTGACGCTGGGGCAGGGCGAGCAGATCGATATCGAGCCGGGCGGGTGGATCTACAAGGACCGGACGGTCCAGATGCAGACGATCTTTCAGAAGATCTCGACAGGGGTCTTCGCCAGCGCCGGCCAGCTCTTCTGGAACCGGTTCGCGGGACCCGGGCGGATCGCGCTCCAATCGATGTACATGCACATGCCGACGGAGTAGCCCCGAGGTCTGTGGGCGCCCAAGAGGACCGGCCGGCGGGCAGGAGGGGGAGACCGCGAAGGCCGTTGTCATCCGCGAGCACGGCGGGCTGGACAGCCTGCGGATCGAGGACATCCCGGTCCCGCGCCCGGGACCGGGAGAGGCCCTTGTCCGGGTGCGCGCGGTTGGGCTGAACAACCTCGACATCTGGGCGCGCAGCGGGCCGCCGGGCGGGCGCCCCGTCTATCCCTGGACCGAGCGCCGGCTGCCGGCGGTGACAGGGGTCGATGTCGCCGGGGTCGTCGAGCAGGTCGGGCCGGGCACCGGCGAGATGGCGGCGGGCGAGCGCGTGGTCATCAACCCGATCCTCTGCTGCGGCCGCTGCGAGTTTTGCCTCGCGGGCGAGCAGTCGATGTGCCGGGAGTATCGGATCTTCGGCGAGCACACACCGGGCGGCATGGCGGAGTTTACCGTCGCCCCCGCGGGGAACCTCATGAAGATCCCCAGCGCGGTGGCCTTCGAACAGGCCGCGGCCACGCCCGTCTGCTGCACGACCGCGTGGCGGATGGTGGTGACCACCGGCCGGCTTCGCGCCGGGGAGGACCTTCTGGTCGTGGGCGCGTCCGGCGGTGTGGGGAGCGCGGCGCTGGTCGTCGGCCGGCGGGCAGGCGCCCGCGTCTTTGCCCTCGTGGGCGGCCCGGAGAAGGCCGCGAAGGCGGAGCGCCTCGGGGCGGTGCCGATCGATCGGGTCCGGTATCCGCGCTTCAGCGAGCGGGTCCGGGAGTTGACGGCGTCCGGCGTCCACGTCGCCGCCGATCCGGTCGGCGCCCCGACCTGGCCGGAATCGATCCGCAGCCTGCGGCCGGGGGGACGCATGGTCATCTGCGGCGCGACGGGGGGAGAGCGCCCGAGCATCGACATCCGAGAGATCTACCAACGCCACCGGCAGATCCTCGGGGCTCCCATGGGCAACCTGACAGATTTCCAGACCGTCATGGGGCTGGTCTTCCGCGGGGAACTCACCCCGGTCATCCACACCGTGCTGCCGCTGTCCGAGATTCGTGAGGCGCACCGGTTGTTTGAGGCCCGGGAGCATTTCGGGAAGGTGGTGCTCGTTCCGTAAGGCCTCCGCGGCGGCCCTCGACCGGGGTCAGGCGGACCGGCGCATGTGGAGGATCGTAATCGCCCCGAGGACGATGGCGATGCCGAGCCCGCGCAGGGGGGTCATGGCGTCCCCCAGCAGCAGGACGCTCAGCGTGACCGTGACCACGGGCTCGAGCGTTCCGAGCATCGCCGCCCGCACCGCGGGCATGGCCCTGAGTCCCGAGAGCAGCAGGATCGGCGCGATGAGATTGGCCAGGAGGGCGATCCCGAGGACAGCCGCGAACGCGGGGACGGGCATCGCCAGCGTCAGTTGTCCCGCGGCCAGCGCGGCGGCCCAGTACATGGCCGCGGAGGTCGGCCCCAGAATGGCCATCGCGGTGATCGGGAGCACGTCCCTGACGATCCGCCGCGCCGCGACCATAAAGACGGCAGACGTCAGGGTGGCAACGGCGAGCATGACGAGTCCGAGCCCGTGGGCGGCGGCGGGGGTCTGCCCCGCGACCAGCAACGCCCCGGCGATGACGCCAGCGAGCAGGCCTAATTCATCGGGCCGGACGCGTTCCCCCAAGAACCACCAACCCATCCAGGCGACGTGGATCGGATAGGTGTAAGAGAGGACCGAGGCAGACGAGGCCGGGAGATAGGCCAGGGCCTGAAAGTACGCAAACACCTGGACCGGGATCAGCGTCGAACCCATCACGATCAGGGGGACCAGCGATGACCGGGGCGGGTGGAAGGGGGTGCGGGTCGCGATCAGGCCGGCCCAGAGGCAGGCCGCGGCGAATGTGGACCGGAGCGCCAGGAGGGTCAGGGGGGTGACCCCAAACCCGTACACCGCTTTGGCGATGATGGGTGAGATCCCGTAGAAGACGGCCGCGATCAGGATGAACAGCGACGGCATGAACTCATTTTACACATTTGTGATGAACGGACGGCTATACTAACGGGCGGACAAGAACGCCGCACGGCAACCTGTTCAAGGAGGCACCCTCATGCAGAACGCTCTCAGGTGGGCGCTTGCACCCGCGGTCGTGGTCGCCCTCGCGTTGGCCATCCAGGGGACGTCCGCGCAGGAGATGGGTATGAAGATCGAGATCAAGACCGCGATCACGCACGCGGGGTTCGCATCGAAGTACGATTCTTTGAACGAGGTGACGCTGCACCTGCACCACGTCGTCAACTGTCTGGTCGGCCCTGACGACAAACTGTTTGATAAGGCGGCCGGAAACCCGTGTCAGGGACAAGGCAAAGGTGTTCTCCCGGAGATCAAAGCGTCGATGGGGACCGACCAGGAGTACAACGTGGCATGGTGGCTGGCCCATCTCGGCGACGAGGCCATAGCAATGAAGAACCTGGCTCAGGCCAAGGCGGCCGCGCACATCATCGAAGTGCAACTGACCAGCATGTCGAAGATGTAGCCAGGCTCGCGTCAGCGTCACCGGGGTGGACGCCGGAGGCGTCCACCCCGGTCTTTTTTGTGCCGGAGCCCCCGCGCGCCAAAAATGCCGCTGAGCCGGCCCAAGGCGCCCGCGGCAGGCGGGCCCGCGTCTAGGCTCTCTGCAAGTCGGGCAAACTGCAGATGAGGGGGTTCGGGTCCGGAGGCCGTGGTCACCAGGCCGGATTCGGCACCCGTGTGTCAATGCAGAGGAGGTTGAGCCACACGCCTCAGGTTGCGCAAAGGGTTCCGGCGGACCGGGTCATCGTTATCGAAGGCCCCTTTCAGGCCGAGCAGGGGCGCGATGACCTTTGGGCCCAGGCGACGATCGAGGTAGGAGGACGTCAGTACCGCGTGGCGGCGGTGATCCCCGGCGTGTCCGACTTCCACCACTTCTTCGGGATGACCGAGGAAGAACGCGAAGAGGCGCGAGGATGGTTCGCCCTCCTTGATCTTGCCCGCTGCGCCGTCGAGGCGTTCGAGCAAACCTCCGGCGAGTATTTGCCGGAGGTCAATATTCGCATTCCCCCCGCGCCACCGTCTCAGCGATGGATGATAGATGGTGTCATAAAATTCGTCCGCGATCAGCTTCGAGAGTATGTGCTCGAGTGGGACGGATCCAGTTGGGTGGCTCAGCCGGCTGCGGGTCAGACCAGGACGGCAATGCCGCTGAGGACCAAGGCGGCAATGCCGCTGCGGCCCAAGGCGGCGGCGCCCCCGGAGGAAGAGCCGGCAGCGGCCCCGGAGGAAGAGCCGGCAGCGGCCCCGGAGGAAGAGCTGACAGCGGCCCCGGAGGAAGAGCTGACAGCGGCCCCGGAGGAAGAGCTGGCGGCGCCCCTGGAGGACGAGACGGCGCCGCCCCCGCAGGACGAACTGGCGGCTTCCCCAGAGGACGAGCTGGCCGCATCCTTGGAGGAGCCGGAAGCGGCTCCAGAGGACGAGCCCGAAGCGGCCCCCGAGGACGAGCCGGAAACGGCTCCGGCGTACGAGTTGGAAGCGGCGTCGGAAGACGAGCCGGAAACGGCTCCGGAGGACGAACCAGCAGCGGCTGAGGAGGTTGAACAGGTTACCCCACCGAGGTTCCGGCCGACGCCGGCCCCTCAGGTCAGGCCGGCCGAATTCCCGCAATTCAACCCGGACGCGGTCCCGAAGGTCAAGAGGCTGACGCCGCGGCAGCCAAAACCGCAGGGACCCCCATGGGCTCAACCGGCGGCGCCTTCGAAGCCGGTGACGCCATCGCAAGCGAAACCTGCAGCGCCCTCGTGGGCCAAGCCGGCGGCCCCCCCGCCGGCCAAGCGGGTAACGCCACCGCAGGCAAAACCGGCGGCGCCCTCCTGGGGCAAGCCGGCAGCGCCGCCGGTCAAACGGGTAACGCCGCCACAGACAAAACCAGCGGGGCCATCCTGGGCCAAACCGGCGCCGCCCCCGCAGGCCAAGCCGGCAACGCCGCCGGTGAAACCGGCTGCGCCTTCGCAGGCCAAACCGGTAATGGTCCGGCGATTCAAAGCCGTCGCGCCCCCGCCGGTCAAACGGGTAACGCCGCCGCAGACAAAACCGGCGGCCCCCGCGCAGGCCAAGCCGGTGGCGCCGCAGCCGAAACCGGCGGGACCCTCATGGGCGAAACCGGCGGCCCCCGCGCAGGCCAAGCCGGCGGCGTCGCAGCCGAAACCGGCGGGACCCTCATGGGCGAAACCGGCGGCCCCCGCGCAGGCTAAGCCGGTGGCGCCGCCGCAGCCGAAACCGGCGGGACCCTCGTGGGCGAAACCGGCGGGCCCCGCGCAGGCCAAGCCGGTAACGACGCCACAGCCGAGACCGGCGGCCCCCCCACAGGCCAAGCCGGCGGCATCGTCACCGCCGAAGCCGGCGGGGTCCCCTCCAGCCAGGCCGGCAGCCCCATCACAGTCGAAGCCGGAGGAGCGCTCCCAGGACAGACCCGGCAGATCGCGCCAGGCGAAACCTGGGGCGCCGCCGTGGCTTAGGCGAGTGGAGCAGCTCCGGACCAAGTCAGGAGCCGGGTCTGAGGCGGCCCCTCAGGCTAAACCGGCAACGGCACCGACGAAACCGGCGGCATCCCCGCAGGCCCACAAGGCGGGCTCTGAGGCGCAGAAGCAGGTTCAGCCTCGGCCGGGCGGATCAGGAAGGCGGGCCACGGACCGCGAAAAGCGGGTCAGTCTTGTCCGCCCGAACACGACGGCCGCGGGCCCGATGAAGATCCTCTACGATCGGAAAGACGATCTCCGGTCGAAAGCGGCTCGAAAAACGGGGGAGAAAAGTGGCGTCAAGAAATTGCTTGAGTGGATCAAGCGGGTGTGAGCGGGCCTAGATAAACTGGCGGCTGATCTCGTCGAGCCGCGTGAACACCTCGTCGGGAATCTTGACCTCCAGGGCGCCCAGGTTCTCCTCGAGTTGGGCCACCGACGTCGCCCCGGCGATGGCGCTGGCGACCGCGGGCTGCCGGATCAGCCAGGCCAGGGAGAGCTGCGACGGTGTGCAGTGTAACTCGCCGGCGAGGGCGGTGACGTCTTCCGCCAGCCTGAGGTTCTGTTCGTTGAGCCGGCGCGCAAAGTGGGGCTGGGTCACCGCCCGCGATCCCTTAGGGGGTTCCTGTCCCCGGCGGTACTTGCCCGTCAAAATGCCTCCGGCCAGGGGGAAGAAGGCGATCAGGCCGATCCCCTGATCGAGGCAGAACGGGACCAGTTCGCGCTCGACGGCGCGGTCGGCGAGCGAGTAGCTGGGCTGGACGGATTCGAAGCGGACGAACCCGCGGCGGTCGCTTGCCCAGAGCGCCTTGCAGAGCTGCCAGGCCGCGTAGTTGGACGCTCCGACATACCGCACCTTCCCCGCCCGTACCATGTCGTCCAGGGCCCGCGCCGTCTCCTCGGGCGGCGTCTCGGGATCCCAGGTATGGATCTGGTAGAGGTCGAGGTAGTCGGTCTGGAGGCGCCGCAGGCTCCCCTCGAGTTCTCGCATGAGGTGAAGGCGTGACGACCCCGCGTCGTATGGGCCTTCGCCGGTCTTCAAGCCCGCCTTGGTCGCCACCAGGGCCTGGTGGCGCCGCCCCCGCAGCCCTTCGCCGATGATCGTCTCCGATGCGGTCGCGGTATAGATATTCGCCGTGTCGATCAGGGTGATCCCGGCGTCGAGCGCCCGATGCAGGACGGCGATCGCAGTGTCGTGGTCGGCGCGCCCGCCAAACGAGTTGGTGCCGAGCCCGATCGCAGACACCTTGATGCCGGTGCGCCCGAGCGGCAGGAGCTCCATCCCAGGGTCCTCCCGATCTAGGCGTGCCGCGTCAGGGATTTCGCTCCAAAGGACCTGCGCAGCACCCTGCCGGAGGGCTTCTGGATCTCCTGGATATACCGGTCCCAGGGATAAGGCCCCGGATGAACGGCGATCTGCGGCTGCAACGAATCCATCTTCGTCTGTTTGGCGACCCTCGTACTGCCCGTTTGCCTTCGCTCTCTTCGCATGAACATCACTCCCCACAGGTCTGTGACGTACCGGTTCTGCCCGGTGAGATTCGGAGCGTCGGGCCTCTTGGAAGGTAGGCTATAAGCGTAACACACATTTCGCTCTTCTGCCGGCCGGGATCTCGAGCGTCTGCCGCGGCGGTCGTTGCTTTATATCGCAAAATGTGTCATACTCAACATGCAAGAGGAAGCGCTTGAGCGGACAGCACTCGAGAAAAGTGGGGATTTATGGGCGAGGAAGGGGGGAAGCAGACCCCCCCTTTTTCTTGTCGACACAAACATGAGGGTATGGGAATGGTTGTGGACCTGTGCAAGGCCTGCGGCAACCCCAAGCCTGCGGTGGCCGCCGTGCAAGGGGATGACTTCTGCTCAACGCAGTGCGCGCGAAGTTATTACGGGACGCTGACGGCTCGCCCGGCGCGTGGGGTGACCGGGACGCGGCCCGCGTCACTCCGCCGGCCTTCTCGGAAGCTGCCTTCGGCTTCTTTCAACGGTCGGAAGACCGCAACGGCGCGGCGCGGCGCCTAGACGATGCCGGGGTGCGGCCAGAACGCGACGGTGATTCCAAGGAGGATCAGCCCGAAGCCGACCGCGGCCGGTATCGCATGATGCCGCGGCCCTAACTTCTCCAGAGCGATCACCGCGGACACCGTCGCCATCCAACGGAGATCCATCACGCCGAGCGCGAGCAGCGCCAGCATGAGCCCTGCGCAGCATCCCATACAGTAGGCCCCATGCCCCAGACCCATCCGGAATGCCCCTGCGCGTCCATCGCGCCAGCGCAGCGCCAGGTACTCCACCGGCCCCTGGCAGTGGGCCAGGCATGTCCGCTTTAGCGGCGTGAACTGGTACAGCCCCGCAACGATCACCAGGGCGCCGGTCAGCGGCGCCAGGCGTCCGCTCAGCCCGGCCGTGGAGGCGAGCACGGCGCCCATCCCGACATAGCCCGCATAGGCGAGCGCGCCGAATGCCTCCCACACCGACAGGTAGCCGGTCACGAAGAGCGGGACGGAGCCCCGCCCCCGCGTTCTGACGACGGCGGCATAGACGAGGACGACGGGCCAGACAGACGGGAACATCATCGCGGCCATCATCGCGATCCAGATCAGCAGGAAGAGCGCCGCGCTCGTGACTCCAAGCCGCCCGCCCATCCCGAGGCTCATCGGCACGCCGGTCATCACCAGACGGTCCCCGCCGGCAGTCTGCCAGATGGTCGCCGCCCACGCCAGGACCGCCAGCGCGGCCAGCCCCCCGAGAATTGATAGGGCGGCTATCCGGTCGGGACTCGAGCGTATGGGCGGGACCGCCGCCATAGAGACCTCCTGCGTTGCGTCCGCGCGGCCTGCGTTAGTTCTTGCTGCTGCTCAACGCGCCCCAGGTGGCCACGCAGAACGGGACCACGTACGTCAGAGGGATCTGCCAGATCAGCGACGCGCTCAGATCGCCGCTCACCAGCGCGGCGCCCTGGTTGATCGCCGCCAGGATCGTTCCCACGACGAGCCCCGTCAGCGCCGACCGGCGCAGCATCGGCCGGTAGCGGATTGCGCAGGACAGGCAGCGCACCTCGCCGCCGAGGGTGAACCGCGATGTCTCCACGAGCGACCGACGGCAGCAGGCGCAGGCTGTTCTCGCCGGCGAAGCCTCAGGCAACGCGTCCCTGGCCGGTCTGTTCACCATGAGTCGTAGTAGAATAAGAGCACCCGGGTGTTTGCGGCCCTCGTTTGGTTCTCCTTCTGTCCGGTAGGAAGATCGCAGAGGCGCCGCGCAGATCCCGACACCATGCCTGAACTCCCGTTCATCACGGTGCTCGCCGAGAACCTGCGGCCGCTGGTCGAGGGCCGCGTGATCGACGACGTGCTCGTCCGGGGCGCGTCGGTCCTCAAGACGTTCGACCCGCCGGTCACCGGCCTGATCGGCCGCCGGATTACCCGGATCGAGCGCCGGGGGAAGCTCCTGGTGTTTCGCCTCACCGGCGGAGTGGTCGTGGTCATGCACCTCCGGCGCAACGGGCGTCTTCAAGTCTTGCCCAGCACGAAGGGGCGGACGGCGAAGGATCTGGCGATCGCCTTCGCGTTCGCCGATGGCACCGACCTGCGGATGGTCGAGCTGGGCCCCAAGAAAGCGGCCTCGGTCTGGCTGTTTCCCGCGGGGCGCGAGGAGGCCGCCGAGCCGCTGGCCTCGCTGGGGATGGAGCCGCTTTCGTCCCAGTTCTCGCGCGAGGCGCTGGCCGCCATGCTGCGGGAGGAGCGCACGCAGATCAAACGCTTCCTGACTCTGCAGCGGTATATTGTCGGGATCGGCAACACGTTCGCCGACGAGATCCTCTGGGAGGCCCGGGTGTCCCCTCAGGCGATGGCCGCCGCGCTCACCGGCGATGAGGTCGCCCGGCTGCACGATGCGATCACCGCGGTCCTGGGGGAGGCGGTCGCGTCGCACCGGAAGGAGTTCGACGGTTCCCTCCCCATGCGGGAGCCGCTTCATCTCCTGCGGGTCCACCGGCACGGCAAGGAACCCTGCCCGCGGTGCGGGACACCGATCGCGGTGATCTACTATGAAGACCGGGAGACGTACTACTGCCCCACCTGCCAGGCCGGCGGGAAGGTCTATGCGGACCGACGGCGATCGAGGCTTCTCCGCTGATCGGCGCACGCCGGCCGCGGCGGCATGCCCCGGCCAGGCGGACGAAGGACGGCCCGGCGATCAAGTCACGCTGATTGGGTGGCTGACGATCCCGCCGTACAGATAGCCCTGCTCGTTGAACGGGACTTTCAAGGGCTGGGTGTTGCCGCGCTCGTCGGTCGCCCGCGCGATGAGCCCGTAACGGCCCGGCGTGGCGTTCCACTGGAGATCCCAGCGCACCCAGGCCTGGGCGATATTCGGCTCCCTCAGGTTTGCCGTCTGCCACGTCTTGCCGCCGTTGAGGCTGACGTCCACCTTGGTGATCTTGCCCTGCCCCGACCAGGACCGGCCGCGGAGGAGGCGGCGGCCCGCGCCCACCTCACCGTCCCAGGCGAGCTCGAAGGCGCTCTTGACGACCTGGGAGGTCAGCCGCGGTCCCTTGGACGGCGGGTCGGGGTCGTAGTCCGGGCCGATCAGGACGTAGTTGTCGGTGTTCCAGGGCGAGAACAGCGGCTCGTCGGACACCTCGATCCGTCCCACCCACTTGATGTTGGCCACCCCGACCCACCCGGGGACCAGCATGCGCAGAGGGAACCCGTGATCCGGCGGGAGGATCTGCCCGTTCATCGCATAGACGAGCAGGGTGTCGTCGGCGATCGCCTTGGAGATCGGCATCGGCCGGCGCACCTTGAGCTCGTCGACGCCTTCGGGCATCACATCCCGGGCCGTGCGCTTGAGGCCGCAGCGGTCCAGGACCTCGCGGAGCGGCACGCCCGTCCACTCGGCGACGCCGATGCCGCCGAGGTGCCACTGGCCGCCCTGCGCCCGTTTGCCGTACGCGGCTTCATAGAAGCTCCGGCCGTTGCCGGCGCACTCGACGAAGCGCATCACGGACACTGAGGGCAGCCCGAGGATGTCATCGTACGTGAACTCCTGGGGCTGCGCCACCCCGGATCCCTCCACGCGCAGCCGCCAGGCGGCCTGGTCCACACGAGCGGTGCGGCTGTGGTCCCGGACGAAGAAATTCTCGGTGGGGACCTCGTAGCCGCGGTTGTACATGACCTCCCAGCGCATCTCCTTGTTGCTGCCGAAGTCGTTGAACCATTCGGGGGGGGTTGGCTTGACGACGAGATCGGTCGCCGGGGCCGCCCGGACCGTCCGGCCGCGGGCGGGCCGGCCGAGGCCCGCCGCCGCCGCGCCGGCCGCTCCTGCCCCGGCCGCCAGCAGGCTGATCAGGCGCCTGCGGGAGAGGCCCGCGGCTCTCGCCCGCGCCCGCAACCATTCATCGGCTCTGGCCTGTGCATAGACGCGCTCATCTCGGAAATCCTCTTGCATGCGTCGACACCGTCCTTCGTGGGATCGTCTCCGAGGTGTACCGCCGAGTTACATGCCCAATTCTGCGTTGCGCGCGGCCATCCTCCCGCGGGCCGCCCGGACCTTCACTGGGCCTTTGCCGGCGGATGCTTCTCCCGCGCCCGCCGCGGCGCAGGCTCCCGGTCACGCGTGCCGGAGCCGGGGATCCAGGAAGTCCCTCAGCCCATCGCCGAGCAGGTTGAGGGCGAGCACGCTCAGGATGATGGCCATTCCTGGGAAGATGCTGATCCAGGCCGCCTGCCGCAGATAGACCTGTCCGGCGCTGATGATCCCGCCCCAGGTCGGGATCGTGGGCGGCACGCCGACCCCCAGAAAGCTGAGCGCGGCCTCTCCCAGCATCGCATACGCGGTGATGAAGGTCGCCTGGACGATCACCGGGGATGCGCAGTTGATGAGCACGTGCCGGGCCAGGATCCGCGCGCCCGAAGCGCCCACCGCCCGCGCCGCCTCCACGTACTCCTGCCGGACGACGACGAGCACGGCGGCCCGGACGACCCGGGCGATGCGCGGGGTGTAGACGAACCCCAGCGACAGGATCACATTGCGGACGCTCGGTCCGAGCGACGCCATCAGCCCGATCGCCAGCAGAACGTCCGGAAACGCCATGATGCCGTCCATGATGCGCATCAGGACCCGGTCGGCCCGCGGGCTCGCCCCGGATGCCAGCCCCACCACGATCCCGGCGCCGGTGGCGAGGAGCGTGACGAGGGCGCCGACCAGCAGCGACAGCCGCGCGCCGTACAGCGTGCGGCTCAGGATATCCCGTCCGAACTCGTCCGTTCCAAAGGGGTGCGCCCGCCCCGGCCCCAGCAGCCGGTCGGGGACGTTGAGGGCCACCGGATCGTAGGGGGTGAGCAGCGGGGCCGCCGCCGCGCCCGCGACGGCGGCGAAGATCAGGGCCGCGCCGACCCCGGTGATCCGGCGCCGGCGCACCATCCGCCAGAAGAGGCCGCCGGCTCCCGGCCGGGCGCCGCGGACGATGCGTCGGAAGGCCGGCGTCTCCTGGGCCATGGGCGCGTCAGTACTTCACCCGGGGGTCGATGAGGAAGTAGAGCAGATCGACCAGGAGATTGATCAGCACGTAGAGGGTCGCCACCATCAGGATGACCCCCTGGATCACCGGATAGTCGCGGCGCAGCACGGACGAGACCACCAGCTGGCCGATCCCGGGGAGGCTGAAGACGGTCTCGGTGACCACGGCCCCGCCCATCAGGGCCGCGAAGGTGAGCCCGACCACGGTGAGGATCGGTACCAGCGCGTTCCGCAGCGCGTGGTGGAAGATCACGGTCCGTTCGCCCACCCCCTTGGCCCGCGCGGTCCGGATGTAGTCGTTGGCGACCACGTCCAGGAGGCTGCTGCGGGTGAAGCGGATGATCAGCGAACTGTTGGGCAGGCCCAGCGCCAGCGCGGGCAGGAGCAGGTAGCGGAGGCTCACCCCCAGGCCCTCGGCCGGCGCCCGGTACCCCGAAGACGGGAGCCACCCCAGGTTCACGGCGAACAGCACGATGAGGGAGAGGCCGAGCCAGAAGCTCGGCACCGCGGCCCCGAGCATCGCCAGGGCCAGGCTGCCCTGGTCAAGCCAGGAATTGCGGAAGATCGCGGAGATCACCCCCGCCGGAATCCCGATGAGCAGCGCGACGGAGATCGCCATCAGCGAGAGCATGATGGTGGGGGTGGAGTGCTGCAGGATGTCCCCGGTGACCGGGACATGCTGGAAGAACGAGAGGCCCAGGTCGCCGCGGAGGGCGCGGCCCAGCCAGAGGACAAACTGCGCGACCAGCGGCCGGTCCAACCCCAGCGCGTGCCGGAGGGTCTGCACCTGTTCAGGGGTGGCGTCCTGTCCGAGGAGCACACGCGCCGGATCGCCGGGCGTGAGATGGATCAGCAGGAACACCACCACCGCGACGACGAGCAGGACCGGGACCAGCGCCAGCAGGCGCCCGGTCAGATACGGCAGCACGGCCTACGGCATGCGCTATTTCACGGCCGGGAGGTTCCAGACGATCAGCCAGTACGACGGGCGGAATCCCTCGAGCGCCTTGGAGGCCAGCACCACGCCGTAGAACTCTCCCGGCCGCACCAGCGGAGCCTGCGTGTACAGGAGGGCCTGGAGCCTGGGCCAGAAGCGGATGCGCGCCGCCGGATCGGCGGTCTGATTGAACTCATCGAACAACTTGTTCTTTTCGGGGCTATCCCACCAGCCGGGGTACGCCGAGTTGAAGACGGTGATCAGGGCCGGGTCCGGCACGAACCCGTGGGAGGTCGTGAAGAGGTCGTAGTCGGCGGGCTTGGCCCGGTGATCGAGGACGCCCGCCCACTCCAATACCTGCATGTCCACCTTGAACCCGACATGCTGGAGCTGCGCGGCCGCGACGACCGTGCTCTTGAACATGTAATCGTACTGCTGGGTCGTCAGCCAGCGGACCGGCTCCCCGGTGTACCCGCCTTCCTGCATCAACTGTTTGGCGCGGGCCGCGTCGTGCAGGTTGTACATCTCGGAGCCGGCCGTCGTGTACCAGGGCGTGCCCTGCGGGTAGATGCTGGGACCCAGCGAGTACAGCTCGGGGTTCCCGAATGTGGCCTTCATGATGGGCTGCATGTCCAGGGCGACCTCGACCGCCTGGCGGAGCTTTTCATTGGTCATGATCCCCTGTTTCTTATTGATGAAGAAGGTCAGAAACGTGCCGGGCTTGATGAGCCCGGGGGTGACGCGGGGATCCTTGGCGAGCTGGGCGTACGCGTCCTGGTTGATCCCGTCGGCGAGATCGTAGTCGCCGCTCTGCACCCCGGCAATGCGGGTGGCGACCTGGGAGACCGGATAGAAAAACACCTCGTCCGCCAGCGCCTCGCGCCTGCCCGCATACCCGTTTGGCGCCTCCGGCCGCGCCGCGTAGTTGTCGAAGCGGACGAGCTTCACGTGGCGGTCGGGGATCCACTCGGCGAACTTGTACGGGCCCGTGCCGATGTACTGCTTGAGCGGCCCGCTGCCGGTCGAGTCGACGACCTCCTTGGGCATGATCGCCGCGGCGCCGTTCGGGAGGGCGATGAACGAGAGCAGCGGGGCGAACGGTTCTTTCAGCTTCAACGCGACCGTGTACTTGTCCACGGCCGTGGTGGACTCCACCTTTTTGTAGACGGAGGCGCCCCGAGGGCTCACCTTCCCCCAGCGCTCGAGGGAGGCGACCACGTCGTCGGCGGTCATCTCCTTGCCGTTGTGGAACGGCACGTTCTTGCGCAGCGCGAACGTGTAGGTGCGGCCGTCCGGGCTCCGGGCGTACGACTCGGCGAGGAGCGGCTCGATCCGCCAGCCGGCGTCGAAGGTGAAGAGCTCCTCGAAGATCGGCAGCGTGATGATCGACGTGAGATCCGCGGTCGTCGCCACCGTATCCAGGGTGAGCGGTTCGCCGATCTCGGCCACGCGCAGGGCCCCTCCGCGCCGGGGGGCGGCGGAGGTCGAGAAGACGAGACTCCCGGCCAGAGCGGCGACGACCGGCAGGATGAGCGCAGACTCCAGCACCTTGCGCGACCGCATCAGTCGATTCCTCCCATCTCCTCTTTCGTAAAGGCGGGCATCGTCAGCGACCGGACGGCCCCCCGTAGCGCCACGGAGATCGCCATCGTCCTCCCCCTTGAAATACACGCGAGCTCCGCACCCGGGATCGATCGGAGCTCGAGGTGCCCTCTCGGCACGGAGGGCGGCAGCCACAAGTGAAGTCGCGCGATGCTTGGGCGTGATGGTTCGGGGGCCTTGGAAGCCGTTCCTGCCCAGGGTAAGGCCGATCGAACCGAGGAGTAGACCAAAGGTAACAGGAATAGGCTTCGGGACCAGAGAATGCCGACGCCCAGGATCTTCGATGCGCGGATTTCGGGTGGGCCTCGACATTGGCGGCACCTTCACGGATTTCGTCCTCCTCAACGACACGACCGGGGAGATTCGCCTCCACAAGGTCCTGACCACGACGCCGGACCCGGCGGAGGGAGCGCTTCGGGGGCTCGTCGAGCTGTGCCGGCTCGCCGGCGTGGACGTGGGCGACCTCTCGACCCTGGTGCACGGGACCACCCTGGTGACCAATGCGATCATCGAGCGCACCGGCGCGCCCACCGCGCTGCTGACGACCAGGGGCTTCCGCGATATCCTCGAGATGGGCAAAGAGCAGCGGTACGACATCTACGACCTCTTCCTGCGGTTCCCGCCGCCGCTGGTCCCCCGCCGCTGGCGGGTCGAGATCGACGAGCGGATCAGCCGCGACGGCGAGGTGCTCACCCCGCTCGATCGGGGACAGGTGCGGGCCGCCGCCCGGCGGCTGGCGGCGCAGGGTGTGGCGTCGCTGGCCGTCTCGCTGCTGCATGCCTACAAGAACCCGGCGCACGAGCAGGCGGCGCTGGCGGCCGTTCGGGAAGCCGTCCCGGAGTTGAGCGTCTCGCTGAGTAGCGACGTGGTCCCGGAGATCCGGGAATGGGAGCGAACCTGTACGACCGTCTGCAACGCCTACGTGCAGCCGCTGGTCGACCGCTACCTCGGCCGGCTCGAGGCGGCGCTCGGGGAGCGGGGGTTTGCCGGCCGGTTCTACCTGATGCAGTCCTCGGGCGGGACCGCCACCCCCGACACGGCCCGCCGGTTCCCGATCCGGCTCCTCGAATCGGGGCCGGCTGGCGGCGCGCTCGTGACCGCCTTCTTCGCCGAGCGGCTGGGGCGGAGGGATCTCGCCGCCTTCGACATGGGCGGGACGACCGCCAAGATGTGCCTGGTGAGGGACGGCCGGCCGGAGATCGCGCCGATGATCGAGGCGGCGCGCGTGCACCGGTTCAAGCGCGGGTCGGGCCTCCCGGTGAAGGCCCCCGTCGTGGACATGATGGAGATCGGGGCCGGCGGCGGATCGGTGGCGTGGATCGACCGGCTGGGGCTGCTGAAGGTCGGGCCGCACAGCGCCGGGGCGTCTCCGGGACCCGCCTGTTACGGGCTCGGCGGAGCAGAACCCACGGTGACCGATGCCTGCCTGGTGCTCGGCTACTTCGATCCCGAGTACTTCCTCGGCGGGACGATGCCGCTCCACCGCCGGGCCGCCGAGGAGGCCCTGGAGCAGGTGGGCGCCCGGGCCGGGCTCGACCGGGTCGCCGCGGCCTGGGGGATCCACCAGATCGTGTCCGAGAACATGGCCGCCGCGGCGCGCGTGTACATGATCGAGCGCGGCCAGGACCCGCGCCGCTACGCGATGCTCGCCTTCGGCGGCGCGGGACCGGCCCACGCGTCGCGGGTGGCCCGCATCCTCCGCCTCCGCGAGTTCATCGTGCCGCCGGCCTCCGGGGCCGCGTCCGCGCTGGGATTCCTCGTCACGCCGATCAGCTTCGACTTCGTGCACTCGCTCCCCGGCCCACTGGAGTCGCTGGACTGGGACGCGGTGGACGCGCTGTACCGGGCGATGGAAGGGCGGGGGCGGGCCATGCTGACCGATGCCGGCGTGGACCCGGCGGAGGTGTTGTCCGTCCGGCGGGCCGAGATGCGCCTCGCCGGCCAGTTCCACGACATCGCGGTGCCGGTGCCGGACGGGCGCCTGGGGGCGCAGGCGGCTCCCGGGCTCGCCGAGCGGTTCGAGTCGGAGTACCGCCGGCTCTACGGGATCTATTTGCCCGGCCGGCAGATCCAGGTGCTGAACTGGCGCGTGCTCGTCACCGGCCCCAGTCCGGGCGTGCGCCTGGCCGCCGCGTCCGTCGATCGCGGCGCCTGCGCGGTGCACGCGCTGCGGGGCCGCCGCCCCGCGTACTTCCCCGAGACCGAGGGGTTCGCCGAGGTGCCGGTGTACGACCGGTACCGGCTCCGCCCGGGGGCGCGGCTGACCGGGCCGGCCATCGTGGAGGAGCGGGAGGCGACGACGGTCGTCGGCCCCGGGGACGCGCTGGAAGTCGATGCGCACCACAATCTCGTCGTCGCGGTGAGCCAGGCGTGAGCGCGGCCTTCGACCCGGTGTCGCTCGGGATCATGTGGAGCCGCCTGATCAACATCGCGGAGGAGTGCTGGATCACGATCTGGCGGACGGCGTTCAGCCTGATCATCGGCGAGGCGCAGGACTTCGGCTGCGAGCTGTTTGATCCCGACGCCCACTCCATCGCGCACTCGCCGCGCTCGATGCCGGTCTTCAACCTGACCCTGCCGCTGGCGGTGCGCCGGCTGCTGACCGTGTTCCCGCGCGACACCCTCCGGCCCGGGGACGTCCTCGTCACGAACGATCCGTGGATCTGCGCCGGCCACCTCTACGACCTGGCGGCGGTCACCCCCGTGTTCCGGCGGGGCGCGCTCGTGGGGCTCGTGGGGTCGATCGCGCACTGCTCCGACATCGGCGGCACCCGCGACTCGATGAGCGCCCGCGAGATCTACGAGGAGGGCCTGCAGATCCCGCCGCTCAAGCTCTACCGCGGCGGCGCGCTGAACGAGGACCTCGCGGCGATGATCCGGGCCAACGTGCGGCTGGGCGAGATGGTGCTCGGCGACATCCAGGCCCAGGTGTCCAGCAACCAGGTGGGCGCCGACCGGCTCGTCGCCTTCATGGACGAATACGACCTCGCGTCGATGACCCCGCTCGCGCACGCCGTGCAGGAGCGCGCGGAGCGCGCGATGCGCGAGGCGATCCGCGCCCTGCCGGAAGGGACCTACCGGAGCGAGGTCGAGTTCGACGGGCTGGGGGAGCCGCTGACCCTCCCCTGCGCGGTCACCATCCACGGCGACGAGATGACGGTGGACTGGACGGGCGCTCCCCCGCAGCTGCCCCGGGGGGGCATCAACTGCACGTACCACTATACGGCCGCCCACACGACCTATGTGCTGAAATCCATCCTCACGCCGGAGATCCCGTCGAACGCCGGCTGTTTTCGCCCGCTGCACGTCACGGCGCCCGAAGGCTCGGTGCTCAGCTGCCGCCACCCGGCGTCCGTGAACCAGCGGACTCAGACCGGCTGGTACTGCGGCCCGGCGGTGTTCAAAGCGCTGGCGCCGGTGCTGCCCGACCAGGTGCAGGCGTTCACGGGGCTGCCGATGGGCATGGGCGCCTACGGGGTCGACGCCGGCGGCCGCGTGTTCAACGATCACCTCTTCCAGGGCGGCGGCCAGGGCGCGGGCGCCCACGGCGACGGGGTCTCCGCGCTCCTCTACCCCACCTCGGCCGGGAACGTCTCCGTGGAGATGTTCGAAAGCCGGACGCCGCTCGTGGTGGAGTGCAAGGAGTTCCGGCCCGACTCCGGCGGCGCCGGCCGGCATCGCGGAGGCCTGGGACAGCGCGTCCGGGTCCGCAAACTGAGCGACGACGGCCGTCCGGCGCTCGTGGACCTGCATCCCCACGGCATGCTCACCGCGCCGTCCGGGCTGTTCGGGGGCGCGCCGGGGGCGCGCGCGCGGGCGTTCGTCACGGACGGCGATAAGGTGGTGGAAGGCGGGGGCATGGTCAGCCTGGCCGAGCTCTGCCGTCCGGATCAGCGCGCCACGATCGAGATCGCGGGCGGGAGCGGGTACGGTCCTCCGATCGAGCGGCCCCTGGAGCGCGTCCAGGCCGACCTCGACGAAGGCTATGTGACCTCCGAGGGCGCCGCGGCCTACGGCGTCGGGGTCGGACCGGACGGCCGGGCGAAGAGGAGCTGATGGCGGATCCGGAGGCCCTGAAGCGGCGTCAGCAGCAGACCTGGGCGGCCGGGGATTTCTCGATGATCGCGACCCAACAGCTGCTCGTAGGCGAGCTCCTCTGCGAGGCCGTGGACGTTCATCCCGGGCAGCGGGTGCTGGACGTCGCCACGGGCAGCGGGAACACCGCGCTGGCCGCCGCCCGCCGGGGCGGGCAGGTGACCGGCATCGACTTCGTACCCGCGCTCCTCGAGCGGGGACGGGAGCGGGCCGCCGCCGAGCGCCTGACGATCGAGTTTCAGGTCGGGGAGGCCGAGGCCCTGGGGTTTCCCGACGCCTCGTTCGACGTCGTCCTGTCCACGTTCGGCGCGATGTTCGCGCCCGACCAGGAGCGAACGGCCCGGGAGATGCTCCGGGTGTGCCGGCCCGGGGGGAAAATCGGCCTGGCGACCTGGCCGCCCGACAGCCTGATCGGCGAGATGTTCCGCACCGTCGCCCGCTTCGTGCCCCCTCCGGCGGGCGCCAGGCCGCCGGTGCTCTGGGGCACCGAGGATCGCCTGCGCGAGCTCTTCGGCGGAGCGGCGGCATCGCTCAGGGCGGTGAGGCGCCCGATCGTCTTCCGCCACCGCTCGGTCGAAAGCTGGCTGGAATTTAACCGGAGGTTTTTCGGTCCGACGATCAAAGCGTTCGAGACCCTGGATCCCGCCGGGCAGGAGGCCCTCTCGCGCGCGATGGCGGATCTGATGCGCCGGGGGAACCGGTCCGGGGACGCCACCCTGGTGGCGCCGAGCGAGTACCTGGAGGTGGTGGCCGTCCGGGCGCGGGGCGCCTAGGCGAGTCACGTCACCCGCGCCCGCCGAGCACCAACCGATCCGGCTTTCCCCTCGAATGAACGTCACGGACTGACTAGCACAGCGGAGTTTCACAAAACCTGCTTCGGGAGGAGTGACACCCACAGTCGTTCCCTTCATAGTGATTATAGTAATCATTGCTTAGATCGGATCGAAAATCTCCAAAATTCATGAGCGAGAGCGAGGGAGTTGGCGCATGGGACGTTACAAGTCGTTGTGCATGCTGGCCGCCGCGGGCCTCTTGTTTGGGATCTTCGGCGTGTCCACCGCTTCTGCCACATTGGTCGGCACCGCTCCACTGGCCCCGGGCGGCATCACGCTTCCCGGCTTTACATCCGACCCGCCGGGGACCCTGCTCGCCTCGGAGAGCGTGCCGTTCGTCAGCACGCTGGGGAACGACTCGGGCACGCTGACCTCGGCCGTCTATCAGGAATCGGGCGGGACATTGGACTTCTACTACCAGGTGAGCAACAGCCTGACCGCGCCGAACTGCGGCGGGACGGGGCAGCCTGGGTGTGACCCGATTTCGCGCGAGACGAACACCAGCTTCACGGGCTTCCAGACGGCGGTGGGGTTCCGGACCGACGGCGGGAGCCTGGGGGGCCCGTTTGTGAACGGCTCCGTCGCTCCCGCCGCCATGGACCGCAACAGCACCGGCAATGTCGTCGGGTTCGACTTTAACCTGACGAATCCCATCCAGCCCGGGGCGACATCAGACGTCCTTGTCATCAGCACGGACGCCACCAATTTCAATCTAGGCCACGCGTCCGTGATCGACGGCGGCACATCGACGGTCGATTCGTATGAGCCGGCGGCCGTGCCGGAGCCGGGGTCGATGCTGCTGCTCAGCACCGGCATGCTGGGCATGTTCGCCATGCGACGCTCCCGCCGCTAGGTCGGCCCAGCGCAAACAGCCCTTCGCGACGCGTACACGCGAAACTCGGGGCCCGGCCGATCGGCCGGGCCCCGAGCTCTGTCTGCGGCGGGATCCGGCCGCGCGTTGCGCTCCGGATGCCGCCCCCGCAGCCAGCGCGGGGCGCGATGCGATGGTTCCCTCTACCGCTTCACGTTCTTGTCCATCTGCGAGCCGATGCGCCGCTCTTGCTCCCTGAGCTCGGGGGTCAACGCCGGGCCGAAATCGTCCGCCTCGAATACCTGGCGAATCTCGATCTCGGACTCCGCGCCCGGGAACGGATTGGGAGCGCGCTTCACCCATTCGATGGCCTCGTCCTTCGACTTCACCTGAAACAGCCAGAAGCCGGCGATCAGGTCCTTGATCTCGCCGAAGGGACCGTTGATCACCGTCCGCTTGGCTCCGGAGAACCTGACACGCGCGCCTTTCGAGCTGGGCTGCAGCCCCTCCGCCGCCAGCAGCACACCGGCGTTCACCAGCTCTTCGTTGTATTTCCCCATCTCGGCGAGAAGCGTCTGATCAGGGAGCGCACCCGACTCCGAGCTCTTGTTGGCCTTGACCAGGATCATGAATCGCATCGTCGCGCCTCCTGTGAGTGTCGGGTTCTGAGCCCGGCCGGGCGGATCCGCCGAGCCTGGGCTCCGCTCATCTGTCGAACGGGGGCGGGCAAAATCGACACGCCGCCGGATTGTGTTCAGCGGCGGTTGACCCCGGCGGCGCCGCCCTCAAGCTTACCAGAACAGGCGCGTCAGCGCGCCGATGGCGGGATCGAGGGTGCGGGTCCCTTTGATGACGTCATCCAGCGGAGTCGTGACGATCGCGGTCCCCCGCAGAGCGACCATGACGCCCGTCCGGCCGGCGACGAGCTCGTCGACGGCGGCGACCCCGAATCGCGTCGCGAGGATGCGGTCGAACGCCGAGGGGGATCCGCCGCGCTGCACGTGGCCGAGCACCGTGGCGCGCGTCTCGACCTCCAGGCGCCGTTCGATCTCGCGGGCGAGGACGGCGCCGATGCCTCCCAGGCGCGCGTGGCCAAACGCATCCACCGGGGCGTCCCGGACGGTCTGCGCGGCGCCGTCCTTGGGGACGGCGCCCTCCGCGACCACGACGATGCTGAACCGCCGTCCGGTGGCCCGGCGCCGGCGGAGCGCGGCGCAGACTTCCTCGAGATCGAAGGGGACCTCGGGAACGAGGACGGCGTCCGCCCCGCCCGCCAGCCCGCCGGCCGCCGCCACCCACCCGGCATCGCGGCCCATCACTTCCACGACCATGATGCGGTGGTGCGACTCCGTCGTGGAGTGCAGCCTGTCGATCGCGTCCATGACCGCGTTGACGGCGGTGTCGAATCCGATGGTGACGTCGGTGCCCCGCACGTCGTTGTCCATCGTTTTGGGGATGCCGACGACCGCGACCCCCTCGCGGCTGAGGCGGCACGCCGCCCCCAGCGTGTCGTCGCCGCCGATGGCGACGACGGCATCGATGCCGCGGCGGGCGAGCGTCGCTTTGATGCGGGCGATCCCATCGGCATCGCGCAGCGGGTTGGTCCGGGACGTGCCCAGGATCGTGCCGCCCTTCGGCAGGATCCCGGAGACGGCGTCGCGCGAGAGCGGGACCAGGTCGTCGGCCAGGAGCCCCCGCCAGCCGTCCCGTACGCCGGTGACCTCCAGCCCCTTCTCTCCCGCCCGCCTGACCACGGCCCGGATGGCGGCGTTGAGGCCCGGCACATCCCCACCGCCGGTGAGCACCGCGATCCGGTTCACCGGTCGCTCCCCTCCGTCACCGGCTGAACAGGCCGGTCAACCCGGCGGTGGCCAGGATGTGGCCCTGGAGCGTGCGCTTGACCAGGCCGGGGGGCGCCGCAAAGGGCACAGGCAGCTGCGCGATATCGAGCGCGTAGAGGGTGAACACGTAATGGTGCACCGGCCCGGGGGGCGGACACGGCCCACCGTACCCGATCCGGCGGAAATCGTTGATGCCCTGCGTGCCGCCGCGCTGCCCCCCGATCCGGAGGCCCGGCCCCACGCCGGACGGAAGGCCCGTCCACGCGGCGGGGAGATCGTAGACCACCCAGTGCACAAAATTTCCACCGGGCGCGTCGGGGTCGACGGCGAGGAGCGCGTAGGACCGCGCCGCCGCCGGTCTCCCCGTCCACCTGAGGGGCGGGGAGATGTTGGCGCCCGCGCAGGTATGGGCATCCGGAATCCGAGCGCCGTTCGCGAAGGCCGCGCTGGCGAGGGTGAACGCCGCCGCGGCGGGCGCGGGCGGCGGCGCGGCCGTGTGTCCCAGGGTGAACGCGGCGATCAGCACCGTGGTCCGGACGGCGCGGGCGGCGGCCCTCCGGCGGCCGCGCCGTCCCCCCAGACGGGCGCTCCCCGCGTCGGCCCGAGGGCGCATCACCGTGCCCCCTTCCGCCGGTCGGGCAGGATCGGGGTCTCGAGCACCCCGAGCCGGGTGATCGAGACGCGCACCGTGTCGCCGTCGCGCAGCCAGCGGGGCGGCTTCCTGGCAAACCCGACCCCGCTCGGGGTCCCGGTGGCGACGAGGTCGCCCGGCTCCAGGGTCAGCGCCTGGGAGATGTACGCGATCAGGTGCGCGACGGAGAAGATCATGGTCCCGGTGCGCGCCTCCTGCATCCGCTCACCGCTCACGTCCACGGTGAGCGTGAGCGCCTGGGGATCCGGGACCTCGTCCCGCGTGACCAGCGCCGGACCGAGCGGCCCGCTCCGGTCGAAGTTCTTGCCGATCATCCACTGCGTCGTCCGCCGCTGGTAGTCCCGAACGGAGATGTCGTTGAAGATGGTATAGCCGGCCACGTGGTCGAGCGCGCGCGATTCGGGGATGTCACGTCCGCCCGAGCCGATGACCGCGGCCAGCTCTCCCTCGAAGTCGACCTGGGGGGAGACGCGGGGCAAGATGAAGGGCGCGCCCGGGGCGAGGAGGCTGTGCGGGAACCGGCCAAAAAAGATCGGCAGTTCCGGCGGCTCCGAGCCGCCCTCCCGCGCGTGCTCGGCGTAGTTGCGCCCGACGCAGAGGATCTTGGGCGGCGCCGGCACGGGCGGCAGCCGGTCGATCTCGCTCGGCGCCCAGAGCACCCCATCGCGCTGGAGCCGGGCCGTCTCGCGGGGATCGCGGAGCGCCTCCTGCATGCGCGCGGCGACGTCCCGGGCCGCGGCCATCGCGTCGCTGCCTCCGGCGAGGAAGGGCGTCATGGCCGGCGGGAGCAGGGCCCACGCCTGCGCCCCCGCCCGCGACGCGCCGCGGGCCACGAAGTGCGCCCGGGCGGCGCGGTTGAGGTCGATGATCCACTCCCCGGCCTCGACCCCGAGTCTCGTTTGTCCGCGTGCCGCAAACGTGAGGAGCCGCATAGATCACCTCCAGAAGACGTATTGGCGCTCGCCGGAAGCGGCCCCTCTTGGGCGGGGGCGACCGCTGCGCGCGACCGCGGGTTGGGGCCGCGGGGATGCGGCCGGGGCGGCGACTGGGGGCCTTCGCGGGCGCCGCGCGGTAGCGCTTGACAGCGCCGGCCCCGGCCCGTATAGTCTTGTCCACAATGGATATTAATAAGGATTCCATTCAGACGGCGCCCGTCCCGGCGGCCGGCCCCGGGGCGCCGTCCGGGGACCGCTGGGCCGATCTCCGCCGCCGCCTCGCCGGTCTCGGGGGCCGGCTGACCCCGCAGCGCATGGCGATCTACGAGGCGGTGGTGGGGCGGACCACGCACCCGAGCGTGGCGGCGGTCCACGAGGAGGTCCGCCGGCGCTTTCCCGGGATCAGCGCGGCGACCGTGTACACCACGCTCAACCTGCTGGCCCGGCTGGGGCTGGTGCAGGAAGTGAGCGGCCCGGTCCGCCGCTACGACGGTCAGGCGGGTGTGCACGTCAACCTGGTCTGCGGCCGGTGCGGACGGGTCATCGACGTGTCGGACGGGGAACTCGAGGCGCTCCAGCGGCGGGCGGCGGCCCGCGAGGGATTCCAGGTGTCCGCGGTGAGGTTCGAGCTGCACGGCCTCTGCCCCCGCTGCCGGCGGGCACGACGGCCCAGACCGCACAAGGGAGGACGCTGATGCCGGTTCCCGAAGGGCTCCGGGCCCAGGTGATCTCGGCGGGTCGCCAGGTGGCCGGCGACCTCGCGGGGAGCCACGAGGCGCAGGGATCGGGGTACCTGCTCAAGGTGGTGCAGCCCGCGCTGCTGGGGCTGATGGACGGATCGATCTCCACCCTGGCGCCGCTGTTCGCCAGCGCGTTTGCGACGCGCAGTCCGCACACCGCCTTTCTGATCGGCGCGGCCGCCGCGCTGGGCGCCGGGATCAGCATGGGCTTCGCGGAGGCGCTGTCCGACACCGGGAAGCTCACCGGCCGCGGGCACCCCGCGGTCCGGGGGACGATCACCGGGGTGGCGACGCTGATCGGCGGCCTGATGCACGCGCTGCCCTTTCTGATCCCGCACCTTCAGCTCGCGCTCGTGGTGGCCTACTTCGTCGTGGGCATCGAACTGGTGACGATCGCCTTCATCCGCAACCGCTACTTCAGCATGAGCTTTTGGCTTTCGTTCCTCCAGGTCATCGTGGGCGGCATGCTCGTGTTTCTCGCCGGCGTGCTGATCGGCAATTCATAGGCGTCCCCGCAACACCTCCGGTCGACGCGAAGACCCGAGTCCCGGGAAGGGAATTTCGGCGGTCCGGATGGAACTCTTCCGGCGGATCCCCGCTCGAGGAGCGTGCGATGACCGCCACTTCCCTGAAGGAACGGCTCAAGCGCGGCGAGCCGGTGCTCGGCACGATCATGCCGCTGCCGTCGCCGGAGGTCGCGGAGATCGCCGGGCTCGCCGGGTATGATTTCCTCCTCCTGGACATGGAACACGGCCCGCTCACCCCTCACGCCCTGGAAGGTCTCGTGCGCGCGTGCCGCGCGGTCAACGTGCCGGCGCTGGCGCGCGTGCCGGAGGACCATCCGAAGACGATCCTGCGGGCCCTCGACGTCGGCTGCGTGGGGGTGATGGTCCCGCAGGTCGAGTCGCCGCAGCAGGCGGCCGCCGCGGTGGCCGCCACGAAGTACGCCCCGGCCGGCACGCGGTCCCTCGCGGGGGCGACCGCGGCCGCGTGGTGGGGAAAGGTGCCGCTCCCGGACCACGTCAAGGCCAGCAACGCCGCCACGATCAACGTGCTCCAGATCGAGACCCGGCGGGGCCTCGAGGCCGTGGAGGCGATCGCCCGGACCCCCGGCGTGGACGTGCTCTTCGTCGGACCGTCCGACCTCTCCCAGAGCCTCGGGCACCCCGGCGCCGTGTCTCATCCGGATGTCCAAACGGCGATCCGGAAGATCTTCAACGCCGGCCGCGAGGCCGGGGTCCCGGTCGGGATCCTCGCCCTGACCCCGGATGACCTGCGGACCTACCGGGCGCTGGGGGCGACGATGTTCATGGACAGCCTGCCGCGCCTGCTGCTGCGGGCCTGCCAGGGCCAGCTGCAGGGGATGCGCGAGGCCGCCGCGGCCCACGGCGTCGGCAGCGCGCCGTCCTCGGGAGATCGGTGACGCGTGTCGGGCAGGCTTGATTACCATGACCCGTTTCACGAGTTTGCCGGCCGGCTGACCGAGGCGCTCGAAGACAATCACCTGGTCGTTTCCGGTTATGCCTTCCTGGTCGACGTGGATCACATGAGCCGCGAGTACCGGTACGTCGTGCACCTGGAAAGCGAGCCGCCGTCGGAGAGCCCCCGGACCTTTGCCTGGCCGTGGGCGGAACTGCGGTTCCTCGTCGACGCGCTGTCCTTCGGCCGCCACATCGCCGAGTACGACGAGGGGGTGGAGTTTTCCAAGACGGTGCACGAGGAAGTCCAGGTGTTCGGCGAGTTGGTCACCGAGATCATGATGGACCGCCTCCTCGTGCCTCCCGACGTGGTGGGTCTGCGCCGGGCGATCGTGCCCGTCTCCAACGACCCCGGCGTGCCGAGCATTTCTCTGCAGCAGCACTTTTCCACCGAGGATGCTCCCCCGGTCTACAGCGCCCGGGTGCAGTCGAGCATCATGCTCAAAGAGGACGAACTGGTCGACCCGGACCGTCCGCGCAAGCTCGCTGCGGCGGCGGCGGCCATTCTGAACGCGCTGCAGGGGCTGCGGCTTCCGGCCGAGGGCGCCCCGCTGCCCCCGGGGGAGGAGTGACCACCCGCGAGATGACGAACGGTGGCGGCGCCGTCCGGGACCATGCCGCCGGCCGCGACGCGGCGTTCATGGACGAGGCCCTGGCGGAAGCGGCGTCGGCGGCCGTTCTGGGGGACGTGCCGGTGGGGGCGGTCGTGGTCCGGGAGGGCCGCGTCATCGCCCGCGGCCACAACCGCCGGGAGCGTCTGCGAGATCCCACAGCCCACGCGGAGGCCGAGGCGCTCCGGCAGGCGGCCCGGGTCCTGGGGGGATGGCGCCTTCTCGAGTGTACCCTCTACGTCACCCTGGAGCCGTGCGTGATGTGCGCGGGGGCGTTGGTGCAGGCCCGCGTCCCCAGGCTGGTCTACGGCGCGTCCGATCCGAAGGCCGGGGCGGCCGGCAGCGTCGTGGACGTGCTGCGCGATCCCCGATTCAATCACGTCGTGGAGGTGGTGGGGGGCGTGCGCGAGGCCGAATGCGGCGCGCTGCTCCGCGAGTTCTTCGCCGGGCTGCGGGAATAGGGGCCCCGGACCTCCGTGCGCGCTTCGCGCGCGCCCCGGGCGCGGCGTCCTGAAGGAGGATGCTTGGAAGGGGCCAAACTATCGAGGCCGGAGAGAGGTCTCGGAGGATGCGGGGGGGCGGACAGATGAGCGAGGACGGACCGGCGCACGACCAGGCAGTGGGCAGAATCGCCCCCTGCGGGGACTCCAAACCAGAGTGTGACCAACCGCTCGCGGAGGTTGCCGCCGCGTGGAGAGACGGCCGGCTCACCCGTCGAGATGCGATCCGCCGGGTGCTGACGCTCGGCCTGGGCGCGTCCTCGGCGGCCGCGATCGCCTTCGGGAGGCCTCGGCCGGCCGGCGCTGCGGTCCCCTCCCAGAATTTCAAGGGCCAAACGCTCGTCGTCACCAGCTTCGGCGGAACCTGGCAGCAGTTCATGATCGACGAGCATATCCCCCAGTTCGAGGCGGAGACCGGCGCCAAGGTCGAGCTCGCGATCGGGCTTTCCAAGAACTGGTTTGCCAAGATGCAGGCGGCGGGCAAGGACAACCCACCCTACGATATCTTCGTCACCAACGAAACCTATCTGGCGCAGCTGCGCGCGCAGGGGTTCTTCACCCCGCTGCCCATGGACAAGGTGCCGAACCTCAGGTATGTCCCCAAGGCGCTGCGCCAGCCCAACGACGTCGGCGTCCTGGGGCTCGTCGGCCCCCTCGGGATCGCGTACCGCACGGATCTGGTGAAGGACCCGCCGAGGTCATGGTTTGATCTGGGCAAGTACGGAACCAAGACGGCGTTCTTCAGCATCGGCAACTCGGGCGAGCCCCAGCACGTGATGAAGATGGCCCAGGTGCTCAGCGGAGACTACAAGAACTGGAAGCCGGCGATCGACTGGATCGCGACGCACCTCTGCCGGGCGAGGCAGGTCGACTTCAGCGGGACCGAACTCACCATGATGACGCAGGGCGAGGTCGAGGTGGGCCTGATCGACTCCCCGGACTGGGCGCTGATGAAAGCCAAAGGTCTCCCGGTGGCGTGGGTCCTCCCCAAGGAGGGCTACTGCGGGATGTTCGAGCAGGACATGAACGTCACCGCGGGCAGCAAGGTCAAAGACCTGGGCTACGCCTTCATCAACTACTGGCTGAGCGCGCCGGTGCAAAAGAAGTGGGCGGAAAAGTTTTACTGGACGCCGGCCAACAGCCAGGTGAGCATCAGCCCGGAGGTCGCCAGGCTGATCCCGGTGACGCCGGACCAGCTCGCCAAGATCCCGCGCTGGGACTACATCTGGCTGAACAGTTCCGGGGCGCGCGAGGCCATGACGGACGCCTGGAACCATCAGCTCAGTGGGCGCTGCTGACGATCCGCCCGGCCGGCGATGGCGGAGATCAGCCTCCGGCGGCTGACCAAGCGTTTCGGCACCGTCGCCGCGGTCCATGATCTGAGCCTGACCCTCGCCTCCGGCGAGCTGGTCGCCCTCCTGGGACCGTCGGGGTGCGGGAAGACCACGACCCTGCGCATGATCGCGGGGTTCGAGAGCCCGACGCAGGGCCGGGTGCTCCTGGCGGACCGGGACGTGACGGAGGCCCCGCCCGAGGACCGGAACTGCGGGATGGTCTTCCAGAACTACGCCCTCTTCCCCCACCTCACGGTGCACCAGAACGTCTCGTTCGGCCTCCAGATGCGAAAGGTCCCGCGCGCCGCGATCGGCCCCCGCGTGGACGAGATCCTCGCGCGGGTGGGGCTCGGGGGGTTGGGCCACCGCTATCCGCGCCAGCTGTCGGGCGGGCAGCAGCAGCGGACCGCGCTCGCGCGCGCGCTCGTGATCAACCCGAGCGTGCTCCTGCTCGACGAGCCGCTGGCCAACCTGGACGCGAAGCTCCGCGAGGAGATGCGCTTCTTCATCCGCTCCCTCGTGCGGGAGTTTCACATCACGACCCTCTACGTCACCCACGACCAGGCGGAGGCGCTGGTCCTCGCCGACCGCGTCGCCGTGCTGATCGATGGGGTGCTGCAGCAGTTCGACACGCCTGAGGCGGTGTACCGGCGGCCGCGCACGGTCCGGGTTGCCTCGTTCATCGGGCTGACGAATCTGATCCCGGGACGGGTGACGGCGCATTCCGCGGACCGCCTCGTCCTGGAGACGGGGATCGGGCCGCTGCGGGCGCACGGCCCCGCCGATCTCAGGGACGGGATGGACGCGCTGCTGAGCCTCCGGCCCGAGACCATCGAGCTCGGCACCCGCGGCCCCGCGGCGCCGGGCGACGGCGCCAACCACCTCCGGGGTATCGTGCGCGAGCGCGCCTTCCTCGGCAGCCTCTTCGACTACCGGGTGGACGTCGGCGGAGGGACGCTCCTCCGCGTGCAGAGCGGGGTTACCGCCGTGCACCAGGTGGAGGACGAGGTCACCGTATCCTTCCAGCCCGCCGCGGGATGGGTGCTGCCGGGAGGGGGAGGCTGACCCCATGCAGGCTGCGGTCGCCTCCCCGCGGGCGCGCTCGGACGTGAGGGCATGGCGCCGGGGCCTCCTCATCGCGCCGGCCCTCGGCGTGATGCTGGTTTTCTTCGTCCTGCCCTACCTCAATCTGCTCCTCATCAGCTTCTTCACCCCCAGCCATCAGGCGCCGTATCTGCGCGTCCTGACCCTCGCCAATTACGCGCGGGTCGTGCGCGATCCATTCACGTGGGGCGTCGTCTGGCGGACCCTGTGGCTCGGGGCGCTCACGACGATCCTCAGCCTGGTCCTGTCCTACCCGGTCGCCTACCACCTTGCCCGGGCATCGCGCCGGATCAAGGGCGTGCTCATGATCCTGGTGATCTCGCCGCTCCTCGTCGGCGTGCTGATCCGCACCTACGGGTGGATCATCCTCCTGCAGGACACGGGTGTGATCAACCAGGGCCTGCGGGCCCTGGGGATCGGGCGGCTGCCCCTCATGTACAACCAGACCGGCGCGCTGATCGGCCTGGTCCACGTCTTCATCCCGTTCATGGTGCTCTCCCTGGCCGGTTCCATCCAGGGGATCGACCCGGAACTGGAGATGGAGGCGCGGTCCCTCGGCGCGGGCGCCTGGCGGACGTTCTGGCGCGTGACGCTCCCGCTCAGCCTGCCGGGCGTGCTCGCGGGCACGGTCCTCGTGTTCGTCCTGGCGATCAGCTCCTACGTGATCCCGTCGCTGCTCGGCGGGTTCACCGTGCTGACGGTTCCCATCCTGGTCGTGCGCACGATCACCGAGCTGTTCAACTGGCCTGCCGGCAGCGCGTTCGCCATCCTCTTCTTCGCGATCACGCTCGCGCTGGTGTGGCTCTACCTCCGGCTGCTGGGCAGGATCAGCCGGCCCGTCACATGAGGGCGGCGGGGAGCGAGCCGGCCCGGCCGGCGGGGGCTCCGGCTCCGCCATGACCTTTGGGCGCGAGCGGCGGTGGTTGACCCTCTCCGTCGCGCTGGTCTACGTCTTCCTGCTGACGCCGATCGTGGTGGTCGTGATCTCGGCGTTGAACGCGGGGGAGTACCTCCGGTTTCCCCCGGAGGGGTTCTCGGTCCGCTGGTTCGTGGCGTTCGGCCGGAGCCGCGCGTTCACCAGGTCGCTGGCGTTCAGTCTGGAACTGGCGATGATCGTGACGGCGATCGCCACGACGCTGGGCACGATGGCGAGCCTCTGGCTCGTCCGGTCCGCCGGCCGCGCTCGGGAGGCGCTGCGGGTGCTGTTGATCTCGCCGCTCGCGGTCCCCGGGATCGTCACCGGCATCGCGCTGCTGATCTTCTTCTACGGCGTGGGGTGGCGGCGGACGGGCCTGCTCGGGTTGATCATCGGGCACACGCTGATCGGCCTTCCCTACGTCTTTCTGATCACCGGCGCGGTGCTCGTGCGCTTCGACCGCACCCTGGAGGAGGCGGCCCGCAACCTGGGCGCGGGCGCCGGCACGGCCTTCCGGCGCGTCACGCTGCCGCTGATCAAGGGCGGGATCATCTCGGGGGCGATCTTCGCCTTCGTGACGAGTTACGACGAGTTCAACATCTCCCTGCTGCTGAGCGGGGTCGGGGCGACGCCGCTGCCGATCCAGCTCTTCGACTACCTGCGCTTCTCATTCGACCCCACGGCCGCGGCGGCCGGGACGCTCAGCATTGTCATGGCGCTGGTCGTGGTGCTGATCACGCAGCGGCTGGTGGGGCTGGAGTCGCTGTACCTGGGCGGCGGCTGAACCGGGCCAATCCGGTCGCCTGGGCTGGGCCCTCCTAGCGTTCGTCGCCGAACCGCTTGATGTCTTCCGGGCCGGCTTTGGTGGCGACCTTCCCCTTGCCCTGCACCAGTTCTCGGATCTGCTCGACGACGTCGGGGTTGGCCAGGGTTGTCACGTCCCCGGTCTCCATGGTGTTGGAGATCGCCGCCAGGACCCGTCGCATGATCTTCCCCGACCGGGTCTTGGGCATGTCCGGCACGATGCGGACGTCCTTCGGCCGGGCGATCTTCCCGATCGTGGTCTCGATGGCGTGGACAACCTTGTCCTTGACCTCCTTGCCGGCGGCGACGCCGGGCTTGAGCGACACGTACACCTCCGGGACCCGCCCCTTCAGGTCGTCCTGGACGGGGACGACCGCGGCCTCCGCGACCTCCGGCACCGTCAGGCAGGCGGATTCCAGCTCCTTGGTTCCCAGCCGGTGGCCGGCCACGTTGATGACGTCGTCCACCCGGCCGAGGATCCTGAAGTACCCGTCGGCCGCCTGCAGGGCGCCGTCGCCGGCGAAGTACGGCCAGTCGCGCCAGTCCTTGCTCTTGGGGTTCTTGTTGTACTTCGCGTAGTACGTCTTGACGTAGCGGTCGCGATCTCCCCAGATCGTCTGCATGATGCCGGGCCAGGGGTTGCGGATGCAGATGTTGCCGGCCTTCTGCGATCCCCGGGGGATCTCGCGGCCCTCTTCGTCGTAGATCACCGGGTGGATCCCGGGCATCCCCGGGCCGGCGCTGCCGGGTTTCATGGGATCGAGCGCCGGCTTGGTGCTGCAGAGGAACCCGCCGTTTTCCGTCTGCCACCAGGTGTCGGTGATGACCGCTTCGCCCTTGCCGACGACGCTGTGGTACCACTTCCAGGCTTCGGGCTCGATGGGCTCGCCCACGGTCGTCATGGTCTTGAAATGGTAGTGGTACTTCCGGGGCTCCTCGGGGCCCAACTTGCGCAGCATGCGGACCGTGGTCGGGGAGGTGTGGAAGATGTTCACGTCGAGGCGCTCGGCGATCCGCCAGGGTCTCCCGGCGTCCGGGTACGCCGGCACCCCTTCGTAGAGGACCCCGGTCGCGGCCAGGGCCAGCGGCCCGTAGACAATGTAGGAGTGGCCGGTGATCCAGCCGATATCGGCGAAGCACCAGTAGACGTCCGTCGGGTGGATGTCCTGGATGTACTTCGAGGTCGCCGCCACATAGGCCAGGTAGCCTCCGGTCCCGTGCTGGCATCCCTTCGGCCGGCCCGTCGTCCCGCTCGTATACATGAGGAAGAGCGGAGCCAGCGCGTCCATGGAGACGGGCTGGACGCGCTGCCCGGCGTACTTCGGCAGGAGGTCGTTGATCAGGAAGTCCCGCCCCTTGACCATCGGGGTGGAGGAGGCGGATCTGTCCCGGAACCGGCGCCAGACCAGGACCTTGTCTATGGTCTGGCCCTCCTTGGCGGCCGTGGCCACAGCGATGTCGGCGTTCGCCTTGTGGTCCAGCACCTTGCCGTTCCGGTAGTAGCCGTCCATCGTGACCAGGACCTTGCTGCCGGAGTCGGCTGCGCGGATGCCGCACGCCTCGCCGCTGAACCCGCCGAACACCACCGAGTGGATGACGCCGAGGCGCGCGCACGCCAGCATCGTGATGGGCAGTTCCGGGGTCATCGGCAGGTGCAGCGTCACCCGGTCCCCCGCCCGCAGCCCGGCGAAGTCGCGCAGCAGCGCCGCCGTCTCGTTCACCCTGACATAGAGCTCTTGGTAGGTAAGAGGCACGTGCGGCTCGTCCTCCGGCTCCGGAACGAAGATGAACGCGGCCTTGTTCTTGTGCTGCGCGAGGTGCCGGTCCACGCAGTTGTAGCACGCGTTGAGCCGGCCGCCCACGAACCACTTCCAGAACGGCGCGTCACCGGTGTCGAGCGTGGTGTGCCAGTACTGATCCCAGGTCAGGAGATCGGCGTACTCGCGGAAGCACTCAGGGAAGCGGTCGAGGCCGAAGCGTTCCATGATCCCCGGGTCGGTGAGGTTGGCCTGGCCGATGAATTTGGGGGAGGGCTGATAGTAGTCTTCCTCTTTCCAGTGGACGGCGATCTCCGCCTCGCTGACGGTCACAGACTGCGTGTCTTCCCGGGTGCGGGCCATTGCCGGAACCCTCCTTCGCGCGCGACCCCTTCCCCAGAGGTCTGTTCCGCATATTCCTTTCCGGCATTTCCCTTCTATTGTAGTGCCCCATCAGGCTTCCGGGAAAGGGGGGTATACTACTGCGTCCGGCCGAGGGGGCCAGGGCCCCCGGCCTCCCCGGGCGCCGCTCACCAGGGGGGCGCGCTTACGCGGCCCGGCCCCCGGTCCCCTGAGGGGCCGCCGTCAGGCCCGCGTGACGGCTTTGAGAAGCCGCACACCCTGTCCGGTCAACCGAACCGTGGCGCTTCCGGCGTCAGAGTGTATCGTCAGCGTCTCGCTCACGAGGTTCTCATCGCGCGGGGTGAACGAGACCTTGATGGGGATCGTGCCCCCTTCCGGGAGGGACCCGCCGACGGGGTGGTCCCCCAAGGCATGACCGATCCGGAACGGGGGAGGGACGGACGGCACGTTGATGTGGATGCTCGTGGTCGGCAGCACAGCGGTTGGCGGCCTCACAGCCGGCGAAACGCTCCACGGATCGGGGGCCATCGCCGGCCAGGGGTGGCGCTCCCAGCCCATCCACCACTTCGCCGCGTCCGGGGGCACAGGACCGGCCGACATGTTTCGCACGATGAGCACCCGTGAGGCCTCCCGGCCGATGACCGTGTCCATGAAGTTGACCGAATTGGGGGTGACGCCGACGTGAGGGTGGACCTTGCCGAAGAGGGCGAGCCGTTCCATGACGAGCTCGGCGAGCGCCTGTTTCTTCGAACGGACGGAGGCGAGCCATCCGCCTCGGGGAGCGGCCGGGAGAGCGCCGGCAAAGAACTCGGGCGGCCGTCGACCGTGGGCCCCGCATTCCTCCACCCAGATGCCGATCCTCAAGTTGGTAATGGCGTCGGAGTTCTCGCTGAGCCGTTTGAGTAGATCCGGATCTCCGGCGGCGTGGAGCACGTCGGCGGCCCGCATGTACCCGTATCCCATCGCGATCCAGATCAGGCCGGGCTCGACGTTCATCCCCAGGCTGAGGTTCTTGAGGGTGCGTTGGATGACGACGGTAGGCACCGCGAAATGACCGGGGGGATTCAAGGCATTGAACAGCATCGAATCGTACGCAATCCCGACGACCTTTCCTGAGACGATGCCGAACCCACTGTTGTCGACGGCGGGGATGCCGGTTTTATAAGGAGTGACGACCCCGGTGGGGGGACCGGCGATCGCGAAGACCCGCGTCGCCCCGGCATCGAGCGCCGCCTGGACGGGCAGGAACGTTCGAGCCCCACCGTCGATGTAGTGATACTGATTCAGCCGCACCGGCGGGAAGAACAGCGGAATGGCCCCGGACGCGAGCACAGCCTGGGTTAGGTCAACCGCCGGTTCCTCCGAGGGCGTGCTGAACCTGCCGGATTCATCAGGGTCGATGAACTGGCCATGCTCATTGACGAGCCGCAACTGCCCGCCCTCGAGCTGCGTCACGGCAATGCGAAGCTTCGTGCCCAGCGGAAACGTCGGAACGGTGGGGCGATTGAGGCCGTCGAAGATTCGGCGTTCGAGAGGAGAAGGGTCGGCCGTGGAATTTTGCTGTAAGAATTGATCGACCGCGCCCTTGACCTGGTTGAGGCTCCGCAGGGTCACGATCGCGCCCAGCAGGATGACCGGGATGCCCAACGGTCCCGATCCCAGGGCCGCCCGAAGCAACCCCGGCACCCCCACGGCTCCCACGGCTTTGAACAGATTCTGCGTCAGCAGACCCCTGACTTCGCCGGGGAGATTCGACAGCCAGGGCTGGTCGACGTACAGGTCGCTGGTGTCGTTCAACCCCAGCCAGGTGGCTTCCAGGACGTCGAGCCCGCCCTCGCCCTGCGCAATGGCGGCCGCGTTGATCGCCCCTGCCGACGATCCGCAGACAATATCGGGGATGATCCCGCGGTTGTGAAGGTACCGGAGGGCGCCGACCTGAAAGTCGCCGTCCACCCCCCCAATGCTCAGAACGAACGCCACCGGCATGGCTCGGATCCTCGGACCCTCCGCCCGCGAGCATACGCGTGCCGCGGGCGGCGCAGCAGCAGGATACTGTTGAGTGGCAACGCCGGTCAAGGGGACAA
>Ga0209577_10000002_pt1 | contig 245887 bp, 219 predicted proteins | sample GraSoiAngelo_109_FD_185874 | JGI IMG/M metagenome (GOLD analysis project Ga0209577, IMG submission 185874) | Grasslands soil microbial communities from the Angelo Coastal Reserve, California, USA - 14_0903_12_20cm (SPAdes) (version 2) | ecosystem: Environmental > Terrestrial > Soil >... | reverse complement strand
GCCGAGGGCGCCGCCGCGCACACCGCCGAGGCGGCGGTGAACAGCCCGATGCCGAGCAGGAAGGCGCGCTTGCGTCCCATGTGGTCAGACCAGCGCCCGGCGGGGATCAGAAGCGCCGCGAACACGATCGCGTAGGCGTTGAGCACCCACGACAACGACCCCAGGCTCGTCCCGGTGAAGTCCTTGGCGATCTGCGGAAAGGCGATGTTGACGATGAACAGGTCCAGGACGGACATGAACACCCCCACCACAACCACGCCCATCACCAACGATCTCCGCCGCCCGGTCACTGCCCGCTCGTCGCCCACCGCCTGCCTCCTCTAGTCCAAGGTTTCATGAAGGGACTCAAAACCATATACAAAAGGGTTGCTTGAAGCAACCCAATATTGCTAACCTGGTCTAGAACCCGTGCTAAGGCGTGATTACGAAACCCAGGTCTGCTCGATCGCCCGCGCGCTCGAGCTGGTCGGCGAGCGCTGGACGCTGCTGATCCTGCGCAACGTCTTCCTCGGCGTCCGGCGCTTCGACGACCTCCAATCCCAGCTCGGGATCGCGCGCAACGTGCTCGCCACTCGCCTCGAGCGGCTGGTGGACAACGGCGTGCTCGAGCGCCATCCCTACGGCGAGCGCCGCGTGCGCCACGAGTACCGCCTGACCGACAAGGGGCGCGCGCTGTGGCCGGTGCTGGTCGAGCTCATGCAGTGGGGCGACCACTACTCCCCCACCCCCGGCGGCCCGCCGACCGTGCTGCGCCACGAGGGCTGCGGCGGCTTTATGGGCCCGCACCGCACCTGCACCCGCTGCGGCGCCCTGCTCGAGTTCGACGACGTGCGCGCCGAGGTCGGACCCGGCGCCTCGCCCGAGCACCCGCTGCGCACCCGGGAATACGCGCGGGCCTAGGCTGCGGAGAAGAGAAACCCGATCAGGTCGAACCCGGCGGTCGGCTAGGGTCGGCTCCTACTCCATCTCCGACCAAAGAGGCAGGCCATATGCACGCAGTTGTGACTCACGTGACCGTCAAGGACCGCGATAAGGCGATCGAGACGCTGGGCAACGAGGTGGTGCCCGGGGTCTCGCAGGCACCGGGCTTCGTCGCCGGCTACTGGGTCAGCCCCCAGCCCGACAAGGGTGTGGGGATCGTGGTGTTCGAGTCCGAGGAGGCCGCCAAGGCCGCGGCGGAGCGGGTCGGGGCGCGGCCGGGCGACGAGGTCACGATGGACAGCGTCGAGGTCGGCGAGGTCGTGGCCAACGCCTGACCGGGGCGGGCGTCAGGTCGGCGATGGCGCGGGCTCGGGCGGTCGCGCGGGCTCGGGCAGCACCCGCTCGACGAGCGCGCCCGCCGGCCGCTCCGCCATCTCCGGGTGCAGATCGGTGCGGTAGTCGATCAGCGCGAGACTGGTGACGAGCATGTAGTCGGCGGCGTTGAGCGACTCGCCTCCCAGCACGCCGGCGTCGATCCAGGAATCGATCCGGTCGAGCATCGCCGGCAGCGCGGCAAGCAGCTCGCGTTCCGTCTCGGGGTTGGCGCCGAACGTGAAGCGCGCCAAGCTGTGCACGAAGGCGAAGCGGACGGGCTCGCGCTGGAACAGGAGCGGCCCGAGCCGTCCGTCATTGCCCCGGCGGCGCATGGCATCGCGGCCGTGGAGCCCGGCGGCAAGCACCAGCCGCCGGGCGGCCATCTGGAAGACCTCGTCGCCCCAGCGCTCGGCTTCCTCGACCGCTCGCCGCAACTCGGGGTCGGCCGGGAACAGCGGTGGATCGGGCTGCAGCCGGTCGAGGAAGCGCGCGATCTTGCGGTTGGACTGGACGCGTTCGCCGCCGATCGCCAGCGCGGGCACCGTCCCGAGACGGTCCGCCATGGCCAGCGAGGCGGTCCGCCGGCCGTCGACGTCGCGCACGGCGCCCGCATTGCCCGGAAACCCCCGCAGCCGCACGCCCACCGGATGCAGCCCGGTGACCAGCTCCACCGTCCGGTAGGAGATGCCCTTGTGCTCGAGCAGCAGCATCCCGGTGCGGCAAGCGTGGGAGCCGAGAATGACATAGAGCGTGGGCGTCGGGGGTGCTGTGGCCATCGCGCTCGGACGGTTGGGAGCAGGACAAGTTCTACTCCGCTGCGCGCCGCCCTGCGCGCCGCGCAGTCGTGACGCCACGCCGCCGCTGCCGGCCGCGGCGTGACAGGCTGTAGGGATGAGCTACCCGCCCGGCCCCACCGAGGCGCCCGCCGTGCAGACCGCGCGGTGGATCGCGCGTCCGATCGCCTTCCTGGAGGACTGCCGGCGGCGCTTCGGTCCCAACTTCAGCGTGCGCTTCATCGGGTTCACCACCCCCACGGTGATGCTGTCCGATCCCCAGGCGATCCGCGAGCTCTACCGCGGAAACCACGACCTGCCGCCCGGGCGCACCTTTGCCCTGCGCCCGATCATGGGCGCCCGCTCGATCCTCTTGCTCGAAGGCGAGGAGCACCTGGCGCGGCGAAAGCTGATGCTCCCCCCCTTCCACGGCGAGCGCATGCGCGCCTACGAGGACACGGTGCGCGAGGTCGCCCAGGACGAGATCGAGCGCTGGCCGCTCGAGCAGACGTTTCCGCTTCACCCCTCGATGCAGGCGATAACGCTCGAGGTCATCCTGCGGGCGGTCTTCGGGGTCACCGACCCCCACCGCCGGGCGCGCCTGCGCGAGATGCTGCCCCGCCTGCTCAACGACACCGCCTCGGGCCGGCTCCAGCTGCGGGTCCTGGTCGCCCGTCGCCTGGGGCGCTCCGATCCGCTCGCCGACCTACGCGAGCTTGCTCGCGCTATCGACGACTTGCTGTTCGCCGAGATCGCCGAGCGCCGCGCCGCAGCGGACGGCGACGGGCACGAGGACATCCTCTCCCAGCTGATGGCCGCCCGGTTTGAGGACGGGTCGCAGATGGCAGACCAGGAGCTGCGCGACCAGCTGATGACGCTGCTGCTCGCCGGCCACGAGACGACCGCCACCGCGCTGGCGTGGACCTTCGATCTGCTGCTGCGCAATCCCGCGGCGCTCTCGCGCCTGACCGCCGAGGTGGACGAGGGCGGCGACGACTACCTGCGGGCGGTGATCTCCGAGTCGCTGCGGCTGCGGCCGGTGGTCCCGCTGGCCGGCCGGCGCCTGGTGCGCGATCTGCGCACGGACGGCCTGGAGCTCGAGGCGGGGAGCGACGTCACACCGGCGATCTGGCTCACGCACACGCGCGGGGACCTATACCCGGAGCCGTACGCCTTCCGGCCCGAGCGTTTCCTCGAGCAGCCGCCCACCACCTACGGCTGGATTCCCTTCGGCGGCGGCGTGCGGCGCTGCCTGGGCGGGGCCTTCGCCGAGCTCGAGATGCGGGTGGTGCTCGCGGCGATCCTGCGACGCCGGGACGTGCAGGCCGCGAGCCGGCGGGCCGAGCGGATCACGCGCCGAAACGTCACGTTCTCGCCGCGGAAGGGGACGCGGGTGCGGGTGAGGCGGCGGGCGGAGCCGGCGGCGGGCCCCGGCGGCGTTGGCGGCGCCGCGGATGCGGCGGCGGGGCCGGACGAGCGCCGCCCCGCCGAGCGCCAGCCGGTCTCGGGCTAGACCCCGCCGCCCGCCCGAGCCCCAACCCCCTCGCCGGCGCCGCCTATGCCGCCCGCTCGTGCATCGGCGCCGGCGGCTTGGCCAACCACCCGCGCAAGCGGTCGTAGACCTCGGGGTGGTTGAGCAGCGCCAGGTGGTGGGCGGGGCCAACGTGGTGGCCGTACTCGGCTTGGAACGGGATCCGCCGGGTGCGGCCCTGGCCGGTGGCGCTGGGCACCAGCACCAGGACGTCGCCGAGCAGCCGGCCCACGGGGTGGCGCGGGCTGCGGGTCACAGTGGCCGAGACGAAGCAGTGCGTCGCCCCCTCGAGCAGGGGCACCTCCCGGCACGCGGCCGCGCGCAGGGCGTCGGGGTCGCGGCCCCGCCAGTCCTCGTCGACCAGCGAGCCGTGGCGCAGGTCGCGGATCCCGGCCGAGCGCCGGCGAAGGAACGTGCCGAACATGCGCGTCTCGGGCAGGGCGGACAACGCCGCGGCGGCCAGATGGGCGCCCTGCTCGAGCGGCGCACCCAGGTGCGGCGTTCCCAGCGAGACGACGTGGCAGACGTGCTCGGTCCAGCGCTGGCCGCTCTCCGCCGCCTGATAGCAGGCGCTTCGCGCCACCAGGCCGCCGATCGAGTGACCAACGAGCGCGACCTCTGACACCGGCACCGGCCAGGCCTCGACGAGCTGCTCGAGCAGCTCGGCGACCGAGCGCCCGTTCTCGGAGACGTGGCGGCCACTGTTGTAGCGCAGGTACACCGGGGTGAAGCCGAGCTCCTCGGCCAGGCGCGCGCCGTAGGTGTCGCGCGCGTCGCTGGCGTTCCACTGCCAGTAGAACTCGCTGCCCATCAGGCCGTGGAGGAACACCACCAGCCGCGAGGTCGCCTCGGGGAAGGCGGCGCCCAACGAGTCGGGGTCGATGGCCACCGGCTGGCCGTGGAGGCGCACCGAGGTGGGCTGGTGCAGGTCGCTTCCGGTGCGCTCGAGCCGGTCGCCGATCAGACCGTTGAGCGCGGCGATCGCCGCGCTCCCCGGGCGCGTGCTCGACAACAGCGCGTCGCGACCGATCCCCCCCGTCTCCATCGCCGCGTCGGCGGCTCGACCGAGCAGCGCCGCACCGGAGCCGATCGCGTCATAGCCGCGGCGCGAGAGCGCGTCGTGGATTATCTGGACCGGGCGGGCGGCGGGTCCCACGCCCCGGAACGCCCGCTGGGCGATGCCCAGGTGCATGTCGCGGATCGCGCCCGGAAAGGCCCGCAGCTCGCCGAAGGCCAGCGCGCTCAGCGCCCGCACCTCGTTGGGCTGGCTGCCGGCATCGGGGTCGGGGCCCCGTTGCCTACCGGTCGGGTCCGGGGCGGTCACCTGGGTCATGCGGTCCCTCCTTGCGTCGGGTCGATTCCGCTTCGCCCAGAGCCTACGCCTCGTCCCGGTCTGCTCGGCGCCGGCTCAGCTGGGCCCCGTTTTGCCGTCGCGCTCGGCCAGATCGGCGCCGGTCTTGGTGGTCAGCGCAGCCCCGGCGCCGCCCGAGGCCAGGCGCCGCATCAGCCCGGGGACCAGCAGCCGGGCCACGCCGATGAGCGCGTAGGGACGGGGGACGTAGCGCTCCGCGCGCCCCCGCAGCCCGGCGTCGAGGATCGCCTCGGCCGCGCGCTCGGGGGTGGAGACGGCCCGGCGGGTGAGGCGTCGGGAGGTCAGCTCGGCGGCGGGGAAGCCCTCGGTGGCGATGAACCCGGGGAGCACGAGGCCGACGTGGACGCCGTGGGCGCGCTCCTCGGCATACAGCGAGTCGGTCCAGCCGGCCAGGGCGAACTTGGAGGCCGAGTAGGCGCCGGCACCGGGACGGGCGACGCGCCCCGCCGTGCTGGCCACGTTGACGATCGCGCTCGGCGCCGACTCGCGCAGGAGCGGCAGCAGCGCCTCGGTGAGCCGCACGACCGCGTCGAAGTTGAGCTCCATCGTGCGGCGCACGTTGGCGTAGCCGCCGTCTGCAAACGTCGCTCGCCAGGACGCGCCCGCGTTGTTGACCAGCAGGGTCAGGCGCTCGCAGTGCCCGCCCACATGCTTCACCACGCGCGCGGGCGCATCATCGTCGGTGAGGTCGGCGGCGATGTAGGTGGTCGGCACGGAGAGGGATTCCGCCAGCTGGCGCAGACGGTCCTCACGCCGGGCCACCAGCACCAGCCGCGCGCCGGGCTCGCGCGCCAGGCGGTGGGCGACGGCCTCCCCGATGCCGCTCGAGGCGCCCGTGATCACCGCGGTCACCGGCTGCGAAACGGCGCTCATGACAGGGCACCGTAATGGGAGACCGGGAAGCAGGCCAAGCCGCATATCCTCCGCGCGTGGCCCAGCGGGAAGCCGATCTGCACGGCAAGACATTTCTCATCACCGGCGCCAACGTGGGCATCGGACGGGAGACCGCGCGGGGGCTCGCCGGCCGCGGCGCCCGGGTCTACATCGCCGGTCGCTCAGAGGAAAAGACCAGGGCGGTGATGGACGACATCACCGCTCAGACCGGGGGCGCCGCGCTGGGGTACCTGTCGCTCGATCTGGGCGACCTGGAGTCGGTGCGCGCGTGCGCCGATGCCTTTCTGGCCACCGGTGAGCCGCTGCACGGGCTGATCAACAACGCCGGGCTCGCCGGCCGGCGCGGAATGACCGACAGCGGCTTTGAGCTTCACTTCGGCACCAACTACGTCGGCCCGTTCCTGCTCACCGCCCTGCTGCTCGACCGTCTCCGGGAGAGCGCCCCGTCGCGGATCGTCAACGTCTCAAGCGAATCGCACTATCGAGCCCAGGGCATCGACTTCGAGGCGGTGCGCCGGCCGACCCGAAGCATCACCGGACTGCCCGAGTACTCGGTGTCCAAGCTCGCCAACCTCCTCCACGCCCAGGAGCTCGCCCGGCGCCTGAATGGCCGCGGCGTCACGACGTATGCGGTGCATCCGGGCGTCGTCGCCTCGAACATCTGGCGCCGGCTGCCGTGGCCGGTGCGGGGGCTGATCACGCGTCGCATGCGCTCCCCCGAGGAGGGCGCCAGGACTCCGCTCTACTGCGCCACCTCCCCCGAGGTCGCCCGTGAGAGCGGGCACTACTACGACGACATGCAGCGTCGGGAGCCCGGCGACGCGGCGCAACCGCCGCTCGCCGCCGAGCTATGGGAGCGAAGCGTCGAGTGGGTCGGCTTGCCCTCGTGAGCGAGCCGGGCGGCGACCGTCGCGGCGGGTCGGCGCGGCGGTCACGGAGGGGCCGGAGCCCCCTTGGTTTCCACCAGGCGTAAGATCCGACCTGCGCCTGGGGGTCGGTCGGAGAATGGGGACCCGTCGGCGCGGGGGCCTCGGGCGCATCTATGCTCGACGGGGCGCAGGGCCGGTGCGCAGCCGCACGCCCAGAGCGACGCCCCCCGGCCCTAGCTCGGGCCGGCCACGAAGGCCAGCACCCCGATCGCCGCCAGCGCCAGCAGCGCGCTGAGCAAAAGCCAATGGGCGAGCTCGATGCCTCCCCGGGCGGGGGCCCGCGGGGGCCGGGTGGAGAGCTCAGAGCCGGTTGCCGAATACCTGCGGTCTGGCATTTCTGCACCTCGCAAGCGTCGTGGGCGAGCGGCGGCCTGCCTTCGGTCGCCTGGCACACAGTTAGAGGCGACGCCGGACGGATCGAGCGGGGGCTTGCAATCTGGGGAGTAGCCTCGATGCGGCGGCGCAGATCAAGGGGCCCAAATACCCGCGCCTCGACCAGACATCGCCGGCGCCGTCGTGATGCTCAGCGGGCTGCTCTCCTACGCGGTCCTCACGGCCCGCGCGGCGCGCCAGCCGTAGGGCTCAGGCGAGTCTGGGGCCCCTTGGGACCCTGGTCTGCCGGGAAGTCGCGCCCGATTCCCGCAAATTGCGCTCTTTCAGTACCCGCAAGGGCCCCCCCGAGGACTTCGCAAATCCGTTGCTCACACAGCGGGGCAGAAGGCCTTAAGACGATGGTCTACTCGACGCCACGCTGGCCAAGCCGCTAGCGTGCAGGCCAGTGAGATCGCTCAAGCGCAAGAGCGGCGCGGCCGCGCTTCTGATCGCCGGCGGGGCGCTGGTGGTCGGCGCCGCCCAGACGGGGGCCGTGACCTACTCGCCCCCCGCCTCCTCGCCGCCGACCTACTCGCCGCCCAGCTCGGGCACACCTTCACCCAAGAAGGGCAAGAAAAAGAAGAGCTCCAACAAGGTCACGATCAAGGGCTCGGGCGGCAGCTATCGCTTTAGCCCGAGCAGCTCGCACATCAAGAAGGGCTCGACCGTGCACTGGTCGTGGAGCTCGGACGCCCCCCACAACGTGACCTTCTCCAAGCCGAACAAGCACTCGAAGACGGGCCGCAAGGGCTCCTACAGCCTGAGCTTCAGCAAGGCCGGGACGTACAGCTACCACTGCACGATCCACGGCTTCACCGGCAAGGTCGTCGTCAAGTAGCCGGCGCCGCGTTGGCCGTTCGCTAGCGGGCCACGCGCCGCTCGCGCACCACGGTCCGCGTGCCGCCAAAGCCGGTAGCGCTCGCCGTCAGGCGCACGCGCAGGCGGCCATGCCGACCCGAGCGCGCGAGCGCCCGCGCCAAGCCGGGGAGGCGCAGCCGCACGCGCGCGCCAAAGACGCCGAAGCCCAGCTGCCGGTGGCGCTCGATGAAGCGGCGGCGACCGTGGATGCGCGCGCTGAGGCGAAAGTCCAGAGCGCAGGGGCGGTCACACGAGGCCGAGGCGGCCAGCGCGCCGCGCGACGCGCGCGCGGGCAGGCGCCCGACGCTCAACGTGGGCGGGCAGGCGGCGGGCGGACCCGCGGTCCCGAACACCTGGATGCGCTCGTTGTCCTCGTCGCTGACGAACAGGTCCCCCCGGCAGTCGAAGGCCAGCCCGTAGTCCCCACGGAACTCCCCCGGCCCCGACCCCGGGCTGCCGTCGCCGCCGTTGTGGCCCAGGCGCGACAGAAACGCGCCGGTGGGCGTGAACGTCTGGAGGCGATTGTTGCCGGTGTCGGCGACGTAGACCTCGCCGTCAGGACCGACCGCGACGCTGTAGGGGGAACGCAGCTCGCCGCTGCCCACTCCCGCCGAGCCGTCGCCGCCGTTGCGGCCCCACTTGAGCGCGAAGTGTCCCGCGGGGTCCAGGCGCTGGATGCGGTTGTTGGCCTTGTCGGCGACGAAGACGTCGCCGGCGGTGTCCAGCGCCACGCCGCGCGGGTTGTGAAACTCGCCCGGACCGGTCCCCGCCGAGCCGTCGCCGCCGTTGCGGCCCCACACCGCCAGCACCCGTCCGGAGGGATCGAGCTTCTGGATCCGGTTGTTGCCGTGGTCGGCGACGTAGAGGTCGCCGCGCAGGTCGGTGGTGATCCCGCGCGGGTCGTTGAACTCGCCCGGGCCGGTGCCCGCCGCGCCGTCGCCGCCGTTGCGGCCCCGCCTCGACAGCAACCGTCCCGCGGAGTCGAACTCCTGGATTCGGTTGTTGGCGCTGTCGGCCACGTAGATGTCGCCCAGGGCGTCGACGGTCACCCCGCGCGGGGCGTGAAACTGGCCCGGGCCCTTGCCCGAGCCGCCCAGGACGGCGAGCACGCGGCCGGTGCGATCGAACTTCTGGACGCGGTCGTTTTCCCGGTCGGCGACATAGACCTGCCCGCGGGCGTCGACCGCGACGTTGTCGGGGCCGTGAAACGTGCCCGGGGCGGTCCCCTTGCTGCCGAAGGCCATCAGGAACGGCGGGACCGCGCCCGCGACCGCGCCCGCGACCGCGGCTGCGCCCAGGGCGAGGGCGAGCAGCGCCAACCCGGCCAAGGTCAAAGCGGATCGCCTCATGTGATGTCCGGATCGCCTCATGTGATGTCCAGGGTCCACACGCGCATCCGGTGTGACGTCGCGGGCGGCGAGAACTCACGGGCCCGCGCTGTCAGCCCCGTTACGCTCGGATGGTGGACGAACGGGTGCTTCGCAGCAGGGGGCGTGGGCCACGGCGGGCGACCGGGGCCGCGGTCCTGCTCATCGCGGCGCTGGCCTCCGCGGCGCCCGCGGCGCCCGCCGCGCCGGTCACGTTCTCGGGACGGATCGTGTCAGGCAGCGGGCGCTACGCCGGCGCCTCCGGCGCGGTCACCGTGGTGGTGCGCTCGTCGGTGCGCCGCAACCCCCGCGGCCTGCCGGCCCGCTTTGCCATCGTGCTCGACGTGCGCTGCCGGCGGCGGGGGCGAGCGCGGCGGGCGGCGGCCGGGGCGCGCTCGTCTTCGGCGCTGTGCCTGCGGGGGAAGCTGCGCGGCAGCGCCGAGCAGACCGGGTCGCGGCTCCCCGACGTGGGCCTCCACTACGCGATCGCCGCGCACGGACGGGTCAAGCCGCTCGGCGCCGTCGCGGCGCGCGGGAGCGCATCGGGCACCGGGTTCATCGATCGGGCCCGCATGGGAATGGCGCTCAGGCTCTCCAACCGCCTGGGCAGCGTCTCCCTGGAAGCGCACAGCGACCTCGTATCCGGGTTCTCCTCGCCGTTTTGAGCCCCGACCACGCCGCCGGCCCCGCCGCCCACGGGCTACTTACCCACTTTTACTAGCCGGATGTGCGATTGCGCGCGAACCGTGGGGGGAGCACAGTCGTATCTGTGGGCGGGGCCGGCTCGGACGAGTCGGTCTGCCGCTCGCCCCAGCCGCGAGCGGCGACCGAAGGAGGCCGCGTGGGACTGATCAAGGGATTCAAGGACCTAAAGAAGACGACCGAGGCCGCGCCGGGCATGATCTCCCAGGCCCAGCAGATGGCGGCCCAGGCCCAGGAGATGCAGGCGGCCCAGCAGGCCGCCGCCCAGCAGCAGGCCGCCGGGGCCCAGCAGGCGATGCCCCCGGGTCAGCCGGCGGCGGTCCCGGGGCAGGCGAGCGGCCCCGACTTCGAGCCGATCGCCAGCGTCTCGCTGGAGCAGTACGCCAAGATCTCGCGCGGGCTGGCCGACTACCGCTATGACCAGTCCAAGACGCCCGAGGTGGCGGCGTCCAAGGGCGTGGGCCCCGACAGCTGGGACCAGGCGATGGCCGGGTGGAACGAGCGCATGACGCGCAATCCGGCCGTGGCCCAGGAGTTCAACCGCATGTACACGGGACGCTGAGCCGTGGGCTTCATCAAGAGCGTCCACCAGCTGCAAAAGCAGTCCGAGGAGATCCAGAGGAACCACGACGTGGGCGCGCAGCTGGCCGACGCCCAAGCGAAGATGGCGGGCGCCAACCAGCTCATGGCCCAGCAGACGGCGGCGGCCAACGCGGCCGCCACCGGGCTCGACGCCCACGCCACCGTGGTGGCCTCGCGCGACGCGGGCGCCATGATCAACATGCAGCCGCTGATCGAGCTCGATCTCACCGTGCTGCCCCCCGGCCGCCCGCCCTACCCGGCAACGGTCAAGCAGGCGGTGCCCCAGGTCAACCTGGCGATGGTCCACCCCGGCTCCAGCCTGCGGGTAAAGGTGGCCCATGAGGATCCCAACTCGGTGTGGATCGACTTCGTGGGTTCTAGCCTTCCCACCGGTGCGCCGCCCGGAGATCCGCCGCCCGCCGTCGCCTGAGCGCTCGCGGGCCGTCCTCCCGCCCCCGCGGTGGTCCGCGGCGGGCGGTCGGCGGGACGGTGGGCGGTGTGGCCTCCCCTGAAGGGGGGATCGTGCCTAGACGAATGTTGCCCTTGCGCCAACGGGCGCCAGGCGCCAGTCTTGGCCCCCCGGGGGCGTCCCGCCCCCCAGAAACCCAGGAGACCTTCTGAATGAGCGCTTCTGACGCCGGTGCCGGCCGGGCCGCAGCCGCCCCGGCCGCCGTCCCCGGCCCCGCGGCCGCCGCCGACCACTATCCGGTCCAGCTCGAGATCGACTACACCCGCAAGCACAGCCGCATCATGCTGTTCCTGCGCCTGCTGCTGGTGATCCCTCACCTGGTCGTGCTGACCGTGCTCTACGTGATCAGCTCGATCCTCACGCTGGTGGCGGCAGTGGCGGTGCTGATCACCCGCCACTACCCCAAGGGGATCTTCAACTTCAACGTCGGCGTGGCCCGCTACGGCTGGCGCGTGACCGCGTACATGCTGATGCTCACCGACCGCTTCCCGCCCTTTGCGCTCACCGCGCACGAGAAGTACCCGGTCCGGTTTAGGATCGAGTACCCCGGGTCGGTCGCGCGCTGGCGGGTGCTGTTCGCGTGGCTGGTGGCGCTGCCCGTGCTGCTGATCGTCTACGTGCTGATGGCTGTGCTGGAGATCCTGACCTTCCTGGTCTTCTTCATCCTCTTGATCACCGCTCGTTACCCCAAGGGGCTCTTCGGCCTAAACGTCGGGATCCTGCGCCTGAACGCACGGGCGGGGGCCTACGCCGGCTTCATGTGCACCCAGTACCCGCCCTTTGACCTAGCGGGCTGAGAGGTTGGGGCCGGGCGGCGTGACCGCCCGGCCCTCTGACCCTTACACCGTGCGCGGCGGCCATGGCGGGCGGGCCCCGGGGCGTGACGGGTGCTGCCGGTGGCCCTACGGGTGCACGGCCGCCGAGGTCCCCAGTGTCCTGCCCGAGCTGTCGAGCGCCCGCACCGCGTACAGCGGCCCCGGGCTGGTGGTCGGGATCACCGTCTCAAACCCGGAGCGGGCCACCGGCGAGCCCGACGGGCTCAGGCTCGACGCGCTGGCGCCGGTGAGCACCTGCCACTGGGCCACGCGCGTGGCGCCGTTCCAGCTGGCGTAGAGGTTGGTCCCGCCGCCCGAGACCGCCACCGCCGCGGCCGGAGCCTGGGCCGGCGTGGCGGTCCACGGAACGCGGAACGTCCGGTAGGACTCGTCGGGCGAGGGGAAGCGGGCGTCGAAGACGATCGTGCCCGCAGAGTTGAACTCGGTGAACTCGTTGACGCTGCCGTAGCCGAGCAGCCAGTTGCCCCCGGGGAGGCTCTGCATATTGCCCTGGCTGCCCGCGATCGGACGAGACGGGTTCAGGAACTGCTGCACCAGGCTGGCGGTCCTGGCCCGCTTGTCGATGTGGACGATGATCCCCCGCGACGGCGGCTTGACCGGCGGGCCGGCCTCGTCGTCGAAGATCGAGATGTTGCCGTTGGGGAGCAGGCGGGCGTCGTGCTGGAAGGCGAAGGCGACGTTGGGCCCAAGCGTGTAGGTCGAGCGCTTGCCGCCCAGACGCCACAGGATCCGGCCGGTGCGCTTGTCGATCTCCCACACCGAGTCGGTGTTGCGCGCCGAGATCAGGTAGTTGCCATTGCTGAGGATGTCCACCGAGTTGACGTGGAACGGATCCCAGGTCACACCCAGGGGCGCCGGCGAAGCGATCGGGGCGACGTAGGTCTCGCCGAAGTCCAGGTGGCCCAGGTTGTGCCACTCCCACATCACCAGGCCGGTCCTGAGGTCAACCTCCTGGATGATGCTCTCGAGCAGCGTGCCCTGGGCGGCGCCGCCGAAGCGGGTCAGGTTGGCGGCGATCACCGGGTAGACGGTCATGACCGCCGTCCCCCGGTTGGTGAGCTGGATCTCATGCAGGTCGCCCTTGTAGCCGTTGCCGGCGCGGATGGTGGCGATCTGGCGGTAGGAGTTGTCGTAGACCACGAAGTTGCCCTCCCCGTAGCCCAGCGTGGACAGCATCCCCTGGAACCACACCAGCGCCGGCCTGCCCAGATAGCGCTGCTGGCCGAAGGCGAACGCCAGCTGGCCGGGGGGCAGCGGCTTGCTCCAGATCAGTCCGCCGTTCTGGTCGAGGATCATCGGGCCGGGCAGGCCGACGATCTGCTTGGGCGGCTGGCCCGGGGGCGGGGGCCCGCCGATCGGGGCGGTGAAGATGTCGCCGCGGGCGGCGCCGGAGTTGGTGGCCACCGACACCGACGGAGGGTGAAGGTCGGGCCGGGAGACGAAGGACAAGGCGCCGTTGGGGTTAAAGCCCGGCCTGACCGGCGAGGGCGGGGTGGTGGAGACCCCGGGCGTGGCGACGGTGAACGACCACTGCTTGGCGCGCGCGCTCTTGAACGCCACCCGCACCCGCACATTCTCGCCCGGCGTGAACGACTTGGGCATGACGAAGCTGGCGCCGCGGTTGCCCGAATAGCCACGGAGCTTGCCCTTGTGCCGGCCGGTCCGGCTACCGCGCACGGTCACCGCCTGGATCTGCTTCTTGGGCGGCCCGAGGAGGCTGATCTGGGTCGTGGGCGAGGCGTCCGGCGTCCCCGGCTCCGGGGAGACGGTCACCGCCACGGCCCGGGCGGCCTTCTTCTTCTTGGGCTTGGCGGCCATCGCCGCCGGGGCGGCGAGACCGACGAGCGCCGCGAGAGGCAGCGCCAGAAAACGGCCATAGCGAGTGGGCATGCGGTGTCTTGGGCTCCGATGGTCGGGGGTCGACGAGCGGCGGGACCCGAGCCACCGCCCCTGCGCGCAGCGGCCGGGCATGGTACCCCACCTGGCGGGTGAGCAACTGTCCCCCTCGAACACCCTCGGGGCGGCGGGGTTGCGGCCAGTCGAGCTTCCGAGCCCAGGCGCAGCGCGGGGATAGCATGTCTAGCGCTGGATGCCCGCGGGCGATCGCCGCTGGGGTTACCGGGAAAGGCGAGGGAACGTGACGGGGCACACGCTGGCGCAGGCCAGGTTGCTCGAAGCGCTCATAGAGGCGAGCCCGGACCCCATGTGGGTGTACGGGCCCGACCTGCGCTTCCTGTTCGTGAGCCCCGCCGCCGAGCGCCTGAGCCCGCGGGCGCCGGGCGAGATGATCGGCCGCTCCTGGCAGGAGCTCGACATGCCCGCCGGGCTGATGGAGCCGTTCGAGCGCCAGGTACGCCGGGTGTTCGCCACCGGCGAGCGCCAGGTCGACGAGGTCGGGGGCATGAGCGGGCGAATGTGGGAGTACATCCTCACGCCGGTCCACGACGAGGCCGGCGAGGTGGCCGCCGTGCTGGCCACCGCGCGCGACATCACCGAGCGCCTCCAGCACGCCGAGGAGCACCTGCGCCTGTTGACCGCCGAGCAGGAGGCGCGCGAGCGCCTGACCGTGCTCGCCGCCGCGGGGGAGAAGCTGGGCAGCTCGCTCGACTACCGCACCACGGTCCAGCAGGCGGCCGAGGTCACGGTCCCCGCGCTGGCCGACTGGTGCGCCGTAGACGTGGTCGGCGAGGAGGGGGAGATCTTGCCGGTGGCGGTGGCCCACGTCGACCCCGACAAGCTCGCGCTGGCGCGCGAGCTCCAGGAGCGCTACCCGGTCGATCCCCGTAGCGACAGGGGTGTGCCGGCGCTGATCCGCGAGCGTGCTCCGCAGATCGTGCCCGAGATCAGCGACGAGATGCTCCGGGCCGGGGCTCACGACCCCGAGCACCTCGAGCTCCTGCGCGCGCTTGACCTGCGCTCCTATCTGGGCGTGCCACTGGTGGCCCACAACCGGGTGGTGGGCGCGCTCGGCCTGGTGATGGCCGAATCGGGGCGCCGCTACACCGAGGCCGACATCGGCCTGGCCGAGGACCTGGGCCGTCGCATCGCCTTCGCGGTCGACAACGCGCGCCTGTACGAGCTCAACCGCGCGGTGGCGCGCACGCTCCAGCGCAGCCTGTTACCGCCCGCCCTGCCCGACATCGAGGGCATCGAGCTGGGAGCCAGCTACCGCCCGGCGGGCAGCGGGACGATCGTGGGTGGCGACTTCTACGATGTCTTCGAGCTGCCCGGGGGCGGGGCGGTGGCGGCGATCGGCGACGTCTGCGGCAAGGGGGTCGAGGCCGCGGCGCTGACCGGACTGGTGCGCCACGCGCTCCGCGCGGCGGCGCTGCGCGACCCCGACCCGGTGCACGTGCTGGACACGATCAACGAGGCGATCCGCGCCGAGCACCGCTCGTCGACGTTTTGCACGGTGGCCTACGCCGTGCTCGAGCCGGGTGAATCCGAGCTTGAGGTCCGCCTCGGCTGCGCCGGCCATCCGCTGCCGCTGCTCAGCCGCCGCGACGGCCAGCTCGCTCCCCTGGGCGAGCCGGGCGTGCTGCTCGGGGTGGTCGACGACCCCACCTGGGTCACCCGCGCCGAGAGCTTGGGCCCGGGCGACGCCCTGGTTCTGTACACCGACGGCATCACCGAGGCGCGCTCGCCCGCCGGCCAGATGTTCGGCGAGCAGCGCCTGCACGACGTGATCGCCCGCCACCCCGGGATGGGAGCCGTCGACCTGGCGCAGACGATTCAGCGCACGGTCGCCGAGTTCAACCCGCGCGAGCCGCGCGACGACAAGGCGATCCTGGTGGTGCGTCGAGCCTGACCCCCGCGCCGGCCCGCGCAAGGGCCGTTGCACGGGCGCGGTTGCAAGATCCCCTGCACCGGAAGGATTTTGGGCGTGCCGTGGATATGGTCGCCGACGCCCGGCGTCGCCGTGCCGGGCCCCCGGGATGCTTCGCCGGACTCGCCACATCGGCTTGGCGCTATCGGTCGCCGGCCTGACCCTGACGTGCGCCGCGCTCGCGCTCGGAGGCCCGCGGGCTCCGCGCGCGCGTGCGGCTAGCGCCGGCGCACTGCGTTCGGCGGTCGCCGGAGCGCGCAGCCGCGAGCGCTCGCTCTCGGCGGGCGTGGCCCGGCTGGGGGCGCTGGTCGATCGCCTGGACGCCGGGCTCGGCGTGCTCGAGCGCCGGGAGGCCGAGGTCCAGTCAGAGCTTCGCCAGACGCTCGCGCAGCTGGCGCTCACGCGCGCGCACCTGGCGCAGTCGCGCGTGCAGCTGGCGCTGCTGCAGGCCCGCCTGGCGCGCGATCGGGCGGCGCTCGCCCACCAGCTGCGCGCCCAGTACCAGGACGGCAGGCCGGAGCTGGTCGACATCCTGATCAGCTCGCACAGCTTCTCCGACCTGCTGGACCGCGTGAGCTTCCTGCGCCGCGTCTCCGAGGCCAACGCCCGGGTGCTCGATCAGGTCCGCCGTGACCGCGACGACACCCAGGCGCAGATCGTGCGCCTGGGTGCGCAAGAGCGCCAGCTGGGAGCGACCGCGGTGGCGGTCGCTCGCCAGCGCCAGGCGCTCGCCGTCATGCAGGCCGCCGCGGCCCGGCGCCGGGCCCAGGCGGCCAGCGCCCGCGCCGCCCAGCAGGCGGTCCTGCGCCGCACCGCCGCCGGGCGACGCCGCGCCGAGCGCGCGCTGTCGGCCCTGGAGGCCGACCGCCAGAGCGCGGGCAGCACCTCCGGCCCCAGCGGGCCATGGGCGATCCCGTGGTCGGTTGTCCAGTGCGAGTCCGGCGGCCAGGACCTGCCGCCCAACGGCGCCGGCGCCTCGGGCTACTACCAGTTCCTGGACTCGACCTGGCAGCAGCTGGGCGGCAGCACCCCCCACGCCTACCAGGCGCCCAAGTCCGAGCAGGACCGGCTCGCGGCGAAGCTGTGGTCCGGGGGCGGGGGAGCGGGTAACTGGGTGTGCGCCGGCCTGCGCCACTGAACACCGACCGATCCGGGCAGCCGCGGGGGGGTAGGGCCGGTCCAGTGCGGGCCGCAGCGGCGTGGGGCAGGACCGACGCCGGCGCTCGGGCCCGGCCTGCGCTAATCTGACGTTGACGTGAAGATCAGCTTCCCCTCCCCCCCTCGGCCGAGCGCTCCCGTCGCGAGCCCGGTGGCTCAGCGCCCAGCGCCGAGCGACGGCCGCCGGCGAGTGGGGGTCGAGGCCGGTCACCACAACTACAAGTGGTGGGCGCTGTCGTGCACCAGCCTGGGGATGCTGATGGCGACGATCAACTCGGGCACGCTGCTGATCGCCCTGCCGGACCTCGAGCGCAGCCTGCACACCACGCTGCTTCAGCTGGTGTGGGTGATCCTCGCCTACATGATCGCCTCGACGGTGCTGGTGCTCAGCGCGGGCCGTCTGTCGGACCTGTTCGGGAGAAAGCGCGCCTACGTGGGCGGCTTTCTCGCCTTCTCCGCCGCCTCGCTGGGCGCCGGCTTTGCCGGTAGCGGCACCGAGCTGATCCTGTGGCGGATTCTGCAGGGGATCGGCGGCGCCTTCCTGTTCGCCAACTCGGCCGCGCTGGTGACCGACGCCTTCGAGCGGCGGCAACTGGGTCTGGCGATGGGCACCAACACGATGGTGGCCGCCGTCGGGCTCGTGCTCGGGCCGGTGCTGGGCGGCGCCCTGGTGGCGATCTCCTGGCACTGGGTCTTCTGGTTCAACGTGCCGCTCGGGCTGCTGGGCAGCGCGTGGGCGTGGCTGGTGCTGCGCGAGCTGGCCAAGCCCGACGTCAACCGGGGCTATGACCTGCGGGGCACCGCCGTCTATGTGGTGGGGCTCACCGGGCTTACCCTGGGGATCTCGCGCGGGGGCATAAACGGCTGGATCGACCCGGTGACGTTGACCAGCCTGGCCGCGGCGGCGGTCTTCCTGCCCCTGTTCGTGGTGATCGAGCGGCGCGGTAGGGCACCGATGCTTGACCTGAGCATCTTCCGTGACCGGCTGTTCTCGGCCGCCACGGCCGCCGCCTTCATCAACGGCATGGCCCGCTTCTCGCTCCTGTTCGTGTTCGTCTTCTACTTCCAGGGCGTGCACGGCGACGATCCGATCACCGCCGGGGTCAAGCTGTGTCCGATGGCGCTGGGCATGCTTGTGTCCTCGCCCCTGGCCGGGGTGTGGGCAGATCGGCGCGGCTCGCGCGGCCTGGCCGCCCTGGGAATGCTGGTCACGGCGGGGGCGCTGGTCGGGATGACCTGGCTCGGAGGACGCTCGCCCTACTGGGAGAGCGCGCTGTGGCTGGGGCTCACCGGCATCGGCTCGGGCATGTTCAACAGCCCCAACACGGCGGCGATGATGGGCGCGGTGCCGGCGTTTCGCCGCGGCGTGGCCGCCGGCGCGCGCACCATGCTGCAAAACACCGGCGCGGTGATCTCCATCGCCTTCGTGCTGGCCGTGGTCACCGCCGCGGTGCCCAAGTCGACGCTGTTCAAGATCTTCTCCGGCCTGGCCAAGGGACTCTCGCCCCAGAAGCTGGCCCCGTTCATCCACAACATGCACACCGCTCTGTGGGTGCTGGCGATCACCTCGCTGATCGGCGCCGGGGTGTCGCTGCTGCGCCCCAGCCACGCCGCCCGCGCCCAGCTCGACGAGGCGGCCGAGCCCGGCGGCCGGGGGCGCGGGGAGCCGGGCGACGAGGAGCGGGCGAAGAGACGCGAGGCGCAGGCCTTCGGCGCGGTGGGGTCGCCATGAGCGCCGCGGTAGCAGAGCGTCCGCTACGCATCGGCGAGGTCGCCCGCCTGGTCGGCACCACCCCGCGCACCGTGCGCTACTACGAGGAGATCGGCCTGCTGCCTGCGGGCGCCGCGCGCACCGCCGGTCAACATCGCCTCTACGGATCCGAGGACGTGCACCGTCTGCGCGAGCTGTTGCGCCTCAAGGAGCTCCTGGGCGTCACGCTGGACGAGCTGCGCCAGCTGGTTGAGGCCGAGGATGCTCGCGCCGCCCTTCGCGATGAGTGGGGGCGGACCGAGAGCGACCGTCGGCGCGGCGAGATCCTGTTCGAGTCGCTGGGGCACCTCGCACGACAGCTCGATCTGGTGCGACGCCGCCAGGGCGAGCTCGCCCGCCTTGAGCAGGAGCTGACCGCCAAGCGCCGTCGGGTCCAGGGCAAGCTGCGTCGCTTGCGCGAGCGCGTGGCGGCCGAGGAGGCCTAGCCGGTCGCCGGACCGGCCTCGCCTGGGTGGGCGGGGGCGCCGGATCGCGGCCGCGGGCCGTTGTCGCCAAAGCGCAGGATCGGCAGCAGCGCGAGCCCGGCGAGGAGTGACAGCAACGAGCACCAGAGCAGGCTGAACAGCAGGTTGGCGTCGCGGTCCACCGCAAAGCTGATGAAGCCCGCGGCCTGAAGGACCACGACGCCGCCGATCAGCCCCAGCGCGGCGCGCAGGTTGGGCGGCCGCCGCATATAGACGAAGCGCCACAGCAGCCAGCCGAGCGGCACGATCGTCACCCACAACAGAAGCAGCCAGACGTCGACCGTGACGTTGAGCGACCGCAGGTGCACGTGGTGGCGCAGGTGGGGGTGAAACAGACGGTGAAACACCGTCGTGGCCATTTGAATGTCGATCGAGAGCCGCACTATCGCCTCAGCCTCCCATCGCTGCCAGGGACTCTACCCGGCTCGCCCGCTGAAACCGCCGGATGGCCGGACGCGGCGTCTAGAAGCAGGGAAGCGGCGCGGGCAATGTGCACACGGGCTGAGTGCCGCCGCCGCCCGAGCCGCCGCCCGAGCTGCCTCCCCCGCCCGAGCCGCCCCCCGAGCTGCCGCCGCCGCCCGAGCCGCCCCCGGATCCGCTACCCGAGCCGCCCCCGGATCCGCCGCCCGAGCCGCTTCCGGATCCACCGCCACCGCCGCTCGGCGGCGGGCCGGGCGGGGGCGGGGACGGTCCGGGGATGGGCTTGATCGGCCGGGGGGCGGGCGGGGCGGGTGGATGAAAGCCGGGGGGAAACCGGCTGCCGTGGACGAGGTGGCGCTGGACCACGAAGTAGGCGGGCCGTGGATGCCCGGTGGGGCCGGTGAGGCCGGCGTCAAAGCGCGCCCGTCGGCGGGCGCCGCTCCACTGGTAGATATACAGGCGGGTGATGCGCGGGCTCAGCCCCGCCAGGCGGAACATGTACGAGGTAGCCCCGGCGGCCCGGCGCGGGCTGTACTTCCAGTGGCCGAACTTGACGATGCCGCCGGTCTCGGTCAGCCACACTTGGCCCGGGACCGTGCGCAGCATGGACCTGGTGTCGCGGCTGATGTGGTGGTTGGTGTCCTCGTAGTTGTGCAGGCCCCAGATGCTGGGGCGGCCGTGCGCGTAGTGCCGGAACCGGCGCAGCCACTTGACAAAGCCGGGCTGGTCGAGCACGTCGGCGGCGACGATCTCGCAGCCGTGGCAACGCTGGCGCACGACGTTGTAGAAGGCGGCGGCGCGATCGGGACGGTTGGCCGTGGGTTGGGAGCGATGGTTGGCCTCGTTCCAGACCGAGAACGCGCGCACCTCCGGAAACCGCTGGTGAAAGGCCACGAACGCCCGCCGGTACTTGCCGACGCTGGGGAGCCGACAGCGGGCGCGGCGCGAAACCCGTCCCCGCGAGTGGGCGCCGCCCACATAGCACCCCCGGGCATAGCTGAAGGCGATCAGTGGTTCCACCTGGGCGGTCTCGGAGACGCGGACCCACTGCGTCACCCACGCCATATCACGCGTACGGCGCAGGAACGTGTCCCAGGGCACGATCAGGCGGGAGATGTGCACGCGCAGCTTGCGGAAGGCCAGGCTGTAGAACATCCCCACATGCTCGTCGGCGATGCCGATCAGCGCCCCGGCGCGGGCGGTCCGGGCCTCAGGAACGCGGGCGGTGGCGGCGCCCGATGAGGGCCCCGGCGCCAGGGCGAGAATGAGCACGACGCCGAGCAGGCCGGCGCGCATCACTCGCGGGCGAAGGACAGCGCGTAGGCGATTGGGCACAGGCACGGTCTAGCAGAGCGGGCCCGCTCCGACGTCGACGCCGGCTCAGCGCGCGCCCGGGCCCGGCCGAAAACCTCCCGGGTCCCAGGGCCGCGGCGCAAGAAGGCAGTCGGCGATGAACAGGAGCAGACGCAACGGCGCGAGCAGCACCCGCTTGGCCCCGGAGGTTCCGGCGGCGGCGGGATCCCGAGCTGTGGTCGTCATCCTCACCCCCTCTGCATCGGACGTAGCTATGGTGCGCCATCTCGTCCCGGGTATCACTCGTACATTCGTTGACGGCGCCGAGCGTCGGGACGCAGGCAGGTAGGCGACCCACCGCGAACCGCGGCGGGCGCTTGACGCACTCGATAACCAGGTAACTAACGAACAATGTCTTCCCCCCAGCGCCTACGGCGGGCCGGAGACGCCTCGCTTCCGGGCTCTAGCCGCCGACAACTGGCCCCCGGGGCGTCCGCACTGGCCGGCCTGCTTGGCGCCGCGGCGCTGGTAGCCGGATGCGGGTCCTCGGGCGCCCGGGCGCCGGGCCTGAGCGCCAGCCAGGCGCTTCGCCTGCACTCGCATATGGACGCCGCCTGGGTCGCGGCGGGTAGCCGCGATCGCCTGGCCACAGTGGCCGCGCTGTCTGCGCTACGAAGCGACGTGGGCGTGCTGAGCCGCAAGGGACGTCTGAGCCAGGCCCAGGCCCACGCCTTGATGGTCGAGGTCCAGCAGGCCCAAGCGCGCGCGGCGACCGAGCTGCCCGCTCCCGCCTCGCCCGCGGCTCCGGGGATGCCTGGGCCAAAGCCTGCACCCACCCCCGCGCCCGCCGCACCCGTGGCGCCAACGGCCACCGGGGCCCACCCGGCCCCCGCCTCGCCGGCGACGCCGCCGCCCGCCGACCTTCCCCCGGGCCTCGCCCGCCACGGCAAGGGCAAGGGCAAGGGCAAGGGCAAGGGCAAGGGCAAGGGCAAGGGCAAGGGCCACGGCAAGGGCAAGGGCCACGGCAAGGGCAAGGGCGGAGACGGCGGCGATGGCGGCGATTGAGCTCGCACCCGGCGCTGGCCTGTGCGGCGGGCGCTATCGGGTCGAGTCCCTGCTCGGCTCGGGGGGAATGGCCACCGTCTGGCAGGCCCACGACGAGCGGCTCGATCGCCCGGTGGCGATCAAGGCGCTGGCCGACAACCTGGCCGTCGACGAGGGATACGTCGCCCGCTTTCAGCGCGAGGCGCGCCTGTCGGCCAAGCTCAGCCACCCCTATCTGGTCCAGGTCTTCGACTACGGCACCGAGCAGGGACGACCGTTCCTGGTCATGGAATACGTGGACGGCCCAACGCTGGCAGAGAGGCTGGCGGAGGGTTGGCGCGCCGAGGACACCGAGGCGCTGGCGCTGGCGCGCCACTTGCTCGGGGCGCTCGCCCACATCCACGCGGCCGGGATCCTGCACCGCGACGTCAAGCCGGGCAACGTCCTGCTCGACCACGAGCGCATCGCCAAGCTCACCGACTTCGGCATCGCCCAGCCGGCCGAGGCGACGCGCCTGACCGAGGTCGGCCTGGTGATGGGTACCGCGCGCTACATGGCCCCCGAGCTGAGCGCGGGCGAGCGACCGACGTCGCGCTCGGACCTGTACGCGTGCGGTGTCCTGCTCGAGGAGGCGACCGGCCCCGACTCGCCGGCCCCACTGCGAGACCTGATCGCGGCGCTGACCGCGACCGAGCCGATCGACCGCCCCCTCTCGGCCGACGATGCCCTGGCGCGCCTCGAGACACAACCCACTGCGCCCCCCGAGCCGCCCGCGACCGAGCCCACCCAGCAGCTGGGGAGCCGCGCGCCCGGCGCCTCGCGGGTTAGCCGGGGGCGCGGGGAGCCCGGCCGCCGCGGGCCGGGAGCGCCGCTCGCGCGCCTGCCGCGCGGACCCCGTGCGGCGCTCAGGACACGCCGCCGCGAGCCGCTGTCCTCCCGGCAGACCACCGCCGCAGAGCCGGCCGGCGAGCGGTCCACCGCGCGTCCCGGGCCCGCGCCTGGCCTGGGGAGCGCTCGCGTCCAACGCCCCCGCCCCCGGCTCGTCTACGCGCTGCCGGGGGCCCTGATGGTGCTCGTGCTGGTGGTGGTTCTGGGCACCTCGGGCGGTGGGAGCCCGAGAACCCCGGGGCCCGCCCCCGCCGGCGCTCCCCTGCATCGCCAGCTGGACGCGCTTCAGCACACGCTGGACTCGGTCAAGCGTCGCTGATCGCGCCGGCCCCCGGCACACTGTGGCGATGATCGGCCACGGCTGGCCCCGCCGCACCTCGCTGCCGCCCCCGCCACCCGTCGTCCGGTCCGCGCTGGTGCTCGCCATCCTCACGCCCGCGCTCGGGCTGCTGGTCCCCGCCGCACCGGCCGGTGCCTACGCCGGGCCGGGGCTCCCCACCGCCGTCCAGGACGACGCCCATCTGCAGTACGCGCGCCCCGGGCAGGTGCACAGCGAGGTCGGGCACCTGCGCGCCCTCGGCGTCGATCGCGTGCGCCTGACCGCCAGTTGGGCGAACCTGACCCGCAGCCCGAACTCCCGCCGGCCACCGGACTTCGACTCCTCCGACCCGGCGCAGTATCAGCAGGACAAGTGGCGGCACCTGGACACCGCCGTGCGCGAGGCCGACCAGGCGGGGCTGGGGGTCATGATCGACATCGGTTTCTGGGCTCCGCGCTGGGCCGCGCGCGGGCCCGGTCCGCGCTTTCGCAGCCACGTGGACTCCGTGGAGTACGCGCGCTTTGCCCAGGCGATCGCCCGCCGCTACAGCGGCAGCTTCATCCCGCCCCCGGAGGCGATCGACCCATTGGAGACATCCGACGTGACGCTGCCCGCGGCCCAGAGCTTCGAGCTGTGGAACGAGCCCAACCACCCGGCGTTCCTGGCCCCGCAGTGGTACGCGCGCGGGTCACGGCGCACGCCCGCCAGCCCCGTGGTCTACCGGGCGATGGTCCAGCGCGCCTATCCGGCGATCAAGAGCGCCAACCCCCACGCCGCCGTGCTGATCGGCAACACGTCGAGCCGCGGGGGCTTCGGGGGCCCGCACGACTCGGTGCCGCCGCTGCGTTTCCTGCGCGAGCTGGCGTGCGTGGACTCGCGCCTGCGCCCGGTGCGAGTGGGAGCGTGTACGCACTACCGGCGGCTGGAGGGAGACGGCTGGGCGCACCACCCCTACTCGCTCACCGGGGCCCCCAGCCAGCACCCTCGCCGGCCCGACGAGGTGCTGGTGGCCAACCTCTCCGACCTAGCCGCGACGCTCGACCGTCTGGTGTCGATGGGACGTATCGCGCCCGGCCTTCGCAACATCTACGTGACCGAGTACGGCTATGAGACCAAGGCCCTGCCTCACCGGCCGTCGATCTCGGAGTCCACCCAGGGCCGCTACCTGACCTGGGGCGAGTACCTGGCCTGGCGCGTGCCCACCGTGCGCTTGTTCAGCCAGTTCCTGCTGCGCGACCAGCCACCCTCGCGGCAGGTCACGAGCGACAGCCCCCAGCGCCCCCACGGACAGTTCTACTCGGGCCTCGAGCACTCCGACGGCACGCCCAAGCTCGCCGAGCGCTCTTTCCTGGCCGGCCTCTTCGCCCGGCGCACCAGCTCGGCCCGGGTGCTGCTCTGGGGCCGACTGCGCTTGCGCGCGCGGAGCGTTCGGGTCTCGGTCGAGAGCCACTTGCCCGGCCAGGCGTGGCAGACGCTGTCGACCTCGGATTGGCCGAGCCGAAGCGCCGAGGCATCCTTTGCCCTCGGCGGCCACGGCGTCTTTGAGCGATGGGTGCCCTACGTCGCGCGCGTGCGCTACCGGTTGCGCTATCGCCTGCCCGACGGCGCGCAGGGGATCAGCCTGCCCGTGCCCGTGATCTGGGCGGCGTCCTGAACGCGGAGCCGATTAGCCGGGCAGGCGCTCTTTTGGTGCGCCGCCCGGTTTGCGGTAGCGGATGTTCCATATCTGAGCGGGCGCGCGAGGTGTAGCTTCGCCCCCGAGGCCAACGCCGTGCTCGCCTGGAGGAGCCATGCCCCTTCCGTTTTGCCGTTGTCGCCGCTTCGCGCGGCCAGCGAAATCGATCGCCGTGGTTATCGCGACCCTGGGCGCCAGTGGACTGCTCGGCTGGAGCGCGAATGCGGTTGCGACCCCTTACATCCACGAGGTCGCGCACGCGCTGCACCAGCGCAATCCAGGCACCGAGGGCAAGGTGTGGTGGATCTCGCATGGCAACGCGCTTTCGGGTGACTGGCTGCTACAGACGCCGGACTGCTGGGGAGAGCGGGTTTGCGCCGATGACCCTCCGCGCGGTGGCCATGGGATTCTCGTCCGGATCGTGCAGATGATCACCCACGCCCAGCGCAGCGTCGACTTCAGCGGTCTGCTCCCGCCTCCAGACCACGCCTTTCGCCAAGCGATCCTCGAGGGGCTGCGCCAAGCCGTTGCGCGCGGGCATCACCCGCTCGTGCGCATACTGGTCGGCTCGCCGCCGTGCGGACACAACGGCACCTGCATGGACGTGCACGGCTACCTCCATAAATTCGAGCGCGACCTGGGGCATCAACTTCCGGTCCAGGTGGCGGCGGTATCCACGCACCGTCAGGGGCTGTTCCCGGGGGTGGCCACCTCGTGGAATCACTCCAAGGTGATCGACGTCGATGGTTCCAGCGCGATCGTCGGCGGGATGAACTACTACAGCAATGACTACCTGCAAACGGCGGATCCGGCCAACGATGTCTCGATGGCCGTCCGGGGGCCGGCCGCGCTCGATGTCATGAGCTTCGACGACGTGCTTTGGAGGTGGACATGCGCGCACCGCCAACAGTCCATCCGCGTCCACTTCGCCGAGAGCAGGATCCCCGGAGGCTGCAGTGGCAACAGCGTCGCGCTCGCGCCTCCGCATGCCGGCCATGTCGCGATCCTCACGCTCGGACGTCTCGGGAATGGAATCGAGGTTCCCGACCACCCGGGAAGGCACTCACCCCCGATCCCGGTCGCACGGGTACGGGGCAGCGCGTGCCATAGGCTCCAAGGACAGCGCTCGGACACCAATACCAACCCCGAATACGAGTATCGCAACCCCGGCGAGACGGGTCTGCGGGCGCTGATCGCCAGCGCCCGGCACTCGATCTTCATTTCACAGCAAGACATGCTGTCGTGCGTGTTCATCGTCGAGGCGCTGTTCGACGAACGCGTCTTCGCGGCGCTGGGGAACAAGGTCGCCCACGGAATCCCAATCAAGATCGTGCTCTCGGCCGAGGACGCCCGAGCGGGGGGCGACTCCTACAGCAACAAGGGGCACTTCCTGGTGGCCCCGGTCAAGCAGACCGCCGAGACGCTCAAGAAGGTGGTGGCAAAGCAGCAGCACATTCGCGAGGACCGGGCGAGAGCAATGGTCTGCAACGACGTCTCCCTGGCCACTATCCGCAACAGCGCCTTGCCTACCTGGCCCAACGGAAGCGGGTACGCAAACCACGCCAAGGTCGTCTCCGTCGACGACGCGGCGTTCTACATCGGCTCGCAGAACCTCTACCCGGCACGCCTCCAAGAGCTCGGGCTGATCGTCGAGAACCCGTCCGCGTCGGCGACGCTCAAGCACCAATACCTCGACCCGCTCTGGGGCCAGTCGCAAGGACTCGCCTACATCGACCCCGGGCGGGCGTGCGGCCCGTTCTGAGCGCCACTGTGCGCCAACCCCGAGCGAACGCTCGCGGTCGGCCGCCGCGCCGGTCGTCCGGCTAGCCGCCAGTGCGCAGGATCGGACCCGACTGAACGGCCTCAAAGGCGTTGCCCGGCACGCTCTTGATCGTGTTGAGCTGGTCATCGTTCCAGCGGCTGTCGGTGGCCCCGGTGAAGTACCAGTTGGAGCCGTTGTCGGCCACGATCAGGCCGTAGGTCTTCATCGCCTGGAGGATCACGCGGGCGTCGGGAGGAAAACCCGAGATGTCGAACGAGGCCTTCAGCCGCAGGCGCAGGCCCATCGGCGGAAGGCCGGGGTCGGTGGAGCTGGAGGCGAAGTGGGTGGCCGGATGGATGTAGCCCTTCTGGGTGCGGTCGAACGTCACCCGCAGGGCGTGGTGGATCGCCCTGCCCCTGACCTCGTCGAAGCGCACCAGGCCGGGCAGGATCGGCAGCCCGGCGGCGTCGGCCGACGTGAAGCCGTCGGGGCGCAGTGCGTTTGAGCGCAGGTCGAACCTGGCGCCCGAGTCGGCGTTCCAGTGCTGGTCGCCGGCACCGGAGAAGCTGGCGTTGAACATCTCATAGAGTTGGCAGGCGCCCTGCTGGAGGACCAGCACGTGGTGGTCGGATCCGGCCTCGACCGGGGCGTCGGGCGGGATCGGATAGGGGCCGGGGTCGCTCTCGTCGCCGTAGGCGATGAAGTTGATCGGCACCTTGGGCTGGGACGCGGGCACGGCGACATAGGGAATTCCGTAGCTGGGGTTCGAGCCGAAGTCGGGGTGCAGGTGGCCGCCCAGCCGCGCCAGGTAGGCGGCGGAGTTCGGGTCGACAGGATCGCCTGAGATGTCTCGGTTCCAGGCGTTGTTGGCGGGAAAGACCGGGCAGCCCCCGATCACCGGCCCGCCCGCGCCGAACGCCGGCGCGGGCTGGGCGGGCGAGCGCCGGCGGCGGGGAGTGGCCCGCAGGGCGCGCGACCAGCGAGAGCAGCGCCGGCCCGAGCACGCGCGCACCTCGATCGACACCACGCGCCCGGTGCGCAGGCCGCCGAGCACGAACCGCGTGCGCCGCCCCACCCGGCGCCGGCGCCAGCGCCCACGTGCGCCCGTCCGGTAGCGCAGCTCGAACGCCCTCGTGCCGCGGGCCGCCGTCCAGGCCACGGTCAGGCTCGTCGCGTTGTACCCGGTCAGCCGCAGCCGCGACGGTGGGCGCAGCGCGGCGTGCGCCGCCCCCGGCCAAAGCGCCAACCCCAGCGCCAGCGCGGCCAACGACGTGGCGATCGCCGCCCGGCGGGGCAGGCGGATTGGGGCGCCCCGAGATCGAGCCATCCACCCTTCTTAGCGCATAGATGGGCCCGGAGCCGGTGCTTTGTCCCCCGTCTGGACGGGTAATTGAGGCCTAGGACAACCACGAGAGGAGAGGGATACGGATGCGTGGCCAGCGAAGCGAGTACGCGGAACCGGAGACCGAGGTGGACGCGCCGCCCACCCGAGGCCCGCGCTTTCGCCGTCGACACACGGCGGCCGCCGACGCCGAGGTGGCGGGCGAGGGCGCCCCGTCGACCACGGAGCGCGCCCAAGGACGGCGGCTCGCCTGGCGCGAGCGCTCGGCGCTGGCGATGGGCTCCGGCTTCATCGCGATCGCGCGGCTGGTGTCGCTGATCGCCGCCATCGTCGCGCTGGTGATCGCCGCGGCGGTGCTGTTCGTGGTGCTGGGAGCGAACCCGAGCAACACGATCGTTTCGGCCATCCACGACGCCGGTCGAGCACTCGCGGGACCGTTCGACGGCATGTTCAAGATCAAGGACGCCAAGGGCGCGATCGCTCTGAACTGGGGCATCGCCCTGGTCGTCTACCTCGTGCTCGGGTCGATCGTGGCCGGCATCTTCCGGCGCATGGGAGCCACGGCCGCGGACACGGCTGCGGCCGGACCGCGCCGGCGCTCGACGGGCACGCGCGCTCGGGCCGCCTAGCCGGCGTAGACGCGGCTCGCCGACCGGGCGAAGGGAGGCAAAAGCAGCCGGACCGGCCGGGGCCTGGGCCCGGCCGGTCCCGGCCCGGCGGGGTGTCGCGGCGGCCACTTCCGCTATGACTGCCGCCCATGCATCGCCTCGCCCGCCCCGGCGTACCCGGGCCCCGCCGCCCGCGGCCCCCGGGGCTCACCCTGCCCGTCGCGCTGCTCGTGGCTGGCCTGGTGGCGGTGCTCGCAGCGCCGGCGAGCGCGGCTCGGCGGCGCGTTCCCGCCGGGTTTCTCGGGGTGGACGCCGGCGGGGTGCTGGTCGACCCCAGCCTGGGTGACCGGCGGCTGAACTCCGAGCTCGGCGAGATGGTGCGCACCGGCGTGGAGAGCGTGCGCATCACGATCTACTGGAGCCTCACCCAGCCCTACTCCAACGCCTTCGCCGTCCCCCCCGGCCAGGGCTTTCGCTACCAGTACCTCGACGGGGTCCCGACCGACTGGTCGCTCACCGACCGCATCTACCGGGCCGTCGCCGCTCGTCACCTGCAGGTCCTGCCCACGATCCTGGCGGCCCCCATCTGGGCCCGGCTCGATCCCCGGCGCGCGTGGTCGCCGCCGGCCGACCCGGCGACGTTCGGGCGCTTCGTGGGCCGCGTGGTGCAGCGCTACGGAACGGGCGGCGCCTTCTGGCGCGCCCACCCCGAGCTGCCGGCGCAGCCCACCCGGCAATGGCAGATCTGGAATGAGCCCCTGGGCGGGGTCCCGGGCGCTCCCACCGTGTACTGGGATGACCCTGGCCACCGGGCCGAGCCGCGCTACGTGGCGCTCCTGCGCAGCGCCCGAGCGGCCATCAAGTCGGTTGATCCACGGGGCAAGGTGGTGCTAGCCGGACTGTTCGGCAAGTCGTGGGTGTTGCTGGCCGATCTGTACCGGTTCGGCATCCACGGCCTGTTCGACGAGGCCGCCATGAACCTGTTCACCAAGCACGCCAGCGACCAGGTCGGCGGAGTCAGCTACGTGCACTCGGTGCTGTCCCAACACCGCGATCGGCACGTGCCGATCCTCGTCACCGAGTTCTCCTGGCCCACGGCCCGCGGCCACTTCCCCGGCTATGCGGTCAGCGCCCAGCAAGCGGCGCGCAACGTGGGGCGAGCCATGAGGCTGCTGGCCCGCTCGCGCCGGCGCTACAACCTCCTCCAGATCTACTACTACACCTGGCTGACCCCGGACAGCGGGCACAAGCTCTTCGACTACGCGGGCTTGCGCCGGCTCAAGAACGGGCGGGTCGTTCCCAAGCCCGCCCAGGCCGCCTACCGCAATGAGGCGCGGGCACTGGAGGGCTGCGTCAAGACGCAGGTGGCGACCGCCTGCCGCCGGGGCGCACGCAGGCGCTGAGGACAAGCGCGGGCGCCGCTCACGCCGCGCGCAGCGCGTCGGCGATCTCGGCCACGCCGGCGTTGTCCGAGGCGTCCTCGGACATGTGGCTCCAGGCGACGCTGCCGTCGGGCCGGACCACCATCGCCCCGCCCAGCTGGGCGGGGTCGCCCACCACTCGTCCCTGGACCACGCCCGAGCGCCTGCCCGCACGCACGCCGCGCATCACCGAGCGCGGTCCCACCAGCTCGCCCAGGGTGGCGCGCTTGGCCCCAGCCGCCGCGTAGCTGCGCCGGTCGCGGTCGGCGAGCACGGGCAGCTCGATGTGAAGGCGACGGCGAAAGTGGGCGGAGTGGCGAGGGCTGGCCTGTCCGATCAGGACCAGCTCGCCCTCGGCGGCGATCTCCTCCCGGGCGCGGTGCAACTGCACCGCGTGGTCGCGGCAGTGCACTCAGCCGTAGTGGCGCAGCCACACCAGGGCCGCCGGGCGTTCGCTCCACAGGTCCCCCAGGCGCACGTCGTCGCCCTCGGAGTCGGGAAGCACGATGTCGGCCAGGGCATCCGCCCGCGCCGGCGGCGCGGTGTGCTGTCTGGACTTCGCGGTGCGCAGGATGCCGGTGTCCACGGTGCGGTCAGCACGACTGTACCGCCCCCGGGTCGGCCGCCGCCCGCCGCCGGCCCGCCCGCCGCACACGGCCGGCCAGCCGCCGGTCAGCCGGCCGCGGGCAACGAGCCCAGGAACCCGGCCAGCGCCGGGGCATCCGGAGCGGGGTCAAGCGCCAGCCCCGCGGGCTCGTGCTCGGCCCGCCACGCCGAGACGATTCGCACCTCGTCCACCTCGCCCGGGGCCAGGTGGACGCCGGGGCCGCGTACGGGGGTGGCGGGTAGCGCCGCGCGGCTGCGCCGCACCAGCTCGCCCAGGAGCGCCGGCTCGCGTCCGCCGCGGACCGGAAGCGGCCCCCAGTCGCGGACCCGGCCCTCGATGACCCAGAACCCCTCCCACGAGCCGCCGCCCGGATGGGGCGCGGCGAGCAGCGCTGGCTCGGCATGGGTGGCCCGGAGCACCCCCCCGAGCCGCTCGAGCAGCGCCCGCAGTCGGGCCAGCCGGCGCTGGAGGCCGGCGGCCCGCTCATAGCGCCGCTCGACGGAGGCGGCGAGCACCTGGGCCTCGACGTGGGAGAGCAGGCGCGCGCGCCCGTCGTCGGCGCCGCCGAACAGCTCGAGCGCCGCGTCCAGGCGCCGTCGGTAGAGGTTGGGGTCAAGATCGCCCAGGCACGGCGACAGGCAGCGGCCCATCTGCCCGTAGGCCGAGGGGAACGGGCGGCGGGCCAGGCGCCGGGGGCAGTGGCGCAGCCCGAACAGCGAGTCGAGCTGCTCGATCAGCTCAGCCGCGGCGCGCCTTCCCCGCACCGGACCGACGTTGACCGCGTGGCCGGCGGCCGGCTCGGGCGCCAGCTCGAGCACCGGGAAGGGGTCCTCCAGGCGACAGCGCAGGTAGATCCATCCCCGCTCGCGCGGCGCCAGCGCGATGTTGCCGGGGGGGCGCAGCCGTTTGATCAGGCGGTTCTCGAGCACCAGCGCACCGAGCTCAGAGCCGGTGACGCGGTGGTCGACGGCGGCGGCGTGCTCGGCCCAGTCCGGCCGCGGCGCCGACGGGGCAAAATGCGAGCGCGCCCGGGTGGCCAGGCACACCGACTTGCCCACGTAAAGGGGCCGGCCCGCCGCGTCGCGGAAGATGTACACGCCCGGCTGGCGGGGAAGCGAGCCGAAGTCAAGCGCCGGCTGAGACCGCGCTCGCCCGCGTCGCGGCCGGCCCCCGGCCCGGCGCTCCGACCCCCGCCGCTCCGACCCCCGCCGCCCCGACGCCCCCCGCTCCGCCTCTGGCCGCTCGCGCGCGCGCCGGCGGCGCCGGGCACCCGAGCCCACCAGCTCGAGCGCCTCGCCGATCGTGCCCGCATGGGCGGCGAGGCGGGGCAGCAGGGCGCAGAAGACCCGCGCGCACGTCTCGGCATCGGGCAGCGCGCGATGACGGGCGCCCACCTCGATGCCCAGCGCGTCGGCCAGGGCGCCGAGCTCGCGGCGGGGCTGGAGGGGAAGCAGGCGGCGGGCCATGCCCAGCGTGCACAGCGCGGGCGGGTCGGGCCAGGGTACCCCGGCCGCCGCGCACGCCTGATGGAGTACGCGCCGGTCAAAGCTCGCGCTGTGGGCGACCAGCACCCGGCCGGCCAGGCGCGCCACCAGCTCGCCCAGGACCGCCTCCGGCGGGGCGGCCGCCGCGAGCATGTCCTGGCGGATGCCGGTGAAGCGCTGGATGCCGGCCGACAGCGGCCGGCTGACCGCCACCAGCGAGGAGAACGTCTCGTGCAGCTCGCCCCCGCCCACCAGGACGGCCGCCACCTCGGTCACCTCGCACTCCTCCCCCGCGCGTCCATTGGTCTCGCAGTCGACGGCCAGGTACTCGGCCCCGCCAAGAGGTAAAGAGAGGAGGTCCACGACGTTTGTGGGTACCGGGCGCCCCGGACGGGGCGCAGGCCGCCTTGCAGCGCCGGCGCCAGGAATCGGCGCACCGCCCCCGAAGTACCCGCCATGGGCCCGCCGCGCCGGCGCCGATCCCCGCTGCCCGCCGCCCTGGGCGCCGTCGCCGCCCTGCTGGCGACCACCGCCACGGGGTGCGGCTCTAGCTCCTCGAGCTCCCACACCAAGTCGACCGCGACGGCGGCCACCGGCCCGACGGCGGCCACGACGGCCACCGGGCCCACCGCCCCGAGCCGGCCGCACACCACCCCGACCGCCCCGAGCGGCGCCGGCACTGGCGGGACGCCGGCCCCGTCGACGGGCGGAGGGGCGGTGGCCCACGGGCGGTCAGCGGCGATCGCGCTCGTCGCCCGGCAGGGCTACTCGGTCACCGACCCCTCCACCTACCGCAGCGATCAGACCCTGCGCGTGCTGGTGGGCGCTACGGGCAAGAAGATGACCGGTCGGGTCCAGCGCGCGTTCTTCTTCGTCAACGACCGCTACCTGGGCACGGACACCAGCGCCCCGAGCGCCGGCATCACGGTGGCGGGCCAGGACGACACCAGCGTGACGCTCTCCTATCGCCTGTTTCGCCCCTCCGACCCGCTGTGCTGCCCCTCCGGCGGCCGAAGCAGAGTGCGCTTCGTCCTCGACAACGGCGAGCTCGCCCCCAGCCGGCCGATCCCCCCGGCCGACCCCCGCGCGGCGCTCAGCCGCCGCTGAGCTCGGCCCACCGCCCGCCGCGGGGCGGGGCCTCAGCCGACGCGCGGGATCTCGTAGGCGCGGGCGGGCAGGCGCGCCGACGCCGGCGCCGCCTGGCGACGGACGCGGCGACCGGCGGCCGACCGCGCCCGGGCCGAGCGGGCGCTGGCCGACCGCGCCCCGGCCGAGCGGGCGCTGGCCGAGGTAGCGCTGCTGCCGGTCCAGTCGACGACCACCGGCGTCAGCGCGAGCAGTGCCTGCCAGGTGGCGGGATCGGTCGCCCCGCTCACCGGCAGGTGGCGGTCGGACTGAAACGCGCGCAGGGCGGAGTCGGTGGTGGAGTCAAACGTCCCGTTGGTCGGAGTCGAGGGGGCGACCGAGGCCAGGTGCTCCTGCATCCAGACGACCTGGTCGCCCTTGGCGCCCCGGCGGAGCGTCGGCCACGAGGTGGGCACGGTAAAGCCGGTCACCGGGGCGACCGGATCCCCGAGCGAGGCCCAGCCGCGGGCGCTGGTCTCCTGCCAGTCCCACCAGGACAGACCGGCAAAGCCATAGGCGGCCGCCAGGGCCCGGAAGCGGTGGATCTGGCTGGGCGCGGGATCCTGGTAGGTCTGACCCAGGGGGAAGATCGGCCGGTCATAGACCCGGTTTTGCACGAAGGTGTGGGCGTAGACGGTGTCCACCGTCGTGCCGATGTCCTTCCAGTACATCTGGGGGGCGTTGTACTGGGCGCCCTGGGGCCCGAGGAACACCGAGTAGGGCAGCGAGGGGTGGTAGTCGACGTAGGGGAAGGACGCCAGGCCGATCGGGTAGGCGGCGCCCACCTTCGCCCGCAGCTCGGTCATGTAGCGCTGGGCGGCGGCGTAATGGCCCTCGTACTCGGACTCGGCGTCGATGACCAGGCAGTCGGCGCCGGCGGTCACCGCGCGGGCCCCCAGGTCGGCCTCGCCGATCGGGTGCGTGCCGTAGACGTACTGCCACGCGCACACCTTCAGGCCCTGGGCCTTGAGCGCGGCGACGGTGTCCGAGGAGAACTGCGACCAGTAGTTGCTCGAGCCGTCCGAGCTCTTGACGTACAGCGTCTTGATCCCGGCCGCGCGGGCCTTGGCGACGATCGCGCTGAGGTTTCCGCCGTTTGACTTGGACAGGTACCAGATCCACATTCCGGCGCCGTCGAAGGCGCTGTGGCTGGGCTTGGTCACCCCCGTCGCGGGCCGACGCCCCAGGTGGCGGATCACGTAGATCGGGCCGAAGGGCAGCGAGCGCACGCCGCGGCGGCTGACCGCCACGATGTGCCCCGAGACCGCCCGGGTGGGGACGGTGACGATCAGGCCGTGGGTCTTGGAGCGGCGCAGGTGGGCCGACGTGCTGGTGGGGCGCCCGGGGCCCTTGGCCTGGGCCCGGAAGACGACCAGCATGCCCGACCCCAGGTGCTGGCCGCGGAACACCAGGTGCCCCAGGCGCTCGACGTGGCGCCCGTCGGGCTCGCACTTGCCCGGGGGCAGACAGCGGGCGTCGAGGATCACCGGCCGCACGCGGGCCCGGTGGGCCCGTCGGGCGCCGGCCCCGGGCGCGGACGACAGCGAGGCCGCGGCGGCGGCGACCAGCGCCAGCGCGCCCCAGGCGTGGCGGGAGGGGCGGCCGCGGCGGCCGACCGGCCGCCGGGGGGCGGAGTCGCTGGCTGTCATCAAAACGTGCGGCACAGCGGGCTTCGCTACCGAGGACACCGTCGGGCCGAATCCGAGCGGGCGCAGGGCGTCGCTACCCTGCACCCGACCCACCGGCGTTCCCCGTACGATTGGGGTCCGCGGGGCAAGCTCGGGCGACCCCGAAACGGTGATTCGCTCAGGGGGCTCCAACCGCAGGGTGCGGGCCAAGTTGCGGACTTTGCGGGCAATTCTTATGGACCGGGAGGCGGCCGGTTTTGCCGACCGGGCAGTTTCGACCACCGTAGCCGTCACAGTCGAGCAAGCGCGATGAGACACCAGATCTTCGATGGCCAGTCCAACGAGCCGCCGGGCGGGGCCCTGGGGGCCCGGTCTGGGGCGACGCCCGATGCCCGCCAGGCGCAGATTCGCCGGCGGCGCACGGTGGCCGGGGCCAGCGCACTGCTGCTGGTGCTGCTCCTGATCGCCGTCTCCTCGGGCGGCGGCTCGTCGTCAAGACCCAAGTCCGATCCCGCCCAGGCCGCCGCCCAGATCCACGGTCGCGGCCTGGCGGGCATCGTCCCCCCGCCCCCCGACGTGCCCTTCGGTGGGATCACCGCCCAGGAGGACGCCGCCATCAACCGGGTCATGTCCTACACCCCGACCGTGGTGCAGGGCGGCAGCCAGCGGCGCGAGGTGGCGCTGACCTTCGACGACGGGCCCAGCACCTACACGCCCGAGATCCTCTCCGTCCTGGAGCGCGAGCACGTCCCGGCCACGTTCTTTCAGATCGGCCAGCAGTCGCGCATGTACCCGGATCTGGGGACCACCGAGCTGCGCGAGGGCTTCCCGGTCGAAAACCACACCCGCACGCACCCCTTCCTCGCCCGCCTCTCGCCCCAGGAGCAGCAGGGCGAGATCACCGACGCCTCGGCGGCGATCGTGAGCTTTGGCGGACCTCCCCCACGGCTGTTTCGCCCCCCCTACGGCTCCTACGACAGCGCCACCCTGCGGATCCTGCGCGAGCAGCGCATGCTCAACATCCTGTGGACGGTGGACACCCGCGACTTCGCCCAGCCCGGCGTCGACCGCATCGTCATGACCGCCCTGAGCGGGGCGGTGCCGGGGGCGATCATCCTCATGCACGACGGCGGCGGCCCCCGCACCCAGGAGCCGCTGGCGCTGCCCCGCATCATTCGCGGCCTGCGCGAGCGCCACTTCCGCCTGGTCACCGTGCCCCAGATGATGCTCGAGGACCCGCCCGGCGCCGGCCAGGCGGTCCCCCGTGGGCTCTCGGGAGTGGGCTGATCCGGGGGATCGGGGCGCCCGCCGCCGGCCCGCCTGCGGTCAGCAATCGAACATCGATTGGGCGCCAGGCTCCAATTTGCCGCCGGACGCAGGAGCGCTTGCTCTAGCCTAGGCCGCAAGTCCGCTTGCAGCCCAAGGTTGCAGGACGGCAGCCCACCAGCCAAACTGCGCGCACTGCGGCCGGAGGATGGAAGCTCTGGCCGCGGGCGGGTGATCAGGAAGTGGCCCACCGCAGCACAGTCATCGACGAACCGTCCGGTCCGCCGGGCACGAACGCCTTGCGACTTCGCAAACGCGACGAGCCCCCCGCCAACGGGGGGGGCCGCTCGACGCTGTGGATCGTGGGCGGCATCGCGGTGGGGCTGGTGCTCGTGCTGCTGGTCGCCGCCTGGCTCTATGACCACAGCCGCGACAACAAGATCACCCGCGGCGTCAGCGTCGCCGGCATCGACGTCGGCGGCCTGAGCGTCTCCCAGGCGCGCGAGCGTCTGCGCCAGCGGCTGCGCACGCCGCTGGACTCCCCGGTGGTGGTGACCGTGGGCGAGCGGCGCTTTAGGATCTCCCCCCGCGCCGCCCACGTCTACGTGAACATCAACCAGGCGGCCTACCAGGCCCTGGCGGCGGGGCGCAGCGGCTGGTTCGTGGGCCGGGTGCTCGACGACATCCAAGGCCGGGACCTCAACCGCGACGTCACGCCGACGGTCAGCTACAACGAGCCCGCGGTGCGCCACATGGTGGCCCGCATCTCCACCCAGGCCCACCGCCCGGCGCAGGACGCCAGCGTCCACCCCACCCCCTCGAGCCTGCGGCGCGTGCCCAGCCACAACGGGGTCTCGGTGAAGACCGGGCACCTGCTGGCCCGCGTGCAGGAAACGCTGTCTCACCCCGGTGGCTCGCGCACGATCGCCGCGCCGGTGACCATCCTGCGCCCCAAGGTGACGATGCACCAGCTCGCGGCCAAGTACCCCTCCTACATCGTGATCAACCGCAACGGCTTCGAGCTGCGCCTGTACCAGCACCTGAAGCTCAGCCACACCTACACAATCGCGGTGGGCATGCAGGGACTGGAGACGCCGGCCGGGCTCTACGCCATCCAGGAGAAGCAGGTCAACCCCTCCTGGCAGGTCCCCAACTCCTCCTGGGCCGGGAACCTGGCCGGGCAGCTGATCCCGCCCGGACCCGAGGACCCGCTCAAGGCCCGCTGGATGGGCTTTAACGGCGGCGCCGGGATCCACGGCACCGACGACACGGGCTCGCTGGGGAGCGCCGCGTCGCACGGCTGCATCCGCATGTCGATCGACGACGTCATCGCGCTGTACCCCAAGGTCAAGGTCGGCACCCCGGTCTACGTCATCTAGACCGGTCCTCGGAGTCCGCCCAATCACCCGCCGAGCCCGCCCGCAGCGCCACCGCGGGTGCGGGGCGGGCGTCGCCCTGGCGCTGCTCGCGCCGGGGCTGCTGGCGCTGGCCGCGCCGTCGGGCGCGGGCGCCGCGACTGGGCGCTGGTCCGAGGCGGCCAACCTGCCACCGGCCACGGCGAGCCCGGGCTTCGACGAGCGCGTGAGCGTGCTCGGGGATGGACGGCTCCTGGTGGCCGGCGGCTACGCCGGCGACTTCGGGGGCGGCTATCTGGCCAGCACCGCCCTGTATGACCCGCGCACCAGGCGCTGGTCGCGCGGCCGGCCGATGACCGCCCGGCGCGACGGGCAGGGCGCCGCCGCGCTGGCCGACGGGCGGGCGCTGGTCGCCGGGGGCTATGACGGCGGGTTTCTCGCCGGCGCCGAGCTCTATGACCCGGCCACCGGCCGCTGGCGCCGGGTGCACCCCATGCCCACCGCGCGCTGGGGGCAGACCGCCACGACGCTCGCCGACGGGCGCGTGCTGGTGGTCGGCGGGGTGGGCGCCGGGGGCTACCTGTCGAGCACCGAGCTCTATGACCCGCGCGTCGATGGCTGGACGCGCGGGCCGGCGCTGCCCGGGGCCCGCGACGGCCACACGGCCACGCTCCTGGGCGACGGCTCGGTCCTGGTCGCCGGCGGCTACGAAGCCTCGGGGCCGACGGCCAGCGCCGCCCGCTATGAGCCGGCGACCGGGCGCTGGGTGCCGGCGGCACCGATGCACCACCCTCGCGACGGCCACACGGCCACCCCGCTGGCCGACGGAAGCGTGCTGGTGGCCGGCGGGGCGGGGCCCGCGGGCTATCCGCGCGAGGCCGAGCTCTACCTGCCCGCCGCCGACCGCTGGGTCTCCGCCGGCCAGCTGGCCCGCGGGCGCGAGGGCCACGCTGCCGCCCGCCTGGGCGACGGGCGCGTGCTCCTCACCGGCGGCGCCGGACCCGCCCGCGGCAAACAGCTCCCGACGCTCGCCTCGTCTGAGCTCTATGAGCCCGGCACCCGCTCCTGGTCGCCCGCCGCGTCCCTGCCCGACGAGGCCGAGCGCTGGGACCACGCGCTGGTCGACGTGGGCGACGCCAGCGCCCTGTTCACCGGAGGCAACAGCGCGATCTTTCGCCCAGGCGCGTCCGGGGGATCCCGGATCGGTGACCGCCTGGCGGCGGCGGCCCGCAGCCGGCGCAGCCGCCGCCCGGGATGCGGGACGTTCTGTCGCCAGGCGGGCAGCGTGGGCGGTCGACCGCCGCCCGGAGAGCCGCTGACCATCGGGCGCCAGGCGGTGCGGATCGGCCGCCAGGGCGTGGTCGGCGTGCGCGTGCGCTGCCTGCGTGCTCGCCGCTGCCGGGGGGCGCTGCTGCTGGGGGTCGCCCCGGAGCTGGGGCGCGCCGACCTGGACATCGCCCCCGGGCGCCGGGGCACCGTGCGGCTGGGACTCTCCCCCGCCGGCCAGCGCCTGGTGCGCCGCCAGCGGCGCCTGACGGCGCTGGCCCTGGGGCTGGTCATGGAGGTGCGCGAGCGCGGGCACGGCGTCCCCGTCCGCAACGTGGTGCGGGCGATCGTCCTGCGCTGGCCGGCGCCCGGGCGGTAATGAGCGTCGCTGGCCGGCGGGTCGGCGGAGATGAGCGGCCGGGCCCGGCGGGTCAGTTGCGCATCAGGCGCTTGGCCACGGGCAGCGCCACTCCGGCGGGCATGAAGCGGTTGGGGCCGAACGCGGCCCGGGCGCCCAGGCCGGGGATGATCGTGCGCTTGCCCTTCTCGGCGGCCCGCAGCGCCTTCTCGGCCACCTCCTCGGGCGCCACCCACACCATCCCGGGCAGCTTGTCGGCGAAGCGGGCGTCGTTGGCTTCCTGAAACTCGGTCTTGACCGGGCCGGGGCAGACGGCGGTGACGGTGACGCCGTGGTCCTTGCCTTCGGACCACAGGGCTTCGCTGAACAGGAGCACGAACGACTTGCTGGCGGCGTAGGTCGAGTTGAAGGGCAGCGGCTGCAGGCCGGCGGTGGAGGACATGTTGATCACCGTCCCGCGCCCCGCCTGGCACATCGCCGGGAAGTAGCGTTTGGTCAGGTCGACCACCGCCTCGACGTCGAGCCGGACCTGCTGGAGCTCGCGCTCGCGCTCGGAGTCGACGAACGCCCCGTAGACGCCGAAGCCGGCGTTGTTGACCAGGATCTCGACGGTCAGGCCGAGCTCGGCGATACCCCCGACCAACCCGTCGCGCGCGCTCGCGTCGGCCAGGTCGCAGCCGATCGCGTGGGCGGCGACGCCGGTCTCGGCGGCGAGCTCGTCGGCCAGCGCCTTGAGCCGCTCCTCGCGGCGGGCGACCAACACGACGCCGTGGCCCCGCGCGGCCAGGGCCCGGGCATAGGCCGTCCCGATCCCCGAGGAGGCTCCGGTCACGAGCGCGGTCGAGCTGGGGCCGGGCGCGGGCAGGGCCATGGCCCGACCTTTTACCACTTGCCCGCCCGGCGCGGTGGCTCGCGCGCCGCGACCGGCGGCGGCTCCCGCGCGATGCGCGCGAACTGGAGGCGGTTAGCCTCCCTCTCCAGATGAACCAGGGGCCGCGCGGCAGCGACGGGATCACCGGGTACATCGGGCTGCGCTGGATCAGCGCCGAGGAGGTGCGGGTGTCGGTGCGCCCGGAGCTGATCAACCGCGGCGGGCTGCTCTCCGGGGTCGTGGCCTACACGATGATCGACTACTCGATGGGATCGACGCTGTGGCAGCACATCAGCGACGAGGAGGCGATCGCCACGATCAACATCGCCGTCAACTACATCCAGACCGCCACCGAGGGCGAGATCGTCTGCCACAGCCGGCTCGACCGCCGCAACCGCCACATCGCCGTGCTGCGCTCGGAGGTCCACCACGCCGACGGGCGGCTGCTGGCCACCGCGGTGGGCAGCTACTCGATCTTCGCCCGCAAGCGCTGAGCGCGCGAGGAGATCGCGTCAGGGGCCGCCGAGGGCGGCGCCGCCGCCGTCGATTCCGGCCGCGGTCTCGAGCAGGCCGCGGCGGTGCAGCTCGTGCAGAGCCTCGACCGCCTCGGCGCAGAACTGCTGCCCGAGCAGGGAGGTACATTCGGCGAGCGCCTGCTCGGGGGTCTTGCGCCGGCTGTAGGGCCGGCTGACCGTCATCACGTCCCAGCTGTCGGCCACCGTGAGCACGGCCGCCCCCAGCGGGATGTCCTCCGCGGCCAGGCCGAACGGATAGCCGCCACCGTCGGGGCGCTCGTGGTGGCAGCGGATCCACGCCACCTGCTCGGCGGTCAGGACGTCCTCGACGATCTGGGCCGAGAGGAGGGCGTGGAGCTTTACCTGCTCGAATTCGGCGGCGGTCAGCGGACCGGGCTTGAGCAGCAGCGCGTCGGGCACGCCGATCTTGCCCACGTCGTGAACCAGTGCGGCCTCCGAGAGCAGCGCCACCCGGTCAAAGCCCCAGCCGAGCACCCCGGCCAGGCGCGCGGCCAGTGCCGCCACGCGGTCGGAGTGCTGGCGGGTGGAGGGGTCCTTGGCGTCGATCGCGCGCGCCAGCGCGCGCAGCCCCACCAGGGCCTGGGACTGCTGGAGGTGCTCGGCGCGCTCGGCCGCCGAGAGCTCGCGGATGGTGGAGGGGTCATAGATCCAGGCCACGTCGCGGCCGTGGGCCTTTGACCAGTACAGGGCGCCGTCGGCGAAGCGGAACATCGAGTCGGCGTCGTGTGCGGTGGCCAGGTCGCAGATGCCGGCCGACACCGTGACCCGGACGCCGACCAGGTCCGACGCCGACACGGCCTGGCGGGCTCGCTCGATGGCGGCGTAGGCCTCGAGCCGATCGGTGTGGGGCAGCAGCAGCCCGAACTCGTCTCCCCCGATGCGGGCCAGGACGTCCTCGTTGCGGGCCATCTCGGCCAGGCGCTCGGACACCTCGGCCAGCACCCGGTCGCCGACCTGGTGGCCGCGGGTGTCGTTGATCTGCTTGAAGTGGTCGACGTCGATCAGCGCGAGCGCCAGCGGGTTCCCGTGCCGGCGCGCGCGGCTGACCTCGCTGGCCAGGCGCTCGTGAAACACGCGGTGGTTGGCCAGCCCGGTCAGCGGGTCGGCCCCGGCGCGCGCGAGCGCCGCCTCGCGGTCGCGCTCCACGCGCTTGAGCGCCGTGATGTCGGTGAAGATGTTGACGGCCCGCACCGGCCGGCCGGCGCTGTCGCGCACGGCCCTTGCCTTGGTGATCGACCAGTGCTCGTCGGGGTCAGAGCGCGAGCGCGAGCGGATCACGCGCTCGGGAGCGGGCTCTCCCCGCAGGGCCGCACGGCCGGGGAGGTCGTCGGGGCCCAGGCGCCGGCCGTCCTCGTCAAACATCTCATAGGCCTGGGCCACCTCCCCCGGCTCGGTGGACATCAGCTCCTGCGCCGATCCAAAGCCCAGCACCCGCGCGGCGACGTCGTTGGCGTAGACCAGGTGCCCGTCGGGGTCCTGGACGGTAATCCCGTCGGCGATCCCGTCGAGGATCACCCGCAGCTCGTCGTGCGAGGCGCGCAGCTCGTGCTCGGAGCGGCGCATGTTGGCGTACAGCCGCGCGCTGTCGACGAGCAGGGCGGCGTGCGCCGCCAGGTCATGGGCTACCGCCAGGTCGTCCTCTCCGAAGCGCCGCCCGGAGCGGTCGTGGAACAGGTTCAGCGCCCCCAGGGTGCGCCCTCGGGCGGTGAGCGGGACGATCATCACCGAGCACACCCCGAATCCCTGCAGCAGGGCCACGTGGGCCTCGTCGCGCGCGCCGCGCCGAAGATCCTTGCGCGTGACCTCGGAGATCAGCCGGTGGGTGCCGGTGCGCACCGCGCTCGCCACCCAGGAGCGAGTGTCGGCGTGGGCCGGGCCGCGCTGGATCAGGTCTTGGGCCTGGCGCTCGCGCAGCGCATCGGCGTGGGCCGCGGCCACCTTGCGCAGCGACCCGTCGGCATCGACCATGTCGATCATGCACAGATCGGCCAGCTCGGGCACCACCGCGTGCACGAGCCGGCGCAGGATCTCCTCGTAGTCCAGCGAGGCCTCGAGCAGGGCCTCGATCACCACGTCGGTCACCATGCGCTGGGGATCGCGGGCGCCGGCCGGGCGCCTGTCGTGCCCTGGCGCGGAGGCAGGGCTCTGAGCTGACGGATGGGGTCGTGGCAAGCCGTACATGCCCCCGCTGGGGCATCGGCAGGTCCGAGCGGTGACTTGAGCCCGACAGCCGCCCGGGCGTCGGGTCGGGCGGGGGGCGGCGGCGGGGGTGCGGATGCGGTCGGCCCGCTCCAGCGCGGCGATCAGCGCCGGCGCACGCGGACCCCGATCGAACGGCTGACCGCGCCAACGTGGTCGCCGTCGGCGACCACCGCCAGGGCCCGGAACGAGCCCCCGCGGCGCAGGCGCAGGCGGCGCGTGAACACCGCCGTGGTGGTGCCCCGCCCGCGCCGGGTCAGCGTCCCGCCCAGCGTCACCCAGCCGGTCCCCTGGCGGCGCTGGATGGCCACGAAGGTTCCGTAGTGGGGCGGGGTCACCGCGCCGGCGAAGCGCACGGCGCGGCCCCGGCGCACCCGCACCCGGTTGACCGTCAGGTCGACGATCACGCTCGAGCTGAGGACGAGGACCGGGCTGTAGACCTTGGTCTTGCCGGTGCTGCGCACGCGCACCTGGGTGTTGCGCGGCACGCTGAGCACGGTGAAGGCAAAGCCGCCGCGCGAGTCGGTGACCTGCGGGTTGCCGTAGGAGTGAAACCCACCCGTGTAGGGGAACGGGTTGCTCTCGAGGACCAGCTCGCGGTGGGCGGCTTTGCTGCCGGTGACCAGACCGCCGACGGTTGTGGGCGCGCCGTAGCGGACGGGGTTGGGCACCGCCGAGATCGAGATCGCGGTGGGGGGAGTGGTGGCCGCGCGCACCAGCGCGGCCCCCGGGGCCAGGGCCGCGGCGCACACGGCTACGAGGACGAGCGGACGGCGGTGCAAGGACACGGTCCTTGTCTTCCCCGGCTGGCGGTCCCTCATGCGGTCGCTTCTTTAGCGCTCGGCGTCCGTGGCGTTAACGGTTTGGGTGGGCGTCGACGAGCGGGCGCCGGCGGACCGGCGGATCAGCACACGGGCTGGCGGGCGCCGGCTTGGTCCCGGGCCGGGGCCGGGCGCAGGCGGGAGATCGCCTCGCCAATGTGCTCGAGCAGCAGGTCGGCGAGGTCGCGGCTGAAGTTCTCCTTGACCACCATGCGCAGCACGGAGATGTCCTGGGCGTCGGGGGGCAGGGTGTAGGCGGGAACGATCCAGCCGTGGCGGCGCAGCTCGTCCGAGAGCGCGTAGACGTCGAGCTCGGCGGGGTCGGTGGCCCGCAGGGCCACGATCGGGAAGGTGTCGCCCGCGCCGATCGCCTGCAGGCCCTCGACGCGCTGCAGCCCGGCGCGCAGGTAGCGGGCGTTTTCCATCACGCTCTCCATCACCCGCCGGTAGCCATCCCGGCCCAGGCGCAGGAAGTTGTAGTACTGGAGGATCACCGTGTTGGCGGGGCGGGAGAAGTTGAGGCTGTAGTTGGGCATGTCACCGCCCAGGTAGTTGATGTGGAAGACCAGCTCCTCGGGCAGGTCCGAGCGGTCGCGGAACACGACGCTGCCCATGCCGGGATAGACCAGCCCGAACTTGTGATTTGACACGTTGATCGAGCGGACGTGGCTGAGGCGAAAGTCCCAGGCCAGCTTGGGCTGGGTGTAGGGGACGATGAACCCGCCGCTGGCCGCGTCGATGTGCAGGGGGATGTGCCAGCCGTGCTCCTTCTCCAGGTCGGCCAGCAGATCGTTGATCGCCTCCAGCTCGTCCATCTGCCCGGTGTAGGTGGTGCCCAGCAGGCCGGCGACGGCGATCGTGTTCTCGTCCACGCGCGCGGCGACGTCGTCGGCGCTGAGCACGAAGTCGCCGTCGCCCATGGGCGCCACGCGGGCCTCGACCTCGAAGTAGTTGGTGAACTTCTCCCAGCAGGTGTGCACGTCGGCGCCCATGACCAGGTTGGGACGCTCAACCGCCGCGCCAGCCTGCCGGCGCCGGTTCTGCCACGCCCGCTTGTGTGCGAGCAGCCCCAGCATGATCGCCTCCGAGGACCCCACCGTGGCGGTGCCCACCGCCTCGGAGCCCGAGGGGGCGTTGAACAGGTCGGCGAGCATGCTCACCACCCGCATGTGGATCTCATGGCTCTGCGGGTACTCGTCCTGGTCGACGAGGTTCTTGTTCAGGGCCTCCTCGGCCAGGCGGTTGGCCTGGGGCTCCATCCAGGTGGTGACGAAGGTGGCCAGGTTGAGCAGCGGGTTGGCGTCCAGCTCGAGCTCGTCGTGCACGAGCTGGTAGGCGGCGTCGGCGGGCATGCCGGCCGCGGGCACGCGGTGCTTGGGCACCTCCCGGTCGAAGTAGCGGCCGGCGTAGGTGGGCGTGTGGCTGTCGTCTTGGGCGGAGAGGTGGTGCACGGGCGCATCATCTCCCATGCCGGGGGCGATCGACAGCCCGGGGCCTCCCGGGCACTGGGTGGCGGGTCGGGTGGCGCGCGGCGCAGGCTAGGATCGGGGCGTTCGTCTCGGTCCGCATATGTCCCAGCCCGACCGTCTGACCGCCGCGCCGGAGTCCGTGCCCTCTCGTCGGGGAGGCGAGACACGCACGCTGGGCGAGTGCTGGGCGGCGTTCTGGAAGCGCCCGTCGCCCCCGATCCTGGCGGGCGGGATCTTGGTGGCGGCCGCCCTGCGAGTCCTGGCCGGGCCGCTCACCTGGCGCGACGCCGTCGTAGCGGTGGGCATCGCGGCGCTGACCCCATTTGCCGAGTGGGCGATCCACGTCTACCTGCTGCACGCCAAGCCGCTGCGCGTGGGACACGTGCGCCTGGACCTGCCCACCGCCTACGAGCACCGCGCCCACCACGCGGCGCCGGGCGAGCTGGACGGGGTGCTGCTGCCCGTCTACGGCGTCCTGATCTTCCTGCCCATGATGGCGGTGACCGTGTGGGTGCTCTCCTTCCCGGTGCACCTGGTCCTGGGGGGCGACCGGCTGGCGGGGGCGGCCACCGGGCTGCTGGTCAGCTACCTGATCCTGGGGGCCTATGAATGGGCGCACTTCCTGATCCACACCCCCTACCGCGCCCGCGGGCGCTACTACCGCTCGATCTGGAAGAACCACCGCCTGCACCACTACAAGAACGAGCGCTTCTGGTTCGGGGTGACCTCGACCGTGGGCGACCGGGTGATCGGCACCAACCCCGATCAGGCCCAGGTGCGCCGCTCGCGCACCGCGCGCTCGCTGCATCCCAACCCCCGCTAGTGCGGAGCCAGGCCCCACCACGCGCCGGCCCAGCGGGCCGCCGGGGCCGGCGTCGGGCGCCGGCGGCGGCGCTGGCCTGCGCCGCGGCGGCGCTGGGGGCACCGGCCGGCGCCTCGGGCGACGCGAACTTCGGCAGCACGCTGTCGGCGCCCGCCACGGTGGCGATCACCCAGGGGGCCGACTCCGCGTTCTGGCCCACCAAGGTGACCGGTGGGGCCAGCCCGGTATCCCCGGCTGCGGGGCAGATCGTGGCCATCAAGGTCAAGGGGTTTGCCCGGCGCTCGCGCACCGGGGCCACGCCGTTGCGGGAGATCCATTTTCAGGACCTGCGCCCCCAGGGCGGCGGGAGCGTGCAGGTGGTCTCCTCCAGCCAGCCGTTCAACCTGCCGGTGGGAGGCAGCCCCAATCGGATCAGCACCTATCGCCCCACCAACATGTTCATCGCGGCGGGCGACTACATCGACTTCAACGACGAGGGCGGATTCGATCCTCGGCACGGCTTTCCCGCCGGGGTTCCCTTCCAGGTCTTCGCTGCCGTCGCGGGCTCGGTGACCCAGCGCTACACCAAGGACAACGGAACCAACAACGGCGACCTGCTAGCCGGCACCCCCCACGCCGACACCGAGCTGCTCATGCAGGTACAGCTGTCGGTGGAGACGCCGGGGCCGGCCGCCGTGGCCCCCACCCAGACCGCGCCGGTCACCCGGGCCATCGCCCATCCGCTGATCGCCTGCGAGGGCGATAACACCTGCATCGGGCACCTGCTGCTCACCGCCCACGGCGCCGACGCCGCCGCGGTCGGCCCGGGCCATGCGGCGCGCACGGTGATCCTGGGGCGGGGGTCGTTCACGGTCGGGCCCCACTCGCACAAGAAGGTGCCCGTCCGGCTAAACCGCTTGGCTCGCGCCCTGCTGCGCAAGCACCACGGGCGCCTGAGGACGGTGATCACCGTGGCCAGCGGCACGGGTGGGCCGGCGCACAGCGCCAACAGCACGATCCGCCTGGCCCTCAAGCGCAGGCGCCGCTAGGCCAGCCGCTGCTCCAGGCTCTCGCGCTGGCGGCGCTCGATGTCGGACAGCGTCAGCGCCGGATCGCGCAGGTGGGCCAGCGTGACCTCGGCCGAGGTGGGCAGCGCGTCGGGGACCGGCCAGCTGTCGGGGTCCCATAGCCTCGAGCGCACGAAGGACTTGGGACAGTGGGCGTATACCTCCTCGGCCTCCACCACCACCGCCGTGCGCGGCGGCTTGCCCACCGGCTCGAGCGCGGCGAGCAGGTCCGGATCGGCGCTCACGCACGCGCGGCCGTTTACCCGCAGCGTGGTGTCGCGCCCGGGGATCAAGAACAGCAACCCCGCCCGGCCGGTCTCGACCACGTTGGAGAGCGTGTCCAGACGGCGGTTGCCGGTGGCGTCAGGGATCGCCAGCTGGCGGTCGTCGAGCACGCCGACGAATCCGGGCTGGCCCCCGCGGGGGGTCACGTCGCAGCGGCCCTGCGCCGAGAACGAGCCGACGAGAACCATCGGTGAAGCGGCGATCAGCCGCCGGCACACGTCGTCCAGGCGGCCGATGTCCTTGCGCAGAGCCTGCTCCATGGGAGCCTCGTAGAGCTCGCGCAGTTGCTCGTGGGTGCTCAGGGCACCGGCGAACGGGTCGCTGTCCATCGCCTCCATGGTGACAGGCCGGCCACGCATCGCGGCGGGGGTGGCGGGGTAGCACGCCGAGGATGCGGCGAGTAGCCCCGACGATGGTCCTCGCCGGCGCCCTGCTCGCCGGCCTGGCCCAAGCCAAGGTCAGCCACCGGGGCTGGCCCCCGCGGATGCGACTGTGGATCGCACCCAACCGTGGCGGACACCGCGACGTGCACCGCTCACGGCGCAACTGGGAGCTGCTGGGCAGCCACGGCGATGACTACATCGTCGGCGGGCGGGGGCGAAACGTAGTCTGGGGGGATCACATCCCCGGCAACCTCACCCACCAGCGCGACGTGCTGATCGGCGGCCCCGGCAGGGACTTCATCTACACCAGCCACGGACGCAACACCGTGCTCACCGGTGCCGGCCGCGACGTCGTTCACGCCGAGTACGGACGGGGAAAGCTCACCTGCGGGCGGCCCGACGACCTCGTCTACGTGACCGGTCGCTCGCGCCGCGCCTATCGATTCTCGAACTGCACCCGGTTCCGGCTCGTGCGCGGTCGTTAGCGTGGATTCCCCGCCGCTGTGCGCCTCGCCCGCCGCGCGGCCGCGAGCGGCCCGGCCAAAGAGCCGCCTGGCGCTCGCCCTCGCCGCGCTCGCCCTGGCGCTAGGAGCGGCGGCGGCGGCGATCGTGCTCCTGGCCGGCGGCAGCCGCCACCTGGTCCCTGCCGGCGGCAACCACGGCGACGGGTTTGACCCGCTCGCCTACCGCACCCAGGACGCGCCGTCGCTGCAGGCGGGGGCCGCCGCCTCCCTGGCCCACGTCGTATACGTCAAGAGCCCGGGGGGGATCGTGGCCAGCGCCGCGCGCACCGCCGCGCTGCGCCCCCAGATCGAGGCCGCGGCCCACGACGGACCGATCGATGCCGACACCCTGGAGGCGATCGTCCTGCTCGAGAGCGCGGGGCGCACCGACGTCATCGGGGGCACCGACCCCCGCGACGCGGTCGGGGTGACCCAGATCGTGGCCGACACCGGCAGCCAGCTGCTCGGTATGCGCGTCGACCTGCCGGCGAGCCGGCGACTGGGCCGCCAGATCGCGGCCGCCCATGCCCGCCATGACGCCCGGCGCGAGACGCGGCTGCGCGCCCGCCGGGCGCGCGTCGATCAGCGCTTTGACCCCGCCGCCTCGCTGGCGGCGACCGAGCGCTACCTGTCCGTCGCCCGGGCCCGCTTCGGGCGCGAGGACCTGGCCGTCGAGTCCTACCACATGGGCATCGGCAACCTCGAGCGCGCGGTGCGCCTGTTCGCCGGCTCCCCCGCCACCGGCGCCCCGGTCGCCCGCCTGGTCGCCGACGGGCGCCTGGACTACGCGCGGCTGTACTTTGACTCGAGCCCGATCGATCACCCGGCGGCCTACCGCTGGCTCTCGCAGCTGGGCGACGACTCGGCCACCTACCTGTGGCGTCTGCAGGCGGCCAAGGCGATCATGGCCGCCTACCGCCAGAGCCGCGCCCAGCTGCAGCGGCTGGCCGCGCTGCACGCCGGCGACTTTGCCGAGCACGTCCTGCTCCCGCCCGGATCCCCGACCTTCGACAGCCCGCAGGCGATCTCGGCGGCGCGCGCCAGCGGCCGGCTGGTCGCAGTGCCCGGCGCGCCCCAGGCCGCCCGCGGCGGCCTGGCGGAGGCGGGCGATGCGGCCCTGCGCCCCGAGGCGCTGGCGTTGGCGCTGTACCTGGCCGCCGGGGTGCGCGCGATCGCCCCGGGCGCGACGCCCCTGAACCTGACGTTCGGGGCCGTCGATAGCGCCGACGTGGGCTCGGCGGCGCGGTCGGCTCACGGGCTGTTCGACGGCGATCCGATCCACGCCACCGGCGATGCCTTCGACGTCGAGCGCCGGTACTCGACGCCGGCCGAGGCGCACGCGTTTCAGTTCATGCTCGACCGTCTGGCGGCCCTGGACATAATCGCCTGGGCGCGCCGCGGGCCGGTCATCGAAGTGGTCGTGGGCCCGGGCGCCCGGCGTCTGCTCACGATCCTGCCCGCGTCGCTCCGGCGCGGCGCCTAGGCTGCGCGCCACTCGACCGGAGAGGAGACCTGGTGGCAGCCGAGCAGACCGGGATGAGCCGCGCCACGGTGCTGGCGCTGGCGGCGATGGGCATCGCCGTGGTGGTGGTGGCCAACGACTTCACCGCGCTGAGCGTGGCGCTGCCGGCGATCGAGAAGCAGTTCGACACCGACGTCTCCACCGTGCAGTGGGTGATCAACGCCTACGCGCTGACGTTTGGCGTGCTGATCGTGGTCGGCGGCCGGCTGGCCGACATCTTCGGCCGCAAGCGGATCTTCATCGTCGGGGCGATCATCTTCGCCGGCTTCTCGCTCCTGGGCGGCCTGGCCCAGGAGACCTGGTGGCTGATCTCCGCGCGGGCGCTGATGGGCATCGGGGGCGCGCTCATGTGGCCGGCCATCCTGGGCATGACCTACGCGGTCCTGCCCGACAACAAGGCCGGGCTGGCCGGCGGGATCATCCTCGGCGCCGCCGGGTTCGGCAACGCCATGGGGCCGCTGATCGGCACCGACGCGCTCAGCTGGCGCTGGATCTTCTTCCTCAACATCCCGATCGCCGCCATCGGGGTGGCGGCCACGTGGTACGCCATTCATGTGGCCGAGCCCAAGGTCGCGGATCGCCGGATCGACTACGGGGGGGTGGCCACCCTGTCGATCGGCCTGGTGGCGCTGCTGGTAGCCCTGGATCAGGTGACCGACTGGGGGTGGGGCGATTCGAGGATCATCGCCCTGCTGGCCATCTGCGTGGTCCTGCTCGCCGCCTTCGCCTTCGTCGAGCGGCGCATGGGGCTGACCGCGCTGGTCCCCCGCGACATCCTGCGCAGCCGCAACTTCAGCGCCGCCGCGCTGGCGGTCCTGATGATGTCGGCGACGTTCTTTGCCGCGCTGCTGTTCCTGCCCCAGTTCATGCAGAAGATCCTCGGCTACACGCCGATCAAGGCCGGCGTGGGCCTGCTGCCGATGATGGTGACCTTCGCGGTGGCGTCGTTCGTGGCCGGGCCGCTGTTCGAGCGCCTGGGCGGCAAGCTGATCGTGTCGCTGGGGGCCGTGGCGATCGCCGTGGGCATGTTCCTGCTCTCGCGGCTGGGCGAGGACTCGGGCTATTCGGAGCTCGTCCCCGGAATGGTCACCATGGGCCTGGGCATCGGGATCTTCTACTCGTCGGTGACCACCGCGGCGATCACCGCGCTCGCGCCCGAGCGCTCGGGCCTCGCCGGCGGCATCGTCTACATGTGCCAGATCGCGGGAGGCTCCGTCGGGCTGGCGGTGAACACGACGATCTTCTCCAGCCGGGCCGACAGCAACCTCGACGCCCACATCGCCAGGTTGGCCAAACCCCTCACCGACGCCCAGGCCGACCTGGCCCACGGGATCCTGGTGGGGACGAACTCGGCGAAGGCGGTGCTCGCCCAGGTCGGCCCCTCGGTCGGGCACGAGCTGACCACCCTGGTGCGCCACGCGTTCGTCTCGGGGATGAACACGGCGTTCACCCTGGACGCCGCGCTGGCCGCCGCGGCGCTGGTGATCTCGGTGGCGTTCGTCGGCGGGCGCGTGGCCCGGCCGCACCTTCACCGCCCCGGGCCCCACCACCATCACCTGGTCCACGTGCGCTCGGAGTAGCCGCCCGCACCTCACGGCCTCGACTCCGGGGGCGGCAGGCTTCGCCACCCTCCGGGGCGGGAATATGCCCCGCAGATGCCCTCGCAGCTCGCCTACTCGATCCTGTTCGTCTCCGAGCTCGAGGCCTCGATCGCCTTCTACCGCGACGTAATCGGGCTGCCGTTCAAGTTCGCCAGCCCCAGCTATGCGGAGTTCGCCACCCAGGGCGCCAAGTTCGGGCTCTACGCCCGCGGGGACCTTCCCCAGCTGATCGGCCGCGCTGCTCCGGCCGGCGAGGTCCCCTGGCCCCAGGGCGAGGTCGCCTTCTTCGTCGATGATCCCGACGCCGAGCACGACCGCCTGCGCCGGGCCGGCGCCCACGTCCTGGCCCCGCCCACCGACCGGCCGTGGGGCGAGAGGACGCTCCACGTCGCCGACCCCGACGGCAACGTCGTCGAGCTCACCCGCCCCACGCAAACCGAGGACTGAGCGGTGAACGAGGGCGAAACGGTCAGCCTCGGCCGCTACGGCACCGCCATGCTGGTGCGCACGGCGCCCGACCCCCAGGCCGATGCGGTCGAGTTCGAGTTCAGGCTGGGGCCCCGCTCACCCGGCCCGCCCCCCCATCGCCACCCCCATCAGGAGGAGCGTTGGGAGGTCCTGGAGGGGACCCTCGACGCGCGCGTGGACGGGACGCCGCGCCGCCTGTCCGCCGGCGAGTCAATCGCGATCGCCCCCGGCACCGCCCACGGCTTTCGCAATCGGGGCGAGGAACCCCTTCGCTTCCGCGACGTCCACCTGCCGGCACGAGGCTTTCAGCGCTACATCGAGCAGCTCGCCGCGATCCTCGGCCAGGGGCGCGCACGCGACCCTCGCACGCTGCTGCGGATCGCCCGCCTGGTGGCCGCGCAGGGCGACGACCAGCGCCCCGCCACCCGGCCCGGCCGGATCGCGCTCTCCGCCGCCGCCGGGATCGCCCGGCTGCTCGGCCTCGGCGTCCCCGGCCCGGCCCGCGACTGACGCCGAACCTCAGCCCCGCGACAGCAGCCCGCGGCTGACCACCCCGCCGCCGCGAAACTCGTAGCGCAGGCCCGCACCGGCCCGGGTCACGCTGACCGCGCCCACGCCCTTGCACGTTTTGCTCTGGCCGCTGTCGATGACCTCGCGGAAGCGGACGGTCTGACCCGAGGCGCCCAGATACGTCCAGTGTCCGCCGCAGTTGATGCCGGTGTAGCGCACCGGGTTGGCCGCGCGGTCGGTGAGCGAGCCGACAGTCACCGAGATGTCGAACGGGGCCCTGCCGCGCTGGTGAAGCTGCCCGTGCCAGCGACCGAGCACGAAGCTCGCCGCCCCCGAGCTCGGCGCCGGCCCGGACCGGGCCGCCGAGGAGGACCCATGCGAGGAGCTCCCGCACCCGGCCCCAAGGCCGCCCGCGGCCAGGAGCGCCGCCGCGGCCACGAAGGCCGGCGCGCGACGTCCGCCCCACCCACGGCGACAACGCGTCCGCCGCCTCACCGCCGCGACCCCCCGCCGGAGACCGCTTCCGCAGCGTCCGCCGAGCCCGCCCCGCCCGACTCCACCGCGCCGGCCGCGCCCGCCCCGGCGCCGGCGCCGGACGCCCCGAGACCGAAGGCCTCGGCGATCAGCTCGTAGGAGCGCCGCCGCGCCGCGTGCTCGAAGGTGATCGTCACTACCATCACCTCCTGGGCCCGAAATCCAGCGGCCAGCTCCTCGATTCCCGCGCGGACGGTCTCCGGGGACCCGATCACCCCGCGCCGGGCGCCACGGCCCGACGACCGCCCCTGCTCCTCCACATAGCGCAGCGCCTTGTCCACCGGCGGAACGGGGATCAGGCGGCCCCGGCGCAGCATCGAGTAGGTCATCCGGCTGCTGGCCGCCAGGCGCTGGGCCTCGGCGTCGGTCTCGGCGCAGATCACCCACGCCGCCACCATCGTCCGCGGCTCGGCCAGCCGGCGGCCGCCCTCAAAGCGCTCCCGGTAGAGCGCGGCGATGTCGGCGCCGTCGGGGTTGATGAAGGCGGCAAACGAGTACGGCAGCCCGAGCTGCGCCGCCCACACCGCGCTTTGGGGCGAGGAGCCCAGAAGCCACGGCTCCGGGGCCGCCGGAGCGCCGGGCAGCAGCGGGGCCAGCCGGGCGAAGGGATGCTCGGGGGGCAAATCGTCCTCGAGGAGGGCCAGCACCTCCGCGAGCTGCGCCGGGAAGTCGTCGGGCGCCGCCTGGCGGCGGTCCCGCTGGAGGGCGAACATGGTGACCGGATCGGTCCCCGGCGCCCGCCCGAGGCCGAGGTCGATGCGCCCGGGAGACAGCGCGGCCAGCACGCTGAACGTCTCGGCCACCTTGAGCGGGCTGTAGTGGGGCAGCATCACCCCGCCGCTGCCCAGCCGGATGCGCTCGGTCTCGGCGCCCAGGCGGGCGATCATCACCTCCGGGGTCGAGCAGGCGAGCATCGGCGTGCCGTGGTGCTCGGCCACCCAGTAGCGCGCATAGCCCAGTCGGTCCGCCAGCCGCGCCAGGTCCAGCGTGTTGGCCAGGGCCTGGGCCCCGGTCATCCCCTCGGAGATCGGGGACTGGTCGAGCACGCTGAGCACCGGCACGGCCATCGGCCGATCAGCTTAGGGCTTCGCCCCCAAGGGGCTTCGCCGGTTTGCCGGCGCCGGCAAAAAGCCGGCGGCGTGCAGCTCGCGCGCGCCCGCTCCGTGCACCAACCCCCTCACGAAGGCCCGCGCCTGGACGGGGTGCGGCGCGCCGCGGACCACCGCCGCCCCGTAGGCGACCTTGGGCAGCAGGCGGGCGGGGAGCTCGATCGCCCGCAGGCGTCCGTCGGCGGCGGCCACGTCGGTGGCGTAGAGGAAGCCGGCGTCGACCGCGCCGTTTACGAGCTTGCCCACGATCCCGGTGACGTCGGGCTCCTCGGTCCTGACGTTGGCCAGGATCGCCGCCTTCTGCGCCGGCGCCAGTCGGCCCAGGAGCGCGAGCGTGTAGGAGCCGACCGGCACCCCACCCGCCCCGATCGCCACCGTCACCCCGGGACGCGCGAGGTCGGCCAGCCCCATGACCTTGCCCGATCCCGCGGGCACGGCGAGCACGAGCCGGTTGCCGGCGAACACCACCGGGCGTTCGACCAGCCCCTGGACGTACAGGGCGTCGGGGAGCATCGTGTTGGCCGCCGCGAAGACGTCCGGCCGCACCCCCTCGCGGATCTGGGCCGCCAGCGCGTCCGATCCCCCGAACGACAGCCGCACCCGCGCCGCGGGGAACTCGTGGCCGTAGCGCGACAGGGCCCGCGTAAGCGAGCTGGCCGCCGAGACGATCAGCGTCGGCCTTCCCCCGCCCCCACAGCCCGCGACCCCGCCCAGGGCGAGGGCCGTGACGATCGCCAGGCGGGCTACTGCGAGGCGGACGGACGCGAGGCGGACGGGCGCGAGGCGGACGGGCGCGAGGCGGCGAGCGGGCACGGCCGGGCAGCCTGACAGCCCGGCGCCGGACCCGCGCGGCCCAGATGGCCACGCGGGTCCGACCGAGCCGGTGTCAGTTGCCGGTCGCGCTGTGAGCGGCCGAGGTCACCGTGGACTCCGCCCCACTGGCCCCGGAGGAGTCAGAGGACGAGTCCTTGGCCGAGCCGCCCTGGCCCTGCGATCCGTCGCCCGATCCCTGGTGGCTCGAGGCGTCGCTACCGCTGCTCCCGCTGTCCTGCGAGGAGCCCAAGCCGCTGTCCTGCGAGCCCGAGCCGCTGCTGTCCGAGCTCGACGAGCTCGAGGAGCTTCCCGAGCCCGACCCCGAGCCGGACGAGCCCGACCCCGAGCCGGACGAGTCCGAGCTCGAGCTGGTCGAGGACGAGCTGTCGCTCTGGGAGCTCGAGTCGCCCGCCGAAGTGCCGCTCGACCCCGACTGCGAGGCCGAGGACCCCGACGAGGAGTCCGAGGACCCCGACGAATCTGCGCTCGCGGACGACGAGGAGTCCGAGGACCCCGACGAATCTGCGCTCGCGGACGACGAGGAGTCCGAGGACCCCGACGAATCTGCGCTCGCGGACGACGAGGTGTCCGAGGACCCCGACGTGCCGACGCTCGAGCCCGATGAGCTGTCCGACGAGCCGCTGCTCGACGAGTCGCTACCGCTCGAATCCGACGAACCCGACGAGCTGCTGGTGTCGGCGGACGAGCTGCCCGTATCGCTCGAGGAGCTGCCGGTGTCGCTCGGCGAGCTCGAGCTCGTCGTGTCCGACGCCGAGGCCCCGGAGCCGCTGTCGCCCGAGGACGTGCTCCCGGCCGGGGACGAGCTTCCGCCCGAGGAGTCGCCAGCGGACGAGCTGCCCCCGCCGGCACCCGATCCCCCACCCGACGAGGGCGAGCTCGAACCGGTGCTCCGGTTGGGACTGCTGATCGAGCCGTCCGGGTTGCGCGTCGACGTGCCCGCTCCCGCGGCGCCGTTGCGTTGGGGCGAGTTGGGCGACCCGGGCGCCTGGTCGCCGCCGGTCAGCCCCGAGGTGTGGACCCGGTGTCCGCGCACCCGGGCGATGTGCGCCCGAGCGCTGCGCCCCGCGCCGAGCGGGACGTGCACGACCACGAAGCCGGAGCGCGCCGACCCGTGGAACCAGCCCGCCCCGCCGCCGGGGTTGGCGTGCGAGGTCCCGAAGTACCGGCCCCGAATCGACATGTACACGTGCGACGGGCTGGCGTAGATGGTCACCACGCCCGGCCCCGGCTTGCCCCAGTGCATGAAGTCGCCCGAGACGAGCGGCTCCTTGAGCAGCCCCGCGGCGTGCAGGACGGCGGACACCGCACCCGAGCAGTCGTAGGGACCCGAGAACCTCGAGTTGTGGCCCCCGCCCCACGAGTACTCGTAGTGGTGGCTGGTGATCTCGGTGGCCTTGGCCACCATGGTGTCCACCACGCCCTGACCGGTGGAGCTCACCGGACCCGTCGAGGGACCCGTGCCGGTGGTGTCCGGCGACGAGGGCGGCGACGGGGCGCTCGGCACCGACCCGCCGGCGCCGTCTGAGCCGGCGCCCGAGGTGTCCTGACCCGAACCGGTGTCCGAGCTCGGCGGCGTGGTCGGCGTGTCGGAGCCCGACGGCCCGTCGGTCCTGACCTTGGCCAGACGCTCAGACGCGTTGGTCACCGGGTTCTGGGTCGGCTGGGCGCTGGGCGTCGCCACCGGCGCGGCGACGGCCGCGTGCGCGGTCGCCGACTGGGCCGGGGGCGTCGCGACGACTGCCTCGCCGCCGGGGGAGGCGGTGGGCGCCGCGTCGGCCGCGCCGACGCCGCTCCCCGAGGAGGACGTCACGACCGAGGCCGAGGGGTCCGAGCCGCCGGCGCCGGGGTCCACCGGGGGACCGACGTCAACGGTCAGCTTGGAGTGAAACAGGGCGACCCAGGTGGTCATGTCGATCACGCCGGTCGCGGCCATCCCGTGCTGGCGCTGAAAGCTCCGCACGGCCGAGCGCGTGATCGGCCCGAAGATGCCGTCGGCGATGACATGCACCTTGCGCTGGAGCTCGCGCACGGCGTCGCCGGTGGCCCCGAACTGCATGAGCTCGACGGCGTCGCGCGCCCGCAGCGCGTCCAGGCCGGTGGGGGTGGCTCCGTGCCCGGAGCCACGACCGCCCTTGGCGCTCGCGAGGCTGGGGATGACTGGAGCGGCGGCCACCGCCGCGCTGACGGCCAGCGAGGCTCCCCGGCGGCGGGGCGCATGCCGGCGGTGCAGAGCGGCGATCTCCCGCCGGTGGCGGGAGCGCCTGAGCGAGATCTGCCACAGCTCGGGCGAGGCTAGGTCACGGATTTGAGGCACGGCTTGACCCCCTGCGAGTGAGCGAGGGCCGTCGTGCGAAACGGCGGCTGAGCGCACGGGAACAACTCCTTTGCTTTTCTCTCCGGCGCCTACGGGGTTAGCTGACGGGCTCGCGCGAGAGATGCGCTAGGCCATCATCAGATGGCCATTCGCCCCAGCGGCCATTCGCCGCTTGGGTCCCCCGTTCCCCGACCACCAGAGCGGACGAGGATTCGGCAGTGCGCCCGGCAAGGTAGCGCATTTGCAGGACTTATGTCTACAAGGGCGAAAACCCGGGGTTCGGCGCGTCCCGCCCGGACGGCGTCCGATCGGCCCTACGGCCAATGGGCACAGCGGATTTTCGCCCTCGCCGAGCCGGCCCCGCGCGGGGCAGCAGTGGCGCCGGCGGCCAAGACACCGACCCGGCCTGCGCTCAGCGTCCCCCGGGAAGGCGCCTTGGCCGCCGCGCCCGCCCCGGCGCTGGCGAGCACGCGCGCGGGCACGTCTCCCGGACCGCGGATGCGGTGGTTGGCCACGAAGCGCTCCCCCAACGGGCAGTACGGCGGATGGCATATGAGCTGGTTCTGGGGGTAGGGGTGACCGAGGTCGGGATAGGGAAGCCCCGACCCCGGCCCGCCCCCGGCCGGCGGGTACTGCCACCAGTTGCCGGTCCACACGATCGCCCCGCGGGGCCGACAGCCGCCGCCGTCGCGGCCCCACTGGATCGCCGAGAACGGGGGGGTCGGACCGTAGTAACCGGGCGCGTTGCCGTAGCTGACGTTGCCCGCGATCGTCACGTAGCGGGTGCCCGCGTCGGTGTAGAGCACGTTGCCGCCGTGCTGCGGGGCCTTGCCAAACGCCAGGTTGCCCGCGATCACCATCCCGTCCCGCGCCTCTCTGCCCTGCTGGCCCAGCACGTAGACCGCGGCCCCGTCATACAGGGTCTGCAGGTAGTTCCACACGCGGTTGGAGAGCACGCGGTTGCCCCGGCTGGTGCTCGGCGCGCGGTACTTGGGCCAGGGAAGGCTCTGGCAGCCGAAGCAGCCCGGAAAGCGCCCGGGCACGCCGGGGATCCGGCCGGGGTCCATCATGCCGAAGCCCCAGCCGACCGAGATCCCGTCGTAGGGCAGGTCGTGAAGGTCGTTGTGGGCGATCAGCGACCGGGTGGTGAACCCCACGAAGATGCCCGCCGAGTCCAGGTACTCGCGGGCCACGTTGGCCACGACGTTGCCGAGAACCTGGTTGTCGCGCGTAACCTGGGCTGGGTGACGGGGGTGGTGGTCGCGTACCGCTACCCCGCCGAGCACGATCGCCGCGGCGGAGATGTCGTCGAAGCGGCTGCCCACCACCCGGTTTCCCTGGCTGCCGGTGTCGAGCTGCAGGCCGGCAGCCCCCAGGTGGGTGAAGTGGTCGCGGGCGAAGAGCACCCGGCGGGCATAGGCTAGGCGCACGTTGCCCGGGATCGGGGTCGTGTTCTGGGCGTGGGAGGAGGCTGGGAGCTGGCGGGGCGCCACCACGCGCAGCCCCGTCTGATCGTCGGCGTAGCCCACGCCGCTGCTCGGCACGAGCCAGGTGGCGTAGGCGAAGGTCAGGCCCTCGAAGGCCAAGTCGTGGATCGGATGGCGGCGCGTCCCCTGGGCGACCACCAGGCCCTGGGCGACGGGCAGCTCGACGTCGGCGCGGCGAGGATCCACCGAGGCGGGCGGCTCGTAGTACAGCCACCCGCCGGTCCGGTCCAGGTACCAATCCCCCGGGCCGTTTACCAGCTGGTAGGAGTTCTCGATCCAGCTGGGGTCGTTCATGCGAAACAGCGAAGCGAACACGTTGGCGTTGTGCCAGCAGGGCTGGGCCATGACCAGGCTCGTGGTGACCGGGCCGGTGCGCACCGAGGCCACCGGGCAGCGGAAGCTCTTCCACCCCCAGTTGCTGACCACCTCCATGCCGGCCCGATAGGCGAGCGCGTCCGGGCCGGCGACGCTGGACACGTCGTAGCCGACCGCGGTCTTCACGGCGCCGGGCGGCGGTCCCGCGCTGCGCGCGCGGGGAGCCCGCTGTCCGTCGACATAGAGCTGGCGCGAGTTGAGGATCGGCGACACGCGCGCGCGCCAGATCCCCCGCCCGGCGTCGAACACCGTCCAGCCGCGCACAGGCAAGGAGCCGCTGATCGTCGCCGTCTGCCCGGGCTGGCCCATCCACACCACCCGGTGGCCTTGGCGCCCGGAGTCCTGGGGGCCCAGGCGCAAGGCGAACGCCAGGCGGTACGTCCCGGCCAGCAGGCGGATCTGGATATCGCCCGTCATGCGGGGGGTCAGACGACGCACGGCTGCGCGCGCGCGACGCAGCGAGCGAAACGGCCGCGCCGCCGTCCCCGGGTTGCGGTCGCTGCCGCCCGGGGACACGTAAATGCGCGTCGTGGCGGCGGCCACCGGGACAGCGGCGCCGAGCCCGAGCGCGACCGCCGCCAGCGCCAGGGCCCCGCCCGCCGCCCACGATCGCGGGAGGATGGCTGCTTCGGGGCGGCGACGGTCGGCGATGTCGCCGACCATATCCCCCGCGCGACCCCGCCCACGAGGTCCGCCCCCCCGTAGTCTGCCGCCCGTGAGGGTGGCGGTGACCTCCCGCGTGCGCGCGCTGGGTTTCGGCGGCGCCGTCAAGGCGCTGGTCGCCTTCGAGCTCGCGGTTATCGCGGTCAGCGCGATCGCCATCGTCGCCCGCTTTCCCGTGTTCGCGCTCGTCGACGAGCGCGCGCACTACTCCTACGTGCAGGTGGTCTCAGAGCAGCAGCGGCTTCCGGTGCTGGCGCGCGACCGCACCTCCGCGGTGGTGCAGGCGGTGGGTGAGGGCGTGTATCCCCGTCGGTCGCGTCAGGAGCCGGCGCACCAGTCCGGTCTGGCCGCGTTTAGCTATGAGGCCTTCCAGCCGCCCGCCTACTACCTCACCGCCGCGCCGCTGTTCGCGCTGCTGCCCGACTATCGCGACAAGGTGCGGGTGCTACGCGCCTTCGACGCGCTCCTGCTCGCCTGCGCGCTTTTGCTCCTGTGGCGGTTGGCCCGCGAGATCGCGGGCCCCCGCGCCCTGGCGCTCTTCGCCTTTGCCCTGACGGCGATGATGTGGCCGGGGGTCGTCGTTCGCTCGGTCACCATCTCCAACGCGGCCCTGGAGATGGTGGCGGCCCCGGCGGTGATCCTGCTCCTGTGGCGCGCCCACGCCCGCGGCGACGGGCGGCTGCTGGTAGCCGGGGGCGCCGCGCTGGGCGCCGCCCTGCTCACCCGCCTGACCCTGGCCGCCCTGGCGCCGGTCCTGATCGTCGTCGCCGCCCTGGCGGTGCGCTCTCGTGGCCGCCGGGCGCTGCCCGCCTCCGCGGCGGCGCTGGCCCTGCCGGTGCTCATGCTCGTGCCGTGGCTGGCGTTCAACCTCGACCATTTCCACGCCCTGACCGCCGAGCGCGTGGTGCGCAGAATGCAAGAGCCGCTGCTGAACCCCACCCGCCGCCTCTACGGGCTCGGCGACCTGGCACACGGGCTGCGCATCCTGCTGCGCGGCGTGCTGCCCGAGGAGTGGTGGGTGGAGTACCTCTCCACCCCAAAGCGCCTGCTCAGCGAGGTCTTCGGCGCCCTGTTCCTGCTCGGGCCCCTGGTGTTCGGCTGGGTCGCGCCGGCCGCTGATCGCCGCCGCCTGTTCGGCTTTCTGGTCGCCCCCGGGCTGGTGGTCGTGGCGGGGCTGGTGTACGCGCTGGTGGCCGCCAACTGGGCGGCGTTCCTGCTCCCGCGCTACCTGTACCCCGAGCTGGGGGGCTTTTGCTTGTTTGCCGCGCTGATATGGCGCCGCCTGCTGGGCGAGCGCGGCCTGGTGTGGTTATCGGCGCTCCTGGCCGGAGCGCTGGCCGCCGTGTGGATCCACCTCGCCACCGTGCACCCGTTCGCCGGGCCGTGAGGTCTCAGCTCGGCAGCGAACCGACGGCGTCGGGCACACCCTCGGCGGCGGTGGCAAAGCGCGGCCGCCAGCCCAGCTCGCGCTTGATCTTCGCGTTGGACGAGCGGGCCGAGCGGGTCACCGCCAGGACCGGATCGCGCCCCGCCACCAGCCGAGCCAGCGGCGTCGGGATTCGCCGCGGCGGGCCGACCCCCAGGGCGCGCGCCGCCAGCGCGACGAAGTCATAGAAGCTGATCGGTTGGTCGTCGACCACGTGGTAGACGGAACCGGGCGCGGCCCGCTCGGCGGCCAGGGCCACGGCCGAGGCCACGTCCTCCACGCGCACGACGTCCCACAGGTTCTCGCCGCTGCCGATCACCGCCAGCCGCCCGGGAGCCGATAGGCGCTTTACGAACTCCTGAGCGAACCACCCCCCGGGTCCGTAGACGTGCGATGGGCGCACGATCACGGCGTCCAGGCCAGATGCGAGCACGAGCCGCTCCCCCTCGCGCTTTGAGCGCCCGTAGGCCGTCTGGACCGGCAGCTCGCTGTCCTCCTCGAGCAGAGAGCCATGGGCGTCGCCGGTGACCACGGTCGAGACGAAGACGAAGCGCGGGCGCGAGCCGGCCAGGCACGCCTGAAGCAGGCGCTCGGTACCCCGTACGTTGACCTCGTCGATCCGGTCCGCCGAGCGCTGGGAGGCGATCTCGGCCGCGAGGTGCACCACGCAGTCGGGGCGCGCGTCGGCGAGCGCGGCCGCCAGCGAGGCGCCGTCGGCCAGGTCGCCCGGCACAGACCGGGTGCCCTCCGGTTCTGATCCCGGCCGGCGCACGAGCGCCGCCACCCCGTGCCCGCGCAAGAGCAGCTCGGCGCACACGGCATGGCCGAGGAAGCCGCTGGCACCTGTCACCAGGAGCTCGATGCCGGCCAGCCTATTGCTCGCGGCACCGCCGCGAAAAGGCCGCTGCAGTACCGTGGCGGGCCGGGCGTCCCGCCCAGCGCGCCCGCCGACGCATGCCCTACGCCACCTCCGGACAGGCCCGCATCGCCTACGCCACCCACGGGCCCGAGAGCTCGAGCGACGGCGCCGAGACGCTGCTGCTGATCATGGGGCTGGGGGGCAGCGGGGCGATGTGGTGGCGGCTGCTCCCCCACCTGGCGCGCGAGCATCGCGTGATCACGCTGGATAACCGCGGCACGGGCGAGTCCAGCGCCGCCACCGGTCCGCTGACCATGGGGGTGATGGCGAACGACGCGATCGCGGTACTCGACGCCGCCGGGGTAGCGCAGGCGCATGTGGTCGGCGCGTCGATGGGCGGGATGGTGGCCCAGCACGTAGCCCTGGACCACCGCGACCGCGTCCGGTCCCTGGCCCTGGCCTGCACCACCGCCGGCGGCCCCAGCGGCCCGCCCAACCTGCGCCTGTTGGCGGCGACCTTCCTGCGCCCGCTGGTCGGTCCCCAGCGAACGTCACCGCTCGTGGCGCCCGCGCTGTACTCCGACCGCACCCGCCACCAACGGCCTGCCCTGATGGCCCAGGACCTGGCCCGGCGCCTGCGCGATCGCGTCGGTCTGTTCACGCCCTGGGCCCAGATGGCGGCCATCGCCCGCCACGACACCCGCGCCCGGCTGGGCGAGCTGGCCGATCTGGGGGTCCTGGTCCTGCACGGCACCGAGGACCGGCTCGTGCCGGTCGACCGCGGGCGGGCGCTGGCGCGCGCCATCCCCGGGGCGCGTCTGGTCGAGTTCCCCGACACCGGGCACATCCTCAGCACCGACGCCGAGGACGAAGTGGCCGCGGCCCTGCTCGGGCACGTGGCGCGCCACGCTCGTGGCGGCGGGCGCCGGGCGCCCCGCGACCGGGCCGCCGCCGGCTGAGCGCGGACGGGCGGGTGGAGGCTCGGCCCGGCATCCGGCGGGCGACCCCGGCCGTATAGATCCCGTGGTGCGCTGGAGCGATCAGACCGACGCGATCCTGGCCGGCGACCTGACCGCCGGCGTGGGGTATGGGACCCCGGCGGGCGGCGCCGTTATCACGCCCGTCGCCCCCATCGGCCTGCGCGATCGCCAGCGCGGCGAGCTCACGTTCACCACGTCGCTGGGATTCGGCCGCAAGCTCGAGCGCCTGCGACGCGATCCCAAGGTCGCGCTCGCCTACCACGGGCGCGAGCACGGCTTTGCCCATGACCCGCTCTACGTCCTGGCCCAGGGCGAGGCCCGGATCGTCGAGCACCCCGACCCCGAGTATCTAGAGCGGATCGTGCGCCCGGCGTCCACGCGGCACCTGGGGGCGCCGAAGGAGGGGCGCTTCTGGGACCGCTGGCTGCGCGAGTACTACGAGGACCGCGTCCCCGTCCACGTCTCGCTGGCGCGCGTCGTGACCTGGCCGGATCTACGCTGCGCCGGCCCGCCGGCGGTCGAGGGGGCCCCCTGGCCCGAGCCGCCCGCGTCCCAGGCGCCGCCTCGCGGCGGCACCGGCCCGCGCCTGGACGCCGGCAAGGCGGCGCGAGCGCTGGGGGGTACCGACCACCAGCTGCTCGCCTTCCGCGGCGCCGATGGCCATCCGATGATCGTGCCGGTGGAGATCGCGCAGGCCACCGAGGAGGGCATCGAGCTGCGCGCCGCCGACGGGCTGATCCCGGCCGGCGAGCGCCGGGCCGGGCTGTTGGGCCACAGCTATCACCCCCAGCTCGTCGGCTTGACCGTCCGCCAGCACACGGGCTGGCTGAGCGTCGCCGATAGCGGCCGGGCGCTCTATGCCCCGCACACCGAGACCGGGTTTCGGGCGCCGACCAACAAGACTCTGTTGCTGCTGGCCAACGGCTTCATGGCCAAGCGCGGCCTGCGGCGCGCACGCCGCGGGGCCTAGCCGGCGGTCCATGAGCTCCCCGCCCAAGCAGAGCGTCGCCGTGCCCGGCGGCCAGCTCGCCTATCTGCGGTCCGGAAGCGGGCCACCACTGCTGGTCATCAACGGCTTTGCCGCGACCGGCGAAGACTGGGACCCGACTTTTCTCCAAGCCCTGGCCGCACGCCACGAGCTGATCGTGCCCGACAACCGGGGCATCGGAGCCTCATCCGACGATGGCGGCCCGCTGGGGATCGACCGGCTGGCGGGCGACTGCGCCAGCCTCATCCAGGCCCTGGGACTGGGCCCGGCGTCCATCCTGGGGTGGTCGATGGGCGGCTTCGTCGCCCAAACCATGGCGCTCGACCATCCCGGCTGCGTTGGCCGTCTGGTCCTCCTGGCCACCGATCCGGGCGGACCCGGGGCGCAGCTTGGCGATCCGAACGTGCTGGCGCAGATCGCCGACCTCTCGCCCCCGCCCGAGGAGCAGGCTCGACGGCTGCTCGAGCTCCTGTTGCCCGCCGAGCTCGCCCGGAGGCTGTACTCCGAGGCGGGCGACATCGTCGCCGCCGCTCGCGCCCGGCTGACTCAGGACCTGATCGATCGACAGATGGACGCGATGGCAGCCTGGCACCGCGAGGGGGTAGGCGACCGGCTCGCGGACCTGTCGGTACCGACCCTTATCGCCGCCGGCACCGATGACCGGGTCATCCCCGCCTCCAACTCGCTGTCGCTCACCAACACCATCCCCGGCGCCTGGCTCATCCAGTTCGCCGGCGCCGGCCACGGCCTCATGGCCCAGTACCCGAAGGCGCTGGGACGGCTGGTCGACGAGTTCCTGGCGCTCTGACCGCCGCCGCCCGCTGATCGGGTGAGGAGGCGCTCGAGGCCGAGCTCCCGCCGCAGGAACGACGGCCTGGTCAAGGGACGCGCCCTGGTCTAGCATCGCGGCGGCGAAGGCGAGGCTGACGGCCCGGCCGCCGCCCGCCGCGTCTGATTATTTGGCGGCCGCCAGGGAAGGTGCCGGATTGAACGGCGAAACCGCTCGTCCCGTAGGGCTCAGCGCGAGCCGGTCGACCTCGCGCTCCGTTGACCGTGGCCCGGTGCTGGCGCGGGCCGGGACACCGACTCCCCTGGACACCCTGTGCTCCTCGCACGCATTGCAGGCCCTCTCCCCGGACATGCTCGAGGAGCTGGCCAGCGCCTGCACGGTGCATCGCGCGGCGGCCGGCAAATACCTGTTCCGGCGAGGCGACCCCAGCGACAGCCTGTTCGTCGTGCGCCTAGGGCGCCTGGACGTGGTTGGCAACGGAGAGGTGGTTCGCGCGCTCGGCCCGGGGGACGTGCTCGGGGAGGTGGGCACCATCGAGCAGGCCCCGCGCTCGGCGTCGGTCATCGCTCGGCGCGACAGCGAGCTGCTGGAGATCACCCGGGCGCGAGTCCTCGAGCTCGCTCGCCGGACGCCCGAGCTCGCTCTGGCCCTCGCCCGAGTGGCCACCGAGCGGCTGCGCCGCGACGCGCAGTCCCCCGGACCCGTGCACACCTTGCCGAGCACGGTGGCGCTGGTCTCGCTCGGACCCGGGCCGGCCCTGGCAGCAGTCGGCGAACGCCTGGCTCGAGCGTGCGCGAGCTTCGGCACCGTCGCGCTGCTCGACGAGTCCGAGCTCGACACCGTGGACGGCCAGGCGCCTGATGCGCTGTGGGCGTCCGTCCTCGACCGCGCCGAGCGCGGTCACGACCGCGTCGTGCTCGTGACAAGCGCCACCGAGAGCTCCCAGGACTGGACGGAGTTTTGCCTGCGCTCGGCCGACCGCGTGATCGCCCTCGCCGGTCGCGAGCACTCACCGGAAATGCTCACTCCAGCGCTGCGCGGGCAGCTCAACGGGTGTCACCTGCTGACCGACGCGGATTCCCGCACTGCACCGGCGCTGGCGGCATGGCGGACAGCGCTGGAGCCAAGGACCGCCCACCATGCCGCCTCCCAGCCCGACGCCGCGGCGGAGATCGCGCGACGTCTCTGCGGCCGAGCGGTTGGCCTCGTGCTCTCGGGGGGCGGCGCCCGCGGCTTGGCCCATATCGGGGTCCTTCACGAGATCCGTGCCGCGGGCATCACCATCGACCGGATCGGCGGAGCGAGCATGGGGTCGGTGATTGGGGGCATGTATGCCATGGATATGGCCCCCGAGGAGATCGAGGCCCGGTGCACCGAGGACTGGGTCCGTCACCGACCGTTCAGCGACTACACCTGGCCGCGGCACGGCCTGATCCGGGGCGAGCGCATCGGTCGATTGCTGGATCGCCTATTCGCGGGTCTAAGCCACGAGGAGCTCGCGCGCGAGTTCTTCTGTGTCAGCTGCGACCTCAGCAATGGAGAGCTGGTCGTGCACCGCCACGGGCCGGTAGCGGACTCGGTCAAGGCCAGCATCTGCATCCCGGGGTTTGCTCCGCCCCGGCGCCTGGACGGCCGCCTTCTCGTCGACGGCGGCATCCGCAACAACCTGCCGGTCGATGTCATGGCCTCCAGCGGCGAAGGCCCAATCATCGCCGTAGACGTGACCGCGCTACGGTCATCTAGCTCACCGGCTCAGCAGCTGCCCAGCCTGCCCGAGACGCTCGCCCGATTGGCCGTGCTCGCCAGCGAAGACACGGTCGCCCTGCGGGAGCGCTATGCCTCGCTTGTTATCCAGCCGCGCACCGAAGGGGTAGGGCTGCTCGACTTCCAACGGCTCGATCAGCTGGTGGACGCCGGCCGCCGGGCCGGGCGCCAAAGCCTGCAGGCCGCGGAGCAAGCCCTGAGCGTCTTGGCGGGCTAAGGCATGGCCGGGCCTCCGCGGCCGGCCAAGCCGACACCCGACCTCGAACCGGGGCCGCCTCATCACCAGTCGCTCCTGGCCGGGCTCTCGAGCGGCGATGATTTCTGCGTCCGGGATGGGTCTAGGGGTGCGAGCAATCGATTCGAGTTCACCGCACCATTTCAGGAGATGATCATGGGCAAGATCGTGGTACATGAGTTCATGACGCTGGATGGCGTCTTTGAGACACCGACGTGGACGATGGACTACCCGTTCGATCCGAAGATGGGTGAGGCAATCGGCGCGATGATGGGATCGTGCAAGGCGCTGCTCTTGGGACGCCGCACCTACGAGATGTTCGAGCCGGCGTGGTCGAGCCGGACCGCCGAGGACGACCCCGGCGCCCCGTTCATGAACGAGTCGCCCAAGTACGTCGTCACGGCGACGCGGCAGAGCGCAGAATGGAACAACTCGACGATCCTCGGCCCGTATGACACGGACGCGATCCGTGACCTCAAGGACCGCATCGACGGCAACCTCTACGTCAGCGGCAGCGGCACCCTCGTTCGAGCCATGCTCGCCGACGGCCTGGTGGACGAGTTGCACCTGTTCGTCTTCCCGTTGACGCTGGGCTCCGGTCAGCGGCTGTTCGCCGACGGCGGCCCCAAGGCCAAAATGACGCTGGCGCAGACGGATGCCTACGACAGTGGGGTCGTTCACCTGGCCTACCGCTCGACCTAGAGCAGCTGCCGCCTCAGTCCACAAAGGCAACGACCGACTTCAGAAAGGAGCACCAGCTGGAGATCATCGCCCGAATGAGCATGAGTACCGACGGTTACGTGACCACGCCTGACGGGTGGCCAGCGCTACTCGCCGACCCGGTGTTCACCTCCGGCCAGAGCCACGGTATCCAGGAGTTCCTCCAGGACAAGGAGGCGGCACTGATGGGCCGCACGACATTCGAGCCCGCCCTGAGCGCCGAAAGATGGCCGTGGCCGAACCTAAACGTGTTCGTGCTTGGTTCGCATCGGCCTTCCGGCACGCCGGATGGCGTCGTCACCGACAGCGATCCGGCGCGCCTACTGGAGCAGCTCCGGGCGACCAATCGGGGCGGCAACGTCCATCTCGTCGGCGGCCCTCGCACGATCGAGACCTTCCGCGCCCTCGGAGCACTCGACAAGCTCGAACTGGTCGTGCTGCCGCTGCTGCTTGGAGGCGGAATGCGCCTGACCCCGTCCCTCAGTCCCGACACCGGGCTTCGGTTCGAGGGTCAACGGACCCTTCCCGGCGGCTCGGTCGAGATCGCGTACGCCCTCACCAATGGTTGACGGATTAGCGCGGCAGGGCGCGGCGCTTGGGCTCAGGAGGCTTGGGTGTTGTTGTCCTTCCGCGGCGCCTGTGGGCGCCTGACCTAGTCTGGCCCAGTGCCACCGTCACCTCCCGGCGACAGCGCGAGCCCCTGGCAAGGTGGGGGCGAGCCGATCACGCCCGCGGGCCTCGAGGCGCTCGAGCGCGAGCTCGAGAAGCTCCAGACCGAAGGCCGCCGGGCGATGTCCGAACGCCTCCTGGCGGCCCGCCAGCTCGGCGACCTGAGCGAGAACGCCGAGTACCACATCGCCAAGGACGACCAGGCGCATCTCGAGACGCGAATCAAGCGTCTCCGCGAGCGCCTGCGCGCGGCGGTGGTGGTCGAGGCGAGCGCCGACGAGAAGCGCCTCGCCTTCGGCCGCACGGCCGAGGTCCGCGACGAGGACACGGGAAAGCTGCACACCTGGACGGTCGTCGGCCGGTCCGAGGCCGACGTTGCCCGGGGCATGCTCTCGGCGGAGTCGCCCATCGCCAGCGCGCTGCTGGGCCGCGCTCCGGGCGAGACCGTCGACGTTCAGACCCCGCGCGGAGCGCGGCGCTACCGGATCGAACGGCTCGTCTCCTGAGAGCTCGGGTCTCCGGGGCCAGGCGCCGAGCGGCTCTGGACGAAAGCCGACGCCCGGACTCGAACCGGGGACCCCTTTTCATTACGAGCGCGCTAATCGAGGTCTGAATAGCCAGATTGCAGGGAGTTCTTATCGGCTTGATTGCCTTAGATCGGGTCAGGTCTGCTGAGCTGGGGACACGGTTGGGGACACGAAACCCGTTTCAGACGATCCGGAGGGTCGAGCGCCGCTCGCGATCGGCGGAACGGGCAAGACCCCCCGATCTCATCGGCGAGGTGTTGGCGTCCGTGCGTCCAGATCGTGCGTGAGGGGTGCGGTTTCTGGACGGTCTGGAGCTTCCTTACGGCGTGGATGTTGCGCCGCGCTGTCACAACCGCAGGAAGCGCCCAGCAGGCAGGGAGCTCCTGCCAGTAGTCCACCGAAGCGAGCGATCGTCGGCACCACGACGGCTGCGTTATGCCGATCATGCGAGCGAGGGTAATACTCGGTACAACGTCGAGGATCGGTCGCTGGCGGTGGAGACGAAATAGACCCCTGCGGTTCGCTCCCGTAATCAATCCCGAGGCAAGGGTTGCAGTCAACTCTGCGACTGGAGAACACGGACTTAGTGCCGACCGTTGTGTGGCTCACAGGTCGGCCCTGCGCTGGGAAGTCAACCGTGGCCTTGCTCGTTGCTGACTCGGTGCGGGCCCATGGCCGCTCGGCGCGGATCTTGGACGGCGACGAGCTACGGCGCACTGTGTCAGCCGGTCTCGGTTTCTCGGCCGAGGATCGCTGCGAACACGCCCGTCGCGCTGCCAGCGAGGCCGCTCGCGTTCTCGATGCCGGCGCTCTCCCGATCGTCGCGCTCATCTCGCCACTGCGCAAGGCGCGCGCCGAAGCGCGTGGGATCCTCGCCGGAGCCCTCCTCGAGGTCTACGTCGACGCCCCGGTCAGCGTTTGCGCGGCGCGGGACCTCAAAGGCATGTATGCGCGCGCTCGGCAGGGCGCGCTGCGTGAATTCACCGGCGTATCCTCACCTTACGAGCCGCCCGATGCTCCCGATCTTCATCTCGACACCGTCGTCGAGGAGCCGACGGAGTCGGCCCATCGTGTAATGACCATGTTGAAGGCACGCGGGGCGTTGTAGCTTCGTACATCGTCCGCTCCTTACCGATCTGTACCGCTGCGAGCGGAGTTATCGGATTATCCCGCAGAGATCTAGAGGCGCTTCCGGAGACGGTGCGCGCGGCGGTGCTTCAGAGCATCGTCGCGATCGGCTCTGACCCCGAGCAGGCGGGCAAGGAGCTCGTGTGGCGGCTGCGCGACCTGTGGTCGGCGCGCGTGGGCAGCTAGCGGATCCTCTGCACGATCGAGCGGGGCGGAGTCATCGTTCGCGCCGCCAGACACCGCGTCGCCGCCTACCCCAGGCCTGTTTACAGGCACTTTGCTAAGCCGACGCCCGGACTCGAACCGGGGACCCCTTCATTACGAGTGAAGTGCTCTACCAGCTGAGCTACGTCGGCGGGGGCCGCCCAGCGTAGCGCGGGCGCAGCGGACGATCAGTCGGCGCCCGCCAGCGCCTCGGCCTGCTCGAGCTGGACCTCGATGAGCCGCAGGCCCCGGTCCCAGAAGCCGGGGTCGGCCAGGTCGATGCCCACGATCGCGGCCAGCTCCTCCGGCGAGCGCGAGCCGCCGGCGGCGAGCATCTCGAGCAGGCGGGGCACCAGCTCCTCGCCGCGCTCGCGGTAGGCCTGGTAGACCGACAGCGCCAGGAGCTGGCCGTAGGCATAGGCGTAGACGTAGCCCGGCACGGCGATGAAGTGCGAGACGTAGCTGTGCCAGTCGGCGTAGCCCCCGGTGAGCTCCACCGAGTCGGCCATCATCTCCCGCTGGCTCTCGAGCCACAGCTCGGCGAAGGCCTGGACCGAGAGCTCGCCCCGCTCGCGCCGGCGGGTGTGGCAGAGGTGCTCGAAGCGGTTCATCGCCACCTGGCGAAAGACCGTCGCCACCGAGTCGTCGACCGCCTCCCCGAGCAGCCGCAGGCGCGCGGCCGGGTCCGGGGTCCCCGCCAGCAGCCGGTCGAAGACCAGCTGCTCCCCGAAGGTGGACGCCGTCTCGGCCACGGTCAGCGGGGTGGAGAAGTGAAAGATCCCCTGGGGTCGCGCCAGCGCCGCGTGCACGCCGTGGCCCAGCTCGTGGGCGAGCGTGAGCACGTCGCGCCGCGTGCCGGTGTAGTTGAGGAGGATGTAGGGGTGGGCCGAGGGCACGGTGTAGGCGCAGAACGCGCCGCCGCGCTTGTTGGGGACCACCGGCGCGTCGATGTAGGCGCCGCCCAGGAACGCCTCCACCAGCTCTCCCAGCCGAGGCGAGAACTCGTGGTAGCTGTCCCGGACGAGCTCCTGCGCCTCACCCCATGCGATCTGGGCTTCGGGCTCTGAGCCCAGCGGGGCGCTGCGGTCGTAGTGGGCCAGGCGGCCCAGTCCCAGCAGGCGGGCCTTGAGGCGGTACCAGCGCTGGGGCAGGTCATAGCGCGCGCGCACCGCCTCCAGCAGCGCCTGGACGGACTCGTCGGAGGCCTCGTTGTCGAGGTTGCGCGAGGCCAGCCAGTGCCGGTAGCGGCGCAAGCGGTCGGTGGTGGCCTTGTCCGCCATCAGCGTGTTGAAGATGTAGGTGCGCACCCGCAGCCCGTCCTGCAGGGCCACTGTGATCGCGTCGGCCGCGGCCCGCCGGGTGGCGCGCTCGGGCGAGAGCAGCCGGCTGAGGGCGATCTCCAGCGACAGGGGGCCGTCGGGGTCCCCGGGCTGACGCGCCTCCTGGGGCAGCTCGACGCGCAGCGAAGAGACCTGCTCGGTGTACAGGCGGGTCCACGCCGCCCGCGCGGTCAGCTCCTTCTCGGACAGGATGCGCTCCTCGGGCTGGGAGAGCAGGTAGGGGCGGTAGCGCCGGGCCGAACGCAGATAGTGGCGGTAGGGCTCGAGCTCGGCGGCGCCCAGCAGCCGATCGGCGGCGTCCTCCTCGATCGCCGTCCACTCCAGCTCAAAGAACAGCAGCCGCGTCTGCAGCGCGGTTCCCGCCTCCTGGGCGTGCTGCAGCAGCGCGCCGCGCTCGGGATCGGCGGTGTCGATCGAGAAGCTGAGGCTGGCGTAGGAGTCGGCCCGCCCCTCGAGCTCATAGATCGCTTCCAGCTCGGCCATCGCCGCGGCCACGGCGCCGGCGTCGAGCTCGGCCACCTTGCCCTCGTAGCGCTCGGCGAAGGCGTCGGCCCGGCGCAGCGCCTCGGCCAGCCGGGTGCGCGCGCCCTCCCCGTTGGCGCCCTCCACGAGCGGCTCCAGATCCCAGCGCGCGCGCCGCAGGTCGCCGTTCGAGCGGGCGGTGGGCGCGGCCGGCGCGCCGGCGGATCGGGGGTTCTTGGCGGCGGCCACGGGCCCGCCACCATAGCCGCCGGTCGGCCCCTGCGGGGCCTGTCATCACCCCGACGAGCGGGTGGTGATTCGCGTCGGCACGTGGGTAGGTGATCGACGATGGCCGAGGTCCTGGCTGAGCCCGATCTTGCCCTTCAACTGGCGCCCGAGCCGCAGGCCACGCGGGTCGCGCGCAATGCCGTGCGCCAGCTGAACAAACCGTCTCCGGACCTGCGCGACGTCATCGGCCTGCTCACCACCACTCTGGTCACGCGCGCCCGACGGGTGTCCGGAGCTGACGACCTCATCGACCTGCGGGTGTGGATGCCGCGCCGCGTGGTGCGGATCGAGCTGCGCTGCGCCGGCGAGCTGCTCCCCCAGCCCGCCGGGGAGCCGGCCCCAGCCGCCGTCAGGGCGGCGGAATCCGAGCTCGAGCTGGTCGACGGGCTCGCCGATCGCTGGGAGGTCGAGCACGAGGGTGAGCGCAGCCTGATCTGGCTGGAGATCGACCGCGTCAAATCCTCGGCCGGGGAGCGGCCCGACTCAGCTGGGGACCGGGGCGGCAGAGCCGCGCAGGGCCGGTAGGACCCGCTCGCCGTAGAGCCGGATCATGCCGGCAGGGTCGGCGCCGGAGTTGTTCATGACCACCACCGTGCTGGCGCCGAGCTTCTCGACCTCGCGGATGCGCTCGGCGTGGACGCCGGGGTCCGAGGAGATGATGAACGCCTCGCGCAGATCGTCGTCTGACACCTGGCGCTCGCCGTGCTCGTACATCTTGTTCGGCTCATGCCAGTCATCGCGGTAGAACTCGTCCGGCTGGGCGCCCTTCCACACTCGCGCTCCCTCGAGCGCGGAGTCGTCGTCGCCGGCGTAGGAGGCGCCGATCTGGAGCAGGATCTCGCCGGGCTGGCGGCCCGCCTCCTCGGCGCCGGCGCGATAGGCGTCGATGACCCGGGGCGCCTGCTCGGGGTCGGCGAGCGTCCATACCCCGTCCCCCCAGCGGCCGGCCACCGCCGCCGCCCGGGGGCCGAAGGCCGAGACGTAGATCGGCGGGCGCCGCTGGGGACGGGTGTGCAGGACGGCGCCGTCGGTGGCGAAGTGACGTCCGCGCTCTGAGATCCGCTCGCCGGCGAACAGCCGATGGATCAGCTCCAGGGCTTCCTCCATGCGCTCGATCTGCTCGCCGATGGACGGCCACGGGGCGCCCAGCGGTGATTCGTTGAGCGACTCGCCCGAGCCGAAGCCCAGGTAGGGGCGGCCCGGGAACATAACCTCCAGCGTTGCCCACGCCTGGGCGATCAGGACGGGGTGATAGCGAGGGCCCGCGGGCGTAACGCCGGTGCCCAACGGCACCCGCCGGGTGGCCTGGCCCGCGGCGCCCAGCCACACCCAGGCGTGGCCGGACTCGCCGGGCTCCCACCAGGGCTGCAGGTGGTCCGAGCAGCCGATCCCGTCAAAGCCCGCCTGCTCGGCCGCCACCGCCTGGCGCAGCAGCTCGTCGGGTGGGAACTGCTCGTGGGCGCAGAAATGGAAGTAGCGCACGTCTAGCCGTTCCTCATCGCCCGCTCGGTCGCCTCCAGGACCTGGCGGCGGGCGCGGTGAAAGCTCTCGTACAGGCGCACCTGGGCCACCACCTCGTCGGTCTCGGCCACCAGGCGGTCGGCGATCTCGCCGGCGCGCAGCTGGTCATAGCCGGGCCAGGGAGGCTTGATCTGCAGCTCGGCGTGCGCCCCCTCGGCGGCGGGCGGGTCGGCCGACTCGGCTACCAGCTCGACCCCGGTGTCGACGTGCTCGGCCCTCGTCTCGCCGGCGCCTCCGGGGCCGCTGGCCGGCGCGCCCGCATGGTCCTGGCCCACCGCTTGGATCGAGGCCTCGGCCGCGGTGGCCTCCGGGCCGGGCCCCCGCGTCTCCCGGGCATCCCCGCCGGGCTCCCGATCGGCCGAGGCCCCCCCGTTCTCGCCCGCCGGTCGGGCCGCCGTCGGCCGGGGGCGCTCGGCGGCCGGTTCACCCGCCCCGTCGGCGCCGCCGGCCCCCGCGGTCGGCCCGAGCGCCGCGCCGGCCGCCTCGGCCAGCTCGGCCTGGGCCGCCTCGACGGCCAAGGCAAGCTCCTCGAGGTCGGGCACGGCGTCGAAGTCGCCCACCAAGCCGAAGTTCAGCGTCCCGTTGTAGGAGACGATGGCGACGCCCAGACCCAGGTTGGTGCCCAGCGGGACCAGGGGGAAGATGTCGCGCATCCGGCGGTCGCCCAGGTACAGAGGCTGCTGGGGGCCGGGGACGTTGGTCACCACCAGGTTGATGAAGCGCTGGCGCCCGATCAGCCGCGCTCCCTGGTCGAGCAGGTTGGCCGGGGCAAAGCCGGCCAGCTCGGTGAGCGCCTTGGCTCCCACCGCCTGGCCGGAGTCCTTGACCGAGCGCATGGCCTCGGTGATCTGGTGCAGGCACTCGCGCGGCGACGAGCAGCCGATCGGCAGGGGGGCGATCATGCCGGTGACCTGGTTGCCCAGCTCGCCGTGCTGGTCGGGGGCGCGCACGCTCATCGGCACGAACGCGCGCAGGGTGAGCCCGTCGACGTCTTCGCCGCGGCGCTCGAGGTCGAGTCGCAGGGCGCGGGCGACGATCGCCAGCACCACGTCGTTGACCGAGCCGCCCAGGGAGTTCTTTACCTCCTTGGTCTGGGCCAGCGACCCGCGCACCCACACGAAGCGGCGGCGGGCGCCCACCGGGCGGCGGTTGTAGGGGGTGCTCGGCGCGGGCGCCAGCCCCGCCCAGGCCATCGCCCCCAGACCGATCGCGCGCTCGGCCAGGGCCTCGGCCACGCGCAGCGGGCGGCGCACAAGCGCCCGGGCGGGGCGCACCAGCTCGGCCGGGCGGGTGGCGCGCTCCAACAGGGCTTCGGCCAGCAGCTCGGCCCCCGACGGAGTGGGGCCGGGCTCCCACGGCGCGCGCTCGCCGGCGTCCTCGTCGGGGGCGAAGAGCACCGACAGGATGTCCATGCCCGAGATGCCGTCCACCACGGCGTGATGGGTCTTGGACAGGATCGCGAAACGGCCGTCCTCGAGCCCCTCGACCAGCCACATCTCCCACAGCGGCTTGTCGCGGTTCAGGCGCGAGGAGAACACCCGGGCGGCGAGCACCTGCAGCTCGCGCTCGGTTCCCGGCCGGGGCAGCGCCGTGGAGCGCACGTGATAGCGCAGGTCGAAGTCGGGGTCGTCGACCCACCGCGGACGCCCCTGGCCGAGCGGCACCGACGCGAGCTTCTGGCGGTAGCGGGGGACCAGGTGAAGCCGGGCGGCCACCCGCTCGAGCAGCTCCTCGTAGGGGGGCGAGGGCCCGTCGAAGACCATCACGCACGCGACGTGCATGTGGGCGGGGCTGGCGTTCTCCAGGTGAAGGAAGGACGCGTCCAGGGGGGTCAGCCGAGCGTCCGCCATCCTGCGCTCCGATCGTCGCGTTGACGGGATCCGCCTCCCGGGCTCGCGTGCGGATGCCCGGAGTAGGGGGTCCCACAGGGCTCCTACCCCGTGGGGGCCGCCGAAAACGGCGCGGGGGAACGGGGCGCGGAGCGCCCCCTTGTCTGAGGGGCCGCGCCCCCGCCGGGCGCCCCTAAGCTCCCCAGGCCCATGCCCTCCCCGGATCCCGCCGGCGCGCCGGCCAGCCCGGCCGCGAGCGAGGTCGACTTCGACCTGCAGGCCCACTCGCTGCACTCCGACGGCGCGCTGCCGGCGGCCGAGGTGGTCGAGCGCGCCGCCGCCGCCGGGGTGCGGCTGCTGGCGCTCACCGACCACGACACCGTCGAGGGCGTCGAGGAGGCGCTGGCCGCCGGCGCGCGGCGGGGGATCGCCGTGGTGCCGGCCACCGAGCTGTCGGCGGTCGACGAGCAAAACGAGGACCTGCACGTGCTCGGCTACCGCATCGAGCACCGCGACCCCGGACTGCTCGAGGCGCTAGCCGACTTTCGCTCCGACCGCCGCGTCCGCGCCCAGGCGATGGCCGACGCGCTCGAGGGGCTGGGCTGGAGCGTGGACCGCCAGGCGCTGGCGCGGGCCGCGCGCGCGGGCGGGGACCGGCCGGTGGGGCGACCCCACCTGGCGGCGGCGGTCGCCGAGCACCCCGCCAACCGCGAACGCATGCGGGCCGAGGGGCTGGACGAGCCCAGCCGGCTGCTCGAGGCCTACCTGATCCCGGGGGCGCCCGCCTACCGCCCCCGCACCCGCCCCACCGTTGCCGAGGCGATCGAGCTGATCGCCGCCGCCGGGGGCATCGCGGTGTGGGCGCACCCGTTCTGGGACATCGACGACACGGGGGAGGTGCGGGCGCGCCTGGAGCGCTTCTGCGACTGGGGGCTGCGGGGGGTCGAGGCGTTCTACCCCACGCACAGCGCCGAGCAGACGCGCGCCCTGTGTGAGGAGGCGCGGCGGCTGGACCTGCTTACCACCGGGTCCTCGGACTTCCACGCCCCCGGGCACCGGCTGTTCGACGGGTTCCTGGCCTTTTCGCTGTATGGCTGCCAGCCGCGGCTGGGGCCGATCGCCGCGGGCTGAGGGGCAAAGTTCACAGGGGGCCCTCCGGGCCCCGGGCTGCCCGGCCCGGCCGGAGCCGCGCGCGCCCGCCTCAGCCCCCGGCCAGCTCGCGCACCAGGCGGAAGGCCAGCGCCTCACAGGCGAGCTCCTCGCTTACGTTGAGCGCCAGGCGCTGGCGGGTGTCCTCGACGGCGTCCACGGCGGCGCGCAGCCGGTGGGGGTCGCCGGCGCGGGCGTCCTCGCGCAGCGCGTCCAGGCGGTCGACCGCGTGGACGACCTCCTCGGCCTCGGCCCCCACCGCCGCCACGTCCCTGAACCACAGCCCGACGAGCGCCAGCCCCTGGTCCAGCGACCGGGTCTGGGCGCGGCGCGCGGCGCGCCGGATGCGCTCGGCCCCCTCGCGCTCGTGGCGGCGGCGCTCGCGCTGGGCCAGCAGCTCGCCCTCGGCCACGAGCTGGGCCTCGAGCTCGCTCACCGCCTGGTCGCCCTGGCGCCGAGCGCCCTCGAGCAGCGCCTCCCAGGGCCGGTCCGAGACGTCGCCGGCCAGGGCGGCGCGGGCCAGCGCCTCGGCCGCCGCGCGCAGCGCGGGCCCCTCCCCCACCGCCATCTGAAGCGCCCGGTCGGCGTCGCCCAGCGACAGGCGCGCACAGGCCAGCGCCTGCTCCTCGGGCACCGCCGCCGCGCGCAGGCGCTCGGCGATGCGCTCGCTGGAGGGCGCCGACAGCCGCACCGCCTGACAGCGCGAGACGATCGTCGGCAAGAGGTCCCCCGGGCGGTCGGTGAGGAGCAGGAGGTGGGCGTGGGCGGGGGGCTCCTCGAGCGTCTTGAGCATGCGGTTGGCCGCCTGGTCGTTCATCGCGTCGGCGCGCTCGATCACGAACACCCGCCGGCGGGCCTCGAACGGGGTGTGGTTGGCGGCGGCCACGACCGCCTGGTCGATGTCCGAGACCAGCATCTCGGCCGCCCCGCTGGGCGCCACCCAGGTGAGGTCGGGGTGGGCGCCGCGCCCCACCCGCTCGGCGGCCGAGACGGGGTCGGGCGAGCCCTCGGACAGAAGCACGGCGGCCAGCGCCCGGGCCAGGGCGCTCTTGCCGGCCCCTCCCGGTCCGGTGATGAGGTAGGCGTGCGAGGGCCTTCCGTCCGGGGGCAGGGCGGGCTCGAGCACGGCGCGCGCGTGCGGGTGAGGCTCGAGCGCCCGCGCCAGCTGCTCTCGGGCGGCGGGGGCGTCGGCGGAGGTGGCGGGCACCGAGGCAATCGTAGTGGTGGGCCAAGCGGCCGCATTGGGCCGGTCGGGCGGGCGCAGGCGATACTTAGGGCGGCGTGGCGCGCGGCAAGCTGATCACGATCGAGGGCCTCGACGGGGCGGGGAAGACCACCCTGGCCGCGGGGCTGGTGCCCGCCTTGCGGGCGGCCGGCGCCGAGGTCGAGCTGCTGCGCGAGCCGGGCGGGGTGGCGTGCGCCGAGCGGGTACGCGAGCTGGTCAAGGACCCCGGCCTCGCGGTCGGCGCCCGCGCCGAGGCGCTGCTCTACGCCGCCGCCCGCGCCCAGCTGGTGCAGGAGCGCGTGGCACCGCTGCTCGAGGCGGGGCACTGGGTGCTGCTCGACCGCTTCGTCGACTCCTCGCTCGCCTACCAGGGCGCGGCCCGCGGGCTGGGCCGCGAGCAGGTGGGCGCCATCAACGACTTCGCCACCGGCGGGCTGCGCGCCGAGCGCACGCTCCTGCTGCGAATCGATCCCGCCACCGGTCGAGCCCGATCGGGGGCTCGCGGGGCGCCCGATCGCCTGGAGAGCGAAGACCACCGCTTCTTCGCCGCGATCGTCGCCGCCTACGACGAGCTGGCCGCCGCCGAGCCCGAGCGCTTCCGGGTGCTCGACGCCTCCCGCCCGCCCGCCCAGGTGCTGGATGATGCGCTGGCCGCGCTGGGCAACCTCCTGCCCGCCGCGCAGCCCCGCCCATGAGCCCGCAAGTCGAATTCGAGCTCGAGGCCTTCGAGCAGGTCCAGGCCACCTCGAGCACCGCCCTGCTGCGCCTGTCCGGACGCTGGCATTCACCCTCCCGCGAGCGGCTGACCCCGCCGCTGCTGTTGATCGACGACGGGCGGCGCACGCACCGGGTGGCCGCGCTCCCCGGCCCCGACGACGTCGCCCCGCTGGCCGCCCCCGACGGCCCGGGCTGGCGCGCCGCCTTCTCGGCCCGGCTGGAGCTGCTGGCGGGAGCGAGCGCCGCGTTCGCGCTCGACCTCGGCGACGCCTCGATCCTCGACCTGCCGCGACCCACCCGGCGCGGAGCGGGGGCCGAGGAGGCCCGGGCGCTGCAGGCCGAGGAGGCCGAGGCGCTCGAGGAGCTGGCCCGGACGGCGGCGGGTGTCGGGCCTAGCGCTTCGGCCGAGGCCGCGAGGCTGAGCGCCGAGCTCGAGCGGGTGACCGCCGCCCTGGAGCAGGAGCGCGCCGGCCGCGCCGCGGCCGAGCAGGCCGGGGAGGCTCGCCGCCAGGCGATGGTCGAGCTCGAGCTGCATCTGCAGCACGAGCGCGGCGCTCGCTATGAGGCCGACCAGCGGGCCCACCGCGAGGGCCAGGTCCGGGCCGAGCTCGAGCGGCGCGCCGCCGAGGCCTCCACCCGCGAGGGCGCCCGGGTGGTCGAGCTACAAGCCGAGCTCGAGGTCCTCGCCCAGCAGCGCGCCCAGGCCGAGCGCACGCTGGCCGAGGAGCACTCCGAGATCGCCCGCGCCCGCGAGCGCCTCGAGCACAGGCTCGACGAGGAGCGCGCCCAGCTGCGCGGCGCCCTGGAACAGGAGCGCGGGGCGCTGGAAGCAGAACGCGCCGAGCTCCAGGCGAGCCTCCAGCAGGAGCGCGAGCATCTGCAGGGCGCCCTGGCCGCCGAACGCGAGCGCCTGGAGGGCGCGGTGCAGGCCGAGCGCGGACGCCTGCAGGGCGCGGTGCAGGCCGAACGCGAGCGGCTGGCCGCCGAGCGAGAGCAGGCGATCACCAGCACGCGCTCGGAGCTCGAGGTGTCGCTGACCCAGACCCAGTCGGAGCTTGTGCGAGCGCGCGAGGAGGCCGCCGCGCTGCGCTCCCAGCTGGCCGGCGACCAGACGCGGCTGCGCGAGGCGGCCGAGCTGGTCTCGGCCGCCGAGGAGCGCGCCCGGGAGGCCGATGAGCGCGCCCGGGCGCTGCAGGGCCAGGTGCGCGAGCGCGAGGCCGAGCGCGCGCAGCTGCGCGAGCAGGCCCGCGCGCTGGGCGAGCGCGCGCAAGCCCTGGAGCAACAGAGGGCCCAGGCCGAGAACCGGATCAGCGCGCTCGATCAGACCTCGACCCGCGCGCGCGAGCACACCGAGGCGCTCGAGCGGCGCGCGGCCGACGCCGAGCACCGGGCCCAGCGCGCCGCAGAGCAGGTGCGCGCGGCCGAGGCGCGGGGGCGCAAGGCCGAGGCGCGTCGAGTCGAGCTCGACCGCCAGGCCCGGCAGACGCAGACCGCCGCTGCGGCCAGCGCCGATCGCGTCCGCCAGCTCGAGGAGGACGCCGAACGCCTGCGCTCGAAGGTCGCCGAGCATCAGGCGCGCGCGCAGCGCACCGAGCAGCTGCTCGAGCAGCTGCGCGCGCGGGGCGCCGAGGAGGAGGAGCGTCGCTCCAAGCAGGAGGCGCGGAGCGCCGATGAGCTGGCTCGGCTGCGCGGGCAGGTCGAGGAGGCAGCGGATCGCGTTCGGCAGGCCGGGGCCGGTGCGGCCGAGGCCCAGGACATTCGCCGCCAGGCGGAGCAGCGCGCGGCCGAGCTCGAGTCGCTGCGCTCTGAGCTGGCGGCGATGGGCGCCGAGCAGCGCGCGTCGGTGGAGCGGGCGGCCGGGCTCGAGCGCAGGCTGGCCGCGGTGGCCGAGGCCCGGGCGTCTGCCGAGCAGCGCATCGCGGAGGCGACCCGCCGAACCCAGCAGCTCGAGCGACAGGTGCGCGACGCGCGCGAGCGCACCGAGCAGGCCGACCGCGCCCGCGCGGAGGTCGCCGCTGAGCGCCAGGAGATAGAGCGCGCCGGCAAGGAGGCCGATCGCGCGCTCGCCGCGGCGCAGCGCGCGCAAGCGGAAGCCGAGAGCAGGCTCGCCGACGTCGACCGGCGACGCGGGGAGATCGCCTCCGTGCGCCAGGAGATCGAGGCGGTGGTCACCGACTCGACCGACCGAGCCGAGCGGGCCGAGCGCGAACGCCAGGAGGCCGAGCGGATCAGCCGCGAGGCAACGCGCCGCGCCGAGGCCGCCGAGGCGCGCATCCACGAGCTCGACGGGAGCCGCCAGCAGCTCCAGGCGCGTACGGCCGAGCTCGACACCACCCGGGCCGAGGCGCTCGAGCGACTCGAGCGCGCCGAGCGCGAGGCGCGCGAGGCAAGGGCCCAGGCCGAGTCGGTCCGTCACCAGGCCAGCGAACGACTCGAGGCCGAGCGCGCGCGGGCCGAGGCCGCCGGCTCCGGCCAGGCCGAGCTCGGGCGCCGACTGGACGACAGCGAACGGGAGCGCTCGGCGGCCGTCGAGGAGCTACAGCGCGCCCGGGCGCAGCTGGCCGACGCGGCGGCGAACGTCGAGCGCGAGGCCCAGGCGCGCGAGCAGGCGGATCGCCGGGCGGCCGAGCTCGAAGACGAGCGCGCGAGCCTGCTGGCCCGGGCCGAGGAGGCCGCCGCCGAGCAACGCGCCACCGCCCGCGAGCTCGCCGAGCTGCGCGCGAGCGCCGAGAGCGGGCGCGCGGAGGTCCAGGAGGTCCAGGCCAAGTACGAAGAGGACGCGCGCCGGCGAGAACTGGCGGCAGAGCAGGCGGCGGCCGAGGCCCAGGCGGCGGTGGCCCGGGCCGAGGAGGCCGCGCGCGAGCGCGAGCTGGCGGTAGAGCAGGCCGCCGAGCAGGCGGCCGAGCAGGCGGCCGAGCGGGCCGCCGCCGAGGCCCAGGCGGCGGTGGCCCGGGCCGAGGAAGCCGAGCGCGAGCGGGCGCAGGCGGAGGCCGCCCGCGAGCGCGTCGAGACCCGGTCCGGGGAGCTCGCCGACCAGGTTTCCGCGCTCGAGCGCTCGACGGCCGAGCTGCGCGAGCGCCACGAGGCGGCGGTCGCCCAGCTCGAGCAGGAGCGCTCCGAGCATGCCCAGGCGCTGGCCCACCGAGACGCCGCGCGCGCCGAGGCCGATACTCGCGCCGAGCAGGCGTCGGCGGCCGCCGTCGAGCTCGAGGCGGCCCTGGAGCGCGCGGGCGTGCAGGCGGGCGAGCTCGAGGCCAGAGCGGCCAAGGCCGAGGAGGAGCTCGCCGCCGCCCGGGCCCACGCCCAGGCCCAGGCGGCCGAGCGCGACGAGGTCCGCGACGAGCGCGGGCAGACGGTCGCCGCGCTACAGACCGCGCGCGAGGAGGCGGCCCGCGGCGCGGCCGCACTCGCCGAGGCCGAGCGCCAGGCCGGCCTGTACCGCCACAGCGCCGAGGAGGCCGAGCGCCTGCGCCAGGAGGCCGAGGCCGGGCGGGGGCGAGCCGAGCACGACGCCGCCGCCGCCCGTGAGGCGGCCGAGCGCGCCGGCGACGAGGCCGAGGCCCTGCGCGAGCGGGTCGGCGAGCTGGACGCGCAGGTAGAGGCGCTGGAGGCAGCGCGCGCCGAGACCGAGCAGCAGCTCGTCGCGCTACGCCGCTCACAGGGCGGCGAAGCCGACAGCGTGCGGGCGCGCATCGGTGGGCTGGAGTCCGAGCTGCGCGAGCGGGAGGATCGGGTGACCGCCCTGCAGCGCGAGCTGGCCGACCGAGCTTCGACCGCCGACCAGCTCCAGACCGAGCTCGCCCAGGCCCGGGCGCAGGCCGAGGAGGCCGAGGGACGGCGCCTGGACCTCGACCGGCGCTTTGCCCAGCTCGGCGGACATGCCGGCGCGCTCGAGGAGCGGGTGGTGGCGCTCGAGCGCGAGGGCGGGCAGCTGCGCCACGAGCGCGACGCGGCGCACACCGGGTTCGCCGAGGAGCGGGAACGCTTGCGCCAGCGGGTGAGCGCGCTCGAGCAGGAAGCCGCCCGCACGGCTGGCGCCGCCGCCGAGCACGCCCAGGCCATCGAGGCGCGACTGCGCGATGTCGAGAGCGATCTGGCGGAGGCCAGCCGGGAGCTCGAACAGGCGCGGGCACACGGGTCCCGGCTGGAGTCCGAGCTGAGGGATCGCTCGGCCGAGCTCGCCGAGGCCCAAACCCGCTTCGAGGAGGAGAGCCAGACGCGTGCCCAGGTCGAGCGCCAACTGCACGAGACCGCGGCGCGGCTGCGGGCCGAGCTACACGACCAGGCCGCTCGCGAAGAGCGTCTCGCCGAGGCCGAAGCGCGCGCGGAGGCGGCGACGCGGACGCGGGGAGAGCTCGAGGCGCGCCTGGGCGAGGCCCAAGCCCGCGCCCAGGCCGAGGCGGCAGCTAGGGCCCAACTCGAGGAGCGCATCGACGAGCTGAGCCGCCTCGGCGACGAGGCCGCCCGGCGAGCCGAGGAGGCCCAGCGCGCCGCCGCCGAAGCCGAGCGCGAGGCCGCCGAGGGCAGCGCCGCCGCGCTCCGCGAGGCCGAGGAGCGGACCGCTCGGGAGGCCGAGGAGGCGGCCGCCCGCCAGCGCCAGGCCGAGCGGGCCGCACACGAGGCCCGCGCGGCAGCCGAGCAGGAGGAGCAGGAGGCGACCGCGCGCCGGCGCGAGCAGGCCCGGCGCGAGCAGGCCCGGCGCGAGCAGGCCCGGCGCGAGCAGGCCCGGCGCGAGCAGGCCCGGCGCGAGCGAGAGCGCGAGGAGGAGCGACGCCGCAGGGCGGCCAAGCCCCCGCCTCCGCGACGGGGCGAGCCCGAGCGCGCGGGCGCGCCCACCGAGTCGCGCCGTCAGCGGCGCCGGCGCGAGCGCGAAGCCGCGCTGCGCCGGGAGACCCGGGCACGCGTGAGCGCGGCCGCCGCGCTGCCCCGCCAGCGTGCGGCACGGCGGCGAGCCGAGTCGCGCTGGCTGCCCTCGGAGACGATCGTCGGCCTCGTGCTGCTGGCGCTGGGCCTGACCGCGGCCACGCTGCTGCTGCTCGGGGTGGTCCGGCTGGTGGTCGCGCCCTAAGGTGGCCGGTCCACCCTAAGGCACGCCCTGGGCCCCGGTGGCGCCGACGCCGGCCGAGGGGCCGGTGGTACCGGAGGCGGGCGGGGTGGCACCCGAGGCGGGCGGCAAGCCGGGCAGCGTGGTGGTCGGCGCCGCGGGCAGCGGCGTGCCGATCGCGGTCGCCGAACCCGCCGGCGGTGCTCGCTCGAGCGAAGTGGCGATCGAGGGGGTCAGCGACTCCAGCCGCAGGGGATCGAGCTCGATCGTCTTTAGCACGGCCTGCAGGGCCCCCTGGCGGTCGCCGATCAGAGTCTCCGCCCCGGCCAGGTGGGCCCACGCGTCGCCGTCCCACGGGTCGCGCATGACCGCCCGCAGCAGGTAGCGCCGCTCCTCGCCGGGCAAGCCGCGCCGGAAGGCGATCGTGGCCGCGTCGATCAAGCCTTCGTCCCCCAATGGGTCCAGCCGGGAGGCGAGGTCGGCATCGGACTGCGCCGCGGCGAGGGTGGCGGGTGTGGCGCGGGGATTGGCGGCGGCGGTGAGCGCGTCCTGGGCCTTGACGTGCGCCCAACTGGGAAGGATCGCCGAGATGGCGATGGCCGCCAAGAGCAGCGTGGCGACGCCCAGAGCCAAGGCGCGCGCCCCGGCCCCGGAACGAAGGTCGTCCTCCCAGGTGCGCGGCCGCGGGCGGGGCCGGGGTTCCAGGGGCAGGGCGAGCACCACCCCGAGAAAGCACAGCGCCGGCAGGGTCACCCCGGGGATGTCCCAGTCCCAGTCGTACAGGCTGTGCACGAACCAGCCCAGCCCGCCGGCGAACAGGGCCAGCGCGATCGAGCGTTCGCCGCCGGGGGCCAGCCGGCGCAGTCGGGCCAGGGCGGCGGCCAGCAGCGCCCCCAGCCCGGCGATGGCGAGCAGCGCGCCGACGAGCCCGTCTTCGGCCAGGAACTGGATCGGCACGCTGTGGGGCTGGAGCACCGGCAGCGGCGGCGGCTTTCGGTACAGCAGGTGGGTCACCGGGAAGGAACCGGCGCCCCATCCGTGGACGGGGCGATCCCACCAGGCGCCGACGGCCTCCCGCCACCAGATCCAGCGGTTGCCCGAGTTGGTGGTGAGCAGGCGCGATGGGTCGGTGATCGGATCCTTGCGCAGGTTGGTGAAGGAATTGACCGCGTGCGAGATCGAGCCGGTCAACCCGCGCGAGGTCTGCGATAGGCCAAAGGCGCCGGCGGCGATCGTCGCCGCCGCCAGGCCAGCCAGCAGCCTCCACGTCAGGCGCGAACGCCCGGCGTTCCACGTCACGCGGCGCTCGAGCAGGATCAGCTGCCAGGCGACGAGCAGCAGCCCGGCGAGCGCGAGCAGCACGACGCCCGCCAGCAGGACACCATCGTGCTCGCGCTGGCCGCGGGGAATGAAGTCGTGGGTCAACGCGTGTCGGGTAAACGCCACCGCGAGCGGCGCGGCGGCGGCGGCCAGGGCGAGGGCAACAGTGGCCAGGGTGCGCAGGCGGTCCGGGCCCAAGAGGACGAGCGTTGCCACCACGAGCACGAAGGCCAGCACGCCGCCGCGCGAGTAGGTCATCCCGCCGACGAGCACCAGGAGAAACAGCGCCGAGACCGCGGCCAGGCGCACCCACAGCCGGCGCGCGGCGTCGACGGCCAGGCGGATGGCCACCCCCGACCCCAGCCCGCACACCAACGCGAGCGCGTTCCAGTAGCCGAGCGGCGCCCGCAGGCGGGAGAAGATGACGGTGTGGTTGAGGTGCATCAGATCGCCGACGTGCACCCCGGGCGCCACCTTGCCCCCCAGCGCATAGAGCCCGGCGAGCACGGCCACGAGCAGCCAGCCGATGCCGAAGTACTCGGCCGCGCGGGGCAGCGAGGCGGCGATCACCATCGCCACGGCCACGGCCAGCGCGTAGGTCAGGGCCCGGTTGAACTCGATCCAGGTGCCGTCGGGCGCCACCGTCCAGATCAGCGTGATGCCGTTCCACAGCGCAAAGCCGGCGAGCAGCCCGACGCCGAGCCAGGTCCGGACCCCGGCCGGCACCCGCAGGCGCCCGTACACACAGCCGGCGCAGGTCAGCAGGGCCAGCGCGTCCACCGCGACCTGGGCGTAGGTCTCGTCCGGCAGGCTGGTGGCGCCCTTGGCGAAAACCGCGTATACGAGCACGCATACGAGGGCGACCAGCAGGACGGCGGCTGGCCGCAGACGAGCGCGCGGTGGGCCCGCCGCGACGGCCGCGCCGCCCGCCGCCGGCGAGGCGTGAGAAGTGGCTACGGCCATCGAACGGCGGCTCGACGCTAGCATGACGACTACCCCCAAAGCCCCATGACGACCTCTTTCCCTGGCCCAACTTTGGAGGCGGTTGGCCAGACACCGGCGACGAGCGCGCCGGCTGTCGCCGTCCGCCGCTGGCCGCTGGCACGCGCAATGCTGGTGGCGGCGCTGGCGCTGGCGCTCGCCTTGGGCCTGGCCGCCCAGGCTCGGGCCGACGCCTTTGGCGACACGTTCACCGACTACAAGGCGCACGGCAAGATCGACCCCTGCAAGTTCTCCGAGCAGACGCTCAAGCAGGCCAAGCAGCAGGTCCCGCCCGATATCGAGCAGTACGCGCCCGACTTCCCCGCCGAGCTCGATCGGGCCCTGCAGAACCGCACGCTGGGCGCCTGTGGCGGAGCGGCCGGCTCGGGCGCGGGCGGTGACCCCGTCTCGCCGGGCGGATCCTCGGCCGGTGCTCCGCCCACCGACCCCGCCGGGGGCGCGCCCGCAGGCGGTGGGGCCGCCGGCGGACCGAACGCCACCCCGGCGCCACCGCCGATCGCCAACGCCGCCGGCGGCATCCCCCAGGCGACCCGGTTCAGGAACACCAGCGCGTCGCACACGCCCGTGCCGCTGCTGATCATCGGCGTCCTGGCGCTCCTGATCGTCGTGCCGGCGCTTGCGTTCCACGGCACGCGTTGGCTGGGATGGGAGCCGCGCTGGATCCCCGGCCTGCGCTACTCCGTCGGCGAGGCGGGCTATCGCGCGGGCGGCACCTGGTCGGAGTTCGCCGACTGGCTGCGCCTAGGCCGCTGAGGATTGGGCGGCGACGGACGGCCGCTCCTGGGCCGCCCGTCGCACCAGTCCATGTGTGACATCCCGGTCCCGGGGAGAGGAAAGGACCAGTCCCACCCGCCTACCCGAGGTCGGTCAGCATTGACCGGCCAGTCGATCTTTACCCCGCAGTTTGGGGAAGCTGCTCTGATATCCCCGTGAGCGCCACCTCGGCCCGAGCGAGCGCCGACGCCGCGGCGAACCCGGCCGCCGCCGACGTGCGCCGCGAGGACGCCAGCTTTGACTCGTGGGGAGAGCGGTGTGCGTGCTGGCAGTTCTGGCCCGCGCAGGAGCGGCCCGCCAGCGGATATCCGACCGTCCTGCTCGCCCATGGCTTTGGCGGCATCCGCGAGGCGGCCCTGGACCACTTCGCCGCGCGCTTTGCCCGGGCCGGGCTGGCGGCGGTCGTGTTCGACTTCCGCCACTTCGGGGCCAGCGGCGGGCAGCCGCGGCAGCTGCTCGACATCACCCGCCAGCTGCAGGACTGGGCGGCGGCGCTGACCTATCTGCGCGCGCGACCGGAGTTCGACTCCGGGCGCCTGGCGCTGTGGGGAAGCTCGTTCAGCGGCGGACACGTGCTGGCCACCGCCGCGCGCGACCATGGTCTGGCGGCGGTCATCGCGCAGGTCCCGTTCACCGACGGCCTGATCAACCTGCCCGCGCTCGGGCTGGGCCACGCGCTGCGCCTGGTGCGCGCCGGCCTGATCGACCAGGTCGGGGCGTGGGCCGGTCGTCCCCCCTACCCGGTCAAGGTGGTGGGCCCCCCGGGCTCGCTGGCGGTGATGAATACGCCGGACGCCGAGCCGGGGTATCGAGCGATCATCCCCGAGGACGTCCACTGGGTGGACGAGGTGGCAGCGCGAATCGTGCTCCGCGTGGGGTCCTATCGCCCGGGGCGGGAGGCCGGCGCGATCGTCTGCCCGGTGCTTTTCTGCATCGCCTCCCAGGACGCGGTCACCCCGCCCGCGACGGCGCGCCGGGCCGCCGAGCGCGCTCCGCTGGCCGAGGTGCGCGAGTACCCGATCGGTCACTTCGACATCTACCGCGGCGAGCCATTCGAGCGCGCCGTCGCCGACGAGGTGGGCTTCCTGCGCCGCCACCTGCTCGAAGAGCCGCCGGTGAGCGCGTGACGGACGGCGACGAAGCCGCTTCCCGGCGATGAGGCCGGTGGGGCCCGCCGTGGCCGGCGCGCTCGCCGTCGCCGTGGCCGTGGTGGGGTGCTCGAGCGGCTCCACCAACCGCTCGGCCGCCCCGACGGCGGCCCCCGCCAGCGCCTCCGCCGGCGCGACGGGTGCCACCGGCCCCGCCGCGCGCGCCACCCCGATCGCCAGTCCCACCACCTTGCCGGCGAAGGCTCAGCCCCCGCGGCCGGCGAGCGGTCGGGTGCCCCGGCCGCGGATCGTCGACCGGCTGATCCCCTTCCCGGCCAAGCGCAGGCGCGAGATGGTCGCCTACGCGCGGCGCCACTACGGCATCTCCACCTACCGCCTGACCGACCCCCACGTGATCGTCGAGCACTACACGGAGACGTCGGACTTCTCGGCCACGTACTCGACCTTCGCCCCCGACGTGCCCGACTCCGAGCTACACGAGCTGCCGGGCGTGTGCTCGCACTTCGTGGTGGACCGCGACGGGACGATCTACCGGCTGGTGCCGACCACGATCATGTGCCGGCACACGGTCGGGCTCAACTACACGGCGATCGGGATCGAGCACGTCGGCTTCTCCGACGCCCAGATCCTCCACGACGCGCGCCAGATGCGCTCCTCGCTGGCGCTGACGCGGTGGCTGCGCTGCCGGGGCCACATCCGCATCCGGGACGTGATCGGCCACAACGAGAGCCTGTCCTCTCCCTATCACCACGAGCGGGTGGCGGCCCTGCGCGGCCAGACCCACGACGACTGGAAGCGAGCCGACATGGACACCTACCGGCGCCGGCTGGCGCGTCTGCCCTGCTGAGCGGCCGCTGGCGGCCTGGGCCGCGGCTACCCGACGACGACCAGCTGCCCGTGCATGAATGGGTGGATCAGGCAGTGGTAGGGGTAGGTCCCGGGCCGGTCTGGTGTGATCGCCCCCCGCTGGCCCGGTGTGACCCCTCCCGTGTCGAAGGAATGGTCGTCGGCCGTGGCGGTGTGGGTGACCGAGTCGTGGTTGGAGAAGGTGACCTGGGTGCCGGCGGTGACCGTGAGCTTGCCCGGCCCGTAGGCGTAGTTGCCGATCGTGATCGCGTCCGGGCCCGGCGAGGGGACCGAGGTCACCGTCGGCGCCCGGATCGCACCGCTCGGCGGGATCGAGGCGAGCGACTGGATCGATCTCCCCGACGCCTGGGAGACGGAGCCCGAGCCACCGCACCCGGATAAGGCCAGGGCGGCGATCAGGAGCCCGGGCGCCGAGCCGGCCAGCCGGCGCAGGAGCTCGAGCGTGCACGGGGTTGCGGACATGGCGCGAGACGCTAACCGAGCAGTAGCGGGCGCCCGCCGGTCCCAGCCCGGTGTGGCGGGACTTGCGGCTTCCGCGGGCGGCGAGACTACGCTAGGCGACTTGCCGGCCGCCGGTCCCAGGTCACCAGGCTTGCGTCCCGCGCGCCCCGCGCGGTTGCTGGCGCGGGCGCCCCTAGCGCTGGCGCCCGCGTGCGCGGCGGCGCTGCTGCTGGCCGGCCCGCCGACGGCGGCGGCGGCGCGGTCGGCGCCCGGCGCGGCGCCGGGGGCGCCCAGGGTGCCGGTGGCCGCCGCGGCGGCGGTGCCCAGCGCCGATCAGATGGAGCGGAGCATCGCGGCGCCCTGGCCGGGGCGCCAAGGGGCCACCGGCCGCTACCGCGAGTACGTGCCTCCGCTGGTGGGCCACACGCGCGAGCAGGACCGCTACGGCACGGCGATGATGGGCTATGCCCTGCTGCAGCTGGGGGTGCGCCACCACGACCGGCGCGAGATCGTCTCCGGGCTGCGGGCGCTCAAGCGAGCGGCGAAGAACCCGCTCCAGGGCGGCACCCGCGAGGTGTTCGACGACTTCGCCCTGGCCAGCGCCTACAACGTGGCCCGGCTCAACCTGAGCAGGGATCCGGCGTTCAAGGGCGTGGCCCATCCGTGGCGCGAGCGCCTGCGCCACGTCCGGGTGCAGATCCTCACCTCGCCGCGCTCGTTTTACAACTTCCAGCTGGTAGAGGCGATCGAGATCCTCGAGCTGCTGCGCACCGGGCTGCACTCCAAGGACAAGGCCTCGATCCTGGCCAAGCCGGTGGGCGCCCGCCGGCTGGTGCTCGGCCTGCTCTTCCGGCGCTTTCCCGAGGTGGCCGGGTCCGAGGAGACCCTGGGGCCGAACGGACCAATGGCGCTGCTCGGCGACCCCCCCTACGAACCGCTCGCCTACCACGCCTTCTCGCTCGGGCTCGCCGCGCGCGTGGTCACGCTGCTCGGCTCCCATGCCCCCGCCCCGCTGGGCAACGCGCTGGCCCAGGGCGCGCTGGCCTCGGCGGCGCTGGTCGGCCCCGACGGCGACCTGGCCTACGCCGGGCGCTCCCAGGAGCAGGCCTGGGCGCTGGCCATGACCGCGTTCGGCGAGCGCGTGGCCGCCGGCCTCAAGGGAACCGCCCCCCCGGTGGCGGCCCAGGAGCGGGCGCTCGCCGGCCAGGCGCTCGCCCGGCTGGCCGAGCTTCACCTCGGTGGCCCGTTCGGGCTCTCGCTCACGCCCGGCCTGCACGCCGACCCGGCCCAGACCCGCGACGCGATGGATCCCTACGTGGCCGGCGTCTCCTACACCGGGCTGACGATCGTGGGGCTGGACTGGGCGGCCACCGCGCCCCACCGTGGCTCGGCGCGGGGGGCGCCCCAGGGGTCGGGCGTGTGGGTGCTCGGGCAGGGACCGGGGCAGATGGCGGTCGAGCGAAGCGGCGATGAGTGGTTCGCGGTGCGCCTGGCGCCCGCCGAGCCCACGGCGACCTCCAGCTTCGCCGGCGACCTGCGCTACGACACCGGCCTGGTGGCCTACAAGCGCCGCGACGGAAGCGGCCCGTGGCACGACGTCACGCCGCTGCGACCCCGCACCAGCCTGCCGTGGGACAGCGTCGGGCCGCTGCTGGCCTCGGGCGGCCACCTGGGGCGACCGGTGGGCCACGACCTGGTGCTGGCGCCCGACGGAGGGGTGGACCTGGTCGGCGAATGGCGCGACCCGGCCGGCGTCGTGGTGCGCCCGGGCGAGCTCATGCGCGTGGCCCTGGTGGGGTGCGGGGTCCAGGTGCAGATCCCCGCCCAGGCCGGTGACGAGCTCGAGTACTCGGTGTTCTTTCGCCAGGCGCCCACGGGCGGAGGACCGGGGACGACGAGCCTGATGGATGCTTCGGAGACGGTCACCACCAGCCTGTCGGCCAACGCGGTCATCGTCCCCGGCTACAGCTCGGGCACCGACCCCACGCTGTTCCGCGCCCGGCTCCAGTACGCGGTGCCCAGCGCCCAGACCATCACGGTGACGATTTGCCCGCGGTGAGGAAGCTCGGGGCCGCGGCGAACCGCGCCCGGTGACCGGCCGCGGCCGCCGCGCGCGCCGGCGGGCGCCGGGGGCCGGCGGCGGGACGGGCATGGGCCGTGCCGCCGGGGGCGGATGGCTGTTCCCGGGGGCCGCGGGGCTCGTCGTCTGGCTGGCGATCGGGGCACTGGCCGGCGCCCAGGCGGCCCGTACGGGGGCGCCCGGGCGCGATCCGCGGGCGGCGTCGGCGGCGGGGTGGGTGGAGGACTTCGCCCACGGCGCGGCCGGCTGGGGGCTCGAGGGCGCGCTTCGCCCGGGGGGCCGCGCGCGCGAGCCGGTCGAGCAGGCGCCGGGCGTGGTGCTCCGTCCCGGGGGCTGGATGACCCACGCGCTTCCCGCCGGCGCGGTGGCGGTCTCCCTCGACGTGCTCCTGCGCCCGCGCACCAGCCTGGAGGTGGCGGTGCGCCCGGGCGGCGGCTGGGTGCTCTCGCGCTCGGGGGGGGCCGCGGTCTCGGTCTCGGGCTTCGGCGCCCACGCCCGGCTGCGCGGGCGCCCGTGGCGGTCCGGGGGCTGGCGGCATCTGGAGCTGGTCACCGGGGCCGGGGCCGGGCTGGCGCTCGACGGGCGTCGCGTGGCGGGCGGGCCGCCGGGGGGCGCCACGCTCGCGCTGCGCTCGCGGCGGGGCGCGCTCGACGTGGCGGCGGTGGTGGCCAGCGCGCGCTCGGCGCCGAGCGGGCTGCTGCTCGAGCGCCTGACCGAGGTGCACGCCCACCTGCGGGCGCGGAGCTTTCCCGTCGCCCAGACGGCGGGAGGGCGGCTGGTGCTGGGGCGGGGGTGGACGATCGGCTTCTGGCCCGGGGCGCTGTGGCAGGCGTCTGAACTGGCGCCGACCACGTCGCTGTTCTCCGGGTGGGCGCTGCCGGCCACGCTGTCGGTGATGGGGCACGAGCGCGAAGACACCCACGACCTGGGCTTCATCTACGGGACCTCGGCCCAGGCGGCCTATGACCGGCTGTGCGCCGGCCCGGGCGGCGGCGGGCGCCCGGCGGCGTGCGGGCGGCTGCGCTCCAGCGCGCTGACCGCGGCGCGCTCGCTGGTGGGGCTGGCGGGCACCAACGCCGCGGCCGGCATGCTCCCCACGCGGGCGCGGGGGTGCGCGCAGGGTTGCCGGGGGCCGGGCCAGGCCGACACGATCGTCGACTCGATGATGAACCTGCCGATCCTGTTGTGGGCGCGCGATCAGACAGGAGACCCCCGCTTCGCCCAGGTCGCCTCGCGCTCGGCCCGGCGCGTGGCCCAACTGCTGGTCCGCCCCGACGGATCGACGATCCAGTCGGTGCACGTGGGCCGCGCCGACGGGCGCGTCGTGCTCAAGCACACCCACCAGGGCATCTCGGCCTCCAGCACCTGGGCCCGGGGGCAGGGGTGGGCGGTGTACGGGTTCGCCCAGACCGCCACCGCCCTGCGCGACCCCGGGCTGCTGCAGGTGGCCGAGCGCACCGCCCAGTACGTGGCCGGGCACCTGCCGGCCTCCGGCGTCCCCCGCTGGGACTACGCCGCCGGGCCGGGCGCGCCGGTCGACGTCTCGGCCGGTGCGATCACCGCGGCGGGGCTGTTCGCGCTGGCGCGCGGGTGTGCCGCCCTGCCCGGCACCTGCGCGCAGGGCGAGCGCTGGGCGCCGCTGGGTCGGCGCATGCTGGCGGCGGCGCTGGGGCGGGCTCGCACCGCCGCGCCGATCGGCTACCTGGGCGATGAGGTCTATGACCTGCACAGCCACACCGCTTGGAAGCGCCGGGCCGAGCTGGTGTTCGGCCTGCACTATGCCCTGGACGCGCTAAACCGGCAGAGCGCCGCCGGGCCGTGAGGGCGCGCCTGACCTCGGCGGCGGGCGCCGTGGGCCGCCGGGCTCGCCGGTGGGGGTTCGTGCCCGGGGCCTCGCGCCAGCGCTCGTGGATCGACCTCCTGCTCGTGCCCTGGCTGGCCTGGATCTTCGACGCGATCAACGACCTCGCGCCGGTCCGCCAGGCGCTGGCCGAGGGCCACGGCCACCAGGTGCTCGACTTCGAGCGATCGCTGCACCTGGCGTCCGAGCTGTCGCTGAACACGTGGCTGGCGTCCCACCACTTCCTCAGCCAGATCTCGGTCTACTGGTACGAGAACGTCCACGCCGCGGTGACCTTCGTTTTGATCGGCTGGCTGTGGTGGCGGCGCCCGGACCTGCTCGCGCCGCTGCGCAACGCGCTGATCGCGCTGAACCTGATCGCGTTAGCGATCTTTTGGAGTTATCCCGTGGCTCCGCCCCGGATGCTCGCCGGCGGCTACGTGGACCTGGTCCAGGTCGTCCACCACGCGGCGCCGTGGCCGCTGGGGGCCACCGCGGCGGAGTCCAATCAGCTGGCGGCCTTTCCTTCGTTGCACATCGCCTGGGCGGTGTGGTCGAGCGTGGTGCTGTGGCGGCTCAGCCGGCGCACCTGGGTGCGCGCCCTGGCCCTCGCCTACCCGCTGGTGACCATGTTCTCGGTCATGGCCACCGCCAACCACTGGCTGGCCGACGGGGTGCTGGGCGCGGCGATCACGCTGGTCTGCCTGCCGCTGGGGTCGCGCCTGCGGCTTCGCCGGGCGGTGCCGGTGGCGGCCGCGGTGGGCGCCGCGCCCGCGCCCGCGCCGGTGGGCGCCGAGGCCAGCGGCCCGGGATCGGCGTCGGCGTCGCGGTGAGGCGCGATCAGCGAATCAGGCCAAGGCGAAACGCGGATGCCACCGCGGCTGCCCGGTCGTGCGCGCCGAGCTTCAGGTAGGCGCGCTCGAAATGGGTCTTGACCGTGGCCGGGCGGATGGACAGCTGCTCGGCGATCTCACCGACGCTCAGCCCCTGCGCGCCCAGCCACAGCACCTGGAGCTCGCGCGGAGAAAGAAGCGGTGCCTTCGAGCGGCTGCGGTGCTCTAGGCGGTGCTCGCAGCGCGCCCTTGGACATGCGCATAGAGCGTCTCCGGGGCAACGTCGGCCTGATTCGGCCAGACAATCGTTCCCGCCTGGCGATCGACGCGTAGTCGACGGAAGTAGTCCGGGTCGCGCAGGGGCTCGAAGACGCCACCGTAATCGAGGAGGTATGAGAGATCGATGTCGCCGGTCGTGCCGTCTTCGAAGTCCACCCGCACGGTGTAGCCGCGAACGGGTTCTGCATGGGTGAGAAGGGGGGTGCTGCGCATACAGGCAAGGGTAGTGGCGTCAGGGCAGCGGCTCGACCGGGAGCAGAGGCTCGTGGCGACGTGCGCGTTCCCAATTCTTCCGCAACTCCAGTTGGTGCGCGCTCGCCCATTCGATGACGAGGCGTAGCGCGCGAGTTGGGAGTCCACCAGCAATCGTGCTCAGCTCGTGAAGGTCGATCGACGCTTCGTCGTCCCCATACCGAGCATGGAAGTGGGGTCGTCCCGAATGGTGGCTTTCGTCGTGGTACATCCAGATCACGATTCCATAGAAGGCACTGATTCTTGGCATCGGCGCCACCCGGATTCTGGCGCCCGGTTCGGCCAGGATCCTTCAATCGGCCAGCAGGACGGCGTCGGCGCCTGGCGGGCAGTCAACCCTAGCCCGGGCACCCAGGAACGCCTCGTCGATCAGCAGCGCGATCGAGTCGGGGTCGCTGACCTTGGCCAGGGCGCGGGCGCCGTCGTCGCGCAGCAGCGTGGCCACGCCATAGGAAGCCGACCCGTCTCTCTCGAAGAGCAGCGTGCACGCCTCGGCGGTCCCCCGCGCCGGCTCTCCCACGACGGCGGACCGCGGCGGGCGATCGCGGACCTCGCCCAGGTCGGCGCGGCGGTAGCCGTCGCGCGGGGGCTCGCCGGACATCAGCCCCAGCGCGTGCTTGGTCATGTACCACCCCACCCCGGTGGTCAGGCCCAGGGCGCCCGGCTGCTGGCGCAGGATCTCCACCATGCGCGCGATCGAGTGGGTGACGTAGTTGTTGCCCGGCCCCCCGGCGAAGGCCAGCCCGCCGGTGACGGTCAGCGCGCGATCGGGCTCGGATCCGAGGCCCAGCTCGCGCGCGGCGACCTGCACGGCCGAGGGAAAGCAGGAATAGAGGTCCAGGTGAGCGACCTCGTCGATGTCGCGGCCACCGGCCTCCAGGAGCGCGCGGCCGGCGGCGCGGATCGCCGGGGAGGCGTCGAGCTCGCCGCGCTGGGACAGAAACCACTCGTCGCTGGCCTCGGCGCCGGCGTGGAGGAAGACGCAGCGCTCGGCCGGCACCCCGGCCTCTTGGGCCGCCTGCAGCGAGCACACGATCAGCGCCGCGGCCTGATCGACCAGCGGGTTGGCGTTCATGAGCTTGGTGTAGGGGAAGCTGACCGCGCGGTTCTGGGCCGAGGCGTCGGCGATCTCTGAGCCAGAGTGCACGGTGCGCGACCAGGCGTGGGGGTTCTCCCCCGCCGCGCCGGAGAAGCGCGACCACAGCTCGCCCAGCCAGCGCTGGTGCGCCTCCACCGTCCGGCCGGCCCGGTGGCGCAGCGCGTTCTCGATCAGCGGGTAGACGCTGACCGGCGCGAACAGGCCGACGGACTGCTCGGCGGGGGTGGTCGGCGGGCGGTCGGGGCCCAGCGTCCGGGTCGGCTGGCGCTCGTCATCCCCCGGCCAGTCCAGCTCCACCCCTTCCCGCCGCGCGAGCGAGACGGTGTGCAGCGCCTCGGCCCCGGCGATGGCGGCCACGTCGAGCTCGCCGCGGGCGATCGCCTCGGCTGCGTCGTTGACCAGCAACTGGGGGGTGTCGCCGCCGATGTGGGCGCTCACCGTCTCGGCCGGGCCCAGACCCAGGCGCTCGGCGACCTGGGCGCCCGGATCCCCGTAGGACCAGCACAGGACCCTGGGCACGCGCAGCGACTGCACCCGCCCGAGCAGGGGCTCGCCCGCGCCGCTGTCCTTCGCCGCGGCGCGCAGGGCGCTGGCGATCATCGCGCAGGGGTCGGGCTGCCCGAGCGGATCGTCGGGACGGCGGTCGTGCTGGGCGACGCCGGCGATCACCGGCAATCGGTCGGGCCCGGCGGACATCCCCATGCCCACAGCTTTACGCAGAATTGCGCGTCGGCTAAGACGCCCTTGAGGTGCTGGCGCTTTGGTGTGACGCGTGGCGTCGCCGCCTTTCAACGACCCGGCCCTGCTCGCGGGCTCCCCGGCGTGCCTGGTGTGCCGGCGCGCGATCTCCGACGGCGAGCAGGTCCTGCGGGTGCGCGGGCTCTCGGTGCACGCCCGGTGTGCGGCCTACCGGCGTCGCGCTCGGGCGGGCGCCGGCAGCGCGGGCGGCGCGATCGCGCCCGGAGCGGGGCCGGAGGCGGTCGACGGGGCGGAGGTGGACGCCTAGCCCCGGCGCCTAGCCGGGGCGCGCCAACCAGGGCGGCGCGGCTTTGACATACGCGCGCTCAGACGTGCCCGCCACGAGGGAGGCCGCTGCCAGCGGCGCGGATCGAGCTCGGCGCCACACAACGCGCATCCTGCCGCGAAGGGGCTGACGCGTTCGCCGCAGTTGGGGCAGAAGCCGGGGTGCACGAGCAATACAGATAGCGGCGCCAGGTTGACGGAACATAAAACGTCGAGCCCGAGCGGCGCCGAGCCCAGCTCGGCGGGCGCGGGTCGGTCTCGGCGCGCCGCTGCTACGGTCGCGCGGTGGCGGACGTCAGGACCGAGGCGGCGCGCCGGCACTTCGATCGCCGCGTCGGCGCGCCATGGTTGGCGGGCTACCCGGTGACGCCGGCCGACGAGGGGCGGTGAGTGGGCCCACCCGAAGGGGTCTCCCGGCTCGAGTGGCTGCGCCACCGGCGCTGGCTGGGCAAGATCAGCCGTGGCGCCGAGCGACGGGGCCCGTGGTGGGCGGAGATCCTCTCGGGGGTCGCCCTCAGCTATCCGGGCTGCTGCTACGTCGAGGTCGGGGTGGCGCTGGGTTCGACCATCAACGTGGTGGCGCCGTGCTGTCGCGAGGTGCACGGCTGTGACGTCTCCGAGGCGCACGCATTGCCGCGGGGCGCGCGCTTCTGGCATATGAACTCGGACGACTTCTTCGCGCGCTACGACGGCGCCGCTCCACAGCTCGTGTTCATCGACGGAGGGCACACCTACGACCAGGTCAAGCGCGACTACGAGAACGCGGCGCGGATCCTGGCGCCGGGCGGCACGATTGCGCTGCACGACACCTGGCCCGAGCGCGCGGAGGAAACCGTCCCCGAGCGCTCTGGAGATGTCTGGCGCCTGCGGGATGAGATCACCGCGGAGAAGCTGACGTTCAAGCGGTTTCCCGGCCTGACCTTGGTCAGGCCGGACCCCTAGCGGCAGGGGACCGGCCGAGTCCGCCGGCCCCGGGCCACCGCGCTTCGGCCCCGGCGACGTCAGGGAGGCAACGGTACGACTCAAGGCCCGGGCGCCGCGCAGCCGATACCCCCGAGGTCTCCCGTCCCTAAACGATCGAGCTTTCAGATGCCCGTCTCCCTTCGTAGCGTCGCACTTGCCGCCTGCGCATTTGTCGCGCTCATCTTTCCCACGACCGCCGGGGCGCGTCCGAGCCACCGGCCTGCGCGCAAGTGCACCGCCACCCACCGGCACGGCCATCGCGCCTGTCCTAAGCCACGACACGCCAGCCACGCCCACGTAAAGGCGGCCAAGCCCGATACGACCGCGCCCAGCGATCCGCCCACCACGCTCCCCGGTCCGCCAACGACGCTCCCGGGTCCGCCGACGACGGCCTCGGATCCACCCACGGGCTCCACGGGCAACCCGGCCCAGCAGTGTCGGGCCGAGCAGGCCGACCCGAGCTTCGCCGACAGCCACGGCGGTAAGTCCTTCGCGCAGTTCTACGGCACCAACCACAACCTGGCCAACGCCTTTGGCAAGTGCGTCTCCTCCAAGGCGCAGGCGCAGGGAGAGGGGGCAGACGACGGGGGCGGCGGCGATGGCTCAGGGGGCGGCGGGGGCTGAGGCTCGAGTCCGCGCGAGCGCAGAGCCGAGGTACAGGCTCAGCGCCCTCCGTCGAAGCGTTGATCGCCGGGAGCGTGGCCCGCGACCCGCGCCGGCACCCCGGTTACCACCGCACCCGCCGGCACGTCGTGAGTGACCACCGCGCCGGCCGCCACGAACGCCTGCGGCCCCACCCGCACGCCGGGAGTGAGCAGGGCGCGAGCGCCTATGCGGCAGGCGCGACAGAGCACGGGTGCATTCAGGACCGCGTCGCGCGGCAATCGGTCCATGGTGTCGTCGTTCATCGTCACCACGCCGGACCCGACGGAGACGTCGTCCTCGACGATCGTCCAGCCGGTCAGCCAGACGTTCGCCCCGGTTCGCACGCGTGCGCCGATCCGTGCCGCCGGGCCCACCGCGGCCCCGCGTCCAATCGACGTGCGCTCACCGATCCGCACGCCTTCTCGCACGTGTGACTGATCGCCGAGGATGGCGTGCGGCCCAATCCAGGCGCCGGCGAACACCACGGCTCCGCTACCGATCGTGGCGCCCGTCTTTACCACCAGCGGCTCGCCCGAGGGCGCTGGGGCCCGGGAGTGAGATCTGGTGACCGGGGCTTTGCCGAGCACCGCACCAGCCTGGACTACGACGCCGTCTTCGAGAACCGTGCCGGCGTGAATCACTGAGTTCGCGCCGATTTCCGTGCCGGCGCCGAGCTGGACGTCGCTGCCCAGCCTGAGGTTGGGGGCCGCACGTGAAGGGCGAAGGGCCGCCTCTGGCATCGGCACGAAGGCTATGCCGCCCGGCGCCCGAACCGCCGGGGCGGGTGTGTGCTGCCCCGTTGCGGGCGCTTCCCCTGCCTGCGGCCTCTGCCTCGCAACCGGTCGGCAGGACGAAGCGCTGCCTGCACCAGGCGCCAGCGGCGGGTCGCGGTGAGCTCGCTCAACGCGTGCCATGCCTGGGCGGCTGCCCCCCGTGCACTAGCGAGCTCGTCCTCGAGCTCATGCACGCGGGCGGCGAGTCTTTCCGTCTCGGCGTGCAAGATGAAAGCTCGTCCGTCTGCGCGATGAGCGACCCGGACGAGCCGAGCCAACTCCCGCAACGGGCCGCCGACGTGCGCCCGCCGGGGCGAGACCTGATGCAGGATTCTCACCAGCTCGGCGACGTGCTTGGTGGCCGAGTTGTGGGTGACCACGAGGTCGCGGTTGACCGTTCCCATCCCTGGGTCATAAGCGGCGAGGTCGACGATCAGCCGCTCCCGGTCGGTCACATCCGCTCGAGATTGGCCTCCGAAGTTGTCCGCCGAGAGCGTCGCAAAGCTTGAGGCCGTCACCCAGCCATCGCCGCCGTTGTGGTCGAATACATACGCGGCCCGTCCGCAGGCCATAGCCTCGTAGATCACCCGTGCCTTGCCGAACACGATGTCTGCTTCGTTGAGCACGAGCACTGACGGTCGTTCGCCGGCCGGCGCGAACGCACCCACCTGTAGTAGTTGGATGCCGCGCTCCTCACACGCGCTTGTCAGGAGCGCCATGCGCTGTCCGTGCAGGTAGTTGCTCATCGCGAGCGCGACCAGCGGCCGCTTGCGTAGCGGCCGGGTCGGCTTGAAGCGCTCCACGTCGACGGGCTGAGTAAGTCGCACTATCTCTTGGGGCAGCGCGAGGGCGCGGAGGCGACGTTCGACACGGTCGTACAGAGCGACCACCACCGCCACGACCTCCGGCAGCTGCGGCGGAAGCTGGAGATCAAACAGGTCGCTAAGCGCCACGAACACCTGGGGCACCCGCGGATACCGGACCGCCATCTGGTAGGCGACGACCCCGTCCTGAACGATTAGCGCGTCGGGCCTTTCAGGAAGTTCCCGGTCATTGCGGCAGACCCGTAAGCCCAGCTGCCTCGCCATCGCGCTCCCGGTCCCGTGATCGAGAGCGTGAAGCCACACTTCGTGACCCAGGCGCTGGAGGTGGTCGCCGATCGTGATGACGTAGGTCTCGCTGCCCCCGAGGGCCTCGAGCGAGGACGTGGAAAGCACAATCTCCATCGGCTTTGTGAGCGTAGTCTCCGACGCCCTCGTAAGCTCGCTCTAAGGGTGCGCACGTCTCGCGCTCAGCGCGAGAACAGGATCCCGTCCACCGACAGCGTCGTAGGTGACCGTGAATGCCTAGAACCTCTCACGGAGACGTTTACGCGTCCCCGGCCCACGGCGCACGGCGTGCGCGTGGGCGTCTGTCTACCTATCTATCTATCCGCAGCCGGTGTTGTTGCCGCAGTTGGGGCACGTGTAGCAGGACCCGGTCCGCTGCATCATGCCCCCGCACTGGGAGCAGGCGGGACCGAGGTCGAGCCCGACCATCTTGGCCGGGATCACCGGCGGCGAGGCGGTGAGCGCGGCGGGCGCCGGCTCGGGGTCCAACGGCTCCGCCGTCTTCTCCGCCTCGGCCGCCTCCGCCGACGCCGAGCCGTTACCGCCGCTCGACGCCCCGTCGCCGTTGCCGGCGGCCTTGGGACCTTCGGGACGGCCCGACTGCGCGGCCTCCTCGGCCGCCTTGCGGGCGCGCACCTCGGCGGTGAGGATCCCGAGCTCCTCCTGGGTCTCGGCGTCCAGGAAGCGCGACGCCAGCCAGCGCATGATGTAGTCGGGCATCGACTTGGCGAACGGGATCTCGGGGTTGAGGGTCATGCCCTCGGGCTCAAAGCGCATGTAGGAGAACTTGCGCACCAGCGTCTCGAGCGGGACCCCGTACTGGAGTGCGATCGAGATCGAGGTCGCGAACGCGTTCATCATCCCGCGCAGCGTCGAGCCCTCCTTGCCGATATCGGTGAGGAAGATCTCCCCCACCGAGCCGTCCTCGTACATGCCAGCGGTGATGTAGCCCTCGTGGCCGCCGATCGAGAACTTGTGCGTAATCGACTGGCGCTCGCGCGGCATGCGCTTGCGCTGCGGGCCGGCCTCGGCCAGCGCCCGGGCCACCGCCCCCTCGACATCGGCTTCAGTCCCCGCCGGGGTGCCCTTCTCCTTGTGGGCGTCGGTGCGCAGCGCCTGGGCGGTCTTCGATCCATCGCGGTAGATGGCCAGTGCCTTGATGCCGAGCCTCCAAGCCTGCAGGTAGGCGTCGGCAATGTCCTCGACCGTCGCGCTCTCCGGCATGTTCACGGTTTTCGACAAGGCCCCTGAGATCGATGGCTGGATGGCGCCCATCATCTTCAGGTGGCCCATGTGGGAGATCGCGCGCTCGCCCACGGCCACGTCAAAGACGGGTAGATGCTCGTCGGCCAAGCCGGGGGCCCCGATGATCGTGCCCTGTTCGTTGATGTAGGCCTCGATCTGCTCGATCTCCTCCTCCGAGTAGCCGAGCGTCCGCAACGCCATCGGCACGGTCCGGTTGACGATCGTCATCCGACCGCCGCCCACCAGCTCCTTGAACTTGACCAGCGAGAAGTCGGGCTCGAGGCCGGTGGTGTCGCAATCCATCAGGAAGCTGATCGTTCCGGTCGGGGCAATTACCGTCGCCTGGGCGTTGCGGTAGCCGTGCTGGTCGCCGAGCGCGACCGCCTCGTCCCACGACTCGCGGGCTGACTCGAGCAGAGCGCCGTCGGGAACGACCGCGTCTGGGATCGCATAGGCCGTGTCGCGATGCATGCGCATCACGCTGTTGTGGGGCTCGCGGTTCTCGGCGTAGCGCTCGTACGGTCCCTTGGCAGCCGCCACCTTCGCCGACTCAACATACGCGCGGCCCGTCATCAACGCGGTGATCGCCGCCGCGGTGCCGCGACCAGCATCGGAGTCGTACGGCATCCCGTTTGACATGAGGTACGCGCCCAAGTTCGCGTAGCCCAAGCCCAGCTGGCGGAATGCTCGCGCGTTCCTTCCGATCTGCTCGGTCGGGTAGCTCGACGGGTCGACGACGATCTCCTGGGCCAGGAGCACGATGTCAACCGCGTGCTCAAACGACTCGACGTCGAAGCTGCCGTCCTCGCGGCGGAACTTCATGAGGTTGAGCGACGCCAGGTTGCACGCTGAGTCGTCGACGTGCATGTACTCGCTGCAGTTCGCGACGACGAACCCGTCCACCAGATAAGAGTGGTGAAGCGGCTCGGTGAGATTGTAGACGTGCTCTTGGCCGTCATCCTCACGACTGACCAGCGTGGTCCCAGGCTTGGTGCGATAGAGCTCGCACTCCTCGACAAGCGCCTCGAGGGCCGCCTGCTTCCGTGGAGCCGAGAAACCGATCTCGCTGGCGAAGCGCGCGAGATCTGATCCGGTGATTCTGAGGTCGAATCCCTCACGCGAGAGGTAGGTCACTTCCTCGCCATCAGCACGGGTATACGAGAACTGCCCCTTGCCCCCTTCAGTGATGCGATAGATGCGTCCTCTGATCCCCCAGCTGGAAAGGAGCCGCTGGACGTCCTTGAGCAGGCTCTCGCTTCGGCTGCCCAGCCCGACGTATCGCGATGCCTTTCCGCCTTCTACACGCGACACGCAACCATCGGCCCCGAAGAGTCCGCGCAGGAACGCGGCCTGCACCTCGGATGGAGCAGTGAGGATTGCGCGCGGAACACGCTTGCCAGCGGCCCGGCTCGAGCTGACGCCGAGGCCGCGGAAAAGCCCACGCACCGATTCGCTTCCGGCCCGGAGCTGGACGGTGCCGTTGTCCATCTCCTGGCGCGATACACCGCCGATCAGCTCGCGCAGCAACCCCTCGTGGGCGTCCGCGAGGCCATCTGACCGGTCATCGCCGCCGTAGATCCAGTTCGTCTGAGTCTCAGTAAGGCAGCCATCCCCGACCAGGTGCCCAGTCAGCTCACCGAGACCCTCGGTCCAGCGATCCGGGAGCTCCTGGTAGGTGACGGTCCCACCACGCGTAAATGACTTAGCGGGAGCGGTGACCTTGATCGGAAGCTCCCAGGCATCGTCGGTCACCGGGGTGGCGCTGTCATTGAGCATCACGGCATCCTCGGCTGTCAAATCCTCCGCCGTGACGTAACCGCGGTTCAACGTCCAGATGCGGTGGTTGGGCGTGCAGCGAAGCTCGGCGCCGTTCGCAAAACGCAGCCGAACGATCGGCTTCACGCCGTTGCGCATGACTTCGACAGGTCGGCTCGCGACGATTCCTTCTCCGGGCTCGCCGGATGCCGAGCCGTTTTGGCCGGCGGTGGCGCGGTGCGTGTAGACCCTGATGTCCTCACCGTCCTCGATGCGTCCGACGAGCTCGCCGATCGTCACGAGGCCAGCGGTTGTGTGCACCCGCGCGTCGGCCGGGAAGCAAGGGTTCGAAGCGTTGATCCGCCCTGACTCCGGGCACGTGTGCCACTGGTTGATCGTCGTGTCGTACTGAAGGCCAGGATCTGCACACCTCCACGCCGCCTCGGCGATCTCCTTCATCAGATCCCGGGCGCGCACCGGCTCGCCGATCGGCTCGCCGGTGGCCCGCGCGATCAGGTGCCAATCCTCGTCGTCCTCGACCGCGCGCATGAACTCGTCGGTAACCCGGACCGAGTTGTTGGCGTTCTGGTACTGGATCGACTTGAAGCCGTCGCCGTCGATCGACAGGTCAAAGCCGGCGTCGCGCAGGGCCTCGGCCTTGTCCTCCTCCTTGGCCTTGCACCAGATGAACTCGCGGATGTCCGGGTGGTCGACGTCGAGCACGACCATCTTGGCCGCCCGTCGGGTGCCTCCGCCCGACTTGATCGAGCCCGCCCACGCGTCGGTTCCGCGCATGAAGGACACGGGCCCCGACGCGGTCCCGCCCTTGGACAGCGGCTCCATCGAGCCGCGGATCTTCGACAGGTTGATCCCCGAGCCCGAGCCGCCGCGGAAGATGATCCCCTCCTTGGTGTTCCACTCGAGGATCGACTCCATCGTGTCCTCGACGCTCAGGATGAAGCACGCCGAGCACGCGCAGCGCGGGTCGCCCTCCGGGTGCCAGCCCACGTTGAACCACACCGGTGAGTTGAAGGCCGCCATCTGGTGGAGCAGGATGTGGGTGAGCTCGGCCTCGAAGGCGTCGCCGTCCTCCGCGGAGGCGAAATAGCCGCGAGCCCGTCCCCACCCGGCGATCGTCCCGGCGACGCGGGAGATCATCTGGCGCACCGAGCGCTCGCGCTCGGGCGAGCCCAGCTGGCCGCGGAAGTACTTCTGGGCCACGATGTTGGTCGCGTTCTGCGTCCAGGTCTTGGGGAACTCGACGTCGGTCTGCTCGAAGGAGATCTGGTCGCCGTGGCCGATGCGCGCGTCGCGAAGCTCCCACTCGATCGCGTCGAATGGGTCGGTCCCGGGACTGGTGAAATAGCGCCGGATGCGCAGAGCCTCGCCGGGGACGACTTCCGGTTCGAACGCGGGCTGGTGGGTGCTCTCCATCGACCTACTCCTCTCTTCCTGCCGCCGATTTCACGGTCTTTGCGGCGGCCGTCGGGGGGTCAGGGGGTAACACCGGATCATCCGCTCGCGGCCGGACGGAAGTTCTCGCATACGGGGCCTCCACGCAGGACTCGCAGGGGACGCAAGCGCACTCCCCTATTCTACTGCCCCTAGCGTCTATCTCCTCCTCAAAGCCCTACAAATAGCGGGGATCGCCAGGCGCCCAGACGCCAGGAAAGTAGGCGTAGTGAGTGTAATTGTCGTGCTACGGTCATGCCATGGCGCGCAAGTCGGAACCGTTCAGCATCCGCCTGTCGAAGGGAACCCTCGACCTGGTGGCCCGCGAGGCCGAGCGCACTCGCCGCAGCAAGGGGGCGGTGGTGGAGTCGCTTGCCGAGGAGGCGATGCGGATGCGCAGGTTCCCGGGCATCGCCTTTCGCGAGGAGGACTGGAACCGACGGGCCTGGGTGATCGGGACCGGGCTGGACGTCTGGGAGGTGATCGCCCTCGTGCGCAGCTTGGGGTCGCCCGAGGCCGTCACGTCGGATTACCAGCTGAGCGAAAGCCAGGTCGCCACCGCGCTCGCCTACCACGGGGAATTCCCCGAAGAGGTTGACGCCATGATCGCCAAGAACCAGCGGCCGCTCGAGGAGCTACAACGCGAGTACCCCCACATCACCGACACCCATACCGCCGAGTGAGAGCTGGTGCGGCTCTTGCTCGACGCGCACCTCTCGGCTTCTGCCGTAGGGACACCCCTGCGCGAGCGCGGCCACGACGTACGAGCCGTCGATGAGGAACGCGCGCTCGACGGCGCCGCCGATGAACGGCTGCTGGCCCTCGCTACGGCCGAGGAGCGGATCATGGTCACCTTCGACGCCGATGATTTCGCGCGCCTAACACGGATCTGGGCCGGCGGTGGCCGCCACCACGCGGGCTGCCTGATCTTCGTCGGCATCGACCACTCCGAGTTCGGCCTCACGCTGCGGGTCATCGACAGTGCCCTCGCCGCCCGCCCCGAGCAACAGAAGTGGCGCGATCACGTGGCCTGGGGAACCCGGGCGGCTGCGACCTGATCGCGGGCGATCCGCCAAACGTCGCAATCCAGCTCAGGCCGAGGCCCAGGCCTACGTGGGTTCCTCTTCTCCGTGAGCAATCGCGAGGTCGCGCAGGTCCCACCGGGAGCGGGAGTGGCGCGATCACCTCTTGGGATGCCCCGCAGCGCCTCGGCCCACCCGCGGCCCAGAAGGGTATGTATACTATGCGCATGGCGCGGGTGAACGTGTATCTCCCCGACGAGCTCGCACGGCGCGTGCGCACAGCCGGACTCAACGTGTCGGGTCTGGCCCAGGAGGCGCTGCGCGGCGCGCTGGAGGCCGGTGAGACCGACCGCTGGCTAGAGCGCCTGGAGGCGATTCCCCGCGCCGACATCGCACACGAGCGCGTGATCGGCGCACTGGACGCCGCGCGCGAGGAGCTCGGTGCCAGAGGCTGAGGCCGCTGGCGCCGTCGTCGACGCCTCCGCGATGGTCGAGGCCTTGCTGGGAACCAAACTCGGAATCCAGGTCCGAGCGCGAATGCGAGGACGCGAGCTGCACGCGCCCGCGCACCTCGACGCCGAGGTGCTATCGGCGTTCGGGCGCCTGCACCGCGCGGGCGACCTAGCCGCAGCCGCCGCCCAAGCGGCCCTGCGAGAGCTCGCCGATGCTCCGATCCGGCGACATGCGCTCGCCGACCTGCTCTCCGATGCGTGGTGCGCCCGCGAGCAATTTCGGCTCGTCGACGCTCTCTACGTCGAGCTGGCTCGTTCGCTTGGCTCGATCGCGTTGCTGACTACGGACGCACGCCTGGGCAACCAATGCGAGGTGGCCGAGCTCATCGACGCGCCGCCCCCGTAGACCCTCGCGCCCCAGCCCCCGCCGGGCCCCCCTCGCCAGACCCAGACCGCCCTGAGCGCTCCTCCAGCCGCGCCAGCTCGGCGGCGAAGTCCTCGGGGTCCGAGAAGGCCCGATAGACCGAGGCAAAGCGCACGTAGGCGACGGGGTCCAGCCCCCGCAGCTCACGCAAGACAAGTTCGCCCAGGGACTCCGCACCCAGCTCCCCTCCCGCGGCCAGCAGCGCCCCCGCCACCCGGTCGGCCACGGCCTCGAGCGCGCCCACCTCGACCGGGCGCTTGACCGCGGCGCGCAACAGGCCGCGCAGCAGCTTGTCGCGCTCAAACGGCTCGCGCCGCCCGTCGCGTTTTATCACCACCAGCGCCGCGGGCTCGGCCCGCTCGTAGGTGGTAAAGCGCCGCCCGCAGCCGGCGCACTCGCGCCGCCGGCGCAGGCCGACGGCCGCCTCGCGCGTCTCCAGCACGTGGGTGTCGGGCGACTCGCAGAACGGGCAGTGCACACCCCGATTCTACTGTCCCTAGCGTCGGCATCTTCCCTAAGCCCTACAAATAGGGGATAGTGGCGCAATGCGCCTCTATCCCGATCTCCCCCACCCCAGGCGGCGCACATTCGCCCGCGACGCCGCCGTCGTACTCGTGATCCTGACCTGCGCCGCCCTGGGCCTGTGGGTCCACCACTCGGTCGATCGCCTCGGTCGCCTGGGCCACGGCGTAAAGCTCGCCGGCCAGACCGTCCAGACCGGCTTTCAGAGCGCCGGCGACGCCGCCCAGGGCATCCCGCTCGTCGGCGGCCTGGTCTCCGATGCCCTGCACCGGGCCGGCGCCGGCTCCGGCGGCGCGGTCGCCGCCGAGGGCAGCGCCGGCGAGTCCAGCGCCCACCGCAGCGCGTGGATCCTCGGCGCGCTTGTCTGGCTACTGCCCAGCGCCACCGCCCTGGCCATCGCCCTCCCCGGCCGCCTGCGCCAGGTCCGTCTCATGCGCGAGGCCGAGACCGCCCTGACCGAGGGACCGGCCGGCGCCCGCATTCGGCTGCTGGCCACCCGCGCGGCGCTGACGCTTCCGGCAGAGGCGCTCCTGCGCCACACGCCCGACCCGATCGCCGACCTCGACGACGGCCGCTACGCCCCGCTCGTCGCCGCCGCCCTCGACGACCTGGGCTTGCGGGGGCCGCCGCGGCGCGCGCAGTAGCGGGCAACGAGCTTCGCCGATGGCCGGCCACCTGCCCTGAAGCCAGCTCCACGACGATGTAGGCGAAAAGTAAGCTGCGCCCCGTTGGGGACCGGACCCGCCCGATGCCGCAGTCGTCGATGGGACGCGCTCGTCCTCGCGGCGTTCGCGCTTTGGTCGATCGCTCCCGTGGTCGCCCTGCTGATCAAGGCTCACCGCGATCACGGGGCGTTCGCGGGCGTATTCGCGCCGATCACTCCGTATGACCAGTTCAGGTACTTGGCCTGGATTCGCGACGCCGGCGAGCACGTGCTGATCGCGAATCGGTCCGGCTCGAGCTCCAGCGGCCACGTGTACCTCCACCCGATGTTCCTGCTATCGGGGCTCGGCTGGAGGCTCGGGCTCAGCCTCCAGCTCGCCTATCTGGCGTGGTTCCCGGCCGCGGTCGGCTCGATCTTTTTCGGATTCCGCGCGTACGTGCGCCGGCTGCTCCCGGCCCGCAGGTTGGCCGCGACCGCCGCACTCGTCATCGCCCTCTTCTACCTGACGCCGCTAGTGCCCCTGTTGGATTACGGACGCATCGTCACGGCGACCGGCGCCACGGACCTGATTACCCAAGCCGGCCCGCTGGCGCCGTTCTGGGAGCTGTGGGGCTATCTCCCGACGGCCTTAGCCCTCGGACTGATGCCCGTCTACTTCCTCGGGCTCGAGCGCACCCTCGATCAAGTTCCGGGCGGGTCGCAGCACCCACCGCCCCGCCACCTGTTCCCAGTCGCCGCCGCTGGCCTCGCGTCGGCGTGGTTGAGCCCTTGGGGCGGGCTGACGCTCCTGCTGGTCACGATCGCGGTTGGCCTCCTCCAGCGCCGGCTGCGAGCCCTGATCGTCCCGGTCGCGGCGATCTCGGCGCCTCTCGTCTACTACCTGATCCTGTGGCGCGTCTCTCCGGCGTGGGGCTTGACCGCGATTCAGTCCCTGGGCATCTGGGATCCCCACTGGCTGACCACGTTGGCGGTGTTGACCCCTCTCGCGCTGCTCGCAGCGATGGCCCTGCGTGGAGCCGGTGGTGAGCCCCAGGAGCAGATCGTCCGTCTGTGGCCGGTGGTCGCCCTGGCGTGTTTCGTGATCCTGCCGGCCACTTCTCGCATGCTCGCGCTCACAGGAGCGACGCTGCCGCTGGCGGTCCTCGCCGTGCGAGCCTGGAACCGACGAGTACACAGAGCCGCTGTGGGTGCAGCCGGGGTAGCGCTCCTCACCCTTCCCGGCATGGCCTATGCGGCGCATACGTTCCGCGACTACGTTCGCAACGCGGCTACGCCCTACACCCTGGCCCAACCGGAAATGGCGGCCCTGCGCTACGTGGCTTCGTCGAGGCCGGGGCGCACATTGACGACGCCCTATCTGAGCGCAGCGCTTCCGGCGTTGGTCGGCGCCACGTCCAGCGGGGGCTATGACCTGACCGGGGCAAATCTCGTTCTGCCGTCCGACGCGGTCGAGCGCATCTTCAACGGCCATGCGAGCCTGGACGCCACACGCCAAGCGGTGGTTCGCTTCGACGCCAGGACGTTGGTATCTGACTGCCGCCCCGCCAGAGCTGATCTCACTCGGTTGCTCGCGCCCCTCGGCTACGAGAAGCGCTCATTCGGCTGCGCCTCGGTTTATCACTCTGTCCGTCAAGCCTCGACAAGCCGCTGATAGTCGGCTTCGACCCTCTTGAACAAGTGCTTCCGGTCGAGCTGCGACCAAATGATCGCGCCCGCCAGCGCCTCCGCGGAACCGACCGGCACCACGGTGAGCCGAGCGTCGCGGTAGATCGGCTCTGACACCCAGGACAACTCTGAGACGATCCCGGGGTACCGAGCGCCAAGGCTTCGAATACGCTCAGCGGAGCGCTGTCGCTTTCTGGGACAGACGCAAACCCGCACTGCGTGATACCCGAACGGCATCTCTGCGTGAGGAATAGCCGGGCGGAGGCACACTGTGCCGCGAAGCCCAAGCTCGTCGCATAGGCGCAGCACACCGGCCACAAAAGGGCGCTCAGTGACTGGGTCCCTAAACGCCCCACTTTTCGGCCAGGCGCTGGCGATTGCGTCTACGGATCGACCTAAGCGATTCGGACCTGCCGGCGTAGGCGACCCGGACCCAAGGCAGAGCTCGACGCGCCGAGATCCGCGGCTGATGGTGGAAGTCCACATGCAAGACGTAGGACCGTAGGCCAAGCTTCTTGCGGATTGCGAGCGAGAGGTCAACTTCTTCCCAACAGCACGGGGCGTAGTCCTCATCGAAGCCTCCAACCCCTTCGAACGTGTCTTTTCGTACCGCCAATAGAGGTCCCCGAACGGCGCGACATTCCCGTGGTGTTTCGGATGAGTCGGCTCGCGGGGCGTCTTGCTTCGCATCCCAGCTGTCGACGCCTACGATCCCGGCTTGCTCAACCGACTCAAGAACCCCCGCGAGCAGAGCAAGAGAGCGGGGGCCCGGGATTACATCATCGTTGCCAAAGACGAGAATCTCGCCCCGTGCGACGTCAGCGGCCGCGTTCCACCCTGGTCCGACACCGAGGTTCTCTGGAAGGCGCACGGCCCGCACACCCTGGGGGGCCACAGACTCGGGAACTCCGTTGAGAGCCACGACTAGCTCCCCGTCTGTTCCTGCGAGTCCGGCCGAAAGTGCGTCCTGCAGACGTACAAGCCGTTCCGCTCCGCGTAGCTCGTGAACCGGAACGCATACGGAGATCATCCTGACCCGTTTCTGCTGGATCGACCTCCACTTACGCCAGACACACGCGATCTCATCTTCTCAGCACATCGGCCGCCGCACTGTAGATGCCGCTCGAATATCGCTGGTAATGCCCCAGACGCCACTCTGCACTAGCTCTAGCAATACGTCCGGGTAAACGCGCCCGCGCAATGGACGCGCGAGCATGCAAGTGGGTGCGAAGCTTGTCGAGTTGGCACAGGCTCGCGCGCGCGCGTACAGAATCCAGGTGCTCTGACAGGCGCGTACGGAGCAGCTCGATGGCCGCGAGTCTGCGGTGGAGATCCGCTGCAGGGCCCGTCCGCTTGGCCGTAAATGCCCGCTTCAAGCCGTTGCGCATCCGTCCGTTCATACCAGCCTCACGCAGGCCGATTTCCTGACCTGAGTGAACTCGGTATGACATGAGCGGCTGTTTGATAGCGACCGACGGGGCGACTGCCTCAACCAACGAGATCATCCATGCGTCGTGCCTGATCGCACAGCCGGCGGGATCGGCTGGAAACGGCAAGATTAGATCGCGATAGACCGTGCGAAAGGCGAGTGTGCATCCAGGTATTCGCGAATTCACGGTCAAATCGAGCAGCCGGTCCGCCGGTCCGCTTGGCACAGACGGGTCGACGCCAAACTCGTGCCACAGTGAGGATCCGACTGGCTGCCCCGCCAGGTCCATCACATGTCCGTCGCTGAACACCCAGCCGGCCGCGGGCTCTGCCTCGAGCGCATTCGCAAAACGCTGGAGCTTCTCCAGATGCCATCGGTCATCTTGGTCGCACAGCGCTATCACGTCGCCGCCGCAGGTGTAGATGGCCCGCTCGAAGGCCCTGGTCGAGCCCTGGCGTGACTGAGCGGGTAGTACGCGCACGGGAAATGGCGCGACCTTCACGAACCGCTCGAGCTCGGCTTGGGTGCCGTCCGAAGACCCATCGTCTGCGACGACGAGTTCGCACGGGAGCCAGGTCTGCCCGGACAACGACTGCAGCTGCTCCCGGAGGAATCGGATCCCGTTGAATGTCGCCAGGGCGATCGATATGCGCGGCGCTGCTGGGTGTTCGGTCACCGTCTTTTCAAAGGAGCTCAGCTGACTCGCCTGGTCGGCCTAGGATATTGGTGTGCCGCGCCCGATCTGCATTCTCGGGATGCATCGCAGCGGCACGTCGCTGGTCGCCGAGATTGTCCACGAACTGGGCGTGGGGCTCGGCCCTGACGACACCATGCTCAAGCCAGACGTCTCCGAAAATCCGCGCGGATATTGGGAGCAAACCGCGATCCGGTCAGTAAACGACCAAATCCTGCGTTCGCTCGGCGGCTCCTGGTGGCGGCCGCCCGCCTGTCCCCCGCGATGGGAGCGCGATCCCGGGCTAGTCCCATTCCGTGACGCCGCCCGTCGTGCCCTCGGTGAGATTGCGGGAGACGCGCCCCGTTGGGGCTTCAAGGATCCTCGCTGCTCGATCACGCTGCCGTTCTGGCAGACCGTGACCGATGACCTGGACTATGTGGTGTGCTTGCGCGATCCCGCGCAGGTGGTCGCGTCGATGAAGCGCCGGTACCAACACGCGCCGCGCGATCAACGTCTACCACTGGGCTCACGTATCTGGCCACCTTCGTGGGCCAGGTTGTGGATCAGGTATACGATCGACGCACTCCGCTACACCAGCGGCTGCCGAGCGATCGTGGTCCGGTATGAGCAGCTATTGGTGCCGGACTCAAGCGAACTCGCGCGTTTGGGAGCCTTTGTCGGCGGGAGCGCACCGGATCGGTTGGATCGGGCTCGGGCCGTTGTTGATCCGGCCCTGTGGCGCCAACGTGATGTCGCATCCTCTCGGATGAGACTGCGACCTAGTATGAAACGAGCCGCCAGGATCTACCGCGAGCTGTCTGCTGGCCTCGGCTAGACGGTCTCGGAGCTTCGCTCCGCCGGATCACGCTCGGAAGGCCCTAATTACGCTCCGGGGCCTGCACGTTTGCATTGCAACCCGCGAGTTCCCCCCGGCCACCACACATACGGGTGGGCTCGGCGCCCAATTCAGCGCGCTTGCCGCTGCGATGGCGGACCTTGGAATCAAGGTGACCATCGTAACTCGGGCCGAGTCGGGCGGCCAGCGAATCGGGGCCTTCGACCTGATTCGTATCCCGCGGCGCGCCGGGCTCACTGAAGATCTCAGCTGGGCGTTCAGCGTCCGGCGAGCCGTGGCTGCTGTCTCCCCGGATGTCGTCTTGGCGGCTGAGTGGCGCCACCCAGCATTGGCCTGTACCTTCGGGGCGCGAACCTGGGCGGTAGTCACCTGCCTTGCGGGCTCTCTCGCCCAACTGCGTCGGCTTGGGAGGGAGCACCGACGCGACCGCCAAGTCTTGCGTGTCGCAACCCGGTTGCTCGGCGAGCGGCTTCAGACCACCCGAGCTGACGCCATCATCGCACCCAGCGAGGCGGTTTTGGATTGGGCATCTCGCCTCTGGCCAATATCGGCAAACCCCACGCGGGTGATCCCTAACTGCGTGGATCTCAAGCTGCTCCAGAAGAACGCACCCGCGGCCCGCCCAGCTGGCTATCCCATTGAGGGTCGATCAGTCGTGTTCGTGGGGCGCCTCGACACGCAAAAAGGCGTGGACGTCCTCGTCGAGGCAATGCTCGGCGTCTGGAATCGGGTCCCCGACGCGCGTGTCGTCCTCATAGGCTGGGGTCCCCGGTCGACCATGGAGGAGATTAGGCACCGCGTGCGTGCGAGCGCTGGTCGTCTTTATATCCTTGGGCCCCGCCCCCATGACGAGGTCTGTGCCGCGCTAGCCCGAGCAGCCGTCGTGGTCGCGCCATCGAGATGGGAGGCGTTTGGACTCTCTGCGCTCGAGGCCATCGCTCTCGGCCGCCCGGTGGTAGCCACCAGCGGGAGCGGTTTTGAATCCTTCCTGGAGAGTGAGCGCAACGCACTGCTCGTGCCGCCGGGCGATGCCAGTGGACTAGCGGCAGCGATCATCCGGCTGCTTCGGGACAAGGGGCTCGCCCAAAGGCTTGGTGATGGCGGCAGGGCGGATGCGCACGCGTATGACTCGCCACTGATCGCTCGCCGGTATCTCGCGTTCTTCCGCGAGATCCTTGCCCTCAGGGATTCCGCCTGAGCAGACGCGGGCGAATCATGTATGCGCGGTCGCGGAGGCTCAGCGCTGAGCGGGGGCGTGGTAGCGGCTGGCCATCGAGCCTGAAGATGGCCATAGGCACCTCGAGGACGCGGGGATGGTTGACGCCATGCCCCCAGTACCCATCTTCGCCGAAGCACTCCCCGTGGTCTGCGCAAAGCACCACCACGGTCGGACCAGGAAGCGAGTCGAACAGGCGAGGGAGTCGGGAATCGAGGAATTCGGCTGCCTCCACCTGATGGGCGAAGTGCGGCGTCGCCTCACCGACTGCACCTTCCTCGCGCGATGGCCACTGCATCGCGTCCGAGGACATCGGCCAGAGATCGGGGGCTGGCTTGCCTGCGTATGTGAATGGAGAGTGGGTCTCGCCGAAGTTGATGAAGCCGAAGAAGGGTCGCTCGGAATCCAGGTTCTGTAACACGAAGTCGATTTGCTGGTCTGCATCTGTTCCCGTGAACTTGAACACTTCAAAGCCCGCAGTCAGCGACGCCTGTCGGAACCAGTTCATGGCTCCGGCGCCGACAGTCTGGTAGCCGCGCTCGCCTAGGCCAGCGGGGACGTTCCAGGTCGAAGCTGTACTTGCCAGCGACCGACGCCCGCCGCCAACCGTGAGTCTCTGCAGGGTGAAGAGCTGCCCGTGAAATCGGTTGAGGTAGGGAACGGGCTCCTCCACAAGCGGAAGGTGTCCCGAGAAAAAGGCTTGGTGGGCGGGGTAGGTGAAGTTGCCGGGAGTCTGAGCCCGATATATCTGACCGCGGGAATCGAGGTTGGGGGTGTCCGCCCGAGATAGTACGTCGTAGCGACAGCTGTCGTAGGTAAGCAGTAGGAAACTCGGATCTCGGCCCATGGCCAATGCCGAACGTTAGGTGCGGTTGGCTCGCGTCCGCCGCAATTGCCCCGTCATCCCACCGAGCCGGCGTCTCCACGCACCAACCGCCTTGGTCTCAACCGGACCGAGGAGGCGCAACGTCATGTACGCGTCAGCAAAGTCGTCGTCATACCGAGCGAGACCGTCGCGGTCTCGAAGGAAGGACCTCGACTTGGAAGCCTCGTCGTAGTGAACATGCCACCCGCGTGCCCGCTCGTCTGGATCCCACCGCGGAACGCGCTCCACCAGGACCTTCTGCTCCCCGTGGGCCTGTGAGCGGATCGGGTAATGCTTGCGGAGAAAACGATACGGATATACCCGCCTTCGCTCAAAGCTCGCGTCGTGGCCTCCAGACGAGGCCAGGCTAGCCCGCCCCGCTGCCGCGTCCCACGCCGCGACGTGCGGCAACGTGGCCGCTGTCGCTGGGAACTCGAACCACCGGAAGTGCGAACCGAAGTCGTTGCCCGGGACGAAGCTGTCATCGACCGGATGGAACGTGGCAACCGAGAAATCGACCGCATTGAAGCCCTGGGTCCCCACCCACCAGAAGGCATCGCGAAGCGTAACGCCCGGCCAGGGGGACTCCCGCAACTCGTCAACGCTTTGAAACAGGATCCAGCCACGCCGCCGGGCGGCAACGTCCTCGACTCGCCGAAGCAGGGACGACCACTCAAACCTCGGTGTCGGCCGCTCGGGAAACCGCTCGACCGTTACCGGTGGGCTACGCGCCATCGCTGACGCGAGTTCAAACGTGCCATCCGTCGACCAGTTGTCGATGATGTGCACCTCCATTCCCTCGCGGAGCAGCGCTTCGATGGAAGCGACCACGATGTCGACCTCGTTATAAGCGGGGATCACGGCGGCAACGCGGAAACCAGCTGGCGCGCTCCGCGGCGGAGCCCTCCCATAAGGCTCGATGATCGCCAGCGCTTCAGCCGCTGCTGGCTGCGACTGCTGGCTTGCCCAACCTACGAATGAGGGCGTCACGTCCACTCTTGCCAACGCGGTCCGTAATTGATCAAGCGAGCTGGGGCGAGGGCCCGCCTCTACGGTGGCCGAGATGACGGTAGCGGCCCGACCTCGTGCGAACTCGCCAACCGCAGCGAGATAGGCATCGTCGTGCAGCTGGGCCAGCTCGCAAGCTACGACGCCGACAGCCGCCCCTCCGTCAACAATCTTCCGCGGGCTCGCTCCAGTGCGAAACTCGACGACTGCATCGGCCTCCCGAACCGTTGCCAGGTGGTCGATCCAGCGGCTTCGATCGGGCGGGGGGGTGCGGCTCCTACTCACGGCAACCGGTGAGAATGTATGGCGTGACGCAGTTCCGCGAGCTGAAAACAGCCCATCGCGCGGTTCCCGACGACTACATGGCCTATGTGGGGCCGGCCGTCGATTACGACCTGCTCGGTGCCGCGCAATTCAGCCTGCTCGTTGCCCTTGGGCTGCGCCACCATCACGCCCTGCTCGACTATGGATGCGGGTCTCTGCGCGCGGGAAGATTTCTTCTCCCGTTTCTCGACCCTGGTCACTATTACGGCTTGGAGCCAAATACGTGGTTGCTCGAGGCCGCTCTCGACCGACAGTTGGGTCGGGACATGCTGGATATCAAGCAGCCGACGTTCCTCAGTCACGACTCCTTTGGCACCGGCGAGTTCGGGCGGCGATTCGACTACATCCTGGCGCACTCGATCCTCAGTCACACCGGGCCGGGGCTTATCGATCGGGTGCTTTCACAAATCGTCGCCGGCCTCGCCGACGATGGGCTGGCGTTGGTAACCGTATGCCAAGCTAGATGGCCCAGGCGCTCAGAGGCAAAATCGCACGGCTGGGTGTATCCCGAGGCAGTGTGGTACCGAGCTTCGGACGTGCGTGCTCGAGCCCGAGCAGCCGGTTTTCATTCGGTGGCCCTGCGCTGGCGACACCCGCGGCAGCGGTGGTACGCGTTGGCCCACCACCCGGCCCGTCTCCCATCGGCGCGCCAGCGACTTATGGCCGGAACCTACCCGCGGGCCAGCCTCAGGAAGACCGCCGGGCGCCAAGTCATCGAGCGGTGCCCGCCCCACATATGGGAACGCGTGCTGGCAATTCGTTGGAGGCGCGGTCGGGGGCGCACAGCCGGTTCCTAGGCAGCGGCGCTCGCTTGCACACTATCCTGCGGCTCTTGCCTAGGAGCGCGGCATCTCAGCGTCTGCGGGAGCTGCGGGTGCCTTCGTCCTATCCCGCGCCTAATCCAACTCCGGGGTTGTCGATCCGCGGCGTGCGCAAGCACTATCGGAACTCTGAGGTGCTCGGCGGGGTTGATCTGGAGATCGCTCCCGGAGAAGTCGTCGCGCTGCTAGGACCAAATGGCGCAGGGAAGAGCACGCTGTTGCGCATCATCGTGGGCACTGTCGCCGCCAACGCGGGGGATGTCATTATCGGCGGCCACGACATGCGGCGCGATCCGCTCGCTGCACGGGCTGCGGTCTCTTGGGTACTCGGCGATGAGCACGGTTGGTACTGGCGGCTCACCGGGATCGAGAATCTCACGTTCTTCGGCATGCTGCGAGGAATGGATCACTCAGCTGCCCGCGCACGCGCAAGGGCCGAGCTCGAGCACCAGGATCTGGAGCATGCCGCCAATCAACGCCTGGGCGAGTATTCGACGGGAATGCGTGCGCGCTTGGCTCTTGCCCGGGCAAACCTGATCCCCACGGCAGCCATGGTCCTCGACGAGCCCGGACGGGGCCTCGACGCGCCGGCGAACGAACGCCTTGTGGCTTTCCTCAGGAGCCTCGAGAGCACCGCTGTCCTCGTGGTGACGCACGATCTGGAGATGGCTTCTCGCATCGCCGGGCGATCACTGGTCCTACGCGAAGGGGTTGTGCGAGAGCAATTCGCAGGCGGCACGCCAGCCGAGATCCTGGCGACAGGGCTGGTGGACGGCCCATGAACTCTCGGCTCGCGGGGGCACTGGTCTGGCGCGACTTCCGGATCGAGCTCTCGTATCGAGTCCCGTGGATGCTGGACGCGATCGGGCTGGTGTCCGTGCTGGCGATCTACTTCTACATCGTGCGCTTCACCCGGGCGCTGGCTCCTGGAGCCAATAACTTCTTTACCTACATCGTTCCGGGGCTGGCGCTGATTCGCTTTCAACTCGGACTCGGACGCACCCTGGCTTCGATGGATCGCGAGCAGTCGTCCGGAACGCTGGAGCTGCTGATCAGCTCACCTGTACGGGCGTGGGCGGTGGTGGCCGCCGCGAGCCTGTACGAACTCTCACGCAGCCTGGTCATGGCCTTAATCGCCCTTGCGCTGGGACGATGGCTGTTTGGCGCCGGCCTAACACTTGGACCGCGGTCTTGGCCAGCACTCGGGTTCGGGCTGGTTGGTGCTGCCGCGTTCTACCTTGCACTGACCGGGGTCACATGCGCGGTGCTGATTGCGTTCAAGCAGGGGCTACCCGTCGCGGGGGTGCTTGGGGCGGTCCTCCCGGTCATCTCCGGGATCTACTTTTCGCCGCACGTCTTGCCGGCCTTTCTTCATAGCCTGACCAACATCTTCCCACTCTCGCTCGCCGTGCAGGTGGTCCGGGCGGGCGTGGTGGCCGGGAGCTTCCCGGTAGGGAAAACAGTGGTGATGCTCGCGACCTCATTCGCCTGCCTCCCGCTGTCGGCCATCGCGATTCATGCCGCTGTGGCCCGAGCCCGCAGGCTGGGTACCCTCGGCCAGTACTGACCGGAGTGCTGACTGGTCGCGACATCGTCCTGATCGCGAGCATCGATTGGGAGCCGCTGTGGCAGAGCCATCACGAGGTCGCTACGCGGCTGGCCGACGCTGGGAATCGAGTTCTGTTCGTGGAGAACACGGGGATCCGGATGCCCACGGTCTCTGACACGTCGCGGGTGGCGAAGCGGGTCCACAGGTGGACGCGCTCTGTCCGCGAGCCCGGTCAGGTTCGACCGAACTTGTGGGTGTATGCCCCAGCAGTGCTCCCGCCGTTTGAACCGCCAGGCATCCGCAGGCTGAATCGCGCTCTGTTCCTGCCAGCGATCTCGCGCGTGGCACGTCGGCTCGGCTTCGTGGACCCGATCATCTGGACCTGGCTTCCGACCGATACGGCCGTGGACCTCAGCCGGCAACTCCGAGGGCCGCGATCCGTCCTCATCTACTTCGACATCGCCGATTTTTCATCGCTCGCGCGCCGCTCGGCGAGCCTTGCGGCCTCCGAGGTGGAGCTCCTTCGCGAGTGCGATCTGGTGCTGGCGTACGACGAGGCGAGCCAGCGGCGGGCCCAACAGTTCGCGCAAAGAGTGGAGCGGGTCCCGCCGCTGGTCAACCTCACGCGCTTCTCCCTGGCGCCAGTAAGGGCTCGGCTGCCTGACCGGCCGCTGATTGGCTACATCGGCGGCCTACATCGATTTCTCGACCTCCAGCTGATCGCGGAGTCGGCACGCAGTCGACCGCAATGGGACTGGAGGCTCATCGGCCCTCACCAGACCGACCTGTCCCAACTCGCTGGCCTGAGCAACGTACGGCTCGACGGTGCCCGAGATCACTCAGAGCTTCCCGCCCTGGTCGCCCAATTCGACGTTGGTGTGGTGCCGTACCGCGTGGCGGCGGATACCCGGTCCCTCGCCCCAACCAAGATCAACGAGTACCTAGCTGCCGGGAAGCCAGTGGCCGCTATTGAGCTTCCTTGGGTAAAGGAGTTTCAGGCTCGGCATCACGTGCTCGAGGTCTCTCCCGCGTCGGTCGAGCTGTTCATCACAGCCTGTGAGCGGGCCCTCCGATCGAGCGTTGATCCCGCGGCGGCGAAGCGACGAAGGCAGGTGGCTGCAGAGTCCGCGTGGGAGACACGGCTCGAGTCGATCTCGGCGATCGTGGAGGAGATCGTCCGAGAAAAGGAGGTTCGGGATCCCTGAACCTCGCGGCCGGAACGGCGCCTGCGCTTCGCATGCGGCTCCGATTCCGACTTAGCGTACGCGCCCGGGGGTCCGATCCGAGCGCCGCGACCTGCTGCCTTGGACTTCGAGAGTCGACGTCGAAGTCGGCTGTGTCGTTGACGTTCGTCGAGCGCACCCCCGTCGCGCTTTCCGAGGGGCGGTGCTCGAAGACGTCGAGCTGCACCGCTCACAGCGACGACTGCCCAACGTGCCGCCGCTACACGGGGACGGCCGTTCGATGCGAATCGACGACATCGCCGATGATGCCGTCTAGCCCCACTGTGGGTTCCCATCCAATCGCGCTATTAATCTTCCGCGTATCCGGGACACGCCGGTGCATGTCCTCAAAGCCGTCTTCATACGCCTCGTCATAGGGGATGAACGCGATCTCCGATTCGGTGCTGCATTCCCGGATCACCCGATGGGCAAGGTCAAGGATCGACACTTCCTCCGAGCTACCCACGTTGAACACCTCGCCACGCGCCTCCTCGTTGAGCATTAGATCTGCCAGCGCCCGCGTTACGTCCTGTACGTGACAGAAGCAACGGCGCTGCTCGCCGGTCCCGTAGACCGTCAGCGCCTGATCCGCGAGCGCCTGGCGGACGAAGCGAGGGATGACCATGCCGTAGCGCCCGGTCTGGCGAGGTCCGACCGTGTTGAATAGACGCGCGACGACGATCGGAAGCTTGCGCTCCTTCCAGTAGGCGATGGCGAGGAACTCGTCGACGGCCTTTGAGCACGCATATGCCCAACGGCCGACGCTGGTCGCCCCGAGCGTGAGATCGCCCTCCTCGCGGAAGGGCAGGGCATCGCTCTTGCCGTAGACCTCGCTGGTCGATGCGATCAGCACAGGCTTCTTCTTCTTGCTCGCCTGGGCTAGCACCACCTCGGTGCAGTGCACGTTGGTCTCGATGGTCCGCACTGGGCTCTCGACGATCAGCTCTACGCCCACGGCCGCGGCCAGGTGGTAGACGACATCGGCGTCGTCGACGAGTTCCGCCACGAGTCTCGAGCTCGCGGCAGTGTCGATTGTGTACTCGAAGGCAGGATGGGACTTCAGATGCCGAATGTTGTCCATGCTCCCGGTCGAGAGGTCGTCGAGGACGTGGACGCGGTGGCCCCGCCCCAGCAGCTCGTCGCTCAGATGCGAGCCGATGAAACCAGCCCCGCCGGTGATCAGGTAGCGCATTGATCCGCCCTCGCGATTCGGCCCATTCAGGGCGCACAGACTAGCCGGCCTGGCAGGTCCAGCGTCAAGACCCCGTTATCGACCCGAGCCCATCGCCGAAACGTCTCCAGGGCCACCTGCGTCAGGGCGCCGACGCGAGCGCCGGCCCGCTCGAGCTTCTGAAGTACTATCGGCCGCCTGCGCGGCCGGTCTGCCAGACGACGCTGGCTCTCCGGGCGAAATCCGAGGAGGGCACATCACGGATGAAGATCCTGGTTACCGGAGGCGGAGGTTTCATCGGCTCCCACCTGGCCGAGGAGCTGGTCCGCGAGGGTCACGACGTCCGCGTCCTGGACAACTTCTCCACGGGCCGGCGCTCAAATCTGGCCCGCCTGGTCGACGACCTCGAGATCATCGAGGGCGACATCCAGAGCTATGAGCGGGCATTCCACGCCGTCCGCGGCTGCGAGGTCGTGCTCCACCAGGCCGCGCTTCCGTCGGTCCCGCGGTCTGTGCAGGATCCCCTGACGAGCCATGCCTCCAATGTCACGGGGCTGCTGAACGTCCTGCTCGCGGCCCGGGACACTGGGGTCTCGCGAGTGGTCTATGCCTCTTCCTCCTCCGTGTACGGCGCCAACCCCGAGCTGCCCAAGCGGGAGAGCATGTCGGCGGAGCCGATCTCCCCCTACGCCGTGTCCAAGCTCGCCGGCGAGGGCTACTGCCGCAGCTTCGGCGAGGTCTATGGCCTCGAGACCGTCGCCCTGCGGTACTTCAACGTCTTCGGGCCGCGGCAAGACCCCCGCTCCCAATACGCCGCGGTGATACCCAACTTCATCACCCTGCTTTTGAACGGCCGGCCCCCGCAGGTGTTTGGCGATGGAGAGCAGTCCCGGGACTTCACCTTTGTGGACAACGTCGTCCGGGCGAACGCCTTGGCCATGCGTGCCGACCACGCAGCGGGCGGTCTCTACAACATTGCGTGTGGCGAGAACGTCACCCTCAACCGGCTGATATCGGAGCTCCAAGACCTGCTCGAGACGGATCTCGAGCCCATCAGTCACGACCCCCGGCCAGGCGATGTTCCGCATTCGTTCGCCGATATCACGGCGGCACGGCGAGATCTTGGCTTCAGCCCGCTCATCGAGCTACGCGAGGGCCTCGTTCGGACCATCGATCACTTTCGCAATGAGCTCGCACTTCAGGACCGCCTGGTGCCGAGCACATGACCGGCATACCCGCGCTCGCGTGGGCACTCGCTGCTCCTGCCGCTGGCGTCTACCTGCTGGCGCCGATGGTAATCGGATTAGCTTGGCGAACCGGATTCCTTGACCACCCGGTGGGCTACAAGCGCCACCTCAGTCCCACTCCTCTCCTCGGTGGCAGTCTCGTCTTCGCCGGCTTCGTGGTGGCGCTGATCCCGCTCGCCGGCACCTACGGCAAGCTCGCGCTGATCCCAGCTGGCGCGGCGGTTCTCTGGATGATCGGAACACGCGACGATCGCCGGCCGGTGGCTCCCGCCTGGCGGCTACTCGCCGAGCTGGTCTTAGCCGCCGGCCTGGTGGAGAGCGGGCTCGGATGGCACTTCTTGGGGTCCGACGTGTTGAACCTACTCCTGACGGCGCTGTGGATCATCGGCGTGGTCAACGCGGTAAACCTGCTCGACAATATCGACGGGGCGGCGGCCACTGTGGGTGGCGTTGGCTCGGCTGGGATCTGCGCCTTCGCAGTGGCTCATGGCGACTACGGAATCGGCGCGATGAGCCTCGCCCTCTCTGGAGCGTGCCTCGGCTTCCTGCCCCATAACCTTGCGCGCCCATCCCGCATCTTCCTGGGCGACGGAGGAAGCATGCCGATGGGCTTCCTGCTCGCAGCCTTGGCGATGAATGCCGTCGACCGCCACATCAGCAACGCCACCGCGCTGCTCGCCGCCGGGCTGCTCATAGGCCTACCGATCCTGGACACCTCGCTCGTCGTCGTCTCCCGGCTCCGCCGGCGGCTATCCATCTTGACCGCCGGCCGCGATCACCTGACCCATCGGCTGCTTTTCCGACTGGGCTCGGCGCGCCGAGTCGCGCTTGCGCTGGCAGTCGGGCAGGCCCTGCTGGCGGGGCTGGCAATCGTCGGCGATCAGGCGGGGGGTGGCGCCCTGCCCGCGATCAGCACTGCGGTTCTCGTGCAGGGCTTGCTGGCGATCCTGGTGCTCGAGACCGCCGCTTGGGCTCGAAAGGCGTTTACCGGCTCAGGGTCAGAGGCGAGCCTCAGCGCTGAGCGCCCAGCGGAAGCCGAGCTGTCGGCGCCGGCATCGACGAGTACGTCGGAACTCGCGCCGGCACTGGAGGCCGGCGTCGGACGGGGACGGTGACCGCCTGTCCTTCCGGACGCGTGCACGTACTGCGCGTCATATCGAGACTGAACATAGGTGGACCGGCAATTCAGGCGATCTCGCTCACGAGGCTCCTCGAACCCCGCGGCTACGCCACGACGCTGGTTCGCGGTGTCGAGGAGCCCGACGAGGGCAATATGGACTCCCTGGCCCAGGAACTTGGCGTCCAGCCCTTACGCGTTCGGTCATTGCGACGCAAGCCCGGCTTGCATGACCTCCTGGCAGTCGTGGCGCTGACACGGCTCGTCTGGAGGCTCCGACCGGCGGTGGTCCATACTCACGCGGCCAAGGGGGGGGCCATCGGGCGGCTAGCCTCCCTCCTTGCACCCGGGCGGCGTAGGCGCGTAGTCGTCCACACCTACCACGGGCATTCGCTTACCGGCTACTTCTCCTCGGGCGCGACCAAGCTCTACCTGGCGATCGAGCGGTTCCTTGGTCGCCGCACTGATCGGCTGATCGCCGTCTCCGAACAGGTGCGTGACGATCTGGTCCGGTTGGGTGTAGCCCCCACCGAGCAGTTCGAGATCGTTCCTCTCGGCCTGGATCTATCGCGTTTCGACGTCCCCGATGATGAGCGTCTGCGCCGTCGGGCGGCGCTGAGACGTCAGCTCGGGATCCCGCCCGACGCGGCCGTGGTGACGGTCATCGCCAGGCTCGTCCCGATAAAGCGGCTCGATCGGTTCCTCCGGGTCGCGACCCAACTCAATTCCGAGCGGTCGGAGATGCGCTTCGTAGTAGTGGGCGATGGCGAACAGCGCGAAGAGCTCCACCACTCCCCCGAGGCCCAGCGCTTGGGAGACAGGCTGATCTGGACGGGCTTTCGCAGTGACATCCCAGATGTCTGCTTCGCTAGCGATGTCGTCATCCTGACCTCCGACAACGAGGGCACCCCGGTCAGCCTCATAGAGGCCCAGGCGGCCGGGACGCCGACCGTGGGCACGCGGGTTGGCGGGGTTGAAGCGGTCCTCGAAGGCCCGGGCAACGGATCGGTCGCCTCCCCCGACGACGAGCTGGGTCTTGCCGATGCGGTCAGACGCATACTCGACGATGCTCCCAGCGCTGGTGCGATGGCGCGCAGAGCGAAGCGCCGCACGATGAGCACCTTCACCGTCGATCGCCTGGTGAACGATATCGACTCGCTCTACTCGAACCTGCTCTCAAAGCGAGCGGCAGGAGCCATCCTGGACAGGGCAAGCGCAGCAGTGGAGCGCTGCTAGTTTCCTCGCCTCCTCATGCCCGACGCCGACCTCCACAACATCGAGACATACCTCATCGCCCTCTGTATCGGGGGCTGGTTACTCGCGCTCGTCTACATACAGCTGAGAAGGTCCCGGCCCGGATTTCAGATCACCGGACCATTGATCGTCGGAGTAGCGGTCCGGCTATCTCTCAGCCTGTTCGTGGCCGTCACTGGACTCGGAGCGAGCTTGCGGGGCGGCGATGAGCCAGGCTTCATCGATGCGGCGCAGCACCTCGGGGCGACGACCCCTTGGTTGCACGCGATCACATCTGACCTCTATGTCGCCGTCTTCGGCGTGCAGCTAAAGCTGTTCAACGCGAGCTTGGAGAGTCTGCGGGTGACCCAGGTATTCATCACCGTGATCGGCTTGGCACTGCTGGCCGCTGCCGTCTATGACCTCACAGACCAACGTCGGGCCCGGATTGCGGCATGGCTTCTCGCGCTTGAGCCCGCGAGCGCGTTTTTCAGTAGCTTGCTTCACAAGGAGCCGCTGATGTATTTGGCGGTTGGCCTGGCGATATATGGGGCCGCTCGCGTCTGGAGGCGCCTCGACACGGCGGGCTTAGCCCTGATGATTGGCGGGTGTCTCGTGGGAGTCGCGACACGCGACTATGCGGGGTTCTTCCTGCTCGCTGGTTGCGCCCTCGTTCTCTCCCACGCGTCCATTCTTCACCTCGGCCGAGGTCAAGCACGCTCGATACCTTTGCTGGTCCTCGTGATAGGCGCACTTGGGCTAGGTGCTGTGGAAGCCGTGAGGGTGACGCAGCCTGGATCTCCGGTGTTGAACCGACTCCGAGCTTCCCAGAGCTTTAACTCCGTCGATCCCAACTCTCATCTCGGACTGGAACCCGTTGATTTCTCGAATCGAACATCGATTCTGGAGAGTCTCCCGGTCCGGATCCGGGACGTGCTCCTCCGTCCGTATCCTTGGCAAGTGCGCAACCTCAGCCAGCAACTTGGCTTGCTCGGGACCGTGGTTGCCCTGTTGACTTTCTTCCTCCTGCTCCGCGTCCTCTGGTGGGCCAGAGGGTCGATCCTGCAAAGAGCAGGACCGATCATCTATCCGTCCCTGCTGACTTTGATCGCGTATGCGTTAACTACAGGCAACGCCGGCACCGGATTCAGGTACCGGACGAACATGATCGGACCGGCGTTGGCACTGCTCGTGGTTCTTTGGCGCGTGCGCGCAACCGCAGGCCTAAGCGACGAGGGCCCTGCCCGAGCCGCAGGGGCTCGTTCGCGTATAGGCGCGCCGCGAATGGCGGCAGGATACCCGTGGTAGTCTGGCAGCCGAGCGGCGTTAGAGTCCGGGCACGTTAGCCAATGTCGCATGCTTCGGTACGCACGGCTCACGTCGTGCCCGACCACAACACACCATGAACTCACCTACCAGCCAGATTGACATCCGTCGCTACCTGAGGATCCTCTGGCGCTGGAAGCTCGTCTTCCTAGCCGTTGTGATCGTAGTGCCTGCCCTTGCCTACTTCCTGTCCGCACGGAATCCGAAGGTCTACGAATCCTCTGTCTTGATGCAGGTCTCGGGGGAGCCGGTAGATACCTCGCTCTTCGCGAACACGGCTGTGGGCGCGCGCCCCGCCCCGGCGGGGAGCGAGATCAATGTTGCTGCGCGCCTCATCCAGACGACGGGTGTCGCCCAGGAGGCGGCCAGGCACCTGACAAATCCGCCCGCTAATCCCCGCAGCCTTCTGGGCTCAATCAACGTCAGTGCTGACTCCAATACCGGCTTCCTAACCATAACCGCAAGCAGCAGTGGGCCCCAGCGTGCTGCCCAAATCGCCACCGCCTTCGCTGACGCGGTCGTAGTGCAACGCGGCCAAGAAGCCACCAATCGGGTGGGCCAGGCGATCAACCAGCTCCGGGCCCAAGTCCAGAGGGTGAGGGACCCGGTCGAGCACCGCCAGCTCTCAGATCAGCTGCAACGCTTTCGCGCCCTTCAGGCGGCTCAGGGCGGCAACGCCACCATTATCGAGCCCGCAATAGTTCCGACCTCGGCTGTCTCTCCTAATCCGGGGCAGGCCGCCCGGCTGTCACTGATCATCGCGTTGTTGCTCGGCTTGGCAGCTGTCGCACTGGCCCAGACGTTGGATCGGCGAACCCGCGAGCCACATGACGTCGAGGAGCTTACAGGTCTACCCCTTTTGAGCGCGATTCCTCGCTCCGCGTTTCCAGGTCAAGGTCGTTCACACATGGTAGACGAGGCGTTCTACACACTGCGCGCGAGTCTGTCTTACTTCAATATCGATCGCGTCATAAAGACGGTCTTGGTGACGAGCCCGGCGCAAGGCGACGGAAAGACGACCGTGGCGGTCAACCTGGCACGAGCAATGGCCCGAGCAGGACTCAATGTAATCATCGTTGACGCCGACCTTCGTCGGCCACAAGTTCACCAGCGTCTCGAGGTGGCGCCCAGCGCAGGCCTCGGCGGCGTGCTTGTCGGAACCGCTCGGCTTCAAGATGTCTTGATCGATTCTAAAGTCGAAGGCGCATCGACCGGCAGGCTGCGTGTCCTACCTGCGGGTCCGCCCCCTCCGAATCCTTCCGAGCTCACCGGATCTCTCGCTATGCGCGACACACTTCAAGCACTGGGAGAGATGAGCGACATCGTCCTCATCGACAGCACACCGGTTCTTGTAGTCAGTGACGCGATCCCACTGATGGATCGGGTCTCCGGCTTGCTAGTCGTCTGTCGCCTGAATCACACGTCCAAGGATGCCATGAGGCGGCTCCGTCATATGACCGAAGGTGGCAAGGGCATGGCTTTGGGCGTCGTAGCGACCGGTTCTGTGGCCGGTGGCATGTACGGCTACGGCTACGGCTACGGCTACCGCTATGGCTATGGCTACGCTCCGTCAAACGGAAGTGGTAACGGAGCTGAATCGTCGGAACGTAACGGCTCTGGGCGTCGACGCCTCCGCATCGGCCGGCGCACCGCGCGGGCGCCGACCGCTCCCACGGGTTCGCCCAACCCAGAGGCCTCCGAATCCTCATCCCCCGGCCAGGCTGATAGTTAGCGGCGGCGCGGCGCTCGTCCCTACGCAAGCGCCCGGAGCATCCGAGCCACTTCGGGGGCCCAGCGCTCGTACGAGTACCACCGCCGGACGAACGCCTGTCCTCTCTCGCCCATCTCGCGGCGGGCGAGGGGATCGCTTGCCAAGTAGCGGAAGCTGGCCAGCCAGTCCTTCTGCGTACGAGCAAGGAGACCTCGCTCCGCACCAACGAGTTCGCTATTGACTCCCACCGGGGACGCCACGGCCGGAACACCAGCATTGAAGTAGCGGAGGAGCTTGTAGCCACACTTGCCGCGAGTCCAGGGGTCGTCAGGGAGCGGCATCAGACCGATGTCCATCTCGCTGAGCGCGCGCTCCTCTTCAAGGAGCGACCACGGGCGCGTCTCGACGCCTGGGACCCCAAAGTCTGTATGGGCCCCGATGAGAAGCAAGCGGGCACGCAGGCCATTGCGGTTGAAATCGGAGAATGCCTGTACAGCAGGCTTGAGATAGCCGCTGGTGGACCCCGAGCCGATCCAGCCCAAGGTGAGCAGCCCGGAGTTGCCCTTCGCGCGGGCCGAGTGGCCCCGTGCGTCGATGCACGAAGGGATGACCTCGACATGCTTGTTCCAGACGTACGCACGGTCGGCGAGGTAGCTGTTTCCAGCCAGTACGAGGCGCGCCGATGACACGTACCGCACCCATCTCTCGGCTTCTCGTTTTAGCCAGGCGAATCTTCGGTTCACGGGAAGAATGGACCCGAGGAACAAGGCGTCATCAAAGTCATAAACATCAATCCTTCGGGGGGGATCGATGCCCGGCAGCGCGAACATCATCAGCAGGCGGTGGATCATCACCAGAGCGTCTGGGCCCGCGGGCTTGCGTAGAGCGACACGCGCGGTACTTCGCAGAAGGACAGACGCCTTCGCCCTTGCCGAAGCCATGGATTCGAGGAGCTTGTATTCGGGGACGGTGAGCGATGGGCGAAAGTCGACATCCACCCCTCGGTCTCGCAGGTAAGGCGCGAATCCAGTTATCCGAACCCGAGGACTGGCCGCGGAATCGGGATAGGCCGAGTAAGCCGCGATCGACGTCGAGCTTTCCACGCTATGGACCATGGCGGAATCTCTCGCGGCCGTCCCTGGCGGGACGAGCAACCCTTTCGGCGGCACCCGCCTTCGCCTTTCTCACCAGCCCTCCCTTCGGAGGAATAGCTCGAGGGTCAGCAACGTCCAGAGAGCTTGGCCGTGTTCTCTTACTCCGTCCTCGTGCTCAAAAAGCATCCGGCGTACATGATCGTGGCGCAAGTGGGCTCCCACCCTGGCATCCTTGGCGCCCAACGTACTGCGCACATATTCGCGCAGGTCCTCCCTAAACCACCGATCTAGAGGAACTCCGAAACCTTTCTTCGGTCTAGCGAGGATCTTGCTCGGCAGTAAGTCGGACACCGCATGCCTCAGTACGCGCTTGCGCGCAGGTCCGTACGCCTTGAAACGCGATGGCAGGCTCATCGCGAGCTCGAGCAGCTGAATGTCGAGCAGCGGGCAGCGGATCTCCAACCCATGGGCCATGCTCATACGATCGGTCTTTACCAGCAGATCATCCACCAGGTAGGAACGAAGATTGAGATCGAGCAGCCGATCAAGCGTCGATCCGCCCTCGGACCCCCTCCAGATGTCGTCAAACAGATTGGCCCCGCATTCAGCCGACGCTCCGACGAGCTGGCGCCGATCCCGCTCCTTTACGAAGCTCACTAGGCTTTGCAAAGCCCCGGGCAGACCAACTTCGGCGGCGTCGAAGAACCGCTCCGCTCTGGCTGGATCACCGAGAAAACTCCGCGGCGCGGCGCGGAGCGCCCCGAGGATCGCATGCATCATCGGTGCAGGCATCCGCGACAAGCGGTCCGCGATCAGCGCACCTGTGAACCGCTCATAGCCGGCGAAGAGCTCATCACCGCCGTCTCCGGCCAAAGCGACCTTGACATGGCCCTTCGTCAGTTCAGAGAGGAGAAAGGTGGGGATGGCGCTGGAATCGCCAAATGGCTGGTCGTGATGCCACAGGAGCCGATCCACAAGCTCAATCGCGTCCGGACGCACGACGAACTCGTGGTGCTCTGCGCCGATACGGTTCGCTACAAGCCGTGCATACGAACGCTCGTCAAAACCCTCGCCCTCGTCGAAGCCGACGGTGAACGTGGCTACAGCCCGCGAGGTGTTCTGGGCCATGAGGGCGACAACAGCACTCGAATCTAGGCCGCCGCTCAGGAAGGCACCAACGCGGACATCGGCCACGAGACGTTTGCTCACCGCGCGATCGAGCTCGGCCCTAACCAATGCCGCCGCATCACCGAAGGACACCTCCCGTCGAGGCAGATCGCTCGCCCCGGGGATGCGCGGCTTCCAGAACGCTTCGATGCGAGGCTCCTCCCCTGCGGTCAATGTGAGGACGTGCCCTGGGGGGAGGCTCTTCACTCCGGCAAAGAATGTGCGGGTCTCGGGCACATAGCCTAGAGCCAAGTATGCGGGGATTACTTCGCGGTCAAGCTCCCGGGCAACCTTTGGATCGGCGAGTACGGCCTTGATCTCGCTGGCAAATACCAGTCGTCCGTCCCGGTACCAGTAATAAAGAGGCTTCTTTCCAAGCCGGTCCCGTCCGAGCACCACCCGACGGTTACCGGCGTCGATGAGCGCGAAGGCGAACATGCCGTCGAGCCGCCGCGCGAGTGAAACTGGGTCAGGCTCCTCCTCAATCAGGTGCGCAAGTACCTCGGTATCTCCCGTACTTCTGAATAGATGCCCATGCCGGTGCAGTTCCTCACGCAGCTGCCGAAAATTGTAGATCTCCCCGTTGAGAAGGACGCCCACCGACCGATCCTCATTCTGAATGACCGGATCGCCGGAACTGAGATCTACTATTGAGAGACGGGTCTGCGCCACAACCGTCCCTGGCGCGTCAAACCGCCCCTTGGCATCTGGCCCTCGATGCTGCAGTAGGGCCAGCTGTCGCTCGATGCTGGCATGAACTAGGTCACCGCTGCGTACGACGACGCCCGAGATTCCGCACATATAGGTCGGGTCAGGTGGGGATCAAGTACATAACGCTGGTTAGCCCATCGCCCGGAACGACAGACAGTATTCTGCGGTTTCGCCCCCGGGGACGCGGCCATCCTGAAACCAAGCCTTGCATGACGACCGGGGTGGATTCGTCGTCTATGGCGAGCGAGCGCAGACACCACCCGCCCGAGAGAACGAATACTGGCCGCCGCCGATGGTGCGCCATGCCCTTACCAGGACGCCAGAACGAGGCCAATCAGACCGACGACAGTCCGGCGGACGCTCGACGCCCCGCCTGTCCAGCCTGCGGGGAGCCCGATCAGTGGCATCACACCCGCTATCGGAAGACGGGCCTCGTCCGCTGCCGCGCGTGTGACCTCACGTTCGCCTCTCGCCTTCCTTCTCAAGAGCAGCTAGACGATCACTACGCACGTTATCCCGCCATCGGAGCGGTGTCCAATCTGACCCGGAGAAGATATCGTGAGATTCTTCACGAGCTCTACGCATTCCGCCAGACCGGCCGTTTGCTCGACATCGGCTGCGGCGATGGCCATTTCCTCAAGACCGCACGGGACCAGGGCTGGAAGGCATACGGCAGCGAAATGGGGCCCCAAGCGGTCGAGCGCTGCCGCGCGCAAGGCCTTGACGTGCGGCCCGCTCCCTTCCTGCCTGAGCCGGGCGAGCCAGATAGCTTCGACGTGGTAACGGCGTTCGAGGTGCTAGAGCACGTCCTCGAGCCACGCAGGGAGCTCGAGCGGATGCTCGCCCTCCTCAGACCAGGAGGATGCCTTTATTTAACGACTCCCAACTTCGCCTCCTTGACTCGGCGCGTACTTGGGGAGCGCTGGAGCGTCTTGCAGTACCCCGAACACCTGAACTACTTCTCACCGACCACGCTTGATCGGCTCTTGAGCAACATGGGCCTGCGTCAGATTTACGTCCGCACCACCGGGGTGAGCCCCTATGCCTATCTGAGTGCTATCGGACGCATACATCACCAACTCACCCGAACGGGCGTGGGCACCGGCGTCGACCAGCGGCTGCGGGCAGGAATCGAGCAGCGGTCTACCACCGACTCGGCGGTTCGTGACGTGAACCGCCTGCTCAGCTTGTTGCGGCTGGGCGAAACGATCAAGGCGTTATACCGGCTGTAACTGCCCGGCGGTGCGATCCAGTGGCGTCGGTTGTGTGTCGTTCTACATCGCGGCGCGAGCGCTCCGCCAGGACGCCTAGGCAATCGAAGCGCCGCTTCCAATCGAGGATCCACGGGATGAGCACTTGCAGCGGGCCGGGGTTTGCTCCGACCTAAACTACCGCCGAGTGGGGACGGCTCGTCCTCACGGCGCAGTTCCCTTCGAGCGGGCCCGGCACGCACGCGCGTACGCCTGCCGTGCAAAATCCATTGGGTCCACCACCAGCATGCGCAATCTGTGCGCCCACCGCCCCACGAAGGCGCCTGTGCGCCCAGATCGCTTGAATTCATGCCACAGCGTTTCCGCGGGCAGATGCCCAAAATCGATTGCCAAGCCTTCGTCGCGTGCATATTCCTTGGCGGCACGCGCCCAGCGGCCTGCGTTGACAGCCGTGCACACATAGTGCATTCCCCAGAAATGATCATTACCGTTGAATCGTTTTACGCTTAGGAACGTCGGCCCGTAGTCACGACTTCTACGCGTACCCTCGAGTTCGAACTCCCACGGCGTTTCGCCGGGAACGAGCAGCTCGCGCAGTACCTCCCGGCGCCAGATCGATAGCTGGAGCGAGGTACGGTAAGGCGCGTCAGCTGCGATTACGCCTAGGCGTGTATCCCCCGGAAAATCGCGATCTGGATGTGGAAGCGCTACAAGGCGTATGTAGTTCAGATCGCGGGTGTCCATTAGGGCCACGTACTCCTCAACACGGGTAGTGTCTACTGTTTGGGTTAGCCAGTAATCTTCCTGAAAGTACATGACATAGGGTTCGGCCAGCCGTCCCAATGCAGCGAGCATACGCCGCGACCAATCCATGTCGCCCACCTTGAGCACCGTTATTCTTGGGAGGGCGGGGTCCATCGAATTTGTTATCAGATGGACTCGGTAAGGACAGTCCGGCCAGTACTTTCGGATCCCGTGCGCCAGCGCACCCCAGCAGCGAGAATAACCATCGAATGAGCTCACTAAAACGTCTACGCCGTTCACTGGTCTCTCTCCCGCCGTCGCTCAAGCCGCCGCCCTTGAAACGGTCGCGACCGAACAGGGATCCGACGCGTGGTAGGGCTCAGGTGACGTAAAATCTCGACATTCACGCTCTGGTTGCCCATGTTAGCTCGGTGTGGTGGCCACGAGCGGCTTTGGACCGCGCCCCTCCCGAACTAGCCCGCTACCGTACGGAGGTGAGTTCATGCACTTAGAGTCGTACACATGGCTCCATGGCACGGCGGGTGAAGCTCGCCGGCGTCGTAGATATAACCGCGTCCCATCGCTCTCGAGTTATGAGGCGAGGGCCGCTCGCCGAAAGCGGAACATGCCACAGGCGTAATGGGCGTCCTTGGCCTCGGCTGGGCTCGAGTTTGGGCGAAACCGACCGGAGTCATCTACCAAGGAGAAGTCGACGAGCTGAAGGTCGGCAAAATAGCGGAGGATCTGACCCGGAGAATGGATCCGGTGAGCGTTGAAGCACAGCCGCGGTCGACCAACCGGAACGGAAAACAGTAGCTCGCCGCCGGGCGCCAGGACCCGAGAGAGTTCGCGAGCCGCGAGCTGAGTGCCGCGAGGTTCGAGACCATCGCCGTACCTGCCGAGCCCAATATGCTCCGCTACGTGTAGGCACGAAAGCGAGTGGACTGATCGGCTCTTCAGGGGCAGGCTTAGGAGGTCGCCTGCGATGCAACGCACGCCCTCAATTTTCTCACCAAGCGGTCGCATATCGATAAACACAACCTGCGTCATGCATGTCAGAAACGCTACCCACGGCAGATACGAGCCGACATCAATGTGTTCGGCCGGGGATCGGCGTGCGATGCACTTGGCGCCCCAAGCTCCCTGGTGGACATAATGGGGGTCGATTATCGATGTCTCCGTTCGGTCATACAGCTCTGGCCATAAGTCCCATAGCCTTATTGGTTCTGCCCCGGGCATTCTCCGATATGTCCGAGCAGCATGGAGGAAACGGACGAACTCGCCCGGGAGTCTGCGCAATCGGTCGGGCGCGGCGATAACGGCCATCCACCGCGCCAGAGGAGCCCGCCAGCGTCTATGCCCTGGCTCCGGTCCACCGAAGGCTTGGGTGAACAATGCGATCATGCCCGAGGCGCTTGCGCGGCGAGGTGTGCTCGTACTTGGGTCTGGACTGCGGTAGACGTTGAGCTCCAGCAGCCAGTACTCATTGTAGTTCGCGTTCGCGCTCAGGGATGCTGGCGGAGCTGGGCGAACGTCTCGAAGATAGGATCGCTCTCGAGGCTCCGGATGAGCCTACGACGTGCCGCGGCGCGGCGCACGCGGCGGCGAGGCTCCTCAGCGACCCGCCCCACTGCGACCCGCCCCACTGGCTCCCCACCGCCCCCGCGACTGAGCGCTCCGCCTCGTCCTACGGGCTCGGCTCCGCGGGCGGGACCCCTACCGCAGGCGGGTACGTTTTCAAGCGGCCTGACACGGTCCGAACCGAGGGCCCAGAGATCCTTGCTCAATAGCTACCGCCTTAGTCCAAGGCAACACAGCCGCGCTGTCCTGCGTACGTGAGAACTGAGATTACCTCTACCTGGGCCTTTGCGGGGACACCGATCCTCACAATGCTTACGGCCCGATCGCGGCAAGTAGGACTCGTTCCCCACGAAGAGGCGCGCATGCGATTAGTCTGGCTAGCATTGATCCCTTAAGGACGATCGGCTGGTCTGGGCCCTCGAGTCGCGCGGAGGCTAGCGTCCGCAAGACCTGGCCAGCCCAGTAGCACCAACCTTGCGGGAATGCGCTAAAGCTCGCCTGCGTGGACCAGCCGCCGCATAGCCCAACGCTCGGTGGATCCGGTCCCCGGGCCGCCCAGAACGAGAGCTTGCCGCGCCAGCTTTTCCGGCTCGGGAGAAACACAGGTACGTATCTCGTGACGGATGCGCTCGTCAAGGGCATGGCCCTGATTCTCGCCCCGATCTACACGCGCGTCCTCAATCCAAGCGCGTATGGGATCCTCGCGATCGCGTCGACGGTCACCCTGCTCTTGACGCTAACTCTCGGCCTTGCCCTTAACGCGGCCATCACCCGCCTCTACTTCGAAGCAGAGAGCGCGAAAGACGAGCGAACCCTTTACGGCACGATCCTAATCTTCCTGCTCGTAATACCAGGGGTACTTACGCTCGGACTAGAGCTTGCCGGCGACGCAGGCTACTTGGACTTCTTCCGCTCCGTTCCGTACGACCCGTATCTCAGGTACGCCGTCTGGGCCGCCTATTTGGGCGTGTTCCTCGACGTTCCGCTCGCGATCTATACGACACGCCAAGAGCCGCGGAAAGTGGTTGGAATCACGCTCTTCAACGCACTCACCTTGGCTGCGGTCACGATCCTCCTAGTGGTGGTTCTACGCGAGGGGGTGCTGGGCGCGCTGCGGGCAGCCCTGATCACGTCCGCCGCCGCGGCAGTTGTCAGTGTCCTCCTGACAGCAAGAATGGCGGCCGCACGGTTCTCGTGGATGCTGCTTAAGGCTGCGCTCCTATTCAGCCTGCCTTTGATTCCGCATCTCCTCTCCCAGTGGTCATTGTCAGTCTCGGATCGCATCGTGCTCCAAGGCTACGTTCCTTACGCACAGCTAGGGCTGTACTCACTCGGTGCATCCGTCGCAGCAGCGGCCAGCCTTGGCGTAAACGCGCTTAGCCGCGCATTTACTCCGGCCGTGACGGCGCAGCTCAAACGGGAAGGCCCGCAAGGGCAAGTGCCGCGGATTGGCACATTTTGGTTCGCAGGCGCGACCTGGGCCTGCGTCTTTGTCGCACTCTTCGGCGGTGACATCATCCGCCTTCTTACTCCGTCAAGTTTCCATCAGGCAGCCCGAGTGGTGCCTGTGTTGGTATTTGGCCACTTGGCCTTTGGCGTATACCAGCTAGTCACTCAGGGTACTTGGTACTCAATGAAGACCATTACAATCCCAATTGTGACCTTCGGCGCCGCAGCCGTAAATGTTGGTTTGAACCTAGTTATCTTACCGTGGGGCGGCATCATGACTGCCGCATGGGCAACGCTGATCGCATACGTCGTACTCGCGTTCACGCAGGGCTTGCTTGCACATCGGCTTTATCCCATACCGTGGGAACTCAAGCGCTGGACGAAGCTACTCGTGGCGGGCGCCCTCGCGTTCGTCGCTGGCACCGCAGCTACCGGCGCGCTGACGGTCTCACATATTGCCGTCGAACTTGCAGCTGTGTTTGTCGCTTTCCCCCTCGTTCTTCTCGTGCTGGCCTTCTGGACACCGGACGAACGGCGTTGGCTGCGCTATCGATTCGTCGTTGCTCGGGCCGCCTTGGTCGGACGTGTCCGCCTTTCGCTCGGGCGCTAAGACGATATGAAGGTTCGTCGTATTTTGCGGGCCCCGCGGACCGTCGTTAGGCTGGGTCGCCAGGCACATTGGCGTCGGCAAGCGATGCGGCGCTGGGCTGGGCTTTACCGTGATTTCGTCGGGCCTGGCGACCTCGTTTTTGATGTTGGCGCAAATGTGGGCGAGCGTGTTGTGGCCTTTCTAACGGTGGGTGCCCAGGTTGTCGCCGTGGATCCAGACGAGTCATGCGGGACTCGACTCAAGCGGCGCTTCGCCGGTGACCCGCGAGTGTCGGTTGTAACGGTGGGGGTGGCTGACATCCCCGGGTATCGCCAAATCTTCGTCACCAGCGCGAGTTCGGCACTTACCACGATGTCCGCCGAGTTCATCGAGGCAACCAGGCGCAGCGGGAGATTCAGGGAACACGAATGGCGGCCGGGCGGGACTGTGCCGGTAACGACCCTAGATGAGCTAATAGCTAGTTACGGGCTCCCCGCGTTCTGCAAAATCGATGTAGAGGGTTACGAGGTAGCCGCACTCGGTGGCCTTACGCACCGGCTCCGAGCACTCTCAATCGAGTTCCAACCGGAGCGCTTCGATTCTACGCGATCGGCACTTGCCCGGCTGACGGAACTCGGTTACGAGCAGTTCAATTACTCGCTGGGCGATTCTGCCGCCCTCGCCCTCGAGTACTGGGTCGGTGAGAGGGAACTGACCGCCGCTCTTGAACGCCAACGCGCGGTGATACCGGATTACCACGGGTGGGGCGACGTCTATGCGCGCGGCTCGTAGCTGTAGAGCTCGGGCGAGTAGTAGCCTGGGCTTCCCGATGATTGCCCATTTTGAATCTCCGCGCCGCTAGTCCTATGGGCAGCGGGGGAATTACCAACAGAGGTCCCTTACACGGGAGGCCTAGGGCTCAACCTAGAGATTTGGTGCTTCGCGAAGCTCGTCAGGCTGACGCAGCGCCTCTGCTGCGGTGGCGCAATGATCCTGCCGCGGTTTCTGCGTCGCGTGAGTCCCGCCGTGTCGAGCCCAGCGAGCACGCTCGCTGGTTGGAGCGGGTGCTGGCAGACCCTGATCGCCACCTGCTGCTGGCAGAGCGCGGCTGCAAGCCCGTCGGGCAGGTTCGATTCGACCGCGTCAGGGGCTACTGGTACGAAGTGAGCGTTTCCGTCGAGCGTCAGTCGCGCGCCGAAGGCATTGGGAATGCGCTGGTTGCGGCTGCGGTCGACTGGCTATGGCAGAACACGAACGCGACCGCAATCGATGCGTGGGTGCGCGCAGAAAATGAGCGGTCGCTGCGAACCTTTGAGGGCAGCGGGTTCCGCGAGCTGCCTGGCGAGCATGACGACGTCTTTAGGCTGTTGCGCCTGGAGCGGCCTGACCCCTGGGCGGCAGTTCTCCGTCGATAAGTCGCTTGAGCCAGTCGGCGACTCGCCGCGCGCCATTTCCGTCAACGACGTCACGAGCTCGCTCGGCCAAGGCGCGTCGCGCACAATGGTCGCGACCGAGTGAGGCGATTGTCTCGGCAAGAGCGGATACGTCGCGCGCCTCAACCGGCTTCACGGCGCCGAGCCTAGCCAGCCGTCGAGTTGTCCGGCGCTGGTTCTCCGTCACCGGAATGGCGATCGTCGGCACGCCAGAGCAGGTGGCCTCGAGCACGGTCTGCCCACCGGTGACCACGGCGAGGTCCGCGCGCTTCAACTCACACGCCAGCGAGACTGGGACCTCAAGCGTCCCCACTCCAGCGGGCGCAGATCCGGTTGCGTAGGGCCCGCGCACTACACATATGGTGGCCCGCGGCAGCACCTCCCGCGCGGCAGTGACTGCTGCCTCGGCAACCCTGCCGACATCCCCACCGCCCGTGGCGACCAGGATCGTCACGATTTCGTCTCGCGTTAGTCTCCGCTCGAGGTCCCAGAAGTCGGGGCGTAGGCACGCGTAGCTCGGGCCGCCTAGGAGGGGCGGGAGGTCGGCGTCCTCGGCAGCGGCGTCGATCGCCAGGGAGCAGAAGGACGGAGGGGAGCCGGAATCGTCCATCACGGCGAGGGGCACCGTTGCTGCAATTTCCTCGAGCCGGTCGGTGCCGAGGGTGTAACCGTCGGCGAGCACTGCTCCAGCGTCAACGGCAACCGTGGTGTCGAGCGACGCCAGCGGCTCCCAACGAAGACCGTCGCGTTCGAAGCCGGTGGTCACGCCACATGCAAGGCATCGAGTAGCAACGTCGCGCCGAGCGAGTGCCACCGCCACCGCGCCGGCCCGACTCAGGTGACCAAGCCCCGCTCGCCTGCCAGCGTCTGCGATCGTTACGAGCGCAGGGCTCACACCATGTCCCACGTCAGCACTTCGTCCTCGTGAACGTCGCGGCTCACCGCCCGGCCCAGCACGATGTCGAGATGCTTTGGCGGGATACCGTAGCCCGGACGCTTGGTGGTGACGAGCTCGGGCGTCAGGACGGTGCCCTTTGGGACGTCACGCGTCACGACGAGGCTCCGCCGGGCGAGCACGTACATCTCCTCCCGTTCAGCCTCCGAGGGCCCGTCCTTGCGCCCGTCTCCGAGCGCTTGCTCGACCATCCGAATTCCTTCTACCATCCTCGCAAGCTCAATGGGCTCAAGCGCGAACGGGTGATCCGGTCCCCTTGCCGTGCGATCGAGGGTGAAGTGCTTTTCCACAAAGGCGGCGCCGAGCGCCGCCGCGGCCACCGGCACCGTAATGCCGAGTGTGTGATCAGAGAGTCCCACGGGCACGCCAAACACCCTGCGCATTGTCTCCATCGCGCGAAGGTTCACGCTCTCTGGAGGCGCCGGGTACAAGGAGGTGCACTGCATGAGTCCAACTGCCGGCGCCCCGCCTTCTGCGGCAGCCGCCAGCGCATCCTCGACCTCGCCAAGGCTTGCCATGCCCGTGGAAACGATTAGCGGACAGCCCGTCGCCGCGGCCCGTCGGATCAAAGGCAGATCAATGATCTCAAATGAGGCAATTTTCAGCACCGGCACATCGAGCGCGGCGAGTTCTGCAACCGCGTCGTTATCAAAAGGAGTCGAGAAAAAATGGATTCCACGATCGGCAGCGTAGGCTGCCAGCTTGCCCTGCCATTCTCGCGGCAAGGCGATCTCGTCGAGGAGTTCCGCTGGGGACTTGTCGCTAACTCCCTCGAGATACTGGAATCTTGGAGTTTGCGCGGTATAGATGCGGTGACCTGAGTAGGTCTGGAACTTCACGGCGTCGACACCCGCCTCAACCGCCTCATCGATCAGCGCCCGGGCCATCGCTAGGTCGCGATTGTGATTCGCGCCAACCTCGGCAATGACGTAGGTGGGATGAAACTGGCCTACGGGGCGACCCGCGATCGTGAATTCCGCAGGGAGCCTCACGCGCACAGGTCCCAAAGTGTGTCAACAACGAGTCGCTGGTCCTCCTCGGTGAGCCCCGGAAAGCATGGCAGCGACAGGCAGCCCGCGTAGTATCGCTCCGCCTCGGGGCACAACCCTGGCTCGTATCCGTACAAGCGGCGATACCAGGGGTGGAGATAGACCGGGAGGTAATGCACCTGGACGAGTATGCCGCGTTCGTGTAGCTCCCCATAAAGGCGACGTCGCGCCTCGCGGCCCCCACAGTGCTGAACGATGAACAGGTGGTAGGCGTGTAGCGAGTCGGCTGGGGCCTCTGGCGGTAGCACCAGGTCGCCGATGCCGTCGAGTGACTCACGATACCGGGCGGCGATCACGTTGCGCAATTCGATGTAACGGTCCAGCTTGGCGAGCTGGGAGCGCCCAAGTGCGCTGTGGATGTCGCTCAATCGGTAGTTGAAACCGAGATCCTGCTGCTCCGCGTACCACGCGCCTTCGTCGCGCGTCAGACTCGACCGGTCGTTGGTTAGCCCGTGATTGCGGAACCGCGTCAGCCGCTCGCGGAGCTGAGGATCCCGCGTAGTCACCATCCCGCCTTCCCCGGCAGCGATCGCCTTGACCGGATGGAAGCTAAAGGTCGTCATATGTGAGTGCCGACAAGAGCCGATCTGGGCTCCGGCCCGATGTGCGCCAAGGGCGTGTGCTGCGTCCTCGATGATCGTCACGTTCTCGGCGAGCGCGTCCCGGATGTCCTCAACTGGCGCAGGCAGTCCCGCGAAGTGGACCGGTATTACCACTCGGGTGCGGGGTCCAACGCTGGCCGCAATCGTTTCGGCGGTCACATTCCACGTTGACCGATCGATGTCGGCGAATCGTGGCGTCGCGCCCAAATACGCCCCACAATTTGCGCTGGCCGCGAACGTAAGCGCGCTCGTCACTAGCTCGTCCCCTGGACCGATTCCGGCAGCAAAGGCCGCCGCATGCAGAGCCGCGGTCCCCGACGAGAATGCCACCGCATAAGGTGCCCCGCAGCGCTCGGCAAATGTCTCCTCGAATGCCGCGACTGCCGGCCCCTGCGTCAGCCATTCGCCGCGCAGTACATCGACCACAGCCTGGATATCGGCGTCATCGACGGCTTGGTGTCCATAGGGGACTGCCACGACGGCAAGCGTAGTTCAACGGCCACCCGCCCTTCTGCAGATCTACGATCAGGGCGCGCACCGGACCTGGATTATCATTTCTCGGGATGGCGTCCAGCCCAGAGCTCAGGGACAAGATCGTCCTCGTAACAGGCGGGACCGGGTCGTTCGGTACCGCGTTCATCAGCCAGCTTCTTCAAGGACATGAGCCGGCCGCCGTCCGGGTCTACAGTCGTGACGAGCTCAAGCAGCATGAGCTGCACCGCAAATTGGGAGGCGATCCACGGTTACGTTTTCTCATCGGTGATGTTCGTGACCTCGAGCGCCTCAAGCGCGCATGCCGCCACGTCGACGTAATCGTGCATGCGGCGGCGCTCAAGCATGTGCCTATCTGCGAATACAACCCGTTCGAAGCAGTCCAGACAAATATCATCGGAGCCGAGAACATTGTCAACGCAGCAATCGAGAACCAGGTTCTCCGTACCATTTCGCTCAGCACAGACAAGGCCGTCAACCCCGTCAACCTCTACGGTGCCACAAAGCTCTGTGCCGAGAAGATAGTCACCCAGGGCAATTCCTACGCAGCGGCCGGCCAACATGGCCAGCCGCGCTTCTCGACAGTCCGCTATGGCAATGTGGTCGGTAGTCGCGGAAGCGTAATCCCCCTATTCAAGCGCCAAGCCGAGCTCGGGGAGTTAACCGTCACCGATGAGGCGATGACCCGCTTCTGGATCACGCTCGACCAAGCGATCGGCTTCGTTCTCGCATGCCTTGGTCGGATGGAAGGCGGCGAGATCTTCGTTCCCCGTATCCCAAGTATGCGTGTCGTCGATATTGCGGACGCCATAGCGCCTGACACACCACGCCGTTTCACCGGCGTCCGGCCGGGCGAGAAGATTCACGAGGTGTTGGTCACATCGGAGGAAGCGCGCCACGCCACAGCATTCCCGGATTCCTTTACAATTTACCCATCCTTCCCTTTTTGGCGCACTGAAGAGTATCCGACTTGCGAGGAGCTACCGCCCGGTTTCATATACTCGAGCGACCGAAACGATGCGTGGCTGACACCAGCGGATATTTGCGAGATGAGCCGAACGGTCACGCCCGTCGACTGACACTCAGGTCGACGGTGCGCCAGACATGTCGCCGACCGCAACTTCCTGCCAGGTGACACGGCGGGTCGCCAGCTGCAGCCGATCAAACAGGCCCCGCACCCGCTTGAGATCCTCCTGTGTGTCAACGCTCCAGTCCAGATGAGAAAAATCGTCGGGAGACTCAACCGAACGCGCCAAGAAGAGATCCGGTCGCTCACGGTAGATGAACCAGGTGACATGTTCGCGGGCCTCGGGCGAGCTAGCCAGCCGCTCGACGCGCGAAAGGGTGTCTGTGAACAGCGCCTCCACATCGAGGCCGCGCGGGAATGTTCGCCGCACGACGTTTGAGGCATAGTCGCACGTGCCAACATGCGTGAGCAGTTCCCTTACGACTGTGTCTACAACTTGTGGGTCGATCAGTGGGCAATCACCGGTTAGGCGTACTATCGCGTCGGCATTAGCCTTGCGCGCGGCCCTAAGCACACGAGCAAGCACGTCATGCTCATCACCCCGGAAGCAGCTTACGCCCTCCGCATCGGCCAGGCTTGCCAGTGTGTCATCCTGTTCGGCGTTTGTCGTCGCAAGCACCGTCTCGTCGACACTCGTCGCCCTCCGCACGCGGCGCAATACCTGCACAATCAGGGGAGCACCACCCACCTCCATGAGCGCCTTCCCCGGCAGTCGGCTGGAGCCGGTCCGCGCCTGCACCACTGCGACGACGCGCATGGGGGCCCTAGCGCTTTGCAAAGATCCAGAACGTCACGTCTTCCCAGCCGCCGGCGCTAGCGGGGAGGAAGCCCTGTTCAAGGAGCGTGAGTTCGGGAAACCTTTCTTGGTAGAGCGACCCAAAGTCGCGTTTAAATAGCACTCCCCGCTCGCCGTGGTAGGGGATCTCCTCCGGCGGTTCGGCGCAGTACTCCCCGCAGAGAACATAACGGCTGGAACAGCGCACGATCTCGTCCATCACCCTGTTGAGCGAGTCATGGTCTTGGTGAATAAGTACGCCAGTGGTGAAAACGAGATCAAAAGAGCCATCAGCAAACGGGAGGGAGCGCGCTGATGCGGCCACCGTGCGAACCCCAGGTAGGCGCTCACGCAGAATCTCCAGTGCCCTCTGATTGATGTCCACACCCACCATGTTGGTTCGGTCCAGCATCTCGGCGAGCCAGCGTAGGTTTGCACCCACGTTGCAACCGACCTCCAGAGCGCTTACCACATCGAGCTTGGCGAGTGTCTCCCACCAGAAGGACTTGCGGCCTTCATCCGCGGTGAGATTGCGCCGCACGTAGGCGTCGCCAAAGGTCCCCCTCCATAGGCGTTCGAGCCGGTCGCTCTCGTCTCGGGCAAACATAGTCGTACCCGCCGAGATCGGCGGTAGCAGGGATCTTATAGCGTGCTATGTCTGTGTTCTATGAGCTTTCCGAGATGCGACCAGACCTAAGACGGGCGTGCCGTGGCATTGGGTGAACTCTCCGTCAGTGTGGTTGTTCCGACGTTCGAGCGCGCTGAGCAGCTTCGTCGTACGCTCTCGGCGCTCTGCGCACTCGACTACCCCGCCGAGCTGCTGGAGATCATCGTGGTTGATGATGGCTCTATGGACGACACGCCAGAAGCGTTGCGTGCAATCGAACCCGGGTGTCCCTCGGTCCGCTATGTGCGGCAGTCCAACTTAGGCGTGGCTACTGCCCGTAATCGCGGCGCACGATATGCCAATGGAGACATTGTCATGTTCGTAGATGACGACATTGTCGTCCCTCCTCACAATGTGCGTCAGCACCTCGCGGCCCGCGCGGAGTACGGTGAGTGCATCGTGTCAGGCCATTCGGAGTTCTCTCCGGAACTTCGCGCCGCGCTTCACCGAACGCCCTTTGGACGTTTTCGGCTTGAACGAGAGGACTACTTCAAGGCCGACCTGGCGGCCCGGTTCGGTTCGCACGGGCGCATTCTGCCTGATGGTTTATCGGCTCAGAATATCAGCATCGGGCGAGACACATTCTGGACACTTGGCGGCTTTGACGAGGAATTTCCCTTTGCGGGCGCGGAGGATCATGACTTTGCACGGCGCGCACGCCAGGCTGGATGCACGATCGTCCACGATTACGACATCCGTGTACTCCACCTTGACGAGCATCGGGACCTCCACGCCTACTGCCGGCGCCAAGAGCGCTCTGCGATCACTGCCGTTTATCTCGCGCGAAAGTATCCGGATCAGCTCAACGAGCCGATAATCAACCGTAACGCTCCGTTACGGCGCGGGGACTCCGTCAGGGTCTCAGCAAGAAAGATCACTCGTGCGCTGCTGAGCCACCGGATCTCACTTGCGATCGCCCATCTGATAGTAGGCGCAATCGAACTGCTACGGCCCAAGGGCGGATGGCCGCTGGAGGTCGCGTATCGGTGGATGACCGGTCTGTATGTGTTCCGAGGCGTGCGCCTGGGCTTCCGCCTGACGTCGGCGCGGTGATTGCTCAGGCTCATGAGACCGCGGGTGGGGCACCCAATTCGGGCGCCTTACCCTCACCCGCCAACCGTATACGGGTTCTGCACTTCATCGCAAACTCGCAGCCGCTTGAGTATTTCCGGCTCCTCGTCCGTTTCACCGATTGGAGCCGCTTTGACGTTTACGTGGGCTCGCTCGATCGGTCGGGCCGACTGCAGGAGGGATTGCACGAGCTCGGGGTTCGTACCCTTGCGCTAGGTGCCGTACGGCGCACGCAATATCTGGCCGCGACCCTCCGCCTAGCATGGTGGCTGCGACATAACCAGATCGACGTGGTGCAGGTGCACCTTCTCGAGGCGTCCCTCGTCGGCCTAACGGCAGCGAGACTCGCAGGTGTTCCGCTCACCATCTTTACTGGCCATCATTCACATGAGGTCCCGCTCCACAAACGGCGACTGCTCCTCGAAGTTGATCGCCTTGCAGCTCGCCCGCTCTGCGATCACGTAATCGCCCCGTCGATGGAGATGAAGGAGACGTTTACCCGTGTCTACGGCTGCTCGCGCGACAAGGTGGAGGTGATCTACCACGGGCTGGATTTGGAGCGCCTCAACCCTGTTATCGCCGATGGATCGCGTTTCCGAGCAGAGTACGGCTTGGAAGGCAGGCTCGTCCTGGGAGCGATCTCGCGTTATTTCTGGGTCAAAAACCTCGAAGCGCTAGTGCGGGCGTTCGCGATGATCGCTAGCGAAGTGCCGAATGCAATGCTCGTGATCGTCGGAGGCGGAGGTGACCCGACGGGATTAGCGAGCCTCGTTCGGTCGCTCGACCTCTCTGATCGCGTGCTCCTACTCCCTCCTCGGACCGATATTGCGGACGTGCTTGCGGCATTCGACCTTTTTGTTCATCCCGCCTTGGCGGAATCATTTGGTCTTGCGGTACTAGAGGCGATGGCGATGGCACGTCCCGTCGTGACGACACCCGTGGGCATCGCACGAGAGGTTGTTGAGGACCGCGTCAGTGGGCTCGTCGCGCGCGGGAAAGATCCCGAGTCCCTTCGGCGAGCAATCGCCGAGATGCTCGCAGCACGGGAGCGTTGGCCGGAGATCGGGACCGAAGCGCGCCGGCGCGCACTTGCGTTCACACCGGAGAAATGGGTGTGGACCCACGAACAGCGCTATACAGACTGGCTCGAAGCGTCCTCCCGGCGCAACCGTCGCTTGCCACATCTTCGCCCATGAGCGGATCAATCGTCCAGCCGACTCCTCCCGTCTCGGTGGTGCTGCCCGCACACAACGCAGCCATTTTCATCGCCGACGCCGTCAGTAGCGCCCTTCGTCAGACACTCCCGCCGACTGAGGTGATCGTTGTGGATGACGGTTCGACGGATACGACGATGAAGGTACTCGAGCACTTCGGCGGCGAGATCTGCGTCATCCACCAAGAGAACCAAGGTGTCGCGGCCGCCCGCAACGCCGGCATCGCAGCTGCTCGCGGCAGTTTGATCGCCTTTTTAGACGCTGATGATGTGTGGCTACCGAACAAGCTCAAGCGGCAGGCCGCGCGCTTCGCCGCCGATCCTGCCCTCGGTCTCGTGCACTGTGCCATCCGGGAGGTCGACCAAACACTCACTCCGATCTCGGAGCGTACCAGCGGACTGGAGGGACGCGTGGCGGATCTCATGCTCGTAGGTCAAGACAGCCGATTGCATGCAAGCGGCAGTACGATGATGGTCTCCAGGGCAGCCTTGGACGCAATTGGGAACTTCGATGAGCTCCTTCCTCCGGCGGAGGACTGGGATCTAACCTACCGAATCGCGCGGTGCTTCCCGGTCGGCTTTGTTCGCGAGCCGCTGGTTCTATACCGTCACCACCCAGCGAATGCCCACTGGGACATTCCGCGTATGGAGCGCGGAATGTTCCTGGCATACGAGAAGGCATTTGCTGCGTCCGATCCGCAGACGCATGTGCTCAAATCGCGTGCCTACGCGGATCTACACCTCACCCTCGCGGGCTCATATTGGCGGGATGGCGATCTGTGTGCGTTCGCTAGACACTCCTGGGCAGCCCTTCGCGGCCGGCCTGCCCACTTTGCCTACTTCGCTGCCCTCCCCGTGAGGCGGGCACGGCGGCGCTTTGCCCGGACAAAGGCTGGATCGGGTCAGGTGCCATAAATCAGCCGTCGCCTCCGGACACCGGCGGGGTATTACGGCGGGCACTGCTTTCCGCAATAAAGCGATAGAGCTCGTCATAGCGAGGGATGGCCACGTCTTCGAGAGAAAGCCGCTCGCGTGCAGCGTCGCGGCATCGATCCGGGGCGCAGGGATCACGGAGCATCCTTTGCACCTCCCGTGCGGCGCATATGTAGCCATCGTGCGTGAACTGGCGCACAAGGACTCCGGCACGGTACTCGCTCAGCAATTCGTCGACGTCTCCGATTCTCGCCGTCGAGACGACGGGAAGTCCCGCACCTAGATACTCGCCTATCTTGGTGGGCGACGAGGACACCTTCGACGGCACTGGACGCACAAAGGAGATCGCGAAGTCTGCCGCCGCTAGATAGGAACCAACCTTCGTGTGAGGCACACACGTTACCGTGTAATCACCACGGCAAACCCCAAGAGCGTCACACTCGCGTTCGATAAGCCATGCGTCGCTCTGTGTAAGAACAAGGAAATGAAGGTCGCTAATTACCTCGCGCGCCGTGGCAAAGAAGTCGACCATCTCGCGCTCCATGTACCAGCCGGTGAACTTCCCGACGTAGACCATTACTGGGCGATGACCGATCCCGAGTGCCTTGCGGACCTCGCTGCGGCCATCGAGCTGCGCGGCGAGCTGACGAAGGTCCGCGCAGCACGGAATAACCCGATGGGCCATGGGTGTTGGGTGATCGAAGAGGTGTGGCACGACACGTCGAGTCAGGACGACGGTTGCCGCTGCTCGTTCGATGGCCCGCCGCTCTGTCCACTTAGTCAGGCGGTATGGCACGCCGTTCGGATCCCAGCGACCTACGTCGGCGTACTCCTCGGCAAGCAGCCCGCGATGGTCGAAGATGAGCCTACGGCCGGTCAGTCGTGCAAGCGCGAGTCCGATCGCCGCCGGCACGTGTGAGTACGCGTGTATAGCAGTCAGCCGGTGACGGAGGATTAGCAGTACTCCCAGCAAAATGCCACAAGCCACGTCAAACGCCGTGGCCGGCACCGTGGGACGCTTGTGATAGCGCAGCGGGTGCCACTCGATCCCCCGGACGCGCAGTGCAGTCAGGGTTGCGGCGCGGTCGGCGCGTGAGATGCGACGCATCTCCCAGGTGACGAGATGGATGACGTGTCCCCGCCGCGCCAGCCCCTCAACGTAGTTGATGACCTGGGTGTGGACGAGAGGATCGTCCAGCGACATGTAGCAAAGGAACAGCGAGCGCAAGCGATCGGTACGCACCGAAGAGCGCTCGAACTCGCTAATGCTTTCTTGGAGCTGCATCGATGCCAGGTCCACGCGCCCCCTTGATGGGCGACGTGCCCCGCTCGGGAAACCCGTGTCATGATCCTATGCATGCCTGCGTGGCGAGCGCAGGTGCGATGAGCCCATGATCGTATAATCACCGGACTCTGCCCCTGAACCGCGAGCACGTCCTCCGCGTGGTCCAGCCTCCTCAACAGCAGTACTGCGTCCGTTGTGTATATCCGGCATCGGCCGCTGCCCCCCTCGCGTTCACCAACGAAGGGGTCTGCACGGGCTGCCTTGTCAACGATCAGAAGCAGCGGATCGACTGGGACGAGCGCCGGAGGGAGCTTCACGATCTATTGGAGCCGCACCGCTCATTGGACGGAGCCACCTACGACTGCATCATTCCGGTCTCCGGCGGCAAAGACAGCCACTACCAAACCTATGTCATCGTCGAGGAGTTCGGCCTGCGGCCACTGCTCGTCACGTACCACGGAAACAATTACTTGCCCGTCGGCCTGCGGAATCTGCGCAATCTCCGCGAGCGTTTCGGCTGCGACCACATCTTCTTCTCTCCAAGTGTTCCGGTTCTCAAGAAGCTTAATCGACTCTGCTTTCGCACGATGGGCGACATGAACTGGCACGCGCATTGCGGAATCTTCACTTATCCCGTTCAGATCGCCGTAAAGTTCCGTATCCCCCTAATCGTCTGGGGTGAGCATGGCTTCACCGACCTCTCCGGTATGTACTCCCTAGATGACCGGATCGAAATGACTGCGAAATTTCGGCTCGAGCACGCACAGCGGGGGTACGACTGGCAGGACATGATGGAAGAAACCGAAGGGCTGACCGAACAAGATCTCCTATGGGCGAAGTATCCCACCGACGTGGAGCTCGCGGAGGTGGGCATACGAGGGATCTATCTCGGGAACTACCTCAATTGGGAAGCGAACGCGCAGACCGAGTTGATGCATCAGTGGGGCTTTGAGGAATCTCCCGAGCCCTTCGAGCGTACCTACCGCCGCATGTCAAACCTAGATGACATGCATGAGAATGGCATCCACGATTACCTCAAATACGTCAAGTTCGGCTATGGTCGAGCGACAGACCACGCCTGCAAGGACATCCGCGCCGGGAGAATGACACGAAGCGAAGGCATTGCGATGGTTGCTCGCTATGACCACGTCAAGCCACGATGGGATCTCGAGCGGTGGTTGGATTATGTGGACATGACCGAGGAGGAGTTCGAGGAGACAGCCGACGGATTCCGTGACCCCCGTGTCTGGGTCAGGGACGAGCACGGGGAATGGATCAAGGACTCGATCGTCGAATTCGACGCTCGTCGCGCCGCCGACCGCGAGACGGCGGCTACCGGGCCGCTCGCACGCGGCGACCTGTGAGCTCCCCGCTGCGCGAGACCGAGATCCGGCCCGCGGAGTTGATGGCGGAACAAGCCCGGCGCTACCGCGCCGACGTCGACTGGCTGCTTTCCCATCGGGACCGGTTCGTAGCGACGCCATGTCCGGCATGCGGGGCAGACCGCGCGCGTCCGGTCTGGCGCAAGGACGATCTGGACTACGTGCTCTGCGAGGCATGCGAAACGGTCTACATGAACCCTCGCCCCGAACCAGACTTGCTAGGCGAGTACTACCGCGTCTCGCGGAACTATCAGTACTGGAACCAAACGATCTTCTCTGCATCGGAGGACGTGCGACGAGAAAAGATCTTCGCTCCGAGAGCGGAGCGCGTTGCCCGCGTCGCGCGACGGCATGGTGTCGCCAGCGGAACGCTGGTCGACGTCGGCGCGGGATTTGGGACCTTTTGCGAGGAAGTGGTGGGGCTGGATCTGTGGGATCGCATCGTGGCGGTGGAACCGGAACCCCATCTCGCTCGCACCTGTCGTGAGAAGGGTCTCGAGGTCATCGAAGAACGGATCGAAGATGCCCGCCTTGGCGAGGCGAGCGTTATCACGAGCTTCGAGGTCATCGAACATCTCTTCTCCCCCGCCGAGTTCGTGCGCCGATGCGGCGAGCTTCTGAGGCCGCGCGGACTATTGATCCTCACATGTCCGAATGTCAAGGGATTTGACATCGTCGTGCTGCGCGAAGCCGCTTCGGCTGTCTCCGCAGAGCATCTCAATTACATGCATCTCGATTCGCTCGCGGGTCTTCTGGATTCGTTCGGCTTTGAGGTGCTCGAGCGCGAGACGCCTGGTCGTCTTGACGTGGAGTTAGTCCGAAATTGCGCGCTCGAGGGTAAGTTCGATCTCTCAGGACAGCCATTCCTGAAGCAGCTGCTCGTCGATGACTGGCAACGCGTCGCGGACGCCTTTCAGGACTTCCTGGTCGGCAGTTGCCTGTCGTCGAATATGTGGCTCGCCGCGAGCAAGCGCTAACGCTCCTCTCAGCGTACTTCTACTCCGGCTAGTCGTACGTTCACGCCCGCCTTCGCCAGCACCTTCTTTGCGTGCTGCGTGCTGTGCTCCGTGAAGTGGAAGATGTTCGCCGCCGACACGGCCGACGCGCCAGCATGCACTCCATCGACGAGATGCTCGAACCTTCCCACTCCCCCGCAGATGATGACGGGGATCGTCGTCTCCCTGGAAACCGCCTCGATGAGCGGCAGGTCGTAGCCGCAGCCCTTCCCGTCGCGGTCAATCGAGTTGAGGAAGACCTCACCCGCCCCACGGCGTTCGGCCTCTTTGGCCCACTCGATGACGTCCAAACCAGTGGGCTGGCGACCGCCGTGTACAAAGACCTCCCACGCGCCTGCTGCGTGGCATCGCACATCGATTGAGACGACGATCGCCTGACTGCCGAATATGCGGGCCGCTTCGTTGATGAACTCGGGGAACGCAGCTGCCTGGGTATTGATCGCAACCTTGTCGGCCCCATATGCGATACGCGTACGAATGTCCTCGATGGTGCGGATCCCGCCTCCGAAGGTGAGAGGCACGAAGCACGTCCTCGAGACCTCCTCGATGATCTCTAGGAGTGTCTTCTTATCCTTGATCTTGTGATCATCGCGGCGCATGTCGTACTCGCCCTGGCGTGTGATATCGAGGTAGACCAGCTCATCGACCGCCCAGGTGTTGAAGCGTTCAACCTGGTGGACCGGGTTGCCAACGATTTGGTGTAGCGAAAACTGTTCGCTGCGCACAAGCAGACCGTTCTTCATCAGCAGACAGGGGATGAGGCGGGTCTTTAGCACGATGCCTAGATCGACAGAAAGTTTTTCAGCACTCGTAGCCCGTCGCGCTGACTCTTCTCAGGGTGAAACTGGGCGCCGAATACGTTGGCGCGTTGGACGCACGCCACCAGCCGCTCGCCGTAATCGACAGTGGCAACACTAGCTTGACCCTGCGCGGGGATGAGGTGGTAGCTATGCAAGAAGTAGAAAGTGGGCTCGGCCTCGAGATCATCGAGGAGTGGGCTTGGCTGAATCACTTTGATGCTGTTCCAACCAACGTGCGGCACGCGCAGGCCGTGACCTGGAGCGATGCGTTCAACGCTTCCAGGGATGAGGTCGAGACCAGCGTGCTGACCGTGCTCCGTGCTTTCCGATGCCAGGAGCTGCATCCCTAGGCAGATACCAAGCAGCGGCTTGCCAGTCTTCGCGTGGCCAATGATGGCGGCCGCGAGGTGTGCGCGGCGGAGATTTGCCATCCCATCCCCGAAGGCGCCCACTCCCGGGAGGATGATCTTTTCGGCGTCCCCGAGTTCGGCCGCGGTATCCACGACTCTTGCGTCGGCTCCGAGCGCAGCCAGCGCGTTGAGCACTGAGCGCAGGTTTCCCATCCCGTAGTTGATGACCGCAAGCATCGGCCGACAGGCTAATGCGCGCGCCGTCAAATGGCAGTGGCAGCGCCCCGGTCGGCCTCCAGCCACTTTGCAATATTTTCGGCCGATGTGGTTGTATGGCTGTACAGCCGCCGCGCGAGCTCCTCCGAGAAATAAGTTGGGACTCCATAGATCCTTCGGATCGAGGCCAATGCGCTGGACGCGATCCCCGCGCAGGCCACGATCGAGAACGGGCTGAGGATTACCTCCGCGGGGAGTGCGGAGTGCTCGTAGTCAGCGATGATCGTCAGGTCCGGGAGCTCTCGCTCCAGGTGTGCGACCACCTGCTGCGTTCGCTCAAGCGTGCCACGTGGATGGGGCTTGACTAGCAAGCCGGCAGCGGACGTTGTCTGGCGGAGATACCGAGCGAGGCTTACATACCCAGCAGTCTCGGCGTCGTAGGGGTAGTTTGAGTCGGCGTCGGCCACGTTGAGGAGCAAAACCGCCGCGCCCCCCCCCGCCTCAGCGGCCAAGCTGCGGTAGTACTGTCGGACAGCGTCGTGGAGCGAAGCGAACAGCTCGTCCATCGCGCCGCGGTGTAGTTGGTGCCCAAGTGGCCTAGTCTCCACGCGCCACGGTGCCACGGCGTTGAACGTAAAGACAGCGTCCAGCGTCAGGCTGCGAACAGGCACGGCGTCCGGCCCGAAAACGAAGCCTTTCGTACGGTCGAGCAGGCGGAGCCAAGGCGGCAGGGCGCGCTCGGCCTCGCCGGAGAGCAGAGGCCCGTACTCGAGGATCTCGGACTCGAGCAGGCTCGCGAAGCTGTGGGGAAGGTAATACTTCCTCGCAGATGGCAGGACCTTGTAAAGCGCCTGCGTATCGCTATGCGTGGGCACCGAGAAGTAGAGTTCATCGACTACGTCGTCGAGTCTCATTGCGAGTCGCGGGTCGGTCGGTAGGAGACCGAAAGCCGGAGCAAGGCGCTCCCGCAGCTGCGTCAAGGAAGCAAGTGTGTCCCGAAGCCGCGAGAGCCGAGAAGGACGATCGTCATATCGCAGCCAGTGGTGGGTCATGGGAAGGCTGGAGATGTCGATCACCGCGTTCCATCGATATGCCGCTGCCATTGTCCGTAGGGCGCTTGCGAACCGGCCCGATCGATCATGGCTCTTGTCGGAGCACAGCACCAGCACGTTGGCCCCCGGGGGCAGGGCACCCGCTACGACTGTGGCGCTCGCAACGTCGTGCGGTGTATCCACCCTGAACACACGTTTCTGCATGCCAGATCGGGGCAAGTGCGGAAACCGCTCCGACCGTTCCAAATGCGGGCTCGTGCTCATTTTATGCTTCCTTGCTCGCGCTGATCCAGGCTAGGCCAGCTCGGGTCCCCAATGCGGTCGAATCCGTTTCGCCTGATGCCGAGCTGCCATTCTCTTCATCCGGCGGCCGCAAGCCTGTAGGCAGCCCGGTCTAGATGAGAGTAAGGGAGCGGCTGCGGGCGATCTCTTGCACTTCTAGCGGATACTGATGTTCCCCAAGAAATTCATACTCGTCTCGTTGCTCGCAGAATGCCCGATACGCCCGAGCGTGTCTCTCCGAACCAGCACAAAGAAAGAAGAGGGCCAGCTTCCTTTGCTCCGGCGTCGAGCCTGGTCGTTCGCGAAGCAAGCCTGGCGTAGCTCGGTGGCTAAGGCGCATATCGAAGATGACGGCGTCGCCGGCTTGGTTGGCGATCCGGGTCACCTTGCGATCCCGTATGGGCTCCAGAACGCGATACCGGAAGCTGTGTCCGACCCGGGTCCGGGGCTGATGTAGGAATCTGTCGTGCTTTTCGCGATGGCTTCCAGGTATGACGTCTAGGCCGCCTCCATACGGCCCATTCGGCTGCAAGTAAAGACCTACCTGAACCATCCGGAAGTCCTCTTCGCGGTGGAACAGATGGCCGGCCGCCTCCAGGGTAGTCGTATCCTTGTGCCAGCTCGGAAAACCGGAGTCATGCCCAACGGTATCTAGTAAGTACAAATGTTCTCCGACCAAGAACCGAAGGGTGTCCAAAAGAAGTTGCTTCTCGAGCACGATCCGGGTTTCTGGATAGCGTGATAACACGTCCATGCGCACAACCTTGGTGTCGCTTGCAGCCGGCTGCTCCTCATCAAAGGCTCTTTCGAGCACCTGGCGCAGACGCAGAACCTCCGCTGCGTCCAGAACTCCGGGCACTATGAGGAAACCCTGCTCGCCTAATTGTTGGCGGCGTTCGTCAGCGATCATCGTGCCGCCTGCATTCGGGATCCCGGCAGCCGTGCTTCGGGGGCCGACATACAGCGCACGGCCGATCGTCGCATTCGGGCCGCCGAGTCCCCTAAGGACCTCAAGGGTGGCCGTATGAGCATGGGAGCCTCTTGAGGTGCGGGGGTTACGGCATGCAATCTGCCACTCAAGGGATAGAACAATGCCCCGGAAGGGGTTTCGCCGAGAAAGTCCTCGTGAGGTCTGAGAGTGACCTTCTTGATTATCGTCTTGCCGACCGCGCCCTAGAGGCACGGCTTAGAGTACACATATGCCGCCAATTGCGATTGCCTAACCCCGAACACCGCGTCGGGGTTATCTCGGACCTGCGTCTTGCCAACTACGGCAGGCTCTTCGGCGGAGGACCGGCATGCCCAGCCTCAACTTCGAAACCGCATACGACGAGCACCTGTGGCGTGTGTTCGGCTTTTTCGCCTACCGAGTGGGGCCGAGCGAAGCAGAAGATCTCACGCAGCAGACGTTCGAAAGGGCACTGAGGGCGTGGCGGCGCTTCGACGACCAGCGCTCTCCCGTGGGCGCGTGGCTGCTCGCAATCGCGCGCAATCTCCTCATCGACCACTATCGCGCAAGTGCCTCTCGCCAGGGGAACGTGCCGATCGACGAAGCGCCCGCGGGGGCGCTGCTCGCCTACACGGATCCTGCGCCACCGGGACCGGAGCCGGCCATCGCCGCAGCGTTGGACAAGCTCTCGGATAGGGATCGGGAGTTGATCGCGCTGCGTTACGGGGGCGATCTGACCACACCGGAGATCGCCGCCCTTACCGGCTTGGCCCTGGCGAACGTGCAGCAGATCCTCTCCCGCGCCCAGCGCCGATTGCGGTCCGAACTCGAGGCCAACCCGACCGCTATGTCCTCCGTCGCGTGTCAGCCGAGCGGACCGACTCCAGCGAGTCCAAGCGCGGCGACAGCGAGCAGCAGCGCACCGGACAAGCCGTAGACCACCACGGCGCCAGACGATTTGGCCCGCGACGCCACGCTGAGCCGCCGCCTCAGTCGACTCTCGAACTGCCGCGTCGGACGAGGACGCTCACGCCACAGCCTGCGCTCGAGGTCCCGGTCGGCTCTGCCGAACGATCGCGACTCGTCGGCCTCTTTGTCCGACAGGGCCACGCGCATGAGCCCAGGGAAGCGTGCGAGCCAGCGGTTCACGGCGCGAACAATGGCGATCGAGGGTTGAGCACGCGCGCGCGCCGGTAGTCGTCCACGGCGGCTCGGGCGCGCCCCGACTCGATGTCGAGGCGCGAGCGCACCACCCACAGCCGCCAGTCGCCCGGCGCGCGCGCGATCGCGCTCGAGATCTCGGCAGACGCGCTTCGAAAATCCCCAGCCTGCTCCTGGATCAGGGCCCGCTGCACGTAGGCGCTGGCGGCATACGGCTCGACATCGAGAGCATCGTTGACGTCCTTCAGCGCGGCCGCGCGGTCGCCGGAGCGCGCGGCCGCCTGGCTGGCCCGCAGCGAGGCGGTCGCCGACAGCGGGATGACGATCGCCACGACCGCCCCGATGGCCGCACCCGCCAGCAGGGCACGCGAGCCCCAGCCTGGGGCCTGCGCCGCCGATGGCTGGGCGGGATGACGCCAGGCGACGATCGCCGCGGCGAGCATCAGACCGACCGTCGGAACTACTGCGATCTGCCACACCCAGTCGTAGCCCGCGGCCGCCGAGAAGGCGGCAAACCCGGCGGTGCAGGTCGCGAGGGCGACGCGGGCCGTGGGAGGAGCCCGCAGCGCCCGCCATACCCCCAGCCCTAGGACCCCCACAAAGAGGGTGGCGATCAGCACCAGCCCCACGATCCCGAGCTCGGCCATCGTCTCCAGGTACAACGAGTGGCCGTTGCGGATGAACTCGGCCACCGAGCCGTGCTGCGCCCACCAGGACTCGAACGTGCCGGGGCCGATCCCGCGCAGCGGCTGGCTGCGATAGGCGGATAGCGCCGCCTGCCAGTACTGGTATCGCCGACTGCCCGACACCGTACCCAGCCGGGTGTAGAGATTGGTCGCCGAGGAACCAGTCACCTCGGGGCGCTTGAAGTCATTCCATTCGGTCGAGAGTCGGTGCGGGAGTCCCGCCGCCAGGGCGATCACCACGGCTATGAGCGCCGAGGCCACGAGGGCGCCAGCGGCGGTCCGGCGAGAAACGCGCACCCAGCCTGGGCGCCGCGCCGCTCGTGTGAGCAGCACCAGAGAGGCCTGCATGAGACCGACACCTGCACAGACCACCAGCACGTAGGCGATCATCTCCCGCCGCTGGCCGCCCACCGCCGCCGTCGTGAGCCCGTTGCGGAGATCCGACCGCGCGAGCAGTGCGGCGACGAGGATCGCCGACCCGGAGCCCGCTACCAGCCCCGTCGCCAGCGTGGGAAGCCGGCGTGGGATGAGCGCGACGAACACGACCAGCCCCACCACCGCAGTGAGGATCCCGCCGCGCGAGACGGTGAGCACGATGTCCAGCACCAGCAGCGGAGCGGCCGCCGCCGCGGTCGCCCGCCCGAGCAACGTGCGCGCCTGCGAGGCCCGCGAGAAGACGATCGGGACACCGATGGCGATGAACGACCCCAGCCCGTTGGCGTAGTTGAGGGGGTAATTGAGCCGCTCGGTGCTGCCTGGGAAAAAGGTCTGGATGTCGTCGTGGGGAAACCACGCCGGGTGCAAGCGCGAGAGCACGGAGAGACCTGCGAGCACCCCGAAGGCGCAGGCCAGCCCGTTGAGCGTCGGGGTCAGCGCAGCGCGCGAGCTAAGCACCGCCGCCGCAAGGCCGAAGAGGGCGAGGTATCCGCCTAGACGGCTGACTTCCGCCATCGTCCGCTCGACGCTTCCCGACCACCCCGTGGCCAGCGCAGTCCAGACGGCGAAGGCGCCGAGCAGGGCGAATGCCGTCCAGGCGGCGACGCCCAGGCGTTGCCGGGGCAGCACCCCGATCAACGCCCCGATCAGCAGCAGCCACGCAATGGCCAGCGTCGCCTCACCCCGTACGACCGCGTCGTAACCGCCGCCGCGCAATCCCAGGTACAGGACCGGTGCGAAGCCGAGCAGCCAGGTCCCGGCGCGGGGACCGACTACGGCGCCAAGGGCCCAGGGCCGCCGGGCAGGGACGACAGCCGAAGCTGCGGCTTCCATCAGTTGTTTGGTACGGCGTGCCCCCGGCTAACCTGACACCTCCGTGGCCATGAGATCCCCTTGCGGGCGAACCGGCCGCCGTGTGGTCGGATTGATCGGATTCGCCATCGCCTTGTCCGGAGGGGCGTCTTCGCCCACCGCGGCGGCCGCAGCGCGTCCGCTCACCCGCGGCTTCGTCGACAGCACATACCAGGAACCGCCCGCCGTCCGACAGCCATGGCTGGACCGCACGGTAGTCGTTGGTGGACGGGTCGTGCTGCTCAGTGCGAGCTGGGCCGGGATCGCTCCCGCCAGCCCCCGGTCCGACTTCCGGCCGAGTGACCCGAGCGACCCGCAGTACCGCTGGGAGGGCCTGGACGGCGCGGTGCGCGACGCGGCCTCCCGCGGCCTGACCGTGGCTTTGTCGGTCACACAGGCACCAACCTGGGCGGAGGGAGCAGGGCGCCCTGCCGATGCTCCCGCCGGCACGTGGCGGCCCAGTTCAAGCGCCTTCGGCGCCTTCGCCGCCGCGATCGCGCGCCGCTACTCGGGCACCACGGTTGACGCGTCCGGAGCGACCCTCCCCAGGGTGCGCAACTGGCAGGCGTGGGGCGAGCCGAACCTATCCGTGCGGCTGGGGCCCCAGTGGATGCGTCAGGGCAGTCGCCTGCAGCCCGCAAGCCCGGCGATCTACCGGTCGCTGCTCAACGCCTTCTATGGCGGCGTCAAGGGTGTGCACGCCGACAATCAGGTGATCACCGCGGGGACCGCTCCGTATGGGGATCCGCGACCCGGCGGCGCGCGCATGATGCCGGCGCTGTTCGTGCGCACGCTGCTGTGTGTCGGCGCGGGTCGTCGCCCGCGTCCCCAGCCGTGCTCCGGACCGGCGCACTTCGACGCCCTCGCCCATGACCCCTACTCGGTCGGCAGCCCTTCCCGGCGGGCGATCAACCCCGACGACGTCTCGGTGCCCGACCTGGCCAAGCTGACCAAGCCACTGCGGGTGGCCGAACGGTCGGGGCGAGCGCTGCCGCGCGCTCGCAAGCGCCTGTGGGTGACCGAGCTGTCGTGGGACTCCAACCCGCCCGATCCGCAGGGAGTCCCGGTCGCTACCCAAGCCCTGTGGCTCGAAGAGGCGTTCTACGTCCTGTGGCGCCAGGGCGTCGACACGATCACCTGGTACAACGTGCGCGACCAGGCTCCGATCCCCGACTATGGCTCGACGTACCAGTCGGGGGTGTATCTGCGCGACGGGACCCCGAAGCCCTCAGCCCGGGCGTACCGGTTCCCGCTCGTGCTCGAGCGAGCCCGCAAAGGCGTGCGGGTGTGGGGAATGTCTCCCGCCAGCGGCGTCGTGTCGATCCAGCGGCGAAAGGGCCGGAGATGGGTCGGCGCGGCACGATTTCGTGGGCGCGCCGGTGCAACGTTCTTTAAGACGTTACGGCTCCCGCGAAAGGTGACTGCCCGCGCGGTCATCTCGGGCCAGTCGAGCTTGTCCTTCACCCTGCGCTGAGGGAGCGCACGACCGGTAGCGGGACGCCGACTGTCAGGCTCGCCGGTCCCGGCACGTATACGGACTTGATGAAGGTTCTTGCGGTCATGACTGCCGCCCTCGTCCTTTCAGTGGTCCCCTCGGCACAAGCCGACCGGGTGACCGCTCCGCCCGGAAACTCGGGCGTGGACCAGTACTTCGAGACCGTCCCGTCGGCCACCGGCAACCGCCCACCGGGCGCCTCCGGATCCGCGAACCACGCCGGCCCGGGAGTGTCGGCGCGCACTCAAAGTCGATTGGCGCGGCTGGGCAAGGACGGTCGGGCGGCCGCCGCGCTGGCCCAGCAAACCGCGCCCGGGCCGCTCGCCCGGAGCCATCCCCCGACAGCGCCCGGCGCCAGCGGCGGTAGCCCGTTGGCCGCCATCCTGCGCGCGGTGGGCGGGGGTGAGTCCGGGGGAATGGGATTTCTGCTTCCCGCGATCCTGATCGGAAGCGCACTTCTGGCCGTGGGCTTCGCCATGCTTCGACGCCGTCAGCGGGCATGACCCGCGCCGGAAAACCAACAACGAGAGGGGAAGAATGAAACGCAGAGCAGCAGTACTGGCCGCGGGGGCGGCCACGCTGTCTGTCCTCGCGCTGCCCGCTGGCGCCGGGGCGTCGGTGGTCTGTCCGCCAGGAACGACAAACCCGATCTACTGCACCCAGGCGCCGCCGGTCGTGACGACCGGGCCGGCAGCCAACATCACGACCACCACCGCCAACCTGACGGGGACGGTCAATCCCAAGGGCCTGATGACGACGTGGTTCTTCCAGTTCGGTCCGGGCCTGTATTACGGAAGCACCACCGCCCAGGAGGGGCTGGTCGGCGACGAGATGGACCATCCGGTGACCGCTGGGCTCACCGGCCTCAAGCCCAATAAGACCTACCACTATCGACTGGTCGGCTACACGGCCCTGACGATCGTCTACAGCACCGACCTTACCTTCACCACGGCTTCCGCGAAGGCCCGGATCATCGGGAGTGGCGGCAAGGTGTTCAAGGACGTCCTCGTTCCGTCCGAGGTCAGGCGCGGCGCCCGATTCAGGACCTGCCTGACTATCGTCAAACGCGGGCGGCCCATCTTCACCATCCGCAAGGGCAAGAAGCTGATCTCGCGCGTGCGGCTCCCGCCGCGTCGGGGCAGGACGTGCTTGTCGCTCAAGGCTCCGAGGAGCCCGGGCCTCGACAAGCTGACGATCAACGTCAAGCCGAACAAAGGCAAGTCCAGGCACGTGACGGCGATCTTCCGCGTCACCTGATAGGGACAGCCGAGGCTGATTGAGAGAGCGGCCCGCCATTGGCGGGCCGCTCTTTCGCTCGGCTCCTTCGTTCTAAATCGGGCCGTGCGGTTAGGTCCTCTCGGTCACCTTCAGCAGCAGCTCGGTATGGCCCAGGGAGCCACCGTGGACGCGGGCGCCGTTGCGGTCGTGGCCGGCACCGGTGAAGCGGCCGACGCTCGAGCCGGACACGGTGGCGAAGACCTTGAAGGCGCCGCCCAGGATGGCCATCCCGACGTAGTCGCCCTTCTTGACGAAGAAGTTCATGGGCGTAAACGAATACGACGCGTCGGTCGCCGGCAGCTCGAATGGTTGGCTGGTGGCGACTACCCGAAGCCTCCCACCGCGCGCGGGGCGAAGGTCCTGAAAGAGGATCGTGCGCTCATAGCGCGCCGAGCAGCGAAGTCGGGCGCAGGCGCCGGCGACCGACGAGCCCCGCACGGTGACCATCGTGACCTGGCCCTTGCGCGGAGCGCGGACCCTGACGTGGGCGCTGCGGGTGGACCAGTAGACGGTGTCCACGCCGGCGGCGAGCGCGTGGTCCGGCGCGGCGCTCAGGTCGCTGCCCCACGTGATCGTGGCAGGCCCGGCTGACGCCGACTGTGTCGCGACAGCCAGAAACGCCGCGAGCAGGGCCCCGGTACGTGTGCTGAGGCGCAGTCCTGACACAGCCATGGCGCGCCCCACGCTAGCGATGGCCAGCGGGCCCGGGCGGGATGTCCGCTCAGCCGATCGGCCCGGCTGCGCCCGTCAGCCGAGCGCCCGTCGGCGATCGACGCCGCTTCGCGGCTCGGGATCCCAGGCGCGGTGAAGCCGACCGCCCCGGCGCCGTTCTTCGCTCCTGCGCCGATCCGGGCGTAGTTCGCCCCCGCACTGCTCGCACCGCTCACCTCCGGCCGTGCCGAGCGCCTCGGTCACGCGTAGGCACGCGGCACACCACATGCGCGATACCGACCTGCGTGCTTCGTCCAACATCCCTGCCTCCCCGCTGTCTGCTCGCAAGTGTGCCGTGCCACGAGCCCAAGCGCAAGGTCTGCGGGCGAACCGCACGGCGCCGCGCCCGCCCCGACCACCACGTCCATCGTCCCCGCCGAGACCAGCGCCGGCCGCCCCAACGGGCGGCCGGCGCGGTGATTCGCTACCCCGAGTGCCTGGGGCTTCACACCCCGAGTGCCTACGGGTTGAGGCGGCCCTTCAGGGCACTCGCGGCCGAGAACTTGGCCGCCCGGCTGGCCGGGATCTGGATCGGCTGCCCGGTGGCGGGGTTGCGGCCCTGACGGGCCGAGCGCTGGCTGACGCTGAACTTGCCAAAGCCGGCGAGGGAGACCTCGCCGCCTCGGGCCAGCTCGTCGGAGATTGTCTCCAGCGTCTTGTCGACCACGTCCTTGGCCTGGCCGGCGCCAAGGTCAGCGGTGGACGCGATCCTGTCGGCGAGCTCGTTCTTGTTCATGGCACTCCTTCCTCGGGGTGTCGATTCGCGCCGAGGCTAGCGGCCCCAAAGGACGCAATTACCGCGTTATCGGCGCTTTCCCCCGAATTTCCGGGCTCTACCGGGCAAAAGGGTCAGGAAAAACACCTATTTTTCGGGCCCCGGGCCCGAAAACGGCCGGATTCCCGCTCGTTCTAACATCGGCCCCGGTGCAGTCTTTGTTCCTCGACGTGCTCCGGTGCCCGGCGTGTCTGACCGACCGGGCCTTTGACCTGGTCGGTCCCCGAAGCGACGAGCGCGAGATCCGCGAGGCCATCCTGCGCTGCCGGCAATGCGGTCACGAAGGCCACGTCCAAGCCGGCATCGTCGACCTCATGCACCAGCCGCCGGAGTTCGTCCTGCGCGAAGCCCAGGGCCTGGAGCGCTTCGCCGCCGAGATGCGCTCCGACGGCTGGGACAAAGAGGCGGTGCTGGCCCTTCCCTACCGCCAGGACGGCTACTGGTATGCCCAGGCCACCGCGATGCACCAGGCGCTTCACCAGCACCCCTTCGGGCCGGGGCAGCGCCTGCTCGACGTCGGCTCCAACACCTGCTGGGCGAGCGCCACGTTTGCCCGCGAACGGGACCTCGACGTGGTGGCCCTGGACATCTCCGCGGCGCCCCTTCAGGGTCTGGCCACGGCGCAGTGGTGGATGGACGCCCATCCGATCTTCCTCGAGCGCCTGCGCAGCCTGATGTTCGCCCCCGCCCTGGCGAGCGAGGCCTTCGACTGGGTCTGGTGCTGCGAGGTCCTGCATCACAACCATCGCGAGAACCTCGAGCGCACGCTGGCCGAGCTGTTTCGCGTGCTCAAGCCGGGCGGTCGCCTGATCGCGGTCAACGAGACCGTGCGCTCGCTGCGCCACCCCGGGGTGCGGGGCCAGGGCGCCGTGGAGCGGGTCGAGGAGTGGGCCGGCTATGAGCACTCCTACTTGCGCCGCACCTACCTGCGCGCCGCCCGGCGGGCCGGGTTCGAGGTGGCGGTGAAGGGGCCCTGGTATCTGCCCGCCTTTGAGCAGGGGATGATCGAGATCTCGCCCGAGATGTCGATCGCCCAGGGGCTTCGGGCGGCGCTGGCGCACGCCCTGCGGCGGATGCCCCGGGTGCGGATGCGCTATTTGACCTGGAAGACGTACGTGACGGGCGCGGCGGCCCTGTTCTTCGTTGCCACCAAGCCCGGGTCCAGCGCGTCGCCCCCGACCCCCGGGGCAGTCGCCCCCGCCGACCGGGAGCTAGATCGCGCAGCACGGACTGAGCCCTAGAGCAGATCGCGGCTCCGCAGAGCGCTCTGCAGGCACTGGGCGGTGCGGCGCGGACTGCGCTCCTCGAGGAGCTCGCCCAGCCCGGGCATCGGCTCCCGCAACGCCGCGGCCAGGGCCTGACTGAGCCCCTCGGGACCGGTGTCGGCGGCCAGTGCCGTGATCCATGGGCCACCGCCGCAGCGGTGCCCGACGCTCACCAGGGGACGCTGGGCGAGCAGGGCCCGATCGGCCGACTCGCGGGCAGCGGCGTTCGAGCAAGAGCCGGGCTCGAAAAACGCGTCCGCCAGGCTTGACCACGCGTCGATCTCGTCGTCGCCGGGCCAGGGGGCGATCGCCAGCCCACCCGCTCCGGAGCGGCGGCGTACGGCCGACAGGGCCCCCGCCGCCTCGAAAGGGTAGGTCTCGCCGAGCAGCTGTACGCGAGCGGGAATGCCGTGCGCGTTAAGTGCACCGGCCGCCTGGGCGCAGCGGCGGAGGTCGTGTTCTCGCACAAGCCCGAAGCGCGGATGACGGGCGACGAGGACAAGCGGGCGTCGGCGAGTCGCTCGTAGGCGCCCGCGTGCTGGGCTGGACAGCGACAACTTGTCCAGGTCAGGTGCTCCCCCAACCGGCATGTGCGCCAGCGGTGGAGGAATAACCAACGGTTCGATCCCCGGCCCGAGGGCCAGGCGCAGGCGTCTCGCATCCGACTCCTCGGCGACGACCATCAGCGCGGCCGCGCGCAACGCGCGCCCCAAGTCGCCCTCGGCGAAGGCCGCTGGGGCGACGATCGGTCGCGGAATGCGCGGCGCCAGCTCGTCGGTGGCCCCGGGCGAACCAGCCACGAGCTCGTCTAGTTCCCACGCCAAGACAGCTCCCGGCCGATACTCGAGCGCGGCGGCCGCGGCCGCCAAGGACTGCGGGCCGTCAAGCGCCCACACCGGGGTGCCGGGGAGCAGCGCTTGGGCGCCGGGTGACAGCGCAGCCGGATGGATTGGTAGTCGCTCCACGCGGCCCAGTGGCAGAACGCTGCGGGCGATAACCCGCGCATCGTCGGCCAGCGCACTCGCGGTGAGCAGGGCACCCCAGCTAGGGCCGCTGCGCCCATACCAGGTGGGGCACGTCACGGCCAGCGCCCGGCCGCGGCGATGCGAGCGTCTTCTGCGGTCGGCCAGGGCGGCCCGGTATGCGCTGGCCGTGCGCATGGCGACGCGGTCCCAGGTGAACTCACTCGCCCGCTTGTGTCCGTACGCGCGCAGGGTGTCGGCGAGGCCCGGCTCGGTGAGGAGGTCGTGCATGCGGTCGGCGATCGCCGTGGCGTCGGTGGGATCGAAGGTGGCGCGCGGATGTCGATTGACCTCACCGCAGCCGGTGGTGTTGGAGCTAAGGACCGGCGCGCCATGAGCCATTCCCTCGACTATGGGCAACCCGAAGCCCTCTTCCAGCGAGGGGTAGACCATGGCCGAGCAACCGCCATAGAGATCGCGCAGAGTCGGCTCGTCGACCAGGCCAGGGAGGAGCACCGAATCCGCCAGCCCGGTTGACTGTATGAGCCGTCTCAGCTCGGCGTCGCGTGCGGGAGCGGAGCGCCCGACCAGCACCAGTTGGTGTTCGCGACGAACATCCCCGTCAAGGGCCGAAAAGGCATGGATGAGACCGATCACGTTCTTGCGCGGATCCTCGAGCCCGCCGACGTAGAGAACGTAGGGACGAGACAGACCACTCACCGTCGGCCCCGAACCCAGCCCGGTGGCGAGCGGTGGCCGGAGGTTTCTGCCCTCGCGCGGCTCGACCTGCGAGACCCCCGAGTACACAATATGGGTCCTGGCACGGTCGGTGCGCGCCAGCGCCGCGCTAGACGAGGCGCCGTAGCGCGAGAGCACCAAAAGCCGATCTGCACTGCGCAGGATCGGCGAGCGTGCCAGCCATCGCCGGCGGGCGCGCCCCGCATCGCTTTCATCGTCGGGCCAGCTCAGCGGAATCACGTCGTAGAGCGTCACGACGTTGGCCGCTCGTGAGCGCTCGAGGCCGGGGGGGACAAGATCGACGGTGGGAATGCGCCAGTCGAACGGCGCAGTGAGGTGGAAGACCAGATCCGCCCCGGCCATTCCGGAGCAGTCCTTGACGGACACCACGTCGCCGCGAGCCAGGCGCTCGATCACCGGCGGAAGCGGCCGATCGGAGCTGACCACCCAGCTAATGCGATCGATCTCCTCCCGGTGGGCGAGGGCGATGGCCGTGTTGACGGTGTGGCGCGGGATTCCGCGTTCGAAGTCGATGTCCAGCTGCGCGATGCGCAGGTCGTAGGCGGCGTGGAGAGCCACCGGTCAGTCAGCGGGCCGGCGGGCAGTCACCAGCGCAACTCCGCGGTCAGACCCTGGCCCGTCTGGAGACCCCAGCCGCCAATGCGCGCGCCCATCCGCCCATCCGGCCGAGAAGTCGACGATCTCCCAGCCCTCTAACAGGCCTCGGATCCCGGGCGCGTCGTAGACGCGGTGGGTTGGGGTCTCTGAGCGCGCGCCACCCAGCGGGACCGTGACAATGAGAAGTCCTTCGGGACGCACGCGCTCACGCAGCCAGCCCAGCGCACGCCGGTCCAAATCGGGCTCGCCCCCCTCGTCGGGTCCATACCCACCCAGCCCGAGGTGCCCGATCGTCGACACGGCCAAGGCGGCGTCGAACTGCCCGATCTCATCTCCCAGCTCCTGGAATCCGGCGCCGACGACGTGCAGGTTGGGGTGGGTGAGGGAGTACCCAAGCGGGTCCACGACGGTCACCGAGTGGCCGAGCGCAGCCAGCGACAGCGCGAGCGTGCTGAATGCCCCGCCCAGGTCGAGAACCGTGGCCGTTTTGCTCTGGTGCTTCAGAGCCTGCAGGGCATACGGTATCTCCAGGATCCGCTCGTTGACGTCGCGGGCTTCGGCGCCTTCGCCGGTGAAAGTGATGGGTACCGCCGGGGTGAAGGCCAGGCCGGCCTTCCAGGCGGGGCCACCCATCGCTAGGGCTCGGTTGGCCGCAGAGCCATCACTCGGGGTCGCTCGAGCAAGCTCCTCGTAGAGGTCGCCGACGGCCCGGGATAGCGAGCCCAGCGCCTCGCGCTGCGCCGCCCGGTCGATCCAGTCCCCGTGCAGTTCCGAGAAGCGCAGGTGCAGATCGCCGAGTTGACGCGAGACGTGCTCGAGAATCTCGTCGCGGAGGAGATCGCGCTGCTCGCGCACCACGTGGCGAGTGCGCTCGTCCTGCTCGTGAACACGCTGGACCATGCGCGCGTCCAGGTCTGCGAGTTCTGCTCGCAACGCCGCCCGCGTCTCATCAAGGCCGCGCTGGATACGGGCGTTGACCAGCTGCACGCGCGGGTCTATCCCTGCGCGCAGCGGCCAACCCAGGAATCGCCGGGCGCGGCTCACACGCGTCGAAGGGCCAGGCACGCCGAGGTGAACTCTCGCCAGCCCTGATCGGGAACGTCGATCCCCAGGCGGATGTGCGGATAGCCGAGCGTCCCGATCGCTCGGCCGAGCACCTCGCGCTCGAGCGCGAGCACAGGGACGCCCTCCGGAGGCTCTGAGAAGTCGACCTCGCCCGCCCAGTCCAGACCCTCGACGGACTCGCCCAGGCCCCTGGCCGAGGCCGGGGAGAACAGCTCCAACCCCGGGGCGTGGCCATCGCTGCCGCCATCGACCGTCACCTCGGTGCAGACGCATGCAGTGCCGCCGGGCCTGAGCACCCGCGCCATCTCCACGAGCGCCTCTCGCGCCGCCTCCCGTCCTCCGAAGTGCTCGATCGAGCCAAGCGAAACCACGAAGTCGAACGTAGCGTCCTCGAAGCGCAGGTCCAGCGCGTCCATGTGGGCGACGGTAAGCCGACGCCGTCGGTAGGGATATGGGGCGAAGACGTCGGGGTCGACCAGCATCGCCGCGGATCCCTCACGGCTGCCGAACGGACCCTCGCCGTAGATGTCTACGGCGAACATCCATCGGCACCGATTGGCGAGGTAGAAGACCAGCGCCTCGTGACCGGCGGCCACGCTGAGCCCAATCGCCTCCTCGTTGAGTACTTCGGTCGTCTCGAGCACCTCTAGCGCGGCGGCAAACTCCCACGCTTTGCGGTGGGCACCGAGCTGACTTGGTACCACCGCTTGCATCCGCGCCAGGAAATCTGCGTCGGTCCAGTCCGCGCTGGAGCAGATCCGGCTCAGTGGTCGCGCTCCGGGCGCCATCGGAGCCGGCATCCTGCCACAGCACGGAAGATCTGGGCGGCGAATTCAGGCGCTACGGTTCGCGGCGATGTCCCTCGTTGAGGATCCGATGGACGGTCGCGCCGCGGCTGTGAGCGCCGGCGGACCGCTGCTCGCCGCCGAGGTCATCGATGTCGAGGCCGACGTCGGCCGACTGTGGATGCTTCGCTCCGATGCCCTGGTGGCGCCGGCCATCCGCGCCGCCGAGGGGGTTTGGGAGCCCGACCTCAGCGCCTTCCTACGCCGACGACTGCGCCCGGGTGACACCTTCGTAGACGTTGGCGCCCACGTGGGCTACTTCTCGTTGCTGGCTGGGTCGCTGGTGGGCCCGACCGGACGGGTGATCGCCGTGGAACCCGAGCCGCTTACCCGAACACTGCTTCAGGCCAACCTATGGCGCCACCGGATGGAGGCCGCCACGGTGGTGGCGGCGGCCGCCCTGGATCGACGGGACCACGTCCGTGTGGGCCGGAGTCCGGAGGGCATTGGGCAGGTGCTGGCCGACGGCCAGGGCGGGGCGCTGCTCGTGCCCGCCCTGCCGCTCGACGAGCTGCTGGAGGGCGTAGAGGTCGACGTGGTCAAGCTCGACTGCGACTTCAGCGATCACCTCGCCGTGCGGGGGCTGCGCCGAACCATCGAGTCCAATCCCGGCATCACGATCGTGGTCGAGTTCGTGGCGGTCGCCACCGACCATCGTCCGGGCAATCTCTCGGGGGCCAGCGGCGCCGAGGTACTCACCGAGTACCGCGAGCTCCCGCTGCGGCTGCGCGTGCTCGACCCTGGCGGAGAGGCGATCTCGTCCACCGATCGGCAGCTGCTCGACCAGCCGCCGGGCGGGCTGCAAACACTGGTGTTAGACAACCGCGAGGGCTAGTGTGAGCGCCGCACCGGATCCCCGGCCGACGGCGTTGGGCCTGAGCCAGGAGGCTGTACGGCTCAGCGCCACCGGAGCCACGAAAGCGCCTACGACGGCCTAGCGTCACCCCTGCTAGGGGTAGCGAAACGGTAGCTCCTCGGCGACCTGCGCCAGGCGCGGGGCGCCGCGATCGCGCTCGGAGACCACCAGCTCGATCTCGGGCCAGGCGATCGCCAGGTCGGGGTCGGCGTAGTGGATGCCGCCCTCGCCGGCCGGGTCATAGTAGGCCGAGCAGCGGTAGATGACGTCCGCCTCGGCGCTCAGCACACAGAAGCCGTGGGCAAAGCCGTCGGGGCAGTAGAGCTGGTGGTTTTGCTCGTCGTCGAGCTCGAAGCTCTCCCAGCGCCCGAAGTCCGACGAGCCGGGGCGGATGTCCACGAGGACGTCGAGGATCGACCCCCGTGCGCAGCGCACGAGCTTGGCCATGCCGGCCTGGTAGTGCAGCCCGCGCAGCACGCCCCGCCGCGACCGCGAGTGGTTGTCCTGCACCCACGCCTCGGCGATCCCCAGCTCGCGGTAGACGTTCTCGCGGAACGTCTCGACGAAGAAACCCCGCGCGTCGCCGTGCACCTGCGGCTCGATCAGCACGGGGCCCGTCAGGCGGGTGGGGAGCGCTCGCACGCCCGTGAGCTTAAATGTGGCCACCCGTTTGTCGCCGGTTCGTCGCCTCCCCCGCGCCGTTCGGGGCGGAGCGGCCGAGAGGTGGTGCCGGAGATGACCAGCGGCTCCGGCGTGTATTGAGCCAAGCCGAGACCCGGCGTCGTCCAGTCCGCGCTCACGCCCGGTAGCGACCGCCGGCGGGCTGGTGCCCGATGTCGAGCGTGAGGATGTGCTCCACGGTTGCTGGGAAGCCGACGCGGCGTCTGGACCCAGACACTGACGTTTGGGGTACCGGCGTTGGTCCTCGAGCGCACGATTACGCTGTGCGCGTGGGTGCGCCGGTGGCGTGGCGCAGGTCGTTGGCGGGAATCAGCGGGGTCCCGGCGACTGCCTACGCGTCTGTCGTCGAGCGGGTCGGTCGCGCGTGGGGATTGTCGGCCCTGGTCGGCAGCATCGTCGCGCTCGATGGGCTGTTCTCCGTGGTGCGGCACCTGACGTATCGCTCGGGAACCGACCTGGCGATATTCGATCAAGCCGTGTGGCACCTGAGCCGCTTCTCGGCGCCGGTGAGCACTATCAAGGGCGAGAACCTCCTCGGGGACCATTTCGATCTGCTGCTGGTCGTCTTGGCCCCGTGGTACTGGGTGTGGTCAAACCCGGTGATGCTCCTGCTCGCCCAGAGCGTGTTGGTCGGAGTGTCCGCGGTCCCGGTATTCCTCTTCGCGCGCTCTCGCCTCGGCGCCCGAGCCGCCTACCTGCTCGCGTCGGCGTATGCGGTGTTCTGGGGCCTACAGGTAGGTGTGGGTTTCGAGTTTCACGAGCTCGCCTTCGCCCCGCTTTTGATCGCCCTGGCGATCCTGTTCGCCGATCAGAGACGGTGGCGCGCGTTCTGGATCGCGCTGGTGCTGTTGCTCTGCGTCAAGGAAGACCTCTCGCTGCTCGTCGTCTTCTTCGGGATCTACCTCATCACCGTGCGCGAGGTAAGGCGAGGTCTCATCGCAGTACTGCTCGGAGTGGCCTGGTTCGAGCTCGCGACGCGGTGGGCGATCCCGCATTTCGCAGGTGGCCATCGCTACACGTACTGGTCCTACACCCAGTTCGGCAACGATCTTCCGGCCGCGGCCTGGACGGCGGCCCGCTCTCCATGGAGGTTGCTCCACGCGCTCGTCACTCCTTCCCAGAAGGCGACGACGCTCACGGCGCTCTTGGGCCCTTTCCTGTTCCTAAGCCTCTTGGACCGGCGCGTTCTACTGGCCGTGCCGCTGCTCCTTGAGCGGTTCCTGTCGAGTAACAGCCTCTATTGGAGTACCCACTTTCACTACTCCATGGCGATAGCGCCCATCCTGGCGATGAGCGCGGCCGCGGGACTACACACGGTGGGCACACGCCTTGCCGCCCGGCGGCGCTGCGCTGCGCAGACCGGCACGTCCGCGAGCATGCTCGTAGCGAGCCTGGTCCTGACGCTGCTTGTTATTCAGGCTCCGACCTTGCGGCTGCTGACTCGGCGTGAGTTCTACCGGGGCACGACCTTCGCCCCCGGACTCTCTGGCGCTGTGGCTGCTGTGCCCCCGGGAGCCTCGGTCATCACCGAGGACGCTGTGCTGCCCCACATCAGCCATCGCAACTTCGCCGGCGAGATCTACACCAATGGCATGGCCGATTACCTCGTGACTAACGTCTCCCAGCCCGTCGAGAACACGGCTCCGAGCGCCGGCGTAACGTGGGCGCAGTTCGGACTGGTAGTGGCCAAGCACCTGCAAGCGATGACCCCGGTTTACTACAACCGCGGGTGGGTCGTGGCACGTCGCCCCCCTGCCGGCCAGCCGCCGAGCAACGGCGTGCTGATCCCACTGGCACGGAGCACGGCCCACAGCCTCGCAGTTACCGACTTCGCCTGGCGCGTTGCGCTGGGGTATGCCTTCGCACGGCTCCAAGCTTGCAGCATCCTCGCGGCCCATGGTGACCCCCGCGCCTCAGGCTGCGTCTCTACCGCACTGAACGAGGCCCGCCCCAAGGAAGTTACGTTGAGTCGCGCCCTAGGGACAGCCCGGGCGGTCGGGGGTTGCCGCGAGTTGCAACGGGTCGCAGCAGATGCGACCGGACAAGTCGCCGCCGACCTGGGGCGGCTTGGCCGAAGCGTGGCGACCCGCCGCACGACCGCCCTGCAAGCCGATGGCGTGCGGCTCAGATACGACTTCTACGACCTCGACCTTCCCGGAAGGCTCGATCGGTTCCTAATCCTTTGCTCCCCCCGGCGACCAGGCGCTGGCTAACAACACGGTCTCGACAAAGAAACCCCGCGCGTCGCCGTGCACCTGCGGCTCGATCAGCACCGGGCCTTGAGGCGGGTGGGCAGCGCTCGCACGCCCGTGAGCTTAAATGTGGCCACCGTGCGCCGCCGCTTGGTCGTCTCCCCCGCGCTGTTTGCCCGCGTATCCAACGTCTCGCTGATCGCGCTGACCGCGATCGTGGCCACCGGCGCGGCCGTGCGCCTGACCGGCTCGGGCCTGGGCTGCCCGGACTGGCCCAAGTGCTATGGCCGCACGCTCCCCCCGCTCGACACCTACGCGGTGATCGAGTATGCAAACCGGGCCCTCTCGGGCCTGGTTGGGGTGCTGGTGGTCGGCGCGCTCCTGGCCGCCTGGCTGCGCCGTCCCCGCCGCCGCGACCTGCTCATCCTGTCCGCCCTGTTGCCGGCGGGGGTCCTGGCCCAGGCGGTGCTGGGCGGCTTTACCGTGCGCGAGCATCTGCGGCCCGGGTTCGTGATGGCCCACTACGGCCTGTCGATGCTCGTCCTCGTCGCAGCGGTGGCGCTGGCCTGGCGCGCTCGTGAGCGCCCGCGCGAGCACCCCCGACCCGCCGACGCCGCGGTCGTGTGGGCCACCCGTGCCCTGCTGCCGTTGGCCGCGCTAGCCGTGTTCGCCGGCACGGCGGCCACCGCGGCCGGGCCGCACGCGGGCGGAAAGCCTCACCAGTCGATCCACCGCCTGACGTTCATGGGCAAGGACACCATGGACTGGACGATCCATCGCCACGGCGACATCGCGGCGCTGCTGGGCGTGGCCGCCGTGGTCGTCTGGCTGTTTGCTCGGCAGCGCGGCGCTCCGCAGATGCTTCGCCGGTCGGTTGGCGCCCTGTGCGTCCTGATCTTCGTCCAGGGCGTGCTCGGCCTGATCCAGTACGCCACCCAGCTGCCCACCGAGCTGGTCTGGCTGCACGTCACCCTGGCCACCCTGACCTGGCTCGGCGTGCTGTGGTCGGTGGCCGCCGCGGGGCGGCTCGCGCCGCGCTCGTTGGGCCAAGCGCGCCGGCTGGCGGCCAGTGGGGAGGCGGCCTGACCGCCTCGGCGGACCGCGACGTCTAGCCACCCGCTCCCGAGCCAGCCCCTTCCAATCGGTGTTCTCGCGACGATGACCCGGGCCAGTGGCTGGCCTGGCATGATGCGGGCTCGGTGGCAGCGAGCCGGTGCAAACGACCACCACCTCACGAAAGGGTGGGGGAGCCGCCCGTCAACGCCTCGCTCTCACACGCGCCGCGCTAGATGTTCGATTTTAAGGCACCGCAGCTGCACCCGGCGCTCGGGTGTAACACGACTTCGCGCTTCACGTTAGGCACACCGGTACTCCAGCGGTGGGGCATTTGCACCGGGGCAGTGCGAGCTAGGCCGTGACGGAGGCCCACCACGCTGCGAGGGCCAACCGGCCGCCCGCGCGAGTTGTGCTGGATTGGGCCGAAGCCGCGGTCGCCAATCCGATCCTGGCCTACGGAGCCATTCTTGTACTGCAGCTTCGCGTCATATGGAACGTATGGCGCTACAAGGACCTGACGCCGGGCGATACATCGTTCTACTTCCTCGACGCCGCGGGCTGGACCCATGGCTTGCACGACAACGTCATCTATTACCCGTTGTACACCGACATTTGGGGCACGCTCCACGCTGTGCTCGGCGACGTGTACGCATCGGGGATGGTCAACCGCGTTGGGATCATCTTTGCCGCTACGGGGCTGATGCTCGCCGTGATGCGGTCGCTGCTCGGTCCGGCAATGGGCCTTCTGATCGTCGTGTGGTGGGTGCTATTGCCGCCGAACTTCAACCTCGTCTACGACGTGCACCTGTTTGGACTCTTGCCGATGCTAATCGCCGTCCTTGTGGTGGCTCGTCGGCCCGGGCGCGAGGCGATGGGGATCGCCCTGGCAACATTGGCCGCCGGCGCCGTGCTCGCGCGCAACGAGCTCATCCTCGGAGCGCTCATCGTGGCCGTTGCGATCCTGTTCCGCGAGTTTCGCGCGCGGGGAGAGGACAGGACCACCATTTGGGTTTACCTCCGTGCCTATGGGCTGCCGCTGGTGATTGCGTTCCTCCTCGTCGGAGCTGCTTACTGGCGCTCGCACATCCAGGGCCACGACGTGCAGGCCTTCCTGAGGGCAAAGCACACGACCAACCTATGCGAGGCCTACGCCGTCAACTACCAGCAGCGCCACCCCACGCGGTTCCTCGGTAATCCGTTCACCGGCTGTGCCCCGCTCATGCAGCACGACTTCGGACGCCCGATGCCGACCTTCTTTCAGGCGACAAGCGCCAATCCGCGCGCGATGGCTGGGTTCGTCGCCTGGAACGGGAGGCTGATGGAGAGCGGTTTGCAGTTGGGGCTCTTCGGCGCTACCGCGACCGGCGATAACCCAACCTACTTCCCGGTCCAGAACCACCGTTCATACGCCCTGGTGCTGTCAGTCATCCTGCTGGGGGCGATGCTCGCGGGGCTCGTGCTAGTGATCCGTGAGCGAGAACAGTGGCTGCGCGAGTGGCCGCGAAGGGGCCCGGCCATCATTGTGCTCAGTGCGGTCGCGGCCACGAGCCTATTCGTTGCTCTGACTCAGCGCCCGCAGCCCGACTATATGTACGGGCTGATAGTGGGCGTCATGGCGTTGGCTGGCGTGTGCACGGCTGCGCTGCTTAGGCAGCTCCGCGGCTATTCGGTCCTCGCTGCGTTCGCCGTAGGCCTGACCGCCGTCCTGATCCTGGCGCTGCCTTCCTACTACGGGTCTGGCCCTAGGCCGCTGCGAGACGGTGTCAAGCGCCTACGGGTGGTCCGCTCGGCACTGCAACGGCCGGGAAGCGTGCTGATCGCGGGAGACAACCCGGATGGCACATCGCTCTGCAATTATCTCGCCTACGACTTCACCCGGGCGTGCCGCAGCATTACCTGGTCAGCGTTAACGACACAGGTCTCCGCACGGGAATCTCTCGCCCAGGTACTCGCCAGCTCCCGGGCAAGCGCGATTTACGCCGAAGGCCCCGTCGAAAACGACCCCACACTCCTGAGGTTACTCGCGCCGTCGCAGCGATTCGGGTGGCGACAGATCGCCACCGGCAGCGGCTCCGGCGGTCCGTGGCGCATCCTGGTTCCGGTTCGCGGAGGCTAGCCGATAGGTGGCGTTAGCCGTGCGCGTGTGCGTGCTGCTCGTGACCTGCCCTGTCAATCGCGCGATCGTCGGCATGGGGCTTGGTCGTTGCCACGCTCCACGGTCCCGGCGGCAACACGGGCACGCTTGCTCGGCGCCGAGGCATTCTCGCTTTGATCCGCTCGACGCTGTGCGCCACTAAGTGGCGGCGCAGGTAGCGAGCGACCCCGATCTCGAGCTCCTCGGGTGAAAGCGTGCGCCCGTGCACACGCCGGCGGAGTCGGTCGCACTCAAGCGAGCCAACCATCCGCTCGCCGGACGTCTTTTGCTCTTCGTGGACACGGAAGGCCCCAAGGAAGCGGGGTAGTCGTGCCATGCGCGCACCCGCGCCTCGCATCCGTAGCAGCAGATCCCAGTCAATCGCGTAGCGGAAGCTCGTATCGATCGCACCACCTGCCGCCTCCCACGCGCTCCGGCGCCAGAACAACGTCTCCTGTGGGATGTAGTCGGTCACGTTGAGGGCACCGTCCTCGTGGCGCGGCATCACCCAGATGCCCAGCTGGCGATCGTATTTGTCAATGATCAGGCGATGGCCGTAAACGACGTCAACCTTGGGGTGGCGGGCAAAGAACGACGCGATGTACGGCAGCGCGCCGGGCAGCAGCAGATCATCGGAGTTCAGATAGCCCATGATCTCGCCGTGCGTGCCGGCAAACCCGCGATTGAGGGCGTCGGCCTGACCGGCGTCGGGCTCGGAGATCCAACGTGCCAGAGCGGTCGCGTAACGCGCTAGCACCGCCTTGCTGCCGTCATTCGAATCCCCATCCTGGACGACGTACTCCAGGTTGGGGTAGTTCTGGCGCAGAACGCTGAAAAGCGTGCGCTCGAGGTAGCGGCCCTGCTGAAACGACGGTGTAACCAAGGTGATAGATGGAGGCTCGCGCGGTGGGGCAGTCGTTAAGTAGTGCCTGGGTACCGCCAGCGGCTCCGGTGCCTGCTGGGCCAAAACGCCGAGACGCGGGGTCGTCCAGTCCGCCAGGACACGCGGCAGCGACCGGTGGCGTGCTCGACGCTCGATGTCCTGCGTGAGGGTGGACTCCACGTCCTCTAACCGACGCTCAACCTCGCCGAGCGAGCGACACAGCCGGTCTCGATCCCCGCCCGATACACCGGGTAGTCGCCCGAGCTCGGTCTCGACCCGGCGAAGTCGTTCCCGGTAGTCATTGAGGACTCGGCACACATGACGCTCATCATCAATCCGCATGACGGGACGAAATGCTAATGCCACCACAGGCCGGCCGACGGCCGACGGCCGACGGCCTCGGCCCTGGCTCGCCCGTCCGCCGATAGCATGAATACGTGACGCCCGTGGTTTTCGTTGGGCACGACCCCCGGTGGGCTCGACGTCGACGGCTCGCCGCGATCTAGGGATCGGCGTGACCAGCAAGCAGACCCGCCCAGCGCCCGAACCCGAGAACGAGGACGCGATGCGACGCGCGTGGGAGGCGCGCTCCCGCGGCCTGCTCGATGCTCGGATCGGGCTGGCTGAAACGATCCAGGCGCTCACCGACGAGCTGCAAGGACGCCGTTCAGAGGCCCAGCTGGCGGCCGCACAGCGGGATGCCGCGATGGCCGAGAGTCAAGGGCTAAAGGCGCGGGCGGCGCACGCGGAACAGCAGATCCACGCTCAGCAACAGCGCCTGGCCGCCCTCGCCGGAGAGCTCGAACGGGCGCTCGCCGACCTGGGCGCGCTGCGCGGCTCGAAGGTCGTGCGCTACACGGCACCCATTCGGCGGCTCGCATATCGGGTGCGGGCCCGTCGGCTGTGACGCTGCGCGTTCCGCCGGCGGCCGAGCCAAGCGTTTCGATCGTGATGGTCACCTACGGCGCGTGGCACCTCGCTCAGACCTCACTTCGCGCCGTGGTAGCTCACACGCCCGAGCCGTACGAGGTGATCGTCGTGGACAATGGCTCGAGCGACGAGACGGTCGCGCGGCTGGCCGAGCTCGAGGGCGCCAAGGTGATCTTTAACCCGGAGAACCGGGGCTTCGGGCCGGCCAGCAACCAGGGCGCCGAGGCAGCTCGCGGCCGCAATGTGGTCTTTCTCAACAGCGACGCGATTGTGTCCGCCGGTTGGCTGGGGCCGTTGCTGGAGACCCTGGAGTCGGCAGCGTGGGTCGGCGCAGTCGTCCCGCGCTTCCTGCACGAGGACGGCTCCCTCCAGGAGGCGGGGGCACTACTCGGCCAGGACGGCACGGTGCTCACCTACGGCGACCGCGACCGTCCGGAGCGCCTGCGCTATCGCTTCCGCCGAGTGGTCGACTTCGGTGGTGGCGCGTGCATGCTTGTCCGACGCGCCGACTTCAAGGCCGTGGGGGGCTTTGACCCCCAGTACGCACCGGCGTACTACGAGGATGCGGACCTGTGCTTCAGGCTCGCATTGCACGGGCGGCTCACTATGTACGAGCCGCGCGCGATGGTGACCCACGTCCGCTACGGGTCGGGCGGCCTCGCTCGAGCGGCCGAGCTCAGCGCGCGAAACCGAGCGCAGTTCGTGAGCCGCTGGCACGAACAGCTGCGGGGCCGGCCGGCCACGCTGGAGCGAGCTAGCGAGCGGGATCGCCTGTACGCCCGTGACGCCCAGGCGACAGAGCGCATCCTGGTGGTCGACGGTGCCGCTGCCACGCGCGGCGGAGAGCCGCCGGGGGCCTCGATGGTCTCGACGCTGGCCGCCGGTTGGCCGCGGGCGAGAATCAGCTGGCTCATCGCCGGCCGAAGCGAGGAGGCCTTCGACCTCGAGCGCTGGCTCGGGCGAGGCGTCGAGCTGGTGGATGAACCGTCCGCGCATTGGCTTGCCGAGCGCCCCCTCTTCTATGACGCAGTGATCGATGCTTCATCCGATGACGCCGGGTTGCGCCGGCAGGTGAGGAGCTCCCAGCCGCAGGCAATGTTGTTCGACTTGAACGACCTCGAGCCCGACGTGGACCTCATCGGCGCGCGTTTGGCCGATGCCGGGATCCCACCATCGCCGGCGACGGATCCACGGTTCGGCGTGCGATCGTTTGGGCCGTGACGAAGGCTCCCGCGATCAGCCCCCAGGCAGCGATCGAGGGTCGCCTGGGGGACGAGTGCGCCGTCGGCCCTTTCGCGGTGATCGGCCCCTCGGCGATAGTGGGCGAGCGGTCGGTGCTGCATTCCCACGTTGTCGTAGGCCCCTCGGCGAGGATCGGCGAAGGCTGCGTGCTGCATCCCCACGCCGTCCTGGGCGCCGGCGTAGTGTTGGGCGCAGGTGTCGAGGTCTTTCCCGCGGCGGTGATCGGTAAGGAGCCCAACGCTGCGCAAGCCACGGCGCGCTCGCCGACCTTCACCCCGGACTGCTCGATCGGAGACGGGTGTTCGATCGGCCCTCACGCGACGATCTACTACGGCGTGGCAATCGGGCCCGGAACCCTCGTCGGCGACTGCGCATCGGTGCGGGAGGGCGGACGCATAGGTGCCCGCTGCATCATCGGGCGATCGGTCACCCTCAACTACGACGTCTCGCTCGGAGACGAGGTCAAGGTCATGGACAACGCACACCTCACCGGCGGGACGGCGATCGCCGACCGCGCGTTCATCTCGATGGGGGTCCTGACCGCCAACGACAACGCGCCCATGCAAGCGCTCGGCGACGGGCGGCGCCTCGTCGGGCCCCGTATCGAGGTCGGCGCGGTCATCGGGCTCGGCGCCGTGCTGCTCCCGGGAGTCGTCGTGGGGGCGGGCGCGACCGTGGCGGCCGGGTCGGTGGTGACCCGCGACGTCGCGTCCAGCGCCACGGTCATGGGCGTCCCGGCGCGGGAAAAGCGCTAGTGCATAAAGCGGATCTGGAGACTCTAACCCCACGCAGGGGCCGAGCGGTCTCCGATCAGATGCCGATCTGCTCGGCGCGGTGGGGTCGGAGGGGGGGCCGGCGCCAGCCTCTCCTGGAGCTGTCGGTGGGAATGGCGGCCTCACGGCGCCCGGCCACCGCGGGCGCCATCGTCAGGGTCCACTGAAAGCCCCGCACGGCCGGACGCGCCGCGTGAACGATCGTCAGACCCGCGTTTCGCGCTTGCCCGCGTACCCAGGTGCGGTCGAAGCTCACCGCATTGGATGGGTCCTCGAGGTTTATGTACAGGGCATTCTGGAACTCCTGCATGTACGGGAAGTCCAGCTTGTCGAAGAGAAACCAGGTGGCGACTAGCAGCCCGCTCGGCACCAGAACGCGAGCGGCCTCGTGCAAGTAGTGGATCGTCTGATCGGGAAGCATGTGCGTGAACACCGAGACGCCGACCACGAGCGTGGCGCTGTCGTCCTCGACCGGCAGGGGCAGCGTGAGCGCCTGGCCATCGGGGTTGAGGCCCACGTTGCGCACGTCGTGATGGCGGAAGCGAAACTGGGGTGCGCTCGGGGCCAGGTTCTGCTCACACCAGCGCACCATTCCCCGATGCAGGTCCAGCCCCAGGTAGCGCTGGGGCTGGGGGCGCTGCTGGATCAGCTGGCGGGCCACCCTCCCGCAGCCGCAGCCGAGATCGACGACCGACTCATACACCTCCGGCGGCAGGTGGGCGAAGACCGGGTTCCCGCGCGGGTTGTCATAGGCGTCGTCCTCGAGGGGGCCGACGAGCATGCGCATCTCGCGCGGCGGAAGCGGCAGGGTGTCGCTGGCCACCCGCGGCACCCTAGCCAAGCGGAACAGCCGGCTAGATCTCCGACGCAGCACGGTTGACCTGCTCGATCACGCGGTCCACCTCGGGGTCCCGCAGGGCGGGGTGCATCGGGAGGCTGAGCGCCGTCCTGGCGTGGCGCTCGGCGACCGGGAAGCTTCCCTCAGGCCAACCGCCGGGCCGGAAGGCCGTATTGAGGTGAGGCGGGGTCTCATAGTGCACGGCGGTGCCGATCCCGGCCTGCTCTAGGGCGGCGGCCAATGCGTCTCGCCGGGGATGGCGAACCGCGAACAGGTGCCAGACCGGCTCGCTGTCTGCTCTGGATACCGGAAGCTCGAGGCCCGCGACGTCGGCCAGGGCACCGAGATAGGCGGCGGCGATCTCTCGGCGGCGGTCGATGTTCTCGTCCAGGCGGCCGAGCATCACTCGCAGAAAGGCCGCCTGCACCTCGTCCAGGCGTGCATTGACGCCGCACACCTCGGCGTCCGCCCTCGTCCGCCATCCGTACTCACGCAGCACGCGCACTCGGTCGGCCACCGCTGGGTCGGGCGTCGTCACGGCGCCGGCGTCCCCCACGGCGCCCAGGTTCTTGGTGGGATAGAAGCTAAACGCCGCGGCGGCGCCGAGGGAGCCGATCGGCTGTCCCGCCAGCCGGGCCCGATGTGCCTGAGCGGCGTCTTCGATCAGCGGGACATCGGCCGCCCGGGCTACCTCACCGAGGGCGGCGAGGTTCGCCGGCTGCCCGAACAGGTGAACGACTACGAGCGCTCGGGTGCGAGGGCCGCAGGCGCGCCGGGCGGCCTCGGGGTCCATGCCTCCGCCATCTGGCTCGATGTCCACCCCCACCGGGACCGCGCCGATCTGGCTGACTGCCATCCACGTCGCGATGGCGGTCATCGCCGGCACTAGCACCTCGTCGCCCGGGCCCACGCCCACCGCACGCAAGGCGAGCGCCAGGGCATCGGTGCCGCTGCTCACTCCGATCGCGTGGGGGACGCCGCACCGGGCCGCCCACTCCCGTTCAAAGGCGGCCACTTCCTCGCTCAGGATGTAGCGCCCACGCTCGAGCACCGCGGCAAAGGCGCCCAGTAGCTCCTCGCGAGCGGCCATCAGGGTGGCGCGAGGATCGGCGACCGCGACGTGGCTCATTTGCTGTCGCGCGCGCTGCGGGCCGCTCGAAACTGCTCATAGTCGCGGTAGTAGTCGTCCTCGCTATATGGGGTGGACGCAAGCACCAGGCACACCGAGCCGGAGGAGAAGTTCTCGAGCTCGCGCCACACCAGGCTCGGCACGTACAGACCGACGTCAGGTCGGTCGAGCGTGAGCGTCGTGCGCTCGCCGGCATATTCGAGCACCACGTCAAAGCTGCCGGACGCCGCGATGATGACCTCCTCGACGGTCTTGCACGCGTGCCCCCCGCGCGATCGGTCACCCGGAACCTCGGTGACGAAGAAGACCCGTTGGATCTCGAAAGGCACGTGGTCTTGGCCCTCAATGAAGGTCAGCTTCCCGCGGTCATCCGGCCTGACCGGGAGGTCTATGAGGCGATGCCGGCTCATACCGCGCCGGGCAACCTGCGTCACGAGTTCTCGAGCACTGGTCGGGTCATGGCGAATGGAGCTCGCACAGTAGAGGCGATGCCTACGAGCGAGCCTCTTGCGAACCGGGCGGGGGCACGCGCGAGGGGGCGCGAACGCTAGCGGCCCCGTGCCTAGGATGTGGTCGTGCACACCCCCGATCGCCAGCTCGACTGGGATCGTACGCTGGCTGAGCTGACGGCCGAGGTGCGCGCGCTCTCCGCCCGCATGGACGGCGTCCAAATGCGCGTCGAGGACGACCAAGCCGGTCTTCGTAAAGAGGTCCTCACGGTGCTCGAGTCCCTCGAGCACCTGCACGACGACGACCGCGACGCTCGTCGCCGGCTCCGTGAGCTCCGGGCCAGTCCGGAGTACGAGGCGCCGTTCGTCACCGACGAGCCGCTGGTGTCGGTGCTGATCCCGACCTGGCAAAGCCTGGACACGCTCATGGACCGTGCGATCCCGTCCGCGCTGACCCAGACCCACCCGGCCATCGAGGTTGTGGTGGTGGGCGACCAGTCACCTCCGGAGGTTCCCGAGGCCATCTCCCGGCTCGACGAACCGCGGGTGAGGTTCCACAACCTGACCGTCCGCGGCCCGTACTTCGAGGATCCGTATCGGTCGTGGCTGGCGTCGGGTACGTCCGGCCTGAACACCGGGCTCGGGCTGGCCCGCGGGTTGTGGATAGCTCCCCTGGGCGACGACGATGCCTTCGAGCCCGACCACGTGGCCCGTCTCCTGGCCCACGCCCGCGAGCATCGGTACGAGTTCGCCTACGGCCGGATCCACCAGATCGCACCCGATGGGAGCGAGACCATCCTTGGCGAATTCCCGCCCCGCCTAGGCGCGATCAACCTCCAGGCGGCGGTCTACCACGCCGGTCTGCGGTTCCTGGAGTTCGAGTTCGCCCACGCGCTGTTCGGCACGCCCAACGACTGGGGGCTGATACGGCGGATGATGCGCGCCGGGGTTCGCATGGGCATGGTGGAGGACGTCGTCGTGAGGTATTGGCCCTCGCCGCGGGGGCTGCCACCGCCGGCGGCCGAGAAGACGCCCGAGCCACCGGCGCTGGCCGCCGAGCGGGCACGCGTGGCCCAGTTAGAAGCGCGGGCTGCGGCCCTCGACGCGCGGGTGGTCGATGAGCGTCGCCGTGGCGATGAGCTCGAGGCCCGAATGGCGGAACTGGCCGGGCGCCTGGACGAGGTCCGGCGGTCGCGCAGCTGGCGGCTCACGGCGCCCCTGCGGCGCCTGCGGTCCCGCCGATGATCCAGTCGATGGGCAAACGGTCATGGATCGTGTTGCTCGGGGGCAACGAGCTCAACGGTGGGCTCGAGGTGGTCGCGCGGCGCTATGGAGCTGGGCTGGTGGTCGTAGATTGGAACGCGCGACCGCAGATTCGCGGCGACGCCCACATCCGGTGTGACATCAAGCATGCCGACGCGGTCCTCGAAGCACTCGAGCCGTTGATCGAGGACGTGCACTTTGCCTGCACGTCGTCCGACGTGGCGACCGAGACGGTCGCCCGGCTTCACGCCCGGCGCGGCCTCAGGCGCCCAGCTTCAGGTGCGCTCGCCCTCGCCCGACACAAGCTTCTGACCAACGCCGCCTGGCGGCGCCATGGCCTGCTGAGCAAGTCCTATCGCCTATGTCGAACCGTCGATGAGCTCGCCGACTTTGACACCACCACGCCGGGCGCCACGATCGTCAAGCCCGCAAGCGGAAGCAGCTCGCGTGGCATAACCGTCCTCCGTCAACGGGACATCGAGGAGGGGGCGCTCGCCGTCGCCTGGAGGCGCGCGGCATCCATCGACACACGCGGCGAGGTGCTCGCAGAGGAGTTCGCCTCGGGAACCGAGTTCACCGTCGAGATGGTCGGGGATGGCCAAGGACATGTGCGCGTATGGGGTATCTCTCGCAAGTACCACACCGTCCACGCCGGCCGCAGCCGCGTAGCGGTCAAGCTGCACTACAACCCGCCCGACGTATCGCGCCGGCGCCAGGTCCGCCTCGCCGCGTTCGCCCGTCGGTGCTACCGCGCCCTCGGGCTGCAAGCCTCGCTGGGCCACCTCGAGGTCATCGAGCTAGCCGACGGGCGTCTCGTCCCGCTCGAGCTCGGGGCTCGCTCGAGCGGCTTCATCCTCAGCCATCTCGTCGACGCCGCGGCGGGCCTACCGCAGACGATGCTGGAGGAGTACGAGGCGGTGCTTCGGGGCGGCCGCGTAACCGACGGGCTGGTGGTCCCCCGGCGCTCGGCCATGTACTTCTTCTACGACTTCCCCCCCGGGTTCGGACGCCGCAACGGCACGAGCCTGGTCCAGCACCTGCCGCCGGGCGTGCGATCGCTGGCCTGGGACAGATCCCGGCTACTTCGCGGACAGCGCTTCGACCAGATCGACTCCGACCACGAGCGACACGGCTTCGAGATCCTGGTTGGGGAACCGGAGCGGCTGACGATCGACGCCATCAGTCGGGCCGAGGCCGATCATCGGCTCGAGTTCGTCGGCAGCCACACCGCGCGACCGGGCGCCTCAGGAACGCCAAAGCCGCCCCGGCGGATAGCGGCGCATGCCGACAAAGCAGTGTGAGCCTCCCTGCTTTCCACGACAGCCATTGCCATCAACCGGGCGACGCCACGGGCGGCTTTGTCATCGCGCTCGAGTGCGAGCCCAGCTTTCCCGGTACGTTCAACAACCGGGAGATAGGCCGGTTTCACGATCCTGGGCGGGGGCGGATCGCGATCCCGTATCTCGGCGCCCATAGCGAGCTCGAAGGTCGGGTGGTCAAGTACCACCCCCGGTTCGAGGGCTATGACCCCGCGCGGCTCGATTCCGACATTCGTCGCTTCGGCCGGCGCCTCGTCCTGATCGACACGCTCAACGCCCTGCACTGGTCCCCGCGCGCATACCGGGAGCTGGCCCAGGAACATCCCGACGTCGCCTTCGTGATGTGCCACGCCGGTGGCTACGACGTCCTCGAGTTCGTAAAGATGTGCCGCTTTTTGCCCAACGTGTGGTTGGACTTCTCGGTCACCTGGCACGAGTTCGGTTGGGTGTCGGGCGTGCCCCGGCTGCCCTTCGTCGCGGACCTGATCGATCACGCCCTGTCCGAGCGCCGCATCGCCCCCCGCCTCCTGTTTGGCTCTGACTATCCCCTGCTCGAGCAATCCGACGCACTCATGCGCCTGGTGGCGGCGGTCGACGATCCTCAGCCATTCCTCACCGGCAACTTCGAGCGGCTGCTGGACACTGTCGCCCTCGGGTGACCACGCGGCCCTGCGGGCCCTCTTACCGCTGGCTCGCCGCCCGACGGATCAGGAGGGGAACGGGGCGACGGCGGACGAGATGATTGGCCGCCCCCGCCAGCAGGCGCCGACGGCGCAGGCCGATCGGCAGCTTGGAGATGATCGGCAGGGCCAGCTTGAGGGGGGGCGGCGCCGGGGAGCGACGCCAGGCGGTCCGTCGGCGCGCGAACAGCTCGGGATGGCGCCGGCGCAGCAGCTCATAAAGCTGCTCGTGCCGCGTGGCCGCCTCCTCGAGCATACGCACCCCATGCGCCCGGTATTCGTAGGCGACGATCGGGATCCGCCTCCCGCGCTGCCCGCGTTCGGCCAAAGACATCCACAGATCCCAGTCCTCATAGCCGCCACCTAACTCCCACCCTCCGGCCTCTAGCAGCGTCGAGCGCCGAATCAGCATCGAGGCGGGCAGATCGTTCTGGTGGGTGATCTGCCAAGGGTCCAGCGTGTCCGCGGTCTGCTGGCGGTAGCTGCGCTCGCCGAACACCTGGTAGTCGCCCCACACCACCGCCAGGGAGGGATCGCCGTCTAGCGCACCGGCGAGGCGAGCCAGGGCGCCGGGGGCGAGGCGATCGTCGGCATCCAGGGGAAAGACGTAGTCGGCTTGACAGGCACGCACCCCGGTCATCCGGGCTGCCCCCAGGCCGCCATTGTCCCGGTGCACGACGCGGACGCCCTCGTGCTCGAGCTCGGTGAAGATGCGCTTGGTCGGCGCGTCGGTCGACCCGTCGTCGACGACCACCAGCTCGCCGAGGCGCTCCTGCTCCTGAGCCGAACGGACGGCCTCGGTGAGGGTCGGACCATCGTTGAAGCAGGGGACCACGACGGCCACGCCGGGACGGTTGGTTTCGGCACGCACGGCGCCTCCTATCATGCCGCGGATGCTTGCGACCTACGGCGCCGTGGCCGTGCTGGTCGGGACCTCTGCGATCGTCGGTCAGGCCGTATTCGCCCTCTCGGGCCGGCGGCCTTGGTCGTGGGCGGCGCCCGCGGTGGGCCTGGCCACGCTGATCGTCGTCTGCGCGATCGCGATCAAGCTCCCGGGACGCGATGTCACCTCGGTAGCCGTCTGCGCGGTCCTGGTGATCGCCAGCGGCGCGTGGCTCTTGCGCCGCCTGGTCTTCTCCCGGCCGTGGCGGCCGCTTGTGGTGGCCCTGCTGCCCGTGCTCGGCGCATCGCTGCCCTTTGTGGCCGAGCACCGCGTCGGTCTGCCCGGCGTCAGCCTCAACAACGACACGGCCGTTCACCTTCTGTGGGCCGAAGCCCTGCGCTCCCCGGCGATCGCCACCCTGCATCCGATCGCGGCCGGCTACCCACTGGGCCCCCACAGCCTGACGGCGACCGTCGCCAGCGCGCTCGGCGCCCGCATGGACCACGCCCTCACCGGGGTGCTGCTGGCCGGCATGCCGGTCGCCGCGCTCGCCGCGGCGGGGGTGGCCCCCCGCGCGAGCGCCTGGCGTCAGGTCCTGATCGGCCTGCTCGCCTCGCTCGCCTACCTGTTTGCCGCCTACTACTCCCAGGGCTCGTTCAAGGAGACGCTGCTGGCCACCTTTCTCCTCGCCTTCGTCGTGGTGGTGCGCGATCTGGCGAGGACGACTTGGCGCGGGCGCAGCTGGCCGAGCAGCCTGCGGGCCGCCCTCCCATGCGCTCTGCTGGCTGCGGGCGGCGTCTACGGCTTCAGTCACCTGGCGTTGGGGTGGTTCGGGGCGTTTCTCGCCGTCTGGATGGCGCTGGAGCTGTTGGCCTCCCCCTCGCTGATCACCAGCCGACACCGGCTGAGGGGATGGCTGTCGCCGGCCGCGGCGGCGGCCGCGGGAGCCGGGGTCGTCCTGATCCTGGTGCTGCTACCGAGCTTCTCGCGCCTTCACCAGTACTCCCAGGTGGTGGGCACGGCGCCCGTGGGCGGACACGCGGCGGGGATCTCGGTGTCGGACCTGGGCAACCTCGCCGGACCGCTCTCCGGCTATGAGGGGTTGGGCGTCTGGAAGTCGGCGGACTATCGCTTTCCGCCCGTAGATGCGTTTCAGAAGGGACAGCTCACGGCGCTGGCCCTGGGAGCGCTGGTGTTCGGCGTGCTGTTCGCGCTGCGCCGCCGTCGCTATGTCTTGTCGGCGGCGGTGGTGGCCTGCGCGGCGATCTACTGGTACTCGGACCGCACCCAGTCGCCCTATGTGACGGCAAAGGCGCTGGCGATCGGGGCGCCGCTGGTAGGGCTGCTCGCCGGGTGGGCGCTGCTGAGCGGTCCCACCGAGGCTCGTCTTAGTAGCGGCGCGGAGGCGTTGCGGGTGATCGTCGGCCTGGTGTTCGCCGGCTTTGCGCTGTACTCCACCTCCCTGGTCTTGCGAGCGAGCCCGATCCTCACGCCGGCCCAGGTGAGCGAGCTCAGCCAGGTTCGAACCTCGGTCGGCGCCGCGCCCACGCTCTATCTGGGCAACGACGACTACGCACCATGGGACCTGCGCACGGTCCACCTGGGGTTCTTGCAACCCACGACGGCTCCCCCGATCGCGGTGCCGCGCTCCCAGAAACCGTGGGCATACGGGCAGCCGTTTGACTTCGACTCGGTGGACCCCAGCCAGCTCGATCGGTTCTCCTACGTGATCGCCACCAACGCCCCCTTCGCCAGCCAGCCACCGCCCAACTTTCGCTTGGTGCGCAGGCTGCGCCTCTATCAGCTGTGGCAGCGGGTCGGCCCCACGGGGTCGCGGACGAGCGCCGATCCGGGCGACGCGCCGGGGACGGTCTTTGACTGCCGCCGGCGACAGTTCGCCCGCCTGGCTCGTGAGCGGGGTGTAGCGGCGGTGATGACCAGGCCGGTGGTGGTGGCGGCCAGCGCGGCGCTTACCCCGGGCGCCTCGGCGCGGGTGGCCATGCCCATCCCCAAGGGCGACTGGGAGCTCTCGCTGGAGTACACCAGCCCCGACGACCTCAAGGTCGCCGCCGGCGGATCGACCTGGCGCCTCCCGGCGAACGTCGGCCGGCCGGGCCCGTACTTTCGCGTCGGGACGGTGCACAGCCAGGGCGCCGCTCGCCCGACGGTAGTAAGCCTCTACGAAGTCCACCCCTCGCGCCTGGCCTCGCCCAACAGCATCGCTTACCTGAGCAACGTCGCCGCCACCAGTCGGCCAGACACCCGCCAGATGGTTCCGATCGCCAATGCGTGCGGGCGCTATGTCGACTGGTACCGCACCACACGGTGAGGCTGGCGATCTTCAGCCCGTACTTCCCACCGCACGTGGGCGGGGTTGAGCACTACGTGGAGGAGCTAAACGAGGTGCTTTTGCGGACCGGTGCGGTGGAGGCGATCACCGTGCTCGCCCCTCGCCTGCCGCCCTCGGCGGCTGCTCGCGAGCGCCACGGTGATGCCTACCGCGTGCTGCGCTATCCGGCGTTTGAGCCGATACCGAATCTTCCGGTTCCCCGCTTCTGGTCACCGGCCCTTTGGCGGACCGTGCGTGAGGCGCTGGCGCCCCGGCCCGACCTGCTTGTCGGTCACACGCGCTTCTTCCCCAGCTCGGCATTGGCGCTGCTGTGCGCGCGCAGGACGAGAACGCCTCTGTTGCACATCGAGCACGGCTCGGGCTTCATGCATTTGGGAGGACCGCTAGCCACGGCCGCCGGACGCGCCTATGACCTCACCGTCGGACGCTGGCTGCTGCGAGGCGCCAGCGGCGTGGCCGCGGTCTCCCGGGCGGGCGCCGAGTTCGTCCGTCGCCTGTCAGGACGGAGCGCCCGGGTGATCCACCGAGGAATCTGGCCCGAGCGGCTGGCGGGCACGGAGCCTGACGCGGCCGTCATCGCAAAGGCACGCGGCAGACCGATCGTCAGCTTCGCGGGTCGCCTGATCCACAGTAAGGGGGTTGCCGATCTCGTCCAGGCATTCGCTGCGACCCAGGCGCCGGAGTCTGTCCTCTGCCTCGTGGGCGACGGACCGTGTCAAGCGGACCTGGAGAGGCTGGCCCAGCGCCTTGGGGTCGCCGATCGGGTCCTTTTCCTGGGCTATGTGGACCCCGGTCGCGCCCTGGCCGTCTTGTCGGCGTCCGACGTGGTGGCCAATCCCAGTTACACGGAGGGATTGCCAACTGCCGTGCTCGAGGCGGCCGGTTTGGGCCGGGCGGTGCTGGCCACCGACGTCGGAGGCACATCGGAGATCGTCGCCGACGGCGAGAGCGCGGTCCTCGTGCCCCCGCGCGACGTGCCCGCGCTATCGCGGCGACTGGGTGAGCTGCTGGCCGATGTCGGCCTGCGGGAGCGTCTGGGCGCCGCGGCGGCGGCACGAGCTCAGCGGGAGTTCAACTGGGATACCAGCGCCGCGCTCTTCGTCAAGCTCGCCCGGACGCTGGCCGACACGGACCGGACTTCGAAACCATACGCGGCCGATCAGCGCACGACGGGCGCGCGCACCACCTCCTCGAACACCGACTCATAGCGGGGGACCAGATCCTCCCAGCGATGACCTGCCTCCCAGGCTGCTCGGCCCCGGGGGGAGAGCTCGGGCTGGGCCCCGTCGAGAACCGCTCCGGCGACCTTCACCAGGTCCGCGAAGCCATCGACGACGACGCCGCCCGCGAGCTCGGCGACGTTTCCCACCTCGTAGCTGACCCACGGGGTGCCGGCGGCCATCGCCTCGATGATCACCAGCGGGGCGCATTCGACGCGCGAGGTGAACAGGAACAGGTCCGCCGCCGCGACCGCGTCGGGGGCGATCCCCGGGTCGGTCCCGTCGAGGAGTGCCAGGTTTTGCCGCCGGGCCAGGGCGCGGGCGCCGCAGCTCAGCTGACACCCCCGGAGCGCATCCAGCCCGCGCCGGGGCGGGGCCACGATCGCCGCCGTCAGGCGGCGCTCGCGTCCGAGCAACGCCGTGGCCCGCGCGAAGTCGCGGTGGCCCTTGCTCACCACGTGGCTGCCCACGGTCACCACCAGCTGCCGGCCCGCCGCCTGGGCCCGCAGCCGCTCCCCGCCGGCGGGCGGATCGGCTCCGTTTGCCACCACGAAGCGCCGGTCGGCGCCGGCGCTGACCGCGAACTGCCAATCCTGGTAGCGCTCAGAATGAAAGATCAGCCCGTCATAGCGACGCAGGCGCTCGGGCATGGCGGCGAAATAGCCCCGATAGCGCCGGCTGTGGAGTCCCGAGAATCCGCACGGAGCCAGCACCATGGGCGGGCGTTGGCGGCGTTCCAGCAACGCCATGCAGCAGTCGGTCGGCCACGACTGGGCGGCGTAGTTGAAGATCAGGTCCGGCCCCAAGCCGAGGATCGTGTCCAGCGCCTGACCGGCGTCCCCCTTGATCCCCCGGGCCTCGTTGCCCGCCACCGGGAAGCGGTGTACCCGCACGCCGCCTCGGCTCTCGGCACCGAGCGGTCCACCGGTCACCACGTGCACCTCGTGCTCGCGCCGGGCCAGGCCCTCGGCCACGCGTTGTGCGACCCGCTCGGCCCCGCCGATGGCCGGCGCGTAGCGCTCGACCGTCACCACCAGTCTCACGATGTCCCCTACGGCAGCTGGACGCGGTCCGGAGCCTCGGGCAAGTCCTCCTGGCCTCCGGCGTTGCGGCTCTCCTCTGTCTCCAGCGACAGCAGCCCTACCTCCTGGATCATCGCCGTCAGCCGGCGCTCGAGCGCGCTGATCCGAACCGAGAAGTGCAGCAGGAGCAACACCACGAATACCAGGCCAAAGAAGAACAGGGTGCTCGAGGGCACCACGGCACCGATCAGCTTGGTCAGGCCGTTGAGCAGCGAATAGGAGGTGGAGAGGATCAGCAGGACGACCGCGGTCGCCACCCACAGCAGCGAGTACTCCTCCTTGAGTCGCCTCCGGCGCACGAGCTCGATGATCAGCACCAGGATGATCAGGCTCCCGCCGATCGTGACTATGCGGATCTTGGGGTCCACGACTAGGGCTGAGCCGTCGGTTTGCCGTGCATGGTCGGCTTTCGCAGCAGCGTGACCAGGATCGATAAGGCCATCTTGTACACGTAGTACAGGCTGCGGTGGCCGGCGTGCATCGACTTGGCGCTGGAGGGAAGCATCCGCACGCCGGCCTCGCGCACCTTGAATCCCGACCGATGCAGCAGGATCAGGATGTCGGCGTCGGGATAGTCGCTGGGATAGACGTCGGTGCAGAAGAACCGCGCCACCGGCAGACGCATGACCTGATAGCCCGAGGTGGGGTCGGTGATGTGCTGGCGCATGACCAGCGAGGCGATGCGAGAGAAGACGGCGATCCCCGCCTTGCGCGCGGCCGAGGGCCGGTAATGCCCGTCGCGGTCCAGGAAGCGCGAGCCGATCGCCACGTCCACCTGGGCGTCCTCGAGCAGCTCGAGCAGGCGGGGCAGGTGCTCGGGGGGGTGCTGGCCGTCGCCGTCCAGCTGGCCCACCAGGTCATACCCACCTCGGACCGCCCATTTGTAGCCCGCCTGAAGCGCGCTGCCGTAGCCCAGGTTGACGGGCAGCGACAGCACGCGGGCTCCGGCGGACAGGCTCTCGTGACGGGTGCCGTCGGATGAGCCGTCGTCGACTACGAGCACGTCCGCGGAGGGCAGCGCCTCGGCTATGCCGCGAATCACGGCGCCGATCCGGCCCTCCTCGTTGGAGGCGGGCACGACGATGAGCAAGCGCTGAGAGGCCATCGATCCAAGCCCCAGCGCGGCGCGCTTGGCACGCACCCGGGACTGGCGCCTCAGCGTAGCGGGTGGCTCCCGGGCGCCCGCATCACGCCGCCTCTCCGGCGGTCACCGACGGCTCGCGGACCGGCACCTGGATCCAGCGCTCCGGCAGCACACCCCGTGGCTCCTCCTCACCCTTGGCAAACCCCAGCCAGTGCTGGGGAACCAACACCCTGCAATCCGGCTTGCGGTTCAGCCAGGCGCCCCACCACGAGAAGGAGCTCGCGCTGGCGACCACCACGTCGGCATGCATCAGCAGCTGCAGATCGATGATGGCGGGATTGGACTCAAACTGCACGTCGTCGATATCGCCCAGTTCGCCGCGCACGGCGCCCGGGTCGTCGGACACCACGATCACGGGCATCCCCGTGATCTCCGCGTCGGTACCGAGCGCGTCGTAGTAGAAGCTCGCGGGCAGTGCCCACGGCGTCTCCAAGTAGTCGCGGCGTCTGACATGCACGCACGCGTACGGCCCCCGGTCGCCGTAGCGCCGAGTGAACTCGGCGCGGTGCTCGGCTCGCACGGTGAACATCTGCTTGACCTCGTCCTCGTATCCGACGAAGTAGCGCTCGGACTGGTAAAAGCCGGTGTAACGGGCGCCGTCTCGTAGGTTGCTCAGCACCGACTCAGGATCGTCGCGTTCGTTGTCAACGACGACGATCCTGGGACGCGGATGGCGCAGCTTGTATGCGAGCCGGCGGCGACGACGCACGGCCGGGTCGCCCCACTCTCCCAGCTCGAAGTTCTCCCACAGCGATTTGGCGGGTGCCGAGCTCAGATTGAACGTCGTACCCAAGCGCCGGCTGGCCACGTGGGCAAACGCGAGCTGGAACATTTGGTTGCCCAGGAACCCGCCCGTGTCGACAGAGATCACGGCGACTATCGTACCCGGCCCCCAGGCGGCCGGCGACCGAGTCAGGCCCGCGTCTTGACGCCTAGCAGTCAAAGCCATGGCCCCGATCGACATCGTCATACCTGCGCACGAAAAGGACTTCCCCACGCTGCGTTGGGCGGTCCGCGGCGCGCTCATGCACGTCAACCCGATGCGCAGTTTGCACGTGGTCTCGCAGCGGCCCTTCAAATGGCCCGACGAGCGTGTGCGCTGGGTCCCCGAGCCCACCGGCGACGAATTCCCCACCCTCGCCGGCATCGCCGGGCGCCTCTCGGCCCGCAATCCGGAGGCTGCCAGGCGCGCCGCCTGGGTCTACCAGCAGCTGCTGAAGCTGGGCGCTGGGACCTACATCGAGGAGCTGTCCCAGCGCTACCTGGTAATCGACTCCGACGTGATCTTCTTGCGCGATGTTTCCTTCGCCACCGACGACCGCGTGCGGTTTCCGTACTCGCGGGCGTTTGAGTACCACGAGCCCTACCGTCAGGCCTATGAGCGGCTCATCGGCGAGCCCCCCTCCACGGATCATTCGCTGACCGTGCATCACATGCTCTACGACCAACAGCTCCTCTCGGAGCTAATAGACGAGATCGAGCGGCGCTGGGAGCTCGCTTGGCACGACGCCTACGTGGACGCGACCGACCCCGCGGCGGTGTCATCGATCAGCGAGATGGACATTTACGGCTGGTGGGTGCTCGATCGCCATCCCGAGCTGGCAGAGGTGCGTCAGCTCGTCTGGCGCGACGTGCACGTGATTCCGCGCGCGGTCGCTCGCGGGATCTGGGCCCGCGACCACGATTTCGTGGCTGCGCACGCCTACCTACGAACAGCGCGCTGGCGCCGGGCCGGCTACGCGCTGGCGCACATGTATCGCGATCTGCGTGCCCGTCTGCGCTTGCGGCGGCCGAGCTGACGTGGCGCGCACGAGGACCGCGGTCGAGCGGGCCGACCCACTGCCGCTGGTGCTGATCCACCTGGGCTCGCGGCCGCCCCGCTTCCTGTTCAAGTGCGCCAAGCAGGCCACGGCGGTCTCCCACCGGCAGCCCCACGTCGTCGGTCCGCGCGTCGGGGCCCGTTATGACAGTCCGAAGCTGCGCCGGTTCCGCGCTTCTCAGGGGCTTAGCAAGCTCGGGCTTAAGGGCTTTTGGCGTTACGCCTGCGAGCGATTCTTCGTGCTCGAGGAGCACATGGCGCGTACCGGGGTGGAGCGCTGCCTGCACATTGAGTCAGACGTTCTCGTCTATCTGTCGCCGAACGAGTACGACGACTGGCTGGCGAGCGCCTACGGGGACGCGGTGGCGGTGTGTCCCCTGACCGCCGACGAGGACACGGCGGCCGTCTTCTTCGTGGGCTCGCGCAAGGCGCTAGCCAAGTTCAATGATGCGTTGCTCGAGCTCGTTGAGCTTGGCCCCGAGGGCCTGCTCGAGACACATGGTGGCCCCATGGCTAACGATATGAGAATGCTCTTCTTGCTGCGCGCCGCCGGGCTGGCGCGGGCGCTTCCCACCACGATCGAAGAGGGCGAGGCGCTTGACTCGCCGTGCCTGTTCGACCCCGCGTCATATGGACAGTGGCTCGGCGGCACACACGCGGACCCGGGAGTGCCCTTCGCGGGAGATCACCACGCCATCGGTCGCGAATTCATCGGCCGCCGCTACGAGCTGTTCTGGGACGGCCAGCGGCGGATCCCGCTCCTGCGCCGAACCGGATCGGACGACACCGGCTTCTGGCGCCTGGCCAACCTTCACATTCACTCAAAGCGCCTGGGCATGTGGAGCTGGACCGAGCCGGACCGCGCGCCGCGTGTGATCCTGCCGCCCAGCCTGGCGCCCCGCGCCGTGGCGGGACGTGCGGGACAGAGACTGCGTCAGGTACTCCGCTGACCGCGGCTGACGGCGACGACCGATTTCGGCGGGCCCACGGTCTGTTCGATCTCCCACGCCTCGGATCGCTCCAGCTCGGGTCGCAGCCGTCTTGTCTTCTCGGTCTCCCAGTCGTGCGCGAACAGTGCCGTCCCGGGGTGCGAGCGGTCGTCGAAGAACCGAAACTGCTCGATCGTCTGCTCGGCGTCCTCGGCCCCGTCAAGGACGAAGAAATCGACGCCTTCCTCGCGATCGATCAAGCCGGGGAACACGTCGCGGTAGTCTCCGAAGTGAAACTCGACGTGCGGCAGCAGCCGGAAGGAGCTGCTGGTAGGAGTGCACCGCGTGCTCGTAGGTCGGGCGCTCGACCTCGATCGTGTGGATCTTGCCGAAGCCGTTTTGCCTGAGGGCGCGGGCGATGACGAGCGTGCTGCCACCCCCCAGCCAGGTGCCGATCTCAAAGCAGCCGCGCGTCTTCGAACCAGAACAGCGCGGGAAGCTTTCGGTGACCCTCGTAGAGAAGCCGATAGGGGCGCGGTATCAGCCACCTTCCCACGAGCCAGAACGGCCTCGCCGGCTTGGGGAGCAGGTGTGCGCTCCGGAGAGGAAACGGCAGCGGAGGGATCTCCAAGGGAACGGGCACTGTAACTAAGCGGGTAAGCGTGTCGGCCGTCCGATCGGCGCCGAGCAGATATCGGCGAACAACCGGATTACCCTTGGCCATCGTGCTGCGGCTGATGCGAAGGCGCTCTCGGACCGGCGGGATATCGCGGGCCGAGATCGTGACCGGTGAGCGCCTCCAGGGCCTCGCTGAGATCTCGATCGTGCCCGGGCACGTGCGCAGATTTCACCGCCACGTGCAGCGCTACGCACGCGACATCGTCACGTTCGAGAGCTATGACGAGTTAGGCCCGAGCGATTTCCAGCGCCTTTCGTCCAAGCGGTCCCTGTTCGTCTACACGCACGAGCTCGAGGGCTTCATCGAGCACATCTGGCCGCGGCTGGAGGCAAACCGATATGTCCTGATCACGCACAACAGCGACTACGAAGTGGGGGGCGAGTACCTACCTTGGATCGAGGCGGCGGGCGCCAAGCTCACGCGGTGGTTCGCCCAAAACGCCACAGTCGCCCACCCGAAGCTGGTCCCGCTGCCGATTGGCGTGGCAAACCGCATGTGGGAGCACGGCGACCTGCGCGTGCTCGAGCGGGCAATCGCCCGCCAGCGCGCGCGACCCAAGACCAAGAACCTGTACATGCACTTCAACACCAAGACCCACCCCGAGCGTGAAGAGGTGCGCCGGGTCCTGACTGGCGCGCTGCCCGACCTCGCCCAGAGCTCGCCTGGCCCCCAGGGATTCGCCGCCTACCTCGATGAGCTCTCCCGCCATCGCTTCTGCGTATGCCCTCGAGGCAACGGCATCGACACCCATCGCGTCTGGGAGTGCCTGTATCTCGAGGTAATCCCGATCGTCGAGCGCTCCGAACATGCCGAAGGGTGGCGTAGTCGCGGTCTTCCTCTCTTGGTCGTCGACCGCTGGGAGGAACTGACTCCCGCCCTCCTCGACGCCGCCGAGCCGGCGCTAACCGCCCAGCCAGCCGTGCGCGAACCTCTACTACTCTCCCACTACGCGGCGCTCATGAGCGCCGCGCTTCAGGACGCGACGCCTTCCAGGACGTGATCGGAGTTCCCGCGATAGGCCGCCGCGACCTCCTGGATCGGACCGACGTGGCGCTGATGGCCGTGTTCGATCCACATGCCGGTGCTGCACATCTCGACGACGAGATCGAGATCGTGGCTCATGAACAGGATCGTGCGACCCTGGGCGTTGAGCTCGTCGAGGGCCTGGTGACACTGCCCCCGAAAGTCGTCGTCGACCACGGCCAGGACCTCGTCGAAGACATAGATGTCTGCGGGAAAGCAGATCGCCGTCGAGAATGACAGGCGCGCCTTCATCCCGCTCGAGTACCGCTTCATCGCGGTGTCTAGGTGGCGGTGCACACCGGCGAACTCAACGATGCGGGCGACCGAGGCATTGATCATGCCAATCGGGAGGCCCAGGATCGCGCCCAGCAGATAGATGTTCTCGCGGCCGGTGAGCTCGTCGTGAAAGCCGGCCCCGACCTCCAGCAGCGGAAGAATCTGGCCCCACACCCGTGCCTCGCCGCCCGAGGGTACGGTGATCCCCGAGAGCACCTGGGTCAGCGTCGACTTGCCCGAGCCGTTGGGCCCCACGATCCCGAAGAAGGCCCCGCGGGGCACGGTGAAGCTCAGATCGTCGAGGGCCCCGAAGCGTTCGAGCGGCTGCGAGCGCCAGGGACGCAGCAGCCGGCTCATCGAGCGCTGCAGCGAGAGCTCCTGCCCGATCCGGTAGCTCTTGGTGAGGCCGATGCACTCGATGGCCAAGCCCGACTCGGCGCTCGCGCCCGGTCGGTCAGACGACATCGGCGAACTCCACCTCCAGGCGCGAGAATACGCGCCAGCCGAGGATGGCCACCAGGACCGTCCAGGCGCCGGCGATCGCCACCACGGTCCACTTGGGGTCGGGGATGCCCAGCAGCGCCCAGCGCCAGGCTTCGATGAGCCCGGTGACCGGATTTATCGCCAGGAGCGTGTAGATCGTGCTGGGCGCCCCGTGCAGCGAGTAGCCAACGGGCGAAACGAAGATGCCGGCCTGGATCACCAGCGGTAGAACCGAGACTGCGTCTCGAAAGCGCGCGGCCAGGGAGGCGAAGAGCATCGCCACGCAGAGCGTGAAGAACAACAGCCAGATGACCATGATCGGAAGAAGTAGAGCCTGTACCGGGAGCCCTTTGAGGGCCACCGTCAGACCCAATGTCAGCGCGAACATGATCGTCACTGGGGGAAGATTGCCTATCAGGGAGCCGGACACCAGCGCCGTGCGCGGGATCGGGCTGCGTCGCACGAGCGAGGAATTCCCGAGGATGGCCTGAGCGCCGAGAGTGACCGACAGCTGGATGTAGGTCCATACAGTCAAACCGACCAGCGCGAAGCACACATAGGGGGCCCCGCCGGTGCCGGTCTTGGTCACGCTGGAGTAGCCGATGACCACCGCCGCCAGCATGCCGGCCGGCGCCAAGAGCAGCCAGATCGGCCCCAGCGCCGCCTGCTTGTATTTGGCCTTCATGTCGCGGATGGCGATCATTCGCGCGACGCCGCGACTGGTCCAGAAGTCGGCGAAGCCGATCCTGCACTTCGTCGCGCGATATACGTGCAGGGCGGGCGCGGAGGCGGTGGTATCTGGGCCGTTAGGGGCCATCAGCGAGCGTGCAGTGTAGCCAGCGCCATGCGACCCAGCGGGCGGCTTCGGAGACTCTCAATCGGCGCCCACAGAGGTCCCTTGAACACGATGAGACGGGCCTCGGCCTGAAGGAGCTGCCGGGGAGTCTCAGGACAGGTGGTTCTGGGCGGCCGGTGAGAAACCTACCGCCGGTTTGCCTGGGGGGCCACAGGGGAGAGCTGTGCGGGGATAGAGGTCCTCAGGGATAAGCCCGATCACGGGACAACTAGCATGGCCGGCGTGGGTGGCCTGGTTCCAGCGAGTCTCGTGTCCTCGCTTGGCGCTGCTCTCGACGTGCGACGCGCCGTCGAGACGGGCACGTTTGGGGGAGACGGCACCAGGGTGCTGGCAGCAGCCTTCCCCACGGTGCTAACGATCGAGTTATCGCCCGAGCTACACGAACGCGCGAAAGCCAAGCTCGCCGATCTCGACGGCGTCGCCGTGCTCTGCGGCAACTCCACCGAGCTCCTGTCCAAAGTCGTAGATGCGCAGGTCCCAACCCTCTATTACCTCGACGGTCACTGGAGCGGAGAAGGGACGGCGGGCGCCGAGCAGCAGTGTCCGGTTATGGACGAGCTGGAGTTGATCGCTGCAGGGCACCCCGACGACTGCGTTCTCATAGATGACGCGCGGCTGTTTTGCTCGGCACCGCCGCCCCCTTATGACCCGCGTCAGTGGCCAACGCTGGTGCAAGTCTTCGACGCCCTGCGCGCCGCCCGTCCGGGGTGTCACGTGACCGTGCTCGACGATCAGGTGATTGCCACGCCGCGGGCGGCCAAGCCGGTCGTCGACCGTTACGGCCAGGAGCTCGCGGCGCGACAGGAGGCGGAGGCCATAGCCCGCCAGCGCCCTCCCCTGATCTACCGCGCGCTGGACCGGGTCCGAGCGAGGCTGCCGGGGGGTCTTGCCGGGACGTCGAGCCCCCAATAGCCATCCTCGAGATGCGAATCCTCTACGTCGCCATGCAGCACGACTACGGCGATGTCCGGCGCGGTCCTTCCTTTGAGGAGACCAACTTTCAAAGCGCCCTAGAGGGGATGGGCCACGATCTCGTCCGCTTCGACTTCATGCAGCGCTCCGCCCAGGACGGGGTGCCAGCAATGCGCCGCGACCTGATCGCAACGGCGGCGGAAGCTCGGCCGGACCTGGCGTTCTTCTGCCTGTTCACCGATCAGATCGATACGGCCACGATCGAGCGGGTGGGCCACGCAGGCGGCTGCCCGACCGTCAACTGGTTTACCGACGATCACTGGCGTTTTGACGGTTTCACCCGCCACTACGCCCCGGCCTTCGACCTGGCGGTCACCACCGACGAGGACTCTCTGCCCAAGTACGCCCAGCTTCCCAATACGCGCGTACATCTCTCCCAATGGGCGTGCAACCGCTATGCCTATCGACCGGTCAGCAACGACCTGCGCCACGACGTCACGTTTGTCGGCCAGCCCCACGGCGGACGTCCACGGACGGTCAAGCGGATCCAGAGCGCCGGCTGGAAGGTCGAGTGCTGGGGGTACGGCTGGCCCACGGGCAAGATCGACCACGACGCGATGATCGAGGTGTTCGCCACGAGCCGGATCAACCTAAACCTGTCCAACTCCGCTGAGACCGGGATGCGAGCCCGGCTTCGCCACCTGCTCCGCTTGCCCCAGACCCAATCCCGGCCCTCGCAGATCAAGGGCCGCAACTTCGAGGTCCCGGGATGCGGCGGCTTTCTCCTCACCGAGCGCTTGCCCCACCTGGAGCGCTATTTCGAGCTGGACCGCGAGATCGGCGTCTACGACGGCATCGACGACCTGGTCGAGCGAATCGGCTACTGGATGTCTCATCCGAGGGAGCGAGCCGAGGTCGCCGGGGCGGGGTACCGCCGCGTGCTGGCCGAGCACACTTACGACCACCGCTTCTCGGCCATCTTCGCCGAGCTGGGGCTCTCGCGGTCGCCGGTCCCCGATCCGACCGGACCCTCCTCGGCGAGCGCCCGACCCGCTATGGGCGGTTGAGCCGCGCGAGCCGATCGCGGGCGGCCAGTTGGAGCGCGCCCGCGGACTTTCTCGCCGCACCCCAAATCGCCGTCGGCCTCCGAGAGCGCAGCGCGTGCCTCCACGCGAGGCGCGCCACCGCCGCCTGGGTGCGCACACGGGTCGCGCTGATGCGCTGCTCTCCGCTGTCCTCATAGCGCACCAGCGGCTCTCCGAGAACCACGAAGCGCGCTCCGCGCTCGGCCAGATCCAGCCACATCGCATAGTCCTCGACGTTTCGCACGCGGGCGCTGGTGTCAAACCCGCTGGCGGCGTCGAGCAGCGCCCGCCGCACGATCACCGAGGAGGTGATGATCGGGTTGGTCGCCAGGACCTCGCCCGGCGCCGGCCGCCAGATCGGGGCGGGATCGGGAAAGTAGTTCCCTCCGGAGCTTCGCAGCGCGTTGGTGCCCACCACGTCGGCGAGCCCGGCCTCCAGCACGGCCGACTGCCGGGCGAGCTTCTCCGGCAGCCATTCGTCGTCGTCGTCGAGAAAGGCGATCCAGTCCCCGCGTGCTCGTTCGATTCCCAGGTTGCGGGGGGCGGCGGGGGTCCCCCGGTTGGGCTCCAGCCGCAGGTAGCGCACCAGCTCGCTTCGATCCTCCCAGGCGCGCAGGCGCTCGGGCGAGTCGTCGCGCGAGCCGTGGTCGCAGACCAGGATCTCCAGTGGCTGCTCGCTCTGGGCGAGCACCGACGCCAATGCGCGTTCGCAGGCGTCGGCCCGCTCGAACGTGGTCAGGACGACGCTGATCGTGGGCCGCGAGGGGGAGGACAACTCGGGATCGGGTGCCGGGCGCGCCCGCCCGCTCAGTCGCCGCTCAAGCGCGGCTCGGCGACCCGGTCGCTTCCGCCCGAGAGGCCTGGAGTTCCTCGTCGGCGACGTGCTCGCGATACCACTCGACCGTGCGGCGCAGTCCCTCCTCGAGATCGATCTCCGCCGCGAAGCCCATCTGCTCGCGCGCACGGGATACGTCCAGGCAGCGCGAGGGCTGGCCGTCGGGCTTAGAGGTATCCCACTCGATCCGGCCCTCAAAGCCCGTGTGGCGCGCGATCGTGTGGGCCAGCTCGGCGATGCTGGTCTCCAGGCCGGTGCCCACGTTGACCGGCTCTGAGGTCTGCAGATGCTCGGCGGCCAGGGCCAGGGCCCGCGCCGCGTCGTCGACGTAGAGAAACTCGCGCGACGGCTTGCCGCTGCCCCACATCACGACCTCCTCGAGTCCGTCGACCACCGCCTCGTGGAACTTGCGGATCATCGCCGGGATCACGTGCGAGTCCTCGAGCGAGAAGTGGTCGCGGGGCCCGTAGAGGTTGACCACCATCGGAACGACCGAGTCGAACTCGTACTGGCGGCGGTAGGCGTCAGAGAGGACGATCATCATCTTCTTGGCCAGGCCATACGGCGCATTGGTCTCTTCCGGGTATCCGTTCCACAGCTCGTCCTCGGAGAACGGGGTGGGGGTGAACTTCGGATACGCGCACACCGTGCACGCTGAGACCAGCTTGGAGACCCCGGCCTGCCGCGCTTGCTCGAAGACGTTGGCGGCCATCACCATGTTGTCGTAGACCAGCGGCGCGGGATTGCGCCGGTTGTAGCCGATCCCCCCTACGTTGGCCGCCAGGTGAAAGACGTACTGGGCGCCGTCGAGGGCCGCCCGCGCGGCGGCCGGGTCCCTGAGGTCGTGCTGGGCCGAGCGCACGACGCGCACCTCGGCGCCGACCTGTTTTAGGTCGCGGACCAGGGCCCCGCCCACGAACCCGGCTCCCCCGGTCACCACGACCGACTTGCCCGCCCAGAATGCGCCGTTCGGTTGTCTCATGTGCCCGAGCTCCTTTCCGCGCCGTCGGACTCCGCCGTGCCCGGGTCCGAAGACGATGGTCCCCCATCCGTGGGCGCTTCGAAACCCTGTTTCACAGAGACTAGGGTGTCCGCGTCGAGGTCGACGTAGCGACGCTGCTGGGGGTCCGGCGGATGTCCGCCGCCGGCGAGGAAGTAGTTGGGCGCTCGGGCCGGAACGCTATCGGGGTCCGGAAGTCGCGCGCCGGCGAGATCCTCGCGCACGAAGAACGCGTTGACCCCGGCCAGCTCGGTGTGCACCAGGCGGTAGCCCTTGCGCTCGCCGAGCGAGCGCAAGGCCCCCAGCGAGGCCCCGTGGTACTCGGTGCCATCCCAGGTCGCCTCGTCGTCGCGCGGTTGGACGAGCCGCCGAGCGGGATCCAGCGAGCTGTTGTACTCGATTACCACCAGCCGCGCCCGGTAGTTCTCGATCGCTTCCCAGATCCAGTAGTCGTTGCCATCGACGTCGATGGACAGGACGTCGGGCTCGGAGGGCACGCCGGCATCGCAGAACAGGCGCTCGACGTTGTCCGGGGTCACCGTGGACTCCATCGTGCTGATCCGGGGGTTGCCGCTGTACTTCTCCTGCAGCCGGGAGTGGAACCGGGGGTCGGCCTCGATGAACAGCCCCCGCCACGCCTCCACGTCGGCGAGATAGACGCCGTTGCCCTCCCGCCCGTCCTCGATACCGAACTCGACGAAGAAGCGCTCGCCGGTGCCGATCCGGCGCAGGACCTCGGCGATCACGCCGTCCTCCCCGTTCTGGCTGAATGCCTTGAGCTCGGACGCGGTCAGCGAGTCCGCCCCATCGACCGGTTGGCCACCGGCCCGGTAGCGGCGCCTGAGCTCGGCGACCGCGAGGTAAAAACCTCGGTCTGACCCCTGACGTGCCAGGTGCTCACGCACCTCGAAGAGCTGCTGGTTGATCTCGGTGAGCTGTCTGCCGAGCTCGAACAGCGAGGCCTTGGCCGCATCGCCCGACTTGGACAGCGCGGCTACGACCAGCGGAAGCCGCCCCAGGTTCAGGGCGTCCTCGCGCAGCTTGGCCAACACGGTGGCGTGCAGGCGGGTGTTGGCCTGCTCGCGGCCGTCCAGAAGCTGCAGCGCTCCCAGGATCTGGGCGTTGACCGAGTCCTGATAGGCCGTGTAGGGGCGCATCAGCCGCAGGACTCCGCGGCGACCGGCGCGACCGACCAATCCCGCTTTGGAACGTCTCGCCGGCGCCGGCCCGCGCTGGAGCAGCTCGGGTAGGGCACCCGACACGCGGACGCTCGCGCCGTTGGTGGAATCGATGCTCAGGCTCCTCAGGCGCTCCAGCATGAGCAGACCCGCGGCCGGCGGCGAGTGCGTGCGGCGCAGATCGCGCGCGGCCAGCTCTCCGCGCACGGTCGCCTCGCGGCGATCCTCGAAGACGTGGCGCATGAGCTCGGCGGCGTGATCGACGTTGGGCTCTGCCCACTCGCTGTCCGGCGGGTAGGGCGGGGCGTTCTCCCCCACCGGCACCAGGCGGTAATCGACCAGGTAGCTGTTCTCGGCGGTCATGAAGTCCAGGTTGCCGGAGTAGCCGGTGGCGATCACCGGCTTTGCCAGGTGCATCGCCTCGGCCATCGGTAGGCCAAAGCCCTCCGCCCGATGCAGTGACACATAGCTGTCACAGGACGCGGTGAGGGTGTCCTTCTCGACCGGGCTGAGGTAGCGATCGAGGACGTGCACGTCCCGGTGGCCGTCGATCGCCTCCCCCAAGCGGGCCTGAGCGGCCGGATCGACCTCGCCGTTGATGCACTTGATCACCAGCTTGGCGCCGTCGCCGGGGGCAAACGCACGCTTGAACGCATCGACCACCCCAAGCGGGTTCTTTCGCTCGAACACGCTGCGGTAGTCGAAGGAGAACAGAAAGACGAAACCCTCCGGAAGACCGAGCTCGGCGCGCGTGCGCGGGACGATCGCCGGCACCTCGACCGGAATCGTAACCTTGGCCACCGGGATCGGGGATACCGGAGAGACCGCCTTGGCCACGTGCTCGGTGGGCACCCATACCTGGTCCAGGACGTCGAACGCCGGCTTCCACTCGTCGCGAAAGCTCGCCACTTCCCAGAACCACAGACCGACCGAACGGCGCCTGAAGAAGAACTCCTCGCCCACCTGTTCGGCGAACTCGGGCAGCATGTCGGCGTTCATACAGATGAGGTTGATCGGAAAACGGGCGTCCGCCGTCGAGAGATGGGTGAAGGAATGCCCCTGCCGGCTGGCCGGAACGCTCGGGCCGTGGATAGGGATCAGCGGAACCTGGACGGCGTCGAGCGCCCTTACCACCTGCCGGGCCGCCTCGCCGACCCCCAGCTCCGAGCGAAAGTAGCCGACCACGTTTACCCCCAGGGGCTCCTCGCCCTGGGTGCCAGGGGGGGCGGTCTCGCGCTCGGCGGCCTGGCGTTCGCTCTCGGGATCGAGCTCTGCCAGCCGGGCGAGCAGGGGCACCTCCTGGGCGCCGATTCCGCGGGCCCAGGCCAACAGCCTCTGGCGGTCGGCGCCTTCTAACTCCGGAAACGTCCGCTGAAGATCCCGGCGCGTGCCGTACAGGTGCGCCAGCAGCCGGTTGATCCCCGGTGGCGCGCCGTCCGCCTGCTCCCCCAGCCAGTGCAGGAACGCCTCGGTGCCCGCGGAGGTGAAAGGTGACTCGGTGAGATGGCCCTGTTCTTGTGCGGCCAGGTACAGGCTCTGGACGAGCTTGTCGTAGGGGGTGCCGTCCGCGAGCGCCGCGTAGGTATAGGGCCAATCTCGAGCGGTGGGGTAACCCTCTGCCCGCGCAGCGTCGGCGTATTCACCGCATATCCGTTCTACGGCCGGGTGTTGGCTTAGCTGGATGCGCGTCTGGTGGCGGCTAAGCGCTGCGCGATCATCGGGATCAAAGCCGCTGAAATGAAAGAACGCCAAAGGCTTTCCGTCGACGAGGTAGCGCTCTCCGTCGTGATCCAGTTGGCGGCTGTGCAGATTCCAGTAGGCGACGTTGTACTGGGGCTCCCGCACGATCGCGTAGTCGGACAAAAAGCCCGGGGCGAGGTCAAACCAGCGTTGATCGACGAAGTAGCCATACGTCGGATCGACGCGGCAGTCGCGAAGCAGACGGTCTGACCACCAGTCGAGCAGGCGCTCGACCTCGGGCTCGGGCGCCAACGAGATGTAACCGAGGTTGTAGACGCCGGCGATCATGATGTCGATCTGACTCGGCCGCTCTCCATCCGGCGGGATGGGATGGGTGTTGTGCGGGATCAGCACCAGCCGGTGCGCCCGCGCGAGCTCGTCGAGCGCATGGAGGGGGGAGTAGATCCGAATGTCGGGGTCGAGATAGGTGACGGCGTCCGAGGTGGCGTCCAGCAGATGGCGCAGAAGCCACGGCTTGACCGCCGTGGAGAGCTCGAGCACGCTGTATCGCGCGGCCATGGCATCGAAGGCGTCGCATCCGATCTCAGATGGGGTCAGGACCTCGAACGGCTCCTGCGTGGGATCGAGGTAGCCCGCGTAGTCATCGATCACCAGGGTCCAGAAGCGCCCGTGAGGGTGGTGTTCGGCAAAGGACCGAGCGAGTATCCGCGCCTGGGCGACGTAGTTCTTGGCGATGATCGTGCAGACGTTCACGCGGGCCTCCGTGCCAACGGCCCCCGGGAGCGCCGAGCCGAGCGTCAAGCCCAGGAACATCCGCAAAAGCGGCCCCGAGGGCCTGCCCCAGGGGCAGCCGGCCGGCGGCTACTCTAGCCGCATGGAGGAGCGAGACCTGCGCGGGGCGCCCCTCGCCCTGCGCGCGGATTCGGTCACCAAGTCGTTCCGGATACCGGAGGAGGCCACGCACACCCTCAAGGAGCGGGCGCTGCACCCCTTGCGTGCGGCCCGCTACCGCCTGCTGACCGCGCTCCGCGATGTGTCCTTTGAGGTACGCCAAGGCGAGTTCTTTGGGATCGTCGGCCGAAACGGGAGCGGCAAGAGCACGCTCCTGAAATGCATGGCGGGGATCTACGCCATCGACCACGGGCAGATATGGCGCCGGGGTCGGCTCTCCACGTTCATCGAGTTGGGCGTGGGCTTTAACCCGGATCTTCCGGCGCGGGACAACGTGATCATGAACGGGATCATGCTCGGGCTCTCACCCCGCGAGGCGCGCGCCCGCTACGAGCGGATCATCGAGTTCGCCGAGCTCGAAGAGTTTCAGGACCTCAAGCTGAAGAACTACTCCTCCGGGATGCATGTCCGCCTGGCCTTCTCGGTGGCGATTCAGGTAGACGCCGACATCTTGCTGATCGACGAGGTGCTGGCGGTGGGAGACGCGTCCTTTCAACAGAAATGCTTCGACGTCTTTAACGACATGCGCGACGCCCATCGCACGATCGTGTTCGTCACCCACGACATGAGCGCGGTGAACCGCTTCTGTCACCGCGCGCTCCTGCTCGAGCACGGCGAGATCGTCGAACTGGGCCAACCCGAGGCCGTGGCAGATCGCTACCTGGAACTCAACTTCGAGCGGGAGACAGGGGTTCCGGTGCCCGACCTGACGCCGATCGCCGCCGAGCTTGCGGCTCAGCGCGCGGCTGATCGCCCGGGGGCCGGCAGCGCCCGGGTGCTGGAGGCCTGGCTGGAGGACGATCGTGGCGCTCGGCTACCCGCCGCGGCGATTCGCCAGGGTGAACCGCTGGCCCTAAAGACCCTGGTCCGGTTCGAACGTGCAGTCGACGACCCGGCGGCCACGCTCGTGGTGGAAAACGACGAGCACAACGCCATGCTGGTCGTCACCACGCTCGTCGAGCACGAGCGGACGGGCCACTTCGAGCCGGGCGATCACTGCGTGTTCGCGTTCTGGTTCGAGAATGTGCTCGCTCCCGGCCGCTATCACCCGGTCATCACCGTTTCCCGCCGGGGCGGCGAGCTGGACCTGCTCGACCGCTACCAGCACCAGTACTCGTTTGTGGTCACGGGTTCGCGGGCGACCGGCGGGTTGGTAGACGTTCCCTTTCGCACCTCCTACTACCCCCTCCCCGCCGCCGCCTCGACGGTCGCTAGATGATCGAGCTACCTCCGGCTGCCGGTGCGGGGGGGTCGTCGACGTCGGAGCATGGCCCGTCCTCGGTGCCGGCGTCAGATGCCGAGGAGTACCTCTCTCTCGGAGCGCCGATCAGGGGTCCCTCGGCGCTCACCGACGACTGGCGTCGCTTCTGGTACCTGACGTACACGATCGCGCGCAACGAGTTCAAGCTCAAGTTCTTCGGCTCGGCGCTCGGCTACGTCTGGCAGCTCATGCGTCCCCTGTTGCTGTTTGGCGTTCTCTATGTGGTCTTTACCCGCGTGGTCAAGACCGGCGGCACCGCCAAGCACTTCCCCGCGATCCTCCTCGCCGACGTCGTGATGTTCACATTCTTCATCGAGGCCACGGCCGGCTCGGTGCGCAGCGTCGTAGACCGCGAGTCTTTGGTCCGAAAGATTCAGTTTCCCCGGATGGTGATCCCGCTGTCCGTCGTCCTGTTGGCCCTGTTTAACCTCTCGCTGAACTTGATCGTGGTGGGCATATTCGTCGTCGCCGCCCAGGGGGTCAGCCCCCACCTCAGCTGGCTTGAGCTCCCCCTCATCCTGCTCTTCCTCGTCGTGTTCGCGACCGGGGTGTCGATGCTCCTGTCTGCCCTGTTCGTGAGGTTCCGCGACGTGCAGCCGATCTGGGATGTCGTGGGGCAGGTGCTCTTCTACGGCTCACCCGTCATCTATCCGATCGAGAAGGTGGCCGGCCTTCACGGGGGGCCGTTTGGGATCCCATGGATCCACCTATACATGGTCAATCCGCTGGCCTTTGCCTTTGAGCAGTTCCGCCACGCGATCATCGACAGCGGCGCGCCCAGCGCCTTTCAGGCGATCGGCGGCTGGCCCGAGTCCCTGATCCCGCTGGGCCTCGTCGCTGGGCTGTTCGTGGTGGGCTTCGTGGTCTTCAACCGCTCTGCGCCCGAGATCGCCGAGCACCTCTGAGTCGCGATACGTGAATCGCCCGACGGTGACCGTGGCCCTGCCCGTCCGCGACGGGGGAGCGGGACTGGAGGCCACCCTGCACGCGGTCCGGGCCCAGGAGTTCGACCCGCCGCCCGAGCTGCTGGTGTGCGATTCGGGCTCAAGCGACGGCTCGCCCGAGGTCGCCCGTCGCCACGGAGCCCGCTTGATCTCGATCCCGCCGGCGAGCTTTGCGCACGGGCCGACCCGCAACCTCCTCATGCAGGAAGCGCACGGCGACAAGGTGGTATTCCTCAGTCAGGATGCCCAGCCGGATTCGAGGGGCTGGCTCGCCGCGCTCGTGCGCGGGTTCGCGGCCGGCGAGCGGGTCGCGCTCGTCTACGGTCCCTACCGCCCCCGTCCGGGGGAGCCGGTGTGCGTGGCGCGGGAGCTCGTGGAGTGGTTTGCCGGGCTCTCGCCGGATGGCCGGGGACGCCTCGACCGCCTCGATCCCGACGAGCTCGGTCTGCCCGCCGCGAAACTATTGGGACCGCGGTGCTTCTTTACCGACGCCAACGGCGCGGTCGATCGCGCCGCCTGGCAGCGGGTCCCGTTCCGGGGCATTGCCTATGCCGAGGACCAGGCGCTCGCGCTGGACATGCTGCGGGCCGGATTCGCAAAGGTCTACGTCCCGGCGGCGGCGGTTCTGCACTCGCACGGCTACCCGCCGCTCGCCCACTACCGCCGCTGCTTTGATGAGTGGCGCGCGCTGCGTGAGATCTTCGGACATCGCGAGTCGGCCGACCCGCGCCGCCTTCTCTATGAGGTCCGGCGCGGGGTCTCGGGCGATGTGCGCTATGCCCGGCGCTCCGGGTGGGACGGCGCAGCGCTGGCCGCCCAGGCCCGCCGGTCGGTCGTCCACCACACGCTCCGCCAGGCGGGAGCGATCACCGGCTCGCGGGCGGATCGACTTCCTCCGTGGCTGCGCCGCTGGTGTTCGCTAGAGGGACGGAGAGAGCTCTATCTGGCCTAGCGGGCCGCCCAGAGGTCCTACCGTGCGTTACTGACGCCCTATGATCGGGCGCCCGCGACCGCCGGTCGGTTGCCGTCGCACCTCCGCCATCAATGAGCAACCCGCACTCGACCCAAGAGGCGCCGGGCGGTTCTGCCACACAGCCCGCCGCCCTGCGCGGATTCTCCGGGCTGCGTCGTCGGATCTATCTGACCTACCGCTACCTGGGGTGGCGCAGCCTGCTCTGGCGCGCGCTCACCTTCCCGCTGCGCTTGACCCCGCTGCGCCGGCGACTGCGCCTGGATAGCCAGGCCGCCGCCGAGCTGAGACGCGCCCGGGCCTGGTATCAACGTGAGGGCCGACCGGTGAGCATCGTGATCGCCACCTACGGTCCGCCCGGCCACGCAATCGCCGCGGTGGCCAGCGTCCGCGAGTCGGTGCGCGACGACATGGCGGAGATCCTGGTCTGCGACGACGCCAGCGAGCCCGAGCACCAGCGGCGCCTGCGCCAGCTCGAGCGTCCCAACGTCAAGGTGATTCTCGGGGAGACCAACCGGGGCTTCGCCGGCAACGTGCTCCGGGGCCTGCGCGCCGCGGCGCCCGACCGCGACGTCGTGGTCCTCAACAGCGATGTCCGCGCCTGTCGGGGGTGGCTGGGCGCCCTGCAGTACGCCGCCTATGCCGGCGAGGACACCGGCATCGTCGGACCGAAGCTTCTCTACCCCGACGACCGCATCCAGTTCGCCGGCAGCCACCGCAACCTCGAGGCGCCGGAGTGGTTCGATCACCGCTACCGGTTCAAGCCAGCGGGCTACGGCCCGGCCAACGTGACCTATCCGGTGCTCGCGGTCACCGGCGCGTGCATGTACGTCCGGCGTGCGGTCATCGACCGTGCCGGCCCCATCGACGACGAGTACCCGATGGCCTACGAGGACATCGACTGGTGCCTGCGAGCCTGGCAGGCCGGGTTCACCGTCCTCTACTTCCCGGTGGCCGAGCTCGAGCACCTCGAGTCGGTGACCCGGGGAACGGAGGTGGGCGCGCGCGAGCGCGCGTCGCAGGAGCGGTTCTGGTCGCGCTGGGGAGGGTTCTTCGACGAACGCCAGGTCCGTACCGCGAGCGGAAAGCTGCGCGTCGTCTACGTCACCGAGGACACCGGCGTGGGCGGCGGGCACCGCGACGTCTTCGAGCACCTCACCCGGCTGGCCGCCCGCGGGCATGAGGTCGAGCTGTTCACCCTGGGCTCAGAACCCGACTGGTTCGACCTCCGAGCGCCGGTGCGCAGTTTTGGGGATTACGACGAGCTCGCTGCGGCGCTGGCGCCGATCGACGCAATCAAGGTGGGCACCTGGTGGAACACCTCCGAAGCGGTCTGGCGGGGCAGCGTGCTGCGCGGGATACCCGTCTACTTCGTCCAGGACATCGAGACCTCCTACTACCCCGACTCCGAGCGGGCTCGCAGCTACGTGCTGGCGTCCTATCGCGAGGAGTTCGCCTACATGACGATCTCGAGCTGGAACCAGGATCGCCTGCGAGAGCTCGGCCTGCACGCCGAGCTGATGGCGCCGGGGATCGACCTCGACCTGTTTCGCCGGCTGCCCCAAGTCGAGCGGCGATCGGACATGCTCGTCGGCCTGGGGCGCTCCAACCCGCTCAAGAACCTGCCCCTCACGATCTCTGCCTGGCGGGGCCTGCGCGCACCGCGCCCGGAGCTGTGCCTGTTCGGCATCGAGCCCGAACTCGCCGAACCCGGCATCCGCTATGTCGAGGCGCCGTCTGACGAAGGGGTCAACGAGCTCTACAACCAAGCGACGGTCTTCGTGCAGACCTCGGTGCATGAGGGGTTCTGTCTGCCGGCACTGGAAGCGATGGCGGCGGGCGCTCCCGTGGTCTGCACCGACGCCCATGGCAACCGCGATTTCTGCCGCGACGGCGAGAACTGCCTGATGCCCGAGCCTTCGCCGACGGCGGTGACGGCGGCCGTGCAGCGTATCCTGGACGAGCCCGGCCTGCGCGAGCGCCTGGTTTCCGCCGGACTTCAGACCGCCCGCGAGTACGCGTGGGAGCGGCGCATCGACATGCTCGAGGCATTCCTGGAGCGCGTCGCCGAGCCGGCGGGGCGCTCCCTGTCGGCGACGCCCTAGCACCCCCGATGCCGATGACTGCAGGTCCAGGGAGCCGTGTGGACATCCCATCGCTAAGGGTGTCGCGGGAGCCGGTCCGGGTCGCGATCGTCACGCCGTCCTACAACCAAGCCCCTTACCTCGCCGAGGCGATCGAGAGCGTCCTGGGCCAGGACTACCCGCATGTCGATTACCTCGTGATGGACGGAGGCTCGACGGACGGCAGCCTTGAGATCCTCCGGCGCTATGAGGGGAGGCTCCGCTACGTGCGCGCGCGGGACGGCGGCCAGGCCGATGCGGTAAGGCACGGATTCGAGCAAACCCAAGGCGAGATCTTCGCGTTCCTGAACTCCGACGATCGGCGTTGATCGGCGAAGTGATCGAGCTGCTCCGGCGACAGCTTGGCTACGTGCCATACAGCTGGATCGACCTGCTCGCCCGCTGGCGCATCAGTGGCTACCGCCGCCTCGAACGGCCGCCCGAAACCCGACGTTCGCGGACGCTGGCGTTTGCGGTCGGGGTCCGCGAGAACCGTCGCCATCTGCGTCGCTGGCTGTCGGACTGGCACTCTCGCGGATGGGCGGACTTCACAGCACGCGGGGGGACGACTGGATCTCACGACGCTGGCGCACTTCGGTCATGGTCACGCCCGGCACCCGAAGCATTCGCATCAACGGTACCCATCGCACTCGGATCGACGGTTCGTTGGCGCTGACGATCCGCGTCGACGGCCGGCCGGCCCTCGCGGTAGCGCTCACCGAGCTTGGCCCCTTTGAGCTCGACTGCGCGATCGACCCCCTCACCGCCTCGGGCGAGCACGAGATCGAGGTCGAGGTCGGGCCGACATGGGTTGAGGGCGCCGCCGACCCCCGGCCGCTCGGCTGTCAGATCCATGCGGTCGAATTGTCAGGCTACTAGTCCAGCGAGGCTTCGATCGACGCCCGGCGCCGCGCCATGATCCGGCTGCGAAGCCGGGTCGAGACGATCATCCCGGCCATCAGCGCGAAGTCGATCGCATCCAGTAGCCGCTCGGGGAAGGTGCGCGAGTGATACGGAGCTGGCTGTTGGACCGCGCCCGCGACGGCACGCAGGTTCAGCGACACGTTGACCCCGAAGGGAAGCGGTGACCACGAGGTGTCGGCCGCGTTGATCTCGCGGAAGCGATCCACGCGATGGACCTCGCCGAACCCTGCATCGCTAAGCAGGGCAGTCAGCCAGGGAGCGTTGAAGCCGGTCTTGTGGAAGTCGTACTCGTCCTTCTGGCCGCCGTAGATGGCGCCCAGCCAGGGGTTGTGGGGTGGGGTGAACCAGCCTCCGCGCTCCACCAGCATGGCGGCGATCACATCCAGGTCGGGCACCGCCACCAGGAGCTGTCCCCCGGGGCGCAGGATCCGGCGCCACTCGCGCAGCAGGCCCGGAACCTCTTCGGTGGGGAAGTGCTCGAGCACATGGCTGGCGTAGACGAGGTCGGCTGCCTCGTCGTCGAACGGGAGCCGACCGGAAATGTCGGCCACGACATCGACGCCGGGGGCGTCTGCGAGCGCGTCGACGTTGACGAATCCTTCGAGCGGAACTGTCCCGGAGCCGAGGTTGACGCGGATGCCCAAGGCGACAGGAGATTAGCCGGGAACTCGCGGCGCCGGGGCGCCCGCCCCGGTCGGCGCACTCTGGGCCCGCGTGAGGGCGATAAGTTGGTGCCGCGCGGGCAGAAGACCCAGGCCAGGCAGGATGTCGGCCGGCGGGAGTGCGACAGCCTGCAGCAGCGCACGCTGAGGCGCGCGATGGGCCACGACGAGGCGTTCGCCCGGGTCCGGCCGTACCTGCGGCGCCAGGTCGCTTACCACACGCTCCACCGTCTGATCGATCGGCCTCCGCTCGCCCGCAGCGAGGTCAGGACGCTGCCCGTGGACGCGCCCAGGGAGGCCGGCGTGGACGTGGTCGTCGCCTAGTAGGGCTCCTCGAGTGAGTTTCCTTGGAACTACGCCTAGGAACCCCGCCGGCCCAGACGGCCTACCAGCGAGAAGGGCGCCAGCGCGACCTTGCCCAGCGCCCGGCCCCGACCGGCAACGCGCATAAGGCCTCGCTGCTGAGCCGGGGTCAGCAGCCCGTCCCGCTCGGCCAGCGGCAGGGCGTCCCCGACGCCTTCGCGCAGCTTGTCGTAGAGCCCTCCCAGCTCGGCGAGGAACTGCTCTCGCCGCAGCGCATCCCAGGCGCTTGGTGAGCCCATCCGGGCCGGGCTGCGAATGGCCTGTCGGTAGGTGTCGACCAGGTTCGCGGCGACCTCACTCCACCGCGTCCGCGCGCATGCGTCCCGCAGGGCCGCGACCTGACCGGCCCGAGCGGGTCCGTCGCTAAGCAGCGGAAGGACGGCGTCGGCGCTCTGCTCGGCGTCCCACGGCACCAGCGTCGCCCCCTCGGGTCCAGCCAGCTCCACCAGCGAAGCTTGGGGTGCATACAGGCATGGGATGCCCGCTCGGGCCGCTTCGAACGGAGGAATGCCAAAGCCCTCATAGACGCTCGGGTAAGCGACCGCCGCGGCACGCTCATAAAGCCACGCGCGCCCGGACTCGTCCACCGGCCCGAGGTCGATCGCCAGCTTGTCGGGGTCGCCGCTGCGGGCGAGCGCCTCGGCTTCGGCCCGCCGCGAGGAGCCATACGCCACATGAGCGCCGGCAAGGACCAGCCTTCCGTCCCAGCCGTGTCGGTGAGCGAGCGCCGCCGCCAGCTCGATGGCAAAAGGCCGGTTCTTGTGGGCGTAGTTCGAGCCGAGACAGAGCAAGAAGCCCCGCTCGTCGGGATCGAGGCCGGCGGGTGGACGCGGCTCGGGTGGCTCGCGCCTCCAGATCTGGTCGCCCCCGATCCCCACCACATTGCTGCGGGCCGGGTCGATCAGGTCCTCGCGCAGGGCATCGTCGCGCGCGTGCTCGGAGAAGAACACCACGCCGTCGGCCGCCCCCAGGGCGAGACGGGTCGTGCGCCGGTAGGCGTCCCAGTCCTGCACGGTCGCGTGGTAGCCGGGTAGCCGATAGGCGATCAGGTCCTGGTGGGTCACCACGATCCGTTCGCCGAGCAACCTCAGCAGGGCGAGGTCGTCGGACGTAAACACCTGCTGCGGGCGATGCACGACATCCGTGCGCTGCACTCCGCCGACCGCTTGCTCGTAGTCGACGGTCTCGATCGCGGGCTCCTCGCCGAAGGCGTCGCGGACGTCGGGGAAGGGGTCGGGCGGCATTACGACCCGCAGACGCACCCCGTCGCGCCGGGCGAGGGCCAGCACCAGCTCGACGACGTAGGTGGCGGTCCCGCCACCTGCGGTGTTGAGACCGCGCCCGTCGATCGTCACCGAGAGCTCGCGCATGGCGAGCTGGACGGCGTGAACGGCCCGGCGCAGCACCGCCCGCTCGTCGCTGTGCTGAAGCTCTTCGAGCTTGGATCCTAGGTCGGGACCGGGCCCATGGCTGGTCTGGGTGGCCGGCTCCTCGCGGTCGGCGATCCGCTCGACGAAGACGTCGTCGGCGAGGACGTGGAGCAGCCCTCGCCCGGAGATCCGCCGCGACCAGTCCGCCACGGCCTCGGCGTCCGGGAGCCCGGCGTCGAAGCCGCCCGCGAGCTGGAGCGCCGGCCGACGCAGCACGAAGCAGTGGGGACGAAGCTCGACGATGGGAGGACGCAGCCGCAGGCTTTGCTCGGCGACGGCGTCGCCGGCCTCGGGCGCTTCGGACCCACCGGCCCCCTCCCAGCCCTGCGGCCCGGACGGCAGCGCCCGGTCGCGGGTGACCGCCGACGCTGTGGCGACCGTCGTATCAGACCGGGCCGCGTCGCTGAGACGCTCGAGCCACCGAGGTCCGACCGCGTAGCGGGCTGAGATCAGCGCGAGGTCGGCCCGGGGCGCCAGCTCGGCGAGCAGGTTTAGCGCCCGGGCCAGCGCGCCGCCGTCGTCGGCTTCGAGCACGAGCAGGGTGCGATCCGCGCGGCCCTCACCGGCCGAACGGAGCCGGTCAAGGTCGACCCCCGACCCAACCGCCACTACGAGGGGAGCATCCTCGGGAGTGTGTTCGACGACTCGTCCCAGCGCGGCTGGCCAGGGCTCGCTTTCGCGCGGCACCCAAATGCAGGCCAGCGGGCGCCCCGCAACTAGCGAGGCCAGCCGGCCGGACGTGGCGGGCTGCACGCGCCAGCTCACCGGTGCACCGTCTCGATCCAGTCCAACGCCCGTCCGCACAAGGAGCGCCATCGGTCCACCGCCAGCCACTGCAGGGTGGCCGGTGTCTGCAGCTGGAGGGCCAGCGGGCCGATCGTCTCATCGGCTCCGTCTCCGGGCCGCAGTCCCCCTCCCGGCCGGCGTAGCTCCACCGGATGGGACCCCGATGAGAGCGCCACCGATCCGGCTTGCAGCCATTGCCCCGGGGTGTTGACGCCGTACACCTGGCCCACCGTGCGGCCGTCGATCGATGCGAGCACGCGCCGTGGGAAGTCGCCCCGCACCCACGCCGCGTACGTGCCAGATCGCGCGACGTCCACCGTTCCTCGGGCCTGACCGGGATCTATGGTCAGCACGGTACCCGGCACCGCGGGGTTCGGCTGCCACCCGTACGATCGATCCCTGGCCTGCTCGGGGTGAAACTGCACCACCGGCGCGGGCACGGCAGCCACCAGGCGATCACCCGGCCGAGCTGCAGCCGCGAGACGGCGCACCTGCGCGCACGGGGCGGACGCCACCGCCGTGTCGAGGCCCTGGAGGGGCAGATGGGCCAGGATCGAGGGCTGCGCATCCCGGCGCCAGATCTCGTAGTAGCGGTTGCGGTAGACGAGGGAGAAGTTGGCCGGAGGTCGGCTGGCGGCCGGGCTGCGACGCAGCACGAGGTAGGGAAAGCTCTCCACGTAGTCCAGTCGATCGAGATCCAGGTCAAACGAGAACCCGAAGGTGCGCTGGGGTTTGCGCAACTGAACCGGATAGGGCGCCAGCGTGTCGGACTGGGTGTTGACGGGCACGCTGCGGGCGAAGTAGCGGGCGAACTCCTCATACTCGGTGAACAGGACCAGACTCTGGGTGTGCGCGTGTTTAGCCACGTCCGCGAGGGCCTGCATCCGCCCGGCGGGGGCCAGCTTGTCGTGGTGGTAGGCCAGCGCGTCGGAGACCAGCACCGCCAGGCCGACTGCGACAGCCAGAGTCACCGGCAGGCGCGCCAGCCCAAGGCCGCTGCGCCAACGCAAGGCCGCGGGCCAGTGGACGCCCACAGCCCTCCTCGGCCGGGCCCGGCCCAGCCAGATGAGGCCCCGTGCGCCGCCCCACACCACGAACGGGCCGGCGATGGCCAGGAGCTTGGCCACGCCATAGGGGGTCAGCCGAGAGCCGAGGATCGCCAGCACGAGCAGCGGCGGAGCGACCACGAGTAGATCGGTCCAGCGCTCGCGGGTGACGAGGGCGCGAAGCAGCGTGAGCCCCAGCCCGGCCAGCACGACCGCGATGGCGATCGCCGTGAGCGTGGCGGCCGGCTGGTGGGGGATGGGCAGCCGGTAGTCGCCGCTCAGCCACACCCCCGCGCCCTGGCTCACCTGGAGCGGGCGGGCGAGCTGTCCGAGCGCAGCTGCCGAGCCATTGGGGCCGCTGAATGTCCGCTCGGCGGTTCGGTACAGGGTGGAGATGGTGCTGAGCGCGGGGATGGCGAGGAGCAGAGCGCCGGCGCCGGCGATCAGCGGGACCTGCAGCTGTCTCCACCCCCGCCGCGGACGGGTCGCCCGCAGCGGGCGGCGACCGATGCTCGCCGCGGCGAGCATCACCAGCATGAGCAGCGCGTAGGGAGCGCCCGCGGCGCTATAGACCGCCAGGATCCCGGCCAGCCCCACCGCCAAGGCCGGCGCGAGCCGGACGGGGCGATCGCTGCTGATGATCTCGCAGGCCACGGCGGCGCTCGCGGCCACCGCCGCCAGCGCCCCCATCTCCTTGATGCTGCCCTGGAGCGCGTACTGGTAGGTGAGGTTCGCCGAGGCGGCGACGAACCCGATCGCCGCGGCGGCCCAGGGCCCGATCCCCACCCGCCGGGCCAGCCAGGTCAGCGTGAGCGCAGTCACCGCGGCCAACGATGCGATGTAGCCCTGATAGAGGACCTCCGGATGGGCGCCGAGGAGCTCGCTCAGGGCGGCGAGCTGGGCGTGCGTGCCGAGTGGGTAGCCGCTGGCCAAGACACCCAGCGCTTCCCGGGCCCCGGAGCGAGGCAACGGCCCGAGCGCCGTCCCGAAGTGCTGGAGGTGATCGACGAGCAGGAAGTGAATCGACGTGTCGTTGACGAAGTTGTAGCCCGCCCACGTCCAGCCCCCCGACGCCAGCTCGGGCGCGATAAAGAGCAGGTAGGTGGCGACGGTCGCCGCCGCCGCGGCGGTCATGCCCCGCCGGCTGCGGGCGTCGCGCCCAGGCCCGATCCGCCCGCGGCCGAGCAGCAGGCCGGCGCCGGTGGCGATCAAAAGCGCCGCCAGGGCCGGGCCGCCGTGGAGGTGCACGGTGAAGACCGCGAGCGTGATCACCGTGGAGCCGCAGAAGCCGACGGGCGCCAACAGCTCCCCCGGCAGACGGCTGCCGCTGACACGGTCGATCAGCAGACCGACCCCCAGGCAGGTTGCGAAGAAGGCCAGCGGCACCCCCAGCACCGCCGCCACGAAGTCCATCGCGGAACCCTATTGGCGTCGACGCAGCCCGAGGATGCTGAGCAAGAACGACGAGAAGAAGACCTGGATGCCGACGATGATCAGCGCGGCGGCGAGCACCGCCAGGCGCTCTTCGGCCAGGGACCCCAAGCCCCGTCGGATCCAGTCGACCAGGATCACCACCGCGGCGGCGAGGCCCAGAAGCCCGATGCCACCCCCGAGCAGGAGACCGTGCTCGAGCCGAAAGCGCGCGCGCATGCGCTCAAACCAGGGGTCGGTCTCGCCCATGAAGTAGCTGCCGTACGCGCGGGCGCACAGCCCGAGCGCCAGTACCTGCACCCCAACGATCATCAGCAGCGCTCCCGCGATCTCGGTGTGGAGATCCCAGCGCCGGCCGAGCACGTCGACGTGGGCCAGCACCCCCACCGCGATCACCGTCCCCAGACCAGACATGACGGCCCCGGGCAGGATGAACAAGTGGGTGGGGCTGTGGATGAGCAGATAGCGCAGATGGCGCCATCCGTCGCGGAAGCTTTGAAGCTTGGAGTAGCCGCTGCGGGGGTGGTACTCGATCGGCAGCTGGCGGATGGCCAGGTTCTCCTTCGAGGCCCGGATCACCATCTCCGAAGCGAACTCCATCCCCCCCGTGCGCAGGTCCAGGCGCGGGAGCACATCCCGACGCACAGCCCGCATCCCGCAGTGGGCGTCCTTGACCCCGGTGCGGAAGAACAGGTTGAGCATGCCGGTCAGGACCGGGTTGCCGACGTAGCGATGAAGCCAGGACATCGCCCCGGGCCTGATGTTCTCCATGCGGTCCCCGATCACCAGCTCGGCCCCGGACTGGAGCTCGCGCACGAAGCGCGGGATCTCGGCGAAGTCGTAGGTGAGGTCGGCGTCGGCCATGACGATGTAGTCGCCGCGGGCCGCGGCGAACCCCGCCAGGTAGGCGCTGCCGTAGCCCTGCCGGCGCTCGTGCACCACGCGCGCCCCGGCCGCCTCGGCGAGCGCAGGACTGCCGTCGGTGGAGCCGTTGTCCACCACCACGATCTCGCCCGAGATCCCGGCTTCCGCCAGCGCCGCGGACGCGGTGCCCACGCAGCGCCGGATCGCTTGGGCCTCGTTCAGACACGGTATGACCACCGAGACCACAGGAGCGCCGGTGGGAGTACCCACCTCCGCGCCGGGAGCAACCACACCCGAGGTGCTGTCTCGAGCCGTGCTCATGTCGTATGTAGCGTAGGGCCTGGACCTGCCGTGGCAGCATCGGTTCCGGCGGACTCCGTCGACCATGCGCATCGCCATCGTCTACGACTGTCTGTACCCCCACACGGTGGGAGGGGCTGAGCGCTGGTACCGCCAACTCGCGCGCCGGCTGGCCGCGGCGGGACACGACGTCACCTACCTCACGCTGCGCCAGTGGGAGCGCGGGCAGGACGCCGGCTTTGACGGGGTGAAGGTCAGAGCCGTCGGCCCGCGCATGGCCCTGTATGCCGGGGGCCGGCGGCGGATCCTTCCGCCCGTGGTCTTTGGCCTCGGGGTGGGGTGGCACCTGCTTCGCCGCGGTCGTCGCATCGACGTCGTGCACACGGCGTCGTTCCCCTACTTCTCGCTGTTGGCGGCGGCCGGCGTGAGGCGCGTCGGGCGCTTTGACCTCGTGGTCGACTGGCACGAGGCGTGGACGCGCGAGTACTGGGTCGAGTACCTGGGCCGCTTGCGGGGCCGCATCGGCTGGGCCGTGCAGGGCCTGTGCGTGCGGGTCGGTCAGCGCGCGTTCTGCTTTTCCCGCCTGTACGCGGAGCGGCTGCGCCGGTGGGGCCTGCGCGGACCGCTGCGCGTGCTCGAGGGCCAATACGACGGCGACCTGACGCCGCGCGAGCCGCAACCGGCCGAGCCGCTCGTGGTGTTCGCCGGACGCCACATCCCTGAGAAGCGCGTGCCGGTCCTGATCCCGGCGATCGCAGCCGCGCAAGACCGCATACCCGACCTGCGGGCCGAGATCCTGGGCGACGGGCCCGACCGCCCCCGTGTCCAGCGCCTGGTCGCCGAGCACGGCCTGGAACACGCGATCGGGCTGCCGGGATTCGTCGCGGCCCCGGAGGTGGAGCGGACGTTGGCGCGGGCGCTGTGCCTGGCGCTTCCCTCCCGGCGCGAGGGCTATGGCCTGGTGGTCCTGGAGGCGAGCGCGGTGGGGACCCCCAGCCTGGTGGTCGCCGGGCCCGATAACGCGGCGACCGAACTCGTGGAACACGGCGTCAACGGACTGGTCGTCGACTCCGCCGACCCCGAAGCGCTAGCCGAGGCGATAGTGCAGGTCCACGCCGCGGGAGACGCGCTGCGCGCCTCGACCGCCGCCTGGTTCGCCGACCACGCCCGGCGACTTTCGCTGGCCCATTCGCTGGAAGCGGTAGTGGAGGCCTACGCCGGGGGGGACGGCCGCCCGCTCAGCGCTCGCCGGTAGCTGGCCACCGTCCCCTGGGCGGTGCGCTCCCACGTGTACTGCGAGGCGCGCGCCCGCCCGCGCCCGATCAGGTCCTCGGCGAGCCTCGCGTCGGACAAGATCCTGCTCACCGCCGCGGCGATCTCGCGCTCGCTTTGCGGATCGAAGCGCAGCGCCGCGTCGCCAGCGACCTCGGCTACCGCCCCCGTGCTCGAGCAGGCGATGGGGACCCCGCGAGCCATCGCCTCCAGGACGGGCAAGCCGAATCCCTCATACAGCGACGGATACACGAAGGCGGCGGCGAGCGCGTAAAGCCCTTCCAGCGTCTCCGGCGAGACCCAGCCCAAGAAGCGCACGTCGCCGTCGATCCCCAGCCCGCGCGCGAGGTCCTCTAGCTCGGCCTGATGCTCTGTGGGGTAGCCGGGAAGGACGAGGACCGGCCTTTCGGCCGAAGGCAGCGCGGCGAGCGCCCGCAACAGCCGGCCGAGGTTCTTGTGCGGGCGCTTGGCCGAGACCGACAGCAGCACGCGTCGGTCGCGCAGGGCCAGCGTGCTCCGCAGGTCGCCTTCTCCGACCGGCCCGGCCGCCGGCGCCGCTCCCGGGCCCTCGGCGACGACGTCGATGCGCTCGGGCGCCAGGCGCAGATAACGCACCAGGTCGGCGCGGGTGCTCTCCGATACGGCGATAACCCGGTCCGACCGGCGCACGGCCAGCGACACCAACCCGCGCATGCCCAGGGCCCGTGCGCCGAAGTGGGCCTCCGGACGCACCCGGTGGATCAGGTCGTGCACGGTCACCACCCGGCGAAAGCGGCCCCGCGCGGGGGCGGTGTTGGCGAGCGAGTGAACGAGCGCCATCCCGTGGCGCTCGGCCAGGCGCGGCAGCAGCAGCTGCTCGCCGAAGATCCACTGGAGGCGGTCGGAGGAGCGGACGGGAACGGTTACGGCGGGGATGACGTCGCCCCACGGGCCCTCGCCGGCGCGCGCGGTCTCCCGGTTGACGAACGCGGTGAAGCTCAGGTCGGGGGCGGCCGCCACCAGCCGCGGGATCAGCTCACGGGCGACGACCTCGGTCCCGCCGGTCTCGCCCGGGACCAGGAACAGGAGGTTGAGTCCTACGCGCACGGCGCAGGGAGCGTAATCCGGGCCGAGCACCACGACGGTTTGAGCCCAACGAGCGCAGCTGGGAACGCCGCTATCGTCCGCGCCACCCGTGGCCGGGCGCCCGCATGCGGATCGTCTACTTCACCGACACCCGCGAGATCGGGGGCGCGGAACGCAACCTGATCGACATGGCCCAGGCGGCGACGGCGGCCGGTCACGAGGTGCTGCTCGGCGCCCCCCAGGCCCAGCTGGTCGCGTGGCTGCGCGAGCAGGCGCCCGGAGCTCGCGTCGAGACGGTGGCCGATGACGACTACTTCGACGCCCGCGACGCGCCGGGCCGTGCGGCGCGGCTCTCCCTCGCCTTTGGCGCGCTGGTCCGATGGCTGGCCTCGATCTCCCCCGACCTGCTGCACGTCAACAACGGCGGCTTCCCGGGTTCGGACCTGTGCCGGCTCGCGCCGTTCGCCGGCCGTTTGGCCAGGGTGCCGCGCCGGCTGATGACCGTGCACTCCAACCCTTGGGAGCGCGAACGGCTCTCGACCCCGGCGCTCCAGTCGCTGGCCGACCGAATCGTGTGGGCCAACGTCGAGGCCGTGCTGTGTCCTTCTGACTCGGTAGCCCGGGGGCTGATCAGGGCGCGCGGCATGCCGCGGAGCCTGGTCCGCCACCTGCACTACGGGGTCCCCGAGCCCCCTCAGGACCCGACGGCGGTGGCCGAGATCCGGGGTCGCCTGGCGCCCAACGGCGAGCTCCTGGTGGGCCTGGTCTCCGCCCGCCCGGTGGCGAGCAAGGGCTATGACGTCTTCGTCGATGCGCTGGGCCTGGTTCGCGGTGCGGTGCGGGGAGCGATCGTCGGGCCGGTCCCCCTCGGGCTGGAGGACCGCATCGCCCGGCGCGAGCTCGGAGACCGGCTGGCGCTCGAGGGCCGCCAGCCGCGGGTGGGGTCGTTCTTCGGGGCGTGTGACGCTTTGGCGGTGCCCTCGACCGCCGAGGAATGCATGCCGCTGGTGATCCTCGAGGCGATGGCCAGCGGAACGGCGGTGTTCGCCGCCCGCCTGTCGGGGCTCCCCGAGGCCGTCGAGGACGGACGCACCGGTCGGATCTTCTCCCCGGGCGCCGCCGACCAGCTCGCCGCCCTACTCGACGAGTCCGCCGAGGACCGTGAGCCGCTGGCGCGCATGGGCGCCGCCGGGCGCGAGCGCTGGAGCCGCTTCTTCACCCCCGAGCGCATGGCCGCCGGACTGCTCGCGCTCTATGGCTGAGCCGGAGATCTGGCTCCTTGACCACGCCCCGATCCTGGGGGGCGCCGAGCGCTTTGCCCTGCGGCTGGCGCGCCACGCCGCCACGGCGAGCGGCGCGCCCCAGGTGCGCTTGGTCTGCCCGGAGCAAAGCCCTCTGGCCGACGCCGCCCGGGCGCTGGGATTCCCGGTCACCGCCCACCGGTTTCCCGATCTCAGCCCCCGGGCGGGACCCGCCGTCGTCCGGGCCGTGCTCGCCACGCGCGCGCTGCTGCGACGGGCCGGCGCCGCCGCGGTGGTGGCCAACACGTCCCGGGCGCAGGCGTACGTCTCGGTTGCCGTGCTGGCCCTGCGCCGCCGTCCGGCGATCGTCCAGCTGGTCCACGAGCAGGAGACCGCGGCGCGGCCGACGGCGCGCCTGATGTTTCGCCGGGTGGGCGCCGTGGTGGCGATCGGATCCAACGTGGCGCACGCCTACCGGGAGGCCGTCGGCGCCGTGCCGATCTCCCAGATCAACAACGTGATCGGCCCAGACGAGCTCTCCGACGTCGTGCGTCGGCCAGCCCCCGGACCGCCGCGGCTTGGCGTGGTGGCACGCATGATCCCCGAGAAGGGGATCCTCGAGCTCATCGGTGAGCTGTTCGCCGGCCCAGCGCACTGGAGCACGGTTCAGATCGCCGCGCCGGCGCAAGATCCCTCCTATGAGACCAGCGTGCGCCAGCGCGTCGAGGAGCTCGGGCTGGCCGACCGCGTGGAGCTGGTCGGGGAGATCACCCGCCTGTCGGACTTCTTTGGCGAGGTCGACGCGGTCCTGGTGCCCTCGATCGGGGGCGAGGGGCAGCCCGGCGTGATCCTCGAGGCCCTGGCCCACGGCCTGCCCGTGGTCGTGCGCCAGCCCGTGTGGTCGCCGGATTACACCGGCCTCCCCGTCCGCTCCTACCGCGACGCCGGCGACCTGCCCGGGGCGATCTCCCACGTGCTGGCCGCGCCGCCAGCCCCCCACCACGAGTTGACCGCTCGCTTCGGGCCCGAGCAGGCGATCGCCGGCATCCTTGCGGCGGCCAAGGCAGCCAGGCGCGACGGTCGGATCAGTGGATGATGCACACACTCGCGGCACGATCGACGTGGAGTCGTGGAGCTCACCAGTGGAAGGAGCGTCAAGCGTGATCCCCATAGCAGCGAGCGTCGGCGCCCACCGTCCGCCACGAGGCCTGGAGCGACGGCCGCAACGCGCACGGATCCGACAATCACCTTAGGCAGGGGGCAGCGGTGCGGGTCACCTACGCGAACTGCTACCTCGGCGACATCATCCCCCGGGATGTGCTGGTGACCGACGAGGTTGCGGTGGCTCATTCGGCGCCGGCCGGCATCCAGACGTTCATGGCGGATTCCCACTTCGCCCCGACCGCCGGCGAGGCTCATAACCTCGCCGCCTGGCGACTGGCATTCCAATGGTTCCGCGATGGTGACGAGGACCCCACGTTGGTCAAGGGCATTTCCGCCGGCGACCTAGGCGGAGCCGAAACAGCCATCACCGTATTGCTGCCGGCGGCTCGCGGGGTATTGGAATCCAGCGCGCTCGTTGAAGAGGTCGAGCCGAGGATGTTCACCACGATCGTCGCTGACGGCGGGCCCGGACACTACGATCGCGTTGAGACGGTGCAGGCGGACGCTGCGGCGGCAACGGTACGCACGCGGGTCCAGCGGGAAGTCAGGTGCGACCGGGCCCTCGCCCGCGACCGCCGCAACCAGCGGCTGTTCGGCAAGTACGCCGTCACCCGCGATCCGGACTTCCTCCACCCCCGCCCGCGGTGGCGGCGCGTGATTGCCAATGGGCTGTTTCGGGCGGTCAACGCCGCTGCCGCCCTGCGCGAGCGGAGCGGACGCCCCGTGCTTGTCGTGGATGAGTACAACCCCACGCGAGCCTTCGCACGGCAATACGCGGCCCAGTCGGGCGGCGAGTATCGCCTGGCGCGGTCGGGACCGCTACCGCGCGACCTCCGCGCCATCGTGCGCCGAGGCGATCTCGCGGTGATGCCAGTCCCCCGTCCGGCCACCCTGAGCGACCCAGGGGCTGTCGAGCGGCTCTGGCGATTCGCAGCCTCGCGGAACGAGCTCATGTCCACACGGTTCACGCTCGCGGGAGTGGACCTCTGGCCGGTCCTCGCGCCGCATTTGGCGCGAGTGATCGAGCGCTACAGCGCCTTCATCTCCCACGCCGAGCCCGCGTGCCGGGCGCAGCTTGAACGGCTGAATCCGGCTGCGGTGATCGTCCCGTATGACACCCCGCCGGAAACCCGACTCTTGATCCGGGTTGCCCAGCAGATGGACATCCCAACGTTCGTGCTCAACGACGGCTTCAAAGCGGACGACTTCGAGGCGGAGTGCATGACTGCTGATCACGCTCTGGCCTGGTCGTCGGCGCTGGCCGAGCATTACCTAGCCCGCCGTGCTCACGGGCGCACCACAGTCACCGGGAATCCAAAAGCGGACGACCAGTACCCGCTCGCGTGGCGACGGCGCGGAGCTATCAAACGGATCCTGGTGGGCGGCTTCGCCTTCTCGTGTGTGGATCTGAACTGCCGGCGCTCAGACCCCGAGTGGTTCCTCGACGGCGTCCTCACGGGAATCGAATGCAGTACCTCAGCTACCGCCCAGATCGTCGTCAAGCTTCATCCGGCGGATCATCGCCTCCATTACGCGGCTGTCCTCGCCGCGCACCCGAAGCTTTCCGTCGAACTCAAATTAGAGGGCGACGTAGTAGAGGCTTTCGCCTCTGCCGACCTGTATGTGACAGGCGCCAGCACCTCGCTGCTCGAGGCCGTGGCATTCGGGCTCCCGGTGATCTACTACCGGGTCAACGAGCAGCACCTGCATCCTCCCTTCACCGACGACTCGGTTATTCAGCCGCGTACCGCGGCTTCACCCCGGCAGCTCGCCGCGCTGATCGACCGGGTGGCGCACGGGGAGCTAACGCCCGAGACGAAAGAGATCACCGCCTGGTGCGAGCGCTACTTGGGTCAGCGAGACGGACACAGCGTCGCGCGGATCATCGAGGCCATCCGGCAGGAGATCCCGGCGGCTTGACAGCCGCTCACCGAGCCGTCGAATCCCTCACCGAGTCAAGTGACCCGGACACGCCTTTGTCCGTTGACGTGTCCGGACGCCTACGGAGCCAGCCTTCAGGCGAGTGCGAAATCACAAACCGCTTCTCCTTAGTTCGGTCTGAGTCGAACTCGGGGTGCCGGGCAAGGAAATCGCGGATCGCCGGCAACGGCCCGGGCCGGCCAACCCGGAACAGCCGCAGCGTGTCGATCGATCCATCCTGGACGATGATGTAGCTGCCCGGCGTCACCAACGGCGCGTAAAGCTCGAGTTCATTGGTCACATGCCTTGCGTTGTGATCCGAGTCGAGGATCACCAATACCGGGCCGTCGGCCTGGGCAACCGCCGACCGAACGTGGCCGATGACCTCCGGCGAAGTCGAGCTTCCGATCAAGTACTCCACTCGCGGGTGGTGCAGGTCATGCAAGCGCTCAACATCGCTGGTGATCACCCGGCCATGATCCATGAGATCAAAGAGCTGGGCGAAGAAAAACGACGAGCCCCCGCGGTTGGTACCGGTCTCAATCAGCAACGCAGGACGTAGCTCATAGAGCGTTTCCTGAATCGTCCAAAGGTCCAACACGTTCTGCCAAATCGGCCTTCCGAGCCAGGTGATTTGGCCAAAGTTGTCGGTGGCCTCGACGAGTTCGGTGAAGAACAACCTGTGCCCGGCTTCGCGCACGGGTCCGCGATAGATGGCCTTTCGCAGTCGCCTGAACTGGGCGTCGATCGCCAGCACGACATCGCGGCGATTGCGGGGGAACCGCTCGCGAAAGGTCGCCATCGCGGACCGATGCTATACGGCGATTTCGGATCCCCGACTTCCTTTTGAAGGCTACGCTCGTAACGTGCCGCGGGTAAGTGTCATCGTGCCGGCCTTCGACGCCGCGGCCACAGTCGAGGAGACCCTCCAGTCGGTCGTCGCCCAGACGTTCGACGACTGGGAGGTGGTCCTGACCGATGACGGCTCCCGCGACGGGACTGCAGAGCTCGCCGGAGCGGTCGATCCGCGGGTCCGCGTGTTGCCCGCGGGACGAAGCGGTGGTCCCGCCCGCGCGCGCAATCTCGCCATTTCGCAGGCCCGGGGAGAGCTGCTCGCCTTCCTCGACGCCGATGATCTGTGGCTGCCTGACTACCTCGGGTCACAGACGGAGACCTTCGACGTCGCCCAGTCCGCATCGGGCAGCGTCGGCGTGGTCGCCTGCGACGCCCGGCTGCTAGGACCAGGCGGACTGCAGCGGGGCACCTACCGTGACCATGCGCCATTTCCAGAGCCGCTCACCCTTGCGCGCTTGCTGGAGTCCAATCCTGTCTTCATCAGCGCCCTGTCTCCTCGTGCGGTCGTCGAGAAAGTCGGCGGATTCGATCCGCTGGCGACGTTCGGCGCCGAGGACCACAACCTCTGGATAAAGATCATGGAGCGCGGATATCGGATCGTCTACAACCCACGACCGGTGGCTGTCTACCGAGTCGGCGCGAGCAGCATGTCCTCGAGTCTGGTGGGCATGAGCCGGACGTCTCAAGAGGTCTACCGGCTGGCGCTCCAGCGCGGCCGGTTGAACCCGCTCGAGAGACGAGTGGCCTCGCGGAGCTTGCGCCTCCAGCGCGCGGTAGATGACGTCGAGTGCCTCATCGACGACAGGATGGCTAGACGTTCTCCGCTGGCAATCGCCCGGGCCGCGCGTGGTGGTCTGGTCTTCCTGCTCTTCGCGGCCAGGCACCCCGAACGCTGGCCGCGATGGGCAAAGGCGCTGCTGGGCGGGAGGGCCACGCTCTGGCGCCCGGAGCTGCGCTGAGCAGCGGCCCGCGTCCCCGCGTGCGCGCCGCACTCGCAACTTGCTCCGCGCATCCTGCGTGCAATCGACTCGGCCATCCGGTACCCGCCATAACGACGGCTAGCCTGATGGGCCCTCATCCGGGAATGTCTGCCTCACACAGTCCTTGACCGAGGTCCCCCTCCCTTCCGGCGAACGTTCGCCGCCCCTTGGCGGCGGCTCCGCCCGGTCCACCAGACCCCACGCCTCCCCGGCGGACTACGCCGAGGAGCGCGCTCGCCTGCGGGGCCTGCGCACGCTCGCCAGCGACGTCGTCTTCGCCGGCCCGCTCGGCTGGCTGCTGCGCCGCCGGGCCGTGCGCTGGCTGCTGACCTCGGGCTACCGCTCGGGGCTGATCGCCTTCGGCGAGCGCAACGACTACCGGATCCCCCCGCGCTGGGTCACCGTCGACCTGTTCGGAGCCGATTTCAACCTCGACGTTCGCACAGGACAGGGACTGCCGTTTGCCGACGGCTCACAGCGCGTCGTCTACACCTCTCACACGATCGAGCACCTCGATGACCAAGCCCTGGCCGCGCTGCTCGCGGAGTTCGCCCGCGTCCTTGGCGCCAGCGGACACGTTCGCATAGAGACCCCGGATGCCGAGCGCATCACCCAGGCCTATCTAGGAGACGACGAGCGGTTCTTCGCCTACTTCGAACGGGAGAACCGCGCCAGCCTGGTCCAGGGACTCGGGCTATCCCCGGCTTACGCCGAGCGCCACAACGCGCTCATCGGGCTGTTCTCGTGCTACCTGGAGCGCGGTCACCACGTGGGGGTCCTGGCGCCGCGCGAGGAGGTCGAGCGCCGTCTGCGCGATGGCGACCTCGAGAGCTTCGGCGCCTGGTGTGTCTCCCTGCAGACCGCCGAGCAGCGCGCGAGCGGCGGTCACGTGAACGTGCTCTACTTCGACAAGTTGCGGCGGATGCTCATCGAAGCGGGCTTTCGCGACGTGCGCCGGATGGAGAACGGAGTCACGCAGATCCCCCGCCTATCGCTTCGCTGGATCGAGCGGCCCGGGCCTCGGGCAGGCTATTCGCTGTACCTAGAGGCGACGGCCCAAGGACTTGCATCGAGAGCATGAGCGCAACTTCGGACAGGGCTAGCGACCTGCGGGAGCGGTTTGACCACGACGGCTACGTCGTGCTCAAGGGCCTGCTCTCGCCCGAGGAGGCCGCCCAATACCGCGACGAGCTGAAGCGGCTCTCGGGTTTGACCGACGCCGACTTTCCCCGCTTTGCCTCCAGCGGCGGGTGGGCCCTCAACGACGGCGTGACCACGCTTGCCGTCTTCTGGCCAGTGATCTTTCACCGCCGGCTGCTCGACGCGGTGCGCGCGGTCGTCGGCCCCGACGCCCGCTACACCCAGCACTCGGATCTGCTCGTTCACGCCGGACAGCCCGCCTGGCACCGCGACTCGGCCGACCGCCTGTTCGGCAGGGGGCCCGACTGGGACGAGAGTCGCGCCCCCTATCGGGTGGCGAGGGTCGCCATCTACCTCCAAAGCTACGAGGAGAGCCGGTCCGCGCTGGGGTTGATCCCCGGCACCCACCGGCGACAGTCGTTCGTCAACTCCGCCGAACTGGCCCTGTGGGACAAGGTCAACGCGTGGCGCAAACGCCGCGGCAAGCCCACGGTGCTGGGGCGATTTCTCAGCATGAGGCCCGAGTGGATCAAGACCGACGTCGGCGATTGCCTGATCTTCAACGAGCGCATCCTTCACTCCGCCAGCAAGATCGACGGACCCAAGTACGCGATCTTTCTCTCCTACGGAGCCGACAACGAGCACTCTCGACGCCTACGGCGCTTCTACATGGAGCGGCCGGACACCCGCTACGGGGACTATCCGCCCGACCTCGCCGAGAAGCTCAAGCAGGACGACCTCTACCTGTCGCTCGAGGCCGGAGAGCGGGCCGCCATCTCATGAGCCGGCCGCGGTCTGCCACTGAGCGTGCACGTCGAGGCCGGCGAGCTCGCTCCACGCCTCGAGCAGGCTGACGGCGACCGGGCCGGGGGCGGGTCGGCGCAGCCGCGCTTGGTCGAGCGCGGATACCGGCAGCACGCAGAACGGGAAATCGGCAATCAGGACCTCGTCGGCTTGCCGCGCCTCTCGCGGGGTGACGGGCGTCTCCTTCACGTCCAGCCCGAGCTGGCGCGCGAGCTCGAGCGTCTGGGCGAGGGCGATGTTGGGCCGCTCGCCGGTCGGGCGCGCGCGCAGCGTCTGGCCGTCTATCACCAGCGGCTCGCCCCCCAGCAGGTCGCTCAGTCCGCCGGTGGGATCGGAAGCCAGCGGCCATGCCTGGGTGGCGGCGTCGGCCGCGAGGGTCTGGGCCGCGATGCCGCCATCCTTCATGTATGGCGCCAGGCCGCGGGCCGCCTGACTGAGCAGGCGACAGCCGATCGTCACGCCGGGATCGAGGCCAGGTTCGAGCGTGTCCAGGTAGGCGGCGTGAGGTAGCCCGCTGAGGCCGATCGTGAACACGAGGTCGTCGCCGGGCGCCAGCAGGTCCCGGCTGGGCTCGATCGCCCGAGACACCGCCTCGGCTATCTGGGAGGGCGTCTGAAGGCAGGGGACTGCCTGTCCTTGGGCGACCGCCAGTACCCGCTGAGCGTGGTCTTTGACGCGGAAGGGCTCGCCCCCAAAGGTGCGTCCAACCTCCACCACCGTCGTGTTGCGCGGAGGCGGAAGCACCGGCATCGACGCCGCGGTGACGGTGTCGGTGTGCCCGGGCAGCAGGGGGACGGTCAGCGCCGACCCATAGCGCCAGGCGTCCACGTGCACCGTGCGATCGTCGACGTACACATCGGCGGTGGGCTTGCCGAATACGAGCTCGTCGTAGTGAACGCCCCAGGCCTGCAGTTGAGCCTCGGTCCGCTCCCGCCAATCGATCCCCGTGGTCCCCCCGCGGGCGGTGAAGATCAGGATCCGATGACCGGCGCGGGCCAAGGCGTTGACCCGTTCGATCGCCCACGGAAACGGGCGGGCCTGCTCGTACTCCCCCCACGTGTTCGTACACAGGGTCCCGTCGAGGTCAAAGCAGAAGGTTTGGGGGCGCTGCATCGCGATCGCCGTCGGCCTGTGACGGCCAGGCTACTTGGGATACTCGCCGCTCATGGCCACGGGGCTCGAGCCCACGGACCGGACCCCCGCCGAGAGCGGGGAGCACGAGCGTTTCCTGGCGGCCGGCGCGATCGCCCAGCAGGTCTCCCAGGTGCTCGGGACCCTCACGATGCTGGCGGTGGTGACCGTCTTGGGCCGGACCCTGTCGCTGCCCGAGTTCGGCACCTACGGCCTGCTGGTCTCGTTCACCGTCTACCTGCTGTTGGTGCAGGGCAGCGTCGAGGGCGCGGCGGTGAGGGCGATCGCCATGGCCGGCGAGCAGCCCGAACGCGACCGCGCGTTCTCCTCGGCGCTGGTGCTCTACGTGGGAGCCGGCGTGCTGACCGGCTCGGTGATCGCCGGAGGGGGGTGGCTGGTCGTGGGGGCCATCGGGCTCTCCCACGCCCTCCAGGCCGACGCCCATCGGGCCGTGCTCGTGCTCGGGGCGGTGAGCCTGGTCGGTTGGCCGATGAAGGCGTTTCAGGACGTGCTGCGCGGGGCGCACCTGTTCGTGGAGGCGGCCGCCGCCGAGGTCGTCGGCTACCTGGCCTTCGGCGCCGGGACGATCGTCCTGGTGGCGCTGGACGCACCGCTGTGGCTGCTGATCGGGGTGGGCGGCACCGTGCCCGCGCTCATCGGGCTCGCCGCTGGCGCCTTTGTCAGGCTCAAGCGCCTGCCGTACGGCTTTCGCCGCCGCTCGGTGCAGGCGAGCTCGCTGCGGGAGCTGACCGGGCTGTCGACCTACCTGTTTGCCGGGGGGGCAAGCGACCTGGTCATCTACGCCCTCGACCGGGTGATCCTGGGCGCCCTGCGCAGCGCCGCCTCGGTGGGGCTCTACGAGGGGCCGGTGCGGGCCCACAACCTGATCCGCCAGCTGCAGGGAACGCTCGTGGCCACCGTGCTGCCCGCGGCCTCGCGCTATCTCGCCCAGGGCGACGCGCGGCGGTTTCGCGATCTGCTCCTGCGGGGCACCCGCTACGTGCTCGCCGCCACGCTGCCGGTGAGCGTGATCCTGATGGTGCTGGCCAAGCCGATCCTGAAGGTGTGGCTGGGGGCGAAGTTCGGGGCGGCCGCAGTGGCGTTGACCGTGCTGGTCGGCTACTGGCTGGTGAACGTAAACATGTCGGTGGGGAGCCCGATGCTGATCGCCGCCGGCCACGCCCGCTGGCTGGCCCGCTATGCCTGGCTGGTCGCGGCCCTGAACCTGGCGCTCTCGCTCCTGCTCACCTGGTGGCTGGGGCTAAACGGCGTGGTCCTGGGCACCACGGTCGCCTACCTGGTCCTGTTTCCCGTCTACCTCGCCAAGCTGGTTTCGACCTTGCCCGCCTCGCCCCGCGCGCTGGCCAGGGCGGCCTGGATCCCTACCTACAGCACGGCCGCGGCGCTGGCGGCGATCCTCGTCGCCGTGCGCCTGCTGGTCCCCCTGCACACCGTCGCCGCGGTGCTGGCCGTCGGCCTGGGCGGCCTGCTCGTCTACTGGGGAAGTTTCTACGTCGTGTGGCTGGCGCCCGGCGAACGGCTGCTGGTGCGCGACACGGCGCGGGCGGCGGCGCGCCGCCTGACCCAACTCGGGCGCCAGGCCGCCGCGCGGCCGAACGATTCGCCGAGCAGGTTGGGTTAGCGACCGGCGAGTGACGCCTCGATCGCGTCCATCAGCGTGTGGAGGATCAGCTGATGGCCGTCCTGGATGGCGTCCGCGCTAGCCCCGGGGAAGGGCAGCACCCAGTCGGCGGCCTCGGCGCTTGCCCCGGGGCCGGTGACCAGGATGGTCAGCAGTCCGCGCTCGCGCGCGGACTCCAGGGCCCGCAGGATGTTGGGCGAGGCGCCGCTGGTGGAGATCGCCAACAGGGCGTCCCCCGCGGAGGCCAGCGCCGCCAGGGGACGGGCGAAGACCTCCGCCTCCCCGAAGTCGTTGCCGATGGCGGTCAGGCTCGAGGCGCCAAGCCCGAGGTGGAGCGCGGGAAGCGGCCGACGGTCGTCTCGGTAGCGGCCCACCAGCTCGGCCTCGACGTGCAGCGCGTGCGCGGCGCTGCCCCCGTTGCCGCACAGGAATACCGTGCCTCCGGCGGCCAGCGCCTGCGCCAGCGCCGCCCCGGCCGCGTCGAGCTCGGCGCCGGAGGCGGTGAGGAATTCGTCGAGCGCGGCGCTCAGAGCGCTTCTGCGCTCGACAAGGAGGTCGACGAGTCCCATCCGGCGGCGAAATCGTATTGCTACCTTCTAGACGCGTGCCGGGCCGGGCACCCATCAACGCGAGCAGCAGTGTTCCCCTGGGCCGACCGGCTCCCCGGTGCTACATCATCGGCGAGGTCGGGATCAACCACAACGGCAGCCTCGACAACGCCAAGGCGTTGATCGACCTCGCCGCCGACGTGGGCTGCGACGCGGTCAAGTTCCAAAAGCGGACGGTCGATGTCGTCTATTCGCAGGAGTTGCTCGACTCCCCGCGCGAGAGCCCGTGGGGAACCACCCAGCGCGAGCAGAAGGAGGCGGTCGAGTTTGGCCGCCGGGAGTTCGACGAGATAGATCGACACTGCCGCGAGCGGGGCATCGACTGGTTCGCCTCTGCCTGGGACGCCGAGAGCTTTGACTTCCTCACCGCCTACCAACCGCCGCACCACAAGATCGCTTCGGCGATGCTCACCCACGAGGCCCTGCTCGCGCGCGTGGCCGACAGCGGCGTGCATACCTTCGTCTCGACCGGGATGTCGGAGTGGCAGGACATCGAGCGGGCGGTGGAGGTGTTTCGCGACCGACAATGCCCGTTCACGCTCATGCACTCGGTGGCCACCTACCCGATGCCCGACGACCAGGCGAACCTGGCGGTGATGCTGGAGCTCGGGCGACGCTATGACTGCCCGGTCGGGTTCTCCAGCCACGAGGTCGGGCTGATCTGCTCGATCGCCGCGGCGGCCCTGGGCGCGGTCGCGGTGGAGCGCCACATCACCCTGGATCGCACCATGTACGGCAGCGACCAGGCCGCCTCGCTCGAGCGGCGCGGCGTCGAGCTGCTGGTCCGCGACATCCGCGCCCTTCCCAAGATCATGGGCCACGGCGAGAAGGGGATCACCGAGGCCGAGGCTCCGATGGCGCAGAAGCTGCGCTACTTCGTCGGCTCGTGAGCCTCTGGCCGGTGCCTTTGCGGTCCAAGCTCGTCGGCTGAGAGCGTGCCGAGCGCGCCGGTCATCGCCCTCGTCCCTGCGCGCAGCGGCTCGAAGGGGCTCCCCCACAAGAACCTGGCCGATCTGGGCGGCTTTCCCCTGCTGGCCTACAGCGTCCTTGCCGGCCTGCTCGCCGAGGCGATCGACCGGGTGCTGGTGACCTCTGACGCTCCCGAGCTCGCCGAGGTGGGCATCCGCTTCGGCGCCGAGGCTCCGTTCCTCAGACCGGCGGCGTTGGCGAACGACGACTCCCCTGACCTCGGCTACGTGCGCCACGCGCTGGACTGGTTGGCCGAGGCGGAGGGCACCACCCCTGAGCTCGTCGTCCAGTTGCGCCCCACCACCCCGCTGCGCGATCCCCAGCTGGTCGATCGGGCCGTCGCGGCCCTGCGCGCGCGGCCGGAGGCCACGGGGCTGCGCTCGGTGCACCAGTTGCCCGAGCCTCCCCAGAAGATGTTCGGCATAAAGGACGGCTGGCTCACCGGGCTGTTTCCCCAGGATGAGCGGCCCGAGTACTACAACCTTCCGCGGCAGGCATTTCCGCCCGCCTACCATCCCAACGGCTATGTGGACGTGGTCCGGCCCGACATCGTCAGGGCACAGAACGGCCTATACGGTTCTCGCGTGCTGGCCTGCATCACGCCGAGCGCGATCGAGATCGACGGGGCCGAGGAGCTCGACTACGCGCGCTACCTGGCCGAGCGCGACGGACACCCGCTGCTCGAGCGCCTGAGGAGCGGCCAGCGCGGTGGCTGACGGCGCCTCGCATGAGCCCTCGCTCGATTCGGTCGAGGTGCCGCCGGTGGAGACGGCGTACCGGCGGATAGCCACCGCCCAGCCCCCCCAGCAATCGGCGCGGCTGATTCGGCGCGCGCGCGAGTTCGAGCCCCGGTCCATGTCGCTCGAGCTCCCGGTCGTCTGGGATCGGGCGTCGGGGTTTCAGGTGGAGGACGCCCAAGGCAACCGCTGGCTCGATTTCAGCTCGGGCATCTTCGTGGCCAACGTCGGACACGGACACCCCCGGGTGACCAACGCCATATCCGAGATGGCCCGGCGCCCGTTGCTGCACACCTACGCGTTCCTAAGCGAGCCCAGGCAGCGCCTGGCGGAGAAGCTCGTCGCGCTGACGCCCCCCCATCTGGACACCGTGCTGCTCCTCACCACCGGGGCCGAGACCACCGAGGCGGCGATCAAGTTCTGCCGGCTGCACGGTCTCGAGGCGCGCCCCGAGAAGCTGGGAATCGTCTCGCTCACCTATGGCTTCCACGGCAAGACGATGGGCGCCCAGACCGCGGGTGGGCGCCCGGAGGCCAAGCGCTGGATCGGGCGTCTGGACCCCAACTTCCATCAGATCCCGCTCCCCTACGCCCCGTTGTGCCCGTGGGGCCACCCCGAGGGCGAAGCATGCGACGCCCAATGCTTTGAACGGGGCATGGGCGGCCTGGAAGCCGACGGCGTGGACCTCGACACGATCGCCGGATTCCTGGTCGAGCCCTACCAGGGCTGGAGCGCGGCTTTCCTGCCCGACGCGTTTGTGCGCGCCATGCGGGCCTGGGCCGATGAGCACGACGCCCTGCTGGTCTTCGATGAGGTGCAGTCGGGCATCGGGCGCACCGGGCGCTTCTTCGCCCACGAGCACTTCGGGGTCGAGGCGGACCTGGTCTGTAGCGCCAAGGCGATCTCCTCCGGGCTTCCCCTATCCGCGGTGATAGGACGGCGCGAGCTGATCGACGTGGACGACTCCTTCCACAGCACGCATGGGGGAAACCCGGTGTGCTGCGCGGCCGCCCTGGCCAACCTCGAGGTGATCGAGGAGGAGGGACTCGTCGAGCGCGCCTCGGCCACCGGCAGGGTGCTCGAGAAGCGCCTGCGCGAGGCGGCGTCCCGGTTCGCCGAACATGCCCCGCGCGTGGAAGGAAGGGGTCTGGTATGGGCCATTCACCTCGTGGACCCCGACACCGGCGAGCTCGATGCCGCGCTGGGCGACGTGGTGATCGAACGCGCCATGCGAAAGGGCCTCCTGCTCATCCGCACGGGCACGGGAACGATCAAGATCGGCCCGCCGCTGATCATCCCCGAGCAGGCCGCCCTCGAAGGGGCCGCAGTGATCGAGGAATCGATCGCCGAAGCGGTGTCCGAGCGCCGCGCCGCCGCGGCATGAGCGCGCGCAGCCTGCGCCACGTGGGCATCGTGGTGACCGACGCCGACCGGGCCCTGCGCTTTTACCGCGACCAGCTCGGCCTGCGGGTAGAGGTCGATCAGGTCGAGGAGGGGGAGTTCATCGACTCGATCCTCGCCGCTCCGAAGACCAGCGTGAGGACGGTCAAGCTCAGCGCCACCGAGGGCGAGACGCTGGTGGAGCTGCTCGAGTTCGCTGGGGGAGGCTCGCCGGTGGCGCTCGAGGACGTCGCCCGGCTGGGGCCCACCCACGTGGCGCTGACCGTGCGCGAGCTGGACGCCCTGCACACGCGGTTGTCCGCCGCGGGGGTACGTTTTCTCTCCGCGCCAAAGATCGCGCCGGACGGGCGCGCGCGCGTCGCCTTCTGCGCCGACCCGGACGGGGCGCTGCTCGAGCTGGTGGAGCCATTGGGGGCCCCGGGTTGATCCCGCTCGCCGTCCATTGCATGCAGGGGCGCCTGCTTCCGCCCGTCGACCGACGCATCCAGGCATTCCCCGGCGAGCGCTGGCCCGAGGAGTTCCCCCTGGCCAAGCAGGCGGGCGTAGAGGGGATCGAGGTCATCTACGAGTCCCACGCCGACGACGAAAACCCGCTGTCGTCGAACGCGGGGACCAAGCGCCTGCGCGGCCTATCTGCCCGCGACGCGATCGCCGTTCAGTCGGTGTGCGCGGACTGGTTCATGGAGCGACCGCTCTTGGCCCGCGAGCAACCGGCGCGCGACCTCGAGTGGCTGGCGCAGCGCGCGGCGGCGGCCGGCATCACCCGCGTAGTGCTGCCGTTGGTCGATCGCTCGTCGCTGGGAGGCGCCCGGGCCGCCGACGCGCTGGCCTCGCTGCTCGACGTCCTCGCGCCGGTACTGCTCGAGCTGGGGGTCGAGCTTCACCTCGAGACCGACCTCGAGCCCGAGCGGTTCGCCCGACTGCTGGAGAGGCTCGAATACCCCTCGGTCGGGGCCAACTACGACACCGGCAACAGCGCCTCGCTGGGCTATGACCCCCGCGAGGAGTTCGAGGCGTTCGGGCGGCGGATCGCCAGCGTGCACGTAAAGGATCGCCTGCGGGGAGGGGACACCGTGCCGCTGGGGGAGGGCGACGCCGACCTCGAGCTCGTCTTGGGGCTGCTGCGCGGATTGGACTGGCAGCGTCCCGTGGTGCTACAGACCGCGCGGGGAAGGTCGGGCGAGGAGGTGGCGCGCGTGCGCGCCGACGCCCAGCTCGTGCGCTCGCTCTGGGATCGAGCAGCGTCGCTTTCATGGACCTAGGGCTGCACGACAAGCGCGTCCTCGTGGGGGGCGCCAGCCGTGGCATCGGCCTGGCGGTCGCCCGTGCGTTCCTGCAGGAGGGTGCGCACGTGGCGATCGTCGCTCGCGACGCCCAGGCGTTGGAGGACGCGCGGGCCGGGTTGGCGTCCGAATTTCCGCGCCGCTCGATCCTGGCCTGGAGCGGTGATCTCGAGGCCCAGCAGGACGTGGCCGGCGCGGTGGCCGGCGTGGCGGCGGAGCTCGGGGGGCTCGACTGCGCGGTCGCCAACGCCGGCTCGGGCGCCGGGAGCGCCGATGCGAGCCCCCCGCTGCAGGAGTGGGACCGGCTGTTGGAGGCCAACCTGCACCCGGCGATCCTGCTCTGTCAGGAGGCGGCAGCGGCGATGGACGGCGGCGCGCTGGCCATCGTCGGTTCGATCGCCGGCCTCGGGCACCTGCCCGCCCCTCTGCCCTACTCGGCGGCCAAGGCCGCGCTCGTGCGCTACACCCAGGACCTCGCCCACCGGCTCGGCGGCGAAGGCATTCGGGTCAACATGGTGGCCCCCGGAAACGTGCTGTTCGCCGGCGGGCGCTGGGAGCAGCGGCTGGCCGAGGACGCTGAGGGCGTGCGGCAGTACGTGCGCCGCGAAGTGCCGCTGGGGCGGTTTGCCACGCCCGAGGAGGTCGCCTCGGCGGTGGCCTTCCTGTGCTCGGATCGCTCGGGATTTACCACCGGGGCCTGCCTGGTGGTGGACGGAGGTCAGCTGCGGTGAGCGGTCCCCCGGAATTTCGCGTTGATGGGCGCGTGGCCGCGATCACCGGCGGAGCGGGCATGCTCGGACGCGAACACGCGATCGCCCTGCTGGAGATCGGGGCCACCGTGGTCCTGCTCGACCTCGACCAGGCAGGGGCCCAGCGAGCCGCGACCTCCCTGAACGAGCGGGCCGAGGGCCGGATCGAGGCGCTGGCCCTCGACATCACCGACCCGGCGGCCGTGGAGGCGTGCGCCGCGGCGCTCGATGAGCGCCTCGGCCGGGTCGACATCCTGGTCAACAACGCCGCCAACGACCCCAAGGTGGAAAGCGGCGGCGCCTCGCCCGATCGCCTGGAGAGCTTCTCCCGCGAGCGCTGGGACGCCGACCTGGCCGTGGGCCTGACGGGCGCGTTCCTGTGCAGCCAGGCGTTCGGCCGGCGCATGGCCGAGCGGCGCTCGGGGGTGATCCTCAACGTCGCCTCCGATCTGGCGGTGATCGCCCCCGACCAGCGCCTGTATCGCGTCGAGGGCCAGCCCGAGGAATCACAGCCGGCCAAGGCGGTGAGCTATTCGGTGGTCAAGTCCGGCCTGGTGGGGTTGACGCGGTACCTGGCCACCTATTGGGCGGGCAGCGAAGTACGCGCCAACGCGCTCTCGCCCGGCGGAGTCTTCGACGAGCAGCCACCGGAGTTCGTGGCCCGCGTCGAGCAGCTCATTCCCCTCGGTCGCATGGCCCAGCGCGACGAGTACCACTCCGCGGTGCAGTTCCTGTGCTCCGACGCCTCGCGCTATATGACCGGGCAGAACCTGGTCATGGACGGCGGGCGCAGCGTCTGGTGACCGAGCCCCAGTGCTACCTGTGCGGATCCAGCGCCCTGACCGAGCTCACGCAAACGCTGCGCTACGGGACGGGGAGGGTCGTGTTCTGCCCCCGCTGCTCGCTGGGGATGCTGGAGCACGATGCCGAGGATCTGGCGCGCTATTACGCCCAGGAGTACCGGCAGCGCCACGGCCCGCGGGTCGGGCAGCCCGCGGACTATGAGGAGATCTTCTCCGCCTACGTGAACTACCAGGGCCGGCGCGTGGAGCGGATCGCCCGCCATCTCTCGGTCACCGCCCGGCTGCTCGAGGTCGGCTGCTCGGCCGGCCAGCTGCTCTACAACCTCAAACCCCTCGCCGGCGAGGTGATCGGCCTCGATTACGACCCCGGCGCGGCGGCGTTCGCGGCGGAGAAGTGCTCGTGCGTGACCTACGCCGGCGAGGTCAGCGACGCTCCCCTAGACGACGGATCGTTCGACGTCATCTGCGCCGTGCAGGTGCTCGAGCACGTCCCCGACCCACTTTCCTTCATCGCCACGCTGCGGCCACTGCTAAAGCCAACCGGAGTGGTCTACATCGAGGTGCCAAACCTCCTCGATCCCCTGCTCGAGCTGTACGACAACCGCGCCTACCGGAAGTTCTACTTTCATCGCGCCCACCTCTTCTACTTCACCGCCCGATCGCTGAGCGCGCTGATGGAGCGGGCCGGCATGGAGGGAGAGCTCCTTCCCCTGCAGGACTACAACTTCCTCAACCACCTGCACTGGGCGCTCACCCAGACGCCCCAGCCGGACCCCCATCCCGGACTGGGACCGGCCCGCCTTCCGCTCGCCCAGACGGCGCCCGCCCCACCGCTGCGCGAGCTCGAGGCGTGGGCGCAGCGGGCCGATGAGGAGTACAAGCGGCTGCTCGAGCGCCACGGCGTGACCGACAACATCGCCTTCCTCGGAGGCCCGCGGGCGCCGACGAGCTAGGGAGCAGAACCCGTCGGCGCCATCATTCGGTGCGCTGGTAGGCGGCGATCTGCTCGAGCGTGGCTTGGCGCACGTCGCCGCCCTCGCGCAGGACGCCGTACCAGTCCACCGTGCGGGTCAGGGCCTCGGCCAGGTCCCATCGGGGTGCCCATCCCAGGCGAAGCCGGGCGCGGGATGAATCGAGCTTCAGGTAGCGGGCCTCGGGGGGATGCTCTGCCTCGTCCACCGCCGAGTCGAGCCGTCCCGGCCAGCGCTCGGCGATCCGTTCCACGATCCAGCTCACCGGGCGAGCATCCTCATCGGCGGGACCGAAGTTCCACCCCTCCGCATAGGCCGGCGACTCGCACAGCCGCTGGGCGAGGATGAGATAGCCGCTCAGCGGGCAGAGCACGTGCTGCCAGGGGCGGATCGAGTTGGGATTGCGGATGCGCACCCTCTCGCCGGCGAGCGCGGCGGCCATGATGTCGGGCACCAGGCGATCCAGGGCCCAATCGCCGCCGCCGATGACGTTGCCGGCCCGCGCCGACGCCAGACGCGGACCGTCGTCGCCGGAGAAGTAGGAGCGCCGAAAGGCCGCGGTGACCAGCTCGGCGCACCCCTTAGAGCTGGAGTAGGGGTCGTCGCCGCCCTTGGGCTCGTATTCGCGATAGCCCCACTCCCAGTCGCGATTCTCATAGCACTTATCCGAGGTGACGTTGACCACCGCGCGAGGGGATGGATGCCGGCGCACCGCGTCGAGGACGTTGACCGTGCCCATCACGTTGGTCTCATACGTGCCGCGCGGATCCTCCAGCGAGCGGCGCACGAGCGGCTGCGCCGCCATGTGCACCACCACCTCGGGGCGGTGGCGCTCGATCACCGCCGCCAGCGCGTCGAAGTCGCGGACGTCGACCGTGGCCTCCTGCAGGCCCGAGCCCACCGCGGCGAGCTCATACAGAGACGGGCGGGTGGGGACCTCGGCGCTGAGCCCCACCACCTCGGCGCCAAGCGACTGAAGCCACAGGCATAGCCAAGCGCCCTTAAAGCCCGTGTGTCCGGTCACCAGCACCCGGCGCCCCTGCCAGAACGAGGGATCTACGCGTCCGGACGCTCCGGGGGCTATCTCCAGGTCCGCCACGGCGCTCATTGATCGTTGGCCTGGTGTGCCCTGATCTGGGCCAGGGTCAGCTCGCGCATGTCCTGGCCGCGCTTGAGCCCCTGGTGCCAGTCCACCACCCGATCCAGCGCCTGGGTGATGTTCCACCGCGGCATCCAACCCAACCTGGCCCGCGCCAGCGAGGAATCCAGGCGCAGCTGCCGGCGGGCGCCCGGCGCCGAGGGGTCGGTCTCCCAGCGCAGGTCGGGCCCCCAGCGCCCCGCCACGTGCTCGACGACGAAACGCACGCTGAAGCCGTGCTCCTCGACCGGCGCGAAATTCCACGCCTCCGCATGGTCCGCGGACTCCCACAGCGACTGGGCCAGCAGCAGGTAGCCGCTCACCGGATCGAGCACGTGCTGCCACGGCCGCACCGCTTCGGGGTCGCGTACCCGCACCCGCTCACCGGAGATCGCGGCTCGCATCAGGTCGGGGACCAGCCTTCCCTCCCCCCAGTCCCCGCCCCCGATCACGTTGCCGGCTCGGGCGGTCGCCAGCCGGGTTCCCTGCCGGCCGAAGAACGCGCGGCGGTAGGCGGCGCTGACGAGCTCGGCGCACGCCTTGGAGCTCGAGTAGGGATCGGCGCCGCCCAGCGGATCGGTCTCCCGCAGCCCCCATGCCCAGGTCTGGGGCTCGTAGCAGAGGCTGGAAGTCACGTTGACGATGACCCGGGCGCCGCCCGCCAGGCGCAGGGCTTCGAGCACGTTGATGGTGCCCATCAGGTTGCTCTGATACGTCTCGCGGGGGTCCCGCAGCGAGGCGGGCACCAGCGACTGCGCGGCCATGTGGACGACGATCTCGGGCCGGCACTCGCCGACGGCCGCCGAGACCGCCTGAAAGTCCCGGACGTCGGCGTCGATGCGCGTGACGTCGCGCCCGACGCCGCCGACCGCGAAAAGCGAGTCCGCCGGGGGCTCTCGGCGGCTCAACCCGGAGACGTGCGCGCCCAGGGCGCCCAGCCACAGCGCGAGCCAGGCCCCCTGAAAGCCGGTCACGCCGGTGACCAAGACCCGCCGACCGCTCCAGAAATCCGGGGCTACGGCGGCCGATCGTGGCATCGGTGGGCAGGCTATCGGCGCGGCCCGCTCGCCGGACCGCACGCCCGCCGGGCCTAGGGTGGGGCCAGGCGCGCAAATTGCGCCCCGGCGTGTTGCGATGGCCGACCTACGGGGTACAGTCGTAAAGCTGGCACCGACGGGGACGGAGGGCGCCGAGCGCCGCCAGCAATACCGCACTCTTTGGCCGCGCCGTCCGTTGTTAGCCCCTAGTCGCGAGCGCCTTCGCGACCTACGTCAGTTCTTCACGTCACATGTCCAGCTTCGTGCAAAGCCGCCAACCGGCGCCCCTCGAACAGGCGCTCCCGCCGCGCGCCCCCAAGCTTCCCCAGCGGGCGGAGGTCCTGGGCGTGCCCCTGGCGCTGACCGACTACGAGCGGGTGGTCGACTGGATCGACGCGATGGTCGCCGCGCGCCAGCGGGGCTATCTGACCGCCGCGGCGGTGCACCTGGTCATGGTCGCCCAGGAGGATCGAGAGGTCCGCGATGCGGTTCTCGGCGCCACCCTGGCGCTTCCCGACGGCCAGCCGTTGGTGTGGGCGCTCAGAGCGCTCGGCCACGACGCCTCGCGCGTCTACGGGCCCGAGCTGATGGCCCGCCATTGCGAACGCTCGGCCCAGTCGGGGACGCCGATCTACCTCTACGGCGGCCGCAACCAGGGGGCCCTGGTGCAGCTGGCGCTGAACCTACGCCGGCAATATCCGGGGATCCAGATCGTGGGTGGCTACTCGCCGCCGTGGCGCACGCTGTCGGCCGCAGAAGAGGATTGGGTGGTGCGCGACATCGACCGATCGGGGGCCGACGTGGTGTGGGTGGGGACCGGCCAGCCCAAGCAGGAGACCTGGATGGCGCGCATGCGGAGCCGACTGCAGACGCCCATGCTGATCGGGGTGGGGGCCGCCTTTGACTTCCACGCCGGGTTGGTGCCCCAGGCGCCGGTGTGGATGCAGAATCTGGGATTGGAGTGGGCGTTCCGGCTGGCGCATGAGCCCCGCCGGCTGTGGCGGCGCTACGCGCGTTACAACCCGCGCTTCATCGCCGGTTTCGCCCAGCAGTACGCGCGCGAGCGCCGCAACTAGCGCCCCGGGCTCATGAGCCAGGGTCGGTAGCCTGACGCCATGCCGTACGACGTCGCCATCGTTGGCCTCGGGCGGGTGGGACTGCCACTGGCCCTGTCGTTCGCGGACCGGGGGTTGCGGGTGCTGGGCATCGACAACGACACCGAGCGCCTGGACACAGTCCGGGCCGGGCGCATGCCGTTCCGGGAGACCGGTACCCAAGAAGTGCTCGACCGGGTGATCGGTGGGGACGGGCTCGGATTCTCTGACCGGGTGGTGGATGCTGCCCAGGCCGAATCCATCGTCATCACGCTGGGGACGCCGTCGTTCTCGCACATCGAGATCGACATGCGCGACATCCGTTCGGCGCTGGACGACCTGCTGCCGGTACTGCGCGCCGGCCATGCCCTGGTGCTGCGCTCGACGATCGCCCCGGGCACGACCGACTTCGTCGCCGGCTACCTGGCCAAGCACCGCGGTTTTGCCGTGGGCACCGAGGTCTACGTCGCCCATGCCCCCGAGCGCATCGCGGCGGGCCGCTTTCTCGAAGAGATCGTCAGCCTGCCCTGCATCGTGGGAGGCGTAGGCGAGGAGTCCGGCGAGGTGGTGGGCCGGCTGTTCGAGGTGTTCGGGGCGCCGATCGTCCAGACCACGCCGGTCCAGGCGGAGCTGGCCAAGATCTGGACCAACATCCTGCGCTACACCAACTTCGCCTTGCCCAACTTGCTGATGATCGACTGCGAGCAGTACAGCGCCAACGTGTTCGAGGTGATCGACCTGATCAATCGCGACTATCCGCGCGGTGGGATCGCCAATCCCGGGCTGACCGCCGGGAGCTGTCTGCGCAAGGACTTTGCCTTCTCCGAGGAGCGCTCCAACTCTCCCGGGATGCTGCTCGCCGTCTCGCGGGTCAACGAGTCGGTGCCGCTGTTTTTGGTGCAGGGCGTCAAGCGACGCATCGGCCCGCTGACCGGGCGCAAGGTGGCCGTGCTCGGTTTGGCGTTCAAGGCCGAGACCGACGATGAGCGCGACTCCCTGTCGCACAAGTTGGTGCGCCTGCTCGAGCGAGAGCTCGCCGACGTCGCGATTCACGATCCGCACGTGCAGACCCCCAGCGCGTCCCTGGAAGAGGCGGTGGGGAACGCCGACGTGGTGATCGTGGCCACCAACCATCCGGAGTTCTGCGGCTCCGAGGCGTTGGCGGAGATCGTCGACGTCGCCAGCCCCGACTGCCTGCTGGTAGACCCCTGGAACAGTTGGGGCTCGGCGCAGGTCTTCGCCTACGCCGCCGAGGTACCCGCGCTCACCGGCCGGGCATGAGCCGGGTGCTGGTCACCGGCGGAGCCGGGATGATCGGCTCCGCCGTGGTGCGGCGCCTGCTGCGCGATCCGCGCTACGAGGTGCGGGTCTCCGACCAGCGACCGGCCCCGCAGTGGATGCGCGAAGGGTGCGAGATCCACACCGGGGACCTGCGGTCCCTGGCCGAGGCGCGGGAGGCCGCTGCGGGATGCACCCACGTCGTGCACCTGGCGGCGATCGTCGGCGGCATCGCCAACTTCCACCGCCTCCCGCATACCCTCACCGAGGTAAACAACGCCCTCTATAACGCGGTGATCCGGTCGGCGCTGGACCACGACGCGGAGCGCTTCCTGTATGTGTCGTCCTCGATGGTGTTCGAGCGCGCCGAGGTCTTCCCCACCCCCGAGGACTACCTCCCCGACTGCCCGGTTCCGCGCTCGGCCTACGGGTTCTCCAAGCTCACCGGCGAGGCCTACTGCCGCGCCGCACACGAGGAGCACGGTCTGTGCTTCACCATCTGTCGCCCGTTCAATGCCTATGGCCCCGGGGAGGTGCCCGACTCCGAGCCGGGAATCGCCCACGCGGTGCCGGACCTGATCGCCAAGGCGCTGTCTGGCCAACGGCCGCTGCAGATCTTCGGCTCCGGAGAGCAGACGCGGACGTTGACGCATGTCGATGACATCGCCAACGGCATCGTGTGCGCGCTGGCGATGCCCGCCGCCGAGAACGAGGACTTCAACATCTCGGCCAGCCGCGAGCTCAGCGTCGCCGAGATCGCCCGCATGGTGTGGGAGGTATGCGACCGGGACCCCGCCGACTTCGAGCTCGAGCACCTGCCCAGCTTCGAGGTGGACGTGCAGCGGCGCTGGCCCTCGGTCGAAAAAGCCGAGCGCCTGCTCGGCTGGGAGGCCCAGATCGAGCTGGAGGACGGGCTGCGGGACACCGCCGACTGGCTGCGCGAGCACGCCCCGGTGGCCGGATGAAGCCCTCCCCGTCAATCCTTGTTCGCCAATGAGCGCTCGCCGCGCGCTCATCACGGGCATCACGGGCCAGGACGGCTCCCACCTCGCCGATCTGTTGCTCGACAAGGGCTACGAGGTGCATGGCATGGTTCGCCGCTCCTCCACGGAGAAGTTCGAACGGATCGAGCACCTTCGGGATCGGATCACGCTTCATCAGGGCGACCTGCTCGACCAGCGCTCGCTGGTGGACACGCTGCGGGCGGCGCGGCCCGACGAGATCTACAACCTCGCGGCCATGAGCTTCGTGGCCGTCTCCTGGATCCAGCCGACCCTCACGGCCGAGTTCACCGGCGTAGGGGTTACGCGCCTCCTGGAGGCGATGCGCGAAGTCTGTCCCCAGGCGCGTTTTTACCAGGCCTCATCGAGCGAGATGTTCGGAAAGGTCAGACAGGTTCCGCAAAATGAAGCCACACCCTTTTACCCACGTTCACCCTATGGTGTGGCAAAGGCCTATGGCCACTTCATTACCGTTAATTATCGCGAGTCATATGACCTGCATGCCACGAGTGGAATTTTGTTCAACCATGAGGGAACCCGCCGAGCGTTGGAGTTCGTGACGCGCAAGATCACCTGGCACGCGGCCGCGCTCAAACTCGGCATGGCGAAGGAGCTGCGGCTGGGCAACCTCGACGCCGAGCGCGATTGGGGCTATGCGCCGGACTACGTGGAGGCGATGTGGCGAATGCTCCAGCAGGATCATGCGGAGGACTACGTCATCGCCACCGGGAAGGCCCACTCGGTGCGCGACTGCGTCGAGATCGCCTTCGACCACGCCGGTCTCGAGCTCGACAGGCACGTGGTCATCGATGACTCGTTCAAGCGTCCCGCCGAAGTGGACCATCTGATCGGCGACTACTCCAAGGCGCGCGAAACCCTGGGCTGGGAGCCGACCACCTCCTTCGAGGAGATGATCCGGCTGATGGTCGACGCCGACTACAAGCAGCTCAAGGCCTAGCCGCGCAGAACACCGCCGAGACCGTGGCTAGCGCGTGGAGCGCAGCTCCTCCAGGTCGGCCTGCACCATCTCCTCGATCATCGCCTCGAACGCGACGCTGGGGGTCCATTTGAGCTCCGAGCGAGCCTTCCCCGGATCCCCGACGAGCGGGGTCTCTTCGCCGTCGCGCCGAAGCCGGGGGTGGGTCTTTACGTGCTCGCCAGGATCCAGGTCCAGGACGGCAAAGGCGGCTTGCACCAGGTCCCCCACGGTGCGGCCCACGCCACTGGCCAGAATGTAATCGTCGGCGGTGGGAGCCTGGAGCATCAGCCAGGCACCCCGCACGATGTCCCGGGCGTGCGACCAGTCACGCACCGTGTCGAGGTCGCCCAGGATCAAGTCGCTCTCCAGACCGAGCTTGATCGCGGCGGCTCCACGGGTGACCTTCCGGGTCACGAATCGCTGCGGCCGGCGTGGCGACTCGTGGTTGTAGGTGATGCCCGAGCAGGCGTGAAGCCCCGAGTGCCGGCGCAGGGTTCCGATCAGTTGATGCGAGGCCAGCTTGGCCACCGCATACGGATTCTGGGGCCAACACGCCGTGCGTTCGTTCTGTGGGTTCTCGGCCGCCGCACCGAAGATCTGTCCCGAGCTGGCGACGTAGACCCGGATCTCGGCCTCGGCCGCCTGGACTGCCTGCAGCAGCTCACCGGTGGGGCCGGCGATCGCCTGCAGCGTCTCGCCTGGGCGCTCCCACGAGTCGGGGACGAACGTCGGGCCGGCGAGGTGGTAGATCTCGCGCGGTTTGGCCTCATCGATCAGATCGCGCATGACCCCGGGCCGGCTGACGTCCGCGGCCCGCAGCTCGATGCGGTCGAGCACGGCCTCCAGATTGCTCGCCGCGTCGCCGTCGACGCGGCGAGCCACGCCCCATACCTCGTAGCCCTCATCGAGCAGCAGCTCGGTCAGGTAGGAGCCGTCCTGGCCGGTGATTCCGGTGACCAGCGCGCGAGCCTTGGTCACCGGGAGCCTCCCGGACCCGGGCCGGGCGGCGGCGCGCAAGGCGCCGGGCTCACGTAACCGCCGGCGTGGCGTCGAGCGTGCGGCGCAGCCCGTCGAGCAGATCCACCTCGGCCTCCCAGCCGAGCTCGCGGCGAGCGCGCTCGACATCCAGGCAGCTCCGCTGCACCTCGCCCATGCGCGGGGGCGCGAACTCCGGCTCGAACTCTTCGCCGCTGATCTCGCGAAGCGCCTCGACGAGGTCGAGCACCGACGTCTCCCGGCCGGTACCGACGTTGAGCTCGCCGTGCGTCTCGGTCCGTTCGGCGGCGAGCAGATTGGCGCGCACGACGTCGTCGACGTAGGCGTAGTCCCGGGTCTGGGTGCCGTCGCCGTAGATCGTCGGGCGCATGCCGTCTCGCAGACGTCCGCAGAAGATCGCCACCACCCCGGCCTCTCCCAGAGGATCCTGGCGGGGCCCGTAGATGTTCCCGTAGCGCAGCGTCACGGTCGACAATCCGTGCAGACGCTCGTAGAGCTCGCAGTAGCGCTCGCCGCAGAACTTGCTCAACCCATAGGGCGCCTTGGGCTGCGGCCACGTCGACTCGGGCGTGGGCAGCTCGTCGGTCTCGCCGTAGATCGCCCCGCCGGTCGAGGTGAACACGAATCGGCTCACGTCGGCTAGCCGCGCCGCCTCGAGCAGGTTGACCGTGCCCTCGACGTTGATGCGCGCGTCGGCGGCCGGCTCGGCGAGCGACTTGCGCACGTCGATCTGGGCGGCCAGGTGGTAGATCAGCTCGGGTCGCTCCTCGGCCACGAGCCCCTTGATGCGCTCGGCGTCGCAGATGTCCTCCCGGTGAAGGATCGCCCCCTCGGCCACGGCGAGGTCGAGATTCTGCTCGCGTCCGGTCGAGAGATCGTCGATCACCGACACCCGGTCGCCGCGGCGGACCAGGGCATCGACCAGGTTCGAGCCGATGAAGCCGGCGCCGCCGGTGACGAGAGCCCGCATCCTGGGCGCGGATCCTAATGGTGCAGGTCGGCCAGCCGGGTGCGAAAGAACGAGAGCGCCTCGGCGCGCTGATCTTCGGACTCCAGCAGGGCGCGGTAGGGCAGGTCGGCGCCGGAGAAGCCGTCGGCCCGCCACAGCTCGCCCTCGGGCGTGGCGCTCCACGGCGCCACATAGAGGTAGGGCTCGGGATGGGCCTCGTCGCCCGGGGAACAGCCGTAGGCGGCGCGCCGGCCCTGTGCCTCGGAGCCCAGCTCGAGCGCCGTGTCGAAGTGCTCGGGCCATATCTGCACCCGGCTGGGCTCGTGCTCGGGCACCGCCTCGGCCCGCAACTGCTCGAGCACCGAGGCGGCGAAGCCGACCCAGTCGCCCACGAAGCGGCTGGCCGGCACGTCGATCGCCAGCGGCTCGTCCTCCGGCGCCGGCTCGAAGCCCGTGAGGCCAGAGCCGATCAACCGGGCCGCTTCCTCGAGCGTGGTCAGCCGCCCCTCCCGGGCGTGCCGCCCGGCCTGGACGGTCAGCAGATCACCGGAGATACGGAGCTGGACGTCCTCGCCGAAGAACGGGGTGCCAAAGCCGCCCATCGTGTAGCGCAGGCCGATCTTGCCGGTGGCCCGCTCGCGGGTAGGTGAGATCAGCTTCTCGGCCAGGCGGTGAAGCGCGGCGCGCGTGGGTCCCAGGCCGTGGGGTGCCGGCCCCAGCCTCGGGTAGGGGCCCAGCCAGCGCCGGCGGCAGAACTCCTCGAGCTCGTCGTCTCCCCGGGCGACCTCCTCCCACAGCAGATCGCCCGTGGTGACCGGTGAGACCAGCTCGCGTTGCGCGCCCGAGCGCTCGCCGGTGGCGACGGGGTCATCGGCGAACCAGGGAGGGACGGCCACCGCCGGCGCAGACGGCTCGAGCACGCGCACGTCGTAGCGGCCGTGGAGGCGGTCGAAGGCCTCCTGCTGGGCGTGGCGGTTGGGGACGGGCAAGGACCGAGGGGCGATGATCACGCGCCAACCGCCTCGTAGACGGCGCCGAGGGCGGGGGCCACCACCTCGGGAGCGGCCACGGCGCGCGCGGCTGCGATCCCCGCCTCTCCGTGC